>OFDB01000002.1_pt1 | contig 165874 bp, 154 predicted proteins | sample 1521001 | NCBI WGS metagenome assembly OFDB01 (sample SAMEA2532531, study PRJEB24079) | metagenome | biome: bacteria; feature: seaside; material: soil | place: India | collected 2012-02-01 | depth 0.1 m | reverse complement strand
CACGGTGTCCTGCACCGCGCGCTCTTCTTCGGACAGCAGGGAACGGACATCAAACAGGTCGTACGGATTCAGGGCCATGCGGGATTCGTGCCGGTTCGGACAATCCCGCATTGTATGGGCTGCTCCGGGCGGGCGGTAAGCCTTCAGGTCGTAAAGGAAAGGCCGGCATTTCGCCGGCCTTTCGGGGGGTGTTTCGTGGAAACGTCGGAGACCGGGCTCAGCCCTTGGCGGGGGTCGCCGCGGAGGCAGTCTGGGTGACCACCTTGCCGTCGATCACCGGCAGGCGATCGCTGTCCGGCTTCTCGTCCATGCGCAGGGTGTTCTCCTGGCCGTCGAGGCGATAGGTCACGTCATAGCCGACCACCTTCTCGCCGTTGCCCATCGGGATGCGGCTGCCCGGCTTCTTGTCCATCCGCATGGTGCCGGTGGTGCCGTCCGGGTTGCGGTAGGTGACGTTGTAACCGGTCACCCGCGACGACTCGGAGGTGGCGGTCTCGGTGTGGCACTGGCGCTCGGTGCGCTCGACCACGCGGCCGCCGACGTGGCGCTTGTCGACCTGGTTGCCGATCACGCCGCCGGCCACCGCGCCGGCCACGGTCGCGGCCTTGCGCCCGCTGCCGCCGCCGACCTGGTTGCCGAGCAGGCCGCCGATGACCGCGCCGGCCACGGTGCCGCCGGTGTTGCCGTCACGCTCGGGCAGACGCTCCTGCACCACCACGTCCTGGCACACCTCGTGCGGGGTGCTGGTGGTGGTGGTCTCGCGCACCGGTTCGGTGCCGATCACGGTCGCGTAGAGTTTTTCGCTGGTGGTCACCGGCTTGACGTTGAGCACGTCGGCGTACTGCAGCGTGTCGGCGGGAATGACGTTGTCGGTCGCCGCCGCGTCATCGGTGGCGAGCGCCGGATCCGCCAGCGGCGCGGTTTCGGCCGTCGGCGTGGTCGTGGCCTTGTCCCCGCTCTTCATGAAAGCGGCGGTCGCCACGCCGCCCACCAGCAGCGCGCCGGCAGCGACCAGAATCATGGTGGTGTTGTTCTTCATCGCAGCCTCCATTGCGGGCCTCGCCCGAGTCACATTATGGGAATCATTCCACCACTACGAACCTGAACCAAGGCCCGTTTCATGCAGACGAAATCGTACTTTTCGTGAACGGGGGCGCATTCCCGCGCGACGTGCTAGCGTGTCGCCCATCGACCCTGCGGAGACCCGCGCCGTGGCCAATCCCCTTCTGTTGCCCGTGCTGGAATGGGCCCGGAAACTGCGTTACCCCACCTTGTTCAAGATCACCGCGGGGCTGTTCGTCCTGAGCGTGCTGCTGCCGCCCGGCATCGATCCGATTCCGTTCCTGGACGAACTGATGTTCGGCCTGGGCACGCTGCTGCTGGCGAACTGGAAGCGTCGCAAGGATCCGGCGCCCCCGCTGGAATCGGGCCGGCCCTCGCGCTGACGTGCGGCTGGTCGACAGTCACTGCCATCTCGACGCCGCCGAGTTCGATGCCGACCGGGACGCGGTGATCGCCCGCGCGCGCGACGCCGGCGTCGTCCACCAGGTGATCCCGGCGATCGAGGCCGCCGGCTGGCCCGCCCTGCGCGCGCTCTGCCGCGATCAACCGGATCTGCATCCGGCCTACGGCCTGCACCCGATGTATCTGGCACGGCACCGCGAGGCGCATCTGGACGAACTGCGCGAATGGCTCGCAAACGAACGGCCGGTCGCGGTCGGCGAATGCGGCCTGGACTACTTCGTCGAGGATCTGGATCCGGCGACGCAGCAGCACTACTTCGATGCGCAACTGCGGCTGGCGCGCGAATTCGACCTGCCGCTGATCATCCATGCGCGGCGCGCGGTGGACGCGGTCATCGCGGCGGTGCGCCGCGTCGGCGACCTGCGCGGGGTGGTGCACAGCTTCTCCGGCAGCCCCGAACAGGCGCGCCAGTTGTGGAACGCCGGCTTCCTGATCGGCCTCGGCGGCCCGGTCACCTACGAACGCGCGCAACGCCTGCGCGGGCTGGTCGCCTCGATGCCGCTGGAACATCTGCTGCTGGAAACGGACGCGCCGGACCAGCCCGATGCGGCGATCCGCGGCCAGCGCAACGAGCCGGCGCGGGTGTCGGTCATCTGCCGGACCATCGCCCAATTGCGGGGTGAACCCGAGGATGACATCGCCGCCGTCACCCGCGGCAATGCCGCGCGCCTGTTCGGATTGGCCGCCTGAGTTTCAGGCCGCCGGCTTCTTTTCCTTGAGCAGCAGTTCCAGCGCCTTGCCGACCATGGCAAAGGCGAACGCGCCGGTGATGTGGGTCGCCGCACCCAGGCCGACGCCACAGTCGAGTTTCAGCGCCGCGTCCGCGCCCAGTTGCGGGCGCAGGCCGCACACGCTGCCGTCGGCCTGCGGATACTTGACGTTCTCCAGCGAGTAGACCGCGGTCACGCCGAAGTAGCGATCCCGATTCTTCGGGAAATTGAACTCGCCGCGCAGCTTCTTGCGCACCAGCGCCAGCAGCGCATCGTGTTCCGTGCGGGACAGATCGCGCAGGCGGATCTGGGTGGGATCGGTACGCCCGCCGGCCGAGCCGGACACGATGATCGGCAGCTTGCGCCGCCGGCACCAGGCGATCATCTCGACCTTGGTGCGGAAACTGTCGCAGGCGTCCAGGACCAGATCGAAACCGCGATCCAGCAGCTCCTCCAGATTGCCGCCGGTCAGGAACGCCGGGATCACCTCGATTTCGATCTCCGGGTTGATCGCGCGGCAGCGCTCGGCCATCGCCTCGGCCTTGTTGCGTCCGTACTGCCCTTCCAGCGCGGGCAACTGGCGATTGGTGTTGGACACGCAGATGTCGTCCGCGTCGATCAGGGTCAGGTGGCCGACCCCGGAGCGCGCCAGCGCCTCCACCACCCAGGAGCCGACGCCGCCCAGGCCGACCACCGCCACGCGCCGTCCGGCGTAGCGGTTGACCGCGCCCTGCCCGTACAGCCGGTCGATGCCGGCGAAACGATCCTTGAGGACTTTCTTCATCTGTTAATTGTAGACATGGCGCAGGGTGTGACGTGCGTCGTAACATGGCACGGACTTTTCCAAAGGAGCCCGCCGCATGGCCAGCCAACCGACCGCCAAGTCGTCCAATGCTTCCCGCTACCTGTTCCTGTTCCTGATCGGCCTGGTGATCGGTGCGGTCGCCACGGTGATGGCGATGCGCGCCATCCAGGCGCGCCAGGATCCGTTTCCCGACAGCGTCATGCACGTGATGCAGAAGCACGCCGGCCTGCTGGGCGACAAGGTGGCGCAGAACCGTTGCGCGGCCACGGACACGGTGCCGCACGTGCGCGCCCTGCGCACGATGGCCAACGATCTGGAGCTGGCCCTGCCCGGCCTGGCCGAGGACCAGCGCTTCGTGACCCACGCCAGCGACTTCCGCGCCAAGCTGGACGCAAGCCTGACCACGCCGCCGACCGATTGCACCGCGGCCAAGGCACTGGCCGATCAGGTCAAGGAAAGCTGCAAGGCGTGCCACCAGGATTTCCGCGGCTGAATTGCGGCTGACGCCGCATGCCCGCGATGACGGCCCGGAGCGGTGCAGTTGTCGCGGGGTTCACGCAGGCAGCGCGAGGATGCGTGCGACCGGGCCGCATCATCGCGTCACCCGGCTTCGATCGAATGTCCAAGACCGGACCACGTGAACCAGGAGGAGCCATGAATCTTCGTATGCTTGCCATCGGTGCCGTTGCCTCGCTGGCGCTGGCCGGTTGCGCCACCAGTTCGCCCGGCTATGGCGGCGGCGGTTACAGCAGCGGCGGCTATCGCCCGGCACCGTCGAACAATTACTGCGCCGACTGCGGCATCGTCGAACGCATCGATGTCGTGTCCTCCGGACGCTCCGCGCCCAGCGCGACCGGCGCGGTCCTGGGCGGTATCGTCGGCGCGGTCGCCGGCCGCCAGATTTCCGAGCACACGGGCGGCAGCAAGGGCAACAAGAACATCGCCACCGTCGCGGGCGCCGCGGCCGGCGCGATGGCCGGCAACGCCATCCAGAACCGCACCACCGGCGATAGCTACAACATCACCGTGCGCATGGACGATGGCCGTCGCCTGACCTTCAGCCAGCACGATCTCGGCGGCATCCGCGAGAACACCTACGTGCGCATCCAGAACGGCCGGGTGGTCCTGCGATAACGCTGTCCCGCGACGGGACGCTTTCCCGCCGCGCAAAGAAAAAGCCCGACCGGAGTCGGGCTTTTTCTTCGTGTCCGGTCGTCACAACCGGCGCGAATATTGGCGAGACCTTACAGCGGCTGCACGGCGTCGGCCTGCAGGCCCTTCTGGCCCTGCACGACGGTGAAGCTGACCTTCTGGCCTTCCTTCAGGCTCTTGAAGCCCTGGGTCTGGATGGCGCGGAAATGCACAAACACGTCTTCACCGTTCTCACGGCTGATAAAGCCGAAGCCCTTGGCATCGTTGAACCATTTCACGGTTCCGGTTTCACGGTCGGACATCTACTTGCTCCTTGGAACTCTGGGTGGTGGAAACGCCTCTCGGCGGCTGGTTGCAAGGAGGAAGCGAGGTACAACGATGTAGCGGATCATGGATCTACCGCATCTAGGCCACGATTCACGGTGACCTTGGCAAACACAGCGAGCGCACACTAACCCGCAATTTGTGAAAATGCAAACCGTCCGCAGGCGCCCGGATCGGCGCCCAACCCGTTGATTCGACAAGGAGAATTTCGCTTGGACCTGACCACCCTGTACTACGTGCTGGCCGTCGTGCTCATCCTGGTCGGGTTGGCCGGGGTCATCCTGCCGGCACTGCCCGGCCTGCCACTGGTGTTCGCCGGCATGTTGCTGGCCGCCTGGGCGGGCGATTTCCAGCAGATTGGCTGGGTCACCGTGGTCCTGCTGGGCGTGCTGACCGCGCTGTCGGTGGCGGTGGATTTCTTCGCGACATTGGTGGGCGCCAAGCGCGTGGGTGCCAGCGGCAAGGCCTTGTTGGGCGCGGCGGTCGGCACGTTCGCCGGCCTGTTCTTCGGCCCCATTGGTCTGTTCGCCGGACCATTCGTGGGCGCCCTGCTCGGCGAGCTGTGGCACAGCCGCGAGATCGGCCAGGCCACCAAGGTCGGCCTGGGTACCTGGCTGGGCATCGTCCTGGGCGTGGTGCTGAAACTGGGGCTGGCGTTCGCGATGCTCGGCCTGTTCCTGTTCGCCTGGCTGTTCTGACCCCGCGACCTCATCACCCCGCCATCGGGCACAATCGCCCGGCTTCTCCGTTTCCCTGACTGGTCCGATCGCATGACATCCCACCCCACCCGGCACCTGCTGCCGTCCCTGATCGCCATGACCCTGGCCACCGCCCCGGCCTTCGCCCAGGAACCACAGCCCGCCGTGGTGACGCCCGAGGCGTGCCGGGCCATCGAAACCGACGCCTCCCGACTGGCCTGCTACGACGCCGTGTTCGGGCGCCGGCCATCGGATACCCGCGCAGCCGACGCCGAGGCCGTCGCCGCCCGCAGCAGCCTGGATCAACAAGAGGCCGAGCAGGCCCAACAGGAATCGGCAGCGGACGAAGCGGGTACCGAACGCCGCGAACACCGTCGCCTCGGCGCCTGGTTCCGCACCGACGACCCGATGCTGCAGCAGGCCTTGGCGAATGCCGGCAAGGGCTCGCTGCTGGACAGCCGCTGGGAACTGGCCAAGGACTCCAAGCTGGGCGTGTTCCAGCTGCGCGGCTACAAGCCGCTGTACCTGATGCCGGTGTTCTGGACCAGCGACAAGAACGAGATGCCGCACTCGCCCAACCCGCGCAACACGGTGACCGAGCCGCAGGCGCTGGACAACACCGAAGCCAAGTTCCAGCTCAGCTTCAAGACCAAGTTCGCCGAGAACCTGTTCGGCGACAACGGCGACCTGTGGGGCGGCTACACCCAGAGCTCGCGCTGGCAGGTCTACAACGGCGAGGAATCGCGCCCCTTCCGCGAGACCAACTACGAGCCGGAAGTGATGCTGGTGTTCCGCAACAACTACAGCCTGGGCGGCTGGAAGGGACGCATGGCCGGGGTGGGCATCAACCACCAGTCCAACGGTCGCGGCGATCCGCTGTCGCGCAGCTGGAACCGGGTGATCTTCACGGTCGGCCTGGATCGCGAGAACTGGGCGCTGGTGCTGCGCCCGTGGTGGCGCGTGCCGGATGGCAACGACGACGACAATCCGGACATCGAGGATTACATCGGCCGCGGCGACGCCATGCTGACCTACAGCAAGGGCGGCCACGAGTTCACCGTGCTGGCGCGCCACTCGCTGCGTACCGGCGACAAGTCGCACGGCGCGGTGCAACTGGATTGGGGCTTTCCGATCCACCGCAGCTTCCGCGGCCACATCCAGGCTTTCCACGGCTACGGGGAAAGCCTGATCGACTACAACCACAAGGCCACCTACATCGGCCTGGGCATCTCCCTGCTGGAGTGGTACTGATGAACGAGGTTACGATTTACCACAACCCCGCCTGCGGCACTTCGCGCAACGTGCTAGGCCTGATCCGCAACGCCGGCATCGAACCGCGGGTGATCGAATACCTGAAGACGCCGCCGGATCGCGAGACCCTGACCGCACTGATTGCGCGGATGGGCGTGCCGGTGCGCGAGGTCGTGCGCGCCAAGGAGCCCATCCACGCCGAACTGGGACTGGACAAGCCTGGCGTGGACGACGGCATGCTGATCGAGGCGATGCTCGCCCATCCGGTCCTGATCAACCGTCCCATCGTGGTGACCCCGGACGCGGTGAAGCTGTGCCGCCCCTCGGAGACGGTGCTCGACATCCTGCCGCAGCCGCAGCGCGGCGCCTTCAACAAGGAAGACGGCGAGCCGGTGGTGGACGCGGCCGGAAACCGCGTGGTCTGACGTACACTCGGCGGGTAGGGATACCCGCTTCGCCCGGAAAGGAATCGCATGCCACGCAAGCACCGCTCGTTCTTCGCCTACGCCTCCGCCCTGCTCGGCCTGCTGAGCCTGATGGCGGTGTTGTGTTTCCACTTTCCCGAACTGCTGACCAGCAAGGAATTTCGCGCGGTCTACAGCGAGCAGTTCGCCCGCCAGTTGCTGCTGGTCGGGCTGAGCGCGTCGTTCCTGCTCGGCACGCTGGCGATCCTGCGCGATCGCAACAAGCGCATCGCCCTGGTCGGCGTGGGCAGCGCGACCCTGGCCGTGCTGCTGGGCGGCACCAACGTCCAGTTCGACGCCATCGGCAAGACGCCCTATTCGCTGGGCCTGGACTGGTTCGTCATCTCGCTGTTCTTCTCCGCGCTGGTGTTCGTGCCGCTGGAACGCTACCTTGGCAAGCGCCGCGTCTCGCCGCTGCGGCAAGGCTGGCGCACGGACGTGGCCTATTTCTTCATGAGCCACGTGCTGGTGCAGTTCATCCTGATCCTGGTCACCGCCTCCACCTCGACGATCGCCGGGCTGGCCGCGTTTCCGGCGCTGAAGGATGCGATCCAGTCGCTGCCGGTGTGGGCGCAGTTCCTGCTGGCGGTGTTCGTGGCCGACCTGGCGCAGGCGCTGCTGCATCGCGCCTATCACAACGTGCCGTGGCTCTGGCGTTTCCACGCCGTGCACCATTCCAGCCGGGAAATGGACTGGCTGGCCGGCTCGCGCATCCATGTCGTCGAGATCGTCATGACCCGCAGCGCGGTGTTGCTGCCGCTGCTGATCCTGGGCTTCTCGGCGCCGGCGGTGAATGCCTACGTGATCCTGGTCGGTCTGCAGGCGGTGCTGGCGCACGCCAACCTGGGCATCCGCTTCGGTTGGCTGGAGTACCTGCTGGTGCTGCCGCGCTACCACCATTGGCACCACGCCCGGCACAAGGACTACCTGGACGTGAACTACGCCATCCACCTGCCGCTGGTGGACATGCTGATGGGCACCTTCAAGCTGCCGCCGCGCCAGGAGGACTGGCCGGAAGAGTACGGGGTGATGAAGCTGGAAACGGTGCCGCGCGGCATCCTGCGCCAGCACCTGATGCCGTTCCAGGGCGGTCGCAAGTTCGACGAATACGTCGACTGAGCGAGGCGGCCAGGTTCAGACGGAACCACCTCGCCCGGAACCGCTCCGTCAGGTCCAGTCGGTCAGCCCTTCGCGGGCATAGACTTCCTTGAACGCCGGACGCGCCTTCATGCGGCCGGCATGGTCCTTCAATATCGACCAGCTGTCGGAAGGCCTGGGCATGTTGCGCGACCAGCGCATCAGCATGGTGGTCATGAAATCGACCACGGTGAGCTGCCCACCAATCATCCATGGACCGTTCGCTTGCAGGTGGTCGGCCACGCGCTGCCATGCGGCCTCGATGCGCTGGCGCGCATGCGTGCGCACCGCCTCGGCGTTTTCCGCACCGGCGATCTCGTCGGAATAGAACCAGGCGCGGTAGGCCGGCAGCAGCGTGTTGGCCATGAACAGCATCCACTGGTAGTAGCGCGCGCGTTCCGGCGTTCCCGCAGGCGGTGCGAGGTTCGCCTGCGGATGCCGATCCGCCAGATGCAGCAGGATGGCTGCCGACTCGGTGATCACCTGTCCGTCCAGATCCAGCGCCGGCACCACGCCGGCCGGATTGACCTTCAGATACGCGGATGCCTTCTGGTCGCGCTTGTCGAAGTCCAGCAGGTGCAGTTGGTGGGGGATGTCCAGTTCGATCAGCAACCAGTGCACGACGAGGCTGGCGGTGCTGGGCGAGTAGTACAGGGTGGTGGTCATGATGTTCCTCCTCGTTTGCCGGCGCCGCCGTCACGGGCCCGGCCGATGGATCCCAGATGGGTGTACTCGAAACCCGATTCGTACTTCAGGCCATATCCCAGGGCGCGATCGAAACCGATATGCGCCAGCCAGATCAACGCCAGGCTCAGGGCCCATGGCGAGGACGAGGCGATGGCCAGCGACAGGCACGCCACCGCGCCCACGTAAGAGTGCGCCGCGTTGTAGAGCAATGCCCCCGGCCGGCGACCCGCCGCGTATCCCAGAAACGACAGGTCCGGCAGTAAAAAGCACAGGGCGAAGACGCCCCAGCCATTCCCGTACCTGGCATAGGCCAGCACTGCCGCGATCAGCACCACCATGCCTTCGGCGCGCAGCAGCCAGCGCACGCCACCGCCGGCGCTGCCACCGGCGGGCCGCGCATCGTCCTCGGAGGCTCCGCGCGGATTCAGGCCACCACCACCGGAATCTTGCCGATGCGCGCCTGCCATTCCTTGGGGCCGGTGTTGTGTACCGAGGTGCCCTGCGAATCGACCGCGACGGTGACCGGCATGTCCTGCACCTCGAATTCGTAGATCGCTTCCATGCCCAGATCGGCGAAACCGACCACGCGCGCGGCCTTGATCGCCTTGGACACCAGATAGGCCGCGCCACCGACCGCCATCAGGTAGGCCGACTGGTGCTTCCTGATCGCCTCGATCGCGGCCGGACCGCGCTCGGCCTTGCCGACCATGCCCAGCAGGCCGGTCTGGGCCAGCACCTGCTCGGTGAACTTGTCCATGCGGGTGGCGGTGGTCGGACCGGCCGGCCCCACCACTTCGTCGCGCACCGGATCGACCGGGCCGACGTAGTAGATGAAGCGGCCCTTCAGATCCACCGGCAACGATTCGCCCTTGTTGAGCATGTCGACCATGCGCTTGTGTGCGGCGTCACGACCCGTCAGCAGCTTGCCATTGAGCAGCAGCACTTCGCCGGGCTTCCAGCCGGCGACATCCTCGCGGGTCAGCGTGTCGAGATCGACACGACGGCCCTTGGAGGCGTCGTAGGTCAGTTGCGGCCAGTCTTCCAGCGACGGCGGATCCAGCATCACCGGGCCGCTGCCATCGAGGGTGAAGTGGGCGTGGCGGGTCGCCGCGCAGTTGGGAATCATCGCCACCGGCAGGTTGGCGGCATGGGTCGGGTAATCCTTGACCTTGATGTCCAGCACCGTGGTCAGGCCGCCCAGGCCCTGCGCGCCGATGCCGAGCGCGTTGACCTTTTCGTACAGTTCCAGGCGCAGTTCCTCGGCGCGGTTGGAGGCGCCGCGGGCCTGTAGATCGGTGATGTCGATCGGCTCCATCAGCGCTTCCTTGGCCAGCAGCATCGCCTTCTCGGCGGTGCCGCCGATGCCGATGCCGAGCATGCCCGGCGGGCACCAGCCCGCGCCCATGGTCGGCACGGTCTTGAGCACCCAGTCGACGATGGAATCGGACGGGTTGAGCATGGCGAACTTCGACTTCGCTTCCGAGCCGCCGCCCTTGGCGGCGACGATGACCTCGACGGTATCGCCGGGCACGACCTTGACGTTGACCACGCCCGGCGTGTTGTCCTTCGTATTGGTGCGCTTGCCGGCCGGATCCGCCAGCACCGAGGCGCGCAGCTTGTTGTCCGGATGGTTGTAGGCGCGGCGCACGCCCTCGTGGACCATGTCCTCCACGCCCATCGTGGCATCGTCCCAGCGCACGTTCATGCCGATTTCCAGGAACACGGTGACGATGCCGGTGTCCTGGCAGATCGGGCGGTGGCCCTCGGCGCACATGCGCGAGTTGATCAGGATCTGGGCGATGGCGTCCCTGGCCGCCGGCGACTCCTCGCGCTCGTAGGCGGCGGCGAGGTTCTTGATGTAGTCGACCGGGTGGTAATAGCTGATGTACTGCAGCGCGTCGGCGATGGACTGGATGAGGTCTTCTTGCTTGATCGAGGTCATGGAGCTTGGAGCCGGGGCTGCCGGTGGGTAGCGGGCGGAGTCCGCCATTTTAGGCCAAAGTGGCGCCCCGGCCGGCTGTCACGCCTCGCCGCCCTGCCCCGTCCTGGCTCCATGAACGCCGAAACCACCTTCCAGACCCATCGTCCCCGCCTGTTTTCGCTCGCCTACCGGCTGCTGGGCAGCCGCAGCGACGCCGAGGACGTGGTCCAGGACACCTGGCTGCGCTGGCGCCAGGCCGACATCGCGGCCATCCGGGATCCGGAGGCCTGGCTGGTGACCGCTGCCAGCCGGCTCGGCATCGACCGCCTGCGCGCGGCCAAGCTCCAGCGCGAACGCTACCCCGGCCCGTGGCTGCCGGAACCGGCCGAGATCGACGACAGCCCCGGTCCGGAGCATGGCGCCGAACTGGCCGAACAGGTCTCGCTGGCGTTCCTGGCCGTGCTGGAACGGCTGGGACCGGAGGAACGCGCGGCCTTCCTGCTGAAGGAAGCGTTCGACTACGACTACGCCCATATCGCCGAACTGATCGGCCACAGCGAAGCCAATTGCCGGCAGATGGTGCATCGCGCCCGCGAGCGGTTGCAGGCGGCGCGGCCACGATTCGACGTCGCGCCGGAACGCCACCGGCGCCTGCTGGAGCGGTTCATGCAGGCCGCGCGCGTGGGCAACCGCGAGGCCATCACCGCACTGCTGCGCGAGGACGCGCGGTTGGTGTCCGACGGTGGCGGCAAGGCCACCGCGGCGATCCGCCCGCTGCTGGGCGGCGAGCGCATCGCCCGCCTGTTCTGGGCCGCCTACCGGCGTCCGCAACCGGATACCCAATGGCGCATGGGCCACGTCAACGGCGAACCGGCGGTGCTGCGCTATCGCGATGGCCGGCTGGTGTCGGCGATGGTGGCGATCAGCGACGGCGAACGCATCGCCGAACTGCTGACCGTGATGAATCCGGACAAGCTTTCGGCCCACGGGGGTGTCACGCCCGCGGACGCGCCATCGTCCCTGGGGTGAAGCGCGACATTCCGTCCGCGCATCCTGGAAACACCGATGTCGCTCCCCCGCGTCGATTACACCTCCCTCGCCAGCGAAACCTACAAGGGCCTGCTGAAGGTCAGTCACGGCCTGCACCACGGTTCGCTGGACGCCACGCTGCTGGATCTGGTCAGGCAGCGCGCCTCGCAACTGAACGGCTGTGTCTTCTGCCTGGACATGCACGGCAAGGCCCTGCGCGAATCCGGGGTCGACCCGCGCAAGCTCGATACCCTCACCGCCTGGCATGAAAGCCCGTTCTATGACGCCCGCGAACGCGCCGCGCTGGCCTGGACCGAGGCGTTGACGCGCATTGACGAAACGCACGCGCCGGACGAGATCTACGCCGGACTGCTGCCGCATTTCGACGAGACCCAGATCGCCGAGCTGACCTTCGTCATCGCCATCATCAACGCCTGGAACCGGATGGGCGTGGGATTGCGTTCGCCGCTTCCGGCGACCTGAACACCGGCCAGGCGTTTCATGCGACGTGGCCGCACGGTCACGTCGTTTCCCGCGGGCCGGGCCAAGCAGGCACAATGCGGCATGGCTTCCGCCCCCGTTCCCCCGGCCGCCGCCGGCGCCAAACCCCGGCGCGGTGAAAAGTCCGGCCCCAGCCTGCGCGATCGCTTCAACGCGATGCGCAACCTGCCGCCTTTCCTGAAACAGATCTGGGCGACCAGCCCCGGCCTGACCCTGGCCAGCCTTGGCCTGCGCCTGATCCGCGCGCTGCTGCCGGTCGCCACGCTGTACGTGGGCAAGCTGATCATCGACGAAGCCATCCGCCTGGTCGGCCTCGGGTTGCCGCAGGCCGGGCTGGCCGAGATCTGGCGCGACGGACAACTCGACACGTTGCTCGGCCTGCTGGCGCTGGAGTTCGGCCTGGCCATCCTGTCGGATCTGCTGGGCCGGTTCGTCAGCTACGCCGACGCGCTGCTGTCGGAACTGTTCACCAACGCCACCAGCATCCGCCTGATGGAACACGCGGCGCGGCTGGATCTGGAGGACTTCGAGGATCCGGATCTGCAGGACAAGCTGGATCGCGCGCGCCGCCAGACCATGGGGCGGATGAACCTGATGAGCCAGTTGTTCGGGCAGGCGCAGGACGCGATCACGGTGATCAGCTTCGCCGCCGGCCTGCTGGTATACGCCCCCTGGCTGATCCTGTTGCTGGTGGTGGCACTGGTGCCCGCCTTCGTCGGCGAGGCGCATTTCAACGCGCTGGGCTATTCGCTCAATTTCCAGTGGACGCCGGAACGGCGGCAGCTGGAATACATCCGCCAGACCGGCGCCAGCGTGGAAACGGCCAAGGAGGTGAAGATCTTCAACCTCCACCGCTTCCTGATCGATCGCTACCGGCAACTGGCCGAAGGTTTCTACCGCGCCAACCGCGCGCTGGCCCGGCGCCGCGCGTTGTGGGGCACGTTGCTGGCCGGCCTGGGCACGCTGGGCTATTACGTGGCTTATGGCTACATCGCCTGGCGCACCGTGCGCGGCGATTTCAGCATCGGCGACCTGACCTTCCTGGCCGGCAGTTTCCTGCGCCTGCGCCAGTTGCTGGAAGGATTGCTGATCGGTTTCTCGCAGGTCGCCGGGCAGGCGCTGTACCTGGACGACCTGTTCTCGTTCTTCGACATCCGGCCTGAGATCGTCTCGCCGCCCGGCGCCGCGCCGGTGCCGCGTCCGATTCTCGAAGGCTTCCGCTTCGAGAACGTCGGCTTCCGCTATCCCGGCGCCGAACGCTGGGCGGTGCGCGGCCTGGACTTCCAGTTGCGCGCCGGCGAGGTGCTGGCGCTGGTCGGCGAGAACGGCGCCGGCAAGACCACCCTGGTCAAGCTGCTGGCGCGGCTGTATGACCCCGACGAAGGCCGCATCCTGCTGGACGGGCGCGATCTGCGCGAATACGACATCGACGATCTGCGCGCCGGCATCGGCGTCATCTTCCAGGACTTCGTCCGCTACCACCTGACCGCCGGCGAGAACATCGGCGTGGGCCAGGTGGATGCGATGGGCGACGATGCGCGCATCCGCGAATCCGCGCGCCGTTCGATGGCCGACGAGGTGATCGCCTCGCTGCCGGACGGCTATGACCAGTTGATCGGCCGCCGCTTCAAGACCGGCGTGGATCTGTCCGGCGGACAGTGGCAGAAGATCGCCATCGCCCGCGCCTACATGCGCGACGCGCAGGTGATGATCCTGGACGAACCGACCGCCGCGCTGGATGCGCGCGCGGAGTTCGAGGTGTTCCAGCGCTTCAAGGAACTGTCCAGCGAGCGTACCGCGGTGCTGATCTCGCACCGCTTCTCCAGCGTGCGCATGGCCGATCGCATCCTCGTGCTCAACGAAGGCCGGCTCGAGGCCAGCGGCACCCACGACCAGCTCATGGCCGAAGGCGGCCGCTACGCCGAACTGTTCGAACTGCAGGCCGCCGGTTACCGTTGACCCCAACCCCCAGGGAGATTTCCGATGCCCCATCGTTCCGCCCTCACCCTTGCCCTGTTCGCCATCACCGCGCTGTCCGCCTGCCAGGCGCGCGATGGCGATTCCCAGGTACCCGCCGCCGCGAAGCCCGCACCCGCGCAACCGCCGGCCGCGCGCGCCCTGTCCAGCGCGCTGGGCAGCATCCAGGTCAGCGTGCTCGCGCAGGGACTGGATCATCCCTGGGGCCTGGCGCTGCTGCCGGAAGGCGGCTTCCTGGTCACCGAGCGCTCCGGGCAACTGCGCCGCGTCGGCGCCGATGGCGCGATCTCCGCGCCGCTGGCGGGCGTGCCGAAGGTGTTCGCCGAAGGCCAGGGCGGCCTGCTCGATGTCGTCCTCGCGCCGGACTTCGCCAGCAGCCACCGCATCTATCTGAGCTACGCCGAGCCGGGCGAGAACGGCACCGCCGGCACCGCGGTGGCCACCGCCACGCTGGGCGCGGATGCGCTGACGGAGGTGAAGGTCATCTACCGGCAGGAACCGAAACTCGACGGTCCCAACCATTTCGGCTCGCGGCTGGCCTTCGACGGCCAGGGCCATGTCTTCATCAGCCAGGGCGAGCGCAACCATCGGCCCACCTCGCAGGAACTGGGCAAGCTGCAGGGCAAGCTGGTGCGATTGAACCTGGACGGCGGCGTGCCGCAGGACAATCCCTTCATCGGACAGGCCGGTGCGCGTCCGGAGATCTGGAGCTACGGTCACCGCAACATGCAGGGCCTGGCCATTGATCCGCGCAGCGGCAAGCTGTGGGAATCCGAACACGGCCCGCGCGGCGGCGACGAGATCAACCTGCCGCAACCCGGCCGCAACTACGGCTGGCCGGTCATCACCCACGGCATCAACTACTCGGGCCTGCCGATTCCGGAAGCCGTGGGCAAGGAAAAGCCCGGCCTGGAGGCGCCCTACCATGTCTGGGAAAAATCACCGGGCCTCAGCGGCATGGCGTTCTACACCGGCCATCCCGATTCGCCCTGGAACGACAGCCTGTTCCTCGGTTCGCTGGCCGAGCGCAACCTGATCCGCCTGGGCCTGAAGGGCGATGACATCGTGTCCGAGGAACGCCTGCTCAATGAAATCGGCGAGCGAGTGCGCGACGTGCGGGTCAGTGCGGACGGCCACGTTTACGTGCTGACCGACGAGAACGACGGCAAGCTGCTGCGGATCGCGCCGCCGGAGGCCAAGCCATGAGCCGCGCCGGATGGTTGCTTGCCCTCCTCACCCTGCTGCCACTCGCGGGTCTTGCGCAGGCGCCGCAGACTTTCGCCGACGCCAAGGCCCGGGCGGATCGCGATGAAGCCTCGCTGGACCCGGTCAAGCGCGCGGCGTTCCAGCAGGCGCAATCGCGGCAACTGGAAACCAGCGTTGCCAACTGCGCCGATCCGCGCCACGACACCGCCGCGTTCGTGATCATCGTCGAGGTGGACGCCCGCGGCCGCATCGTCCGCACCTGGCGCCAGGGCGACACCGCACTGGCCACCTGTGTGGAGAAGGAACTCAACGGACGTTTCCTGGAGCCGCCGCCGCGCGCGCCGTTCCTGGCCGCGTTCGAACTGAGCTTCACGCCATGAGCGGCACGGACATCGACATCAACGCGCTGCTGCGCGCGCGGCTGCCCGACGGTGCGCCCTTGCAGATTCCACCGCCCTGCCTGATCGACATGCAGGGTGAAGTGGTGGAATACGTCGAAGGCGAATCGCTGCGCATGCGTTTCCCGGTGCAGGCGCGCTACCAGAATCCCATCGGGCACATGCAGGGCGGTTTCATCGTCGCCGCGCTGGACAACACCCTGGGCCCGTTCTCCTACCTGATCGCCCCGCCCAGCGCGACCACCTCGCTCAATACCCAGTACCTGCGCCCGGTGACGCCGGATGTGTCGCATATCGTCTGCACCGCGCGACTCATCGAGCGCACGCGTGGCCAGTTGCACCTGGCCGGCGAAGCGCGCGGCCCGGACGACAAGGTGCTGGCGCTATGCCAGGCGGTGTGCCAGATCCTGCCGGAGCGTTCGGCGCGCTGATGTGCGCCAGATACCCGACTGTAGGAGCGACGTAAGTCGCGAACGGATGGCCGGCCAGCCCGGGAATGCCAACGTGATTCGTCGTGACAGGTGGCGGGACTGAAAGGACGCGCCTCGTGCACTCCCATCGCGACTCACGTCGCTCCCACAACTATCGATGAGCGTCAGAACAACTCGCCTTGCGGCGGCGCCGGCAGGGAGTAGTCCAGGCGGCCGTCAATCAGGCGCGCGGCGCGGGTCAGCGGGTGGATTTCATGTCGTCCGTCGTCGAGCAGATGGCGGACTTCCCAGCCGTCGGCGGTGAACGCGTCGGCGATCAGGCCGCGATGGCAGTTGCGCCAGTCCGCTTCGGCGCACAGGAACGCGGTCGGTCGGCGCGCGGCGACTTCGGCCAGCGTGGCGCGGGCATCGATGAAGGCCGGCGTCTGCATGTAGTCCGCGTAGCCGCGGAAACCGGGTTGCCGCCAGGCGGTATTGACCGAATCCGATCGCGGTTCACGGCGCCCGCCCAACGAAGGCATCGGCCGGTAGTCGATGTCCCGTTCCGACAGACCGCGCATCAGCGCGGCGCCGGCGAATTGCGGATACCGCTGCGAGGCGGCGTAGCGTCGTACGTCGGCCACGACCTCGATACCCGCGCTGGCGAGTATCGCCGCGAAGGCATTCCAGTCGCGGCTGGAATGCCCGATGGTCCAGATGCGGCGTGGCGCTTCAGGCAAGCTCGAACCGGTCCGCGTCGAGCATCGCCGGGAAGCGTTCGCGGTGCGCCGCCAGCGCCTCGGCCGAAATGGTCGTGGTGGTGACGCCCTCGCCCGACCCCAGTTCCACCAGCGGCTGGCCGAGGAAATCGATCACCGCGCTGTCACCGGAATAATCGAGGTTGTTGCCGTCGGTGCCGGCACGGTTGACCGCGGCGACGAAGCACAGGTTCTCGATGGCGCGCGCGCGCAGCAGCGTGCGCCAGGCGTGGGCGCGCGCGGCCGGCCAGTTGGCGACGAAGATCTGCAGATCGAAATCCAGTTGGCCCGGCCGCTCAACGTCGTAGCGGTTGCGGCAGAACACCGGGAAGCGCAGGTCGTAGCAGACCTGCGGATTGATCCGCCAGCCCTTCCATTCCACGGTCAGGCGCTCGCGGCCGGCGGCATAGCGCTTGTGCTCGTTGGCGTAGCGGAACAGGTGGCGCTTGTCGTAGCTGTGCAGGTCGCCATCGGGCGTGGCCCACAGCAGGCGGTTGAACACGCCTTCGTCGGTACGCAACTGCACGCTGCCGGTCACCGCGGCATCAAGCTTGCGTGCCTGCGCGCGGATCCAGGCCACGGTCTCGCCGTCCATGCCCTCGGCGCGATCGATGGCATCGTTGCTGAAGCCGCTGGTGAAGGTCTCCGGCAGGATCACCAGATCCGTCCGGCCCGCCAGCGGCGCGATCAGATCGCCGTAGTACTCGCGGTTGCCGGCCGGGTCATGCCAGCGGGTGATGCCCTGGACGAGGGAGAGGCGCAGGTCCTGCATGTCGATGGAAGTCCGTCGCGATGGAAAATGATTACAGCTTCTTCAGGCGTTCGATGGCCGCGTCCAGCGTGGCCGCGTTCTTGGCGAAGCACAAGCGCGCCAGGCGCTGGTCCGCCGGCGCATTCTCGTAGAACGGCGACAGCGGAATCGCGGTGACGCCATGTTCGATGGTCAGCCAGCGCACGAACTCGATGTCCGGCAGATCGCTCACCGCCGAATAGTCCACCAGCTGGAAATAGCCGCCCGGCACCGGCAGCGGCTTGAGCTTGGTTTCCAGCAACTGCGCGCGGAAGCGATCGCGCTTTTCCTGGTAGAACGCGCCCAGTTGCTCGTAGTGTTCCGGCTCGTCGCGGATCATCGCCGCGAACGCGTGCTGGGCCGGCGCGAAGGTGCAGAACACGTTGTACTGGTGGACCTTGCGGAACTCGGCGCTCAGCGCGGGCGGCGCGATCGCGTAGCCGATCTTCCAACCGGTGCAGTGGTAGGTCTTGCCGAAGCTGGACACTACGAACGCGCGCTCGGCCAGTTCCGGATAGCGCAGCACGGATTCATGCCGGCGGCCGTCGAACACGATGTGCTCGTAGACCTCGTCGGAGATCAGGAAGATGCCGGTGTCGCGCAGGAGGTCTGCGAGCGCCTGCAGATCCGTCTCGTCCAGCATCGCACCGGAGGGATTGTGCGGGCTGTTGATGATCAGCAGGCGGGTGCGCGGCGTGATCGCGGCGCGCACCTTGTCCCAGTCCACCGCGAAGCTGCGCGGATCCAGCGCGACATGGACCGCGCGCGCGCCGGCCAGTTCGATCGCCGGTTCGTAGCTGTCGTAAGCCGGGTCCAGCACGATCACTTCCTCGCCCGGACGCACCACCGCATGGATGGCGTTGAACAAGGCTTCGGTGGCGCCGCTGGTGACGGTGATCTCGGTGTCCGGATTGACCTGGCGGCCGTAGCAGCGCAGTACCTTCTCGGCGATCGCCTGGCGCAGCGGCGCCACGCCGGTCATCGGCGCGTACTGGTTGTGGCCTTCGCGCATGGCGCGGTCCAGTTCGTCGACCAGCCGTTGCGGCACCGCGAAATCGGGGAAACCCTGTCCCAGGTTGACCGCGCCGTGCTCGGCGGCCAGTTGCGACATCACGGTGAAGATGGTGGTGCCCACCTTGGGCAGCTTGGTTTCGAGAGGCATCCGCCGGTCCGGTCTCACAGGGGGACTGCGGAGTGTACGCAATGAAGGTGTCCGGCGATGATGGGGCCATGAACGGATACAGCGTTCCCGATCCGGAAAAATGCCGGCTGGCGCGGGCCTGGTGCGCGGCTTGCTACGAGGTGCTGCTGGACGAGCGCGCCTGGCCGCTGCGGATCGGCGAGCCGGCGGCGGCGCTGGAGGCGCGCCTGCCGGCCCGCGATTACCTGTGGATCACGGCCTGGAACCCGCCCCTGACCCCGCGCACCGACGAGGACAACGAAGCGGCCGACCGGCGTCTGCGGGCCTGTCTGCACGAGGCCGGGCACGTCCATGTACCGGCCCGGGCCGGCGACGGCCGCGGTGGCTGGTTCGAACCCGGCTGGCTGGTGCTGGATATGGCGCGCGAGGACGCCGATGCGCTCGCGCGCGCCTTTTCCCAGGGCGGCATCCTGCACTGGCGGCAAGGACAACCGGTCCGGCTGAGGCTGATGTGGACGCGGCCAGGCGATGCGCCGGATCTTCCGGCGGTGGAATGGGCCGGCTGAGCGCCAGCCGCGCAAGGAGCACCGCGCGGGGCCTCGCATACAATAGCCGGCTGATTGCCGCCCGAGACCCGCCTTCTTCGAAGGCTTCCGCCTGATGATCGATTCCGTTCCGACCCCTCCGCCGCTGCTGGCCGCCCGTGGCCTGGCTTTTTCGCGCAACGACGAACCGGTGTTCGGCCCGCTGGAATTCGCGGTCAATGCGGGCGAGGCATTGCTGGTGCAGGGCGGCAACGGCGCCGGCAAGACCACCCTGCTGCGCGTGCTGGCCGGCCTGCTGCGCGCCGATCGCGGCGACATCGAGATCGACGGCCGCGCCGCCAACGCCACCCAGCGTTCGCGGGCGATCGCCTACCTGGGCCACCTGCCCGCGCTGAAGGCGGACCTGGACACGCTGGAGAACCTCAACTTCCTGTGCGGCCTGCATGGCCGCCGCGCGCGCCAGATGCCGGGCAACGCGCTTGCGATGGTCGGCCTGGCCGGCTACGAGGACGCGTTGGCGCGGCAACTCTCCGCCGGGCAGAAGAAGCGGCTTTCGCTGGCGCGGCTGTGGCTGTCGCCGGCGCCGCTGTGGCTGCTCGACGAGCCCTACGCCAATCTCGACCTGGAGGGCATCAACCTGGTCAACCGGATGATCTCCGCGCACCTGCGCAGCGGCGGCGCCGCGCTGGTCACCACGCACGGCGCCTACGCGGCGCCACCCGTGCAGACCCGGATGCTGATGCTGGGAGGCGCGGCATGAGCACGCCCGGCCTGTGGTCCTCCGCGTCGGCGCTGGTCGTGCGCGACCTGCGCCTGATGTGGCGCCGTCGCGGCGACGCGCTGCAGCCGGCGCTGTTCGCCCTGCTGGTGGTGGTGGTGTTCGCGCTCGGCCTGGGCGGCGAACCCGACGCGCTGGGCAAGGTCGCCTCGGCGGTGATCTGGGTGGCGGTGCTGCTGGCCGGCCTGCTGTCGCTGGACACGCTGTTCCGCGGCGATGCCGAGGACGGTTCGCTGGAACAGTGGATCCTCGCGCCGGTGCCGCTGGCCTGGCTGGTCGCGGTGCGCGTGCTGACCCACTGGGCGACCACCGCGCTGCCGCTGATCCTGGTGACCCCGCTGCTGGGCGAACTGCTGCACCTGCCGCGCCCGCAACTGCCCGCCCTGCTCGCCGCGCTCGCCCTGGGCACCCCGTTGCTGAGCCTGCTCGGCGCCGTGGTCGCCGCGTTGACGGTCGGCATGCGACGCTCCGGAATCCTGGTCGCGCTGCTGGCACTGCCGCTGTACGTGCCGATCCTGGTGTTCGGCGCCGGCAGCGTCGCCGCCAGCGCGCAGGGCCTGGACGGCAGCGGCGCGCTGCTGCTGCTCGGCGCCGGGCTGGTGATGGCGCTGGTGCTGGCACCACTGACCGCCGCCGCCGCGATCCGCATCGCCCTCAACTGATTCCACGCCGCCCATGACGGATTTTCCCGAACCGCCGCGTCATCCGTCCGACAAGTCCGCGCGTCCGCGCACCGATGTGTCGGGTCGGATCGAGCTGCGCATCGAGAGGTTCATCGAGGCGGCCACCGAGGTATTCCTCGAAAAGGGCTATCGCAATGCGCGGCTGAACGACGTGGTCGCGCGTTCGGGCGGCTCGCTGTCCACGCTCTACAACGCCTTCGGCGACAAGCATGGGCTGGCGCTGGCGATCATGAAGCGCAGCATCGCCGCCTTCGGCGAAGGCCTGGACATGCTGTACCGCTCCGACCTGCCGCCCGAGCAGGCGCTGCCGCTGGCGGCCGAGCGCATGGTCGAGGAAATCCTTTCGCCGGGCCGCATCGTCACCCACCGCATCGTGGTCGGCGAAGGCCTGTGCTTCCCGGAGTTGCGCGACTGGTTCATGGAACACGGCGTGACCCCGGCCGAGCGCCTGCTCACCCAGTATTTCGAACGCGAGAAGCTGAGCGGACGGCTGATCCTGGAACATCCGGCCATCGTCGCGGACCGCTTCTACATGATGGTGTTCGGCGGCGTAATCCTGCGTTCGGTCAACGGCCGCATCGGCGTGGCCGACAAGCCGCGGGTGAAGGTGGAGGCCCGCGAAGCGGTGTCGATCTTCCTGGAAGGCGTCCTGCCCCGCCCGCGGGCCTGATCTGCCTGCCGGCCTGTTCCGGCATTCCCGGCCGGAAATTCCCCTTCGCGTCCCGCCGCCAACCGGGGTTGCGCGCCGACCGATGCTGCACCGCAACTTGATCTCCGTCGCGCATTCACTCAGCGTTTATCGTAATGAACGTTACAAGCCCTGCGGCTAGCCAGCCTTGGCCAGCCAGGCGCAAGGGAGAACAGGATGCGGCGCGCATTGTTGGCTCTGATGTTTGTTCTGGCGGCGGCGGCCATGCTCGGGGCGAGCTGGCTGGCACCGGTGATGGCGCAGAGCGCCCCGGCCGGTTTTGATCCCTCGAAGCTCCCCGCCACCCATTTCGGCAGCCAGGACGGCAACGCCCACGATTTCGCCGACGCACCGGGTTTTGCCTTCGCCACCGTGCCGGCCAATCCGCTGCAACCGACCGCCAAGCCGATCGGCGAGGCGACCTGCACCGCCTGCCACGGCAAGGAACAGGCCAACTTCGCCCACAGCGTGCATGCGCTCGGCATGCAGGCCGCGCAGCAGGCCAATCCGGCCACGCCGACCTGCGAGGCCTGCCACGGTCCGGGTTCGGCGCACGCGCAGAATCCTTCCGCCAAGGGCAGCATCATCGCCTTCACCCACGACGGCGGCACGCCGGTGTCGGCGCAGACGGGCAGTTGCCTGGGGTGCCACGCCGGCGGTCCGCGCGACGGTTGGCTGGGCTCGGTGCACCAGCGCAACGACCTGTCGTGCAGCGATTGCCACAACCCGATGGCACGCCTGTCCGCCGAAGGACTGACCGCGCGACAGTCGGTCAGCGAGACCTGCGCGACCTGCCACAAGGACGTCCGCCAGCAGTTCAACCGCCGCTCGCACATGCCGCTGCCGGAGGGCGAGATGACCTGCGCCGATTGCCACAATCCGCACGGCACCCTCACCGCCTCGCTGCTCAAGACCGACACCGTCAACGAGACCTGCTACCAGTGCCACGCCGAAAAGCGCGGACCGTTCCTGTTCGAACATGCGCCGGTGCGCGAGAGCTGCCTGAACTGCCATACCCCGCACGGCTCCAACCAGCACGCGCTGCTGGTGGCGCCGGTGCCGATGCTGTGCCAGCAGTGCCACTCGCACACCCGCCATCCCAACGACCTGCTCACCTCGGCCTCGCTGGGAACCGGCGCGGCCCCGGATGAACGCCTGATGGCGCGCGGCTGCCTGACCTGCCACGCGCAGATCCACGGATCCAACCATCCGTCCGGTCCCCGTCTCCACAAGTAGCGGAGGGAACATGATGGTCTCGACGTTCCGCACGCCCCCGTTGCCGCGACTGGCCGCGCTGACCATGGCGCTGTCGCTGGCCGGCATGGCACAGGCCCAGGACAGCGGCGTGGGCACCGACCTGCATTTCGGCAACGCGCTGGACACGACCGGCATGGGCGGCATCGGTTGCGATGCCGACGGCATGAGCTGGCTGCACGCCGGTTCCCGGCGCACGCCGACCGGTTTCCTGTATCCCTGCGCGCCCGCGTGGCCCGAGCTGAAACCGCACGGCGAATGGGCCTACGAAGGCCGCGTGGGCCTGGGTTACCTGCACGTGTCCGGCGACGAGCGCGCGACCCAGTGGCGCCGCTTCAACGATTTCGACGATGGCGTGATGGTGGATGCGCGCTTCCGCCTGCAACGCGCCAGCGATGGCAGCTACCTGGATTTCCGCGCCAGCCGCATCAACGAGCACAACCAGTTCTATCGCGTGGTGTTCGGCCGCGCCGGCAAGTATCGCGTGCAGGCCTTCGTGCGCAGCCAGCCGAACGTAACCAGCGGCAACGCACGCTCGATCTGGAATGGCGTCGGCAGCCAGCACCTCACCTTGGCCGGTGGCCTGACGCCCGCCGCCAGCACCCCGGCGCAGGTGGCCGCGGTCGCCGGTGCGCAGCCGGAACGCTTCCTGCGCGTGGTCCGCGACAAGCAGGGCGTGGGCATCAACTATTTCCTCAATCCGCGCTGGGCGGCCTACTTCAACGCCAGCCACGAGCAACGCGAAGGCGCGCGTCCGTTCGGTGGACCGTTCTTCTTCAACTATCCCTTCCCCGCCAACGGCGGCATCTACGAGATCCCGCGCCCGATCGACGACAGCACGGTGAACGTCAACGGCGGCGTGCGTTTCACCGGCAACCTGTGGCGGATGGACGTCAGCTATACGGGATCGTTCTTCCGCAACCGCTTCAACGGCTACGACTACCAGGTGCCGTACGGCCTGTACTCGGTGGTGCCGGGCGTGACTCCGCCACCACGCACCAGCGGCGAATTCGCCTACGAGCCGGACAACGACCATCACCAGCTGCGTGCGGCGTTCACCCGTAAGCTGCCCTGGAACGGCGAACTGACCCTCAACACTTCGCTGGGCACAATGCGCCAGAACGAACGCCTGCTGGCGCCGATGAATTGCCAGGGCCAGTTCGGCCTGCCGATCGGACCGGGCTTCCTGTTTGACTGCGCCGACTGGAACACGCCGGACGCGCTTTCGCGCAAGACCGCGGACCTGAACATCGACACCCAACGAATGGATGTGCGGGTGGTGTTCCAGCCGCGCACCGCGTTGACCGTACGCGGGCAGGCCAAGTACTACCGCGAGGACTATGACGGCACCTACCAGGCCTACAACCCGCTGACCGGCCAGTGGGGCTACGTGGCCGAGAACGGTTCGCAGGGCAGCGTGGTGCCGGGCGAAATGGGGATCTGGGATCCCAGTCTCGCGCCGTCGGTGATCACCCGCATGCGCAACCTGCCGCTGGACAAGGAAACCCGGGAAGTCTCGATGGGCCTGGACTGGCGTCCCGATACCCGCAACACGCTGGGCGCCACGTATACGCATACCGCCATCGAGCGCGCCCATCGCGAGGTCGCCACCACCCGCGACGACAGCCTGCGCCTGACCTGGAACAACCGCGCCCGCGAATGGCTGACCCTGCGCGCCAACTACACCTATCTGGACCGCAGCGGCAGCCGTTATTTCTACGACCCCTACGAGTTCACCTTCTCCACCGACCTGCCCGGCTTCGTCGAGCCGGCCGATGGCGTGCCCGCGCACACGGTGTCGGCGCTGCGCAAATACGACCTGGCCAGCCGCACCCAGCACAAGCTGGACCTGATGGCGACCTTCATCCTGCCGCGCGAGATGACCCTGTACGCATCGCTGCGCGGCGAGCGCAACGACTACGACGCCGAACTGGGCCGGCAGGACTACGACACCCGCGGCGCCAGCCTGCAATGGGAATGGCAGCCCGCCACGACCACCGTCGCCAGCGCCTGGCTGGGTTATGACCGCTCGGATCTGGGCATCGCCAACGTCAACGACGCGGCACTGACGCCGGATCCGACACTGGGTGGATCCACCTACCCGCAGGCCAACCGCTGGTGGCTGGAGGATCGCCAGCGCAACCGCTATGCCGGCGCCAACTTCAACCAGGCCATCGGCCGCGCCCAGTTGGACGTGGCGTGGAACTGGACCGATTCGCGTGGCACCACCCGCTATCGCTTCGCGTCGCCCGGCGCACTCGCCAATCCGGCGCTGGCGGCGTCGGCCGATGGCCGCTATCCACCGATGATCTACCGGGTCAATTCGTTGTCGGTGGGGGTGAGTTTCCCGATCGGCGCGCGCACGCGGATGCGGGTGTTCGACACCTACGAACGCGGGCGGCTGTCGGACTGGCACTACCTGGGTTTCGACGAGGCGCGGGTGTTCGATCACCGCGTGTATACCGATGGCGGTCCCGGCGACTACCGCGTCAACCTGATCGGCATGAGCCTGGAGGTGTCACTATGAAGCCGTCCACCGGCACCGGCCTGTTCACCGCCGCCGTGTTCGCGCTGGGCGTGGCGGCGCTGGCGGGCACGGGCGAATCGGTCGCCCAGGATCCCGCCGCGCGGATGTCCCCGGAAAACACGCAGGCCGACACCGCGCCAGCCGAGCCCGCCGCCAAGCTGCCCGCATACCGTGATCTGCGCCGGATCACGCGCCTGCGCGGCGATCCGGCGGCCGGCAAGGCCAAATCCGAACTGTGCGCGGCCTGTCACGGCGCCGCCGGCATCTCGATTGCGCCGAACTTCCCCAACCTGGCCGGCCAGCGTGCCGAGTACCTGTACTGGGAACTGGTCGAATACCAGAGCGGTGCGATGCCGGAATCGGCGATGACGCCGCTGGCCGCCAGCCTGAACGATCAGGACATGCGCGATCTGGCCCTGTACTACGCCAGCCTGCCCGCCGGCCGCGCGCCCGCGCAGGAAGAAGCGCCGGCGCCGGATACGGCCCTGCTGGAACGGGGCCGGCAGCTGTTCATGGAAGGCGATCACGGCAAAGGACTGCCACCCTGCCAGGGCTGCCACGGCGCCGATGCCGGCGGCCATCCGCTGGCCGCGCGCGACGACCGCGATGGCCATGCGCCGTGGGCGGCGTATCCTTCGCTGCGTGGACAGAACGCCATCTACCTGCAGGTACGCCTGAATGCCTTCCGCACCGCCCAGATCCATCATTCGACCAACGATTTCGTGATGGGCGGCGTCGGCCAGCGACTGGACGACGACACCATCTCCGCCCTGTCGGCCTGGCTGGCCGCGCAGGGTCCCTGAACCACCCGTCCCAACCCCACGTTCCGGAGAATTTCCATGAACCACCGCTTTGCCTCCTGCCTCGCCCTGCTCGCCCTGGCCGTCTCGCCGCTGGCCGCCCGCGCCGCCACCTGCTCGGTCAACCTGGAGGGCAACGACGCGATGAAGTACAACCTTTCCAACATCGACGTCAGCAAGAGCTGCACCACCTTCACCATCAACCTCAAGCACACCGGCAAGCTGGCCAAGAACGTCATGGGCCACAACGTGGTCGTCGCCAAGACGGCGGACATCGCCGGCATCGACACCGACGGCATCAAGGCCGGCCTGGCCGCCGACTACATCAAGGCTGGCGACACCCGCGTCATCGCCCACAGCAAGGTGGTCGGCGGCGGTGAAACCACCTCGGTTCAGATTCCGGTCGCCAAGCTCGCCGGAAACGGCCCGTTCTCGTTCTTCTGCAGCTTCCCCGGCCATTCGGCGCTGATGAAGGGCACCTTGACCCTCAAGCCTTGACCTGGGTCAAGACCAGCGGGGCCCCGCGCGGTTGGCGCGGCGGCCCCAAGTCTGGGAAAATGGGGTGATTTCACAGAACAGAGCTGAGGAGCGGGCCAGGGTGGCGCGCTCCATCGACCGCGAGCGATGAAACACCGTCCATGAATCCCCTCGTCCGCTGGTTCCACCAACTCGGTTCGCCGCCCTATTTCGATCGCTTCGCCGCCCGCTGGACGCCCTGGTGCTACCTGGCGGCGATCGTGCTGTTCGGCTTCGGCCTGTGGCAGGCGCTGTTCGTGGTGCCCGCCGACTACCAGCAGAGCGACAGCTTCCGCATCCTCTACATCCATGTGCCGTCGGCATGGATGAGCCTGTTCGTGTTCGGGCTGATGGCGTTCTATGCGGCCATCGCGCTGATCTGGCGGATCAAGCTGTGCGAGATCCTGGCGATGGCCTGCGCGCCGATCGGCGCCGCGTTCACCGTCATCACCCTGGCCACCGGTTCGATCTGGGGCAAGCCGATGTGGGGCACCTGGTGGGACTGGGATCCGCGCCTGACCACCGAACTGATCCTGCTGTTCCTGTATCTGGGCGTGATGGGCCTGTACAACGCCATCGACGATCGCCGCGCCGCCGCGCGCGCCGCCGGCCTGCTGTCGATCGTGGGCGTGGCGCTGCTGCCGATCATCCGCTACTCGGTGGTGTGGTGGAATTCGCTGCACCAGGGCCAGACCATCAGCCTGATGGGCGGCTCGCGGATGGATCCGAGCATGATGCTGCCGCTGTGGCTGATGGTGGCGGCGACCAAGTTCTGGTTCGCCGGATCGCTGCTGGCGCGTGCCCGCGCCGACAATCTGCGCCGCGAAGCCGGCAAGGACTGGGTCGCGCGGCTGGCGGGGAGCAAGCCATGAATTACCTGCATTACGTGGTCGGCGCCTACGCCGTGTTCGCCGTGGTCCTGCTGTGGGACTTCATCGCCCCGCGTCTGCAGATCCGCCGCGAACTGCGTGCCGCCCGCCTGCGCGCCGCGCGCGAAGCCCGCGCCGCCGCGCCCTCGCCGATGGAGTTGAACCGATGAATCCCGTCCGTCGCCGCCGCCTGATCTGGGTGTTGCTGCTGGTGCTCGCCGCCGGCGTCGCCGCCTCGCTGATCGCGCTGGCGCTGCAACGCAATGTCGCCTACCTGTACACCCCCGCCGAAGTGCTGCGCGGCGAAGCCGGCGAGCATGCGCGCTTCCGCCTGGGCGGCATGGTCGAGAAAGGTTCGTTCAAGCGCGAGCCTGGCTCGCTGCAGGCACATTTCCGGGTCACCGACGGCGACGCGCAGTTGCCGGTGGTCTACGACCGCATCCTGCCGGACCTGTTCCGCGAGGGCCAGGCGGTGGTGGCGACCGGTTCGATGAAGGACGGCGTGTTCGTCGCCGAGGACGTGCTGGCCAAGCACGACGAGAACTACATGCCCAAGGAAGTGGCCGACAAGATGGGCAAGGCGCACCAGAAGCACGACGTGCCGGCCGCCCCCGCGGCGGGGTCGATGAATTGATCCAAGCCTCGCCTCGCCGTGCCACGCCGTCGGGCATGCGCTTCCGCCCTCGCGTTGCCGCCCTGGTTGCGGGCATCTCCCTCCCCTTTTCCGGATCCCGTTGAGCCATGCTGCCTGAACTCGGTCAAGTCACCCTGATCCTGGCGCTGCTGGTGTCGTTGCTGCAGGCGATCCTGCCGCTGGCCGGCGCGCATCGCGGCAAGGCGGCGTGGATGGCGGTGGCGCGGCCGGCGGCCTACGGCCAGCTGTTCCTGCTGTTGGCGGCGTTCGTCGTCCTCACCGTGGCCTTTGTCACCCAGGATTTCTCGGTCAAGTACGTGGCCGAGAACTCCAACTCGCTGCTGCCGATCATGTACCGCTATTCGGCGGTGTGGGGCGCGCACGAGGGTTCTCTGCTGCTGTGGGTGCTGGTGCTGGGCATCTGGACCGCGGCGGTGGCCGAGTTCTCCCGCCACCTGCCGGAAACGGTGATCGCGCGCGTGCTGGGCGTGATGGGCGTGGTCAGCGTCGGCTTCCTGGCCTTCCTGATCTTCACCTCCAATCCGTTCGCGCGGCTGCTGCCGGCGCCGCTGGAAGGCCGCGATCTGAATCCGCTGCTGCAGGATCCGGGCCTGATCATCCATCCACCGATGCTCTACACCGGCTATGTCGGCTTCGTGGTGCCGTTCGCGTTCGCCATCGCCGCACTGCTCGACGGCCACATCGATGCGCGCTGGCTGCGCTGGACCCGTCCCTGGACCAACGTGGCCTGGGCGTTCCTGACCCTGGGCATCGCACTGGGCAGCTGGTGGGCGTACTACGAACTGGGCTGGGGCGGCTGGTGGTTCTGGGATCCGGTCGAGAACGCCAGCTTCATGCCATGGCTGGCCGGCGCAGCGCTGCTGCATTCGCAGGCGGTCACCGAGAAGCGCGGCAGCTTCGGCGGCTGGACCCTGCTGCTGGCGATCGCCACCTTCTCGCTGTCGCTGCTGGGCACCTTCCTGGTGCGCTCGGGCGTGCTGACCAGCGTGCATGCGTTCGCCGCGGATCCCTCGCGTGGCCTGTTCATCCTGATCTTCCTCGGCGCGGTTGTCGGCGGCTCGCTGGTCCTGTACGTGCTGCGCGCGCCGCGCATCGCCGGCGGCGCCTTCGTCGCCAGTTCGCGCGAAACCCTGCTGCTGGCCAACAACGTGCTGCTGGCCGCGGCCTGCGGCATGGTCCTGCTGGGCACGCTGTACCCGCTGCTGGCCGACGCACTGGAACTGGGCAAGATTTCGGTCGGCCCGCCCTACTTCGGCCTGCTGTTCGTGGTGTTGATGACGCCGCTGGTGATGCTGCTTCCGTTCGGTCCGTTGACCAAGTGGCAGAAGGATCAGCCGCGCAAGCCGCTGGCGATGCTGATGCCGTGGCTGGTGCTGGCGCTGGCGCTGGGCGGCGTCGCTTACTTCATGGCGCCGCAGGGACCCCTGAAGACCGCCGCCGGTGTCGCCGCCGGCCTGTGGGTGGCGCTGGGCACGCTGCGCTTCGTGTGGACCCGGCTGCGCGCCAACGGCAGGTTCACCCCGGAAATGCTCGGCATGGTGCTGGCGCACTTCGGCATCGCGGTGTTCCTGATTGGCGCGCTGCTGGTGGAAGCGCAGAACGTGCAGCGCGAGCTGGCACTGAAGCCAGGCCAGACCGTCGAGCTGGGCGGCTACGGTTTCCGCTTCGAAGGCGTCGAGGAAACCCGCGGCCCCAACTATCTGTCCGACCTGGGCCACGTGCAGGTGCTGCGCGGCGACAAGCCGCTGGTGCGGCTGAATCCGGAGAAGCGCGCCTACGCCAGCGGCGGCCAGGTAATGACCGAGGCCGGCATCCGGCCCGGCCTGTTCGGCGATGTCTACGTGGCCCTGGGTGAACACCTGGGCGACGGCGCCTGGGCGGTGCGCGTGCACATCAAGCCCTTCGTGCGCTGGATCTGGCTGGGCGCGCTGCTGATGGCGCTGGGCGCGTTCGTCACCGCCACCGACCGGCGTTTCCGCCGCAAACCCGAGGCATCCAAACCCGAGGCCCAACCGGCATGAGTACTCCTTCCGACAATCCCGGCCAGAACAAATCGCGCGGCGCGCTGGTGTTCGCCGCGGTCATCATCGGCCTGTTCTTCGTCGGCCTCATGGGCCTGCTGGCCTACGGCGTCAAGCAGTCCGGCCGCGCGGATCGCGAAGCCCTGCCCTCGCCGCTGATCGGCAAGCCGGCGCCGGCGTTCGAACTGCCGCTGCTGCACGATCCGGCCACCCGCATCGACAACGCCGATCTGGCCGGTGCGCCCTATGTGATGAATGTCTGGGGCAGTTGGTGCCCGGAATGCCGGGTCGAACATCCGGTGCTGACCAAGTTCGCGCTGACCAAGCGCGTGCGCTTCATCGGCTACAACCTCAAGGACGAGCGCAGCGAGGCGCTGCGCTGGCTGGAGCAGTTCGGCAATCCCTACATGCTGGTGATCGCCGACGAGGATGGCCGCGCCGCGATCGACTGGGGCATCTACGGCGCGCCGGAAACCTTCCTGGTCGACGGCAAGGGCATCGTGCGCTGGAAGCACGTCGGCGCGGTCACCGACGAGATCATCGCCAAAGAACTGATCCCGGCGCTGGAAAAGGCGGAAGCGCGGCAATGAGCGCCCTGCCCCGTCACCTGTGCGCGCTGATGCTGGCGCTGCTGCTCGGCGTCGCCGGTCCCGCGTTCGCCCAGGCCAGCGATCCGACCCCGCTGCAATTCAACGACAACACCGAGGAAACCCGTTTCCACCGGCTCACCGCCGAACTGCGCTGCGTGATGTGCCAGAACCAGTCGCTGGCCGACTCCAACGCGCAGATCGCCCACGATCTGCGCCGCGAGGTGCTGGACCTGATGCGGCAGGGCAAGTCGGATGCCGAGATCAAGCGGTTCCTGGTGGATCGCTATGGCGAATTCGTGCTGTACAAGCCGGAGATGTCGCCCGGCACCTGGTTGCTGTGGTTCGGGCCGGTGCTGCTGGTGATCGCCGGCGGCGTGGTGGTGCTGCGCATCGTCAGGCGCAGGAGTGGCGGTCGCGACATCGCCGAAGCCGACGACAACCAGGAGTGGTGATGACCGCCTTTTCCGCCATCGCGGCGCTGTTGACCCTGCTCGTCCTGGTGGGCGTGCTGTGGCCCCTGTGGCGCTCTTCGCGCCGGCTGTTCGTGGGCGCGGTCGCGACCCTGGGCATCGGCACCCTGGCGCTGTACCGGCTGCTGGGCACGCCGGCAGCCATCGAGATGCCCGCCACGATGCCGGAGGCGGCCATGCCCGCCAGCCTGGACGATGCGGTCAAGCAGCTGGAAGCCGAACTCAAGCGCAATCCCAACGAACCCGAGGGCTGGCGCCTGCTCGGCCGCTCCTACCTGAGCATGGAGCGCTACGCCGAGGCGCGCACGGCTTTCGAGACCGCGCTCAAGCTGGCTCCGGACGACGCCAACCTGCTGGTCGAGAACGCGCAGGCCCGCCTGTACGCGAGCCCGGACAAGCAGCTCGACGCGCAGGCGGTCGGCCTGTTGCAGCGCGCGTTGACCATCGAACCGCAGCACCAGCGCGCGCGCTGGTTCCTCGGCGTGTCGCAGCGCCAGCAGGGCCAGCCGGCCGAGGCCGCGCGCACCTGGGAACCGCTGCTGGCGCAGGTCGACGGTGGCACCGCCACCACCCTGCGTACCCAGATCAACCAGGCCCGCGCCGAAGCCGGGCTGGAGCCGCTGCCCGAACCCGCCGCCGCCCCGGCCGTGGCCGGCGGCAAGGCACTGCTGCGGGTCAGCGTGGACATCGCGCCGGAACTGAAGGCGCAACTGAGCGGCGGCGAGACCCTGTTCGTGTTCGCCCGCCAGGCCGGCGGACCGCCGATGCCGGTGGCCGCCAAGCGGGTGCCGGCGACCTCGTTCCCGATCACCCTGGAACTCGGCGACGGCGACAGCCCGATGCCGACGCTCAAACTTTCGCAGGTCGCCAAGGTCGAACTGGGCGCGCGGGTCTCCCGCGCCGGCGACGTGATGGCCAAAGCCGGCGATCTGGAAGCGGTGGCGGTGCCTGCCGAAGTGGGCGCTGCCGATGCCTATTCGCTGCGGATCCAGCGCGTCGTGGAATGAGCGGCGCCGGCCCGCGCCGGCAGCCGCAGGCTAAACTTGCGGGATGACCGAATTCATCCCGCCCGGCACGCGCTTCCACGCGCTGCCCTCGCCCTTCCCGATGAAACGCGGCGGCGCCCTGCACGGCGCGCGCATCGCCTATGAAACCTGGGGCCGGCTCAACGCCGCCGGCGACAACGCCATCCTGATCGTCACCGGCCTGTCGCCGGACGCGCACGCCGCGCGCAACGAAGGCAACGGCGAGGAAGGCTGGTGGGAAGCCATGCTCGGGCCGGGCAAGCCGATCGACACCGACCGCTGGTTCGTGATCTGCGTGAACTCGCTGGGAAGCTGCAAGGGTTCGACCGGTCCGGCTTCGATCAATCCGGCCAGCGGCGAACTCTACCGGCTGGATTTCCCGGAACTGTCGATCGAGGACGGCGCCAACGCCGCCCACGCGGTGGTGCAGGCGCTGGGCATCGGACGACTGGCCTGCATCATCGGCAACTCGATGGGCGGCATGACCGCGCTGGCCTACCTGCTGCTGCATCCCGGCAGCGCGCGCGCGCACATCAACATCTCCGGCAGCGCCCAGGCCCTGCCCTTCTCCATCGCCATCCGTTCCCTGCAACGCGAGGCGATCCGCCTGGATCCGGCATGGAACCAGGGCCACTACGACGACGAGCGCTATCCCGAATCCGGCATGCGCATGGCCCGCAAGCTGGGCGTCATCACCTATCGCTCGGCGCTGGAGTGGGACGGTCGCTTCGGCCGGGTGCGGCTGGAATCGGATCGCCCGGACGAGGATCCGTTCGGGCTGGAATTCCAGGTGGAAAGCTATCTGGAAGGCCATGCGCGCCGGTTCGTGCGCCGCTTCGATCCCAACTGCTACCTCTACCTGAGCCGTTCGATGGACTGGTTCGATCTGGCCGAGTACGCCGGCGGCGACGTGATGCAGGGCCTGGCCCGGATCCGGGTGGAGCGGGCGCTGGCGATCGGCGCGGTGACCGACATCCTGTTCCCGCTCCAGCAGCAGGAACAGATTGCCCAGGGACTGGCGCGGGGGGGCGCGCAGGCCGAGTTCGTGCCGCTGGAATCGCCGCAGGGCCACGACGCCTTCCTGGTGGATTTCGCCCGGTTCGGCCCGGCAGTGGCGGGTTTCCTGGCGGCGCTCTGAGCCGTCGCCATACCCTCGCGACCGGAAGCCACCCGAACTAGAATGGGGCACCACTATTCCCGGGTGCCTGCCATGTCCCTCGATTTTCCCGGCCACGACCGGCTGGTCGCCACGCTCGACGCCGCCGTCGCGCTGGGCGACGACCGCGCCATCACCGATGCACTGCGCAAGTCGCTGTGCGAACTGATCCGAGACGAATCGGTCGCCCTGCCCAGCTGCGTGCTGGAGCCCATTTCCGATCACTACGCGCGCCGCGAGCTGTATACCAGCCCGGAATTCGGCTACAGCGTCATCGCCATGACCTGGGGCCCCGGCCAGGGCACCAAGATCCACGACCACTCCGGCATGTGGTGCGTGGAAGGCGTCTGGCGCGGCCGCCTGGAAATCACCCAGTACGAACTGGCCGAGCACGACGACGAGCGCTACCGCTTCGTCGCCGCCGGCACCATCGAGGCCGGCACCGGCTCGGCCGGCAGCCTGATTCCGCCCCACGAGTACCACACCATCCGCAACCCCAGCGACGACGCCATCGCCGTGTCCCTGCACGTCTACCAGCGCACCATGGTCCGCTGCGGCATCTACACGCCGGAGGCCGATACCAGCGGCGCGGAAGGCTGGCAGCGCCGAGGCGAGCGCCTGCTCGGCACCGATCGCGTGGTCTGACGGGCTGTCGGGGCCCGCGGGCCTCGGCTATACTCGCTCCCCTTGCCGAAGTGGCGGAATGGTAGACGCAGCGGACTCAAAATCCGCCGCCCTTAAAAGCGTGTGGGTTCGAGTCCCACCTTCGGCACCAGACCCGGAAGAGGCCCGACGAAAGTCGGGCCTCTTTTTTTGTCCCCGATTTGGACCGGTCGAAAATTGATGTTGGGAAAGTGGCCAAAGGTATGCTATACCTGAATCGTCACAGTACGAGCAGAACAGATGCGCGTCATTCATGCCAAATGGCAGTTGACAAACGGGGAGCGCATTCAGGTGAGACCTACTCCATCGACCCCTTCGGGACGCCCAGCCAACTTGCCGGTACCGCCAGTGAGCAACTCGACCGATTTTCGTGGCACCGCTTCTCCTCGCTCCGTGAATTCCAGCGCATTCCTGCGCACCCGCCGCAACGTCGAACTGTGCAAACGGGGCGAGATGCGGGCCGAACGCTTCCTGGACGCCGCCACCGAGGTCTTTGCCGAGAAAGGCTACCAGCACGCCAAGCTGAGCGAAATCGTCGCCCGCGCCGGCGGCTCGCTGGCCACGCTGTACCGGATCTTCGGCGACAAGGAAGGACTGGCCTACGCCATCCTGGAGCGCCGCCTGGAGAACCACGTCGGCATCCTGAACGACATGAACTTCTCCGACCTGCCGCCGCAGCAGGCGCTGCGCGAGGTCGCCATCCGCATCGCCGACTCGATGGTCAAGGCCGAATCGCGGGTGGTCTACCGCATCGTGATTGGCGAGGGTGAATCGTTCCCGGCCCTGCGCGACTGGTTCTTCGAGCACGCGGTGGCCGAGACCCGCGGCATCCTCACCCGCTACTTCCAGCAGGAAATGGACAACGGCCACCTGAAGCTGGCCTCGGCCGAGGCGGCTGCCACCCAGTTCTACATGATGATGTTCGGCAACCTGATCATCCGGGTCGCCAGCGGCTACCTGGACAAGCTCGACCCCGCCTCGCTGCGCGAGCAGGCCGTGGCCAATGTCGACCTGTTCCTGCAGGGTGCGTTGCCGCGCGGGTGATCCCGGGTCCGTCCCGGTGGCCCAGGTGATGCCCGCATCCCCTTCGCCATGGACCTGAAGAGCGGTTACCCCTACTGGGCCATCAAGAATGGCCTGCTGCATCCGTTTCCCGCGCTGGCGGCCGATCTCGCCTGCGAGATCGCGATCATCGGTGGCGGCATCACCGCCGCGCTGATCGCCGACCACCTGCAGGCAGCCGGGCATGAGGTCGTGGTCATCGAGCAGGGCGAAATCGGTTGGGGCAGCACCGCCGCCAGCACCGCCCTGCTCCAGTACGAAATCGACACACACCTGCGGGATCTCGCGCGCCGGCTGGGCGAGCGGGACGCCGCCCTGGCCTACCTCGCCTGCGCGCAGGCATTGGACCAGCTGCGCGATCTGGCCGCCGGGATCCGCGACGTCGGTTTCGCATGGACGGACAGCCTGTACCTGGCGACCCGTCGGCGGGAACGCGACGGATTGGCACAGGAAGCTGCCGCCCGAAGCAGGCTGGGGCTGCGGGTGGATTATCTGGATTCGGACGCGCTGGCCGAACGGTTCGGGATATCGCGACCCGCCGCCCTGCTCAGCCGACAGGCCGCCCGCGTGGATCCCTACCGGATGGCCCATCGCCTGCTCCGGCGCCTGCAGGCGCGCGGCGCCCTCGTCCACGCGCACACGCCGATCGTCGAGATCCAGCCGCAGGCACGCTCGGTCCGGCTGCGGACCGGGCACGGCAACTGGGTGCGCTCCCGCCATGCCATCCTCGCCACCGGCTACGCGGCGCAGCAATGGCTGCGCACACGGGTGGCCCGCAATCACAGCAGCTACGCCTTCGTCAGCGATCCGATTGCCCCCGGTGCCCTCGGCTTTCTCGAACGCACGGTGCTGTGGGAAACCGCCCGTCCCTATCTCTACCTGCGTGCGACACCGGACCACCGACTCATCGTCGGCGGCGAGGACGACCGCATCGACATCCCGGTACGGCGGGATGCACGGGTGATGAAGAAGGCGCACGCGCTCGGCCGCAAGCTGGGCAAACTGCTGCCGCATCTGCAATGCGCCCCTGCCTTCGCCTGGGCGGGCACCTTCGCCGAAACCGCGGATGGCCTGCCGTTCTTCGGCCCGCATCCGCAGTACGGCCCGCGCGTGCATTTCGCGATGGCCTATGGCGGAAACGGCATCACCTACAGCCGGATCGGCGCCGACCTGGCGCTGGCCGCCATCGAACGGCGCGGGCATCCGCTGGCCGCCCTGTTCTCCTTCGATCGCCTTGCGCGATCCTGATCCGATTTCATCCGGCGACGACGCCGCCGCGCGTAGGTTCGAGCCTCCCATCCCGGAGCATTCCGATGCCACGAGGAGAGAAGAGCGCCTACAGCGATCGGCAGAAGCGCAAGGCCGGACACATCGAGGAAAGCGAACGCGAGCAGGGCCGTTCCCGGGAGGACGCCGAACGCATCGCCTGGGCCACCGTCAACAAGCAGGAAGGCGGCGGCGCGAAAAAGAAGAGCGCCAGGAAGAGCACCCGCAAAGCCACGAAGAAGGCCGCGAAGAAAACCGCGCGGAAGGCGCCGCGCAAGACCGCAAGGAAGGCCACAAAGAAGGCGGCAAAGAAAGCCACCCGCAAGACGACGGGGAAAACCGCGAAGAAGGCGGCGAAGAAAGCTCCTCGCAAGAGCACAGGAAAAACGACCAGGAAGGCGACCAAGAAGACGGCAAGGAAAACCACCCGCAAAGCGGCGAAGAAGACAGCGCGCAAACCCGCGGGAAAGGCTCCCCGAAAGGCCGCGAAGAAAACCACCCGCCGTTCGAACGGACACACCCGCAAGGATTGACTTCGCCCGCCCCGGATCGACAACGAGCGCCATCGCCGCGGGCAAGCCACCGCCGCTCATCCGGACAGACGCCGGGAGAACCTACCGTTTCGCCGGCTCCCCGCCCGGCCACCAGCCACGTCCGGTCAGCGCGTAGCGATCCGCGGCGCGTTCGAATGGATTGCGCACGCTGACCCCGCCGCACAGCAGGTAGATCGGCAGGAACAGCGGCCCCAGCACCATGTACTGGAACACGTGCGCGCGTTCGTGATCGCCCAGCCGGATCGGTGGATGTTGGCGGTGGCCGGCGCGCTGCTCGTAGGTGATGCAGGCGGAATCGAGGCTGTCGCCGGTATGCAGGATGGTGTTGCCGAAAGTGATCGCGCCGCCCGGTCCCCACGGCCAGTGGTGGAACACCAGCGCGCAGTCGCGCCGGCTCCAGCGCGCACGCGCACCGAACGCCAGTCCCAGGCTTCCCGCCAGCAGGCCGACCAGCGTGTTCGGCAAGGCCCAGATCATGCCCAACCCGCGCAACGCGGGCAGCCAGGCGGGCGATCGCGCGGGCTCGTTCAATCCGCCTCGTTGGGCATCAACAGCCAGAGGATGAGGTAGACCAGGATGCCGGGAAACGCGGCCGAGGCGATCGAGACAATCACGAACAAGGCCCGCAGCAGCGTGACGTTCCAGCCGAACCGGTGGGCGATGCCGCCCATCACGCCGGCGAGCATGCGGTCGTTCAGGGACCGGGCCAATGGCTTGGACGCGGCATTCATGGTGAGCGGCTCCCCACAGTCGTCGCGGCCAGTCTAGCGCTCAGCGCGGTTGCGCACCTGAACCACGCAGCGCCTTCAGCCGCGCCAGGAACCAGGCGCCCGCATCGGTCTCGGGCTGGCCGGGGCACCGCACCCGGTAGGCGCGCCCGCTCAGGCTGCTCTTGCTGGCCGCGCGCTCGATGAACTGTTCGGCCGTGTCGACCAGATCGCGCTTGAGCAGGTAGTCGTACTTGCGCTGCAGATGCGCCCGCGCATCGGCCCTTCCATACCATTTTCCGTTGCGCTGGAACTCGCACCGGGAGTTGGACAGTCCGTCCATCAACTGGGTGATCTCGCGCCGTGCCTGCTCGGAAGGCGCCGCCCACGCGGTCATCGCCAGCGAGGCCAGGCCAATGCCGCACGCGAATGAAAGAATCGCTTTACGCATGTTGATGTCCACCGTCCGTTCAAGCCGCGCAGCCTAAGCGACCACCGGTTAACCGGGCACAACCGCGAACGGCATGCCACCGCGCGCGAAGCCTGCGCCTACTGGCGCTGCGCAAGCCACTGATGGATCGCGCCCGGCACCTCGCGCTGCGCGCGACTGGAGACGTAGATGCCGATGTGGCCGCCCTTGAAACTCAGTTCGGTGTAATCCTCGGTGCCGACCAGATCCCGCAGCGCGCGCGAGGCGTTCGGCGGCACCAGGTGATCCTGCTCGGCATAGATGTTCAGCACCGGCATGTCGACGTCGCCCAGATGCACTTCCTCGCCATCGATGTCGATGCCGCCATTGACGAAACCGTTGCCCTGGTAGAACTGCTTGATGAACTGGCGGAACGCCTCGCCGGCCAGATCCGGCGAATCGAAGATCCACTTCTCCATCCGCAGGAAATCCTCCAGCCCCTTGCGATCATCGAGCACGTCGACCAGGCCGACGTACTTCTGCAGGTTCAGCCGGAACGGCTTCAGCATCAGGTAGCAGGCATTCATCATGTCGGCCGGCACGTTGCCGATCGCATCGACGAACAGATCCACGTCCATCTCGCGGGTCCAGTGCGAGAGCATGTTGTCCGGCGTGTGGAAATCCACCGGCGTGACCATGGTGATCAGGTTGCGCACCCGCTCCGGGTGAAGCGCCGAATAGCACAGCGAGAACGCGCCTCCCTGGCAGATGCCCAGCACGCTGATCGCCGGAAGGCCGTGCTGCCGGCACAGATGCTCCACCGCGCCGTCGATGAAGCGGTTGATGTAGTCGCCCAGGGTCAGGAAGCGATCCGAACGATCCGGATAGCCCCAATCCAGCACGTAAACGTCCTCGCCCAGCGCCAGCAATCCCTTCACCAGCGAGCGATCCTCCTGCAGGTCGACCATGTAGGGACGGTTGACCAGCGCGTAGACGATCAGCAGCGGCACCTTCGCGGTGGGCGCCTTGGGACCGACGAACCGGTACAGCACCGCGCGGCCGTCGCGCCAGACTTCCTGGCGCGGCGTGGCGCCGTAATCGACATCCTCGACCTGCGGCAGGGTCTTCAATCCGGCGGCGAGCTTCTGCTGCGCCTGCAGGGTTTCCTGCGCGAGTTCATCGACGCTGATGTTCAGGGGACCGTTCACTTGCGGCCTCCCTGTCCACGCTTGCCCTTGCCGCTTCCGGCGGTGGCGCCGCCGTCATGGGCATTGCGCGCCACCCAGTCCTTCATCGACACCACTTCACCGTCACCGCCGCGCGCGGCGGCACGGACAGGATTCTTCTCCGCCGACTTCGCCGCTTTCACGGCGGCGGACGTCTTCGCCGGCTTCGTCGCCTTGGCCGGCTTCGCGCCGCTGGCGCCACGCGAAGCCTTCGCGGTGACTGTCCGCGGCGCGCGGGCGGGTTTCGCATCGCCACGCGGTTTCGCAGGACGCGCGGCGCGGACGGCTGGAGCCTCCTGCCCGCGGCGTCCTTCACCGCCGGTACGCGATGCCTGCCGACGCACGGGCTGCGCCGCGTCGCGCGGATCCAGCGCGTCGTCGCGGCGGCTCATGCGGCGCAGCTGGCGTTCCAGTTCGGCGATCTTGCGGTGCGCCGAATCCACCTCGGTGCGGCCGGGCATGCCCAGGGCCACGCAGATCTGTTCGATTTCCGTCTGCACGCCCAGGCGCAGGCGCATCTGGGCGTTGGTCAGATGGCCATAGACGTGGCGGAATTCCGGCGACAGCGCCACTTCCGCATAGGCCTGTTCGGCGGCATCGATCCACAGGTCGAACAGCGCGCGCGCGCTGGTGATCTGCTGGCCGGGTTCGGCGCGCGCGTCGAGCAGCGCTTCGAACCGTTCGAACGCCAGCCCGGCGACCTTCAGCATCACCCGTTCGTACTCGCCCAGTGCCTGCTGGTAATCCTGCTGGGACTGCGCCAGCGCCTGCCAGCGTTCCTGGTGTTCACGCGCGGGGCCGAACGCGGGCAGATGCAGCCAACGCTCGTTCTCCCGGCGCAGGTTGTCCATGTACGGCGAGACCTGCCGGTACCAGTGCTCGAAACCGCCCGCGCCGCCGCCCTGCAGGCCACGGAAGAAATCCATCCACGGCCCCTGCCCGGCGTCCATGCCCAACGCCTGCTTCCAGGCCGCGGTCACGTCGCCGGCGCCGGCGCTCTGGCCGGCGAAGCGCGCGGCCACCTGCTGCATGAGCCCGTACCAGTCACCGCTCTGCTGGCGGAACCGGTGCAGGGCGTCCTCGGCCGGACCGCGGCCGCCGGGCATCAGCCGGCTCCACCAGTCCAGCGCCTGCGTCCAGCCGGGCGCCGGTGCCGGCGCGGCCGCGCCGGAAGCCTGCCGCAGGGCGTCGCCCCACAGATTCCAGAACTGGCGGGCCATCGCTTCGAAGTCGCCCGCGCCCGGTGGTACATGCTCGGCCATAAATCCTCCTGTGCCCCGATTCTAGCCGCGCGCCGCGACGCACGGGTGACGGATCAGGGCTTGGGGATGCGCAGGGTCTTGCTGATCATCAGGGTGCCGGACACGGCATACAGCAGCACCAGCGGATGCAGCAGCCACGGCCCCAGCCGCCAGCCGCCCAGCCACAGCGCCTCGCCGATGTGGCCCAGGTAGGCCGCCACCGCCAGCACCATCACCAGCACCAGGCTGGTCGGAATCGGCGTGCCCTCGAAGTACTTCACCTTGTCGTCGCCGCCCGCCAGCGACTCGGCGGTGACGTTGTAGCGCGCCAGCCGGCTGACGCCGCAGGCGACGAAATACGACAGCACCAGCCAGTCCCAGCCGCCCTGAATGCCGCAGGCGTAAGCGAGCGCGGCCGGGGCGACGCCGAAGGAAATCACGTCGGCCAGCGAATCCAGTTCGCGCCCCAGCACCGACGCCTGCTTGCGCCAGCGCGCCACCCTGCCGTCCAGCGCATCGAAAATGAAAGCCAGGGGAATCAGCGCCATGCCGATCATCAGATCGCGGATCACGCCGTCCTGGAGGAAGCGCATCGCCGCGAAAATCGCGCCGGTGCCGCAGAACGCGTTGCCCAGCGTGAACCAATCCGCAAGCTGGAAATCGCGAAGCATCGAAAAATGGCGGGACACGGAAACACCCGGAAATGACCAGCCGACAGGTTAGCCCAATCGCGCCGGAGACGGTGTCCTGCCCATCGGCGCGCCCCGCCCGCCACCGGCGGGGCGCGAAGAGGGCCTGCCTTCAGCGCAAAGGCGGCAATGCCAGCTGCGCGGCGTCGAGCCGGCCGGCGCCGCGGCCCCGCGCCTCGATGACGCGGTCGGCGGGTGCCCGGGCCTGTCCGTCCAGCTGCGCCGACACCTGGTCCAGCGCGGCGTACACGTGGGGCAGCAGCGGCGCATAGCGGGCCGCGTATGCCGGCAGCGCCAGGAAACCATCGAAATGCTGTGCGTTGCGGACCTGCCAGTACGCGACCTCGCGGCCGGCCGCCTTCGCCTGCGCCACGTAAGGCGCGCTGCTGAAGGCCGGCGGTACCAGGCCGTCGTCGCTGCCATGCACCACGATCACCGGCAGCCCCGCGCGTGGCGGTGTCGCGCGCAGTTCGGCGATGCCGCGCTGGACGCGCCGCGCCGCCTCGTCCTGGCCGTCGTTGAGCGCGCGCAGGCATCGCAGGCCCGGCAAGGTGAAATCGGGTGCAGCCAGGCGGGTATCGACGATGCCCACGCCGGCGCCCGGCGGAATCCCGCTGCCGTCGGCCCACCACGCCGCGCGCTCGTTGGCGGTGGCGGTACGCGCGCTGAAATCGGGATTCAGCGCCGCGAAGGAGAAACCGCAGGGATGCGCGCCGACGCCATGGCGCCCGTAGGCGGAGGCGTAGGTGACCGCAATCGCGCGCCACAGATCGAAACCCACGCTCAGCGCGCCCGCGGTCAACGCCTGATCGGTCCAGCCGTGTTCGCGCAGCTTCGCATGGGCCGAGCGCGCCTGCGCGGCCACGTCGGCACCCTCGATCAGGCCGGCCGCCTTCAGCGAGGCGCAGCGCGCCTGCCACAAGGGTTCGGCCTGCGCGCGCAGCGGCGGTTGCGGCAGGCTGTCGGCCGGCAGCGCGAGCAATGCGCACGGCATCAGCAGCGCCGCTTCGGTGGTGTAGTCGTACAGCGAACGTGCGCCGGGACCGTCCGTGTGGATGTTGGGCTCGCCGGCCACCACCGCGTCCAGCCAGTCGCCGTCCAGTTCGGCCGCGCGCAGCACCGCCCCGCCGCCATTGGAGATGCCCACCGCGATCATGCGGGTATTGTCGAAACGGAACGGAGCCGCCTGCGGAAACGCACGATCCAGCGCGGCCAGCGCGAAATCGGCGGCCTGCTTCACGTGCCGTCCCCACGCCGCCTCGGGATTGTCCTGCGAATGGGCGTGCTTGACCGCCACGCCCGAGGCGCCGACCGGCGCGTCGGGGACGAACGCCAGCGGTTCGCCCAGCGCGCCGCTGCTGCCGTCCTCGCGCATGCCGGTCTGCGTGTCCAGATCGAAATAGTCGGTGCCGGCGCCCTTGTCGGTGTAGGCGACCGCGCAGCCCTTCGGCAGGCCCCAGGCGCCGGCCACCGCGATGGCGCCGTAGACGCCGCGCGAGCCCGACGAGGCGGTGACCACCACGCAGCGCCGCTTCAGATCGAAACCGTCGGGCACCTGCACCAGCACGCGATGCGGCTGCTTCGCGCCGGGCAGCGTCGCCAGCGCGCTGTACTCGCGTCCGGGCACCGCGGCGGTGCTGCCGTAGACGTCGCCGTAGCCGCCGGTGGCGGACAGATCGGCGATGCCGCGCCAGTTGTTCCAGAGTGCGCGCCGGCGCAGTTCCGCCGGGGTCGGATGGGCGGCGTCGGCGAAGGCCGGCGGGGTCATCGCCTGCAGGCCGGCCAGACCGAGACCGGCGGTGAGCAGATCGTCGCTGCCGCGGTGTTCGGTGACGCGCTGCGGTTCGATCACGGTCTGGTGGGTCATGGTTCGGGTCGGGGAACTGCCGCAGGCGGCCAGCGCCATGGTCAGGGTAGCGGCCAGAGCGATACGCGACATCGGGAGAATTCCAGGTCCGGGAAATGCGACCAAACTAGTCGCCGCGGCGCCGGCCGTCATCGTACTTTGGTACCACGGGGACCACCGCCATCGGCTGCTAACCTAGCACTTTCAGGAGGTTCCCCCATGCAGACCCTTTCGATCCTCGTCACCGGCGCGGCCAGCGGCATCGGCGCCGGCGTCGCCAGCCGGCTGGCCGAAGCCGGCCACCACCTCATCATCAGCGATCTGGACCCGGCCGCCGCCGAGACCGTCGCCGCCGGCATCCGCGCCGCCGGCGGTTCGGCCGAGTCGGTGGCGCTGGACGTGACCTCCGACGACAGCGTCGCCGCCGCGCTGGCCGCGATCTCCCGGCCGGTCGACGTGCTGGTCAACAACGCCGGCCTGCAGCATGTCTCGCCGCTGGAGGAATTTCCGTTGGGCAAATGGGATTTCCTGATCCAGGTGATGCTGGTCGGCGTGGCGCGACTGACCCGCGCGGTCCTGCCGGGCATGCGCCAGCGCGGGTTCGGCCGCATCGTCAACATCGGCAGCATCCACGCGCTGGTCGCCAGCCCGTACAAGAGCGCCTATGTCGCCGCCAAGCACGGCCTGGTCGGCTTCTCCAAGGTAATCGCGCTGGAAACCGCCGACACCGACATCACCATCAACACGGTCTGCCCCAGCTACGTGAAGACCCCGCTGGTGGACAAGCAGATCGCCGACCAGGCGCGCACACGCGGCATTCCGGAAGCGGAAGTGGTCAGCCAGATCATGCTCAAGCCGATGCCCAAGGGCGTGTTCATCGAAATGGACGAACTGGCCGGCATCACCGCCTTCCTGTGTTCACCGGCGGCCCGCAACATGACCGGCCAGACCCTGGTCGTGGACGGCGGCTGGACGGTGCAGTGAGAGCCGGGATTCGGGAGTGGGGATTGGGGATTCGTGCATCGCGGTTGCACCCTCCCATCCCGAATCACCAATCCCCAATCCCGAACACGCCATGCCTACCCTGCTGATCGCCGACGACCATCCGTTGTTCCGGGCCGCGCTGCGCGGCGCGGCGGCCGATGCCGTAGTGAGAGCCGGGATTCGGGAGTGGGGATTGGGGAATCGAAAGAGCGGAGCGCTCCGTTCGCATCGTTTCCGCGCCCGTGGCAATACGCTTCTACGATTCCCGATTCTCCATTCCCTATTCCCGGCAACCCAATGCCTACCCTGCTGATCGCCGACGACCATCCGTTGTTCCGGGCCGCGCTGCGCGGCGCGGCGGCCGATGCCGTGGCGCGGATGGCGGTGCTGGAGGCCGAGTCGCTGGACGGCGTGCTGGCGGCGCTGGACGCGCATGACGACGTGGACCTGGTGTTGCTGGATCTGCACATGCCCGGCAATCACGGGCTGGCCGGGCTGGCGGCGATCCGCGCGCAGTTTCCGGCGGTGGCGGTGATCGTGGTGTCGGCCAACGACGACCCGCGGGTGGTCCGGCGCGCGCTGGACCACGGCGCCGCCGGTTACCTGCCCAAGAGCGCGGGGCTGGAAGAATTGCGCGATGCCATCCGCAGCGTGCTGGCCTGCGAGCAATGGCTGCCACCGGCGCTGCGCGCCACCGTTGCGCGCGCGCAGTCCTCGCGCCACGACGCCGAACTGGCCGCACGCCTGGCCAGCCTGTCGCCGCAGCAGTTCCGGGTACTGACCCTGGTGGCAGAGGGCTTGTTGAACAAGCAGATCGCCGATCGCCTGGACGTGCAGGAGCGGACGGTCAAGGCGCACCTGTCGGCCATCTTCGACCGCCTGGGCGTGCGCAACCGCACCCAGGCCAGCGTGATCCTGCGCGAACTGGAACTCAGCGACCCCGCCCGCCAGATCGAGGCGTGATACTACGGACCGGGATTGGGGATTGGGGATTGGGCTCAGTCGAATGTCCCTGCCTCCCACGCCAACCGCGACATCGGCCTCGTCGTTCCGGCGAAAGCCGGAATCCATTGAGCGCAACCCGTGTTCACGCAGTCCGTTCCGGCCTGGTCATTTTTTCGCCATCCACCTTGACAGGTCCATGGCGCAAGGGCCGTGCGGGCTTATCCACATGTTTGTCCGCGAACCATCCACATGCGCTGTGGAAAACCTGAAACATTCGTTTCACGGACGTGAAACGCAATGGTCATTTTTTCGCCAACCTGCTTGACAGCCTTGCCGCGCAAGGTCGGCCGGCGCTTATCCACATCTTTCTCTGGAATCGGTCCACACCGGATGTGGACAACCTCGTCGCGTCATTCCGCGTAATGCGGATGACGCCACGGCGCGCGCGGTCAGATGCGCGAGTACTGCCAGGACACCATGCGGCCCTCGCGATACGGCATCACCCCGTGGAACCCGCGCGGATCCGCGTCGAACACCAGCGGCAGGAAATGGCGGTCGCCTTCCCACAGCGGCAGATCCAGGATGCGTTCCACCGGCACCCATTCCAGCGCGCCTTCCGGATTGCGCTCGCAGGGCGTGCCGGAGTACGCGGTGATCAGGAACACGAAGCCCAGCCAGTCCTCGCCCTGCTTGCCGAAGCCCGGCCAGCTGATGGTGCCGCGCAGCGCCAGCTCATCGCATTCGATGCCGGCCTCCTCGCGGATCTCGCGGCGCATGCCGGCCACCACGTCCTCGTCCGGCTCGATCTTGCCGCCCAGGCCGTTGTATTTGCCCAGGTGCTGATCGTCCGGCCTCGCATTGCGATGGATGAGCAACACCTGCGAACGATCCGGCGACAGGACATAGCCGAGCGTGGCGACGATGGGGGTATACGGCATGGCGGGACGTCGGTCGGAAAACCGCCATTCTAGCCGTGCGCGCCGATCCGCTCCCGGCTGGCCGGGGAAACACGGCTCAGGAGACGGTGGCCACCCTGCCCGCCCGCGCCGCCAGCAGGCGATCCAGCACCGACTTCAGCGCCAGCGGTCGCACCGGTTTCGCCAGCAGCGACAGATCCGCCTCGCGCACCGCGCGGCGTACCGCATCGGTCTGGTCGGCGGACAGGATCAGGCAGGGACGCGCATCGAAGCGCGCCGACAGGCGCCGCCACAGCGCCACGCCGGTATCGCCGGCATCCAGGTGGAAGTCGAACAGCCACGCATCGGCCGGCGCCCGCGCCAGTTGCGCTTCCGCACCTGCACCATCGGCGGCGCAGGCCACCTCGCAGCCCCATCCCCGCAAGGTCTGATGGAGCGCGTCGAGTGCGGCCGGATCGTTGTCCACCGCCAGCACCCGCAGTCCGGCCAGGCCGGTGCGCGGCGCGCCCGCGGACACCTGCGTCGCGGCCGGCGCCGCGACCCGTTGCAGATCGACGATGAACGCGGAGCCGCGCCCCGGCTGGCTGCGCAGCGCCAGCGGCGCTTCCAGCAGGGCGGCGATGCGATCGGCGATGGACAGGCCCAGGCCGAGCCCCTGTCCCACCGCTTCCTCGCCGCGCCGGAACTCGTCGAAGATCAATCGCCGCTCCGGCTCGCGGATGCCGGGGCCGGTATCCAGCACCTCGACCCGCAGGCGTCCCCGCGTACCGCCACGGCGCACACCCAGCAGCACGCCGCCCTGCGCGGTGTAGCGGATGGCGTTGGCGAGGAAGTTCTGCAGGATCCGCCGCAGCAGTTGCGGATCGCTGTGTACCCAGAGCCGCGTTGGCCGGTAGCGGAAGCGCAGGCCGCTTTCGGCGGCCAGCACGCCGAATTCCGATGCCAGCGGTTCCAGCACTTCGGCCAGAGGGAAATCGCGCGGTTCCGGCACCAGACCGCCGGCTTCCAGCCGCGACATGTCGAGCAGGCCGGTCAGCAGATCGGTGGTGGAATCCAGCGCCCCGCGGATCTGCCGCGCCGATTGGCGCGCGCCGTCGTCGGGCAGTTGCTGCGCGAGCGCGTCGGTGAACAGGTGCGCGGCATGCAGCGGTTGCAGCAGATCGTGGCCGATCGCGGTGAGGAAGCGGCTCTTGGCATCGTTGGCGTGCTCGGCTTCGCGCTTGGCGGTTTCCAGCAGCGCGGTGCGCTCGGCCACGCGCTGCTCCAGGGTTTCGTTGGCACGCTTGAGATCGCGTTCGGCGTGGCGCGAGGCGGTGACGTCGGTGTAGGTGGCGACGAACCCGCCCCCCGGCATCGGGTTGCCGCGGATCTCGACGATGCTGCCATCGGGGAACACCCGCTCGGTCAGGTGCGGCGTGCCGGCGCGCATGAACGCGATGCGCCGTTGCAGCGCGCGTTCGTCGTGGCCCCGGTGCGGCATGCGCTGCAACGCCCAGCGGGTCAGGTCGGCGATCGGCCGGCCGACCTGGAGCAGTTCCGGCGGAAATCCGAACATCTGCTCGTAGCGCCGGTTCCAGGCCACCAGCCGCTGCTCGCGATCGACCACGCTGATGCCCTGGCTCATGTTGTGCAGCGCGGCCTCCAGCACCTGCTGGTTGAAGCGCAGGTCCTGCGAGGCTTCGCCGACGATGGCCGCGACCGTATCCAGATCCCGGCTCTCGCGGCGCGCCGCGTCCAGCAGCAGGCGCGCCGAGGCCGAGCCCAGCACCGCCGAGAGTTCGCGTTCCAGCCGCGCTTCCATCGGCGCCGGCACCGGTCCGTTGCGCGGCGCATCGGCGAGCAGTTCCTCCACCCGCTCGCGCGGAAGGAAACGCCTGCCGGCCTCGCCCAGGGTCTGCCGGTCCAGGTTGCGCTGGCGCTGGTGCGGCGCCTCCCGCCGCCACGCCATCGCCAGCAGGGTGGCGGCGGTGCCGGCGAACAGGCTCACGCCCACCGCGCGTCCCAGCGGACTCCACCCGGTCAGCCCGAACATGCCCTGCGGCGACAGCCAAGCCTGTCCGAACGGCCCTTCGCGCAGCCAGTCGGGGGCGCTGCCGGAGGCCGACAGCAGGGTCGGCAGCAGCAGCACCCAGGCCCAGGCCAGGAAACCGGCGACCACGCCGGCGATCGCCGCGCGCGGCGGCGTCTGCGGGCGCCACACCGCGAACGCCAGCACCGGCGCCAGCGTCGCCAGCGCCGAGAACGACACCGCGCCGACATCGGCCAGCGCGTCGCTGCCCGTCACCAGCCGGCTGTAGGCCCACGACAGCAGCATGATCACGGCGATGCCGGTGCGGCGCAGGGCCAGCAGCGCGCCGCGCTGATCGCCGCCGTCGCGGCGCGACCAGGCGCCGCGCAGCAGGCCCGGCGCGAACCAGTGGTTGCCGATCATCAGGCTCAGGGTCAGCGTGCTGACCACCACCATGCCGGTGGCCGCGCTCAGTCCACCGAGGAAGGCGAACAGCGCCAGCCCCTCGTGGCCCTGCGAGAACGGCAGCGCCAGCGCGTACATGTCCGAGGGCACCGCGCCGCCCAGCAGCGCCATGCCGGCCCGTGCCAGCGGCAGGCCCGGCAACGCGATCAGCACCAGGTACAGCGGAAACAGCCAGCGCGCGGTGCGCACATGGCGCTCATCGCGGCATTCGACCACCGCCACGTGGAACTGGTGCGGCAGGATGAACATCGCCAGCGCGCCCAGCAGCACGAACGGCGCGAAGCCGCCGGACGGCTGCGGCGGCAACGGCGCGGCCGGCAGCTGCGGCCATTCGCGCAGGCCGAACCAGACGAAGGCGCCGAGCGCCAGCATCGCCGCCAGCTTGAAGATCGATTCGAACGCCATCGCCAGCACCAGCCCGCGATTGTGTTCGGCCGCGCTGGCCCGGCGGGTGCCGAACAGCATCGCGAACAGCGCCATCGCCAGCGCCACGTACAGGCCGCTGTCGCGCCAGAACGGCAGCGCGCGATCCGCATCGCCGGCGTCGAGGGTGAGCGTGGCGAAGCTCATCGCCACCGCCTTCAGTTGCAGCGCGATGTAGGGAATCAGGCCCAGCGCCGCGACCAGCGTCACCGTACCCGCCAGCCAGGCGTCGCGGCCCAGCCGGGTGGCGATCAGATCCGCCAGCGAGGTCGCGTTGGTCTCGCGCGCCAGCCGCACCAGCCGCATCAGGAACGCGACCGCCAGCGCGTAGAACAGGATCGCGCCGAGGAAGGTCGGCGGCAGCGGCCAGCCGTAGCGGGCGGCCTGGGTGATGGTGCCGTAGAAGGTCCACGAGGTGCAGTGCACCGCCAGCGACAACGCGTAGATGTGCTGCCAGTGGCGGGCGAACACGGCCGGCCGGCGTTCGCCGTAGAGCGCGGTGCCGAACATCAGCGCCAGCCAGGCCAGGCCGGCCAGCGCGACCACCCACAGGCTCAGCATGGCGCGTTCCGATGATGAAGGCTCGGCGCTCCGCCCTTCCCTGCGCCGCCCCCGGCGACATCGTTCCCGGCCGGATGCCCCTCCCCGTGAACCGCGCAACGTCTACCCGACTGTCCAGCGCCGCGGGCGGCGAACCACGGACGCATGCGACAAGACGGGAGGGACGGCGAAGGCATCGGCGGAGCATAACGCAGCGGCGGCAGGCTTCCGCCTGCCGCCGCTGCTTCCCCATCGCTTGCCGCCATCGACCTCAGAAGTCGTAGCGCGCGGTCAGCGAGTACTGGCGCGGCGGACCGTAGAAGCCGGTCAGCACGCCATAGGCGCCGATGTTGTAGCCGGTCGTGCGGTATTCCTTGTCGGCCAGGTTGCTGCCCTGCAACGAGAACGACCAGGCGTCGTTGACCTTCCAGATCACGCCCGCGTTGAGCAGGCCGTAGCCGTCCTGCTTGATCAGCGGACTCAGATCGGTGGTCGGCCACACTTCGCTCTGATAGGCATAGCCGACCCGCGCGGACAGGTTGCCGCCACTGGCCAGATCGGTGCGGTACTCCACGTTCAGCGCGCCGGAAAATTCCGGGGCGTTGGTGAACTTCTGCTGCTTGGCCACGTTGACGCCGCGATCCATGTACTCGTCGTACTTGGCGTCCAGCCAGGCCAGATTGCCGCTGATCAGCCAGTTGACCGTCGGCAGCCACTGGTACTCCACTTCCAGGCCCTGCACCGTGCCCTTGCCGGCGTTGGTGAAATCACCGAAGAAGCTCTGCGCGCCGTTGGGCAGCGTGAACGAGGTGAACACCGACAGCTGGATGTCCTCGTACTTGTTGTAGAAGTAGGCCAGGTTGAGGAACATCCGCTGGTCCAGCAGCGACATCTTGCTGCCAATCTCGAAGCTGTCGACCTTCTCGTCGTCGAATGGCTCGCCCGAGCGCGGCACGGCGGTGGTGTTGGCGCGGATGTTGTAGCCGCCCGACTTGAAGCCGCGCGAAGCCAGGCCGTAGATCATGACGTCCGGCGTGATCTGGTAGTCCAGCGAAACCTTGGGCGAGAAATTCTTGAAGTTGACCGTCTTGTCGAAGCTGGCCGCCGTGCCCCAGGCCGTGGTGTAGTCCAGGCCGGTATAGAAGCGGTTGAGCGCGATCGCGTGCTTGTCCTCGTCGGTGTAGCGCGCGCCGACGTCCAGCTTCAGCCTGTCGGTCAGATCGAAGGTCCAGTCCGCGTACACCGCGATGCTCTGGGTGTTGACCACGCCCTGGGTGTCGCCGAACAGCGGGTTGGTCAGCGCGTTGGGCAGGGCCGGGTTCCAGAAGTGGTTGAGCACCTGGCCGCCGGCGTCGCCGTCGAAGGCATAGATGCCCATCACGCCGCGCGCGCGGCCGCCGCCGTCGTAGTTGGCCTGCACTTCATGGCTGACCTGGCTGTCGTTGTAGAACGCGCGCACGTCCACCAGCGTCAGCGGCGTGGTGTCGAAGTCGATGTTGGTCTCGGTGTCGGACTCGCGCTTGGCCACCACGTACTTCAGCGTCCAGTCCTCGCTGACCCGCCAGTTGAAGGTGGCCGAGGCGCCCTTCATGGTGGTGTCGTTGACGTTGCGCATCGCGCTGCGGATGTCGTAGCGATCCGAGGTCGGCGGATACGCCGGCGCCAGCGGATTGGCGGCCAGCATCCTGGCGCCGCGCACGCCCGACTGATCGTCCATCCAGTCGAACGCGAACTGCACGTCGAAGTTGTCGCCGGCGTAGGCGCCCAGTTGCAGGCGCGCGGCGTTGATTTCCTTGTCGCTGACGTCCTGATCGGTGTAGGTGTTCTCGCCGAAGCCGTCGCGGTTCATGCTGGCCACCGCCACCCGTCCGCGCAGTCCGCTGTCGGCGCCGCCTATGGAGCCGCCGATGGCGGCCTTGGCGTCGAGCTGGTTGTAGTTGCCGACGGTGATCGAAGCGAAACCCTGGGTCTCGGTCGGCAGGCCGCGCGAAACGTACTTGATGGCGCCGCCGATGGTGTTCTTGCCGTACAGGGTGCCCTGTGGACCGCGCAGCACTTCGATGCGCTCGACGTCGAACACGTCCAGCAGCGCGCCCTGCGGACGGGCGATGTAGACATCGTCCAGGTAGATGCCCACGCCCGGATCCACGCCCCACAGCGGATCGGCCTGGCCGATGCCGCGGATGTAGGCGGTGACCGTGCTGGTCGAACCGCGCGCGGCGTAGATGGTCAGGTTGGGCACCTGCGCATCCAGATCACCGATGTCGCGGACATTCATCTTGTCCAGGCTTTCGGAAGTGAACGCGGTGACGGCCACCGGCACGTCCTGCAGGGTTTCCTCGCGCTTGCGCGCGGTTACCTTGACCGAATCCAGGGTGGTGGCCTGGCTGGCCGCCTGGCCGCTGCCAGTCCCCGTGTCCTGCGCGAACGCGCAGGGTGCCGACGCCAGCAACACGGTGCCGATCGCCAGGCTCAAATGCTTCCGCTTCATGGATATCCCCTCCTCCCGGGAATGCGTGCGGCGGACGGTTGTCGCCGATGCTGGAGAAGGCTAGAGGCGGACCGGACGGACCGGCATCGTACCTTCGTACAGTGGGCCGCCGCCGGGACGCTGTCGATACTCCCTGCCACCTGTCCGGCCATTGGCGGCCGACCCATCGAACACCGGCGCCGAGGAGCCACGGATGTCTTTCCTGATTGTGTTGGCCGCGCTGTGCTTCCTGATGTTCGTGGCCTACCGCGGCTACAGCGTGATCCTGTTCGCGCCGGTCGCGGCGCTGGGCGCGGTCCTGCTGACCGACCCGTCGCTGGTGGCGCCGATGTTCACCGGCCTGTTCATGGACAAGATGGTCGGCTTCCTCAAGCTGTATTTCCCGGTGTTCCTGCTGGGCGCGGTGTTCGGCAAGCTGATCGAGATCTCCGGCTTCTCCAAGTCGATCGTCGCCGGCACCATCCGGCTGGTCGGCCGGCAGCGGGCGATGCTGTCGATCGTGCTGGTGTGCGCGCTGCTGACCTACGGCGGGGTGTCGCTGTTCGTGGTGGTGTTCGCGGTGTATCCGTTCGCCGCCGAGATGTTCCGCCAGAGCGACATCCCCAAGCGGCTGGTACCGGGCACCATCGCGCTGGGCGCGTTCACCTTCACCATGGACGCGCTGCCGGGCACGCCGCAGATCCAGAACATCATCCCCACCTCATTCTTCGGCACCACCGCCTGGGCGGCGCCGGTGCTCGGCACGCTGGGCGCGGTGTTCATCCTGATCCTGGGCATGAGCTACCTGGAATGGCGGCGCCGGGTGGCGCAACGCGCCGGCGAAGGCTACGGCGGCGATCTGCGCAACGAACCCGAACCCTTCCGCGGCGACCGCCTGGCGCATCCGCTGATCGCGGTACTTCCGTTGCTGCTGGTGGGCGTGGCCAATTTCCTGTTCTCGCGCTGGATTCCGGGCTGGTACGGCGAGAGCCAATCGTTCGTGCCGGCGGTGATCGGCAATCCCGCGCCGGTGGTGCAGGAAGTCTCCAAGGTCGCGGCGATCTGGGCCGTGCAGGGCGCGTTGCTGGTCGGCATCGCCAGCGTGCTGCTGTTCGCCTGGAGGCCGGTGTTCACCGGCTTCGCCGAGGGCACCAAGAGCGCCATCGGCGGCGCGCTGCTGGCATCGATGAACACCGCCTCCGAGTACGGCTTCGGCGCGGTCATCGCCGCCCTGCCCGGCTTCCTGGTGGTGGCCAACGCGCTGCAGGCGATTCCCAATCCGCTGGTCAACGAGGCGATCTCGGTGACCGCGCTGGCCGGCATCACCGGCTCGGCCTCCGGCGGCATGAGCATCGCGCTGGCGGCGATGGCCGACAGTTTCATCGCCAACGCCAACGCGGCGGGCATCCCGATGGACGTGCTGCACCGGGTGGCGTCGATGGCCTCCGGCGGCATGGACACGCTGCCGCACAACGGCGCGGTCATCACCCTGCTGGCGGTGACCGGCCTGAGCCATCGCCAGTCCTACAAGGACATCTTCGCCATCACCCTGATCAAGACGATGGCGGTGTTCTTCATCATCGCCCTGTTCTACCTGACCGGCTGGATCTGAGCCCTTCCCGCCAGCCGGCCGGGGGAGGCGAAACCGGCGGCTGGCGCGGCCTTCCATCTCGGCACGCACGATGGACGCATCGGCCTGTGCGCGCGGTCGCAGTCGCGTTCGCCCCGCTTGCCGAATACTGATGGCGATTCCGGGGAAACCACCGCCACGATGACACGCCGAGCCTTCACGGTCCGCCGGACCGCGTTCCGTACCCGCGCCCCGCTGGCATTGCGGCGAGGTCGCGCGACGACACCCGCCGAACCGACGTCCGCCCCTTCCGCCGAATCGCAACGGGCCGCCGTGCGCGAGCGCCATCGGCGCCTGTACGGTCTGCGCGGCGGCGAACGCGCCGCGCTTCCGGACAACGCCGGGCGCGAGGCCGCGATGGAAGGCCAGATTGCCCAGGGCATGAGCGAACCGCGCCTGCTGACCCTGCCGCCGCCGCCGTTCGCGGTGCGGATGCTGAACCGGCTCGGCTACGGCGCCACCCCGACCACCGTAGCCGAATTCAACGCACTGGGCGACAACGATCGCCAGCGCCTGGCCAACTACGTCGACTGGCAACTGGACTGGAACGCGATCGACGACAGCGCGGTGGAGAACCGGCTCGCCGCCGCGGGCTACACCACCCTGGGCAAATCGCTGCCGCAGCTGTGGGCGGATCACGTGGCGCCCGATCCCGACTACGCGATCCGCATGCGTCCGGCCAACGAAGTGCAGCGCGCGGCGTTCGTGCGCGCGGTGTACTCGCGCCGCCAGCTGCGCGAGGTGCTGGTCAATTTCTGGCACGACCATTTCAACGTGCTGGTCACCGAATTCAGTGCCGGCCCGCTGTTCCCGCACTACACCCGCGATGTAATCCGCGCGCATGCCAAGGGCAACTTCCGCGCCCTGCTGGAAGCCGTCGCCACCAGCACCTCGATGCTGTACTTCCTGGACAACATCAACAATTCGCGTTCCGGCCCCAACGAGAACTGGGCGCGCGAACTGCTGGAACTGCATACCCTCGGCGCGGAGAACTACCTGGGCTTCACCGACCCGTTCGAAGTGCCGCCCTGCCCGGAGGATCCGTCGTACCCGATCGGCTACACCGATATCGACGTGTACGAGACCGCCGCGGCCTTCACCGGCTGGTCGGCGAAGAACGGGCACTGGGAATTCCCCGGCGAGAACGACGGCACCTTCGTCTACCGGCAATCCTGGCACGATGCCGGGCCCAAATTCCTGCTCGGACGGATGCTGTATCCGGAACAGCCGGCGATGAAGGACGGCCGCGACGTGCTGGATCGGCTGGCCAGCCATCCGCGCGTGGCGAAATTCATCTGCCGCAAGCTGATCCGGCGCTTCGTCACCGACACACCGCGGCAGGCGCTGGTCGACAGCGCGGCCGCGCTGTTCCGGGCCCATTGGCAGCGGCCGGACCAGATCGAAATCGTGTTGCGCCACATCCTCAATTCCGACGACTTCATCAACAGTTGGGGCTGGAAGAACCGGCGTCCGTTCGAGGCCACGGTGGCGGCGATGCGCGTTCTGGGCCACGACTGGACGCTGCGGCTGGGCCACGACAGGAGCGACGAGTTCATGTGGCGGATGGGCTTCACGGGCCACCTGCCCTACGGCTGGGCCGCGCCCAACGGCTATCCGGATACCGGCCTGGCCTGGTCCGGCGCCAACTCGCTGGCGATGACCTGGAAACTGCTCAACTGGCTGACCGAAACCAGCGACGGCGGGGTACCGTTGAGTCCGATCGTGGCGACCACGCGCGCCGGCGTGCCGGCCGCGCAGTGGACCGCCAACACGCTGGTGACGTTCTGGTGCGATCGCCTGCTGGGCTACCAGCCCGAAGCCGCGCGCCGGCAGACGCTGGTCGGCTTCATGGCGCAGAACGGCGATCCGGCCAGCTACGTGATCACCGACACCGATGCCTGGGCCGTCAACGATCTGAAGCGCCACTACAACCATCAGCGCCTGCGCAGCCTGGTCTCGCTGATCCTGATGTCCCCCGAATTCATGGCCCGCTGAGGTGATCGCATGAGCCGCTTCACCCTGACCCGCCGCGAATTCGTGAAAGGCTGCTGTGGCGCCGCCGTGGTCGGCGCCGCCGGATCGATCCTGGTGTTTTCCGAAGACGCGAGCGCGGCCACCAACGCCTACGACACCGTGGTGCACCTGTTCCTGCGTGGCGGCATGGACGGCCTGAACCTGGTGGTGCCGATCAGCGGCGACGATCGGACGTTCTACGAACAGGCCCGGCCGGACCTGTCGATTCCGATCAGCGGCACCTACGCCGCATTGCCGCTGACGCTGGCCGGCGGCGCCGCCACCGGCTTCGGCCTGCATCCGTCCGCGACCGGCCTGCGCGATCTCTGGAACAACGGCCACCTGGGCATCGTGCATGCGGCCGGATTGGCGACTTCGGTCACCCGCAGCCATTTCGACGCGCAGTTGTCGATCGATCTCGGCACGCCCGGCAAGTTCGGTACCGGCAGCGGCTGGATGGCGCGCGCCTGGGACAGCCGTCCCGCCGACACGCCAGCGGCGGCCCTGCCCGCGCTGGGCATCGGCACCACCCAGCCGGCCGGCCTGCTCGCCTCCACCGCCGCGCTGACCCTGGGCAGCGCCTCGGACTTCCGCCTCAACGCCGGCGCCTACGCCTGGCAGGAACGCCGCGTCGATTCGCCGGCCGGCTTCCGCGGCGTCAACGAAACCCTGGCGGACCTGTGGAACGGTCGCACCGGCCTGCAACTGGGCGGACAGCGCGCCGACGCCTCGCTGCGGCTGATCGCCCAGCAGAGCTATGGCTCGCCGCCGGCCGGCTGGCCGGGCGGCACCTTCGCGCAACAGCTGTGGACCATCGCGCAGTCGATCCGCTTCAACCTCGGCCTGCGCTACGCCACGCTCGATCTGGGCGGCTGGGACACTCATGAGGGCCAGGGCACCGCCGGCAGCGGCTACCACTACTACCAGAACAAGATCGCCGAGCTTTCCTCGGCGTTGCAGGCGTTCTTCAACGAGCTCAACGCCGGCGGCGAAATGGCGCGGGTCACGGTGATCGTGCAGTCGGAATTCGGCCGGCGGGTGCGCGCGAACGCCAACGGCGGCACCGATCACGGCTACGGCAATCCGCTGCTGGTGCTGGGCGGACCGGTCAACGGCCGCCGCTTCTACGGCAGTTGGCCGGGACTCAATCCGGAAACGCTGTCACCGACCTTCGGCGACGTGCCGGTCACCACCGACTACCGGCGGGTGATGTCCGAAATCCTGATCCGGCGGATGGGCAACGCCAACCTGTCGCAGGTGTTTCCGGGCTACACCGGCTATGCGCCGCTGGGCATCGTCCAGGGCGGTGATCTGGCGGTGAGTGCGATGGCTCCGCCGCTCGCGGCGTCCGCGCTGCCGGTGGCGCCGGAAAACACGCTTCGCGGCAATGCCATTGTCCGCGATGCACCCGACTGGCAACGCCGTGGCCGGGTCGAACGGTTCATCCCCCGTCGGGAGCATTGAGCCGCGACCGCATGCGATGATGCGCCGGCACCTCATGGAGATCCGGCGCGATGCAGGGCAGGCGGTGGTGGCGGTATGGAGGGTCGGGACTGATTGTCTTGCTGGTTCCCGCCGCGGCGTATCTGGGCTGGCTGCAAGGACGCGCCACCGACACTCCCGTTCCGCACGCGTCCCCGGAAGCGCCTGACCGGCAGGCGCCTGCTTCGATCACTTCCGCGTCGCAACCCTCCCGCGCCTCCGCGACGTCCGAAGCGCCCCTCCCCCGGCTGGAAACGCCGCTGCGTGATTCCCTGGCGACGCTGCGGCAACGCGCGGATGCGGGCGAGCCCGCCGCGGCCTGCCGTCTTGCCGCGGAATTCGAATACTGCCACCAGATCCGCCATCGCCTGGTGGCGGCCTCGGAGGCGATGCAGGAACAGGAGCAGTTCCGGATCAACCGTTCGCCCGGCCTGTCCGAGGAAACCCGCCAGAACATGCGCGACATGATGGCGGCCAACAGCGAACGTCTGCTCAAGGAAAGCGAGCACTGCGAAGGCGTGCCGCTGTCCACCCCGGCCGAGCGCGTGCACTACTGGCGCCAGGCGGCGCTGGGCGGCAGCGTGCCCGCACTGCGCCACTATGCGGTCGGCAATGCCTTCCGGAACAACGAAACACTCGAGAACCTGGACGCGTTGGACGTCTACCGGCGCGAAGCCGAGGCGCTCGCCTGGCGGGGCGCCGCTTCGGGGGATCTGCTTACCGGCCTCGCCCTGGCATCGGCGCTGTCGCCGCAACGCAACGAACTGCGGCGCTATTTCCTGGCGCAGGCCGTGCAGCCCGACAAGGTCAAGGCACTGGCGTTGCATCTGCACCTGAAACGGCAGCTGGAGTCGGCACCCGCGTCACTCGACGGCCTGCGCGCCCAGGTGGAACGGCAGAGCGGCGAGCTGCTGGCGGAACTGGATGCGCCCGCGTAGGCCAGGGCGCGCGAGCTGGCCGCCGGCTATGCGCGCGACTGGACGCCCACGCCCGTGGAGTCGGTCCTGATGAATCCTTCGCCACGCCAGCGCGGCACGCCCGATGCCGCGCGTGCCGAATGCGCGCAACCCGCCAAACGCGCGGCCGGCTAGGCATGCGTCACCGCGGCGCCGTCCGGTCGCCGCGGTGGCCCGCATCCGGATGGCGCCCCGCGTCTAGCCGTTGCTGGCGTGCCAGGCTTTCAGCAGTTCGGTTTCCTTCTCGCGGCTGATGCCGGCGCGCAGCTTGGCCTGGCGTTCGGCCGGCTGACTGCGGAACCACGCCATCAGATCGGTGATGGTGGTGTCCAGCGGACGATAGGTCAGGCCGGCGGCCACCGCGCGCGCGTTGCTGACCGCGCCATAGCCGGCATACGGGCCGCTCTTGGCGGACACCCAGATCGGAAGTTCCTCGACCTTCTGCGCTTCCAGGAATTCCGGTGTCACGTGGACATAGGTGGGCTTGCCGCCGGTCGCCGACTGGCAGGCCCGCAGCATCGCGTCCATCGACAGCGGTTCCTTCGGACCGACCGCATTGAACACGCCGTACGTGCGCGCCTCGGCCAGCCGGATCATCCATTCGCCCAGATCGCGACCATCGATCACCTGCACCGGATCCTTGCCATCGCCGGGGACCAGCATCTCGCCGCCCTGGGCGACACGATGCGGCCAGTAGGTGAAGCGATCGGTCTCGTCGCGCGGCCCGACGATGTAGCCGGGGCGCACGATGGTCACCCGTTCGCCGAACTGCTTGTGCGCCTCAGCTTCGCTGAGCGCCTTGAGCGGGCCATACAGGCCCTCGATGTCGGCGCGCAGCGATTCCTGCGTTTCGGCCATCGCGTCCTTGCCCTTGTACTGGGCGAGCGCGTCGCCCTCGCTGATGCCAGGCTTGCTGCCATCGGCGTACACCGAAATCGTCGAGATGAAGAGGTAGTGCCCGACGTTGCCCTTCAGCACCTTGCCGGCATCGCGGACCCAGAACGGCAGGCTGGTCGGATTGTCGATGCAGACATCCCACTTGCGCCCCTCCAGCGCCTTCAGGTCGCCGGTGTTGCGGTCGCCGTGCAGTTGCTCGACCTCGCCCGGCCATTCCGGCGAGGGGCGCTTGCCACGGTTGAACAGGGTGACCTTGTGGCCGCGTTCCAGCGCATAGGCGACCTGGAACGGACCCGTGAAGCCGGTGCCGCCGAGAATCAGGATGTTCAGCGGCTTGGCCGCCTTGCCGACCTTGCCGGTTTGGCCGGCGGCCCAGGCCAGCGAAGGCATCGCGGCGGTGGCGGCGGCAAGCGCACTGAGTTTGAGCAGATCACGGCGGCTGGTCATCGGGTGGCTCCGGTGGTGGTGGTGTGGCCGGGGAAGCCGCACTAATACCACCCACCGCCACTGTCGCGCGTATGGCGAAAGTCGGGGCTGGTTTGCCGCACCGCGCCATCGCGGCGCCCGGCCGGCAGGCCCCGGCGGGTCCGGGCCGGCAAACGGGCGTGGCGCGGGCAAATCCCGCGCAAACAAAAAGCGGGCCGAAGCCCGCTTTCTGCTGTCCGTGAAAGGAAGGGACCGGCTTACTCGGCCGGCACGCCCTCGCCTTCCTCGACGGCCTTGATCGACAGGCGGATGCGGCCCTGCTTGTCGACTTCCAGCACCTTGACCTTGACCACGTCGCCTTCCTTCAGCTTGTCGCTGACCTTCTCCACGCGCTCGCTGGAGATCTGCGAGACGTGCACCAGGCCGTCCTTGCCCGGCAGGATGGTGACGAACGCACCGAAGTCCATGATCTTGGCGACCTTGCCTTCGTAGATGCGGCCCGGCTCGACGTCCGAGGTGATCTGCTCGATGCGGGCCTTGGCGGCCTGGGCAGCGGCGGCATTGACCGAGGCGATGACGATGGTGCCGTCGTCCTGGATGTCGATCTGGGTGCCGGTTTCCTTGGTGATGCCCTGGATGGTGGCACCGCCCTTGCCGATCACTTCGCGGATCTTGTCCGGATGGATCTTGATGGTCAGCAGGCGCGGCGCGTAATCGCTCAGCTCGGCGCGCGGGCTGGTGATGGCCGAGGCCATCTCGCCCAGGATGTGCAGGCGGCCGGCCTTGGCCTGCTGCAGCGCCTGCTTCATGATCTCTTCGGTGATGCCTTCGATCTTGATGTCCATCTGCAGCGCGGACACGCCGTCGGCGGTACCGGCCACCTTGAAGTCCATGTCGCCCAGGTGATCTTCGTCACCCAGGATGTCCGACAGCACGACGAAGTTGTCGCCTTCCTTCACCAGGCCCATCGCGATGCCCGCGACCGGCGCCTTCACCGGCACGCCGGCATCCATCAGCGCCAGCGAGCTGCCGCAGACCGAGGCCATCGACGAGGAACCGTTGGATTCGGTGATTTCCGACACCACGCGGATGGTGTACGGGAACTCTTCCAGGGTCGGCATCACCGCCAGCACGCCACGCTTGGCCAGGCGGCCATGGCCGATTTCACGGCGCTTGGGCGCGCCGAAACGGCCGCACTCGCCCACCGAGAACGGAGGGAAGTTGTAGTGGAACAGGAAGTTTTCCTTGTACTCGCCGCTGACCGCGTCGATCACCTGGCCGTCACGGGCGGTGCCGAGGGTGGCGACCACGATCGCCTGGGTCTCGCCACGGGTGAACAGCGAGGAGCCGTGGGTACGCGGCAGCACGCTCACCTTGGAGCTGATCGGGCGGACGGTGTCCAGCGCGCGGCCGTCGATGCGGACCTTGGTGGCCAGCACGGAGTCGCGCATGGTGCGGTATTCCAGCTCGCCGAATTCCTTCGACAGCTCGGCGCCGCTCCAGCCTTCGGCCTCGACGCGGCCGGCCAGGCGCTCCATCACGTCCTTCTTGATCGCGGCGATGGCATCACGGCGCTGCAGCTTGTCGCGCACCTGGAACGCTTCGGCCAGCTGGTTGCCGACGGCTTCCTTCAGCGCCGAAATCAGGGCGGTGTTCTTGGCCGGGGCCACCCACTCGGACGGCTTGGTGCCGGCTTCGACGGTCAGCTCGTTGATCGCGTTGATGACTTTCTGCATCTCGCGATGGCCGAACATCACCGCGCCCAGCATCACGTCCTCGGACAGGATGGCGGCTTCGGATTCGACCATCAGCACCGCATTGGCGGTACCGGCGACGACCAGCTCCAGCTGCGATTCCTTCAGCTCGCTGGTGGTCGGGTTAAGGATGTACTCGCCGTTCTTGTAGCCGACCTTGGCGGCGCCAATCGGGCCCATGAACGGGGTGCCGGCCAGGGCCAGCGCGGCGGAGGCGCCGATCAGCGCCGGGATGTCACCATCCACTTCCGGGTTCAGCGACATCACCGTGGCGATGATCTGGACCTCGTTCTTGTAATCCTCCGGGAACAGCGGACGGATCGGACGATCGATGAGGCGCGAGATCAACGTTTCCTTCTCGGTCGCACGGCCTTCGCGCTTGAAGAAGCCACCCGGGATACGGCCGCCGGCGTAGAACTTCTCCTGGTAGTCGACCGTCAGCGGGAAGAAGTCCTGGCCTTCGCGGGCCGACTTGGCGGCGACGGCGGAGACCAGCAGTACGGTGTCGTCCATCTTGACGATGACGGCGCCGCTGGCCTGGCGGGCGATTTCGCCGGTTTCCAGGGTGACGGTGTGCTTGCCGTACTGGAAGGTTTTGGTGATTTTTGCCACGTGGTTTCCTTGAATATTGCCTGTTCGGATTCTGGGCCGCCCGCGGCCCTTGCCGCTGGCGGTTGGCCGGAGTGCCCGGCCGGTGTTGCTGGAGAGAAGGGACATGCCTCTACAGGCATGCGACTGGATTTCCTTCCCTCAAATGCAAACCGCGGCGCATTTCTGCGCCGCGGCGGGGTATTGCATCAACGACGCAGGCCGAGCTTTTCGATCAGGCTCTTGTAGCGCTCGTTGTCTTTCTTCTTCAGATAGTCGAGCAGGCTGCGGCGGCGGTTGACCAGCTGCAGCAGACCGCGACGGCTGTGGTGATCCTTCTTGTGGACCTTGAAGTGGCCGCTGAGCTGCTCGATGCGGGCGGTCAGCAGGGCGACCTGCACTTCCGGCGAACCGGTGTCGGCAGCGCCGCGCTTGTTTTCTTCAATGATCTTCTGGGTATCGATGGACATGTGGTTTCTCTGAGATGCGAAGCCTGCAGGAACGCCGGGAGATACCGGAGTAGGCCGGTGCACCGCGTGGCTCGCCGTGAACGAAAGGAAATGCCGGGATAAACCGGCGGCGTAGTGTACGCCGCCGAGGCCTTTTGAAACAAGGTTTTAATGTTTCGGCGGTGCCGCCGCCGGGGTGTTGAGGACCGCCCAGCTGAACAGACGCTGGGGAACCAGCAGCCCCTCGCCGTCGACGCTGCCCAGGCCCAGCACCCGCCCCTCGGGCCCGTGCACGGCCACCATTTCCGCCGCTTCGCCCTGCCCGCGCAGGCGCTGGCCCATGCCGAACCGGCGCGTGCCGTCGGCATCCAGGTCGCGCCGGGGGAATCCGGCCAGGCCGGCCTCGACCGGCAGGAGGGCGGCCAGCAGCGCCGCCTCGCCCTCCCCGGCCAGCGCATCCAGCGCCTCCAGGGTGTACATGCGCGGGGCCAGGAACGGCTCGACCCACAGCCGGCGCAGTTCGGCCACGTGGGCGCCGCAGCCCAGCGCCTCGCCCAGATCGCGGACCAGGCTGCGCACGTAGGTGCCGGAACCGCACTCGACCCGCAGCCGGATCCGGTCGCCTTCGGCGGCCAGCACCTCGATGGCATGGACCTCGACGTCGCGCTCGGGCGCCTCGATGGCCTCGCCACGGCGGGCCTTGGCGTACAGCGGCTCGCCGCCCTGCTTGAGCGCCGAATAGATGGGGGCGCGCTGGCGGATAGGCCCGCGCAGCGGTGCCAGGGCGGCCTCCAGATCGGCGGGTGCCAGCGCCGGCACCGGCCGTTCGCGCAGGACCGCGCCGTCGGCGTCGTCAGTGTCGGTGGTCACGCCCAGCACCGCGGTGGTTTCGTAGGCCTTGCGCGAACCCAGCAGCAGCCCGGCGATCTTGGTGGCCTCGCCGAAACACAGCGGCAGCAGTCCGGTGGCGAGCGGGTCCAGGCTGCCGGTGTGTCCGCCCTTCTCCGCGCGGAACAGGCGCCGCGCGGCCTGCAGGGCGGCGTTGGAGCTGAGGCCCTGCGGCTTGTCCAGCAGCAGCAGCCCATCCAGCGGACGGAAGCGAATCTTCGGGGGCATCCCTCTCCGGGTTCCTTTCAGAGTCATCGGGCACGGCCAGCCTGCATGGCGGCCGCGACGGCACGATGGTCGGCGGGGCCAGGCCCGCCCAGTATCAACGAAAAAGGGCGCCGGCGCGGTGCGCGCCGGGGCCGGCCATCAGCCCTGGTCGTCGCCGGAACCGTGTTCCGGCAGGTCACGCAGCAGCTGGTCGATGCGCTCGCCGCGATCCACCGAATCGTCGTAGTGGAAGTGCAGTTCCGGCACGTGGCGCAGCTTGACCCGGCGGGCCAGCTCCATGCGCAGCTCGCGCGCCAGTTCGCGCAGCCCCTTGATCGCATCCGCCGAACGCTCCGGCAGCAACGCCGTCACGTAGACCTGCGCGTGCGCCATGTCGCGGGTGACCTCGACGTCGGACACGCTCACCGACGGCAGCCCGTACTCGCGCACGGCCTCGTGCACCAGCGTGCCCAGCTCGCGGCGGAGCTGTGCGGAGATGCGGTCGGTACGGTGGAAGGATTTGCTGGGCATTGGTACGGGATTGGGGATTCGGGATTGGGGATTCGCAGGAGCAACGTGGGCGGATCGGGGAGTTCGGGAACTGGCTAAACGAATCTCCAATCCCGAATCCCCCATCCCGGCGGACGCTTACAGCGTCCGCGCCACCTCGATGCGCTCGAAGCACTCGATCTGGTCGCCCGGCTTGATGTCGTTGTACGCCTTCACGCCGATACCGCATTCGGTGCCGTTGCGGACTTCTTCCACGTTTTCCTTGAAGCGGCGCAGCGATTCCAGTTCGCCCTCGAAGATGACGGTGCTGTCGCGCAGCACGCGGATCGGCTTGTTGCGCTTGACCACGCCCTCCACGACCATGCAGCCGGCGACCGCGCCGAACTTGGAGCTGCGGAACACGTCGCGGACCTCGGCGGTGCCGATGATCTCTTCGCGGATTTCCTTGCCCAGCAGACCCGAAGCCACCTGCTTCACCTGGTCGATCACGTCATAGATGATCGAGAAGTAGCGCAGGTCGACGCCGTTGGCCTCGATGATGCGGCGGGCGGACGCGTCGGCGCGCACGTTGAAGCCGATGACCGTCGCCTTGGCGGTGACCGCGGCGTTGGCGTCGGACTCGGTGATGCCGCCGACGCCGGCGGTGATCACGTTGATGCGGATCAGCTCGTTGGACAGGCCGACCAGCGACTGCTTCAGCGCTTCCACCGAACCCTGCACGTCGGCCTTGATCACCAGGTTCAGCACCTGCTGGCCTTCGCCCTGGCCCATCTGCGCCAGGATGTCCTCCATGCGGTTGCCGGCCTGCTTGACCAGGCGCGATTCGCGGCGCTTGGCGTCGCGCTGCTGCGCCACGTCCTTGGCCAGGCGCTCGTCCTCGACCACCACGAAATCGTCGCCGGCGTCGGGCACGCCCGACAGGCCCAGCACCTGGACCGGAATCGACGGGCCGGCCGAGGCCGGCTGGCCGCCGGTCTCGTCGAACAGCGCGCGCACGCGGCCGTACTGGATGCCGCACACCAGGTAATCGCCCTTCTTCAGGGTGCCCTGCTGCACCAGCACCGTCGCGACCGGGCCGCGGCCCTTGTCCAGCGAGGATTCGATGACCACGCCGCTGGCGCGCCCGTCCTCCACGGCCTTCAGTTCGAGCACTTCGGCCTGCAGCGAAATCGCGTCCAGCAGTTCGTCGATGCCCTGGCCGGTCTTGGCGGAAATCTCGACCATCTGGGTGTCGCCGCCGAAATCCTCGGCGACCACTTCCTCGGCCAGCAGTTCGTTCTTGACCCGCATCGGATCGGCGTCGGACTTGTCGATCTTGTTGACCGCGACGATCAGCGGCACCTTGGCCGCCTTGGCGTGCTGGATGGCTTCCTTGGTCTGCGGCATGACGCCGTCGTCGGCCGCCACCACCAGCACCACGATGTCGGTGAGCTTGGCGCCGCGGGCGCGCATCGCGGTGAACGCGGCGTGGCCGGGGGTATCCAGGAAGCTGATGACGCCCTTCGGCGTTTCCACGTGGTACGCGCCGATGTGCTGGGTGATGCCGCCGGCTTCGCCGGTGGCGACCTTGGTGCGGCGGATGTAGTCCAGCAGCGAGGTCTTGCCGTGATCGACGTGGCCCATGATGGTGACCACCGGCGGACGCGCGACCCTGTCGCCCTGATGCTCCTCGGTGTGGGCCAGCAGTTCGCTCTCGGCGTCGTTGTTCTCGGCGCGGATTGCCTTGTGGCCCAGTTCTTCGGTCACCAGCGCGGCGGTGTCGTGATCGATGGTCTGGGTGATGGTCGCCATCACGCCCATCTTGAACATCGCCTTCACCACGTCGCCGCCCTTCAGGGCCAGCTTCTGCGCCAGGTCGGCCACGGTGATGGTTTCACCGATGGCGACTTCGCGCACGACCGGCGCGGTCGGACGCTCGAAGCCGTGCGCACCGCCGCCACCGCGGCTCTGTTCCATCTGCCGTCGCGGCTTGGGCTTGTTGCCACGCGAGGTCGTGCGGCGCGCGCGCTCGGCGGCGGACAGGTGCAACTGGCCGGCGAAGCGGCTGGCCGCGTCGTCGTCCTCGATGCCGCTGACCATCGCGTGCGAGCCACGGGTCTTGTGCTTGTTCGCCGCCGCGGCGGCGCCGTTGCGGTCGTCGACGCGCGGCGGATCCTTGCGCACCACCTGCTTGGGCACGTGATGTCCACCGGCACGCGCGGGACGCTCCTCGCCGGAAGCTTCGCCGGCATTGGCGGCGTTGGCTTCGGCCTCGGCGCGCGCGGCGGCTTCGGCGGCCGCGCGGGCGGCTTCCTCTTCCTTGCGCTTGCGCTCGAGTTCCTCGGCACGGCGACGATCGTCCTCGGCCAGGCGTTGCTGTTCCTGCAGGTTGCGCTGCTTGGATTCCTCCAGCTTGCGCAGGATCTCGGCGCGCTCGGGATTGGTCTCCGTCTGCGAGGTGGTCGCGACGACGGGCGCGTCGGCCTCGTTCGGCTTCACGTAGGTGCGCTTCTGGCGCACTTCCACGTTCACCGTGGTCTTGCTGCGGCCGGCGGCGACGGTCACTTCCTGCACCTTGCGGCGATTCAGGGTGATCTTCTTCGGCGCGGCGGTCTCGTCCGCCGGCTTCTCGGTCTTGCCGTGGGTACGGCGCAGGAAGCCGAGCAGCTTCATCTTCTCGGTGCTGGTCACGACCTGGTCGGGACCGCTGAACTTCATGCCGGCCTCGGCCAGCTGTTCCAGCAGTTTCTCGACCGGCGTATTGACCAGTTCAGCCAGCTTGCGGATGGTGGTTTGCTGCGACATTCGGATCCTAGTTTCTTTGTAGCGCCCCTCTGCCGTCAGCGAAGGAGCGCCCCATTTCAAGGTTGGGGATTCTAAGCCCTGCGGGTGCCAGGGCGGTGCTCATCGGTGGATCATTCGCCGCGCTCCAGGCGGGCGATCTCCTCGGCACGGGCGGCCAGGATCAGCGCCGCGGCGCGCCCCTCGTCCAACCCTTCGATGCCAAATTCCACCACTTCGTCGGCGGCCAGGTCCGACAGGTCCTCGCTGGTACGGACGCCATGCGCGGCCAGCGCGTAGGCGGTTTCCTCGTCCATGCCTTCCAGTGCCAGCAGGTCGTCGGCGGGCTGGTTCTCCTCCAGGCCCTCCTCCTCGGCCAGGGCCTCGTTCAGCAGGGCGTCGCGGGCGCGGGCCCGCAGTTCCTCGACGATGTCCTCGTCGAAGCCTTCGACGGCCAGCAGCTCGCCGACCGGCACGTAGGCGATTTCCTCGACCGTGCTGAAGCCCTCGCTGACCAGGATGGCGGCGATTTCCTCGTCCACTTCCAGCTTGTCCATGAACAGCTGGCGGGCCACGGCCTGCTCGGCCTCGGACTTGGCGGCAACCTGGTCCTGGGTCATGACGTTGAGCTGCCAGCCGGTCAGGCGGCTGGCCAGGCGCACGTTCTGGCCGCCCTTGCCGATGGCTTGGGCCAGCCGGTCCTCGGCCACCGCCAGATCCATCGAATGCTTTTCCTCGTCGACGATGATCGACTGCACCTCGGCCGGCGCCATCGCGTTGATGACGAAGGTGGCCGGGTTGTCGTTCCACAGTACGATGTCCACGCGCTCGCCGTTGAGCTCGTTCGACACCGCCTGCACGCGCGAACCGCGCATGCCGATGCAGGCGCCGATGGGATCGGTGCGGCTGTCATGCGCCAGCACCGCGATCTTGGCGCGGTCGCCCGGATCACGCGCGCAGGCCTTGATCTCGACCAGGCCCTGGCCCACTTCCGGCACTTCCAGCTTGAACAGCTCGATCATGAATTCCGGCGCGGCGCGGCTGATGAACAGCTGCGGGCCGCGGGGCTCGGAACGCACGTCGTACAGGTAGCCGCGCACGCGATCGCCGGCGCGCAGCACGTCGCGCGGAATGCCCTTGTCCTTCGGGATGAAGGCTTCGGCATTGCCGCCCAGATCCACGTAGATGTTGCCGCGCTCGGCGCGCTTGACCACGCCGGTGACCAGTTCGCCGACGCGATCCTTCCACGCATCCACCACCTGCTGGCGCTCGGCTTCGCGCACGCGCTGCACGATCACCTGCTTGGCGGCCTGCGCGGCGATGCGACCGAAGTCCGGGTTCTCGATCTGCTCCTCGATCCAGTCGCCGACCTCGACGCCCTCGGCTTCGTCCACGGCGTCCATCAGGCGGATCTGGCGATCCGGCGATTCCATCACCACGTCGTCAGCCACCACTTCCCAGCGGCGGAAGGTTTCGTAGCTGCCGTCCTTGTGATCAATCGAAACGCGTACCGACACGTCCTGATCCAGGTAGCGCTTCTTGGCGGCGGACGCCAGCGCGGCTTCGATGGCATCGAAGATCACCTCGCGCGGCACGCCCTTCTCGTTGGCGACCGCATCCACCACCAGCAAAAGTTCCTTACTCATCAGTTCACTCCGCACGCGGCTTGCGAGCCGCCGGCTTGTTGGGTTGTTGCTTGGGTTCCTGCTTCGCCGCGCCCTTCCTGCCGGCGGCGGCTCCGCTACCGGTGCCGGCCTTGCGGCCGCCACCCTTGGGTTTTTCGGGGGCCAGGCCCAGGGCCGCCCAATCGGGGACCAGCCTGGCCTTGTCAATATTATCGAAGGCCACGGCCAGCGCCGCGCCATCGACGGTGAAAACGACCTGAGCGCCCTCGATTCCGGTGATGGCGCCCTGGAAGCGGCGGCGGCCGTCCTGCGGCAGCTTGAGCACCACCTTGGCGTTCTCGCCCTGATGGCGGGCGAACTGGGCCAGGGTGAACAGGGGGCGGTCGACGCCCGGAGAAGACACTTCCAGGGTGTAGTTGCCGGAAATCGGGTCCTCGACGTCCAGTTGCGCGGATACCTCGCGGCTGACCGCCTCGCAGTCGTCGATGTTGACGGACCGGCTGTCGCGCTCGGCTTCCTGCACGTCGATGTACAGGCGCACGGTGGCGCCGCCGGGCGCGGGCAGATACTCGATGCCCAGCAGCTCGAGTCCGAGCGCCTGCACCGTGGGGGCCAGGAGTTCCGAGATTTGAGTGGCCTTGTCGCTCACGGAATGACCTTTTTGCCAGGTAAAGTCTGGTTGCAGAAAACGACAAGGGGCCCGGTGGGCCCCTTGTCCGATAACGCTGGATTTCGGTGTGAAAGCGGAAGCATGCGCTTTCACAAGCCCGAGCTTCGGACGTGGAAGTCTTGATGACTTCCGCGACCGCAAAGCTTGGTAGCGGGGGCAGGATTTGAACCTGCGACCTTCGGGTTATGAGCCCGACGAGCTGCCAGACTGCTCCACCCCGCATCAGAAGCGGAATTATGAAGGCTTCCGTGGATTCTTGCAAGCCTTCCCATCAACAAAAACTATCCGTCGCCCGAAAAACATCGAACGACGGTGGCGGAACGGTTCAGCCAGCGAACGCCTGCTGGCACCACGCCATGATCGGGTTCCAGAAGATGCCCAGCACCAGCAGCGCCAGCGCGTTCACTCCAAACACCACCGGCACCACCCGGTCCTGGCGCCCCGGCTGGCGCTCGCCCACCGGCTCGTCGAAGTACATGACCTTGATGACGCGCAGGTAATAGAACGCGCCGACCACCGCGCAGACCACGCCCAGGATCGCCAGCCAGGTGAAGCCGCCCTTCAGCGCAGCGCCCAGCACCACCAGCTTGGCCCAGAAACCGAGGAACGGCGGCACGCCGGCCAGCGAGGCCATCACGCACAGCACCAGTCCGGCCTGCCACGGGTTGCGGGCGTTCAGGCCCTTGAAATCATCGATCTTGTCGGCCTCGAAGCCCTGCCGCGACAGCACCACGATGGCGCCGAACGCCGCCGCCGACATCAGCGCGTAGCTGATCGCGTAGAACAGCGCGGCTGAGTAACCGGTCGCCCCGCCGCCGGCGAAGCCGACCAGCAGGAAGCCCACGTGCGAGACGGTGGAATACGCCAGCATGCGCTTGAGGTTGGTCTGGGCGATGGCGATCAGGTTGCCGATCACCAGCGACGCCGCGGCCAGGCCGGCCAGCAGCCATTGCCATTGTTCGGCCACCGGGCCGACGCCGCTTTCCAGCAGGCGGTAGGCCATGCCGAACGCGGCCAGCTTGGGGCCGGAACTGATGAACAGCGTGATCGGGGTCGGTGCGCCCTGGTAGACGTCCGGCAGCCACATGTGGAACGGGGCCGCGCCCAGCTTGAAGGCCACGCCGGCGACCATGAACACCACGCCGGTCAGCAGCAGGGTGCGGTCGGTGGTGCCGGCGATGGCGGCATGGATGCCGTCCAGGTGCAGCGTGCCGGTGGCGCCGTAGACCAGCGACATGCCGTACAGCAGCAGGCCCGAGGCCAGCGAACCCAGCACGATGTACTTCATCGCCGCTTCCGCCGACAGGCCGTCCTCGCGGTTCAGCGCGACCAGCGCGTACGAACACAGCGCCAGCAGTTCCAGGCCCAGGTAGACCATCACCAGGCTGCCGGCCGACACCATCATCATCATGCCGGCGGTCGCCAGCATCACCAGCACCGGCACTTCGCCCGGATACAGCTTGCGCTCGCGCAGGTACGGCCAGGCGTAGACCAGCGACAGTCCGCTGACCAGCAGGATCGCCAGCTTGGTGACATTGGCCATCACGTCGCGGACGAACATGCCGTTGAACACGGCCCCGCTGCCACCGACGTCGGCGAGGATCATGAAGAACGAGACCGCCAGCGTGGCCAGGGCCAGCAGGTGGGTGATCACCCGCTGGCGGTCACTCAGGAACAGGTCCAGCATCAGCAACGCGAAAGCGCCTGCGATCAGCACGACTTCCGGCAGCAGCGGCAGCAGGTCGGCGGCGGTGGGGAGCATCGACGTGGTCATCATTCTTCCTTACAGCTTGCTGTTGGCGAGCTGCATCGCCAGGTTCGCAATCGACGGTTCCATCAGATCAACCAGCGGCTTGGGATACACGCCCAGCACCAGCACGCCGATGGCGAACACGCCCAGCACCAGCGCCTCGCGGCCGTTGATGTCCTTGAGTTCGGCCACGTGCGAATTGGCCACTTCGCCGTACATCACCCGCTTGACCAGCCACAGCGTGTAGGCAGCGCCGATGATCAGGGTCAGCGCCGCGACCAGCGCGATCAGCGGATGCTTCTGGAAGCTGGCCACGATCACCATGAACTCGCCGACGAAGCCGCTGGTGCCCGGCAGGCCCGAGTTGGCCATGCCGAACAGCACGAAGAACACCGCGAACCAGGGCATCACGTTGGCGACGCCGCCGTAGTCCTTGATCATGCGGGTATGCATGCGGTCGTACAGCACGCCGACGCAGGAGAACATCGCGCCGGAGACGAAGCCGTGCGAAATCATCTGCACCATCGCGCCCTGCAGGCCCAGGCGGGCACCGTCCAGGTTGCCGTAGTCGCGGACCAGGCCGAAGGCGATGAAGATGCCCAGGGTGACGAAGCCCATGTGCGAGACCGACGAATACGCGATCAGCTTCTTCATGTCGTCCTGCACCAGCGCCACCAGGCCGACGTAGACCACGCCGATCAGCGACAGCAGGATCACCAGCCAGGCCCACTCGAAGCCGGCATCCGGCACGATCGGCAGGGTGAAGCGCAGGAAGCCGTAGCCGCCGATCTTCAGCATGATCGCCGCCAGGATCACCGAACCGGCGGTCGGCGCCTCCACGTGCGCGTCCGGCAACCAGGTATGGACCGGGAACATCGGCACCTTGACCGCGAAGGCGATCAGGAAGGCGAAGAACAGCCAGGTCTGCTCCTTGGCGTTCAGCGGCAGCGTGTACAGGTCCGCCAGCTGGAAGCTGCCACCCTTCAGGTACAGGTAGATCAGGCCGATCAGCATGAACACCGACCCGAGGAAGGTGTACAGGAAGAACTTGATCGAAGCGTAGATGCGGCGCGGGCCGCCCCACACGCCGATGATCAGGAACATCGGGATCAGCATGCCTTCGAAGAAGACATAGAACAGGATAGCGTCCAGCGCGCAGAACACGCCGATCATCAGGCCTTCCAGGAACAGGAAGGCCGCCACGTACTGGCTGACCCGCTTCTCCACCGAGGACCACGCGCCGATCAGCGCCAGCACGGTGGTCAGCGTGGTCAGCACGATCAGCGCGACCGAAATGCCGTCGACACCCAGCGCGTACCAGATGTTGAACGCCGGCACCCACGCACGCTTCTCGACGAACTGCATGCCGGGATTGGCGAAGTCGAAGCCGGTCAGCAGCGGCAGGCTCGCCAGGAAGGTCAGCAGCGCCACGCCCAATGCCGCCCAGCGGGCAGCACTGGCGCGACGGTTGCCCAGGGCGAGGACCAGCGCGCCGCCGAGAATCGGCAGCCAGATCAGAATGCTAAGCAAAGGCCAGTTCGACACGAGTGGTATCCGTTAGTTCAGCGCCAGGGCGGTCATTGCCAGAACCGGATGAGCACGGCCAGCAGTGCAATCAGGCCGAGGATCATCGCGAAGGCGTAGTGGTAGAGGAAACCCGACTGGGTTCGGCGCAACAGGTTGGCGGCCAGGTCCACGATGCGGGCGCTGCCGTTGACGGCCACGCCATCGATCAGGTGGGTGTCGATCGCACGCGAAGCCTTGCCCAGCTTGATACCGCCGCCGGCCAGGCCGCCGATCCACAGATGGTCGGCCCAGTACTTCTTGTCCAGGATGTTGGCCAGGAACGCGCCGATCGGGCTGTTGCGCATCCGCTCCGGCACGCTCGGCGGCGCCACGATGTACAGCAGGGTCGCCAGGATGAAGCCGGCCAGGGTCAGCCAGAACGGCGCGGCCTTGATGCCGTGCAGGGCGAACTCCCACGGACCGTGGAAGGTTTCCTTCAACTGGCCCACGGTGTCCGCGGCCGGGTTGATGAAATCGATTGCGCCGAGGAAGAACGGCAGCTGCTCGTGGTGGCCGCTCCAGTCGGTGCCAAACAGCATCGGACCGATGGTGAAGTAACCGACCAGGATCGACGGGATCGCCAGCAGGATCAGCGGAACCGTCACCACCCACGGGGATTCGTGCGGCTCGTGCGGCTCGTGCGCGCCATGGTGGCCATGATCGTCGCCATGGTGATCGTCGTGATGCGCGTCGGCATGGTGATCGTCATGGCCGTGATCGGCATGGGCCTCGCGGAAGCGCTCCTTGCCGTGGAAGGTCAGGTACAGCAGGCGGAAGCTGTAAAAGCTGGTGACGAACACGCCCAGCAGCACCGCCCAGTAACCGTAATTGGCGACCCATTCGCTGGGACCGCTGATGCCCTGCGCCATCGTGCCCAGTTCGGCCACCTTGTGGGCGAACTCGCCGGCCTGCTCCTGGTGGTGCTTGGCCGCCTCGATGATGGTGTCCTTGGAATAGAAACCGGACAGGAACGGCGTGCCGACCAGCGCCAGGGTACCGATCAGGCTGGTGATCCAGGTGATCGGCATGTATTTGCGCAGGCCGCCCATCTTGCGCATGTCCTGCTCGTGGTGCATGCCGATGATGACCGAGCCGGCCGCCAGGAACAGCAGCGCCTTGAAGAACGCATGGGTCATCAGGTGGAACACGGCCGCCGAATAGGCGGAAACACCCAGCGCCACGGTCATGTAGCCCAGCTGCGACAGGGTGGAGTACGCGACCACGCGCTTGATGTCGTTCTGCACGATGCCGATCAGGCCGGTGAAGAACGCGGTGGTGGCGCCGATGAACAGCACGAAGTCCAGCGCGGTCTGCGACAGCTCGAACAGCGGCGACATGCGCGCGACCATGAAGATGCCGGCCGTGACCATCGTCGCCGCGTGGATCAGCGCCGAGATCGGGGTCGGGCCTTCCATCGAATCCGGCAGCCAGACATGCAGCGGCACCTGGGCCGACTTGCCCATCGCACCGATGAACAGGCAGATGCAGATGATGGTGGCCATCGACCAGATCAGCGGCTGGTCCAGCACCTGCCAGGTCTGGCCGAACATCGTGATGGCACCGGACCACACCGGAATCGCCTTGCCCGCCAGCATCGGCGCGTTGGCGAACACGGTCGCGTAGTCGAGCGTGCCGAACATGAACAGAACCGCGGCGATGCCCAGCAGGAAGCCGAAGTCGCCCACGCGGTTGACCAGGAACGCCTTGAGGTTGGCGAAGATCGCCGACGGACGCTTGAACCAGAAACCGATCAGCAGATACGACACCAGGCCCACCGCTTCCCAGCCGAAAAACAGCTGCAGGAAGTTGTTGCTCATCACCAGCATCAGCATGCTGAAGGTGAACAGCGAGATGTAGCTGAAGAAGCGCTGGTAACCCGGATCCTCGGCCATGTAGCCGATGGTGTAGATATGCACCAGCAGCGAGACGAAGGTAACCACCACCATCATCATCGCGGTCAGCTTGTCGATCATGAAACCGACGTGCGCGCTGTAGTTGCCCACCTCGAAAAAGGTATAGACGTTCTGGTTGAACGGCGAGGCGCCCTGCCCGACCAGCTGGTACAGCACCCAGCCCGACAGCGCGCAGCTGACGGCCACGCCCAGGATCGTGACCGTATGCGCGCCCGCGCGACCGACCTGCCGGCCGAACAGCCCGGCGATGATGCTGCCCAGCAGCGGCGCCAGCACGATGGCCAGCAGCACGTTCTTGGAAATTGCGACTTCCAGACCTGTCATGGGTGCATCAGCCTTTGAGCGTGTCGACTTCGGCGACGTTGATCGTGCGCCGGGTACGGAACAGGGTGACCAGGATCGCCAGGCCGATGGCGGCCTCGGCGGCGGCCACGGTCAGGATGAAGAACACGAAGATCTGGCCGGCGGCATCGCCCAGTTCGCGGGAGAAGGCGACGAAGTTGATGTTCACCGACAGCAGCATCAGCTCGATGGACATCAACAGCACGATGACGTTCTTGCGGTTGAGGAAGATGCCGGCCAGGCTGATGCAGAACAGCACCGCGCCCAGCGCCAGCAGGTGACCCAGGGTAATCATGCCTTGCCCTCCCCTTCGGCGGCTTCATCGGCGGATGCACGGACCGGCTTCTCGACCGCCATCTTGACCAGGCGCACGCGATCGCTGGCCTTGACCCGCGACTGCTCGGACGGATCCTGATGCTTGGCGCCCGCGCGGCGGCGCAGGGTCAGCATCACCGCGGCGACCACGGCCACGGTCAGGATCACGGCGGCGAATTCGAACGGCAGCAGGAATTCGGTGAACAGGCTGCGCGCCAGCCAGGCGGTGTTGGACACGTCGGCCGCGGCGGCGGCGGCGTTGTCCGGGAACGCGGCGGCGGTGCGCGCCTTGACCCCGATCAGGGTCAGCATCTGCACCAGCATGGCGACCGCGACCACCACGCCGACCGGAAGGAACTTCACCCAGCCCTCGCGCATCTTGGCGACGTCGATGTCCAGCATCATCACCACGAACAGGAACAGCACCATCACCGCGCCCACGTAGACGAGGATCAGCGCCACGCCGAGGAACTCGGCCCCGACCAGCAGCCAGATGCAGGCCACCGAGAAGAAGGTCAGGATGAGGCACAGCACGGCGTGCACCGGGTTGCGCACGCTGATCACCGCACCGGCGGCGATCGCCGCGATGGCGGCGAAGATCCAGAAAGCGATATTTACCCAATCCATCTCGTGGACCTCAGCGGAATGCGGCGTCGGCGGCGCGACGCTCGGCGATTTCGGCTTCCAGCCGATCGCCCAGCGCCAGCAGCTGCGGCTTGGTGACGATGTTCTGGCCACGCTTGTCGAAGTGGTACTCCAGCACGTGCGTCTCGACGATCGAGTCCACCGGGCAGCTCTCCTCGCAGAAGCCGCAGAAGATGCACTTGAACAGATCGATGTCGTAGCGGGTGGTGCGGCGGGTGCCGTCCTCGCGCGGGGCCGAGTCGATGGTGATGGCCAGTGCCGGGCAGACCGCCTCGCACAGCTTGCAGGCGATGCAGCGCTCTTCCCCGTTGGGATAGCGGCGCAGCGCGTGCAGGCCGCGGAAACGCGGCGACTGCGGGAACTTCTCCATCGGATACATCAGGGTGTACTTCGGCTTGAACGCGTACTTCAGCGTCAGCCACAGTCCGCCCAGCAACTCGAGCAGCATCAGGCTCTTGAAGTAATGGATGACCTTGTTCATTGCGTCAGACACCCTTCTCGAACACGCCAAGGAACACCAGTACCGCCGTCACCGCGATCCACGCGATGGTCAGCGGAATGAACACCTTCCAGCCCAGCCGCATGATCTGGTCGTAGCGGTAGCGCGGGAAGCTCGCACGGAACCAGATGTACGCACTGGCGAAGAACAGCACCTTCAGCAGCAGCCACGGCCAGCCGCCGGCCCAGATCCAGTTCACCCAGGGCGACACGTCGGCGGTGATCCAGCCCTGCAGCGGGCTCAGCCAACCGCCCATGAAGAACAGCGACACCAGGAAGCTGACCAGGATCATGTTGGCGTATTCGGCCAGGAAGAACAGCGCGAACGCCGCGCCCGAATACTCGACCATGTGGCCGGCGACGATTTCCGATTCGCCTTCCACCACGTCGAACGGCGAGCGGTTGGTTTCGGCGACGCCCGACACCCAGTACACGATGAACAGCGGGAACAGCGGCAGCCAGAACCATTCGAAGAAGCCGTTGTTGCCGGCCTGCGCCATCACGATCTCGCTCAGGTTCAGGCTGCCGGCGGCGATCAGCACGCCGACCAGGGCGAAACCCATCGCGATTTCGTAGCTGACCACCTGCGCGGCCGAGCGCATCGCGCCGAGGAACGCGTACTTCGAGTTGGACGCCCAGCCGGCGATGATGATGCCGTACACGCCCAGTGAGGTCATCGCCAGCAGGTACAGCAGGCCCGCGTTGGCGTTGGACAGCACCAGCTTGGCGTCGAACGGCACCACCGCCCAGGCGGCGAACGCCGGCGCCAGCGTGATCAGCGGCGCGATGATGTACATCGCCTTCTGCGCGCTGCTGGGCTGGATGATTTCCTTGAACAGCAGTTTGAACACGTCGGCGAAGGCCTGGAAGATGCCCATGCCCACGTACATCGGTCCGTGGCGGACGTGCATCCAGCCAATCAGCTTGCGTTCCCACGACCACGTAGAAGGCCACCGAGATGATCACCGGCATGGCGATCACCAGGATCTTCAGCACGATCCACAACGCGACACCGATGTCGCCCAGCGCGAAGAACCACTCGCGAAGCGGTCCGACGGCATTGATCAGAAGCTCGTTCATGCGCTCACCACCGTGACACGTCCGGCGCCCAGCGGCGCGGTCGCGCCGTAGCCGCTCTCAATCCAGGCACCGCCCCTGGCCACGCGGGCATCGATCACCACCGGCAGTGTCGCGGTGCCGTTGCTCGAACCGACCTTGGCAATGCTGCCCTCGGCCACGCCGGCGGACTGCGCGTCGGCCGGGTTCAGCACGATGCGCGCACCGGTGTTGAGCGGATGCGCCTGCAGCGCCTCGGCCCGGCGGACGGTGCCGTCGGTGCGGTAGATCGCCGCGCTGACCGCGAGTTCCAGGCCCTCGCCCGCCGTGGCGGGTGCCACCGAACGGGCAACGGTCACCGGCGCGGGGTTGGCGATGACGGCACGCAGGCCGGCCAGATCGGTGAACTCGAACGACGGCAGTTGCAGCTCGCCGCCGAGCGCGCGCAGCACGCGCCAGCCCTCGCGGGCCTCGCCCGGCAGCTTGCCGGCGGCCTGGGTGCGCTGCTCGGCGCCATCCAGGTTGGTCAGGGTGGCTTCGATTTCCGGCAGCGCACCGATCGGCAGGATCACGTCGGCGACGTCGCGGGTCGACTTGCAGGCGAAGTGGCTGAACGCCACCACCTTGGCCGCCGACAGCGCGCGCGCGGCGGCCGGTGTATCGGCGAAGTCCAGGCCCGGCTCGATGCCATAGATGACGTAGGCCTTGCGCGGCTCCGCGAACATGCCGGCCACGTCGCGGCGCGACGGCAGCACGCCGTGGCGGGCCAGGCCCACCGCGTTGGCGCCCTGCGGGATGCGGCACAACGAGGCGCCGGTGGCGGCGGCGAATTCGCCGGCGGCCTGCCGCAGCGCCGAAGCCTGCGGATGGTTCTCGGCGATGCCGCCGACGATCAGCACGGCGTGGTTGCCGGCCTTGGCGGCTTCGCGCAGGGCGGCTTCGTTGAGCGCGCCGGCCAGCTGCGACGGCGGCACGATGTGCTTGCCGGCGGTGCCGAACGCGAAGTCGAAGTCGACCGGGTTGACCACGTGGACCCTGGCGCCCTTGCGCTGGGCCTTGCGGATGCGCTGGTGCAGCAGCGGCAGCTCGTGGCGGATGTTGGTGCCGAACAGCACGATGACGTCGGCCTTCTCGATATCCGCCAGCGGCAGCGCGAACGGTTCGGCCACGGCGCCATCGGAGAAGTCGCGGTTGTTGATGCGGTGATCCAGGTTGCCGCTGCCGAGGCCGGCGGCCAGCTTGGCCAGCAATCCGCCCTCCTCGTTCGAGGTGGCCGGGTGCGCCAGCACGCCCAGATCGTCGCCGGCGTTGCCGCGCAGGATCTCGGCGGCGGCGGCCAGGCCCTCGGACCAGGACACTTCGCGCCACTCGCCATTGACCTTCTGCAGCGGCTTGACCGCGCGGTCGTCGCTGTACAGGCCCTGGTGCGAATAACGATCGCGATCCGACAGCCAGCATTCGTTGACCGCTTCGTTCTCGCGCGGCACGGTGCGCAGCACCTGGCCACGGCGGGAGTGCACGAACAGGTTGGAACCCATCGCGTCGTGGTAGCCGACGGATTCGCGCGCGATCAGTTCCCACGGACGGGCGCGGAACTGGAACACCTTGTTGGTCAGCGCGCCCACCGGGCAGACGTCGATGACGTTGCCGGAGATTTCGGTGGTCAGCGGCTTGCCGTCATAGGTGCCGATCTGCAGGTTCTCGCCGCGGTACATGCCGCCCAGCTCGTAGGTGCCGGCGACGTCCGCGGTGAAGCGCACGCAGCGCGTGCACTGGATGCAGCGGGTCATCTCGGTGGCGACCAGCGGACCGATGTCCTCGTCGGGCACCACGCGCTTGCGCTCCTGGAAACGGCTCACGGAGCGGCCGTAGCCCAGCGACAGATCCTGCAGTTCGCACTCGCCGCCCTGATCGCAGATCGGGCAGTCGAGCGGATGGTTGATCAGCAGGAACTCCATCACGTTGCGCTGCGACTTCAGCGCCTTCTCGCTGCGGGTCTGGATCTTCATGCCGTCCATGACCGGCGTGGCGCAGGCCGGCGCCGGCTTGGGCATCTTCTCGACATCGACCAGGCACATGCGGCAGTTGGCCGCGATCGGCAGCTTCTCGTGGTAGCAGAAGCGCGGAATCGGAATCCCGGCCTTGTCCGCGGCCTGGATGATCATCGAACCCTTCGGCGCGGCCATCTCGACGCCATCGATGAAGACGGTGACGTGGTCGGGCGGGAGGTTCGGGTTGACGGGCTGCGCACTCATGCGGCCACCTTGCCTTCAATGACCGTGCCGGCGCGCTGGTCGTCGACCAGGAAACGCTTGTTGACGATCGCGTACTCGAATTCGTGCCAGAAGTGGCGCAGGAACCCCTGCACCGGCCATGCCGCGGCTTCGCCGAAGGCGCAGATGGTGTGGCCTTCGATCTGGCCGGCGGCGGCCTTCAGCATGTGCAGGTCGTCCAGGGTCGCCTTCTGTTCGGCGATGCGGGTCAGCATGCGGTACATCCAGCCGGTGCCTTCGCGGCACGGCGTGCACTGGCCGCAGCTTTCCTTGAAATAGAAGCGCGCGATGCGCTGGCAGGCGCGCACCATGCAGGTGGTCTCGTCCATCACCACGACCGCGCCCGAGCCCAGGCCGGAGCCGGCCTTCTGGATGCTGTCGTAATCCATGGTCAGGCCCATCATGGTCTCGCCCGGCAGCACCGGCATCGAGGAACCACCCGGAATCACCGCCTTGATCTTGTGGCCGTTGCGGATGCCGCCGGCCATTTCCAGCAGTTCGGCGAACGGCGTGCCCAGACGGATTTCGTAGTTGCCAGGACGGGCGACATGGCCGGAGACCGAGAAGATCTTCGGGCCGCCGTTGTTGGGCTTGCCCAGGTTGAGGAACCACTCCGCGCCGTTGCGGATGATCGCCGGCACCGAGGCGTAGGTCTCGGTGTTGTTGATGGTGGTCGGCTTGCCGTACAGGCCGAAGTTGGCCGGGAACGGCGGCTTGAAGCGCGGCTGGCCCTTCTTGCCTTCCAGCGACTCCATCAGCGCGGTCTCTTCGCCGCAGATGTAGGCGCCCGCGCCCAGCGCGTTGAAGATGTCGATGTCGATGCCGGAGCCGAGGATGTTCTTGCCCAGCCAGCCGTGCTTGTAGGCTTCGGCGGTGGCTTCTTCCAGGTGCTCGAACGGCTCGTGGTGGAACTCGCCGCGCAGGTAGTTGTAGCCCACGGTGGAACCGGTGGCGTAGCAGGCGATCGCCATGCCCTCGATGACCGCGTGCGGATTGAAGCGCAGGATGTCGCGATCCTTGGCGGTGCCCGGCTCGGATTCGTCGGAGTTGCAGAGGATGTACTTCTGCATGTCGCCCTTGGGCATGAAGCTCCACTTCAGGCCGGTCGGGAAGCCCGCGCCGCCGCGGCCGCGCAGGCCGGACTGCTTGACCATCTCGACCACGTCGGCCGGCGGGATCTTCTCTTCGAGGATCTTGCGCAGCGCGCTGTAGCCGCCGGTCTTCAGATAGTTCTCGTACGACCACGGCTTGTCGAAATGCAGCGTGGTGTAGACGACCTGGTGCTCCTTCGGCGCCGGGCCCACCGGGCCGTAACCTTCGGATGTGTGCGGATGATGTGCCATGCGCTTACTCCAGCCCGTCCAGCAGTTCGTCGACCTGGGCCGGCGTCAGCTTCTCGTGGTAATGGCCGTTGATCACGACCACCGGCGCGCCGCAGCAGGCGGCGACGCATTCTTCTTCCCGCTTCAGGAACACCCGGCCATCGGCGGTGGACTCGCCCAGCCTGCAACCGAGCTTCTTCTCGGCGTGCTTGACCAGATCCTCGGCGCCGTTGAGCCAGCAGCTGATGTTGGTGCAGAAGGCGACGTTGTTGCGGCCGACCTTCTCGGTCTCGAACATCGAGTAGAAGCTGGCGACCTCGTAGGCCCACACCGGCGGGATGTCCAGATACTTGGCGACCGCGGCGATCAGTTCGTCGCTCAGCCAGCCGCCGTTCTGCTCCTGCGCGGCATGCAGACCCTGCAGCACCGCCGACCGCTTGCGGTCGGGCGGGAACTTGGTCAGCCAATGATCGATATGCGCGCGCGTCTTGTCGCTCAGCGCCACCAGGGGATCGACGTTCTGCGTCGCCTCGAAATTGCCTGTGGCCCTCATCGGTCCACCTCACCGAAAACCAGATCGTAAGTACCAATCATGGCGACCACGTCCGGCAGCATGTGGCCGCGAACGATGGCATCCATGGAAGAAAGATGGGCGAAGCCCGGCGCGCGCAGCTTGACCCGGAACGGCTTGTTGGCGCCGTCTGACACCAGGTAGCAGCCGAATTCGCCCTTGGGGGCTTCCACCGCCGAGTAGGTCTCGCCGGCCGGCACGCAGTAGCCTTCGCTGAACAGCTTGAAGTGATGGATCAGCGCTTCCATGTCGTCCTTCATCTCCTCGCGCTTGGGAGGGGCGACCTTGAAGTTCTTGACCATCACCGGGCCGGGGTTGGCCCTCAGCCACTTCACGCACTGGGCGATGATGCGGTTGGATTCGCGCATCTCGGCCACGCGGACCAGGTAGCGGTCGTAGCAATCACCCTCGACGCCCAGCGGGATGTCGAAGTCGACCGCATCGTACTTGGCATAAGGCTGCTTCTTGCGCAGATCCCAGGCGATGCCCGAGCCGCGCAGCATCACGCCGGTCATGCCCCAGGCGCGGGCCTGTTCCGGGCTGATCACGCCGATGCCGACGGTGCGCTGCTTCCAGATGCGGTTGTCGGTGAGCAGGGTTTCATACTCGTCGACGCGCTTGGGGAACTCGCGGGTGAAATCTTCCAGGAAGTCCAGCATCGACCCGTCGCGCGCGTTGTTCAGGCGCTTCAGCGCCTGGCCCTTGCGCCACGGCGATTCCTTGTACTTCGGCATCCGGTCCGGCAGGTCGCGGTAGACGCCACCCGGGCGGTAGTAGGTTGCGTGCATGCGCGCGCCGCTGACCGCCTCGTAGCAGTCCATCAGCTCCTCGCGCTCGCGGAAGGCGTACAGCATCACCGCCATCGCACCCAGGTCGAGCGCGTTGGAGCCGATCCACATCAGGTGGTTCAGGATGCGGGTGATCTCGTCGAACATCGTGCGGATGTACTGCGCGCGTTCCGGCGCCTCGATGCCCATCAGGGTCTCGATGGCGCGCACGTAGGCGTGCTCGTTGCACATCATCGACACGTAGTCCAGGCGATCCATGTAGCCGATCGACTGGTTGAACGGCTTGGACTCGGCCAGCTTCTCGGTGCCACGATGCAGCAGGCCGACGTGCGGGTCGGCGCGCATGATGGTTTCGCCGTCCATTTCCAGGATCAGGCGGAGAACGCCGTGCGCCGCGGGATGCTGCGGGCCGAAGTTCATCGTGTAGTTGCGGATTTCCTGCTTGGACTCTTCAGGATTGCTCGCAAACGCGGTGGGGGACTGTTGCGTACTCATCACTTGCTGCCCTCGCCCGCGGCGGCTTCGCCGATCGCGGTCTGGTAGCGCGCGTCGTCGCGAATCACGCGCGGCACGCCGACACGCGGCTCGACCGAGGTGACCGGCTCGTAGACCACGCGCTTCTTCTCTTCGTCGTAGCGCACTTCGACGTTGCCGATCAGCGGGAAGTCCTTGCGGAACGGATGGCCGACGAAACCGTAGTCGGTCAGGATGCGGCGCAGGTCCGGATGGCCTTCGAACACGATGCCGTACAGGTCGAACGCTTCGCGCTCGAACCAGTTGGCGCCCGGCCACAGGTCGGTGACCGAGGCCACCACCGGCAGGTCATCGTTCGGCGCGAAGCAACGCACCCGCAGGCGCTGGTTGTGCTGGTACGACAGCAGGTGCAGGACGACGGCGAAGCGGCGCTCGGGACCGGCGCCGCGCGGACGCTGTTCCCAGTCGAAGCGGCCCGGGCCAAAGCCCTCGACGCCACGGCTGAACCCTTCGGACGAGACGTCCGAGGTGTCCCACTCCGCACTACCGTAGCCCAGGTAGTCGACACCGCAGACGTCGACCGCCTGCTCGAATCCGAACTCGTCGCGCAGGGCGCGGCAGACCTCATGCCAGGACGCGGACGGCACCTCGAGGGTGACCTCTTCGCGGATTCCGGCAACCGTGATCACCGCATCAGCGAAGCGCGCGCGCAACCGGTCGGTGAAATTTGCAGCTTGCTCGGCCATGGGGCGTAGCGTGCTCTCGGAAAGGAAAACAGGTGGAACGGGAAGCAGGCCGGCGCGCTCAGCGCGCGATGGTCTGCGTGCGCCAGATCTTCTTCTGCAACTGCAGGATGCCGTAGACCAGCGCTTCGGCGGTCGGCGGGCAACCCGGCACGTACACGTCGACGGGCACGATGCGGTCGCAACCGCGCACCACCGAATACGAGTAGTGGTAGTAACCGCCGCCGTTGGCGCAGCTGCCCATCGAGATCACCCACTTGGGGTCGGGCATCTGGTCGTAGACCTTGCGCAACGCCGGGGCCATCTTGTTGACCAGGGTGCCGGCGACGATCATCACGTCGGACTGGCGCGGCGACGGGCGGAACACCACGCCGTAGCGGTCCAGGTCCAGGCGCGAGGCGCCCGCGTGCATCATCTCGACCGCGCAACAGGCCAGGCCGAAGGTCATCGGCCACATCGAGCCGGTGCGCGCCCAGTTCATCAGCGCGTCGACGCTGGTGGTCACGTAGCCCTTTTCCAGCAGCGGGTTGTCGCCTTCCGGCCGCAGGATGTCGTCCACCCGCCCTTCCGGGATCGGGTTGGTCATCAGGCGGTCGAGGGTCTGGATCACTCCCATTCGAGCGCTCCCTTCTTCCAAACGTAAATGAAGCCGAGGAACAGCATGCCGACGAACAGGCCCATGGTGACCAGTGCGCGGGCGCCGAGCTCCTGGAAGACCAGGGTCCACGGGACGATAAAGATGATTTCCAGGTCGAAGACGATGAACTGGATGGCAATCAGGTAATAGCGCACGTCGAACTTCATGCGCGCGTCTTCGAAGGCCTCGAAGCCGCATTCATACGGCGACAGCTTCTGCGCATCGGGGCGCCGCGGGCCGAGGAAGCGTCCCGCCAGGATCAGCGCGATGCCGATGCCGGTGGCGACGATCAGGAACAACAGGGTCGGCAGATAGTTGGCCAGCACTCGCGTTTCTCTTCTTGTCCTACTTGCCCCGCGTCCGGCCTGCACGCCTTTTGACGTGTCGCCGTTGGTGGGGCACTGCATTCCGCTGTGGGACCGCGTGGTACGCGCGGTTTGCGCGGGTGCGCAAGGAGCAGCGGTCGAGGTGACTCGGGCCCGGCCGCGGCATCCACCGTGTCCCGCCGCAGGCGGCGGTGACCGACCCGATCCTGGCCCTTCCGCAGTTCGTACCTGGCCTGGAATGGATCGGCGGAATTGTACCGGTTAGTGAACTGACTAGTAAACGTTTACGAAGCTGTATGCGGCGTTTTTCACGGACAAAAGAAAAGCCCGCTTGCGCGGGCTTTTCTTTCCATTGCCGCGGCCGGACCGGCGTGTCGCCGGTTGCCGCTTCGATTGGTGCCCAAGAGGGGACTCGAACCCCTACAGCTTTCGCCGCTACCACCTCAAGGTAGTGCGTCTACCAATTCCGCCACCTGGGCTTTGAAACTTCGCAACCGGTCACCGATTGCGGGCCGGTATTGTATCCCGGTTCAACCGCCCTGTGCCGGTGCCTGCACCGGCGGCTGGGCCGGCGTGGACTGGCTGCCGGCTTCCGGCGCCTGCTGCGCCGGGGCGCTCGGCACGGTGGTCGGGGTCGGCTGCGGCTGGGCGGCCGGTGCGGCGGGCACCGTGGTCGGCTGCGCGGGTGCGGACAGCTCACCCGCGGCGGCGGGAGCGCCCGTCGGCGTCTGCTGCTGGGTCATCACGCCCAGGTTCTGCTGGGTGGTCGGACGCGCGCTGTGCGAAGCGTGCCAGGCCATGAACAGGGTGATGCCGAAGAAGGCGATCGCCAGCCACTTGGTGCTCTTGGACAGGAAGTTGGACGCGCCGCGCGCACCGAACACCGTGCCGGAGGCACCGGCGCCGAAGCCGGACCCGGCCTGCGCGCCCGAGCCGCGCTGCATCAGCACCAGCGCGATGATCGCGATGGCGATCAGCACGTAGACCACATTGAGGATCAGCATCATTTCGAATTCGTCCCGAAACAGGTTGGAAGGCCCGGCCGTGGCCGGACCCGCAGGGGGTCAGCCCCGCTCCGCCGCCGCTTTCGCGATGGCGAGAAAATCGCGCGCCACCAACGACGCACCACCCACCAGCCCTCCATCGACATCAGGCTGCGCGAACAGTTCCGCGGCGTTGTCGGGCTTGACGCTGCCGCCATACAGGATGGGCAGCGAATCAGCGATTCTAGCATCGCGTCCGGCCACTTCGCCACGGATGAATGCATGAACGGCCTGAGCCTGGGCCGGTGTCGCATTGCGGCCGGTGCCGATGGCCCAGACCGGTTCATAGGCCACGACGGCCCGTTCGAACGCCTCCACCCCGGCGGCGTCCAGCACCGCCCGCAGCTGCGCGCCGACCACCGCCTCGGTCTCGCCCGCGTCCCGCTGCGCCAGGCTTTCGCCCAGGCACAGCACCGGCACCAGGCCGGCGTTGCGGGCGGCGATGAACTTGCGCGCGACCAGTTCATTGTCCTCGTGGTGGTACTGGCGGCGCTCGGAGTGGCCGACCAGGCCATGGGAGGCACCGACATCGACCAGCATCGAAGCGGAGACTTCACCGGTATAGGCCCCCTTCTCGTTGCTGCTCACGTCCTGCGAACCCAGCGCGAAGCCCTGCGGCACGTAGTCCTCGACCAGTTCGCCCAGATACGGCAGCGGCGGCAGGATCAGCACGTCCACCCCCGCCAGCGGCAGGCCCGCGGCAATCTCGTCCATCAGGGCATAGGCGAACTGGCGGTCGCCGTGGAGCTTCCAGTTTCCGGCCACAATCTTGCGGCGCATAAGACCAATTCCTGTCCAGTGGGCGCGCAAGGATAGCCGATGTGGGATTTCCGGCAAGCGCGACCGCACGCATTACCATGCGGCGGAACCCCGCTTTCTGCATCGACAGGAGTCCGCGCATGTCCTCCACGCTTTCCGGTTACGCCCTGATCACCGGCGCCTCCAGCGGCATCGGTGCGGAAATCGCGCGCGAGTACGCGCGCCGCGGCGTACCGCTGATCCTGACCGCGCGCCGGCGGGAACGCCTGGAAGCGCTGGCGGCGGAACTGCGCCCGCGGGTGCCGGTGGAAGTGATTGCCGCCGATCTCGCCGCCGCCGATGGCGTGGCCCAGCTGTGCGACGCCATCCAGGCACGCGGCCTGGCCGTGCGCGTGCTGGTCAACAACGCCGGCTTCGGCGTGCCCGGCCGCTACCAGAATCGCGAATGGCCGGACCACGCGGCGTTCCTGCAGGTGATGATCCATGCCGTGTGCGAACTGACCTGGCGACTGCTGCCGTCGCTGCGCGGCTTTCCGGACGGCCGCATCCTCAACGTGGCCTCGTTCGCCGGACTGATGCCCGGTTCCAACGGCCAGACCCTGTATGCGGCCGCCAAGGCTTTCCTGATCAAGTTCAGCGAGTCGCTGGCGCAGGAAAACGCCGATCGCGGCATGAAGGTCTGCGCGCTCTGCCCCGGCTTCACCTGGTCGGAATTCCACGACGTCACCGGCACCCGCGCGATGATGGACAAGCTGCCGAGGAAGCTGTGGTTGCAGGCCGACGCCGTCGCGCGTGCCGGCATCGACGGACTGGAGCGCGGGCGCGTGATCGTGGTGCCGGGCTGGCGCTACCGCCTGCTGCACGGGGTCACCCGGCACCTGTCGGATCACACGCGGTTCCGGTTGATGAGCCGGAATTCCTCGCGGATCCGCAAGGTGGATTGAGCTTCGGGGGAATCTTGCGGGCGGGTGCAAAGGTTCGTGACCGGATGGAAAAAGCTCGCGGCCGGAGGCCGCTCCTACCGTGGCCGCATTCCGCGTGGTAGGAGCGCCGTCCCGGCGCGAGCGCTTTGCCGGCGATCTGCGGATGCCACCGGACACAGGACCGAACCTCGCGTGCCTGATGGAAAAAGCTCGCGGCCGGAGGCCGCTCCTACCGTGTGCCGCATTCCACGCGGTAGGAGCGCCGTCCCGGCGCGAGCTTCTTGCCTGAGGGCACCGGATGCCCCAGGCGCGGCATCGACGCGCGCTTACTTGAGCTTGATTTCGCGCAGGCGCTCTTCGAGATAGCCCTGGGCGGTGATCGCTTCGGGATAGCGCTTGGGATTTTCGTCGCTGATCGTCGAGGGCAGCACGTCGATCAGGAAATCCGGATTCGGGTGCAGGAAGAACGGCACCGAATAGCGCGGTTTGCGCGCTTCCTCGCCCGGCGGGTTCACCACCCGGTGGGTAGTGGACGGATACACGTGGTTGGTCAGGCGCTGCAGCATATCGCCGATGTTGACCACGATGGTGTCCGCGTCGGAGGTGAACGGCACCCACTCGCCCTGCTTGGACTTCACTTCCAGGCCGGCGGCGCTGGCGCCGACCAGCAGCGTGATCAGGTTGATGTCCTCGTGGGCACCGGCGCGCACGTTGGGAATGTCGTCGGCGGTGATCGGCGGATAGTGGATCGGGCGCAGGATCGAATTGCCGGAATTTGTCTTGTCGGCGAAATAGTCCTCGGCCAGCCCGATGTGCAGCGCCAGCGCCGACAGCACCCGCGCGCCCAGCTTGTCCAGCGCTTCGTACAGGCCATAGCCGTGCTCGCGGAATCCGGGCACTTCGTCCGGCCACAGGTTCGGCGGCATCACGTCGCGGTACTTCGAGTCATCGGGAATCTCGCGGCCGATGTGCCAGAACTCCTTCAGGTCGAAATGCTTGGAGTCCTTGGCGGTCTCCACGCCGAACGGCGTGTAGCCGCGCGCGCCGCCGCTGCCCGGCACGTGGTACCTGCGCTTGGTTTCTTCCGGCAACGCGAAGAAACGCTTGAACACCTCATAGGCCGCATCGATGTCGGCCTGCGGGATGCCGTGATTGCGAATGCCGGCGAAGCCCCATTCGCGGTAGGCGGCGCCCAGTTCGGCCACGAAAGCCTCGCGGTCGGTTTCGAAACGGGTGATGTCCAGGGTGGGAATACGGGCACTCATTCACTTGCTCCAGATAGGCGCGGCGGCGACATTGCAGCCGACCGGCGCCGGGATTACATTGATCAACCTCAAGCCGCGGCTGCGCGCACGGCCTCGGCCAACTTCTCCAGCGTGGCCTGCATCAGCGCGTCGTCGTCGGCCTCGACCGTCACCCGCACCACCGGCTCGGTGCCGGAGGGACGCAGGAACGCGCGGCCGCGACCGGACACCGCCGCCTGCGCCTCGGCCAGCGCGGCCTGCACGCTCGCGGCCTCGGCCGGCCGGCCGCCGTTGGCCAGCTTCACGTTGATGGTTTTCTGCGGCACCTTCGACAGTCCGGACAGCGCCTGGCGCAGCGACTGCCGGCCGTTCTTGAGCACTTCCAGCACCTGCAACGCGCTGACGATGGCGTCGCCGGTGGTCGCGCGATCCAGGCATAGCAGGTGGCCGGAGGTTTCGCCGCCCAGCACGCCGCCGCCCTCGACCAGGCCCTGGTGGACGTAGCGATCGCCGACCTTGACCCGCAGAAACGGCACCTGGCGTTCGGCCAGCGCGCGCTCCAGGCCGTAGTTGGTCATCAGCGTGCCGATCACCGCGCCCTTCAGCCGTCCGCTCTGCTGCCAGGCGGTGGCCAGCACGTACAGCAGATCGTCGCCGTCGACCGGATTGCCCTGGTCGTCGGCCATCAACACGCGATCGCCGTCGCCGTCGAAGGCAATGCCCAGATTGGCGCCGGTCTCGCGCACCTTGCGGGCGAGATTGTCGATGTGCATCGAACCGACGCCATCGTTGATGTTCAGGCCGTTGGGTTCGGCGCCGATGGCGATGACTTCCGCCCCCAGCTCGCGGAACAGCAGCGGTGCGATGTGATAGGTCGCGCCATGCGCGCAGTCCAGCACGATCTTCAGGCCGCGCAGGTCGAAACCACGCGGCACGCTGGCCTTGCAGAACTCGATGTAGCGGCCGACCACGTCGCGGCTGCGGATGGCCTTGCCCAGCTTTTCCGACTCGACGGTGACGAAGTCGCCATCCAGCGCGGCCTCGATCGCCGCCTCGGTGGCGTCATCCAGCTTCTCGCCCTCGGCCGAGAAGAACTTGATGCCGTTGTCGTAGTGCGGATTGTGCGAAGCGCTGATGACGATGCCCGCGTCGGCACCGAGGGTACGCGACAGGAACGCCACCGCCGGTGTCGGCATCGGCCCCATCAGCTGCACGTCGGCGCCGGCGGCGACCAGCCCGGCCTCCAGCGCGGCCTCGAACATGTAGCCGGAGATGCGGGTGTCCTTGCCGATCACCACGGTCGGTCGATGGCCATTGCGTTGCGCCAGAACGCGCCCCAGCGCGTTGCCCAGGCGGAGGACGAAATCGGCCGAAATCGGACCTTGCCCGACCCGCCCGCGGATGCCGTCGGTACCAAAATACTTGCGACTCATCGGAGTGCCTCCTTGCTCAGGCGATGACTTCGGTTTCCTGCGGGCGCGGCTGGTTCAGCAGCAGCGCCAGCAGATCACCCAGGCGATCGCGCATTTCCCGGCGGTCGCAGATCTGGTCGATGGCGCCGTGGTCCAACAGGAACTCGGCGCGCTGGAAACCTTCCGGCAGCGTTTCGCGCACGGTCTGCTCGATCACGCGCGGACCGGCGAAGCCGATCAGCGCTTCCGGCTCGGCGATGTTGATGTCGCCCAGCATCGCGAACGAGGCCGAGGCGCCGCCGAAGGTGGGATGGGTGCTGACCGAGATGTAGGGAATGCCCTGCTCGCGCAGGCGCGCCAGCGCGGCCGAGGTCTTGGCCATCTGCATCAGCGAGAACAGGCTTTCCTGCATGCGCATGCCGCCGCTGGCCGCGAACGACACCAGCGGCACGCGATCGGCCAGGGCGCGCTCGGCGGCGCGGGCGAACTTCTCGCCGCTGACCGAACCCATCGAGCCCCCCATGAAGGCGAAGTCCATGGCGCAGGCCACCAGCGGACGCTGTTTCAGGGTGCCCTTCATCGCCACCAGCGAGTCGTGCTCGCCGGTGGCCTTCTGCGCCGCCTTGAAGCGGTCGGAATACTTCTTCTGGTCGCGGAACTTCAGCACGTCGACCGGCGCCAGCCCGGTGCTGATTTCCTCGATGCTGCCCGGGTCGAACAGCGCCTGCAGGCGCGCGCGGGCGCGGATGGACATGTGGAAGCCGCACTTGGGGCAGACTTCCAGGTTTTCTTCCAGTTCCGGGCGGTAGAGCACCGCGCCGCAGCGGTCGCACTTCTCCCACAGCCCTTCGGGCACACTGCGTTTGCTTTTGGCGCCACCGCCCTCGGTGCGGATGCCCGACGGCATCAGTTTGCTGAGCCAGCTCATGCGTTATCGACAATCCCGTTCAGGGGCCCATCCCGCGGATGGGCAGACGGGTCAGTTTAGCAGGCCGTCCACGGCCGCCCCTCACCCCGGAGGGGTACGGGCTCAGGGCTGGTCCAGGGCGTGCCGGAGCGGCGCCAGGAAGGCGGCCGCGCGGGCCGGAGCGGTTTCGGCGGCATCGGTACGGGCCAGTTCGGTGACCAGGGCGCTGCCCACCACCACGCCGTCGGCGTCCACCGCCATGGCACGGGCGCTGGCGGCGTCCCGGATGCCGAAGCCGGCGGCGACCGGCGCCTTGGCCAGGGAACGGATGCGGCGCAGCCGGTCGCCCGCGGCGCGCGTATCCAGCCGCTCGGACGCCCCGGTGACGCCGGCGAAGCTGACGTAGTACAGGTAGCCCTGGGCTTCGTCGCAGAGCATGGCCATGCGCTCGTCGGAGGTGGTCGGCGAAGCGAGCATGATCAGGGCCAGGCCATGCCGGTTGAAGGCGGCGCGGGTTTCGTCGGCCTCTTCCGGCGGCAGGTCCACCAGCAGCACGCCGTCCACCCCGGCCTGCACGGCCGCTTCCGCGAACCGCGCCGTGCCGTGGATCTCGACCGGGTTCAGGTACCCCATCAGCACGATGGGAGTGGCCGTGTCCTGCTTGCGGAACGCCGCCACGGCATCGAGCACGTAGCGCAGGCCGGCGCCACGCGCGAGCGCGCGCTCGGAGCTGCGCTGGATGGTCGGGCCATCGGCCATGGGGTCGGAGAACGGGACGCCGAGTTCGATCACGTCGGCGCCCGCCTCCACCAGCGCGTGCATCACCGGCACGGTGTCCTCCAGCGAAGGATCCCCGGCGGTGATGAACGGAATGAGCGCCTTGCGGCCGGCGGCGCGCAATTCCGAAAAGCGCTGGTCGAATCGGCTCATTCCGGCTTGGTTTCCTGGTTGTCCGTCGAGCCGGCCTGTGCTTCGTTGAAGGCGGCGTATTCGGCGGCCAGTTCCGACTCGCCGACGTTCAGGCCGCGCTCGGCGCCCAGCGCGTCCAGATGCTCGTTGAGCATCCGCCGGTACATGTTGGTCATGTAGTCGAGGAAGTCCTTGCGCGAAGCCGCGGCGTCACCCTCGAAAGAGAGGTAGACGTGCGAGTTGAAACGCGCGGCGGCATACAGCGAGGCGACGCTGATGCGCTTGAGGCCCTGCTGCTTGGCCTGGCGGTTGGTCAGTTCCAGGTATTCGTTGACGCAGGTGAAGAAGGCCGGATCGAGCTGGGTCTGATTCTGCTCGGTCTGATTCTGCCGGGCCTGCGGATCGTTCTGCTGTTCGGTCATTGCACTGCCTTAGAAATGGAGGTTCTCGCGCGCGGCGATGGTATGCACGTCCTTGTCGCCCCGTCCGGACAGGTTGCACAGGACCAAGGCGTCGCGCGGCAGATCCCGGGCGAGCTTGATGGCCTGGGCCACGGCGTGGCTGGACTCGAGCGCCGCAAGGATACCCTCGGTGCGGGCCAGTTGGTGGAAGGCGGCCAGCGCCTCCTCGTCGGTGACGCCGACGTACTGCGCGCGGCCGGTATCGGCCAGGAAAGCGTGTTCCGGACCGACCCCCGGATAGTCGAGCCCGGCGGAAACCGAATGGGTCTCGATGATCTGGCCGTCGTCGTCGCACAGCACGTAGGTGCGGTTGCCGTGCAGCACGCCGGGCCGGCCAGCGGCAATCGAGGCGGCGTGACGGCCACTGGCGATGCCGTCGCCAGCCGCCTCGGCGCCGACCATCTTCACGTCCGCATCGTTGAGGAAGGCGTGGAACAGGCCGATGGCGTTGCTGCCACCGCCCACGCAGGCGGTGATCACGTCGGGCAGCCGGCCGTAGTCCTCCAGCATCTGCGCGCGCGCCTCGCGCCCCACCACGGCGTTGAAATCGCGGACCATGCGCGGATAGGGATCCGGGCCGGCCACGGTGCCGATGATGTAGAAGGTGTCGTGCACGTTGGTCACCCAGTCGCGCATCGCTTCGTTTAAGGCGTCCTTCAGGGTCGCCGAACCGGACGTCACCGGCACCACGGTCGCGCCCAGCAGCTTCATCCGGTAGACGTTGATCTTCTGGCGCTCGATGTCGGTGGCGCCCATGTAGACCACGCATTCCAGGCCCAGCCGGGCGGCCACGGTGGCGCTGGCCACGCCGTGCTGGCCGGCGCCGGTCTCGGCGATGATGCGCGGCTTGCCCATCCGGCTGGCCAGCAGGGCCTGGCCGATGGTGTTGTTGATCTTGTGGGCGCCGGTGTGGTTCAGGTCCTCGCGCTTGAGCAGGATGCGCGCGCCGCCGACCTCGCGCGACAGCCGGGTGGCTTCGTAGATCGGGCTGGGCCGGCCGACGTAATGCTTCAGATCGTGATCGAAGGCGGCCAGGAACGCCGGATCCTGGCGGGCCTGGTCATACGCCGCGGCCAGTTCCTGCAACGGGCCGATCAGGGTCTCGGCGACGAAGCGACCCCCGAACCGGCCGAAATGGCCGCGGGCGTCGGGAAAGGCGTGGAAGTCGGCGGGGCGGGATTCGGACATGGACTGCGGGCTGCGCGAGCGGACGGGAGGCGCTGAGCTTAACGCACACGTTCCCCGGCAGAAATCGATAATTTCTGCATCATATGTGAGATAAACTCACACATCATGACCCTGCGCCTGCCCCCGCTCAACGCCCTGCGCGCCTTCGAGGCCACCGCCCGGCTGGGCGGTGTCAGTCAGGCCGCGCAGGAACTGCACGTCACCCACGGGGCGGTCAGCCGCCAGATCCGCTTGCTCGAATCGGACCTGGGACGGGCGCTGTTCTCCCGCGAGGGGCGTGGTTTGAGGCTCACCCCCGCGGGCCGGCAGTTGCAGGAGGCGGCCGCGGCCGCCTTCGCCCGGTTGCAGGACGCCACCGCCCGGCTGCGCCGCGACACGCCGTCCGCGCTGGTGCTGGGTTGTCCGGGCAGCCTGCTCGCCCGCTGGATGATTCCCCGCATGGAACGGCTGGGCCGGGACCTGCCCGGCCTGACCCTGCATCTGGCCGCGCAGGAAGACGGCTTCGACACCGAACTGACCGGGCTGGACGCCGCCCTGCTGCTGGCCGAACCGCCATGGCCGTCCGCCTGGCAGGTACGCGAGCTGGCGCCGGAGCGGATTGGCCCGGTGGTCAGCCCACGCCATCCCGCCAGCCACGATCCCGACCGCCTGCTGGAAGAGCCGTTGCTGCACACCGCATCGCGCCCGCAGGCCTGGCCGAGCTGGGCCGCCCGGCACGGCATCGATCCCGGCCGCCTGCGCTACGGCAACGGCTTCGAGCACCTCTACTACCTGCTGGAGGCCGCGCTCGCCGGGATGGGCGTGGCGATCGCCCCCGAACCGCTGGTGGCCGCGGATCTGGCGGCCGGCCGCCTGCTCGCGCCCTGGGGATTCAGCGCGACCGGCGGCGCCTGGATTCTCGCCAGCCGGCGCGGGCCGGCGGATCCGCGGGTGGATCGGCTGGGCGACTGGCTCGAACGCGAACTCGCCGCCGACGCGACGGCTCCGGTCCCGATCTAGATCTGCTGCGCGCGCTGATCGGCGTAGCGGACCGCATCGACGAACTGGCGCATCTTCTCCGCGTCCTTCACCCCGGGCGCGGATTCGATGCCGCTGGATACATCCACGCCCCAGGGATGGGCGGTGCGGACCGCGACCGCCACGTTGTCCACCGACAGCCCGCCGGCCAGCAGATACGGCCGCTCGGTCGCCTGCGGCATCTGTTTCCAGTCGAAACGCTTGCCGCTGCCGCCCTGCTCGCCCGCGGCATGGCCGTCGAACAGGAAGCCATGCGCGGAGGGATAGCGCGCGATCGCGGTGAAGGCGCTCTCGCTGGCGCCGCCCATCGCGATGGCCTTCAGGAACGGCACGGCGAAGCCGGCGCAAAACGCATCCTCCTCGCCGCCATGGAACTGCAGCAGATCCGGACGCACGTGTTCAATCACGCCTTCCACGTCATCGACGCTGTTGTCCATCATCAGCGCCACCACCGCGATTTCCTCGGGCACCAGATCGCGCAGCATGCGTGCCTGCCCCATCAGCAACCGGCGCGGGCTGCGTGGCGCGAACACCAGGCCGACGTAGTCCACGCCCAGTTCCACCGCGGCGCGCACGTCCTCGGCTCGGGTCAATCCACAGAATTTGATGCGGGTGGGCATGGCGAATCGGGAATCGGGAATCGGGAATCGGGAATCGGGAATCGGGAATCGGGAATCGGGAATCGGGAATCGGGAATCGGGAATCGGGCAGAGCATCCGCGCCAACCTACCCTTCACGCAAGCGCCGGCGCGTGACGGCCAGGGGCATGGGTGCGCGCGTCAATCCGGCAGGGTCACTTCGGCCGGCAATCGCCAGTGCGACGGATACAGCGGACTGACGAACACCAGTCCGTCGGGCGGCGCGGTCGGACCGGCCACCGTGCGATCGCGGCCGGCGAGCAGCTCCGCGATCCAGCTTTCCGGTTTCTCGCCACGCCCGACCACCAGCAGCGAACCGACGATGTTGCGCACCATGTGGTGCAGGAACGCATTGGCCTGCACGTCGACCCGGACCTGTTCGCCCTCGCGTCGCACCGAAATCGCCTGCAGGTCGCGGAACGCGTGTGGCGACTGGCAATGCACGGTGCGGAACGCATTGAAATCATTCTCGCCGAGCAGCGCCTGCGCGGCACGGTGCATCGCGTCCGCATCCAGCGGCATCCGCTCCCAGCTCAGCGTGTGCCGTTCCAGCGCGGGACGGACGATGCGGTTGACCAGGCGATAACGGTAGCGGCGCGCCCGCGCGGAAAAGCGCGCATTGAAGTCGTCCGGCACCGGCTGGCACCAACGCACGCATACCGCGGGCGGAAGATTGGCGGTGGCGCCCAGCACCCAACTGCGGGGATCGCGCGGCGCGTCGCTGTCGAAGTGGACGACCTGGCACTGCGCGTGCACGCCCGCGTCGGTACGCCCCGCGCAGATCGTGTCGATCTGCGCGTTGGCCACCCGCGAGAGCGCGTTTTCCAGCACCGATTGCACGCTGGTCTCGTCCGGCGTGCCGGATTTGCTCAGGCGCTGCCAGCCCTGGAAACCGCTGCCGTCGTATTCGACGCCCAGCGCGTACCGCATCAGCGACTCCCTGCCAGCGCCCGCATCAACCCAGATCGCGCAGCAGTTGCAGGGCTTCCCGGCGCGCCATTTCGTCGTTGCTGGCGACCACTTCGAGCAGCAGGTCGCGCGCGGTCGTGGTGTCACCCAAGTCCAGGTAGGCCACCGCCAGTTCCAGCCTTTCGCGGCCGGCCGGGGCCGGATTCAACGGCGCCACGCGGGCGACCGGATCCGTCGACGGTTCGCCGGCATGCCAGGTCGGCGAGTTCGGTGCGGCGGATGCGGCAGGCACAGCCGGGCTTGCCGATGCCGCCACCGGCGTGGATTCGCGGGGAGTCTCGGGTTCCGGCGCTTCCTCCTCCGGCTCCGCGACCACCGGCGCGGTCGCCGCCACCGGGGCCTCGAACAGCGGTTTGCGCGAAGCCGGCTTCGGCGGCGAGATGCGCTGGCGGCGGCTGCTGATCAACCAGGCCAGCGCGCCGACGATCAGCAGCGCCCAGCCGATCCACGCCCACAGCGGCGTTCCCTGCGATGGGCCCTGCGACGGATCGTTGGACTGGGCCAGCCGCTGCTGCGCGGCGGCCAGATCGCTGTCCTTCATCGCGATCAGTTTGTCCTGCTGCTGCTTGAGTTTTTCCAGCTCGGCGACCTGCGCGCGCAGTTCCTGCACTTCGGATTCGCGGGCGGCCAGGTCTTCCTTGCTCTGTTGCAGTTGTTCGTTCGCCAGCATGTCGCCCTCGCCACCGGCTTCAACGCCGGATTGTGTTCCCGCCCTTGCCGCCGCGCCCGCCAGCGGCGGCGCGATCTCCAGGCGGGCTTCCGCCGTGCGCGACGGTGCTTCCGTCGCCGGTGATGCCGTGGTCGCCGCGATTGCCGCCGGTTGCGGAATCGGCCGGCGCGCCTGGCGCCATTCGTCGATCTGGTTGCGCACCAGTGCCGTGGCCTCGGCCTGCCCCAGCCCGGCGACTTCCTCGGAGGCCGGAATGCGCAATACCGCGCCCTGTTTCAGACGGTTGATGTTGCCGTCGATGAACGCCTCGGGATTCGCCCGCAGCAGGGCGATCATGGTCTGGTCCAGGCTGCTTCCGCCGCCGAGGTCGCGTGCGATCGCCGACAGGGTCTGGCCGCGTGCGACGGTCAGTTGATCGCCCGCCTGGGCGGCCGGTGCCGGTGTCGGACGCACCGCCGCCGTTGCTCCGGCGGGAGCCGCGGTTGTCGGCGCCGGCGCCGGCGCCGGTGGCGCATCGGCGGGCGGCGTGGGTTCGACTGCCGCGACCGGCGGTTCGGCCGGACGCACGATGGCGTCATCCGGCGCGGCCTGCGGAGCGTCGATGACCGGCTGGGCAGCGGCCGCGACCGCGTCCGGCGAATCAACCATCGCCGAATACTCGCGCACCAGCCGGCCCTGGCCCCAGTCCACCTCGACCAGGAAGTTGAGCACCGGCACGGTGACCGGCTCCTGCGTGGTGACCCGGATGACCGGGCGACCCGCCTCGTCCAGTGCCACCGCGAAATCGAGATTGCCGACCAGCCCGGTCGGCCTGGGCAGGCCGACCCGCTCGAAGGTGGTCGGGGAAGCGAGCTGGGCGCGCAATTGCTCCAGCTCGCCGGGCTCGGTGGAGATGATCGGGATCTCGGCCAGCAGCGGCTGTCCGGGCGCTGATTTCACCCGGATCTCGCCCAGCCCCAGCGCCAGCGCCGAGCTGCTGATCAACAGCAGCGCCAGCGCGGCCAGGCCACGCCATCGGTATCCCGCCCTCGGCATCAAGCCGTCCCCTTTGCCACGATGGCGCCGACTATAACGGTTCAACCGTTTTTCGCCACCAGTTCCGCCAGCTGCACGGCGTTCAGGGCCGCGCCCTTGCGGATGTTGTCCGCGACGATCCACAGGTTCAGGCCGCGCGGATGCGACAGGTCCTCGCGGATCCGGCCGACGTAGACCGGATCGGTGCCGGAGGCGTGCGTGACCGGGGTCGGATAGCCACCGGGCGCGCGATCGTCCACCACTTCCACGCCCGGGGCGTTCTCCAGCAGCGCACGGGCTTCCGCCGCACTCAGCTTGACCTTGGTCTCGACGTTGACCGCCTCGGAGTGGCCGTAGAACACCGGCACGCGCACCGCGGTCGGATTCACCTGGATGCGGTCGTCGCCGAGGATCTTGCGGGTCTCCCACACCAGCTTCATCTCTTCCTTGGTGAAGCCGTTGTCGAGGAATTCGTCGATGTGCGGAATCAGGTTGAACGCGATCTGGACCGGGAAGCGCTGCGGATCCGGATCCTGGAAGTTCAGCAGCGCGCCGGTCTGGCGGCCCAGTTCCTCCAGCGCCGAACGGCCACCACCGGACACCGACTGGTAGGTCGCCACGTTGATGCGCTCGATGCCGGCCTTGCGGTGGATCGGCGCCAGCGCGACCAGCATCTGCATGGTCGAGCAGTTGGGATTGGCGATGATGCCGCGCGGACGGTTCTGCACCTGTTCCGGGTTGACCTCGCTGACCACCAGCGGCACGTCATCGTCGTAGCGGAAGGCCGATGAATTGTCGATCACCACCGCGCCCGCGGCGGCGAACTTCGGCGCGTACTCCTTGGAGACGCCGCCGCCTGCGGAGAACAGGGCGATGTCGATGCCGGCCGGGTCGAAGGTGGCCAGGTCCTGGATGGTGATCTTCTGGCCGTTGAATTCGACCTCGCCGCCGGCCGAACGCTCGGAGGCCAGCGCCACCAGCTTGCCGATCGGGAAATCGCGCTCGGCGAGGATGGACAGCATGGTTTCGCCGACGGCACCGGTGGCGCCCACGACGGCGACGTTGAAACTGCGGTTCTGATTGCTCATGGAATTGGGTTCGCGAAAGTGATGAAGATAGGGATGAGGAAGACAGCGGACAGCAATGGGGGGCTGTGTTCGGGGAACCTCCAGGAAGGCCAGAGGCTCCCTATCGTTTAATCGCGGTGGTTTTGTGGTTGCCGCCGGCGATCGCCGGCACGCCCGGATTGACCGGGGTGGCGGGACGACCGGCGTCCGGGCCTTCGCCCAGCGCGGCGATGAGATTGTCCACCGCCAGGCTGACCATGGCGCGGCGGGTGGCGAGGCTGGCGCTGGCGATGTGCGGGGTCAGCACCACGTTGCGCAGCGCGAGCAGTTCCGGACGAACCTCCGGCTCGCCCTCGTAGACGTCCAGCCCGGCCGCGGCCAGGCGGCCCTGCGACAGCGCCCGCGCCAGCGCGAGCTCGTCGATCAGGCCACCACGGGCGATGTTCACCAGCGTCGCGGTCGGCTTCATCTTCGCCAGCGCGGCGGCGTCGATCAGATGGTGGACGGCCGGCGAATACGGCAGCACCAGCACGAGGTGATCGGAACCGGCCAGCAGCGTGTCGAAATCGACGTACTCGGCGCCGCACTCGCGCTCGATCGCAGCATCCACCCGGTGGCGGTTGTGGTAGCGCACGCGCATGCCGAACCCGGCCGCGCGGCGGGCGATGCCCTGGCCGATGCGTCCCATGCCGAGGATGCCCAGCGTACTGCCGTGCAGGTCCACGCCGAGCATGCTGCCGAACGACCACTGCCGCCATTGGCCTTCGCGCAGCCAGCGCTCGGCCTCGGTGATGCGGCGCGCGGCGGCCATCAGCAGGGCGAAACCGAAATCGGCGGTGGTCTCGGTCAAAACGTCGGGCGTGTTGGTCGCCACGATGCCGGCCGCGTCCAGCGCGGGAATATCGAGATTGTTGTAGCCGACGCCGACGTTGGCGATGGCCTTCAGCCGCGGCGCGTCCGCGATCTCGGCCGCGCCGATGCGTTCGTTGAGAGTGACCACGGCGCCGTCCGCCTCGCGCAGGTGCGCGGCGATCTGCGTGGCCGTGTACGCCTGCACCTCGGCGGTCCCGCGCACGTCGAAGTACTCGCCCAGCCGTCCGATGACGTCATCGAACAGCGGCTGCGAGACCCAGACGCGGCGGCGGGATTCAGCCATCGGCGCGTCCCGGCACCCGAGGCGGCACTTCGCCCACGTCGCCGCACTGCGCGCGGTGGCGCAAGGCATTATCCATCAGCACCAGCGCCATCATCGCCTCGGCAATCGGGGTGGCGCGGATGCCCACGCAGGGATCGTGGCGACCGGTGGTGATCACGTCCACCGGCCGGCCATCCACATCCACCGTGCGTCCGGGCAAGCGCAGGCTGGAGGTGGGCTTGAGCACGATCGAAGCGGTGACCTGCTGGCCGGTCGAGATGCCGCCGAGGATGCCGCCGGCATGATTGGACAGGAAACCTTCCGGGGTCATCTCGTCGCGGTGTTCGGTGCCCTTCTGGGTGACCGCGGCGAAGCCGTCGCCGATTTCCACGCCCTTGACCGCGTTGATGCTCATCAGCGCGGCGGCCAGATCGCCATCGAGCTTGCCGTAGATGGGTTCGCCCCAGCCCGGCGGCACGCCGTCGGCGACCACGTTCACGCGCGCGCCGATCGAATCGCCGGACTTGCGCAGCGCGTCCATGTAGCTTTCCAGTTCGGGCACCTGCGCCGCGTGCGGCCAGAAGAACGGATTGTCCTCGACCACGTTCCAGTCGAAGCCTTCCGGCGTGACCGGTCCCAGTTGCGACAGATAGCCGCGCACCGTCACGCCATGGCGCTGCGCCAGCCACTTCTTGGCGATGACGCCGGCGGCCACGCGCATGGTCGTCTCGCGCGCCGAGGAACGTCCACCGCCGCGCGGATCGCGGATACCGTACTTCTGCCAATAGGCGTAGTCGGCATGGCCGGGACGGAACTGGCTGGCGATGTTCGCGTAGTCCTTGCTGCGCTGATCGGTATTGCGGATGAGCAGCGCGATCGGCGTGCCGGTGGTCAGGCCCTCGTAGACGCCGCTGAGAATCTCCACGTCGTCGGCCTCGCGTCGCGCCGAGGTGTGCCGGCTCTTGCCGGTCGCGCGGCGCTCCAGGTCATGGCGGAATTCCTCCGGCGCGATCGCCAGCCCTGGCGGGCAGCCGTCGATCACGCAGCCGATCGCCGGTCCGTGCGATTCGCCGAACGTGGTGACGGTGAGGAGTTTTCCGAAACTGTTGCTGCTCAAGGCGATGTCTCATGTAGCGCGGAGCTCGCTCCGCTGTTCCGGCAAACCGGACGTGCTCGCCGAGCAGGCCCGGCGTTACCTTCGGGATGGCGCGCGGCCATCGGAAAGGGTTTTCATTTTCGCGCGTCCGCCAGCGCACGGATGTGCTTGTTGTGCCGGATCAGTTCGGCGCATTCCACCGCGAAGATACCCATCTGTCCGACCTTGAATTCAATCCAGGCGAATTCGACTTCCGGCAGCAGCTTCGACAGCGCGTGCTCGGATTCGCCGACCTCGCAGATCAGCAGGCCTTCCTGGCTCAGGTGCAGGGGCGCGTCGCGCAGGATCTTCAGCACCAGGTCCAGGCCGTCGTCGCCGGCGCGCAGGCCGAGTTCGGGCTCGAAGGAATATTCCTTCGGCAGCGCGTCGGTCTCGTCGTTGGTGACGTAGGGCGGATTGGTGACGATCAGGTCGTAGTGGCGACCGCCGAGACCGGCGAACAGATCCGACTTCACCAGCTGCACGTTGTCCGCGTGCAGGCGCGCCTTGTTCTCGGCGGCCAGCGCCAGCGCGTCGTCGCTGATGTCGACGCCGTCGACCTGCCAGTCCGGGTTGTAATGGCCCATGGCGATGGCGATGCAGCCGGAACCGGTGCACAGGTCCAGCGCATGATTGACCTCGCGTCCACCCAGCCAGGGCTCGAAGCCGGATTCGATCAGTTCGGCGATCGGCGAGCGCGGCACCAGCGCGCGCGCGTCGCTCTTGAAGCTCAGCCCGGCGAACCAGGCCTCGCCGGTCAGGTAGGCGACCGGCACGCGTTCCTCCACGCGGCGCCTGAACAGCGCCAGAATTTCCGCCTTCTCGGTGCTGGTGACCCGCGCCTGACCATAGGCCGGGCCCAGGTCAGGCGGCAGATGCAGCGTATGCAGCACCAGATGGGTCGCCTCATCGAGGGCGTTGTCGTAGCTGTGGCCGAAGGTCAGGCCGGCCTCGTTGAAACGGCTGGCGCCGTAACGGATCAGGTCGATGAGGGTGTGCAGTTCTGCGGCTGCGTCGGCAGTCATGGCGTAAAGGCGGGGAAATGGCCGGTGGGGTCCGGTTCCCGATTATAGGCGTTGCGCCGGTATCATGTCGGGTCCGCCGGCACGCCCCGAAACCGCGGCCACGCCGGCCTTCCCGCGAGACCCGCCATGTTCAACAAGAAGTTCGGGATCATCCTGCTGCTGGCGCTGGCCGCCGGCCTGGGCCTGCTGGCCGCGCAGAAGTTCTTCGGTCCCGCCGGCCCCGCCCAGGCCTGGCCGGCCACGCAGGCGGTGACGATGTTCCCGCAGGCGCGCCCGCTGCCCGAGTTCTCGCTGCGCCAGTCCGATGGTACGCAATTGGCTTCCGGCGAACTGAAGGGCCATTGGACCCTGGTGTTCCTCGGCTTCACCTTCTGTCCCGACGTCTGCCCCACCACCCTGGCCGAACTGGCCCAGTCGCAGAACCAGTGGCGCGCCCTGCCCGACTCGACCCGCCCGCGGGTGCTGTTCGTCTCGGTGGATCCCGAGCGCGACACTCCCAACAAGGTCGGCGAGTACGCGCATGCCTTCCACCCGGACACCCTGGCCGCCACCGCCGACGAGGCAACCCTGGAGAACTTCGCCAAGTCGCTGGGCTTCGTCTTCATGAAAGTGCCGGGCAAGGGCTTCGAGCAGAACCCCAACGATTACTCGATGGATCACTCCTCGGCCATCGCCGTGCTGGATCCGCAGGGCCGCCTGGCCGGCCTGATCCGCCCGCCGTTCCGGCCGGACGCGATCGCCACCGACATGAAGGCGCTGACCGAGGCCGCCGCGCGATGAGTCCGGTCACCACACTCACCTACATCCTGCCTCACCGGCTGTTGTCCTCGTTGGCGCGCAAGCTGGCCTACTCCACTTCGCCCGCGATCAAGCAATGGCTGATCGACGCGGTGGTACGCCGCTTCGGCGTGGACCTGTCGGAAGCGGCCGAACCCGACGCGCGTGCCTATCCGAGCTTCAACGCCTTCTTCACCCGCGCCCTCAAACCGGGGGCGCGCATCGCCGATCCGGATCCGCGTGCTTTGCTGATGCCGGCCGACGGCCACATCAGCCAGTGCGGGCCGATCCAGGACGGCCGCATCTTCCAGGCCAAGGGACAGTCGTTCACCGCCGCCGAACTGCTGGGCGACGCGCGCGACGCCGAACCGTTCCGCGACGGCCTGTATGCCACCGTGTACCTGTCACCGCGCGACTACCACCGCGTGCATATGCCCTGGCGCGGCACCCTGCGCGAAACCGTGCACGTGCCCGGCCGCCTTTTCAGCGTCGGCACCGACGCGGTCGCCAGCGTGCCGGGCCTGTTCGCGCGCAACGAGCGCCTGGTCTGCCACTTCGATACCGACTTCGGCCCGATGGTCTCGGTGATGGTCGGCGCGCTGCTGGTCTCCGGCGTGGAAACGGTCTGGAGCGGCGTGGAGATTCCCGCCTACGGGGATCGCATCACCCGCAAGGACTATCGCGGCCAGGGCATCACCCTGGATCGCTTCGAGGAAATGGCCCGCTTCAACTACGGCTCGACGGTGATCGTCCTGCTGCCGCCCGGCGTGGCGGCACTGGCGCCGGAACTGCATGCCGAATCGCCGGTGCGGCTGGGTCAGGCGCTGGCGCGGCTGGAAGCCACGACGGCGTAGCGGCGGGGCGGCCCCCTACGACGCCGTCGATCTCGCGATGCACCACTGGGCCGTCCAGTAGCTCAGCAGCACCCACACGCTCGCGAAGGGAATCGCCAACGCGAAGCGGTCGATCGCCAGCAAGGCGTCGGAGAACACGAAGCAGGCACCGCCCATCGCCGCCGCCGTGGCGGCCCGGTCCGGACACCGGCGCCAGATGCACGCCGCCTGCGCGGCCATGCCTGCCAGCGCCACCACGTAGACGACGACGGGAATCTTCAGTTCCGCGGGCAAGTGCGACCACAGATACGCCAGGACGGCCGCGGCGATCACGCCATAAGCGAATACCGGCCAGATCGGTCGGAACCACTCGCCGCGCAGCCGGAACGCCCGCAGATAACACAGATGCGCGAGGAGGAAACTGCCCAGTCCGAACGCGAACCAGTCGCCCGGCAGCATCAGGAACACATCACCCGATAGCGACAGCAACAGTCCCGCCAGCACCGCGCGCCGATAACCATGCTCGGTCGTGACGGTCCGCCACGCCATGGCCGCGATCAGCAGCGTGGTCAGTGGCTTGAACAGGTAATGCAGGACACGCAGGCCATCCAACTCGGCGCCGACGATGGCGAACGCCGCGCTGACGGCGATGACGGGCCACCACACTGCATTCCTTTGCATCGGTCCTCCGCCCCCGGTACTTCAGATCATTTTTTGCAGCTTTCCAGTTGGATCGACTGGCCCGGCCGCACGCTGTAGGCCGGACCCTTCAGGCCATTGGCACGAGCCAGCTTCTTCAGGTCGCACTGGTAGCGCTGCGAGACCCGGCCCAGCGTATCGCCCTTGGCGATCCGGTATTCGCGTGCCTGCTTCGCCTTGGGTTCGGCGGGCTTGGGTTCGCCGGAAGCCACCGTGGTCGGCACGCCGGCCACCGGGGTCACGTCGCCCACCGCGACCACGCCCGTCAGGGCCGTGCGCTTGATGGCGGCGTTGACGTCGGCGCGCACCAGTGTGCGGGCCAGGTCGGCACGCGGGCCGCTGACGCAATGGCGGTTGTACAGGCTGACGATGCGGGTGTTGGCCTTGAGCATCGTGCCGGCCGGAATCCACGCCTCGGCCTCGTAGCGCGGGTTGAGGTTGCGCAGCGTGCGCATGAAGCCCTCGCGGGTGCCGCCGTTGCCCAGGCAGATGGTCAGTTCGTAGATCGAGCTGTCGCGTGCCAGCCTCAGCGATGCCGGGTGCACGTCGACCTTGGGAAATTCCAGTCCGTACTGCTTGGGGTGCAGGAACAGCCACGCCGCCGCGATCACCATCGGCACATAGTCGCGGGTCTCGCCCGGGAACTGGCTGTAGACCACCTCGTCCCAGAAGCTGCGGCCCGGGTACTGCCGGTAGACACGTCCGGCGCGGCCCTCGCCGCCGTTGTAGGCAGCCAGCGCGAACTCGATGTTGTTGTTGAGTTCGCGCATGCGCTCGTTCATGTAGGCGGCGCTGGCCTCGCCGGCGAACGCCGGGTCATAGCGGGTGTCGAAGCCGGTGCCGTCCGGACCCAGGCCGAAGCGCTTGCCGGTCGCGTACATGAACTGCAGCGGGCCGGCCGCGCCGGCGCGCGAGGTCGCGTGCACGCGGCCGTTGGATTCCTTGGCCATGATGCCGAACAGCAGCGCTTCCGGCAGCTTGCTGCGCTCCCAGTCCGGATACATCTCCGCGCGCATGTTCTGGTAGTTCTCGTAGCTGGTGATCAGCGCGCCGCGCATGTCGGTCAGCCAGCGGCGGATGCCGGCCTGCACGGCCGGGTTGTACTCGACCATCTTGTCGAAGGCGTGGCGCTGGTCGTTGAGCAGCGACGCGGCGCGCTGGGCTTCCGGGATGGCCTGGGCCACCGCGGAATGATCGCTGCCATCGTCGAGCGGATCGACGGTGGTTTCCTCTTCCTCCGCGCCACCGCCGTCGGAGGCCTCCTTGAGCAGGCGCTTGTAGGTGGTCAGCAGGGTGTGGGTCTGACAGCCGCGCTGCTTGATGCAGGCATCCAGCACGTCCTCCATGTCCTCCAGCGCGGCATCGGTCTCGGCGGTGCCCTTGGGGTCGTTGTTGGTCACCAGCACCAATCCGTCGCGGTAGCGCTTCTCCGCCGCGGCCATGCGCGCGTTCAGCACCTCGATGGCGGCCTTGTCCTTGGCCGAGACCCGCTGGGCATGCGCGGCCGGGGCCAGCACCAGGAGGGGCAGGAAAATGGCCAGCAGGGGCCACGGACGCAGCAAGGACTTCGGCAGGGACATCAGCACGCGCAATCGAAAACGGTCGCGGCAGGGTAGCGGCGCCCGGATCCGGGGGCAAGCCGAATCCGTCACGACATTACGCCCGCAGACATGCCGGATCGCTAGAATCACCCGACCAGACCGCGAGGCACTCATGGATCCGATCCTGTTGGGCAAAGGCACCACCGACGATATCCCCGTCACCCTGCAGCCGAAGTTCGGCAACCGCCACGGCCTGGTGGCCGGGGCCACCGGCACCGGCAAGACCGTCACCCTGATGACCCTGGCCGAAGGCTTCTCGCGTCTGGGCGTGCCGGTGTTCCTGGCCGACGTGAAGGGTGACGTCGCCGGACTCGCGGTGGCCGGCGACGGCAACGAAAAGGTACTCCAGCGCGCCCGCGACATCGGCATCGCCGACTACGCCCCCGGCGCCAGCCCGGTGGTGTTCTGGGATCTGTACGGAAAGCTCGGCCATCCGGTGCGCACCACGGTCAGCGAAATGGGCCCCACCCTGCTCTCGCGCATCCTGGAGCTCAACGACACCCAGTCCGGCGTACTGGACATCGTGTTCAAGCTGGCCGACGACCGAGGCCTGCTGCTGCTGGATCTGGAAGACCTGCGCGCCCTGCTCGGCCTGGTCGCCGACGAGCGCAAGGACATCTCCACCAGCTACGGCCTGGTCAGCGCGCAGTCGATCGGCGCCATCCAGCGCGCCCTGTTGCGGCTGGAGCAGGAAGGCGGCGAGATGTTCTTCGGCGAGCCGGCGCTGGAACTGGCGGACCTGATGCGGACCCAGACCGATGGTCGTGGCGTGGTCAACATCCTGGCCGCGGACCAGTTGATCCTCAAGCCGCGCCTGTATTCCAGCTTCCTGCTGTGGCTGTTGTCGGAACTGTTCGAGACCCTGCCGGAAGTCGGCGATCTGGACAAACCCAAGCTGGTGTTCGTGTTCGACGAGGCGCACCTGCTGTTCGACGATGCCCCGCCCGCGCTGAAGCAGCGCATCGAGCAGGTCGTGCGCCTGATCCGGTCCAAGGGCGTTGGTGTCTACTTCTGCTCGCAGTTCCCCGACGACGTGCCGGACAACATCCTCGGCCAGCTCGGCAATCGCGTGCAGCACGCGCTGCGCGCGTTCACTCCGCGCGATCAAAAGGCGGTCAAGACCGCGGCGCAGACCTTCGTGCCCAATCCCAAGCTGGACGTGGCCGAGGCGATATCGCGCCTGGGCACCGGCGAAGCGCTGGTCTCGACCCTGCAGGACAAGGGCGTGCCCTCGCCCGTGCAGCAGACCCTGATCTCGCCGCCGCGCTGCCGCATGGGCGCCATCAACGAGGCCGAACGCGCACAGGTGCGCGCGGGCAGCCCGGTCGGCGCCAGGTACGACAACCGCGTCGATCGCGAATCGGCGGCGGAGATGCTGGCCAAGCGCGCCGACGCCGCCATGCAGACCGCCAACGCACCGGCCGCCAAGGCCGAGAAGGATGATCCCGACGCCGGCGGTTTCGGCCAGGCGGTCAAGGATGCGGTGTTCGGCACCAAGCGCCGCCAGGGCATGATCGAGACGATGGCCAAGCAGACCACCCGCACCATCGGGACCAAGCTGGGCAACCAGATCGTGCGCGGCATCCTGGGCAGCATCTTCGGCGGCCGTCGCTGATCCATGTCCCGCTGGCGTCCCCCCGCTGAAAAGAGCACCGCCCTGATCACCCGCGAAGGCCATGATCGGCTGAAGGCGGAGCTGGACGAACTGTGGCGCGTCAGGCGTCCGGAAGTGGTCAAGGCGTTGGCCGCCGCCGCCGCCGAAGGCGATCGCTCGGAGAACGCCGAATACACCTATCGCAAGAAGCAGCTGGGCGAGATCGATCGACGGGTGCGTTATCTCAGCAAGCGACTGGAAGCGCTGCGGGTGGTCGAGGACGCGCCCTCGGATCCGGAAGCGGTGTTCTTCGGCGCCTGGGTGGAACTGGAGAACATCGCCAGCGGCGAAACCTCGCGTTACCGCATCGTCGGTCCCGACGAGACCGATGCGCCGCGCGGCTGGATCAGCATCGACTCGCCGCTGGCGCGGGCGATGCTGAAGAAGCGCATCGACGACGAGTTCCCGGTGGAACTGCCCGGCGGCCCGGCCCGCTTCGTGGTGGTGGACGTCAACTACCAGACCTGATCAGGACAGCGGCGGCGGATACACACGGCCTTCGCGCAGCGGCCGGAAGTAGTCGGCCTGCGCGTAGAAGCCGGAATCCTGATCCGGATGCCAGCCGGGGATGCCGGCCAGCGGCAATGGCCGCAGTTCCATCGGATCCTCCAGCACTTCGCCGTTCCGGATCGCCGTCACGACGCGCGCCAGATCGGTGTCCGTCTCCGTGTCCTGCGCCATCACCAGGCACTTGCCGACCAGCCGGCGTCCCGGCAGCAGCGCCTGTTCCAGCAAGGCATGGCCGATCACCGCGACGACCGCGATGTCGCCCCTGCGCCAGCGTTCGGCATGCCCCAGGAACAGCGCGGACCAGTCGTGGCGATCCCAGTGGCCGAGCAGCGATGCATCACGCACCCGCACGATCACGCCGCTTTCATCGAACTGGGTCAGCGCCTGTTGCGCGCGATTGCGCTGGCCATCGGTGCTCCCCGCGACATGCAGGCACTGGCGCGCGTTGAGGGCCGCCTTGAGCGCCGGATGACGCACCCAGACCAGGGCATTGAACAGATCGTGCCAATTGTCCGGTCGGGTGGCGATGCGTCCCTGCGCGACGCGCACCTCGTAGTGCAGGCCGTCGTCCAGCAGCGCTTCGTCCTGGGCGACGAAACGTCGTCCCGGCAGCGCCAGTCGCGCGTTGAGCAGATCGATGCCGGGCCATTCGCCCGCAAGCAGCAGGTCGCGATAGGCCGCCAGGTCGTCGAACAGCGGATGCGAGAGAGTTCCGGCCAATACGTCGCCGCGTGCCGGGGCGACGAAGCGGCGACGCTCCGCGCCCACGGCAGGCGCCGTTGCGTTCACAGCACCTTGAGGTCGATCGGTGCGGCGGCCGGCGGGGCGATCGCGTCGCCGAACAGATCGTGTTCGTCGCTGTCGGTGATTTCCACATCGACGAACTGGCCCGGCTTGAGCCCGAATTCACCGCCGTTCTGGATGTGCACCAGGCCGTCGATCTCCGGCGCATCGGCCGAGGAACGCGCCACCGCGATGCCGTCTTCCAGCAGATCCACCAGGCAGCGCTGCACGCTGCCGATCTTGCCTTCCAGGCGCGCGGCGGAAATCGCCGCCTGTCGTTCCATGAAGCGGGCCAGGCGCTCCTGCTTCACTTCCTCCGGCACCGGATCCGGCAGTGCGTTGGCGGCGGCGCCGTCCACCGGCGAATAGGCGAACGCGCCCACCCGATCCAGTTGCGCCTCGTCGAGGAAATCCAGCAGCGCCTCGAATTCGGCCTCGGTCTCGCCGGGGAAGCCGACGATGAAGGTCGAGCGCAGGGTCAGCTCCGGGCACATCGCCCGCCAGCGCTGCACGCGCTCCAGGGTCTTGTCGACCGCGCCCGGACGCTTCATCAGCTTGAGGATGCGCGGGCTGGCGTGCTGGAACGGAATGTCCAGGTACGGCAGCAGCTTGCCTTCGGCCATCAGCGGGATGACGTCGTCGACATGCGGGTACGGGTAGACGTAGTGCAGGCGCGTCCACGCGCCGAGTTCCGACAATCCTTCGCACAGCGCCTTCATGCGGGTGGCGTAGGTCCTGCCGCCCCACTCGCGCTCGGCGTACTTCAGGTCGACGCCATATGCCGAAGTGTCCTGCGACACCACCAGCAGTTCCTTCACCCCGCCGCGAACCAGCCGCTCGGCCTCGCGCAGCACTTCGTCGACCGGGCGCGAGACCAGATCGCCGCGCATCGACGGGATGATGCAGAAACTGCAGCGGTGATTGCAGCCCTCGGAAATCTTCAGATAGGCGTAATGGCGCGGAGTCAGCTTGAGGCCATAATCCGGCACCAGATCCAGGAACGGATCGTGCTTGGGCGGCAACGCGGCATGCACCGCTTCCATCACGCTCTGGTAATCCTGCGGCCCACTGATCGCCAGCACGTCCGGATGCGCTTCGCGGATCTGCTCCGGGCGCTTGCCCAGACAGCCGGTGACGATGACCTTGCCGTTTTCCGCCAGCGCCTCGCCGATGGCATCCAGCGATTCGGTGACCGCCGCGTCGATGAAGCCGCAGGTGTTCACCACCACCACGTCGGCGTCGTCGTAGGTGGGCACGATGTCGTAACCCTCCACGCGCAACTGGGTGAGGATGCGTTCGGAGTCGACCAGGGCTTTCGGGCAGCCGAGGCTGACGAAGCCCACCTTGGGGTTCTGCAGGGACATGGAGACGGAAACGGAGAAAACGGCGGCGCGCCGACGGGCCGCGGATTATAGCGCCTCGCTCCACCTGCCCCTCCCCGCCGGCTGAATCCGGCGACCGTCACCCGCCGGTCGTGACGGATGGGCGACAATGCGTACTTCGCTGGCAACGCAGGACCCTCCCCCCATGGGCGAATGGATCACTCTTGAAACCGCGCGCGGCCCGGTGGCCGCCTGGCAGGTCAAACCGGCGGGAGCGCCCCGTGGCGGCCTGGTGGTCATCCAGGAAATCTTCGGCGCCAACGCGCACATCCGCAGCGTCGCCGAACGCTACGCCGAAGCCGGCTATGCGACCCTCGCGCCGGCGTTCTTCGATCTGGTCGAACCCGGCGTCGAACTGCCCTACGACCCATCCGCCCACGATCGCGGCCGCGAACTCATCGGCAAGCTGGGCTTCGACGCGGCGCTGGACGTGGTGTCCGCCGCCGCCAACGCGCTGGCCTGGGCCGGCAAGGTCGGCACCGTCGGTTACTGCTGGGGCGGCACGGTCGCCTTCCTGTCCGCGCTGCGGCTGGGCCTGCCGGGCGTGAGCTATTACGGTTCGCGCAACCGCGGTTTCCTGCAGGACATGCCGGAAGGCGGCGCGCTGCCGGCGCCGGTGATGTTCCATTTCGGCGAACAGGACGCCTCGATTCCCCCGGAAGCCGTGCAGCTTCACCGCGATCGCCTGCCCGGCCTGCCGGTCTTCACCTATCCGGCCGGCCACGCCTTCAATCGCGACGCCAGCCCCGACATTTACGATGCGCCGAGCGCGGATCTGGCGCTGTCGCGCAGCCTGGCGTTCCTCGCGGAGCAGATCGGGTGAGCGGCTTCGAACCGGATCCCCGCCTGGCCCGCGACAGCGTGTTCGTCGCCGACGGCCCGCTGTCGCAGGTGCGGCTGATGAACGACCGCCGCTATCCCTGGCTGGTGCTGGTGCCGCGGGTGGAAAACGTGAGCGAATGGCTGGATCTGGACGGCGGCCAGCAACGCCTGCTGCTGGCGGAGATCAATCAGGCGGGCGCGTTGATCCGTGCGGTTCCCGGCGTACAGAAGCTCAACATCGGCGCGCTCGGCAACATCGTGCGCCAGCTGCATGTCCACCTGGTCGGACGCCATGAAGGGGATGCGGCGTGGCCGGGGCCGGTGTGGGGACAAGGCACCGCGGAGCCCTACTCCGCCGAAACGCTGATCGAACAGCTCGATACCTGGCGCACCCGCCTGGGCTGATGGAAAACGGCGCCCGTCGAAAGGACCGGCGCCCTTCGCTCAGCGGGCCGGCACCACGCGGGTGCCGGCAATCAGATCATGCAGGCAGCGACGGTCCTGGCGGAAGATGAAGAGCACATCGACCAGGACCAGAATGTTCCCGATGAAGGGAACCAGCGAAGCCAGTTGCAGCGGCACATAGCGCCGCAGGAGCAGCCGGAGGAAATCCGGTTTCCGTCCGTCCAGATCAACGATCTTCACGCCCGCCACCCGCTTGCCCCAGGTCTGGCCGCTGGCATGCAGCGGATAGCCCTGGATCAGCAGGAAAATGCAGAATCCGACCAGGCTCCACAGCAAGGTGGTCCCCAGGGCCACGCGCGTTCCGCTCATCGCCGCGCGCATCACCGCATCCCAGTAGCCGCCGAACCACATGACCGGCACCGTCACGGCCAGCATGATGATGCTGTCCAGAATCGCGGCGCCCAAGCGGGCCATGCGCTCGGCCAGCAGCGGACCATCCCCTTGGACTGCCACCGCTTCCACGGTGCTGACCGGACTCTGATAGGGATTCTGTTCGTCCATGCGATGTCGCTCCTTTTCTGAAAGATCCGCGCCCCTCAGGTCCGCGGCAAGGTCACGCCGGTCTGGCCCTGGTACTTGCCGCCGCGATCCTTGTAGGAGGTCTCGCAGACTTCGTCGGACTGGAAGAAGAGCATCTGCGCCACGCCCTCGTTGGCGTAGATGCGTGCCGGCAGCGGCGTGGTGTTGCTGAATTCCAGGGTCACGTGGCCTTCCCACTCCGGTTCCAGCGGGGTCACGTTGACGATGATGCCGCAGCGCGCGTAGGTGCTCTTGCCCAGGCAGACCACCAGGGTGTCGCGCGGGATGCGGAAGTATTCGACCGTGCGGGCCAGGGCGAAGGAATTGGGCGGGATGATGCAGACGTCCGACTCGATGTCGACGAAGCTGCCGGGATCGAAGTGCTTCGGGTCGACAATCGTCGAGTTGATGTTGGTGAACACCTTGAACTCGCGCGAGCAGCGCACGTCGTAGCCATAGCTGGAGGTGCCGTAGCTGACGATGCGCTCGCCGTTGACCTGCTTCACCTGCCCCGGCTCGTACGGCTCGATCATGCCGTGCTGCTCGGACATGCGGCGGATCCAACGGTCACTCTTGATGCTCATGCAGGGTTCCTGTTGCGGAGACGGGGGACGGACGGGGCCGCCATTGTAGGGCAGCCCGGCCCTCCCCCCGAGCGGACCGGGGGCTGGCCGGGGCGATGCCGGATCAGAGCAGCGAGGACAGGATGGAAGGCTTGGCCCGCGGCCGGGTTTCCAGTTGCGCCACCAGCGCCCGCGCCGCCTGCCGGTAAGCCAGCGCGGCGGCCGAATCCGGCGCCGCCACGACCACCGGCCGGCCGGCGTCGCCCTGCTCGCGGATGGCGATGTCCAGCGGCAGCGATCCCAGCAGCGGCACGCCGTACTGCGCCGCCATCCGCTGGCCGCCGCCCTCGCCGAACAGGTGTTCGACGTGGCCGCAACTGGAACAGGTGTGCACCGCCATGTTCTCGACGATGCCCAGCACCGCCACCTCGACCTTCTCGAACATCTTCAGCGCCTTGCGCGCGTCCAGGGTGGCGATGTCCTGCGGGGTGGTGACCACCACCGCGCCCGCCACCGGAATCTTCTGGGCCAGGGTCAACTGGATATCGCCGGTGCCGGGCGGCAGATCGATCAGCAGGTAGTCCAGGTCGCCCCACAGGGTGTCGGTGAACAACTGCATCAGCGCCGAAGTCGCCATCGGCCCGCGCCAGATCATCGGCGTGTCCTGATCCACCAACAGGCCGATCGACATCGCCTCAACCCCGAACGCCCGCATCGGTTCGATGGACTTGTTGTCCGGGCTGTCGGGCCGGCCGGACAGGCCCAGCATGGCCGGCACGCTGGGCCCATAGACGTCGGCGTCGAGTAATCCGACTTTCGCCCCCTCTGCATGGAGGGCCAATGCCAGGTTCACGGCGGTGGTGGATTTGCCGACACCGCCCTTGCCGGAGCCGACCGCGATCACATTCTTGACGCGCGCGGAAGGGGTAAGGCTGGGCTGCACCGCGTGCGGAAAAACCCTTGTTTTATCGGTCATATGAGTAAGTCGAATTACATTCGAACTGAAAATAAAGTCGATCCGTTCACAAAACGGTCACGAGATATTTATGCCGTGTTAACGTCCGGGAACAGGAGGTTTTTCACTTTGCAGGCGCGTCCAAGGGGCGGACCAGGTGCCGGCAAACTTCGCATAGTTTAGGGGATTCACCACATGACAGTTCGCAACGTCAGCGCGCTCACGCGCAGCCGCCTGAGTGCGGCCCTGCTTTCCGCCTTGACCCTGACCGCCGCCGGCTCCGTCCTGGCGCAGGATTCCGGCCAGACCGCCGGCCAGGCCGGCAACCAGACCGGCAGCCAACCCACCCAGACCCTGGACAAGGTGTCGGTGACCGGCTCGCGCATCAAGCGCGCGGAGATCGAGGGCCCGGCCCCCGTCACCGTCATTTCGGCCGCCCAGATCGAACGTGAGGGCTTTTCCACGGTGTTCGAGGCGCTGGAGACGCTGAGCCAGAACACCGGCGTCACCCAGAACGAACTCAATTCCGCGGGTGGCTTCACGCCGAACGGCAGCCCGGTCAACCTGCGTGGCCTGGGTCCCGGGCGCACGCTGCTGCTCATCAACGGTCGCCGCGCCGCCGACTATCCGTTCCCTTACAACGGCCAGAGCAACTTCCAGAATTTCGGCAACATTCCTTCAGCCGCGGTGGATCGCATCGAAATCCTGGCCGGCGGCGCGTCCGCGATCTACGGTTCGGACGCGGTGGCCGGCGTGGTCAACGTCATCCTGAAGACCAACTTCGAAGGCGACGTCTTCAAGCTTCGCGGCGGCACCACCACCGAGGGCGGTGGCGACTTCGCCGACGTGCAATGGATTGGCGGACGGACCGGCGACAACTGGAGCCTGACCTACGCATTCGAATACTTCGCCGATGAACCGATCTTCGGCACCCAGCGCGATTTCATGGATTCGGCGCTGGACAACCCGCGTCCACCCGCGGTTGTCGGCATCCAGCCAACCTCGACCATGTTGCTGCGTCGCAATTCCGGTTCCACGACGGGTTCCTATCTGACGCCGCGCGCCGGCGCGTGCGAACAGTTGGGTGACGAATGGGTGCGCTGGAACTTCCAGTCGCGCAATGCCAACACCGGCCTGATCACCAACCTGGGCCAGGCCTGCGGCAGCTACAAGAACTCCGCCTACCAGACCATCACCAACGGCAATCGCGATCTCTCCGGTTATCTCTATGGCACCTTCGATTTCGACGGTGGCCTGCAAGCCTGGGCGAGCCTCAGCGCCTACCAGTCGAAATCGAAACTGACGGGCGGCACCGAGTTCATCAGCGGCCCGCACATCGACGGCCTCGGTGTGTTCTCCAACTACTACGATCCGCAGTTCAACAGTTCGATGACCATCCAGCGACTGTTCACGCCGCAGGAAGTCGGTGGTCTCGACAAGCTGTACCAGCGGTTCACCGAGAAGTCCTTTGACCTCGCCGTGGGTCTTCGCGGCACCATCGCCGATCGTTGGGACTGGGACGTCACCCTGGGTCGCGCCGAATACAACGCCGACCGCACCCGTCCGCGCCTGGATGGTGACAAGGTGACTTCATACTTCTTCGGCGCCCGCCAGGGCACGCAGGCCGGCCTGCCGGTCTACCGCCTGAACCTTGACCGCTACTACACCGCCCTGACGCCGCAGCAGTTCGCGGATATGTCGACGGTCGTGACGTACGACGCCGAGTCCTACGTCAACCAGGCGCAGTTCACCATTTCGGGCGACCTGTTCGAGTTGCCGGCGGGTCCGCTGGGCATGGCGGCCGTCGTCGAAGCCAGCGAACAGGGCTACACCCTCAACACGGACGAGCGCCTGCTGCCGACCCGGCGCGAGATCTACAACCTGACCGGCACCAGCGGCGGCGGTGACCGCAACCGTTACGCCGCGGGCGTGGAGTTCAACGTCCCGATCCTGTCCTCGCTGACCGCCAGCCTGTCCGGCCGCTGGGACAAGTACGACGACATCACCAACGTGGACGATGCCAAGACCTGGGGCGCCGGCCTCGAGTGGCGTCCACTCGAGAACCTGTTGTTCCGCGGCAGTTATTCGACGAGCTTCAAGGCACCGGACATGCACTACGTGTTCAACGAGGGCAGCGGTTCCTTCTCGACCACGCTGGACTACTATCGCTGCCTGTCCTCCGGCGGTACGCCGGGCCAGGCCACCTGCACCGGCGCGACCTACAACTACTCGATGTTCGCCACGAGCATGGGCGAGCCCACCCTCGAAGAAGAAACCGGCAAGTCGTTCACGACCGGCGTGGTCTGGGACATTCTCGACGACCTTTCCGTCAGCGTGGACTACTTCAACATCCGCCTGTATGGCGCGGTGTCGAACCTGACCTCCGCCTACATCATCGAGATGGAAGGTGGTTGCCGTACCGGACTGGATCGCAATCGTCAGCCGTTCAAGTTCGAAGCGGGTTCCGCGTTCTGCCAGGAAATCCTGGGCCGCGTCACCCGTGATCCGGCGCCGGGCGAGCCGACCGACCGCGTCAGCAACATCCGCAGTGGCCCGGTCAACACCGCGTACAATCGCGTCAACGGTATCGATGCCACCATCAACTACCGCTTCGACACCGATCGCCTGGGCACCTTCAACACCCAGTTGGCCTGGACCCATACCCTCGCCGAGGAGTACCAGCAGTTCGCCACCGACAAGGTGGACGAGGATTACCGCGACTACTTCGGAAACTACAACTTCCGCAGCCGCATCCGGGGCAGCGCGGCGTGGAGCAAGGACGACTGGTCGGCCAACCTGTTCATGGTCCGCTACGGCAGCGTTCCGGCCTGGGGAATCTCGGACGCCCGCGCTGCCAAGGGCCAGAGCTACGGTCGAACCGGTCCCTACTTCGTCTGGAACGCTAACGTGAGCAAGCGCATCACGGACAAGGCCAAGCTGACGCTGTTCGTCAACAACATCTTCAACAACTTCCACCCGAAGGACGACACCTACAACTCGTACCCGTACTTCTGGCGTGCATTCAGCCCGGTGGGCCGTGAAATCTCGGCACAGTTCGAGTACACCTTCCGCTGACATCCAAGCGGATTCCAGCCTTGAGAAACCCGGCCTCAGCCGGGTTTCTTTTTTGTTGCACCACAGGAAACTTTCAAATTAATTGTGACGTACGTCACATAACAAGATAAATTACACTTCTGGCATGACGTGAGTCACACCAAACGTTATCCCCGTGTTAAGTTTCGTAACAAGGATTTCACATTGACGTTGCAGGCCAACGGATTGGCCAGGGGGCGACGTCCATCGAACAAAGGGGATTCACCACATGTCAGTTCGCAACTCGCGCGCATTGAAGCGCAACCAACTGTGTGCCGCTCTGATTGCGGCCTTGGTGCTGCCCGCTGGGGTCGCATTTGCCCAAGACACGGCCAGTCAGACCGAACAGAAGACGGAAAACCAGCAGGGCGGCACCGCTACTCTGGACAAAGTCACCGTCACCGGCTCGCGCATCAAGCGCGCCGAGATCGAAGGTCCGGCGCCGGTCACCGTGATCACGGCCGACGATATCGAGAAGCAGGGCTTCGGCACGGTCTATGACGCACTCAACACCCTCAGTCAGTTCACCGGCTCGGTTCAGAACGAACTCAGCGCTGGCAGTTTCACCCAGAATGCGAACTTCCTGAACCTGCGCGGCCTGGGCCCCGGCTATCAGTTGGTGCTCATCAACGGTCGCCGCGCGGCAGACTATCCGTTGCCGTACAACAGCCAGTCGAATGCAGTAAACATTGGCAACATTCCGGCTGCGGCCATTGACCGCATCGAAGTGCTGACCGGCGGGGCGTCAGCTATTTACGGCTCCGACGCAGTGGCCGGCGTGGTCAACATCATTCTGAAAACCAACTATGAAGGTGATCTGGTAACCCTGCGTGGCGGTAGCACCACTCGCGGCGGTGGCGATACCGGTCGATTCCAGTGGGTGGGTGGCAAGACGGGCGACAACTGGAGCCTGACCTATGCAACTGAATACCTGAGCCGCGAAGCGATCTATGCGAGCCAACGTGAATTCATGGACTCGTATCGTGATGATCCTTCGGTGGACCCCGCTGATGCACTGCCAATCGAAAGTCTGCGCTTCACCCTGAATGGCGTGCGCTACTACCCCGATGGCGTGGCGGAGACCTGCGGTCGCTTCCCGGATTACGAGTTGTACAGGAGCGTGCCAACTGCCCCGGCGCCGAACCGCTGCGGTTACTTCGGCTACCCAGCCACGCAGTCGGTGCGCAACTCGGATGCGAATTTCGCGACCTATCTGTACGGCACCTATGATTTCAGCGGCGGCATGCAGGCATGGGCCTCGCTGAACTACACACAGACCAAGGCCAAACTGTCCTCGGCCACCCGCTTCATCCAAAGCGGTGGCTCGCTGGGTGTCGGCAATTTCTATGACCCCAATCTGGGTGGCACCGTCGGCAACATCCTGCGTATCTTCACACCGCGTGAAGTGGGCACCACGGGTGCCGAGGGCCGTTTCAAGGAACGTTCCATTGACGCAGCCGTGGGACTGCGCGGTACCATTTTCAACGACAGATTCGACTGGGATGCGACCCTTTCGCACGCACGTTACAACGTCGACGATGAGTACAACTGGCCGATTGCCAGCAAGGTGCGTGAATTCTTCTTCGGGCCGCAACTGGGCACCCGTCCGAATGGACTGCCGATTTATGCGCTCAACGTCGACCGTCTGCTGAATCCGCTCACGCCCGATCAGATCGCTGCTTTCAGCGGTACGTTCAAGAACGAAGCATCTTCGCAGGTGACCCAGGGAACATTCGCCCTTTCCGGCGATCTGTTCGAGCTGCCGGCAGGTCCCCTGTCGATGGCTGCCGTGCTGGAAGCTTCGTCGCAGAAGTACGACATTAGCCCGGACCCTCGTGCCCGCACGGGTTACACCGGTACCGAGGCACCGATGGGCCGCAGCGCTACCGGCGGTGGTGGTGAGCGCGATCGCTATGCCTTCGGCATGGAATTCTCGGTGCCGATTTTCAGCACCCTGAAAGCCAATCTCGCCGGTCGCTACGACAAGTACGACGACATCAGCGATGTCGATGGCGCCGCGACCTGGTCTGCCGGCCTGGAATGGCGTCCATTCGAGAGTCTGTTGCTGCGCGCCAACCACAGCACGAGCTTCCGCGCGCCGGATATGCACTACATCTTTGCCCAGCCCTCCGGCTTCTTCCTGAATGGCGCGCTGGACGAATACCGTTGCCGTCGCGATGGCTTCGACCCGAACCCGCCAGCGGGCTCGGCGCAGCCGTGCGGTACGGGTAGTGACTATACGTATTCCTTCGCCGGCGTCCGTCAAGGCAATGCCCGACTGGAAGAGGAAACCGGCAAGTCGACCACCGTCGGCTTCGTGTGGGACATCATCGACAACATGTCGATCAGCGTTGACTACTACAAAATCAAGCTGGAAAGCGCGGTCCAGGACATCAACTCCGGCTATCTGTTCCGCAAGGAAGCCGACTGCCGTCTTGGCGAAACCCGCGATGGCGCCGCCGTGGACGTCAACTCGGGAGAATGTCAGTACTTCCGCAGCCTGGTCCACCGCAGCGGTGTAGACCCCGACCTGGGCACGGACGACGAAGTGGTGCAGTTCACCTCTGTGCCGTTCAATCAGGCGATGCAGGAAACCTCCGGCATCGATGCAACGTTCCGCTATCGACTGGATACGGATCGTCTTGGCAACTTCGATATGGGCCTGACCTGGACCCATGTGCTGAAGCTGGAAGAACAGGACTTCCCGGGCGGCGAAGTCGTCAATACGCGTGACCACAAGCAGTACTTCAACTTCCGCAGCCGCATCAACTGGAACATCGGTTGGGAAAAGAACGACTGGGCAGCCAACGTGTACGGCTACCGCTGGGGCTCGCTGCCCAACTGGGCGGAAACCGGCCGCATTGCTCCATACATCGTCTGGAACGCCAGCGTGGCGAAGAAAATCACCGACAAGGTTTCGATCGGCCTGTATGTGAACAACGTCTTCGACAAGCTGTCTCCGCGCGATGACACGTTCAACAGCTACCCGTTCTTCTGGCGGGCCTACAGCCCGGTGGGCCGCGAGGTCTTTGTGCAGTTCGACTACAAGTTCAATTGATCGGACCCGTAGTCCATGCAGTATCGAAAGCCCGGCGCAAGCCGGGCTTTCTTTTTCATGCGGGCTTAACCAAGCCTGTCCGCTCGTCTTCACAAAACGTAACAAACGTTACAGTGGCAGTTAAATGCGTGTTAAGTTCGCCGGCCCCAGGAATTCGGGGAACTCTGTGGTCTGGCTGAAGGAACAGCGCGAAGGGACCGCACCTTTTGCAATCTGTTCCAAGGAATAACAAGCAAATGCCAGTTCGCAACATCAAGCGGAGCCGCCTGACCGCGGCGATGGTCGCCGTCCTGTTGGCCCCGGCCGCCGCTTTCGCCCAAGACACCTCCCCCGCTCCCGCCGGCGATACCACCAACCTCGACAAGGTCACGGTCACCGGTTCGCTCATCCCCCAGACCCAGCTGGAAAACTTCACCCCGGTCACCACGATTTCCGCCGAGGACATCAAGACCCGCGGTTTCACCAGCGTCGCCGATGCCCTGCAGCAGTCCGCCTTCTCCACCGGCGGCGTCCAGGGCGGCCAGACCTCCGCCTCGTTCACCCAGGGCGCCGAGACCGTCAGCATGTTCGGTCTTGATCCGGGCTACACCAAGTACCTGATCGACGGCCGTCCGATGGCCAACTATCCGGCGCTGTACAACGGCAGCGACACCTTCAACAACATCAGCGGCATTCCGATCGACCTGGTCGAGCGCATCGAGATCCTCCCGGGCGGCCAGTCCTCCCTGTACGGTTCCGACGCCATCGCCGGCGTCATCAACATCATCCTGAAGAAGAACATGGATGGCGGCGCGCTCAGCGTACGCGGCGGCGCCTATGGCGACGGCGGCGGCGACAGCTTCCGCTTCAGCCTGGCCAAGGGCTTCACCGGCTACGACGGCCGCCTGAACGTGCTGGCCGGCATCCAGGCCGAAACCAAGGATCCGATCTGGGGTTACCAGCGCGATCTGACCAGGCAGTACAACGTCAACGGCTACACCGCGCCGCTGGCCAGCCGCGACTACCTCGTCGCCGGCTACCGCGACTACGCGGCCAGCGGCGGCATCCGCCCGGCCAACAACGGCTACCTGTTCCTGGATCCGAACAACTGCGCCAACGTCAGTGGCCAGTTCGACGGCACCGAAGGCCTGCAGAACCGCCCGGGCTTCGGCCAGTACTGCGGTTCGTTCAGCACGCCGGGCTACCGCACCATCACCAACGGCAAGGAGTCCGCGCAGGCCTACGGCCACGCGACCTTCGACGTCAGCGACAGCCTGCAGCTGTATGGCGACGTGTTGTACAGCCACGAGAACGTGAAGTACGCCACCGGCTCGGCCTACACCTGGTGGAGCACCAGCGCCAAGTACGGTTACTTCTACGATCCGGACCTCGATGCGCTGGTCAACCTGCAGCGCGCGTTCTCGCCCGAGGACATCGGCGGCGAAGGCTACCGCGACATCATGAACACCGATCGCAGCAGCTCCTACTCGGTGACCTTCGGCGCCAACGGCGTGCTGGGCAACTGGGATTGGGATCTGGGCCTGACCCGCACCGAGTATCGCCTGAAGCAGCGTCGCTTCGCCCGCTGGGCGGATCCGATCAACAACTACTTCGAGCAGAACGTGCTGGGCCCGCAGTTGGGCGTGGATCCTGTGCAGGGCCTGTATCCGGTGTTCCGTCCGGACTACGCGGCGTTCTACACCCCGATGTCGCCGGCCGACTTCGCCAGCTTCACCGGCTTCGCGACCTCGCGCAGCAAGACCTGGGACAACATGCTGCGCGCGCAGGTCACCAACAGCTCGCTGTTCTCGCTGCCGGGCGGTGATGCCGGCCTGGCCGTGGTGGTCGAAGGCGGCAACCAGGGTTGGGACTACACCCCCGACGCACGCCTGATCGCGGATCCGGAAACCCTGGAATCGCAGGTGTGGGGCACCACCGCCGTCAGCGGCGCCGGTCACCGCTCCCGCTATGCGGTCACCAGCGAACTGCGCCTGCCGGTGCTGGAACCGCTGACCGTCACCGTGTCGGGCCGCTATGACGCGTTCGACGCGTACGGCGAAACCGTCGACAAGCCGACCTACAGCATCGGCCTGGAATACCGTCCGATCGAAAGCCTGCTGCTGCGCGGCAAGTACGGCACCGCGTTCCGCGCGCCGACCCTGTCCGACACCTTCCAGGGTGTCAGCGGCTACTACGACGAAGTCACCGACTACTACCGCTGCGCCCAGGAAGGCTACCTGCCGGGCAACACCTCCGCCTGCGCCTACGACGACTCGCAGTTCTTCGGCCAGCAGGCGGGCAACCCGAAGCTGGAGCCGATCACCGCGGACGTGTGGAGCGCCGGCGTGGTCTGGGCGCCGACCAGCAACCTGTCGATGTCGGTGGACTACTTCGCGTGGGATATCGAGAACGAAGTCGACCTGCAGAGCACCGACCAGCTGTCGCTGATGGAGTACTACTGTCGCACCGGCCAGATGGACACCGGTTCGCAGGGTTGCCAGAACGCGCTGGCGTGGATCACGCGTGACGGCACCGGCGCGATCGAGACCGTATTCACCCCGAAGGTCAACGTCGCCAAGCAGAAGCTGCGCGCGGTCAACGCCAGCGTCAACTACCTGCTGGACATCGGCCGCTTCGGCGCGCTGAAGTTCGCCGGCAACTACACCAACACGCTGAAGCACACGGTCACCCCGCTGCCGGGCGATTCCGCGATCGACCTGCTGCGCGATCCGTACTCGATGTGGGTGTATGACGCGTACGCCAAGACCCGCGCCGACCTGTCGGTGGCCTGGAACAAGGACAAGTGGACCACCACGGTCTATGCGAACCGCATCGGCAAGACGCCGAACTGGGTCGCGTACAACACCCGTGGCTTCACCGATCCGCGTGCCGGCTGGTGGGCGCCGTACATCACGTACAACATGAGCGTGAACTACGCGCCGATGGACAATCTGGAATTCTCGTTCATGGTCAACAACGTCCTGGACAAGACCCCGGAAGACCAGGCCCGCAGCTACCCCGGCAACGAATCCACGCCGTACAACAACTCCCTGTACAACGTGTACGGCCGTTCGTTCTTCGTGGAAGCCCGCTACAAGTTCGGCAAGTAATCGCCGGATACCGAGCTGTACCCCAAGCCCCGCCGCAAGGCGGGGCTTTTCTTTGGTGCCGCAAGACTTTCCCCGGCCTGGCGTCCGGTGACCGGCCGCGGCCTGAACCGGCCGTGCCCCCAGCTTCCATACGCCAGCGGATGCGGTATAAAGGGGGCCATTCCGGCAGTCTTTCGCCGGTTCGTCCACGACTCCCTGGGAGGGGAACATGCGCAAGATCCTGACCGCCACCCTGCTGGCCCTGCCGCTGCTGGCGGCATCCCTGGCCGCCTCCGCCGCCGACGGCGCGATCGGCCGCTGGAAGACCATCGACGACAAGACCGGCAAGGTGAAGTCGATCGTGGAGATCTACACCACCACCAACGGCTCGCTGGCCGGCAAGGTGGTCGAGGTGCTGCACTCGGATCGCGGCCCCAACCCGACCTGCGACAAGTGCACCGGCGACCGCAAGGACAAGCCGGTCAAGGGCATGGTGATCCTGTGGGGCCTGAAGGCCGACGGCGCCAACGAATGGAGCGGCGGCACCATCCTGGATCCGGCCAACGGCAAGACCTACAAGTCCAAGATGGAACTGCAGGCCGGCGGCCAGAAGCTGGACGTGTCCGGCTGCATCGCCTTCATCTGCCGCGCGCAGACCTGGCAGCGCGAATAATCCCGCCGATTTCGCGAGTCTCCGCAGCCCGGCTTCCGCCGGGCTGCCTTTTTTGGGCTCGTGCGATAATCGCCGACTCCCCGCAAGACGTCCGCCATGAGCCGCACCGCCCTCGTCACCACCGCCCTGCCCTACGCCAACGGCCCGCTGCACCTGGGTCACCTGGTGGGCTACATCCAGGCCGACATCTGGGTCCGTGCCCGCCGCCTGGCCGGGAACACCACCCATTTCGTCTGCGCCGACGACACCCACGGCACGCCGATCATGCTGGCGGCGGAGAAGGCCGGTACGACGCCGGAGGCTTTCGTGGCGGACGTACAGGCCGGCCACGAGCGTGATTTCGCCGCCTTCGGCGTGGCGTTCGATCACTACGATTCCACCAACTCGACGATCAACCGCGAGCTGACCGAAGCCTTCTACGCCAGGCTCGACGCCGGCGGCCACATCGCCCGCCGCAACGTGGCGCAGTTCTACGATCCGGCCAAGGGCATGTTCCTGCCGGATCGCTACATCAAGGGCATCTGCCCCAACTGCGGTTCGCCGGATCAGTACGGCGACAACTGCGAGGTCTGCGGCGCCACCTACGCGCCGACCGATCTCAAGGAGCCGAAGTCGGTGCTGTCCGGGGCGACGCCGGAAATCCGCGACTCCGAGCATTTCTTCTTCGAGGTCGGCCGCTTCGAAGCCTTCCTGCGCGAATGGCTCTCCGGCGACGTGGCGCTGCCGGGCGTGAAGGCCAAGCTGATGGAATGGCTGGACGCCGAAGGCGGCCTGCGCGCGTGGGACATTTCCCGCGACGCGCCTTATTTCGGTTTCGGCATTCCCGGCGCGCCGGGCAAGTATTTCTATGTCTGGCTGGACGCGCCGATCGGCTACCTGAGCAGCTTCAAGGTGCTGTGCGCGCAGAAGGGCCTGGACTTCGACGCCCACCTGCGCGCTGGCACGGACGTCGAGCTCCACCACTTCATCGGCAAGGACATCGTCAACTTCCACGGCCTGTTCTGGCCGGCGGTCCTGCACGGCACCGGCCACCGCGCGCCGACCCGCCTGCACGTCAATGGCTACCTGACCGTGGATGGCGCCAAGATGTCCAAGTCGCGCGGTACCTTCGTGAAGGCGCGCACCTACCTGGATGTCGGCCTGGAAGCCGAGGCGCTGCGCTACTACTACGCCGCCAAGTCCTCCGGCGGCGTCGACGATCTGGATCTGAACCTGGGTGACTTCACCGCGCGGGTGAACGCCGATCTGGTCGGCAAGTTCGTCAACCTGGCCAGTCGCTGCGCCGGCTTCATCGACAAGCGCTTCGGCGGCCGCCTGGCGGACGCGCTGCCGGATCCCGCGATGTACGACCGCTTCGTCGCCGCGCTGGCGCCGGTACGCGAAGCATACGAGCGCAACGATCCGGCCGCCGCGATCCGCGCCACCATGGCGCTGGCCGACGAAGCCAACCGCTACATCGATGACCGGAAGCCGTGGGTGATCGCCAAGCAGGAAGGTGCCGACGCCGAACTGCAGGCGGTCTGCACCCAGGGCATCAACCTGTTCCGCGTGCTGGCCGCCGCGCTCAAGCCGGTGCTGCCGCGCACCGCCGGGCAGGCCGAAGCCTTCCTCGCCTCGCCCATCGCCGCCTGGCCGGATCTGGATGCGCCGCTCACCGGCCGGAACATCCAGCCATACGCCGCCCTGTTCACCCGCATTGACCCGAAGTCGATCGACGCCATGACCGAAGCCTCCAAGGAAACTCTCGCTCCCACCGCCGCCGCCACGCCGGCACCGGCCAAGGCCGTTACCCCGGCCGCGCCCGCCAAGCCGGAGACGGCTGGCGATGCGTCCAGCTACATCGGCATCGACGATTTCGCCAAACTCGACCTGCGGATCGGCAAGGTCCTGGCCTGCGAGTTCGTGGACGGCTCGGACAAGCTGCTGCGTTTCGAGCTGGACGCGGGCGATCTGGGCAAGCGCCAGATCTTCTCGGGCATCCGTGCCAGCTATGGCGAACCGGAGAAGCTGGTCGGCCGCAACGTGGTGTTCATCGCCAACCTGGCGCCGCGCAAGATGCGCTTCGGTCTCAGCGAGGGAATGATCCTGTCGGCCGGTTTCGACGGCGGCGCGCTGGCCCTGCTGGACGCCGACAGCGGCGCGCAGCCGGGCATGCCGGTTCGCTGATCCGTCCCCGCGATCGGACGTCCGCGGCAGACATCGACCACACGTCCGTTCCCAGCGCCGCCCTCGCATGAACCACGCCACGCCCGCACTGATCGAACGCCTGAACAGGCTGCTGCCACAGACCCAGTGCGGCCAGTGCGGCTTCGACGGCTGCCGGCCCTATGCCGAGGCGATGGCGCGCGGCGAGGCGGATGTGGATCGCTGTCCGCCGGGTGGCGACGCCGGCGCGCGCACGCTGGCGCGCCTGCTCGACCGTCCCGCGCTTCCCTATGACCGCGCGCGCGGCGAACACAAGGCGCCGGCGGTCGCGGTGATCGTCGAAGCCGACTGCATCGGCTGCACCAAATGCATCCAGGCGTGTCCGGTCGATGCGATCATCGGCGGCGCCAAGCACATGCATGTGGTCATCGACCCGCTGTGCACCGGCTGCGAGCTGTGCGTGCCGGCCTGCCCGGTCGATTGCATCGTGATGACGCCGGCTCCGTAGCCGGCGTTTTCATCGTGCGCGATATCCGCGCGCATCCCGGTTACTTCTCCCGGCTACTTCTCCCGCCTGCTGCTCCCGGTTACTTCCGCGGTGCCTTGCACGCCGAACAGATGCGCTCGACCCGGTAGCCGCGCGCGCGCAGTTTCTCGACCACGCCATCGCCGCCCAGCAGGTGCAGCGCGCCGACGATCACCAGGGTGTCGTCGGCGGAGGATTCGGTCAGCCGCTTCTCGATCTTCGGCACCCAGCCGTCGTTGCGATCGACGTTGATGCGCTGATAGAGACGCGGGTAGTCGCGTTTCATCTCCGCGGCCATTTCCTCCCAGAGCATCGTGGCGTCACCGCGTCGCCAGGCGGCATGCAGTTTCTCGGTCTGGCCGGGCCCCTTCTCCGCCTGCTCCAGGACTTCCTTGAGGAATTGCCGCTGCTCCACCGCGTCCATGCCATCCAGCAGGGTGATCTGATCCATCGCCTGTTCCAGGCCGCTGGCAGGTTTGCCGGCGGACCTGGCCTGCTCCATGAAATGCGCGTCCAGGCCGATCTTGGGATCCAGTCCCTGCCGCATCATCTCGGTCACGCTGATGGTCAGGCCGACGAACCAGGGCTTGAGTGCGGCCAGGTTGGCCATCGGCATGCCGTTCTTGCTCGCGTAGGCTTCCAGCTTCGTCCAGGTGTCCGCGTCCAGATCGTCGCGCAGGCTCTTGCCGTCCCGGCGCATGGCCGCCTGCATCATCTGCGCCGACAGTGCCGCGCCCACCTCATCCGGGGACAGTTCGAACATCAGCGATTCGGCGTCGGCGAATGCGGCGTCCACGTCGCGCGACAGCGGATAGTCGGTAGGCCTGAGCATGTGGAACGAGCCCAGCAAGTACACGGCGTTGTCGCTGTCGGACACCTTCCACAACAACGGAACCGGCGCCTCCCGCGGCGCCTTCGGCGCATCGGCGGAGGCGGAGAAGGCCAGGCCGGCGAATGCCGCCAGGCAGGTCGCGCGCAACCGGCGCGTGTTGTCGCGGAAGTACTTCATGGGGCGGTGGCCTTCTGTGCGGGGTGCGTCGCGACGGGCGCCGGCTTGTAGGTCTGTTCGCCCGCCGTGATCGCCAGATCCAGGCGGTTTTCCGGGGGCGGCAACGGGCAGGTCGCGAACGGGGTGAACGCGCAGGGCGGGTTGTAGGCCTGGTTGAAGTCCAGCCAGACCTTGCCGTCGACGACTGGCGGCGCATCCAGGAAGCGGCCGGCCGGATAGCTGCCGTGGCCGCTGGTGCGATCGGCCAGCACGAAGAACAGTTCGCCGCCGGGCTCGCCCAGCGCCTCGAGCCGGTAATGGCGCCCGTCGCGTTCGAACTCGACCGCGCCCGGGTTCGGCGATGGCGTGGTGGTGCCGATGATGTCGACGATCGGAATCGTCTTGCCGGGCGGATGCGGCACGAAGCGCGCCTGGATTTTCCAGTCCGCGGCCGCCGGCCAGTACTTCAGGCCCGCGAACCGCACCCGGCTGTCGGCGTCGGCATGCTTCACCCGCAGCGCATGGCGTCCGCCGCGTTCGATCACCGTCAGCCAACCCTTGCCGTCGTCGAAGCCGATGACGCCGGGCGACTCGTCGTGATCGCTGGGGACTTCCACCTTGCCCTTGATCGGCTGGCCATTGAACGTCGCCGCCACGCCCGGCTCGGGGGTGAAATGGATGCGTCCCGCCTCGTCGGACAGCATGCCCAGCTTGGCCGGGCCGACCGCCAGGCGGATGCCGCTGTCCGGCCCGCTGCCGATGTAGTGCGCCTTCAACTGAACCCAATGCAGGCCGACCAGGCTGGTCCAGCCATCCGGCTTCAGCAGTTCCTCGCGCCGCTGCGCGCGCCACTGATCCTGGGCCGCCAGGAAAGCCGGATCCTGCACCTTGCGCGCGGCGCTGATCCCGTCATCCGCCGCGTCGCGCTGGCACGCGGCCAGCAACAGCAGTCCACCCACGCAGGCAAATCGTCGCCAAGTCCCCATCACGTCCCCCGACTGAATCCACGTTCGATTTCGGCCAGCCCGAACCGCCGCCAGAGCGCGCCCGCATCGCCGTCACCGGCTTCGATGCGTTCGACCTCGCGCAGCAGGGCATTCATTTCCGCCAGCGTCATGCCGCGCGGCGCGGGCACGCCATGCCCTGCCATCACCGCCAGCACGCGCTCCACGCGCGCGTCTTCCTGTTCCGGCGCATCATCGCCGTCACCGGTGGTGGCCAGCACGTCGCGCAGCAGCGCTTCCGGATCGGCATCCACCAGCAACGCCGGAACCGCGCGCAGGCGCAGGCGTGTTTCGCCCGCCGGTTCGACGGTCAGTCCCAGCGACGCCAGCCATGCCGCATTCCGCGCGCCCCATCGCGCCGCTTCCGGATCGAGTTCCAGTTCCAGCGGCAACAACAACGGTTGTGCGTGCAGTCCGATGCCTGCGCGTGCCGTACGCAGCCGGACCAGCATCAGCCGGCGATGCGCGGCCGGCAGATCGAGCAGGACCATGCCCTGCGCATCCTGGGCCAGCAGATAGCGACCGTGCAGCACCGCGACCGCGAATCCCAGCGGCGGCACCTCGCCATCCAGTATTGGCGACAGCGGCGGCATCGCCGGTTGCGACGGCAACGCGCCATGCTCGCCGTACAGGGCTTCGTAGAACGCGCGTGCCTCGCGCACCTGTGCCACCGCCGGCAAGGCGTGCGTACCATCGGCGCCTTGCGGCATCGCCAACGCCTGCGCCATCGTCGCGCGGGTCTCGGCCAATGCCTCGTGCAGCGTGCGCAGGACGAAGTCGTAGATCAGCCGGGCGTCGCGGAACCGCACTTCGTGCTTGGCCGGATGCACATTGACGTCGACGCGGGTCGGATCCAGTTCCAGGAACAGCACGTAGGCCGGCTGGCGGCCATGGAACAGCACGTCCTTGTAGGCGCTCTTGGCCGCATGGCCGATATTGCGGTCACGCACCGCGCGACCGTTGACGTACAGATACTGCTGATCACCGGTCGCGCGCGAATACTGCGGCTGCGCGATCCAGCCATGCAGGCGCAGGCCGGCGGCGGCATGCTCGACGCGCAAGGCCTGCTCCACGAAGGTCTCGCCAAGGGTCTCGCGCACCCGCGCCAGCGGATCGATGCCATCCGGCCGGTAACGGCGCGCCGGCTTGCCGTCCACGCCCACCCGCAGTTCGATTTCCGGCCGCGCCAACGCGAGCGAACGCAACCACTCCTCGATGTGTCCCAGTTCGGTACGCTCCGCGCGCAGGAACTTGCGTCGCGCCGGCACGTTGTAGAACAGATCCCGTACTTCCACGGTCGTGCCGGGCGGATGCGGCGCCGGCGCCACTTCCCCGGGCTGGCCGCCATCCACGCGCAACGCCGCGCCGTGCGCGTCATCGACGCGCCGCGAAGTCAGCAGGAAACGGCTCACCGACGCGATCGAAGGCAATGCCTCGCCACGGAAACCCAGGGTGGCGACGGCTTCCAGATCATCCAGCGAAGCGATCTTGCTGGTGGCATGGCGCGAAATCGCCAGCGGCAATTCCGTCGCGGGAATGCCGCCGCCATCGTCGCGGATCCGGATCAGGCGGATGCCGCCCTCTTCCAGATCGATGTCGACGCGACGCGCACCCGCGTCCAGCGCGTTTTCCACCAGTTCCTTGACCACCGACGCCGGGCGCTCCACCACCTCGCCCGCGGCGATCTGGTTGATGAGGGTGTCGGGCAGTTGGCGGATCGGCACGTCGGGGCGGCGTGTTCGCCGTCGCGGGAAGTCAATGCGGATGATAGCCGAGCGATGGCCCGGCGCGCTGCGCTCAGGGCGCGCCGGCGGCTCCGCCCGCGGCGGCGCTGCGGGCCTCGGCTTCGGCCTGCGCGCGTGCGGCGAACAGCGTGCCCGGCGGCGGCTGGCGGGTGAAGTAGGTATTGACGCCATCCAGCACGGCGGCGGCGACCTTGCGCTGGTAAGCCGGATCCTTCAGCCGCTTCTCTTCGTCCGGATTGGAGATGAAGGCGGTTTCCACCAGCATCGACGGCATGTCCGAGGTGCGCAGCACCGCGAAGTTGGCGCGCTCGATGTTCGGCTTGTGGTTGTTGCCGACCCGCTTGAGGCCGTCCAGCACGTGGTTGGCGGCATCTTCCGAGGCGCGCATGTGACCGCTCTGGGCCAGATCCAGCAGCACCGAACCCAGCGTGTTGTCGACCTTCTGCAGGGCCACGCCGCCGATCAGGTCGGAGGCGTTTTCCTTGTCCGCCAGCCAGCGCGCCCGTTGCGAGGACGCGCCCTTCAGCGACAGCACGTACACGGAGGAACCTCGCGCCGAGCGGTTTTCCGCCGCGTCCGCGTGGATCGACACGAACATGTCGGCGCCCGCCGCGCGGGCCTTGCGGGCACGCATGTTGAGCGGGATGAAGACATCGCTGTCGCGGGTCATGTACGCCTTCATGCCCGGCGTGGCGTTGATCTGGCGCGCCAGTTCACGGCCGATCGCGAGCACGATGTTCTTCTCGTAGGTACCGCCCAGGCCCACGGCACCCGAATCCTGGCCGCCGTGGCCGGGATCGATGGCCACGATCAGCGGGCGCATGCCGGCGCGCATGCCGACCCGGGGCGCGGTTTCCTGCGGCACGGACGCGGAAGCGGAAGCCACGTCTTCCGGCGCCGGCGTGGCCGGCTTGCCGGTGGCGATGGTGTACGGAACGCCGCCGGGCGTCGTGCCGGCGGCATTCGGCGCGGCCGGCGCGACCTGCGCGGTCGCCTGACCGTTGAGGATGGCCTGCGGGGACGGCGGCGCGTTCTGTTCGGCCGGACGCGTCGCCGGGGGCGTTGCCGGTGCGTTGGCTTGTTGGGCGACCTGCGCCGCCAGCGCGGCGGTGGCCTGGCCAGCCGAAGGCGTCGGCGCGGCCGGCGGCGGTGCGGTCGTCGCCGGGGTCGTCACGTTGTTGGATGCGGATGCCGGCGTGGTCGTGGCCGGCGCCTTGGCGACGGCGGGACCATCGCCCGGCCATTCGATGACCAGGCGCGCGCCGCCGCCCGCGGTTTCCACGCGTGGCTTGAGCGCGGTGACGGAACCGGCCAGATCGAACACGACCCGTAGCGTGCCCGGGCTCGGCTGGCCGGTGCGCACCGCGGTGACGATGCCTTGTCCGGCCGGCAGCTTCAGGCCGCGCGCGGCGCTGGAGGCCGGCAGATCGACCACCAGGCGCTCCGGCCCATGCAGCGCCAGGGTCTTGAACTCGCCCTTGCCCTGCAGGTGGATTTCCGCCCGGGTACCGGTCGCGCCGTTGCTCAGCTGGACCGCGCTGACCTCACCGGCGGAGGCCGTTCCGGCGCATGCGGTCGCCATCGCCAGTCCAAGGACGGCGATGCGAAGGCGTCGAAATGGAGGTTTCCCCAGGGACATGCGGCGGATTCAAGCACCAACCGCCCAGGAATGCAAGAAGTTTTCCCTTAATAATCCGTGACCTGCCGGATCTTCCTACACCGTCTGGACAGGTGATCGAGGCAACTGGGCACTTTTTTCCAGGCGCGCCAGCCATCCGCGGCCGGCTTCGCCCGTGGCTTCCAGCGTGACCGCACGGCCGGCGCCCTCGACCGCCAGCCGCACCCGCAGGTCGCAGGCCGGCAGGCCGGCGCCGCCGCGCTCGGGCCATTCGACCAGCCAGAGCGTGGCGCTGCCCTCGTCCAGGCCGAGGAAATCCAGTTCCCCCGCGTCGCCGATGCGGTACAGATCCAGGTGCCAGGCTTCGCCGTCACCCAGCGGATAGCGCTCGACCAGGGTGTAGGTCGGGCTGCGGATCGCGCCCTGCACGCCCAAGGCCCGCAGCAATGCGCGCGCCAGGGTGGATTTGCCCGCGCCGAGATCGCCTTGCAGGTGGACCACGGCGCTGGCCGGCCGGGTGGCGGCGAGCACGTGCCCGAGCGCGTCGGTCGCTTCGCTGTCGGGAAGGAACAGGGATAAGGATTCCATGCCGCGATTCTAGCCTTCGCCGCGCACGCTCAGGGATTGGCGAACCGCCGCACGATCGGCATCAGATCCGAAGGCAGCAGTCCACGTTCGCCTTCCGCCGCGGCGACATCGCCCGCCAGCGAATGCAGCAGCGCGCCCGCGCGCGCCGCGTCGAACGCGGGCAGCCCCTGCGCGCGCAGCGCCGCGATGATGCCGGTCAGCACATCGCCCATGCCGCCCACGGCCATGCCCGGATTGCCCGCATCCAGCACACAGGGAATTTCGCCGTGCGCGGCGACGATCGTGCCGGCGCCCTTCAGCACGATCACCGCACGGTGGCGCTCCGCCAGCGCGCGCGCGGCGGCGAAGCGATCCTGTTGCACCTCGTGCGTGTCCACGCCCAGCAGGCGCGCCGCTTCACCGGGATGCGGAGTCAGGATCGCGTCGCGCAGTTCGTGCGGATGCGCGGCCAGCAGGTTCAGGGCATCGGCATCCAGCACACAGGGCGGTTGCGCGCGCAGCACCAGTTCGAACAACCCGCGTCCCCAATCGCCCTGCCCCAGTCCGGGACCGAGCGCGACGACATCGGCCTGCGGCAGCAACGGTGCCAGTTCCTCGCCGGATTCGACCGCGCGCACCATCGCTTCCGGCCGGCGCGCCAGCAGGGGCGCGACATGGCGTTCGCGGGTGGCGACGCGAAGCAGTCCGGCGCCGGCACGCAACGCCGCTTCCGCGCACAACGCGATGGCGCCGCCGCTGCCGTGATCACCGCCGATGCACAGTACCCGACCGGATTCGCCCTTGTGGGTATTGCGCCGGCGCGGCAACAGCCAGCGCGCGAGCGCTTCCGCACCCAGGCCGTTGGCGGCGGCGGCCACACCGGCGAAGGTCTCGTCGTCGACTTCGAGTTCGTCCAACGCGCACGCACCGGTGTATTCGAGTGCCTGGCCGGTGCGCAGTCCCACGTGCTCGGCGATGAACTGCAGCGTGCGCGAGGCCACCACCGCCACGCCGGGCACGTGTCCGCGATCGGCGTCCACGCCGCTGGGAACATCGAGCGCGAATACCGGTGCGCCCTGCGCGTTGATCGCCTCGATCAGGTGTGCGGAACCCGCATCCGGCGCACGCGACAGGCCGATGCCGAACAGTGCGTCGACCACCACGTCGGCGGGTGGCAGCGGTCCACCGCCATGCAGTTCGATGCGTCCGCCCGCGGCGATGTAGTCGGTGCAGGCGCGCTGGCTGGACGGCGTGCGCGGCACGTGTTCGTCCAGGTGCACCACCGTGATCCGGCGCCCGGAACGCTGCGCCAGTTGCGCCAGCACGTAGCCGTCCCCGCCGTTGTTGCCGGGCCCGCACACCACCACCAGGCGCTGGGCCTGCGGCCAGTGATCCAGCAGGTGCCGCCAGGCCGCCTGGCCCGCCCGCAGCATCAGGGCATGCGAATCGCCGCCCAGCCGGGCGCTGGCGCGCGCGTCCAGTTCGCGCGCGGCGGCGGTGTCGTACAGGGGAAGCTGCCGGACATGCGGGCGATTCTATACTTGCCGCATGTCTTCCACCGCGCCCGCCACGCTTCCGGATCCCGCCGCGCTCGCCGCGCGGGTGCGCGGGCTGGCGCGCGAGTTCGGCTTCCAGCGCTGCGGCATCGCCGGAATCGAGCTGGGCGAGGATGAAACCCACCTGCGCGACTGGCTGGCGCAGGGCCTGTACGGGTCGATGGACTGGATGGCCCGCCACGGCGATCTGCGCAGCCGGCCGCAGGAACTGCTGCCCGGCACCCTGCGGGTGATTTCGGTGGGGCTGGATTACGGCCGCAACGACAGCGACGACGCCTGGCATACCTTGGCCGACGGCCGGCGCGCCTACGTGGCCCGCTACGCGCTCGGCCGCGATTACCACAAGCTGATGCGCAATCGCCTGCAACGGCTGGCCGAACGCCTGCAGCAGGAAGTCGGCGCGTTCGGCCATCGGGTATTCGTCGACTCGGCGCCGGTGCTGGAACGCGCGCTGGCCCGCAACGCGGGCCTGGGCTGGATCGGCAAGCACACCTGCCTGATCGATCGGGATGGCGGATCCTGGTTCTTCCTCGGCGAGATCTACGTCGATCTGCCGCTGCCGATCGATGCGCCGGCCAGCGCGCACTGCGGCACCTGCACGCGCTGCATCGACATCTGCCCGACCGCCGCGATCACCGCGCCCTATCGTCTCGACGCGCGACGCTGCATTTCCTATCTGACCATCGAGCACGAGGGTGCGATTCCCGAGGAACTGCGCGTGCCGATGGGCAACCGCATCTTCGGCTGCGACGACTGCCAGCTGGTCTGTCCCTGGAACAAGTTCGCCAAACGTCACGACGAACCGGATTTCCGCGCCCGCAACGATCTGGATACCGCGACACTGCCGCAATTGTTCGCGTGGGACGAAGCCGAGTTCCTGCGCCGCACGGAAGGTTCGGCGATCCGCCGCAGCGGCCATGAGCGTTGGCTGCGCAACATCGCCGTCGCGCTGGGCAACGCGCCGGCCACGCCGGACGTGCTGGCGGCGCTGGCCTCGCGCCGCGAGGATCCCTCGCCGCTGGTGCGCGAACATGTGGCTTGGGCGCTGCGACGGCATGGGCTCGGCTGAGCCCACCCGCCTGTGGGAGCGACGTCAGTCGCGAAATCCTCGATGTCCGATTCGCGACTGACGTCGCTCCCACAAGACAGAAGGTCGCCGCGGAAAAATCAACCGCGCTTGCGCAACTCTTCCAGCAGCACGCGGGTGACCGGGTCGCTGGCCCGCGCCTCGCCCTTCAACGCCGGCAGCAGGCCGTTGGCAAGCTGCTTGCCCAGTTCGACACCGAATTGATCGAAGGCGTTGATGCCCCACAGCACGGACTGCGCGTACACGCTGTGCTCGTACATGGCGATCAGGCTGCCCAAGGTCTGCGGAGTCAGCGCATCGAGCAGGATCAGCGTGCTGGGACGGCTGCCCGGATACACGCGATGCGGGTCCTCGCTGCCCTGCCCGTTCGCCAGCGCCTCGGTCTGCGCCAGCAGGTTGGACATCAGCGCCAGATGGTTCTCGGCGTAGGGATCGTCGTTGCGGACGGTGCCGACGAAATCCAGCGGCACGATGCCGGTGCCCTGGTGCAGGGCCTGGAAAAAGCTGTGCTGAACGTCGGTGCCGGCGCCGCCCCACCACACCGGCACGGTGTCCACGCCGACCGGGCTGCCGTCGAGCTTCACCGACTTGCCCAGGCTCTCCATCACCAGTTGCTGCAGGTAGGCCGGCAGCAGCGCCAGGCGCTGGTCGTAGGTCATCACGCCATGCGCGGCGTGGCCGAGCGCGTTGCGGTTCCAGATCGCGGTCAGCGCGTGGCGCACCGCGATGTTGTCGGCGGGCGCGGCGTCCAGTACGTGCGCGTCGAAGTCCGACGCGCCGGCCAGCAGCGCCTCGAAGCGCTCGAAGCCGATGGCCAGCGCGATCGGCAGGCCCACCGCCGACCACAGCGAATAGCGGCCACCGACCCAGTCCCACATCGGCAACACCCGCGTCGCGTCGATCGCGAATGCGGCGGCGGCACGCTCCGGATTGGCGCTGACCGCGTACAGGCGATCGCTGCCGCCCAGCCAGTCGCGCAGGATGCCGCCGTTGAGCAGGGTTTCCTGGGTGCCGAAGGTCTTGGAGATCAGGATCGCCGCGGTCTTGCGCGGATCCAGCGGCGCCAGCACGCGCTGGGCGGCGGCGCCGTCGACGTTGGACAGGAAATGCACGCGGAAACGGCCCGGCAGCGGTCCGCGCAGCGCGTCGGCGACCAGGCGCGGACCCAGATCGGAACCGCCGATGCCGACGCTGACGATGTCGGTGACCTCGCTGGCTTCCAGATCCGCGATCAGCGCGGCCATGCGCTCGCGCACCGCGCTGGCCGTGGCGAAGGCTTCGCGCGCGACGGCGGCGCCGGAGTGATTGCCGCGCAGCGCGGTATGCAATGCGGCGCGGCCTTCGGTGACGTTGACCTTCTCGCCGTCGAACAGGCGCCGGAACGCGCCTTGCAGATCACGCGATTCGCCGAGTGCGATCAGCGCCGACAGCGCCTCGCGGTCATAACCCTGGCGGGCGAAGTTGAAGTACAGCGGGCCGTGGCGCAGGGCGAAGTCGTTGGCGCGTGCCGGATCCTGCGCCAGCAGCGCCGGCAGGGACTGTCCGCGCAGGCGCGCGGCATGGGACTGCAATGCGTCGAAACCCGGTGTCTGGCTCATGCGGCCTGCTTGGGAATGCTGTGGTTGGTGTGGGTGATCCTGTTGCTGCCGTCCACGTAGATCAGCTTCGGCTGGAAGCGCTCGGCTTCCTCCTCGCTCATGCCGGCGAACGCGGCGATGATGATCAGGTCGCCGATCTGCACGTGGCGCGCGGCGCCGCCGTTGAGGGAGATGATTCCGCTGCCCTCGTCGGCGCGGATGGCGTAGGTGGAGAAACGCGCACCGTTGGTGACGTCCCAGATGTGCACCTGCTCGAACTCGCGGATGCCGCTGGCGTCCAGCAGCAGGCCGTCGATGGCGATCGAGCCTTCATAGTTCAGTTCGGCGTGGGTGACGGTGGCGCGGTGGATCTTGGTCTTGAGCAGGCTGAGTTGCATGGCGGGGGGACGGACCACGGAGGAAACGGAAGTTTAGCAGCGGCCGCGGGCGGCCGACGTGCATGCGGCGGGAGGCGCGGTACGGGAGGCGAAGCGGGCGGCGGGCGCCGCGTTCACCATTCCAGGTTGTCGATCAGCCGGGTCCGGCCCAGGCGCGCGGCGATCAGCGCGACCCGGGGACCGGCTTCGCCGTCGGCCGGCTCGCTCAGGTCGGGTCGGCGCACCGTGGTGTAGTCCACCGCGAAACCGTTGTCCGCCAGGTGGCGTGCGGCGGCGGCCTCGACCTCCGTGCGCGGGCGGCCGGCGACGACGCCGTCGCGCATCGCGGTCAGGGCACGGCGGATCTCGGCGGCGCGCGGGCGCTCGTCGGCCGACAGGTACTGGTTGCGCGAACTCATCGCCAGCCCGTCGCTCTCGCGCACGATGCTGCCGGCCAGCAGTTCGATCGGAAACGCCAGGTCCGCCACCATCTGCCGGATCACCGCCAGTTGCTGGTAGTCCTTCTTGCCGAACGCAGCCAGATCCGGCTGCACCTGGTTGAACAGGCGGGTCACCACCGTGCACACGCCGTCGAAATGGCCGGGGCGATGCGCGCCTTCCAGCAGGCTGCTGACGCCGGGCACGTGCACCTTGGCCGCCAGTTCCACGCCGAACGGATACATCGACTCCACCGTGGGCAGCCACAGGACGTCGCAGCCCGCGCCTTCCAGACCGCTCATGTCCGCTTCCGGCGTGCGCGGGTAGCGGGTGAAGTCCTCGTTGGGACCGAACTGGGTCGGATTGACGAACACGCTGGACACCACCCGGTCGGCGTACTGCCTCGCCAGCATGACCAGCGAGTAATGACCGGCATGCAGGTTGCCCATCGTCGGCACCAGCGCGACTTTCAGGCCCTCGCGTTTCCATTGCCTGACGCGGGCGCGCAGATCGTGCAGTTCGGTGATGGTTTCTAGCATGAAGGTGTCCGCAGAGGTCCGCAGGATCGCCGCGCCGGAGCGCGGCTCAGTAGGAGTGGCTGGCGTCGGGGAAGCTGCCGTCGCGCACCGCGTTGGCGTAGGCGCGCACGGCGCCGGCGATCGATCCGCCTTCGACCAGGAAATCCTTGACGAACTTGGGCCGGCGATGACCGGTGTCCAGGCCGAGGAAATCGTGCAGCACCAGCACCTGGCCGTCGCAGCCGGGGCCGGCGCCGATGCCGATGGTCGGGATGGCGATGTCCGCGGTGATGGACGCGGCCAACGCCGACGGCACGCATTCCAGCACCAGCAGCGTCGCGCCGGCCTCGGCCACCGCGCGCGCATCGGCGCGCAGGCGGGCGGCGGCGGCTTCGTCGCGGCCCTGCACCTTGTAGCCGCCGAACTTGAGCACCGACTGCGGAGTGAGGCCCAAATGCGCGCAGACCGGAATGTCGCGCTCGGTCAGGAAGCGGATCACATCCAGCTTGTGGCCCGCGCCTTCCAGCTTGACCATCTCGGCGCCGGCTTGCAGCAGCGCGATGGAGGCGTCCAGCGCGCGCTCCGGCGTGGCGTCGGACTGGAACGGCAGATCGCTGATCAGCAGCGCGCGATTCAGTCCGCGTGCCACCGCGGCGGTGTGGTAGGCGATATCGGAAGTGGTCACCGGCAGGGTCGAGTCGTGCCCCTGCACCACCATGCCCAGCGAATCACCGACCAGGATCAGGTCGGCGCCATTGGCATCGAAGACGCGGGCGAAACCGGCGTCGTAGGCGGTCAGCATGACCAGCTTGCGTCCGTCCCGCTTGGCCTCGGCCAGGGCGGGAACGGTCCAGGGTTTGCTATCGGCGTGAGTACTCATGGGGATGCATTATCCGCTCATAACGGCTGGATATTCGAGCTTTCCAGGCCGGACACTGCATCCCGCGCGTAACCGACGCCCGGAATCCGGATGTCCGGCGCCAGTTCCAGCAACGGCACCAGCGCGAAGGCGCGCTCGTGCAGGCGCGGATGCGGCAGTTGCAGGCCGGGCACGTCCAGCACCCGATCGCCGAACAGCAGCAGGTCCAGATCCAGGCGCCGCGGTCCCCAGCGCTGTTCGCGGGCGCGATCCCTGCCGAACTCCCGTTCGATGGCCAGCAGGTGTTCCAGCAGCGCCAGCGGTTCCAGCGACGTGCGCAGCATCGCCACCGCATTGATGAAGTCCGGCTGCGCCTCCAGGCCCCAGGCCGGCGTGCGATAGAGCCGCGACACCGCCACGCATTCGGTCTCCGGCAGCCGCGCCAGGCGTGCGGCGGCCGCCAGCAGGCTGGCCCGGGCATCGCCCAGGTTCGCACCCAGGCCGACGAACGCCTCGCTCGGCGGGGTCATTTCGGCCGGTTCATTCCGGCGAGGCGGCGCTGCTGCGACGACGACGGCGACGGCGACGGCGGCCTTGCGGACCGCCCTCCTCGTCCGGATGGCCGGCCGCGGACACCAGCGCACTGGCCAGCGCCTCGGGCGACTGCGCCTGCGCTTCGCGCCAGAACGCCACGTCCTCGGCGTGTTCGCTGGACGCGGACAGCCGCAGCACCAGGAAATCGAACGCGGCGCGGAAGCGCGGATGGCTCAGCAGGCGCATGACGCGCTTGCGCTGGCGGTTGCCGAAACGGGTCTGCAGCAGCCAGATCTCCTGCATCGGCAGCGAGAACCGACGCGGCAGCGCGACCGTGTTGAGCTGATGCAGGGTGACCCGATCGGCGGCGCGGCGCTGCGCTTCCTCCGCGTGCACGCCCTGCGCCTGCAACGCCATCAGGGCGCGGCAGTACGCCGGCCACAGCAACAGCGCGAACAGGAACGCCGGCGACACCGGCTCGTCGTTGGCCACCCGCCGGTCGGTGCCGGCCAGGCCCTCGACCAGCATGCGACGCAGCGCGCCGCTGCGGTTGGACGCCAGCGCCGCCGCGGTTTCCGGCAGCAGCACGCCGAGCAGGCCGAACCGCTCCAGGCCTTCGAAGCTGGCCACCGCGTGGCCGGACAGGAACAGCTTGAGGATTTCCTCGAACAGGCGCGCGGGCGCCGCGTCCGACAACAGCGATGCCAGTCGCGCGATCGGTTCGGCGGTTGCCGCCTCGATCGAGAAATCCAGCTTGGCCGCCAGCCGCACCGCGCGCAGCATGCGTACCGGGTCCTCGCGATAGCGCTGCTCGGGATCGCCGATCAGCCGCAGCGTGCGTGCCTGCACGTCCTCGAATCCGCCCACGTAATCGCGCACCGAGAAATCCTCGATGGCGTAGTACAGCGCGTTGGCGGTGAAGTCGCGGCGCACCGCGTCGTCCTCGACCGTGCCGTAGACGTTGTCGCGGACCAGCCGGCCGTTCTCCATTTCGCGATCGCCGCTGCCATCGTCGCTGTTGGCGCGGAAGGTGGCGACCTCGATGATCTCGCTGCCGAACACCACGTGCGCCAGCCGGAACCGGCGGCCGATCAGGCGGCAGTTGCGGAACAACTGCTTGACCTGTTCCGGGGTGGCGTCGGTGGCGACGTCGAAGTCCTTGGGATGCCCGCCGACCAGCAGGTCGCGCACGGCGCCGCCGACCAGGTAGCCGGCGAAGCCCGCGTCGCGCAGCCGGTACAGCACGCGCAGTGCATTGGGACTGATGTCCTTGCGCGAGATCGGGTGCTGGTCGCGGGGAATGATGCGCAGGGCGGTGTTCAGGGTAATGGTGGCGGTTCCGTCAGGTGGTCTCGTGCCCCGGGGCGGGCGATTGCCGAACGCCCGGGTAGCCGCCTATACTAATGCGCTTCGCCGGCATCACCCAAACGCTCCCTTCGTCTAGTGGTTAGGACGTGGCCCTCTCAAGGCTAAAACAGGGGTTCGAGTCCCCTAGGGAGCGCCATTCCGGCTTGAAGTCGCCTCGCGGACCCGCTCCCGCGGCGCCGGCGGCGGATTTTCCGTCCGCGCACCCGCCAGTCCTTCCCCTCGCCTAGCCCATGCCGCTGTGCCGCAGCAGCGCGTCGATGCGTGGCTCGCGTCCGCGGAACGCGCGGAAGTTCTCGGCCGCCCCGCGGCTGCCGCCGCGCGCCAGCACTTCCCGGCGAAAACGCGCGCCGGTGTCGGCCAGTTGCCCCGGGGTTTCCTCGAACGCGGCATAGGCGTCGGCGCTCAGCACCTCGGCCCACTTGTAGCTGTAGTAACCGGCGGCATAGCCACCGGCGAAGATGTGGCTGAACTGGTGCGGGAAGCGGTTCCAGCTCGGCGGCCGGTTCACCGCGATCTCGTCGCGCACGCGCTCCAGCAGCGCCAGCACGCTGTCGCCGGCCGGATCCAGCCCGCCGGCGTGCAGCAGCATGTCGAACAGGCCGAATTCCAGCTGGCGCACGGTCGCCATGCCGCTCTGGAAGTTCTTCGCCGCCAGCATGCGATCGAACAGATCGCGCGGCAGCGGTGCGCCGGTGTCCACATGCGCGGTCATCGCCCGCACGCGCTCCGACTCCCAGCAGAAGTTCTCCATGAACTGGCTGGGCAGCTCCACCGCGTCCCATTCCACGCCGTTGATGCCGGCCACCGCCAGCTCGCCGATCGCGGTCAGCAGCTGGTGCAGGCCATGGCCCATTTCATGGAACAGCGTGGTGACCTCGTTGTGGCTGAAGGTGGCCGGCCTGCCTTCGGCGCCACGGCCGAAGTTGCAGACCAGATACACCAGCGGCGTCTGCGCGCCCTGCCCCGCGCCGCGCTCGCGGCGGTTGCGGCCATCGTCCATCCAGGCACCGCCACGCTTGCCTTCACGGGCGTAGAGGTCGAGATAGAACTGGCCGACCAGTTGGCCATCGCCGTCGACCAGCCGGTAGAAGCGCACGTCCGGATGCCAGGTCGGCGCCTGGTCCGGTTCGACCCGCAGGCCGTACAGCGCCTGGATGAGATCGAACAGGCCCGCCAGCACCTTCGGCTCGGTGAAGTACTGCTTCACTTCCTGGCCGGAATAGCTGTAGCGCGCCTGCTTGAGCTTCTCGCTGGCCCAGGCCAGATCCCAGGCCTGCAGATCGTCCAGCCCGAGTTCGGCCTTCGCGAACGCTTCCAGTTCCGCGCGATCACGCCGCGCGTGCGGCAGCGCGCGGGCGCCGAGATCGCGCAGGAACGCCAGCACCGCCTGCGGGCTGTCGGCCATCTTGGTGGCGACCGAATAGTCCGCGTAACTGGCGAATCCCAGCAACGCCGCCAGTTCGGCGCGCAGGGCCAGGATGCGATCGATCAGCGCGCTGTTGTCGAGCCCGGCGTCGTCGCCCAGCTCGGAGGCGCGCACCGCGCTGGCGCGGTACAGCTGTTCGCGCAGGCCGCGATCCTCGGCATAGGTCTGCACCGGCAGGTAGCACGGCATCTGCAGGGTCAGCTTCCAGCCGGCGCGCCCCTCCTTTTCGGCCTGCGCGCGCGCGGCGGCCAGCACGTCGGCCGGCAGGCCCGCCAGCCGCGATTCGTCTTCGACGTACAGCGCCCACGCGTCGGTGGCGTCCAGCACGTTGTTGGAGAACTTCGCCGCCAGCGCCGACAGTTCCTCGCGGATGGCGGTGAAGCGGGCCTTGCCGGCCTCGTCGAGTTCGGCGCCGCCGAGGCGGAAATCGCGCAACGCGTTTTCCAGCACCTTGCGCCGCGCGGCGTCGTAGCCCTTCGCCTCGGGCGTCTGCGCCAGTGCCTTGTACTGCGCGTACAGCGCCAGGTTCTGGCCGAGCGCGCTGCCGAAGCGGGTGACCTTGGGCAGGTTGGCGTTGTAGGTCTCGCGCAGTTCCGGCGTGTTGACCACCGCCTGCAGGTGGGTGACCTGGCCCCAGGCCCGGTACAGCCGCTCGGTGGCATCGTCCAGCGGCACCACGAAGTTCTCCCAATCCACCGGCGCGATCGTCTCGGCCCGCTTCACCGCCGCGTCCGCCTCGGCCAGCAACTGGTCGATGGCGGGCGTGATCTGCTCGGGTTTGATCTCGTCAAAGCGCGGCAGGCCGGAAAAATCAAGCAGCGGAAGGGTCACGTCGGGACTCCGGGAATCAGGGCAGGAAGGCGGACTTGCCTTTCCACAGTGGAGGCGTCCGGCGCGGATGCAAGCTGCGCCCGCGCCGACGCGATGTCGTTCAGGCCGCGGCCTGCGCCGTCCAGGGCAGATCCGGCAGGCGTTCGCCGGCGGTGGCGGCGGCGATCACCGCGTCGCTGGCGCTCACCTCGATGCCATTGTCCGCGTACCACTGTGGGGCATAGTAGCTGTGCGCGTAGCGCTCGCCGGCATCGCACAGGATGGTCACGATCGAACCTGCCTGCCCGGCCTGTTTCATCCGCTGCGCCGCCCACAGCACGCCGACGAAGTTGGTGCCGGTGGAACCGCCGACCCGGCGTCCCAGCCGCGTGCTGACCTCGCGCATCGCCGCCAGCGACAGCGCGTCCGGCACCTTGACCATCGCGTCCACGCAGCTGGGCAGGAAGCTGGCTTCCACCCGTGGCCGGCCGATGCCCTCGATGCGCGAACCACCGGTGCTGGACAGCTCGCGCCAGGACCGGCCGGCCAGTGCTGCCCGGTAACCGTCGTAGAACATCGAGACTTCCGGATCCGCGCACAGGATGTCGGTGGCGTGCTGGCGGTAGCGCACGTAACGCCCCAGGGTGGCGGCGGTGCCGCCGGTGCCCGGACTGCAGACGATCCAGGCCGGCACCGGGTGCGGTTCGGCGGCCATCTGCTTGAAGATCGATTCGGCGATGTTGTTGTTGGCGCGCCAGTCGGTCGCGCGTTCGGCGTAGGTGAACTGATCCATGAAGTGCCCGCCGGTCTCGCGCGCGAGTTGGCGCGAGGCGTCGTCGAGATCGCAGGCGCGTTCGATCAGGTGGCAGCGGCCGCCCTGGAATTCGATCGCGGCGATTTTCTCCGGCGAGGTGCTGGCCGGAATCACCGCGACGAACGGCAGGCCGAGCAGGCGCGCGAAATACGCCTCCGACACCGCGGTGGATCCGCTGGACGCTTCGATGACCGGCGCGCCCTCGCGCAGCCAGCCGTTGGCCAGCGCGTACAGGAACAGCGAGCGCGCCAGCCGATGCTTGAGGCTGCCGGTGGGATGGCTGGACTCGTCCTTGAAATAGAAATCGATGTCCGGATAACCGGGCAGCGACAGCGGAATCAGGTGGGTGTCGGCCGAGCGGTTGAAGTCGGCCTCGATTCTGCGGATGGACGCGGCCACCCAGTGACGGTGCGACATGGAGCGGGAATGTCCGAGTGGCAAGCGGAAGTGGAAGCGGGCTGGGAACGGTCGCCCGGCATTATCCCACTTCCACCCGTGGGCCGCGGATGGCACGATGCCACCCGCGGTCCTGCCCGGCCCTCCTGACCGGATCAGCTCCGCCAATCAGATCCGCGGCAGATCAAACACCAGCACTTCCGCGCTGCGGCCGCCGGCGACGGTGACCAGCGGTTCGCCGTCGTACAGCAGGGCATCGCCGGCCGCCAGCGCGTGGCCGTTGACCGTCAGCTCGCCACGGGCGACGTGCACGTACCCGAGCCGGCCCTCGGCCAGGCGCAGTTCGGCTTTTTCATCGCCGTCGAACAGGCCGGCGTAAACGCGCGCATCCTGATGGATGCCCACCGACCCGTCCGCGCCGTCGGGACTGGCGATCAGGCGCAGGTGGCCCTGCTTCTCCTCGGCGGAAAACGCCTTCTGCTCATAGGAAGGCGGCACGCCCTGGCGGTCCGGGATGATCCAGATCTGCAGGAAATGGGTGGCGCCGGATTCGTTGTAGTTGAACTCCGAATGCTGCACGCCGGTGCCGGCGCTCATCCGCTGCACGTCGCCCGGCACGATGCTGGACGCGTTGCCCATCGAATCCTTGTGGCCCAGCGCGCCTTCCAGCACGTAGCTGATGATTTCCATGTCGCGGTGGCCGTGCTGGCCAAAACCGCGTCCGGCTTCCACGCGATCCTCGTTGATGACCCGCAGCGGGCCCCAGTGCACGTGGTTGTCGTCGTAGTAGCCGGCGAACGAGAAGCTGTGCCAGGAATCCAGCCAGCCATGGTTGGCGTGGCCGCGCTCGGCGGCCGGACGCAGGGTGATCATCGGGGAACCTCCACGGGAAACGTTGGCGAAAGGATGTGGTTCCGCCCGCGCAGGATAAACGGGTCGCCGGCCAACGGGCTGTTCCAATTTCGGGACAATATGGAAATTCAACCCAATAAAAATACTAAAACGGAACACACGGTCGATATCGCCTCTCTCGGCGCCGGGCGTCCCGCTCCCTCCGCCCTGCCCGGCACATTTCAGCTGGAGCGCGGATCCTGCGGCGACGGCCGGGACGCGAAACGCAATCAATGTCATCCGGATGAGTGCGTTGCATTAAACTTGTCGGGTTTTCCGTTTTGATGTTCTGCCAATGCCCTTCGTCGTCACCGAGAACTGCATCAAATGCAAGTACACCGATTGCGTGGAAGTCTGCCCGGTGGATTGTTTCCACGAGGGTCCGAACTTCCTGGTGATCGATCCCGATGAGTGCATCGACTGCACGCTGTGCGAGCCGGAATGCCCGATCAACGCGATCTATCCGGAGGACGACGTCCCCGCCGGGCAGGAAAACTACGTGCAGTTGAACGCGGAACTGTCGCGGGCCTGGCCGGTGATCACCACCCGCAAGGAACCGCTGCCCGACGCCAAGGAATGGGAAGGCAAGCCCGGCAAGCTGCCGCTGCTGGAGCGCTGATCACGACGCCGCCGGCGCATCGGAACATCCGCGCCCCATCCCTGGCGCGGGCATGAAAAAAGGCGCCTTGCGGCGCCTTTTTCCGTTTCCGGCGATGCCGGGCTCAGTTGCCGATCTTGGCCTTGAGCGCGGCGATGAGCTTGGTCGGCGCGTCGCCCTGCGCGGGCAGGCCGCGCGGATCCACCGCAGACACGTAGGCGCCGGCCTGGACGCCGACCACGCGCACCAGGAAGTTGCTGCCTTCGTAATTCACGTCGTAGGTGCCCAGCAGCTGCGCGCGGCTGGCGATGGTCACGCCCTCGATGCCGCCGAGCGCGTCACCGACCTTGGAGAACACCTCGTCGCGGCTGCCCGCGGCGTTGAAACCGGTGTTGGAAGCGGCGGCCGGCGCGCTGCCCTGGCCCTGCGACTGCACCTGCGAAGCGGTGGCCGGCAGGTTCATCGCGCCGGCGGTGCTGGGCAGGTTGAGATCCGGCGGGACTTCCAGCGGACGCATTTCCGGGCTCAGCGCGTAGTCGCCCTTGGCGCCCTTCTTGCTGAACCACTTGCAGCCCGACAGGCCGCCGGCCACGGAAACGGCCAGCAGCGCGAGGGCGAGCGGACGCATGAGCGAAGGCGAAAAACGCATGGTGTTCTCCTGGGTTCAGGCCGCGATCGTTTCGCGGCTGGATTGTTCTTCGAGCCGTCTCGCCTGTTCGGCGAGACGGTTCGCGGTGTCCTGGTGGGCCTCGGACAGCGGCAGCAGCGGCAGGCGCAGCCCGATGCCGATGTCCTGGCGCTGCAGCAGCGCCTTGACCGGGATGGGATTGGATTCCACCCCGAGGAAGCCATAGATGTCGCCGAGTTCGGCGTCGAGCGCGGCGACCGCCGCGGCATCGCCGGCGCGGGCGCGATCGCACAGCCGGCGGAAGGTGCGCGGCAGCGCGTTGGAACCGACCGAGATCAGACCGTCGGCACCGGCCAGCATGGCGCGGCCGGCGGTGGGATCGTCGCCGCTGAGGATCACGAAACCGTCGTTGCGCAGGGCCAGCAGCGCGGTCATGCGCTCCGGCTCGGAACGGGCTTCCTTGATGCCGATGATGTGCGGATGCGGCGCGAGCTCGGCCACCGTCTCCGGCAGCAGATCGCAACCGGTGCGGCCCGGCACGTTGTACAGGACCACCGGCAGGCCGCCCTGCTCGGCCACCGCGCGGTAGTGCGCGACCAGGCCGGCCTGGGTGGGACGCACGTAAGGCGGGGTGACCACCAGCGCGTAGTCGGCGCCGGCGACCTGCGCGCGGCGGGTCTGGGCGATGGTCTTGGCGGTGTTCATCTGCCCGGTGCCGGCCAGCACGGGAATGCGGCCGCCGAGGATTTCCACCGCCACGCGCAGCAGCCGCTCGTATTCCTCGTCGGACAGCGCGGCCGCCTCGCCGGTCGAACCGGCGACGACCACGCCCTGCGTGCCGCCGTCGATCTGCCGTTTGAGCAGTCGGCGCCAGGCGTCGAGGTCGAGTTCGCCAGCGGCCGTGAACGGCGTGGCCAATGCGGTAATGCTGCCGGAAAGGGACAAGCGTCTGCCTTCTTGAACGTCTTGTTGAACAGGGGCGTCGCGGAATCCGCGCACCCCGAGATGTTACTTGCGGCGTGAAAGCGCGGGCAAGTATGCTGGATCCCGTGCCGGGCCCCGCCCGGGGTGCCATTCAGACTCGCCGCCCTGCCGGAAGCCGCTTTGACCGATCCCACGCCCCGGCCTTCGCCGAACGAAAACCACCTCCTGATCAACGCCTATACGACGCATCCGGAGTCCCCGCTGTTGGCGGTGACGCGCCGGATCGCGGACAGCGGTTGCAATCTGGTCGATGCCCGCCTGTCCACGGTGGGCCGGGACGTGTCGGTGACCGCGCTGGCGACCGGTTCCTGGGATTCGGTGGCCAAGCTGGAGGCGATGATGACCCGGCTGGAGCGCGAGGAAGGCCTGAAACTGGTCTGGTACCGCACCGGTCCCAAGGTCGTGCAGTCCAACCTGCTGCCGTACATCGTGGAAGTGGTGGCCGCCGACAAGCCGGGCATCCTGTTCCAGCTGGCCGACTTCTTCGACCGCCAGGGCATCACCATCGAGAACCTGCAGAGCACGCGCTACCGCGCCATGCAGACCGGCGCGGAGATGTTCTCGGCGCAGGTGACCATCGGGGTGCCGGCCAACATGCACATCGCCGCGCTGCGCGACGATTTCCTCGAATTCTGCGACCATCTGAACCTGGACGCGATCATGGATCCGATGAAGTTCTGACGATGACGGCGATCAGCATCGGCAAGGCCCTGCCCAAGGCGACCCTCAAGCTGCCGCTGGCGCTGTCCGGCGGCGAAACCGCCACCCTCGCCGACCATGCCGGCCAGTGGCTGGTGCTGTATTTCTATCCGAAGGACAGCACGCCCGGCTGCACCACCGAGGGCCTGGATTTCAACGCGCTGCTGCCGAAGTTCAAGAAATTGAACGCCACGGTGCTCGGCGTGTCGCGCGATTCGGTCAAGTCGCACGACAATTTCTGCGCCAAGCAGGGCTTCAGATTCCCGCTGGTCAGCGATGCCGACGAGCAGCTGTGCCAGGCCTTCGACGTGATCCACGAGAAAAACATGTACGGCCGCAAGGTGCTCGGCGTGGTCCGCAGCACCTTCCTGATTTCGCCTGACGGCCGCCTCGCCCACGCGTGGCGCGGCGTCAAGGTTCCCGGCCATGCCCAGGCCGTGCTGGACGCATTGAAGGCGCTCCAAACCCAGTGATCGAACCGTGCTCCCTTTTCTCCACCATCCCGAGTCGCGGCGGGCGTGGTGGTTCGCTGCTGTGCGCTCTCCGCGGCGCGTGTTCACACATATCATCCTCCATGAGGCTGCCTGAATGACCCGAAGCAAGCGCATCTATGTGCTGGACACCAACGTGCTGATGCACGACCCCACGGCGCTGTTCAAGTTCGAAGAACACGACGTGTTCCTGCCGATGCAGGTGATCGAGGAACTGGACAACGCCAAGAAGGGCACCTCCGAAGTCAGCCGCAACGCCCGCCAGGTCAGCCGTTTCCTCAACGAACTGATCGTGGGCGCCGGCGCCGACCACATCCAGGCCGGCATCACCCTGACCCATCCGCAGGGCCTGCAGCTGAAGGCGCGCGGACAGATCGGCAAACTGTATTTCCAGGTCAAACCGGTGGATCCGGGCCGCACCTTCGGCACCGTCGCGCCGGACAACAAGATCCTGGCGGCGGTACTGGAACTGCGCGAGGAGCATCCGGAAGTTCCGGTCATCCTGGTGTCCAAGGACATCAACCTGCGCATCAAGGCCTCGATCAGCGGACTGGCCGCAGAGGACTACGAGAACGATCGCGCGCTCGATGATTTCAGCCTGCTGTACACCGGCGCCACCGAGCTGGGCGAGGATTTCTGGCACAAGCACAACGCCGATCTGCGCAGTTGGAGCGACAAGGGCCGCACCAGCTACGAGATCACCCTGGCCGACGACGAGGACTGGCACCCGAACCAGTACCTGTACCTGCCCGGCGACGACGAGGTCGAACTGCGGGTGGTCAAGGTCGGCGCGGATCGCAAGGCCACCCTCACCATCGTCGATGATTTCCGCCATGGCCAGCATGCGGTGTGGGGCATCACCGCGCGCAACCGCGAGCAGAACTTCGCGCTCAACGCGCTGATGGATCCGGAGATCGATTTCGTCACCCTGCTCGGCACCGCCGGCACCGGCAAGACCCTGCTGGCGCTGGCCGCCGGCCTGGCGCAGACGATGGACCAGCAGCGCTACCGCGAGATCATCATGACCCGCGCCACCGTCAGCGTCGGCGAGGACATCGGTTTCCTGCCCGGCACCGAGGAGGAAAAGATGACGCCGTGGATGGGCGCGCTGACCGACAACCTGGAAGTGCTGACCCATAACCAGGAAGGCGGCGCCTGGGGCCGCGCGGCAACCAACGACCTGCTCGCCAGCCGGATCAAGATCCGCTCGATGAACTTCATGCGCGGCCGCACCTTCCTGAGCCGCTACCTGATCCTGGACGAAGCCCAGAACCTGACGCCCAAGCAGATGAAGACGCTGATCACCCGCGCCGGTCCGGGCACCAAGATCGTCTGCCTGGGCAACGTCGAGCAGATCGACACGCCCTACCTGACCGAAACCACCTCCGGCCTCACCTACGCGGTGGATCGGTTCAAGGGCTGGGCGCACAGCGCGCACATCACCCTGCGCCGCGGCGAGCGTTCGCGGCTGGCGGACTACGCTTCGGAAGTGCTGTAAGGCGCACGCAGGTGGCGATGCCGGGCATGCCGGCATCGCCATCGCGCATCCGCGGCAAGGCGGATGCGGGGCTGATCGCATAGACTCGTGCGCTGGTTCGGCGAATCCATCCTGCACATGGGCATGCAACTTCCGCGCTGGGTCTGGATCGGCGCGATTGCGCTGGCTTGCGTGGCCGGCATGGTCAACGTCATCGGCTTCCTGGGCTTCGAGCACCAGGCCATCAGCCATCTCACCGGCACCACCAGCCTGCTCGGCGCGGCGCTGGCGGCCGGCGACGGCCGTTCCATCGCGCACCTGTGGGGCGTGCTGATCGCCTTCTGCCTCGGCGCGACCCTGAGCGGGCTGATCATCCAGGACCAGACCCTGCAGTTGGGCCGCCGCTATGGCGTGGTGCTGACGGTGGAAGCGCTGCTGCTGGCCGCGTCGGTGCCGCTGTTCCAGCAGGAACAGATCTGGGGCGGGCTGCTGGCCGCCACCGCGTGCGGCCTGCAGAACGCGATGGTCACCACCTACAGCGGCGCGCTGGTCCGCACCACCCATCTCAGCGGCATGTTCACGGACCTGGGCATCGGCCTGGGCCATCTGATCCGCGGACGCCCGTTGCCGATGCGCCGGCTCACCCTGAGCGGCCTGATCATCAGCGGCTTCCTGGTCGGCGGCGTGATCGGCGCCTGGCTGTTCCGGCGCTGGAGCTACGAAGCGTTGTTCGCGCCGGCCCTGCTGACCGGCATGACGGGACTGGGCTACGTGATCTACCGGCACTGGCGCGTGCACCGGTCCGCGCGCGGATAGCGCGGGCCGCCGTGGCGCGGGCGGATGGCACAATGTCGGTCATGACGCATCCTTCCGTGGTTTCCGCCCTCACCATCGCCGGTTCCGACTCCGGTGGCGGCGCCGGCATCCAGGCCGATCTCAAGACCTTCGCCGCGCATGGCGTGCATGGCCTGTCGGCCATCGCCGCGCTGACCGCCCAGCACACCCGCGGCGTGACCGCGGTGAACGTGCCGCCGATGGATTTCCTGCGCGCGCAGCTGGACGCCAGCTTCGACGATTTCGAGGTGCGCGTGGCCAAGCTGGGCATGCTCGCCACCGCCGGGGTGATTGAAACCGTCGCCGACGTGCTGCGCGCGCGCGCGCCGGCGCACGTGGTGGTGGATCCGGTGATGGTCGCCACCAGCGGCGCCAAGCTGCTGGAGGACAGCGCCCTGCAGGCATTGCGCGGACACCTGCTGCCGCTGGCCAGCGTGGTCACGCCGAACCTGCCGGAAGCCGAGCTGCTGCTCGGTGGCCGCGGGATCGCCAGCCTGGACGACATGCATGCCGCCGCGCTCGCCCTGCGCGAGCTGGGCGCGAAGGCGGTGTTCCTGAAAGGCGGACACCTGCCGGGCGCGGACGACGTCACCGATCTGTTCGCCGATGCTTCCGGCGTGCGCGGCATTTCCCACCCGCGCCTGGCGCTGGAAGCGCACGGCACCGGCTGCACCCTGGCCTCGGCGATCGCGGCCAATCTGTGCCTCGGCATGACGCTGGCCGATGCCTGCTTCGCCGCCTCCGACTACGTGCATGCCGCGCTGAAGCGGGGCTACCGCCCTGGCCGCAGCGCGGTCGTCGTCCTGGATCATTTCGGAGCCTCGCCTTGCCGATGAACATCGACGCCCGCGAACTGCCGGCGGCCAGCGCCGATGGCCACATCTGGACACTGGCCGCGCGCGTGCCGGAACAGCCACGCGCGCACCTGCTCTGGTTGCCGGCGCTCGGCGTCGCCGCCCGCCACTACCTGCCCTTCGCTGAGGCGCTGGCCGCGCGCGGCGTCGCGGTGTACCTGCACGAATGGCGCGGCAACGGCGGCAGCAACCTGCGCCCGGATCGCCGGCACGACTGGGGCTATGGCGAACTGCTCACCGAGGATCTGCCGGCCAGCCACGCGCTGGTGCGGGCGCAGGCCGCCGGCGCCGCCAGCTTCATCGGCGGGCACAGCCTGGGCGGACAACTGGCCGCCTGCTACCTGGGCCTGCATCCGCAGGCGTTCGAGCGGCTGTGGCTGGTCGCCAGCGGCACCCCGTACTGGAAGACCTTCGCCCCGCCGCGCGGCTGGCTGCTGCCGTGGTTCTACCAGTTCGCGATCTGGCTGGCGCGCCGGCGCGGCACCTTTCCCGGCCGGCGGCTGGGCTTCGGCGGCGAGGAGGCGCGCGGCCTGATCGGCGACTGGGCGACGGTGGGCCTGAGCGGCCACTACGCCGCTGCCGGGCTGGACGCGGATCTGGAAGCGGCCATGGCCGGCGCGACGCCGGCGATCCGCGGCGTGCTGTTCAACCGCGACTGGCTGGCGCCACCGGCTTCGCTGGCCGAGCTGCTGGCGAAATTCCCGCGCGCCCGCAAGCACGTGCTGCGCCTGGACGCGCGCGCACTGGGCGCCCGCGCCGATCATTTCGCCTGGATGAAGCAACCCGACGCCGTCGCCGCCGCGTTGTGCGGAACGGACGACGCGGACTGAGGCTCAGCCGACCACGATGCAGTCGCGGCCCTTGCGCTTGGCCTGGTAGAGGCCGCGGTCGGCGGCGTCGATCCAGTCGCTCACGGTCGCGATCGACGGACTGATCTCGGCCAGGCCGATGCTGACCGTGCAGCGCAGGCCGTCGCGGGTGAACGCGTAGGCCGCCACCTGCCGGCGCAGGCGCTCGGCCGAGACGATCGCGTCCTCCCATTGCGTCTCCGGCATGACGATGCCGAATTCGTCGCCACCGTAGCGTCCGCCGGTGTCGGCATCGCGCAGGCAGGCCTTCATCAGGCGCGCGAATTCCTCCACCACGCTGTCGCCGATGGTGTGGCCGCGGGTGTCGTTGATCTGCTTGAAGTGGTCGATGTCGATCAGCACCAGCACCGCCGGCCGGCGCGCGCGCTGGTAGCGGTTGAGTTCCACCGCCACCGCGTACAGCCACTGCTGCCGGTTCATCAGGCCGGTGGCGGCGTCGAAGCGCGCCATCTTCTCCAGCAGATCCTTGTGCTGCTGCGCCTTGCGCGAGATGGCATGGGTGGCGAAGCCGATCGCCATCGGATAGATCACCAGGAACGGCAGGCAGGCCAGCACCACCGGGTAGCTGGTCAGCGGTTCGAAGGCGAATCCCCAGGCCGCGCTCGCCGCCAGGCAGGTCAGCGCCATCGCCCCCAGGGTGCGGGCGCCGAAGCGCGGACCGCCGATGATGACCTTGTCCATCGTCAGCATCACCGCCAGCAGCGCACTGGGCAGGACATCGAAACGCATCGCGGCGACCCAGAAGCCGCCCATCGCGGCATCGAAGGTCAGGTTGCGGTACTCGTCGTTGATCGGGTCCGCGCTGCGGCGGACGCGCCAATAGGCCAGGTGCGGCCAGACCAGGCCGTTGAACAGCAGCAGCAGCCACAGGGCCGGACCGTCGCCATGTTCGCGCAGGACCGCACCGACGCAGATCGTGCCCAGCCCCAGTCCCAGCACCCGCATCCGATAGGTACGGAAGCCGAAGCGGCTGCGGCTCTGCTCGTCGATGCGGTTTGCGCGTTCCAGTGGCAAGACAAGCGGTCGGTGGCTCCGTCCGGCGGATTCTCCGCGAACGGACCGGCAGCGTCCAGCGGCGAAGGCATGCGCCGGCGCCGTGCACCCGCGTACGTCCGGGTCAGGCCGCGTCGTAACCGCGTGGATTCATCGACTGCCAGCGCCAGGCGTCTTCGCACATGGCGTCGATGCCGCGTTCGGCGCGCCAGCCCAGCAGTTCGTGGGCGAGCCGCGGGTCGGCGTAGACCTCGGCCACGTCGCCGGCGCGGCGGGCCACGATGTCGTAGGGAATGGCGCGGCCGGAAGCGCGGGTGAACGCGGCGATCAGTTCGAGCACGCTGGCGCCCTGCCCGGTCCCCAGGTTGACCGTCAGGCTGCGATCCGCCCGCGTCAGGTAGTCGAGTGCATCGGCATGGGCCCGGGCCAGATCGACCACGTGGATGTAGTCGCGCACGCCGGTGCCGTCGCGGGTGGGGTAGTCGCCGCCGAACACCTGCAGGCGCTCGCGCCGCCCCACCGCCACCTGGCAGATGTAAGGCATCAGGTTGTTCGGAATGCCGGACGGATCTTCGCCGATCAGGCCGGAGGCGTGCGCGCCGACCGGATTGAAGTAGCGCAGGTTGGCGGCGCGGAACGCCGGATCCGACCGGCACAGGTCGCCGATCAGGTCCTCCATCACCAGCTTGGTCCGCCCGTAGGGATTGGTCACGCTCAGCGGCGCGTCCTCGCTCACCGGCACCCGGGCCGGGTCGCCATAGACCGTCGCCGAGGAACTGAACACCAGCCGGCGCACGCCGGCGCCGCGCATCGCCTGCAACAGGTGGATGGTGCCGCTGATGTTGTTCTCGAAGTAGTCGAGCGGCCGCTCGCCGGACTCGCCGACCGCCTTGAGCGCGGCGAAGTGCACCACCGCGTCGTAGGCATGGGCGTCGAACAGCGCGTGCACGGCGGGGCGATCGCGCAGATCCAGGGTGTGGCAGGTCGGCGCCTGCCCGGTGATCCGGGCGAGCCGCTCCAGCACCCGCGGCGAGCTGTTGGAAAAATTGTCGGCGATGTGCACGTGGTGGCCGCGCCCGGCCAGTTCCACGTAGGTATGTGCGCCGATGTAGCCGGCGCCGCCGCAGAGCAGGATCCGCATTCCTCGTTCCCGATGTCGATTCGTCCGTGGGCACCTTTCCGTGTCGGCCGCACCCGCCTGATGATACGTCGTGTCCGCGCCGGACAGGCCAATCGTCGTCCGAATCCGTTCCGCCTGTCCTCTCCGCGATGGTTTGCGCGTTTCCCGGCGTACACACCCGCTAGACTTCAGCGGTCGCACGTCCACCACAGGGGAACGACGCTTGATGAATGCCTCACTGCCCGCGCTCGACCAGGTCAAGATCGCCGTCATCGGCCTTGGCTATGTCGGCCTTCCGCTCGCCACGGCCTTCGGGCGCCGTTTCCCCACGCTGGGGTTCGACATCAACGGCAAGCGCGTGCAGGAACTGCGCCGCCACCACGACCATACCCTGGAAGTGTCGGAGGAAGAGCTCAAGGCCGCCAGCCTGCTGGATTTCAGTGACGACCCGGAAGCGCTGAAGGGCTGCAACGTCTTCATCGTCACCGTGCCCACCCCCATCGACGAGTACAAGCGCCCGGACCTGCGCCCGCTGGAATCGGCCAGCCGCACCGTCGGCCGCGCGATCGGTCCCGGCGGCGTCGCCATCTACGAGTCCACCGTCTACCCCGGCGCGACCGAGGAGGTCTGCGTGCCGATCATCGCGCGCGAGTCCGGACTGGTGTTCAACGACGACTTCTACGCCGGTTACAGCCCCGAGCGGATCAATCCGGGCGACAAGCAGCACCGCCTGGAAACCATCACCAAGGTGACCTCCGGCTCCACCCCGGAGGTGGCCGACTTCGTCGATGCGCTGTACGGCGCGATCGTCACCGTCGGCACCCACAAGGCTTCCAGCATCCGCGTGGCCGAGGCGGCCAAGGTCATCGAGAACACCCAGCGCGACGTCAACATCGCCCTGATCAACGAACTGGCGCTGATCTTCCACCGCCTCGGCATCGACACCCATGAAGTGCTGGAAGCCGCCGGGACCAAGTGGAACTTCCTGCCGTTCCGCCCCGGTCTGGTCGGCGGCCACTGCATCGGCGTGGATCCCTACTACCTGACCCACAAGGCCCAGCAGATCGGCTACCACCCGGACGTGATCCTGGCCGGCCGCCGCATCAACGACGGCATGGGCGGGCACGTGGCCCAGCGGGTGGCCAAGCTGATGGGCCAGCGCGGCCTGCAGACCACCCAGTCCAACGTGCTGATCCTGGGCCTGGCGTTCAAGGAGAACTGCCCGGACCTGCGCAACACCCGGGTGGTGGACATCGTCGCCGAACTGCGCAGCTACAACGCCAACGTGCACATCCACGACCCGTGGGTGAGCGCGGCCGAGGCGCGCGAGGAATACGGGCTGGAACTGGTGGCCGAACCCCGGCCGGGCGCGTACGACGCGGTGATCCTGGCGGTCTCGCACCGCGAGTTCATCGCCCTGGGCGTGGACGGCATCCGCAGCTTCGGCAAGCCCGGCGCGGTACTATTCGACGTCAAGCGCGCCCTGCCGCGCGCGGCGGTCGACGACAGCCTCTAGACACGGCTCCGCCTACCGTCGGACTCCCCATCCGAACCGTCCAAGGGCTTTCATGCGCGTACTGGTCACCGGCGCCGCCGGCTTCATCGGCTATCACCTGAGCGAGCGCCTGCTGGCGCGCGGCGACGAGGTGCTCGGCTATGACAACCTCAACCCGTATTACGACCCGCGGCTGAAGCAGGCCCGTCTGGACCGCCTGCTGCCGCGGCCGGGCTTCCGGTTCGTGAACGCCGCGCTGGAGGACCGCACCGCGCTGGAGCAGGCCTTCGACGGCTTCCGCCCGCAACGGGTGGTCAACCTGGCCGCGCAGGCCGGCGTGCGCTATTCGCTGGAAAACCCGCACGCCTACATCGACAGCAACATCGTCGGCTTCACCAACATCCTGGAAGCCTGCCGCCACCGCCGGGTCGAGCACCTGGTGTACGCGTCCTCCAGTTCGGTCTACGGCGCCAACCGCAAGCTGCCGTTCGCGGTCGAGGACAGCGTCGACCACCCGGTCAGCCTGTACGCGGCCAGCAAGAAGGCCAACGAACTGATGGCGCACACCTACAGCCACCTGTTCGATCTGCCCACCACCGGCCTGCGCTTCTTCACCGTCTACGGTCCCTGGGGCCGGCCGGACATGGCGCTGTTCCTGTTCACCCGCAAGATCCTCGCCGGCGAACCGATCGACGTGTTCAACCACGGCCGCCACACCCGCGACTTCACCTTCATCGACGACATCGTCGAGGGCGTGATCCGCACCCTGGACCGGGTGCCCGGGCCGGATCCGGATTACGACCCGCTGGCGCCCAGCCCGGCCACCTCCAGCGCGCCGTACCGCGTGTACAACATCGGCAACCACCAGCCGGTCGAACTGCTGCGCTACATCGAGGTGCTGGAGGATTGCCTGGGCCGCAAGGCCGAGCGCAACCTGCTGCCGCTGCAGCCGGGCGACGTGCCGGACACCTACGCCGACGTCAGCGCGCTGAGCCGGGACACCGGCTACGCGCCGTCCACGCCGATCGAGACCGGCGTGCGCCGTTTCGTCGACTGGTACCGGGATTTCTACCGGGTCTGACCCCTTCCGCCTGGCCGGTTTTGGCCGTCCGCCGCGTTTTCCCGGGTAATCCACACCACAGGGGAAACTTCCGATGAGACGCGCCCTTGCCGGCCTTGCTGCCGCAGGTCTTTCGCTACTGCTCGCCGCGTGCGCCACCACCTCGGGCAGCGACGCGCCGCCGCCGGTCGCCACCACCACCATGGCCACCGATGCCTACCACATCGGCGTGGACGACATCGTCCAGGTCTCGGTGTGGCGCAATCCGGAACTCGGCATCACCGTGCCGGTCCGCCCGGACGGCATGATCTCCGTGCCGCTGGTGGGCGATGTCTCCGCCGGTGGCCGCACTCCGCAGGAAGTCGCCAAGGACATCCAGGACAAGCTGGCCGCCTTCGTGCGTGATCCGCAGGTGGCGGTGATCCTCACCGACCTGCGCAGTCACGAATACCTTTCGCGCGTGCGCGTGACCGGCGCCGTGCGCCAGCCGGTGTCGCTGCCCTACCGCCCCGGCATGACCGTGCTGGACGCCGTGCTGGCGGCTGGCGGCATCACCGAGTTCGCCGCGCCGGACCGTTCCGATCTGCACCGCAAGAGCGCGGAGGAAACCCGCACCTACGCCGTGCGGCTGGACCGCATCCTCAACCGGGGTGACCTGAGCACCAACTATCCGGTCTCCCCCGGCGACGTGATCACCGTGCCCGAGCGGACGTTCTGATGAGCAACAATCCCCTTCCCGTCGCCCGCCGCGCGATCACCGCGCCGCAGGCCGCCGCGACCACGCTGACCCCGAACGAACTGGTGCCGATCCTGCTGGAGGAAGCCAAGCGCAATCGCCTGGCGATGGCCGCGATCTTCGCCGCGATCGCGCTGCTGACGCTGTTCGTGGGCCTGCTGGTGCTGCCCAAGAACTACACCGCCTCCACCACCATCCTGGCCCAGGAAAGCGACATCATCCAGCCACTGCTGGAAGGCCGCGCCGTGGCCACCGGAGTGGTGGACCGGGCCGGCATCGCGCGTCAGGTCGTCTACAGCCGCAAAGTGCTCGAAGAAGGCCTGAAGGCCGGCGGCTGGCTGGACAGCAAGCCCACTCCGGTGGAGCAGGACCGTTTGATGGAGCAGATCAAGGGCCGCATCGCCATCACCAGCCCGCGCCCGAACCTGGTCCAGATTACCTACCGCGACACCAACGCCAAGCGCACCTACGACGTCACCGAGCGACTGGGCGCATTGTTCATCCAGGAAAGCCTGGCCGCCAAGGAACGCGAGAGCCGCGAAGCCTACGAGTTCATCGACAGCCAGGTCACCGACTACCACGCCAAGCTGATGGAAGCGGAGAACAAGCTGCGCGACTACCGCTCGGCCAATGCCGACGCCCAGCCGGGCAGCGCCACCGACGCCAACACCCGCATCAGCGCCCTGCGCACCCAGGTCGAACAGACCCGGATGTCGCTGCTGGAGCAGCGCTCGCGCGAAGGCGCGATCGCCTCCCAGCTGTCGGGCGAATCGGCGGTGACCGCGGTGGCCACCCGCGAGAGCCTGTACCGCGCCCAGTTGCTGGAACTGCAGGGCCAGCTGGATCGGCTGCTGCTCAACTACACCGAACAGCACCCGGACGTGGTCCGCATCCGCCACCAGATGGCGGACCTGCAACAGGCCATGACCAACGAGCAGCAGCGCCGCGCGCAGGCGCCGCAGGGCAACAGCCCGTTCGACGACACCCAGATGAACCCGCTGTACCAGGAACTGCGCAGCCAGCAGGCGCAGACCCGGCGCGAAGTCGCCGCGACCCAGTCGCGGATGGCGATCGCCGAGTCGATGCTCAACGATGAGCTCGACCGCAGCCGCCGCATCGCCGAATCGGAAAGCGCGCTGGCCGAGCTGACCCGCGACTACGAAGTCAACCGCGACATCTACCAGGATCTGCTGCGCCGGCGCGAGAACGCGCGCGTGTCGATGGAACTGGATCGCGAAAAGCGCGGCCTGACCCTGCGCGTGCAGGATCCGGCGACGATGCCGCTGCGCCCGACCGGCCTGCGCTTCCTGCACTTCGCCATCGCCGGCCTGCTGGTGGCGGTCGCGCTGCCGATCGGCCTGCTGTTCCTGCGCGCCCGCTTCGACCCGCGCATCCGCTCGGCCCGCCAGCTGCAGAAGGCCACCGGCCTGGTGCTGCTGACCTCGGTGCCGGCCTACGCCTCGCCGCACGATCGCCGCCTGCAGCTCAAGCGCAACGCGCTGAGCATCGGCATGCTCGTCGTCGTCGTCCTCGCCTATGCCTTGGCCTTCGGGCTGAAGCAGATGGCCGCAGCCTGAGGACGATGCCATGCAACAAGCCACTCTGGAACCGCTCGTGACCCCGGACAACGAACGTTCGCAAGGCGTGCCCAACCGCGCCGACACCGCCCGCTCCCTGGCCCTCATGGATGAACCCAAGGCGCTGACGCCGCGCGAGCTGGAGGAGCGCCGGGTCATCCACCGCAACGACTCGGTGCGCGAACAGGCCGATGCCTTCCGCGAACTGCGCACGCGCCTGCTGGCGCTGGGCGGCGAGCGCAACTTCGTCACCCTGGTCGCGCCGGTCACCCACGGCTGCGGCGGCAGTTTCGTCGCCCGCAACCTGGCGGCCGCGTTCGCCTTCGACGACAGCAAGTCGGCGCTGCTGGTGGACTGCGACGCGCTGCATCCCACCCAGCACACCGCGCTGCGGATCGATGCCGGCCACGGCGGGCTGATGGACTACCTGGAGGACAGCGAGGGCGACCTGGCGCGGATCATCTACCGCACCGGCGTGCCGCGACTGCGCCTGATTCCCAGCGGTCCGCAGCGCGAGACCAGCGGCGAGGCCTACAGCTCGTTCAAGATGCGGGCGATGGTCGATTCGCTGCGCAGCCGCTATCCCGACCGCTACCTGATCCTCGACAGCCCCTCGGTGCTGGGTTCGCCGGATGCGCGCATCCTGTCCGAACTGGCGGATCTGGTCGTGCTGGTGGCCGGCTACGGCAAGGCAACCCCGGAAAACATCGAGAAGGCCGTCGCCAGCTTCCCGCACGAGAAGGTCGCCGGCGTGGTCTTCAACCAGATTCCCTGATACGCAAGGAGCAGGCGCATGCCGATGAAGTATGTGGGAGCCTCGGTCATCACCGCCGCCACGCTCGCCGGGATTTCCGCCGACGCCTGGGCCGCCCGGGTCGATTACACCGTCGACCTGGGCGTGGAGGACAACGACAACGTCACCCTCGCGCCCTTCGACCCGATCCAGCAGCGCTACCTGCGCGCGGGCCTGGGGTTCACCGTCACCGAAAACCTGTCGGCGTTGCAGCTGAGCCTGGGCGGACGGGTGGAATACCGGGACTACGAGGACGACGTGTTCAACGACACCGTCGACGGCACCCTCAGCGGACGGATGAACTGGACCGCCATTCCCGAGCGCCTGTTCTTCACCGTCGAGGACAACCTGTCGGTACAGCCGGTCAATGCGCTGGCGCCGGACGCGCCCGGCAACCGCCAGCAGGTCAACGTGTTCTCGGCGGGCCCGACCCTGCTGTTCAACTGGAGCTCCGCGCTGCGCGGCCAGGCCGAACTGCGCTACGTCAACAGCGACGCCGAGATCACCGACGAGTTCAACTCGCAGCGCATCGCCGCCGCGCTGCGCGCGATCAAGGAATTCTCGGCGACCAGCCGGATGTCGGCGAACTTCCAGGCGCAGCGGGTGGATTTCGACAACGACGTCGTCGCCCGCGACTACAACCGCTACGACCTGTTCGCCCGCTACTCGCGCACGCTGGCGCATTTCGAGCTGGGCGCCGACCTGGGCTATTCGCGCATCGACTACCGCCAGGGCGAGAGCCGTTCGGATCCGCTGATCCGCCTGGACGCCGAGTGGAACCCGACCTCGCAAAGCCAGTTCACCGCCGCCGTCGCCAGCCAGTTCTCCGATACGGCGACCGACGCCCTGCGCGGCATCGAGACCGACGCGCCGACGACCGTGCCCGAACACGTGCTGACCGGTGACGCGATCGTCAACGCCTCCCCGTACGAAGTGCGCAGCCTGGACCTGGGTTACCAGTTCACCAGCACCCGCACCAACTTCTCGATTTCGCCCTACGTGCAGAAGCGCAACTACGTGGACTCGAACGAGTTCGACCAGAAGAACCGCGGCGCGCGCTTCGACCTGCACTGGCTGGTGCGGCCGTCGCTGACCCTGGGTACCTACGCCACCCACGAGAAGCTCGAATACACCGTGCTCAACCGCGAGGACAAGACCACCCGCCTGGGCGCGACCCTGCGCTACGAGTGGTCGCGGCACTGGAGCCTGGGCCTGCTGTGGGAGCGCTACAAGCGCGAAAGCACCGACCTGGGCCAGGACGTCTCGCAGAACATCGTCTATCTGAGCGTGTCCTACACCAACCGTTGAGGCCGCCATCATGCGCACGCGCCCCTCGCCTTCCCCGTCGCCCGCTTCGCGCATGAAGAGCCATGGCTGGCCCAGCGTGTTCCTGCTGGCGCTGGCCCTGCTGGCCGCGGCGATGGGCCAGTGCAGCGAAACCGGCGCCGGCCTGCCGGAACAGAAGGCCGCCACGCCGCCGCCGCCGGCCGAAACGCCCGCGCCGGCGCCCGCGATGACGGCGGCGGCGGTGCCCGGCAAGGACACGTTGAACCTCGAGCTTTCGCGGGTGGATCGGCGTTCGTCGGCGTACTCGCGCTTCCGCGGCTGGGTCGACAGCGCGGTGGCCGGCAGCCCCGGCTACGCGTTCGCCGCCGGCGACGCGGCGCTGATGTTCCTGCTCAGCGACGGCGCCAAGTACTGCGATCTGGCCGTGCGCATGGTCGAACAGCAGGTGTCCGAAGCCGAGGCGACGATCGCTTCCGGTGGCCGTCCGGCGATCTCCGGCGACTCCTACCTGGAAGTGGGCCCGCACCTGGCCGATCTGGCGATGACCCTGCACAGTTGCACCGCCGACATCGACGCCGCGCGGCGCAAGCGCTGGTCCGACTACGCCGAACAGGCGGTCTGGAACGTCTGGCATCCGGCGCAGGCGCAATGGGGCGGCAAGGCGCATCCGTGGAGCGGCTGGTCGATCGACAATCCCGGCAACAACTACTACTACAGCTTCCTGGAAGCGACCATGTACTGGGCGCTGGTCAGCGGCAATCCGACCTGGATGAAGGAACTGCGCGAACGCCGCCTGCCGCCGTTGCAGGCGTACTTCGCCGGCCTGCCCGGCGGCGGCAGCCGCGAAGGCACCGGCTACGGCGCGGCGCAGATGCGCCTGTTCGGCCTGTACCGGCTGTGGCGCGACAGCACCGGCGAGGATCTGGCCAACGCCAATCCGCACGCGCACGACAGCATCGCCTATTGGGTGCATGCGACCGTGCCGACGATGGATCGCTTCGCGCCGATCGGCGATCAGGCGCGCAACTCGATTCCGGAACTGTTCGACTACCACCGCCGGCTGGTGCTGGAAGCGCGCCAGCTCACCCAGGAACCGAATGCGCTGGCGATGTCGTCCTGGTGGCTGGGCCACATCTCGGTGCCGCGGATGAGCCAGGGCTTCAACAGCCGCTACGATCTGCTGCCCGCCGGCGAAGGCGGCGCGGCGCCGACCGATCTGATCTACCTGGCCGAAGGCGCGGGCCATCTGTTCGCCCGCACCGGCTGGGACAAGGACGCGATGTGGCTGTCGTTCGTCGCCGGTCCCTACAACGAGAGCCACGCGCACCAGGACCAGGGTTCGTTCACCCTGTTCGCGCGCGACTGGCTGGCGGTCAGCGAGAACATCTGGAGCCACAGCGGCATCCAGCAGGGCACGCCGGTCCACAACGTGGTCCGCTTCGAACGCGGCAACCCCGACGCCCAGCAGTGCGCCGCGCCGCGCGGCGACGTGGTCGTGCACCAGTGCGAATCGCCGCAGTCGCGCTCGAAGCTCAGCCTGACCCGCAATCCCGACGGCGGCCTGACCGCGATCGCCGATCTGACCCCGGTCTATCGCGGCAATCCCGCGCTGGACAGCTGGCAGCGACGCATCGATTTCGGCGGCCGCAAGCTGCTGGTGCGCGACACCTTCAAGCTCGGCGCGGGCACGCGCGCGATCTTCCAGGTCAACGTGCCGGAGAAGCCGCGCATCCAGGGCAACGAGGCCCAGGCCGGACGGCTGAGGATCCGGGTGCTGGAGCCGGCCGGCGCGACCCTGCGCGCGCACGACTGGAGCAGCGTGGACGCGCAGGAATTCCGCAGCGGCTGGCGGCTGGACGTGGAAGGCGGCCAGGCCGGCTATCTGGTCGAACTCAGCGAGCAATGACGCGGCCGGTCACGGTTTTCCGCCCGGAGCCGGCCCCGTCCACGGCCCGGCGTCCTCACGGCTCCGCCACCAAGCCATCTCGAAGCTGAACGAACCCGACCGGGCCCGGCCGCCTCCTGCGGCCGAGTCCGTTATGCGGCTATGATGCGCACGCCGTTGCGCGGGCGTATGTGGCTAGGGGGAGCCGCAGCGGGCGATCATTCACAGGTCGTATCTTCTTTTTCTGCGCGCGGTTTCCTTGCCAGGAGATCCCCTTGTCGCGCATTCCGTTTTCCGGTGTTCCCCGCTCGCCGCGGCCCGTCCGTTGGCGCCGTTTCCTCCTTTCCGTCTCCCTCGTCGTCCCGCTGCTGACGGGTCTTGGCGCCGCCAGTGCGGCCGGCCTGCTGGGCAAGCGCGCCCAGTGGACCACGCTGCGCGTGTGGCAGGACGTGCGTGCCGTCGCCGCCCAGGCCGGTAGCTTCGCCCGCACCCGCTTCGTCAGCGCCACCGGCCGCCGTCCGGCCGGCACGGACACGACGACTTCGCCTTCCCCGTCGCCTTCCCCGTCGCCTTCCCCGTCGCCTTCCCCGTCACCGTCCACCTCGCCGGTGGCCGCCGGTGGCGGCGCGGTTTCCCAGAACACCTCGCAGCCGCGCCGGGTCGCCCTGCCCTCGGCGCTGCTGTACACCGATCGCGGCTCGGCCGCCTACACCCGCTTCAAGAACTGGGTGGACGCCGCGGTCAACAACGGCGGCACCGGCTACGGCTTCACCGCCAGCGAGGCGGCGATGATGTACCAGCTCTCGCCGGAGTCGAAGTACTGCACGCTGGCGGTCAACGTCGCCGAACGGCAGGTGTCGGCGGCGGAAGCGGCCATCGCCGCCGGCGGACGTCCGGAAGTGTCCAACGACTCCTATCTGGAAGTCGGCACGATGATCTCCGACGTGGCGGCCACCCTGGACACCTGTGGCGCGTTCATCACCGCCAGCCAGCGCAGCCGCTGGTCCGCCTACGCCGAACAGGCGGTCTGGAACGTCTGGAACTACGGCAGCGCGCAGTGGGGCGGACGCTCGTTCCCGTGGTCGGGCTGGTCCGTCAGCAATCCGGGCAACAACTACTACTACAGCTTCCTGGAAGCGACCATGTACTGGGCGCTGGCCAGCCGCAGCAGCACCTGGATGAACTTCCTGCAGACCAACAAGCTGCCGGCGCTGCGCGAATACTTCGCCCGCCTGCCCGGCGGCGGCAGCAGCGAAGGCACCGGTTACGGCACCTCGCACATGCGGCTGTTCTCGCTGTACCGGGTCTGGCGCGATGCGACCGGCGCGGATCTGGCCTCGGCCAGCCCGCACGCCACCGACAGCATCTACTACTGGGCGCACGCCACCGTGCCGACGATGGATCGCTTCGCGCCGATTGGCGATCAGGCGCGCAATTCCATCCCCGAGCTGTACGACTACCATCGCCGGCTGGTGCTGGAAGCGCGCCAGCTCGCGCTCAATCCGGATGCCCGCAACGTCGCCACCTGGTGGCTGCGCAACATCTCGGTGACGCAGATGACCTCGGGCTTCAACTATCGCCATGACCTGCTGCCGGCGGGCACCACGCCGGCGCAGCCCGGCGATCTGATCTATCACGCCAAGGGCGTGGGCCATCTGTTCGCCCGCACCGGCTGGGATCGCAGCGCGATGTGGGTGGCGATCGTCGCCGGACCGTACAACGAAAGCCACGCGCACCAGGACCAGGGTTCGTTCACCCTGTTCGCGGGCGACTGGCTGGCGGTCACCGCCAACATCTGGAGCGGCAGCGGCATCAACCAGGGCACCGACGTGCACAACCTGGTGCGGTTCGTCCGCAACGGCACGGTGGCGCGCCAGTGCGAGTCGAGCACGCGCATCTCCACCCTCGACGTCAGCCCGGGTTCCGGCGGTTCGTTCACCGCCAACGCCAACCTGACCCCGTCCTTCTGCGACAACAGCACGGTGGGCTCGTGGCAGCGCCAGTTCACCTTCGCCAACCGCCGCCTGACCGTGCGCGATCAGTTCGCGGTCGCCAGCGGTACCACCGCGACCTTCCAGGTCAACGTGCCGGTGGCGCCGACCCTGGTGAACAGCCGCGAAGCGGTCGCCGGACGCCTGCGGGTGCGCGTGCTGGAGCCGGCCAACGCCACCATCAACAGCAACTTCAGCTCGGGCAAGTACGTCGAGGACGGTGCGCGCTATCGCATCGACGTGACCGGCGGCACCACCGGCTATCTGGTGGAACTGAGCGAGATCTGATCCCGATGTCCCCCGCCTGCGCGACGTTCACCCGTTTCGCAGGCGGCGACGCAGATCCAGCAGTGGCGTGGGCACGAAGGTCGCCGACCACAGGCCCAGCCCGCGCAGCGACATCCGGCTGGCCAGCGCCTGCGACAACATCCTGCGCGCGCCGCGCAGGTTGCGCGCGTACAGAAGGTGCTGGCCGAAGTCGGTGCGGATGGCCCGCAGCTTGGCGTCCACCCGCGCCTGCGGCACGCCCAGCGAGCGGCCCAGGGTGGTGGCATTGTGCAGCTCGGCGCGCGCGCAGCGCTCGATGCGGCTGGTGATGCTGCCGGCCGCCGGCGTATAGCGCCCGATCAGTTCCTGGCAGGCCAGCACCCGCCAGCCGGCGTGGGCGATGCGCAGCCACAGGTGGTAGTCCTCGGCGCCGACCAGTTCCGGCGATTCGTCGAAACCGCCCACCGCCTCGAACGCCCGCCGCCGCACCACCGTCATCGAGGTGCAGATCCGGTTGCATTCCCACAGGGCGTCGAAATCCAGTTCGGGCGGCAACGCCGGCGCGCGCGCGCGACCGTGCAGCAGGCCGGCACGCGGATCCCGCCCCAGTTCCAGTTGCCGCTCCAGCTTGTGCGGCAACCAGCTGTCATCGGCGTCGAGGAACGCGATCCACTCGCCATCGCAGGCGCGCGCACCGGCGTTGCGGGCGGCGGCGGGGCCGGCGTTGGCCTGGCGCAGCAGGCGCACCTTTCCGCCGTAGCCGGCCAGCACCTCGGCCAACCGCTCGCCGTCGGCGGAACCATCGTCCACCACGATCACCTGGCGGGCGGGCACGGTCTGGGCGAACACGCTGTCCAGCGCCACCGCGATGGTCGCGGCGGCGTTGTAGGCGGGAATCACGACGGTGTAGGAATCGGTTGCTTCGGGCGTGTGAGTCATCGTCGAATCAGGTCGTCACCGGCTTGCGCTTCCACAGCGCGTGCCGGATGTACTGGAGCATGTACCAGGCCGCGCGCGGCGCGCTCAGTCCCTCGACCTGGCGATAGATGCGCCACTGCCAACCGGCAGCGCG
>OFDB01000001.1_pt1 | contig 213459 bp, 183 predicted proteins | sample 1521001 | NCBI WGS metagenome assembly OFDB01 (sample SAMEA2532531, study PRJEB24079) | metagenome | biome: bacteria; feature: seaside; material: soil | place: India | collected 2012-02-01 | depth 0.1 m | reverse complement strand
ATCAACCAGGGAACCGATGTCCACAACATCGTGCGGTTCGCCCGCAACGGCACGGTGGTCCGCCAGTGCGAGTCGACGACCCGCGCATCCACCCTCAGCGTCAGCCCGGGTTCCGGCGGTTCGTTCACCGCCAATGCCAACCTGACTCCGGCCTTCTGCGACAACACCGCGGTGACCTCCTGGCAGCGCCAGTTCACCTTCGCCAACCGCCGCCTGACCGTGCGCGATCAGTTCGCCGTCACCAGCGGCACCACCGCGACCTTCCAGGTCAACGTGCCGGTGGCGCCGACCCTGGTGAACAGCCGCGAAGCGGTCGCCGGACGCCTGCGGGTGCGGGTGATCGAGCCGGCCAACGCCACCATCAACAGCAATTTCAGCTCGGGCAAGTACGTCGAGGATGGCGCGCGCTATCGCATCGACGTGACCGGCGGCACCAGCGGTTACGTGGTGGAGCTGAGCGAGATCTGATCCAGCCTGGCCCGCCTGCGCGACGCTCAGCCGTTGCGCAGGCGGCGACGCAGGTCCAGGAGCGGAGTCGGCACGAAAGTGGCCGACCACAGGCCCAGGCCACGCAGCGACATCCGGCTGGCCAACGCCTGCGACAACATCCTGCGCGCGCCGCGGATGTTGCGCGCGTGCAGCAGGTGCTGGCCGAAGTCGGTGCGGATGGCCCGCAGCTTGGCGTCCACCCGCGCCTGCGGCACGCCCAGCGTCCTGCCCAGGGTCACGGCGTTGTGCAGTTCCGCTCGTGCGCAGCGTTCGATGCGGCTGGTGATGCTGCCGGCGGCCGGGGTGTAGCGCCCGATCAGTTCGCCGCATGCCAGCACCCGCCAGCCGGCGTGGGCGATGCGCAGCCACAGGTGGTAATCCTCGGCGCCCACGAGTTCCGGCGATTCGTCGAAACCGCCCAGCGCCTCGAAGGCCTGCCGGCGCACCACCGTCATCGAGGTACAGACCCGGTTGCACTCCCACAGGGCGTCGAAATCCAGTTCCGGCGGCAGCGCCGCCGCGCGCGCGCGACCATGCAGCAGGCCGGCGCGCGGATCGCGCCCCAGTTCCAGTTGCCGTTCAAGCTTGTGCGGCAACCAGCTGTCGTCGGCGTCGAGGAACGCGATCCATTCGCCGGCACAGGCGCGCGCGCCGGCGTTGCGGGCGGCGGCGGGACCCGCGTTGGCCTGGCGCAGCAGGCGCACCCGCCCGCCGTAGCCGGCCAGCACCTCGGCCAGCCGGTCGCCGTCGGCGGAGCCATCGTCCACCACGATCACCTGGCGGGCAGGCACGGTCTGGGCGAACACGCTGTCCAGCGCCACCGCGATGGTCGCGGCGGCGTTGTAGGCGGGAATCACGACGGCATAGGAGTCGGTGGCTTCGGGCGTGGCTGTCATCGTCGGATCAGGTCGTCACCGGCTTGCGCTTCCACAGCGCGTGCCGGATGTACTGGAGCATGTACCAGGCCGCGCGCGGCGCGCTCAGTCCCTCGACCTGGCGATAGATGCGCCACTGCCAACCGGCAGCGCGCAGTTTGTTGGCCGACACCGAACCGTTGCGCACCAGGTAGTACGCCAACGGGGCGTCGCCCGGCACCCGCACCGCGCTGCCGGCGCGGCGCACCCGATCCAGCCAGAACACGTAGTCCTCGTGCCCCATCTTCTGGAACGAAGCCTCGCCCAGGCGGCGGTCGTAGATGCCGGTGAGATTGCCGATGTGGTTGCTGCCCAGCATGCGGCGATAGTCGACTTCCAGCGGCGGCGACACCTTCGACAGCAGGCGACCGTCCTCCGCCACCCGCTGGTAGCTGGCGTAGCAGACCATCGCGCCGGTCTCGCGCATCCGCGCGAGCTGCAGTTCCAGTTTGCGCGGTTCCCACCAGTCGTCGCTGTCGAGAAAGGCGATGTGGGTGCCCCGCGCGGCGCGCAGCCCGGTGTTGCGCGCCGCCGCCACCCCGCCGTTGGGCTGGCGCACGGCGACGACGCGATCGTCGCGGCGCGCCAGTTCCTCGACGATGGCGGCGGAACCATCGCGCGAACCATCGTCGATCAGGATCAGTTCCAGTTGCCCGAAGCTCTGCGCCAGCACCGATTCAGCCGAACGCCGCAGGGTCTGCTCGGCGTTGTAGACCGGCATGATCACGCTCACCAGCGTGTCGATGTCCTGCGCCGGAGAGCGGGCGGCCCGGGTGTTCACGCGGCGTCCCGGGCGACCGTGTTGCGCCCCGACCCCGCCCACGACGAACGCGGCGCCGGCAGCACGAAATCGCGGTAATCGTTGGGATTGCCCTGGCGTCCGGCCTCGGCGGCCTTGGCGATGTTGTAGGCCTCGCGCGCGCTGACGTAGTGCAGCACGTAGCGCTGGCCGTCGTTGTAGGCCGATTCCAGGTGCGCGTGCATGGCATCCACCGGCGCGCCGAGCAGCGTGTCCATGTCCGCTTCCTGGGTGCCGTGGGTGTGGATCTTGATGAACACCCATTCCGGCCGGCCCTCGACATGCACGCCGGTGCGCACCCATGCGTCCACCCGTTCGGCGGAGGGCGGCTGGCCGCCGCGCACATCGGCGTTCTCGATGCGCGGGATCAGGCCCATCCGGCGATCCCGCCAGTTCAGTCCCAGCGGTCCCTGGATCAGCATCAGATCGCCACTGGGCTTGCCGCCCACCCGCACCGGGGTGCCGTGGTCGTGCGACTTGGGCGCGTGCGGATCGTCGGTGGCGTAGTAGATCGAATTGATGATCCGGGTCTGGGTGTCGCTCGGCGCCGAGGGCATGGTGAAGTCGGCGTAGCAGCCCAGCTCGCGCAGCAGGATGAGTTCGTTGTCGATGCCGCACCAGCGTCCGTCGGGACGCGAATTGTCCAGGCACCAGTTGCCGTGGATGAAGCCGAAGCGCAGTTCGCCGCTGGCCGGATCGCGCGGCAGCGCGCCGTGGCGCTCGTGCAGGATATGGCAGAAACGGGTGATGCTCTGGCGGAAGTTGGCTTCGGTGTCGTTGTCGTGGTGCAGGTGCACCTCGATCTCGCCGTAGCCGTCGGCGCACAGTTCGGCTAGCTTCTCCAGGTGTTCCGGCGCGTATTCCTCTTCCGGATAGAAGAAACTGTGCTGGGGCGGGCGCCCGTCGGCGTCGCGGTGGCGCGCGGCCAGCGCGCGGTACTCCCGGCACCAGCGGTCCACCCGCGCGCGCTGGGTCGGCAGGTCAGCGCCGCGCCACATCGGTTCGAAGTGATCGACGAAGCAGAACATCACGTGGACCGGCCGATCAGTGACCCGCGGCGGCTTGCGGCGCAGGTAGCTGCCGATCCAGATTTCCATGTTGCGGGCGCGCAGCAGGCGCCAGATCGCGAAGGCGCCGAGCGCCGCGAGGGCGGCCAGCACGGCCACTCCAATCAGAACGTTCAAGCCTTCCCCCCGTCGCTGCCTTCGTCCGGCGTCTGCCGCCATTCACAACAACGCGGGGCGGAGGTCGATCCGGCCAGCTGGCGGCCCGGTCGGCGGCGCGTCGGGCCGCCGCGTTCAGTCCAGCGTGGGCAATGCCCGCAGCGCGAAACCCGCCGCCTTCCAGCGCGGAATCAGTTCCCTGAGCAGATCCAGCGACAGCTGGCTGTCGTCGTGCATCAACACGATTTCACCCGGCCGCATCGGATGGCGGCCGATGACGTCCAGCAGCTCGCCGGCGGGCCGCCGGCTGTAGTCCAGGCTGTCGTAGGACCAGTACAGGATGCGTCGGCGCTCGCGGATGCAGCGGGCGATCATCGGCAGCGACAGCACCCCGCGCGGCGGCCGGAAGCCGTGCCGCTCGCGCCCGTTGATGGCGGTCAGCAGGCGGTCGGTGCGGTCGATTTCCTCGAACTGCTGCCGCAGCGACAGCGTTTCGAAACGCGGATGCGAGAACGAATGGTTGCCCAGCGTGTGCCCCTCGGCGGCGATCCGCCGGGCCAGCTCCGGGTGCCGTTCGATCTGCTGGCCGATGAGGAAAAAGCTGGCGCGGGCATCGTGCTCGGCCAGCAGGTCCAGCAGCGGCGCGGTGTGCTCCGGATGCGGACCGTCGTCGAAAGTCAGGTAGATCGCGCGGCCGTCGGCCGGCCCGGCCGTGGTGAGCCAGGCGTTGGGCATCCATCGCAGGACTTTCAGTCGGCGCGGCCGGGGATTCATGCGGCGTGGGGTCCGGATTCGGGGGAAGAAGCACCGCGGCGCGCGCGCGCCGCAGCATGCGGATCATGCCGGTGGCCGATGACAGGGTGAAGGACGACGCGCATCAGCCGATCTCCACTTCGGGAGCCAGTTCGCCCAGCGCGGTCGGCTGGCCGGTGTACAGCCGTTCGTAGCGCAGCGCCATTGTCCGGAACGAACCCTCCGCCAGCACCCAGTCGCGGCCGGCGCGGCCCATCCGTGCCGCGGTTTCGGGCGTTTCCAGCAGGCCCAGCAGCGCCGCCGCCAGCGCGTCGGGATCCCCCGGGGCGATCAGTTTTCCGTTGACGCCGTCGCGGACGATCTCGCGGTTGCCGCCGACATCGGTGGCCACGATCGGCAGCGCGGCGGCGCAGGCTTCCAGCAGCGCGATGGAGTAGCCCTCGCTGCGCGACGGCAACGCGAACACTTCCATGCCGGTCAGCAGCCGCGGGACATCGTTGCGGTCGCCGAGGAAACGCACGGCGTCGCCCAGCGCCAGTTCGCCGGCCAGATCCTCCAGCCGGGCGCGCAGGGCGCCATCGCCGACGATCGCCAGCACCGCCTGCGGCATCTTTGCGCGCACCTGCGCGAACGCGCGCAGCAGCGCCTGCTGCTCCTTGACCGGCTGCAGCCGCCCGACCGTGCCGATGATGCGGCTGCCGGCGGGCCAGCCCAGCTCCGCCGCCAGCGCCGCGCGTCCGGCGGCGTCGGCGGCCTGGAAGCGTTCCAGGCGGATGCCGTTGGGCACCGCCAGCAAGCGCTCGCGCGGACGCACGCCCTGATCGGCGAAACAACCGCGCGCGGCTTCGCACACGCCGGCGACATAGTCGGTCAGGCGCATGCTGCGGCGGTACAGCCATTCCTTGCGGCTGCGCGGATCCGGCGCGCCCATGCTGTGGCGGGTGTTGATCACCCGCGCCAGCGGCAGGCCCCACGCCGCCAGCACCGCGTGGTAATGCGCGGTGGCGTTGTGGCTGTGCAGCACCGCGCCGGGATGGCGGCGCAGCAGCGCGCGGGCGCGGCGCACCGCGGCCCAGTCCAGGCCCCGCCGCTTGTGGCAGGCGGTGACCTCCACGCCCTGCGCGGTCAGCTCCGGCGCCAGCTGGCCGGGCTCGAACAGGCAGATCACCCGGCAGGCATGGCCGGCGTCGCGCTGGGCCGCAATCAGGTCGATGACGGTGCGCTCAAGCCCGCCGCGTTCCAGGTTCTCGACGAAATGGATGACTTCCATACCCTTCATGTCAGTTCGGACACCGTCACTCGCTGCTTGCCCGTGGCGGTCAGCGGAATCTCGTCGGCGAAGCGGAAATCCAGCGCCACCTGCTGGCCGATCACCTTGCGCAGCTCCGCGCCCATGCGCTCGACCACCGACGGGTCGAAATCATGGTCGCGCACCAGGGTGATCTCGAAGGCGTCCAGGCGCTTCTGCACCACCTGGTAGCGGCGGATGCCGGTGACTCCCAGGAAGGCGTACACGATGTATTCGCCGGGAATGTAGCGCCCGTCCGGCGTGCGCAGGGCGTCCAGCTTGCGGCCGTCGACGCTGGCCAGCAGCGGCAGCGCGCGCCCGCAGGTGCAGCGCCCCTGCCCCGGCGTGGCCAGGTCGCCGTTGACGTAACGCAGCAGCGGCATGCCCAGGTTGTGCAGGTCGGTGACGATGATCTCGCGCGGACCGGCGACGTCATCGCCGATGCCCGCGCCCAGTTCGACGTGCAGGTGATCGATGTTGAGGTGCAGGCCCTTGCGGTGTTCGCACTCGGCCGCGATCAGCATGAATTCGCGGCAGCCGTAGGTGTTGTAGGCCGGACAGCCGAACGCCTGTTCGATCAGCGCGCGCTGGCCCTCGTGCAGGGTTTCGGCGGCGCCGAGGATGCGCTGCGGCCGGTGCGGGCGGCGGCCGTTGGCGATCAGCCATTCGGACATCTTCACGATCGGCGCGACGTAGGAAACAATGGTCTCCGGGCGGAACCGGTCGATCGCGTCGGCATATTCGGCCATGCGCGCCTCGCTCATCTCGAAGGCGCTGAGCATGTGCCGGTTGAAGGCCGCGTGGTACAGGCGGTCCTTGCGCTTCTGCGCGCCGACCGGCGTGCCCCACAGGTACAGCGTGCGCTGGCCCGGGCGCGCGCCGGCCCAGCCGTAGCCGCGCCACATGATCGCCATCCGGCGTTCGTAGCTTTCGTGGGTATAGCCGAACTTGAGCGGCTCGCCGGTGGAGCCGCCGGTGGTCTTGTACAGCAGGCCATCGCGCCGGTTGGCGGCGATCAGTTCCTCGAAATTCGCGCGGATGGTCGGCTTGTCCAGCAGCGGCAGGCGGGCGTAGTCGCCCAGGTCGCGGATGTCCTCGGGCGAGCGGATGCCCAGTTCGCTCCAGGTCCGCCGGTAGAACGGCACCTGCTCCCAGCAGTGGCGCAGCAGTTGCTGGAGCTTGCGCCACTGCACCGCGCGCAGCGCTTCCTCGTCCAGCGCCTGGTTGCGTTCGTACTCGTCCAGGTAGCGCAGGGTCTTGCGTCGGCGCAGGCCGGATTCGTACAGCGGGAACAGCACGCGCCGGAACAACGGTTCGTACAGGCTCATGAGGTGCCCTCCCCCGGCGCGCGCTGGTAGGCCCAGGCCAGGAAGCGTGCGCCCAGCCGCGGACGGCCCGCGGCGAAGCGCTGGTGCAGGTGCTGCAAGTGTTCGATATCGCCGCGGCTCCAGCACCCCAGCAGCAGCGTCAACGGTATGTAGGCCAGCACCAGCACCGCGCCGCCGGCCAGCACCGAGGCGATCGGCAGCAGGCCGCGCAGCGGCCAGGCCAGCAGCCCGGCCAGCGCGGCGGCGAGCAGGATGCGCGCCAGTCGCGCCCACTCCGGATGCGCGTGGCTGACCCGGCTGGCCAGGGTCATGTAGACCGCTGCGTTGAGGGTGGCGACGGTGATGTAGGCGACCACCGCGCCCTTCAGCGCGAAGTGGGCGATCAGCACTGCGTCCAGCACCACCTTGAGCAGCGCGCAGATGATCACCAGCACCAGGATGCTGCGCTGGCGGTCGGCGCTGACCAGCAGGCTGGACCCGCCCTGGGTCATCGCGGTCAGGCAGGCCGCCACCAGGCACACGGCGAACACCGGACCGGCCGCGTAGTACTCGCGCCCGTACAGCAGATGGATGACGTCGTCGCAGAACACCACGCCGAACGCCGCCAGCGGCGCGGCCAGCAGGACCAGGTAACCGGTGGTGGCGACGAAGCGTTGCGCGGCGACTTCGCGCCCGCGGCTCAGCGCGTTGGCCATCATCGGCAGCAGCAGCGCGCCGAACACGCCCGGCACCAGCATCGCCGCACCGATCGCCAGCTGGTAGGCGACCTTGAACTGGCCGGCGGCATGGCTGTCGGCGTACATGTTCAGGAACATCACCTCCACTTCGCTGGCGGCCATGAAGCCGACCGACACCGTCAGCGCGGTCCAGCCCATGTGCCGGCGCACCCGCGCCAGCAGCGGCGCCGGCAACTGCACGCCGGGCTGGCGCGCCGGCACCATCGGGGCGATCTGGCGGAACGAGATGCCGAAGAACACGAAGCTGGAAATCACGAACACCGCCAGCAGCCATTCCACCGGCGCGTCCAGCCGCCAGGCCAGCAGCACCAGCAGCAGGTTGATCGGCGTGGACACCAGCGCCACCGTCGCGGTCGCGCGAAAGTTCTCGAAACCCTTGGCCACGCCGATGTTGAACATGTAGGACGAGCGCAGCGCCACCGCCACCACCAGGAACCCCAGCAGCAGCTTGTGGTTCATGCCCGGGGCGATGCGATCGCCGCCGAAGACGAACACCGCGGCGCCGGCCAGCAACACCACCAGCAGGAAAATCCGCTGGGCCCGCCGCAGGTAGTCCAGCAGGTAGGGAATCATCTCGGTGCGCTCGGTGCCGCGCAGTTCGGCGACGAACTTGATCGCCGCGCTGGCGGTACCCGAGTTGGTGATCGCCACGCCCATCGCGACCAGCCAGATGACCAGGCTGTAGGTACCGAAACCGTCCGGTCCCAGGTGCCGGGCGATGACGATCGAGGTGAGCATGCCCAGCACGTACTCGGTGTACGTGCCCACCGAGGAGAACAGGGTGTTGCTGAGGGTGCGCGACCGACTGTTCATGCCATTGCCAGGAGGACCTTGACCACCACGTACAGCCCGATAACGCCGATTACGGCGTAAATCGGCCAGCGCAGCAGGTCCTTGTCCAGGCTGAACACGGGCAGGCTCGGATAGATCTCCCGCAGGCGCGTGTAATGGGCGACCACGAGGGCAATCAGCAGATACAGGATGATCACGTAGCTGCGGCTGAGGAAGAACGCCGCGGTGATGAAACCGCTCAGCGACATCAGCAGGGTCAGGGTCAGCGCGCGGTCCTTGCGCCACTCGGCCAGCGCCTCCTCGTCCGGCACCTCCACCGGCACGTCGTTGATGATGTCGTCGCCGCGTCCCAGCGGTGCCAGCATCATCCGGAAGCTGTAGCCAACGATGGCCAGCCACAGGGTGAAGCCGATGATGCCCAGTTCGGCCAACACCAGCACGAACGAGTTGTGCGCGGTCAGCTCGTGCAGATCCGAGTAGCCGCCGGCGCCGATGCCGAACACCGGGTTGCCGATGAACATCTGGATGCCTTCGTACCAGGAATCCACCCGGCCCATCGCCGAGGCTTCCGAGACCTCCATGTCCTGCAGGCGCGAGGGCAGCATCATCAGCCCGCCCAGCGCCCCGACCCCGAGCAGGCCGGCGGTGAAGATGCCGCGCTTGCGCCAGACGTACACGCCCAGCAGCGCGACCAGCGCCAGCAGGGTGCCGCGCGAGTTGGTCAGGTAGCAGCCGTATATCAACAGTCCCGCCACCACCAGCCAGAACAGCCGGCGCAGGCCCATCAGGCCGCCGCGCGCGCTCAGGTAGAACGCCATCGGCAGGCACATCACGAACAGCAGGCCCAGGTCATTGGGATCGTTGAAGATGCCGACGTACTGGATGCGGGTGCCCTGCGACAGTTCCACCCCGGTCCAGCCGATGCCGAGGGTGGCCTGCTCCACGCCGTGCAGCGCCAGCACGCCCGCGCAGATGGTCAGCACCGCCATCACCGTCTCCAGCCGCTCGCGGGTGTTGGCCGCGTTGGCCAGCAGCACGTAGGCCAGCAGCACCGGCGCGAAGATGAAGAACACGAACAGCGCGCCGCCCGGCCAGCCGTTCACCACCTTGGAGAACATCGCCACGACCAGGAAGCACGGAATCAGCAGGTACTGCGGCGCCGAGAACGACTTGCGCGCGGAGAACACCCACAGCCCGGCCGCCAGCAGCAGCGCGATCGACTGCAGCGGCGGCCCGGGGTTTTCGGCAACGGCCGGATAGTCCTGGGGCCGGATGATCACCAGCGCCAGATAAACCAAGATGAAAAAGAACATCAGCCCCTGTCGCTCCGCTCGATCAACCTGTGCGCAACCGTGATGAGTAACTGAACACTTCCGGCACCGCCACCATCGCCTCGAACCATTCCCGGTCCATCTGCCGTTCCACCGGCAGGCGCGGCACCGAATACAGCGTGGTCGCCTCGATGGCGCGGGTGCCGGCCACGTAGCTGCACGCCATCCGGAAACCGGCCGCGCGCACCGCCTCGACGGTGTCGCCGTCGAACGCGTCCGGCCCGCCGACCGGATAGGACAGCACCGCCACCGGCGCGCCCAGTTCGCGCTCCAGCGCCTGCTTGGAACCCTGCACCTCGGCGAGCATGCGTTCGCGCGGCAGCTTGGCCAGCATCCGGTGGTCCACGCCGTGCGAACCGATTTCCATGCCGGCCGCGCGCATCTCGCGCAGCTGGTCCCAGGTCATCGGGCGGCAGTGCGGATGGCCGCGATCGCGCGGCATGTCCCACTCCCGTTCCAGCCGCGCGATCAGCGCGCTCTGGCCCTCGTCGTCCAGCGACTTGAGCCGGTCCAGCAGCTCCGAAGCCTGCACGCGGCGTTCGCCCAGGCCCTCGCCCAGGGTCCAGTCCACGCCCAGCTCCGGCGCCTGCAGCCGCGCGGCCGGGGTGGAACACACCATGTGCACCAGCCAGTCGTAGGCGTAGGGACGGCCGGAGTCGATGTGGCCGGTGGAGACGAAGAACATCGCCGACATTCCGAGGTCGCGCAGGATCGGGAAGGCGATGCGGTAGTTGTCGTCGTAGCCGTCGTCGAAGGTCACCAGCACCGCGCCGCGCGGAATCCGCCGGCCCCGGTCCAGGTGGTCCAGCACCTGGGCGAACGACATCGGCACGAAATGCCGTTTCAGGTATTCCATCTGTTCGCGGAAGGCCCGCGCCGATGCACTGATGAGTTCGGTGTCGAAACTGAAATCATCCGGCTCGGCCGATTCCAGCACGCGGTGGTAGGCCAGCACCCGCACCGCGTCGCGCGGCCCCAGCCGCATCCGTCCCAGCAGCGGCAGCACGCCGGCACGGTGGCACCAGCGCGCCAGCAGCTGCCTGCGGCCCGCGCGTTCCCTTGCCTGTTTCGATGCTCCCCTGGCCATCATCCATCCGCATCCGGCAACCGTGCCCGATGCCCTGAATACGCGGATTGCCGCCGAATCCGGCCACGCCCGCGCCCGGTGGCCGCATTCGCGCCGGTTTGTCGTCTGGCAGGCGAACGCGAGCGCGCTGCGCTAACGTAAACGGGGATTATCAGGGGCGTTTTCTGCATGTCGGACGATACCGACTTCGTCGCGTTGTACAACGAACTGGGGCTGGACGCGGAGTGCAGCATGCTGAATTTCAAGCATGCCTACCGCCGCCGGGTGACGCAGCTGCATCCGGATCACCAGCGCCAGCCGGTCGAGATCGCGCGCCTGCAGCGGCTCAACCGCATGTACGCGGCGGCGCTGGAGTTCCATCGCACCCACGGCCGCCTGCCCGGCGCATCACGGCCGACGCTGATGCCGGCCGGGGACGACGGCGACGCGCCGGTGTTCGTGGACGAACTTCCGCCCGCGCCCACGGCGGCCAAGGCGCCCGCGTTCGCCGCCGGGCGGACCGCATGGACGCGTGATTCCGAACCGGCCAACGACGCCGACGAGGACCCCGAGCCCGCACCGGTGACCGGATTTGCGCGTCGTCGCCGTTACCTGCTGATGTTGGCGCTGCTTGCGCTGGTGCTGTACTGGTGGGGCGCGCAGAAAAGCGCGACGCCCTCGCTGGATCCCGCCGGTCCCGGTGACGCGGTTTCGCCGGGACTGGGCACGCCGGAAATCACCAGCCGGCTTGCCGTCGGCATGGACACCCGGCAGGCCCGGCGCATCCTCGGCGAACCCGATGGCGAGCATGCGGCCCGCTGGGACTACGGCCCCTCGTGGGTCGAGTTCCGCTGCGGCAAGGTGGCCGGCTGGTACAGCTCGCCGCTGCGGCCGCTGCGGGTGGACGAGGCAAGCGCGCATGCGGCGACCGAGGAGGTGCCGCACTGCTGAAGGACGAAGGTTCAGGGGGATTCGAATGTTTGCTGGCACCGCCGGACTGCTGAAGAAGGCGCAGCGACGCCTGTGGATGAAGTACGCGCTGCGCGGCGTCGGCGGCAGCGACAACCATGCCCGGCTGGACATGGCCTATCGCATGGAGGATCCCTGGAACATGGATTCGGCGATGGAGCGGACCCGCTTCGAGGCCACCAACCGGGTGATCGAACAGGCGTTCGGCCGGGTCGGCAGCGTGCTCGAAATCGGCTGCGGCGAAGGCCACCAGACCGAATACCTGGCCCGCCTGAGCGATGAGCAGTACGGCCTGGACGTCAGCGCGCACGCCGTGGCGCGCGCGCAGGCGCGGTTGCCGCGCGCGCATTTCGCCGCCGCCGACCTGTTCCACCAGCCGTGGGGCGAACAGCGCCACCGCTTCGATCTGGTCACCGCCTGCGAAGTGCTCTATTACCTCAGCGATCCCGCCGCGACCGTGGCGCGCATGCGCCACCTGGGCCGCAACGGGCTGATCACTTTCTTCGCGCCGGCCTGCGGCCGGATCGGCCCGCACGTGGAGAGCATCCCCGGCGTGCACAGGGACTGGATCCATCATGGCGGCACCGCCTGGCTGATCGCATGGTGGCGCGATGACTGACGCCGACGCGACCCTGCAGGGGCTGGGCGTGGTGTACTTCGGCAACGACTGGAACGCGGAAAACCGCACCAGCAGCCATCACGTCGCCACCCGCCTGGCCGAGCGCATGCCGGTGCTGTACGTGGACTCGCCGGGCATGCGCGCGCCCAACGCCTCCGGCCGCGACCTGAAGAAGGCGTGGCGCAAGCTGGGCGCGGCCCTGCGCCGGCCCGAACGCATCCGCGACGGCTTCTGGCGCTGCACCGTGCCGCAGCTGCCATTCCGGCGGATTCCCGGCGTGGACGCGTTCAACCGCCTGTTCGGACGCTGGGCGGTGCGCCGCGCGCTGCGCGCGGTCGGCATCCAGCGCCGCATTTCCTGGTTCGTCGTGCCGCATCCGGGCTTCCTGGCCCGGCGCCTTGGCGAGGAACTGTGCGTGTACTACTGCATCGACGACTACGCCGCGCATCCGGGCGTGGACGCGGAGCTGATCGGCCGCCGCGACGAGGCCCTCAGCCGCGCCGCGGATCTGCAATTCGTCGCCCCGCCGGCGCTGCTCGACCACAAGCGCGGGTTGAACCCGCACACGTTCTATTCGCCGCACGGCGTGGACGTGGATCTGTTCCGCCATGCCAGCGAGGCCGGCACCGAACTGCCCGCCGCCGCGCGCGACCTGCCCGGCCCGGTGATCGGCTACATCGGCTCGCTGCACGAATGGATCGATCTGGATCTGATCGCCTGGCTGGCGCGCCAGCGTCCGCGCTGGACCTTCCTGCTGGTCGGCCACGCCGCCGCCGACGTGAGCGAACTGCGCGCGCTGCCCAACGTGCGCCTGGCCGGCGCGCAGCCCTACGCCAGCCTGCCGCAGTGGGCCAAGGCGTTCGACGTGGCGATCATTCCGTACCGGATGAACCGCCAGGTGGCCAACGCCAATCCGCTCAAGCTGCGCGAATACCTGGCCACCGGCAAACCGGTAGTCAGCGTGCACAACCCCGAAATCGAAAAGTTCTCGCGCTGGGTGCGCATCGCCCACGACCGCGACGGCTACCTGCGCGCGCTGGAAGCCGCGCTGGCCGAAGACACCCCGCAGGCGGCCGCCGAACGCATCGCCGCGGTCGCCGACCAGACCTGGGACAACCGCGTGGACACCGTGCTGGACACGGTCGCGCAGGCCCTGCAACGCCAACGCCCCCTTTCCTGATCATGCTCAACACCCCCATGCCCGCTTCCCCGTCCACCCGCCTGCGCGTCGCCATCGTCGGCGCCGGCTATGTCGCCACCCATCATCTGGCCGCGCTCAAGCGGCTGGACTTCGTCGACGTGGTCGGCATCTGCGACAACCAGTTGCCGGCGGCGCAGGCACTGGCCCAGCGCTTCGGCGTGGCGCGCGCGGCCGCGCGCCTGGAAGATCTCGCCGACGCCCAGCCGCAGGCGGTGTACGTGCTCACCCCGCCGTCCTCGCATCCGGCCATCGCGCTGGCGGCGCTGGACATGGGCTGCCACGTGCTGGTCGAAAAACCGATGGCCGACAGCGTGGCCGATTGCGAAGCGATGATCGCCCGTGCCCGCAGCCGCGGCCTGCTGCTGGGCGTCAATCATTCGGATCTGTTCGATCCGGTGCTGATGCAGGCCCTGCAGGCGGTGCGCGACGGCCGGATCGGCGAAGTCGTGTCGGTCGACATCATCCGCAATTCCGAATATCCGCCCTACGCCGGCGGCCCGCTGCCCGGTTCGGTGACCCAGGGTTCCTATCCATTCCGCGATCTCGGCGTGCACGGCCTGTACACCCTCGAGGCGTTCCTCGGCGACATCGAACATGCCGAGGTCGCATTCCAGGCGCGCGGCACCGATCCCAACCTGCACTTCGACGAATGGCAGGCGCAGGTGCGCGCCGCGCGTGGCACCGGCCGGCTGCTGCTGTCCTGGAACGCGCGGCCGATGGAGAACCGCGTGTTCGTGCGCGGTACCCGCGGCACCATCGAGGTGGATCGCTTCCTGCAGACCTGCCGCGTCCACCGCGTGCTGCCCGGCCCGAAGTTCATCGGTATCGTCGCCAATGCGTTCTTCAGTTCGCTCAAGGACGTGTTCCGGATTCCCTGGAACGTGGTGCGCTTCGCCACCGGCCTGCTCAAGCCCTCGCCCGGCATCCGCCACGGCGCGCAGGCGTTCGCCCAGGCCGCGCGCGACGGCGCCGCGCCGCCGTTCACCGGCGAGGACGCGCTGCGCATCGCCCGCCTGCTGGAACCGCTGTGCGCCGAACCGGACCGCCAGCGCCTCGCCCTGCTGGAAAGCCGCTACACCGAATTGCCGCCCGCCGATGCGCTGGTCACCGGCGCCGCCGGTTTCCTCGGCCGCCGGCTGGTCGCGCGCCTGCGCGCCGAGGGCCGCAGCGTGCGCGTGCTGGTGCGTCGCCCGGTCACCGCCTACGCGCAGGATCCCGGCGTGCAGACGGTGATCGGCGATCTGGGCGATCCGCGCATCGTCGACCACGCGGTCAAGGGCGCGGGCGTGGTTTATCACGTCGGCGCGGCCATGCGCGGCGGACCGCGCGATTTCGAGGCCGGCACGGTGTGGGGCACCCGCAACGTGGTCGATGCCTGCCTCGCCCACGGCAGCCGCCGCCTGGTCTACGTCAGTTCGATGAGCGTGTTCGATCACGCCGGCCGCGCGCCGACCGCGGTGATGAACGAATCCTCCGCCTATGAACCGCATCCGGAATGGCGCGGCGCCTACACCCAGACCAAGCTGAGCGCCGAGCGCCACGTGCGCGAGGCGATCGAGCGCCAGGGCCTGCCGGCGGTGATCCTGCGCCCGGGCCAGATCTTCGGCCCCGGCGCGGAGAAGGTCACCCCCAACGGCGTCATCGGCCTGGCCGGCCGCTGGGTCGCGGTGGGCAGCGGCGCGCAGACGCTGCCGCTGGTCTACATCGACGACGTGGTGGACGCGCTGGTGCAGGCGGCCGACGCACCCGGCGCGCCCGGCCGCGTCTTCAACATCGTGGATACCTCCGCCGTCACCCAGGAAGCCTACCTGCAACGCGCGCAGCGCAAGCTGGGCGGCGAACTCAAGCGACTGCGGGTGCCGGTGTGGATGTTCATGCTGCTGGGCTGGGGCGTGGAACTGCTGGGCAAGCTGCTCAAGCGCGAGGTGCCGCTGACCCGCTACCGCGTGCGTTCGCTGCGGCCGCTGGCCAACTTCGACACCACCGCCGCGCGCGAACAGCTGGGCTGGACGCCGCGCGTGGGCGTGGAGCAGGGACTGGATGCGACGTTCGGTTGACCGCGTCGCCTTCCTTCCCGCCGCTTCCGTCGATGCGCGCCCGCGTGGCACAACCCTTGCATCACCCGCCCTGATCCCGCGCGGTCGCGCGGGATCGTGGTGACACCTCTCCACGGATACGAGAAAACCACGATGCTCTCGCCCGCCACCCGCTCCTTCGACGTCCGCCTGGAACCGCTGCCGGATCTCGAACTCCTTCGCCTGCGCTGGGAGGAACTGGAAAGCCGCTCCCGCTGCAGCGTGTTCCTCAGCTGGCTGTGGATCGGCACCTGGCTGAAGCTGATCTGCCCGCGCAAGAACGCGCGGCTGGCGTCGGTCTATCTGAACAAGCGCCTGATCGGGCTGGGCATCGTCACCGCGCGCCGCCGCTTCTTCGGCCTGGGCCCCACCCACCTGCGCCTGCACCAGGTCGGCGATCGCGCGCTCGACAGCCTGACCATCGAATTCAACGGCCTGCTCAGCGAGACGGGCCTGGAAAGCGACACCCTGGTGGCGTTCGTGGATCACCTGCACCGCCACGAGCACCACTGGCTGACCCTGTTCCTGCCGGGCATCGAAGTCGATCGCATTCCGCTGGAGCAGATGCGCGCGCCGGATCTGCGCCTGCGCATGTTCAAGCGGCCGACGCCATACATCGATCTGACCGGCCTGCGCGAGGATCACGGCCTGTACCTGTCGAGCGTACTCGGCCGCAACACCCGCGCCCGCGTCCGCCGCACCGCGCGCAAGCTGGGCGAGCGCTGGGGCGAACTGCGGGTGGAGGTGGCGGCCACGGCGGCGCAGCGCCTGGCGTTCTTCGACGGGCTGGTCGAACTGCACCAGGCGCACTGGACCGCCGAAGCCGGCGAACAGGGCGCGTTCGCGGATCCGCGCATCATCGCCTTCCACCGCCAGCTGATCGCCGATTCCGCACCCGATCATGGCGCGCAGCTGCTGCGCTTCGAAGCCGGCGGACACGTGGCCGGCTATCTCTACCATCTGGTTTCGCGCGGCGTGGTCTGCTTCTACCAGGCCGGCATCGACTACCCGCGCATCGGCGACTGCGGCAGCCCCGGGCTGCTGCTGCTGACCGAGGCGGTGCAGCACGCCATCCAGCAGGGCCAGTCGCGCTACGAGCTGATGGCCGGCGACATGGACTACAAGCGCGTGCTGGCGATGGCCGAGGGCCGCATGGCCTGGCTGTCGGTGGATCGCCTGGGCCTGCGCACGCGGGTGATGGATGCGCTGCGCGGGCGCCGGCACGGCACGGTGCCGGCATGACCGCCAGCGTCGCCATCGATGACTGGAGCCGACTGCAACCCGCCGATTTCGACGAATGGGAACAACTGGCGCGGAACAGCGCCGCTTCCAATCCGTTCCTGGCGCCGGGCTTCGTGCAGGCCGCCGCGCGCTGGCTGACGCCGAAGGCACCGCCCTCGCTGCTGCGCGTGCGCGACGACACCGGCGAACTGATCGGCCTGGCCTGCCTGGAGCGCCGTTCGCCCAACCTGTTCGTGCCGCTGCCGCACTGGCGCGGCTATCGCCACGCGCACGCATTCCAGTCCGGCCTGCTGCATGCGCCCGGTCATGCCGAGACGGTGGCCGCCGCGACGCTCGATCTGATGGCGCGGCCTGGATCGCCGCTGCGCGTGCTGCTGCTGCACAACCTGGTCGCCGAATGCCCGCTGTCGGCGGCGCTGTGGGCCACCCGCGATCCGCGCCTGCAATGGCACGAGACTCGACGCTTCCAGCGGCCGGTGCTGCGCACCCGCGCCGGTGTTTCCACCACCGCGCGCATGCGTGGCTCGGTGCTCAAGGATCTGCGCCGGCGGCTGCGCCGCCTGCAGGAGCAGGGCGAGATCTCCACCCGCATCCTGCAGGGCGGCGATGCCGATCAGGCCGCGGCCGAGCGCCACCTGGCGCTGGAACACGCGGGCTGGAAGGGCGGCGCCGGCAGTTCGATGCACGCCAGCGAGGCGCAGCGCGGTTTCTTCCTCGACATGGCGGCGCGGCTGGCGCCGACCGGCGCGCTGGTGTTCGTGGAAATGCTGTGCGGCGATCGCGTGATCGCTTCCACCAGCAATCTGATGTCCGGGCAGGTGCTCAGCGGCTTCAAGACCGGCTGGGATCCCGACTACCGCCAGGCCAGTCCCGGCCGCGTCAACGAATGGCAGTTGTTCGAGGCGATGAACGCGCGCTGGCCGCAGCTGCGCCAGTTCGACAGCCAGGCGCAGGAGAATTCCTACCTGGCCGAACTGCTGCCGGATCGCCAGGTCATGGTGTCCGGCGTGCTCGCCGCCGGTGCCGCCGCCAATCGCTGGCTGTCATCGGCACGCGTACTGCGGCCGCTGGCCTACCGGATGGGCCACGACGACTGAAGCGCGACGCGCCGATCAGCCAGCAGGCAGTTCAGGCAATCTGCGCGTGATGCCAGGCGCGTTCCTCCGCGCTCAGCCAGACCACCCGCTTGTGCGGATGCAACGCAGTCGGCGCCGGCAACTGCGCCGGCGGCCGGCTGCGCCACAGCAGGCGGCGGCCCAGCATCAAACCGTAGACGGTGGTGAACGGTTCGAATCCCATCGCCCGGTGCGCGCGCAGCGACGGACGATTGGAGTAACTCACGTCGGACAGGTATTCCAGCGGCGCCGATTCCACCGTGGTGCCGATCGCCATCATCGCCGACAGCAGACGGCGGCCGCGCCGCTCCGGCAGCACGTAGGCGTCGCGCAACCAGACCCGGGTCTTGTCCAGCGGGAACAGCCAGCCCATCTCGTCGAAATAGCGCGGCACGCCGTGCAGCGCCCAGAACCAGGCGATCAGCTGATCGCCCTCCTCCACCGCGAAGCAGCGGAAGCCGCGCTCGAAGCGTCGGCGCAGGCGCCCCGGATCGCCGGTGCGGCCCTGCTGCCGATAGACCTGCGACAGGCGTCCCTCGTCGCCCAGCCGGAGTTCCGTGAAATGCTGATGGGGTTCCAGCGCGATCTCGCACGGATTGCCCGCGTCACGCCGCAGCAGCACGATGGCATTGAAATCGAACATTCCAGTACTCCCCCCGGCTCCGTGGAGCCCTGAATTCGATCCGGCCGGGCCGATGCCCGCACCGCTCCCCCTCAACCGCGCAACCAGCGTCCCAGCAGCGGCAGCCGCCCCAGGCCCGCCGACTGCAGCAGATTCCCCAACAGGCCGCCGCCGCACAGCGCCAGCGCCGCGGGATAGACCAGCCCCCCGATCCCCACTTCCAGCAACAGCCGCGCCATCGCGGGCAACTGGCCGGCCATCATCGCACGCACGCCCCACACCGCCAGCACCATCGCCACGCAGGCCAGCGCCACCCGCGCCAGCGGCGGCCACAACCGGCCCAGGCGCACGCCGTCGCGATGGCAGGCGCGCACCGTCAGCAGCCACTGCACCAGCATCGCCACGCCGACCGCGAACGCCGCCGCCACCACTCCCCAACGCGCCAGCACGACGAACGCGGCCACCAGCACCGCCATCGTCGCCACCTCGATCCACAGCAGCACGCCGTTGCGTCCCAGCGAGGTCAGGAACGAGGACAGGATGAAACTGCCCGGACCCAGCAGCATCATCAGCGCCAGCACGCCCAGCAGCGGCGCCACCATCGCCCAGGCCGGCGGCAGCAGCGCCGCCACCAGGGTCGGCGCGCACACCGCCAGTCCGGCCGCCATCGGGCACAGCAGCACCGCCGCGACCACCAGCGCGTTGACGACCAGCGGCGCCCGCGCGGCCGGTTCGGCGCGCACGATCGCCGGCACCATCACCGTGCCGATGTGGCCGCCGACGTAGACCGCCGGCAACTGCGCCAGGTTGAAGGCCATGCCGTAGGCACCGGCGTCGTTCGCGCCGACCAGCCGCAGCATCAACGGCTTGTCCCAGTAGCGGCCGCCTTCGCTGAGGGTGATCTCGCCGGTGATCGGCGCGCCGAAGCGGGCGATGTCGCGCACCCGTTCCCAGCGGATCCGTGCCGGCGCCAGCCAACTGCGCCAGCCGGTGCCGGCGATGGTGATCGCGGCGATCACGCAGGACTGCGCGATGAAGCCCAGGATCATCGCCTGTCCGCCCAGCTCCGTCGTGCTCACCAGGGTGACGGCGACCGCCGCATAGGCGACGTCGCCCAGCGCGGTCGCCATCGCGATGCGGCCGAACCGCAGTTCGCGCGCCAGCAGCTTGTCCGGTATCGCGCCCAGCCGGCGGATGCCGATGCCCAGCAGCGCGCCGGGCAGGTAGCTGGCCAGGTTCGGTGCCTGCAACCAGTCCGCCAGCCACGGCATCGACCACCAGGTCATCGCGATCACCAGCGCGCCGGCCAGCAGATAGAACAGGCTGGCAGTGAACACCGCCTCACGCCCTTCCCCGCCGCGCACCATCACGTACTGGCCGCAGCCCCAGGCACCGATCCAGTTGCCGGTCAGCGCGATCACGGTCGCCACCGTCACCTCGGCGACGATGTCCGGACTCAGGTGACGGGCGATCAGCAAGGTGCCGAGCAGCCCCACCGCGCGCCCGGCCAGGCCGGCGCCAATGCTCCACGCGGCGGCGGAAACAATCCTCTGCTTGTCCTTCAAACCGGCTCCCCGCGACGCCCCGCGCGCCCGCCATCGTAAGCGCTCACGCGGTCTCCAGGCGCATGCCGCGGCGCTTCCATTCCGAACGGATCCAGCGCATCGCCGGCTTCTCCACGCCGTAGGTCAGCAGCGTGGCCAGGACGAACGCCACCAGGACCGCCGCCGCGCAGGCGAGCAGGCTCGGCGCGCCCAGTTGTTCCAGCCGGTAGATCACCGCGAAGCCGATGGCCTGGTGGATCAGGTACAGCGAATACGAGAGCGTCCCCAGCCAGGCGAACACGCGCACGTTGAGGAAGCGCAGCCAGCCGAGGGTGAAAGCAATGAAGATCGCGCAGCAGATCGTGCCGACCAGCAGGAACACCGGCCGCTCGCCGACCGCGATCGCCAGCAGGCACAGCCCGATCATGATCGCGTTCAAACGCCACTCCGCCGGGTTCTGGCGAATCCGGTAGAACAGGATGCCCATCGCGAAGAACGGGATGAAGCGCAGGATCAGCAGTTCGCGCAGCACGTAGGAGAAATGCCAGCCGTTCTTCTCGCACAGGCCCTCGATGGCGGCCAGCACCAGCCAGCCGGCGATGATCCAGTGGATCCGTTTCAGCAGCCCCAGCATGTACCAGAGCAGCATCTGCGCGTAGAAGAACAGTTCGATCTGCAAGGTCCAGTAGGAGCCGTCCAGATGCTCGCCACCGAGGATTTCCTGGCACATCGTCAGGTTGAGCGCCCAGTCGTGCAGCGACAGCTGCTGCAACGGCAGCCCGATCGAATAGACCACCAGGCTGGTCAGCGCCAGCGCCGCCCAGTAGCCCGGGAACAGCCGCGAGAAGCGCGAGACCACGAAATCCATCGCGGTCCGGGTCCGCTCCAGGGTCATGAAAATGACGAAACCGCTGATCAGGAAGAACAGCTGCACGCCGTACTTGCCGGCCAGCAGGTCCAGCGGCATCCCCCCGGCATGGCCTATCTGCTCCGTGTACCGCGTTGTGTAGTGGTAAGCCATCACGGCCACGGCGGCGATGCCCCTCAGGGCATCCAACTCCACCACGCGCACGGAAGGCGACTTCTCGCGGACCACATCAACTCCCGGAACCGGTTCACTGCATGGTCGATATAACGCTAGCGAGTCCCGCGACAGGCCAGTTCCCGGCACCTTGCCGAGGCGGGGCGACATGCGGCTGCTGATCGTCACTTCGCAGTTCCCGATTGCCGGCGAGCCCAACCGCGGCCGCCCGATCTACCAGACCGTGCGCGAGCTTTCGCGGCTGGCGCAGGTCCGCGTGCTCAGCCCGATCGCCACCTATCCGCGCTGGGCGCAGCCGCGCAGCTACCTGTACCGGGCCTCGGACGAACACCACCACGTGCCCGGCTGCGACGTCGAATACGTGCGCTACCCCGCCCTGCCCGCCGTCAGCCGCCCGTTCAACGGCCGCCTGTGCGCGCGCGCCATCGCCGCGCCGATGCGCGCCTTCGCCCCGGACCTGGTGCTGTCGTACTGGCTGTACCCGGACGCCTACGGCGCGATGCTGCCCGCGCGCCGGCTCGGCGTGCCGCTGGTGGTCGGGGCGCGCGGTTCGGATCTGCGCGTGCGCGACGCCGTCAGCCGCCGCCTGACCCGCCCGGTGCTGCATGCCGCCCGCCGCCTGCTGGTGGTCAGCGAGGATCTGGGCCGGGTCGCCGAACGCGACTACGGCGCCGACCCGGACCGCATCCGCGCCATCCCCAACGGCTGCGACGCGTCCATCTTCCATCCGGCCGACCGCGCCGAAGCGCGCCAGGCCCTGGACCTGTCCGCGGAGGCCGAAGTGGTCACCTACGTGGGCCGGCTGGTGCCCGAGAAGGGCCTGCGCGAACTGCTCGCCGCCGCCGGCGCGCTGCGCGCCAGCCGCCCGCGCCTGCAACTGGTGCTGGTGGGCGAAGGCCCGATGCATGCCGAACTGGCGGCGCTGGCCGCGGCCGGCGACCTGCCGGTGCGCTTCGCCGGCACCCGCCCGCCGGCGGAGGTCGCGCGCTGGATGTGCGCCTCCGACCTGGTCACCCTGCCCAGCTATTCCGAAGGCCATCCCAATGTACTGGTCGAGGCGCTGGCCTGCGGCCGGCCGGTGGTCGCCACCCCGGTCGGCGGCATTCCCGAAGTGGTCGACGCGGCCAGCGGCGTGCTGGTGCCGGCGCGCGATCCGGCCGCGCTGGCCGAGGGCCTGCGCGAAGCGCTGGAACGCGACTGGGACGAGGCCGCGCTGGCCCGCCGCTTCTCGCGCGACTGGCGCCAGGTGGCCCAGGACACCCTGCTGGCCTGCGAGGAAGTGCTGGCCGAAGCCCGGGGCGAGCGTGCGCTGTACGCCGCCGGCTCCACCTGACCTGCGAAAGGAGACCCGAGCATGTGCGGAATCGCAGGCTTCAGCGGCGCGGATGTCAGGCCCGACGACGCGCGCGCGGCGCTGGAACGGATGATCCATCCGCTGGCCCATCGCGGCCCGGACGGTTTCGGCTTCCATGCCGAACCCGGCGCGGCGCTGGCGCATGCGCGCCTGTCGATCATCGACCTGGCCACCGGCGACCAACCGATCCACAACGAGCGCCGCACCGCATGGACGGTGTTCAACGGCGAGATTTTCAACTACGTGGAACTGCGCCGGGATCTGGAAGCGCGCGGCCACCGCTTCTACACCCATTCCGACACCGAAGTGATCGTGCATCTGTACGACCGCTATGGCGACGATTTCGTCCAGCACCTCAACGGCCAGTTCGCGATCGCGCTGTGGGACGGCGAGCGCCGGCGGCTGGTGCTGGCACGGGATCGTGCCGGCATCCGTCCGCTCTATCACGCGCACCGCCATGGCCGGGTGTGGTTCGCCTCTGAGGTGAAGTCGCTGCTGGCGGTGCTGCCCGAATGCGCGCAGCTCAATCCGCGCGCGCTCATGCAGACCCTCACCTACTGGGCTCCGGTGGATCCGGACACCCTGTACGAAGGCGTGCAGAGCCTGCCGCCGGGCTGCCTGCTGAGCATCGAGGCCGACGGCAGCCAGCACCTGCGTCCGTACTGGAACTGGACGTTCCCGGACGCCGCCGAAACCTCGCCTTCGCGCTACCCGCTGTCGGTGGAACAGGCCACCGACGAACTGCGCGCGCTGCTGGTCGACGCCGTGCGCCTGCAACTGCGCGCCGACGTCCCGGTCGGCGCCTACCTGAGCGGCGGCCTGGATTCCTCCGGCATCGTCGCGCTGATCAAGGGATTCACCGACACGCCGGTCCGCACCTTCTCGGTCGCGTTCGAGGACGGCGAGTTCGACGAGAGCGAACACCAGCAGGCGATGGTCCGCCACCTCGGCACCGACCACACCACCCTGCGCTGCACCCGCCGCGACATCGGCGAAGCCTTCCCGCGCCTGATCCGCCACACCGAGACACCGGTACTGCGCACCGCGCCGGTGCCGCTGATGCTGCTGGCCGGCAGCGTGCGCGAGCACGGCTACAAGGTGGTGCTGACCGGCGAAGGCGCGGACGAGGTATTCGGCGGCTACGACCTGTTCAAGGAAGCCAAGGTGCGCCGGTTCTGGGCGCGGCAGCCGGAATCGCACCTGCGTCCGCGCCTGCTGGAACGCCTGTACGGTTACCTGCGCAACTCGCCGGTCAGCCATCCGGGCTTCGCCCAGTCGTTCTTCGGCCAGGGCATGGAACACCTGCATCGTCCGGTGTTCGCGCACGTCCCGCGCTGGACCACCTCGCAGCGTGCGCTGGGATTCCTGTCGCCGGATCTGCGCGCGGCCTCCGCCAGCTGGGATCCGCTGGACGCCTATGAGCAGACCCTGCCGCCGGAGATCATGGCGTGGAGTCCGCTGGCGCGCGATCAGTACGTGGAAGCCAAGTCGCTGCTGGCCGGCTACCTGCTGTCCTCGCAGGGCGATCGGGTGGCGATGGCCAATTCCATCGAGGGCCGCTTTCCCTATCTGGATCACCGGGTCATCGAGTTCGCCAACCGGCTGCCGCCGAGCTTCAAGATCCGCGGCATGACCGAGAAGTACCTGCTGCGCCGCGCGCTGGCGGATCTGCTGCCGGCCGATATCGTGCAGCGGACCAAGCAGCCCTACCGCGCACCGGACAGCCAGAGTTTCTTCTTCGACGGCAAGCCGCTGGACTACGTCGCCGAACTGCTGGCGCCCGCGTCCATCCGCGATGCCGGCTACTTCGAGCCGCAGGCGGTGTCGCGGCTGGTGGAGAAATGCCGGCAGGGCCGCGCCAGCGGTTTCGCCGACAACCAGGCCTTCGTCGGCATCCTCTCGACCATGCTGGTGCACCGGCAGATCAACCAGACCCGCACCGCGGTTTCCCACGACGCCGGCGCGCCGCTGGCGGCGCCCGCGGCCTGACCGCATCCCCCCGATCACGGAGCCGACATGCACTGGCGAGTCAAAGGAATGGTCCAGAAAGTGCTGGGATACCTGCCCGGCGGCCATACCCTGCATTTCCACCTGCAACGCCAGTTCGGCGGCCTGCAGGACTTCGAGCGCGAACTGTCGGTGAAGATCGACGACTGGGCGATCATGGCCGGCCACCTGCGCGATGCCGGCGCGCCGTTCGCCGGCATGCGCGGTTTCGAGATCGGCACCGGCTGGTATCCGACCTTTCCGTTCGCCTGCTACCTGGCCGGCGCGGCGCGCGTCACCACCTACGATCTGAACACCCATCTGCGCCGCGATCTGACCGAACGCTGCGTCGCCACCCTGGAAAAATTCCTGCCGCGCATCGCCGAGGCCGGCGGCGCGGAGCCGCACGCGGTGCGCGAGCGTTACCTGCGCCTGCGCAACCGCCTGCTGGCTGGCGACTCGCTGGAAGCGGCCACCGATGGCGTGGTCCAGTACCGCGCCCCGGCCGATGCCACCCGCACCACCCTGGCCGATGGCGAGGTCGACGTGGTGTTCTCCAACAGCGTGCTGGAACACGTGCCGCCGGAAGTCATCGGCGCGATGTACCGCGAATCGATGCGGATCCTGGCGCCGGGCGGGATCATGTTCCATTCGGTCAACTGCGGCGATCACTACGCCTACGTGGATCGCGGGATCCACCAATTGCACTACCTGCGCTATTCCGATCGTCAGTGGCAGCGTTGGAACAACGCCTTCCTGTACCAGAACCGGCTGCGCGCGCACCGCTTCGTCGATGACGCCCGCGACTGCGGCTTCGCGATCGTGCTGGATACCTCGAACGCGCGTCCGGAACGCCTGCGCCAGTTGGCCGCCACGCCGGTGCATCCGCAGTTCGCCGGCATCCCGCCGGAACAGCTGTGCATCACCAGCGTGGACTTCATCGCGCGCAAGCCCGCCGTGACGGTGGCGGCGCCCGTGGCCGCGGCCGCCACCGGCTAGCGCGCCGGCGCGCCCGCTCCCTGCGCCGGCGGCGCGATCCGCAGCAGCTTTCCATCCGGCGCGTCCACCAGCACGTACAGCGCGCCGTCCGGTCCCTGGCGCACGTCGCGGATGCGCTGGTTGCGCTCGCCCAGCAGGCGTTCCTCGTGCACGATCTTGTCGCCGTCCAGTTCCAGCCGGATCAGCTGCTTGGCCGCCAGCGCGCCCAGGAACAGGTTGCCCCGCCACTGCGGGAACAGGCCGCCGGTATAGAACGCCATGCCGCTGACCGCGGGCGATTTCTCCCAGACGTAATGCGGATCCTCCATCCCCGGCACGCTGCGCCCGCGCGCGCCTTCCACCGGCTTGCCGCTGTAATCGATGCCATGGGTCGCCAGCGGCCAACCGTAGTTGGCGCCCGCCCGCGGCAGGTTGATTTCGTCGCCGCCCTGCGGGCCGTGCTCGCTGGTCCACAGCGCGCGCGTGACCGGATGCAGCGCGGCCCCTTGCATGTTGCGATGGCCGTAGGACCAGATTTCCGGCCGCGCGCCGGCCTTGCCCACGAACGGGTTGTCGTCCGGAATCCGCCCGTCCGGCCAGATCCGCACCAGTTTGCCCTGCAGCTTGTCCAGTTCCTGCGCGGCGGCGGCGGCCACCCGGTTGTCGCCCTGGGTGACGAACAGGTGGCCGGCGTCGTCGAACACCAGCCGCGCGCCGACATGGGTGCCGTGCGAGAGCTTGGGTTCCTGCCGGTACACCACCTCCACGTCCTTGAGCTGGTCGCCCTCCAGCCTTCCGCGCGCCACCGCGGTGCCGGCCTTGTTGCCACGGAAGGTCGGCTCGGCGAACGCCAGGTAGACCCACGGCTCGCGCGCGAACTGCGGCGACAGCGCCACGTCCAGCAGCCCGGCCTGGCCGTCCACGAAGATGTCGGGCAGTCCGCCGATGGGCGCGGACACCTCGCCGTCCGCGCCGATGCGGCGCAGCCGGCCCGGGCGTTCGGTAATCAGGATGCCGCCCTCGGGCAGGAACGCCAGCGCCCACGGGTGTTCCAGCCCGGTCACCAGCTCGGTGACGGTGTAAGCGCCCTTTTCCGAAACGTAATGCGCCGGCGTCGCGTCGCGGACCACGTGCGGCTGCACGGCGGGTGCGGGCGCGTCCTGGCGGCAGGCCGCCAATCCCAGCAGCAGAACCAGTGGCAGACGGCGCATCGCGAGCTTCCCCGGCGTGAAGACCGCCGCGATGGTAACACCGCCGTCCACCGCGCCAACGCCACCGTACGGGACTGGCCGGATGCCCGCCGGGCTTGCGTTTTCAATGACAGCAAGCGAAACAGCCACAGGGGATCCCCATGCAGCAGAAGCAACAGATCAAGCAGTTCATCCTGGAGAACTTCCTGTTCTCGGATGACCCTACCGCCATCGGGGACCAGGATTCGCTGATCCGCGGCGGCATCATCGACTCGACCGGCATCCACGAACTGATCTTCTTCCTCGAAGACCAGTTCAAGCTGCAGATCGTGCCGGAGGAAATGACCCCGGCCAACTTCGACACCATCGAGACGGTCGACGAGTTCGTCACCCGCAAGCGGGCCGGCTGATCCATCGCCGATGGAAACCCTCTGCTCCCGGGTCGAACGCGTCGCGCGCGATGCGCCCACGCGCACGGCCCTGATCGACGGCGATCGCCACGCCGACTACGCCGGCTTCTGGCGGCAGGCGCTCCGGTTCGCCGCGTGCCTGCGCGAGACCGGCGTGCGCGACGGCGATCGGGTCGCGATCATCCTGCCCAACCGCATCGAAGCCGCGATCGCCTGCTACGGCACCTGGCTGGCCGGTGGCGTGGCGGTGCCGCTGAACGCGCAGGCGCGCGTGCGCGACTTCCTGCCCTGGCTGCGGCACTGCGATGCCCGCCACGTCGTTCACGAGGCCGGGCATCGCGATGCCGTCGATGCGATCGCGCAGTTGCCGCAGCCCCCCGCCAGCACCGCGCTGGAAGAGGGACGGCCGCTGTGCGGGGACGGCGACGAGGCGCTGCCCGCCATGCGGTTGCCCGAGGCCTCGAAGCCTGCGCTGATCCTGTACACCTCCGGCACCACCGGCGCGCCCAAGGGCGTGATGCTCACCCACGCCAACCTGCTGGCCAACGCGCAGGCGATCGTGGATTACCTGCGCCTGGACGCCTCCGACCGCGTGCTCAGCGTGCTGCCGTTCTACTACGCCTACGGCGCCTCGGTCCTGCACACCCATCTGATCAGCGGCGCCTGCGTGGTGCTCGGCCCCGGCCTGATGTTCCCGCACCTGGTGCTGGATGCGATCGAGCAGACCGAAGCGACCGGCTTTTCCGGTGTTCCGTCCACCTTCGCCCTGCTGCTGGAGCCGCTGGCCGCGCGTGCGCGCCCGCTGGCGTCGCTGCGCTATCTCACCCAGGCCGGCGGCGCGATGTCGCCGGCGTTGACCCGGCGCGTGCGCGAACTGCTGCCGGCGCCGCGCCTGTACGTGATGTACGGACAGACCGAGGCGACCTCGCGGATCAGCTGGCTGCCGCCGGAACGGCTGGACGACAAGCTCGGTTCGGTCGGCATCCCGGTGACCGGCGTGCAGTGGAAGATCCGCCGCGAGGACGGCGCCACCGCCGCAACCGGCGAGGACGGCGAAGTCTGCGTGCGCGGCCCCAACGTGATGGCCGGCTACTGGAACAATCCCGAGGCGACCGCGCAGGTGCTGCGCGACGGCTGGCTGCACACCGGCGATCTCGGCCACCTGGACGCGGACGGCTTCCTGTACCTGCAGGGCCGCCGCAGCGACATGATCAAGACCGGCGCACATCGCGTGCATCCCACCGATGTCGAAGAAGTCATCGCCGAGCTGCCCGTCGTCCGCGAAGTCGCCGTGGTGGGCGTGGACGACGAAGTGATGGGCCAGGTCATCCGCGCCTTCGTCGTCGCCGCCGGCGAACTGCCTCCCCGCGCCGAGGACCGCATCAAGGCGCACTGCCGCGCGCGCCTGGCCCCGTACAAGATTCCCCGCCAAGTCACCTTCGTCGACACCCTGCCCCGGACCGCGTCCGGCAAGGTGCGACGCTTCCAACTGATGGAGCAGACCGCAACGCCATGAGCAGCCTCGACCGCCACGTCCTCGACATCGACTACGAACAGGAAGCCGACCGCATCGCCGCGCGCCTGCGTGAAATCACCGCGCGCCAGTTGCACCGGCGCGGCCTGGTGGTTGCCATTTCCGGCGGCATCGACAGCTCGGTCAGCGCGGCGCTGGCCGTGCGCGCGCTCGGCCCGGATCGCGTGTTCACCCTGATCCTGCCGGAACGCGACTCCTCCGACGACAGCGCGGTGCGCGCCCGCCTGCTGGCCGAACACCTCGGCGTGCGCACCGAAACCGTCGACATCGCACCGGCGCTGGAAGCCATCGGCTGCTACCGCGCGCGCGACCAGGCGGTGCGCAACACCCTGCCCGAGTACGGCGAGGGCTGGAAGTTCAAGATCGTCATCGACGGCGGCACCGAAGGGCGCATCAACCGTTTCCGCCTGATCGCCGAATCGCCGGACGGCCAGCGCCACGAGCGCGAACTGGCGCTGGCCGACTACCTGACCATCGTCGCCGCGACCAATTTCAAGCAGCGCATCCGCAAGACCCTGGAATACTTCCACGCCGACCGCCTCAACTACGGCGTGGTCGGCACGCCCAACCGGGTCGAGTACGACCAGGGTTTCTTCGTCAAGAACGGCGACGGCTCCGCCGACGTCAAGCCCATCGCCCACCTGTACAAGTCGCAGGTGTACGGCATGGCGCGCCACCTCGGCCTGCCCGAACGCGTATGCGCGGCGGTTCCCACCACCGACACCTACAGCCTCAGCCAGGGCCAGGACGAGTTCTACTTCGCCCTGCCCTTCCAGCAGATGGATCTGGCGCTGTGGGCGCTCAACCACGATCGTCCCGCCGGCGAACTGGCGACCGCGCTGGGCATCACCCCGGCGCAGGCCGAAGCGGTCTACGAGGACATCCGCAACAAGCGCCGCACCACCCGCTACCTGCACATGGCGCCGGTGCTGGCCGGCGACGTCCCCGAGCTGGACTGATCCGTGAACCAGTCCCCGCCCACGCCGCAGTACCTCGTCCACGCCGGCGATCCGCTGCGCGATCGCGACACCGTGCTGCAGATCTGGTGGGGCAACCTGGGCCGCACCGATCGGATTGCCGCCAAGTACGACTGGTTCTACCTCGGCTGCCCGCATGGCGCGCCGTTGCTGCAACTGCTGCAGGAAACCCGGAGCGGCCAGTGGGTCGGCACCGCCTGTGCCGGGCGCCGCCGGATGCGCCACCGCGGCCGCGACCTGAACGCCGGCGTGCTGGTGGATCTGGCGGTGCTGCCCGAGCATCGTTCGCTCGGTCCGGCGCTGATGCTGCAACAGGGCCTGATCGACGCCGGCCGCGAACAGGTGGACGTGCTGTACGGATTTCCCAATCCGAAGGCGGCGGCGGTGTTCAAGCGCATGGGCTACCAGCAGGCAACCCAGCTGGTGCGCTATGCGCGGGTGATTCGGCATGCGCGCTACCTGCGCACGCGCATGCCGGCGTGGCTGGCGCCCGCCGCCGGCTGGCTGCTGGATGCGGCGGTCGCCTTCCGCGACGGCTGGCGCCGCTGGCATGGCCCGCGCCTGCGCAGCGAATGGGGCAGCCGCGCCGATCCGCGCATGGATGCCCTGTGGGCCAAGGCCTCGCAGGGCGACGGCGTACTCGCGGTGCGCGACAGCCAGCACGCCAAGTGGCGCTTCGACGATTCGCCGCTGGCGACCACCCGCTATCTCTGGCTCACCTCTCCCGGCGGCAACGAACTGAAAGCGTGGTTCGCGGTGCAGGTGGAGGACACCGTCCTGCATGTGCGCGACTTCTGGTCCGACAACGGCGCGCACGGACTCACCGTGCACTACGTGCAGGCGCTGATCGCCGCCGCGCGCGCGGCGGGCCACGGCTCGGTCTCGGTGGAGATCACCGGACCGGAAGGCCAGTTGCAGGGCTGGCGCGAAGCCGGCTTCAGCGAACGCAGCCAACGGCCGGTGTTCGTGCGCTGGAACCTCGCCAACGGCACCGAACCGGTCTGGTTCCTGACCTCGGCGGATGAAGACGAGTGAGCGGCGTGGCCTGGCTTCAGGCCAGCCGTTGCGCCGGCTTGCGGAACAGGTAGAGCGCCAGCCAGTCCGGCCGGAAACGTCCGCTCGCGTCGACCACCGCATCGGTCTCGAAGCCGGTGCGTCCCAGCAGCCAGCCCACGCCATTCCCGACCGGATTGAGCACCGGCACGCTGGTAAAGATCAGCTCGTAGCCGGCGCCACGCGCGCGCTGCGCGATCGCATCGTCGAAGGAACCATGGGGGAACGACATCGATTCGGCATTCGGCGCCGGCTGTCCCAGCTGCCACGCCAGTGCGGCGCGCGCACCGGACAGTTCCGCGTCGAGATCCGCCGCGTGCTTCATCGGCGCATGGGTCTTGCCATGCAGGCCCAGCGCCACACCACCGGCGGCCAGCCGTTGCAGTTCCTCCACCGTCACCATGTGGCGGTGACCGTCATCCAGCGCGGCCATGAACGGCGCCAGCACCGCCTCGCGCTGTTCGGCCGGCATGCGTTCGAGTCGCGCGATCGCCTCGCGCAGTTCGCCCAGCGATTCATCGCGCGGCCGCCACGGTCCGGCCAGGTGCGGCTGCATCGCATCGGCCAGATCGGCCAACTTCAGCGCGCCGCGGCGCAGCGCGGCGATCAGGCGTTCCTGGAAGAACGGCTGGCGGGTGCCGATCGCGTCGGACACCACGAACATCAGCGCCGGCAGGCCGGCCTTGCGCAGCTCGGGCAGCGCATAGTCGGCGTTGTCGGCCCAGCCATCGTCGAAGGTGATCAGCAGCGCGCGCGGCGGCAGCGGCGTGCCCGTGCGTCGCGAGGCCAGCACCTGTTCCAGCGACACCACGTGGTAATGCCTGCGGAAAAACGCCAGCGAATCGGCCAGCCAGCGGGTGGCCAGGGTGTAATCCGGATCGCAGGTCCGCCAGCGCGGATCCTCCGGGCTCAGGGTACGATGGAACATCACCACGGTCAGGCTGTCCGCGTTGCGCACACGGTGGTACAGGCCCAGCAGACCACTGACGTATAGAAGCTTCTTGGAGAGATCCTTCAGCATGGCGCCAGCTATCGAGGTTTCAGCGATTATACCCACCTACAACAGGCGGGACCTGGTGGTGCGCGCGATCGAAACGGTGCTCGCGCAGAGCCGCATCGTCGAAGAAATCATCGTCATCGACGATGGTTCCACCGACGGCACGGAACAGCTCCTGCGCACGCGTTACGGCGATCGCGTGCGCTACGTGTGGCAGGCCAACGCCGGCGTGTCCGCCGCGCGCAACCACGGCATGCGCCTGGCCCGCGGCCGCTACTTCGCGTTGCTGGACAGCGACGACGAATGGCTGCCGGAGAAGACCGAAAAGCAACTGGCCTGGCTGGAAGCGCACCCGGAGGCCGGCATGGTCCTGTGCGACGTCGAACGCGTCGACAGCGAAGGTCGCCTGATCGACGTGTTCCGCCGCCGCGACGTGATCCGCGAAGACGGCCAGGTGCTGCGCTGGGTGATCCACAATCCCGCGCTCGCACCGGCATCGGCGATCCTGCGCCGCGAGGTGTTCGAGGACATCGGCGGCTTCGATGAAAGCCTGCGCACCGCCGAGGACATCGACTTCCACCTGCGCATCGCCCAGCGCTGGCCGATCGGCGTGGTCGAGCAATCGCTGGTGCGCGCCATGCGCGGACACGACGGCCTCTCCGCCGAAGCCAGCACCTACGACGACTACGTGCGCGTGGTCGAACGGGCGGTACGCGCCGCGCGCGGGCAGGTCGCCGACGCGGAACTGGACCGCGCCCTGGCCGGCACCTACGCGCGCAACGCACGCGGCATGCTGATCCGTGGACGCTGGCGCGACGGCTGGCGGCTGGCGCGCGATGCCTGGCGCTTGACCCCGGATCCGGCGCTCCGCCGCGAACTGCTGCGGCTGGCGCCGTTCGCCGCGCGCCGCGCGATCCGCGGCCTGCTTCCCGGTTGAACCGCGGCGTTCCCGCATCCGGGGAACGCCGTCAGCGCGCGCCACGCCCGAACAGCACGACCTCGACCGTCTGCAACAGGATCATCAGGTCGAACACCAGGCCGTGGTTCTTCACGTAGAACAGATCGAACTTCAGCTTCTCCTCGGCGTCGCGCACCGAGGCCCCGTAGGGATAGCGCAGCTGCGCCCAGCCGGTCAGGCCCGGCTTCACGCTGTGGCGCACGCCGTAGTAGCGGATCTCGTCGTTGAGCATGTCGACGAAATGCGGCCGCTCCGGGCGCGGGCCGACGAAACTCATGTCGCCGCGGATCACCGCCACCAACTGCGGCAGTTCATCCAGGCGGCTCTTGCGGATGAACTTGCCGACGCGGGTGCTGCGATCGTCGTCCTTGCTCGCCCATATCGCCACGCCGTCCTTCTCCGCATCCACGCGCATGCTGCGGAACTTGGTCAGGGTGAAATGGCGGCCCCGCTCGCCCACCCGGGTCTGGCTGTAGAAAATCGGTCCGCCCGATTCCACCCAGACCGCCAGCGCCACCAGCAGCATCAGCGGCCAGGCGATCAGCAGCAGCGCCAGCGCCGCCGCGAGATCGAAGAAGCGCTTGCTCAACCGCCGCGGCGTCGAATAATCAAAACCGCCGGAGAACACCAGCCACGAAGGATCCACCACGTTGAGCTGGACCATGCCGGCCTCGCGCTCGAAGAAGCTGGACAGATCCACCACCGACACGCCGCGCTGCACGCACAGCAGCATCTCTTCCATCGGCAATCCGCCACGACGCTCGTCGGGCGCGATCACCATTTCGTCGATCTGCATGCGCTCGACCAGTTCAGCCAGGCCTTCCTCGCCCGGGCGGACCAGCAGGTCCTCGCTCACCAGCACCGGCTGGCCGGGCACCGGCACGAAGCCGAGCACCAGGAACGAACGCCGGTCGGACTTGCGGCGCATGCGCGAATTGATCAGGTCGGCGTTCTTGCCGGCGCCGAAAATCAGCACCCGCTGCTTGAGCACGTCCGAACCGAAGATGTGCATCCATGCCAGCCGCACCAGGCAGACGCCGATCAGGCCGAGCCCCAGCGACATCGCCTGCACGCCGCGGCCGATATAGGTCGCGGGGATCAGGTAATACAGCACCACCAGGCCGATGCCGCCGAACGCGAACGAAAGGGTCAGCCGCAGGACGAAATCCAGCCGGGTATGGCGGACGTGCACCTGGTACAGGCCGAACGCCGCCATCGCGCCGGTGAGGAACAGCGCCACCAGCACCGCCCGGATCGGCGCCTGCTCGACGAACACGACGTGATACTCGGGCTCGTTGTGGAAGCGGATCCACGCCGCGGCCATCACCGCGGCCACCAGCACGATGGCCTCGGCGATCCACAGGATGCGGGCGGCACGCGCCTTGCGGCTGGCCTGGCTGGATTTCATGACAACCTCCCGGCCGCCGGCATCGGCGACCTGTTCGTCCGCAGCCCCCGCGACGCGCGGCGTCGGCCGCACGCATTCAAGCAATCCTGCATGTTTCCCCCTGTCCTGGCCCCCGAATCCCTGGTGTTCCTGCGGCCTGCCCGTACTGAGGTCATTCGCGGATACCCACGGCTTCACTTGCGTTGGTGACACCGCTATCAACGCGACTTCAGCCGGCACCCGGCCACCGTCCGTCCATTCCGCCGCCGGACGGTACGGGAAGCCAAGGCAACGCTCCATGCGGGAACGCGGGAATGCGGGACACCCGCGTCCGGCTACCTGCTCATCGGCAATGACTCCCGTTCGCGCGCACGAAAAAGGCCGGGTGCCCCGGCTTTTCGTTCCGCATGCCGGCAGCGGGAACCGCCGGCTGGCGCGCGCTCGTCACGCGCTTGACCACCGAACGCCGATAGCGCGCCGCTGGCGCCTGCCGGTACGGGGAACGTCCGTGTACGCGCCGCGGCCGCTGGACGCCGGCTGCACCTGCCCGCCCGCGGTCGGCGGTGCCGACGACGACGCCGGCCCCTGGCCCGGAATCAGCGGCTGCGCGCCGTGGACGCGGATCCGGTTGTCGATGTCGCTCTGCTCCAGGGCGCCGATGGCGATCCGGCTGGGCACCAGTCGCGCATGCGCGTCGCCAATCGCCAGCTTCGCCCGCAGCGGCGGATCGAACGCGGGCAACAACTGCGGCGACGGGAACGGGAACGTCGCCGGGGTCACCGGCGTGTTGTTGCCGGCCGCCAGCAGCGGGCTGCCAGCGCGCGGGCGCAGGCTGCGCTGGGCGACGTCGGTGAGCATCGGATCGGTGCCACGCACGGTCCCGGTCCATTCGGTCGGCACCAGGCTCGCGCTGGTCTGCACCCAATTGTTGCTGCCGGCGACCTGGCGCCCGTTCGACCAGGGTTCGCGGCTCTGCGGTCCACAGTACGGCGTGGCCACGTCGCTGGCCGGATTCTCGCGAACGATGGCCGGCGAGCTGCCCGCGCTCTGGTAGATCGCGTTGTTGTGCATCTCCAGCGAACCCTGGCCCAACTGGACCAGCACCGCGTTCGCGCTGCCGCCGCGATCCAGGATGATGGTGTTGTTGACCAGGCGGGTACGGCCCTGGTTGCGGCCGTTCAGATCGCCGCCGATGCGGAATGCATTGCCCGAACGGCTGCTGGCGCGGTGGATGATCACGTTGCCGACCACGTCGGCATCCTCGCGGCGCAGGTCCGCGGTCCAGCCGGCCTTCTGGGTTTCGCAATCCGGGCCGATCAGTTCCACCTCGTGCAGATCCGAGCCTTCGATCCAGTTGTAGTAGATCTCCGCGCGCTGGTGGCGCACCCGCACCAGCACGCCACCGGTGGCGTCGTGCACGTAGTTGTAGCGCATCCGGAACACGGTGTCCGGAAAGGCCACTTCGTCCGACTGCATGTAGATCGCATGACGGCGATCGCCCTGCCCGGCCCGCGCGACTTCACTGTATTCGAGAGTGAACGAACCGGAATTCTGATCCGCGCCCAGGATGCCGTGCGACGGACAGTCGTGGATGTAGGCGTCGCGCACGGTCGCATTGTGGGCCTCGCTGAAAACACAACTCGAACTGCCACCGGTGATCTCGAACCCCTCCAGCACCACATGGTTCGATTGTTCGAACTTGATGGTGTGGGTGCCGCCGCTGAGGATCGGGCGGCTGGCGCCGGCCACCCGCCGCCAGCGGATGATTACCGGATTGGCCTCGGTGCCGCTGTCATCGTCGCCAACGACGATGTTGCCGCTGTAGGTCGCATTGCCGTCCACCTCGACGATGTCGCCGGGTGCGAGGTTGACGCTGCCGAGCAGCGTGGACAGTTGGGTGTACTGGCGCCCCGAAGGACCGACCGTGTAGGTGGCGGCCGCCGCGCTCAGCGGGACAGCCGCCAGCAGCCCCAGGCCGAGCAAGGGTTTTGAAAAACGCATTGAATTGGAACTCCCGGAATACTGGATGTTCCCCCTGTGGCCGGTATTGTCACGGGCGGACCGTGAAAGTCCCGCTAACCGGCGCCGATCGCGTCCCCGGCATTTTCCGAACTGCGACCGGGTCGTCATCCCGGCTCAATGGCGGGAGCGCCGGCGGTGCCCGTCCGCCGCGGGCCGGCATCGGCCCCGGAAATTCGTTACGGAAAAATGATTGACGACCGAAATCGAATCGTGCAGAATTCCGCCTCTAACGCAACGCGCCCGTAGCTCAGCTGGATAGAGTACCTGGCTACGAACCAGGCGGTCGGGAGTTCGAATCTCTCCGGGCGCGCCACTTAGCGGTAATGTCGGCAGACGAAACAGGATGCCGGCCTTGCTCTCTCCAGCCGACGACTTGCTCGCGGACTGGAAGCAAAAAGCCACCCCCGGGTGGCTTTTTTGCGTTTCGGGATTCGTGATCGGCATGCGGTCCATCGTGTTTCCACGAATCGCTGCGCAAGCCGCACTTCCCTCCGCGCCACCCGCTGCGATTGCCGCGCCGGAACGTCGGCGGGCGGAAGCCTCGCGACTCCCACCCGCCTCCGCGTCGATCCGTTTCAGCGATCGATCCGTTTCGCCACCTGACTCGCCAGCGCGCCATCGAGCAGTTGCTTCAGGCCCTCGTCCGCACGCCGCGTGGCCTCGACCTGGCGGCTGCTGAGCGCGGCCTGCTGCTGGCTCAGTTCGGCCTGCCGGCGGCTCAGCTCTTCCTGCCGCTCGCCGATTGCCTTCTGACGGGCGTTGATCTCGGCCTGCTGCTGCTTTTCACTGGCGGATTCATCGCGCGAGCCACCCTCCAGCGCCCGCTGCGCCGCCGCCAGCGCCAACCGCGCCTGGCGTTGCCCCAATTCGCCCTGCTCCTGGCCGAGTTTGCCCTGCCGCTGGCCCAGTTCGCCCTGGCGTTGCCCCAGCGCTCCCTGCTGATCGCCCAGCTCGCGGATGGGCGCGATCAGCGCATCGAAACGCGCCAGCGTCGCCGGATCCCGGATCAGATAACGCGCGCTGCCCTGGCGAACCCATAGCGCGTCTCTCTGCCCGGCGATGGCGCGGCGCGCTTCTTCCAGATCGTCGGTGGAACCGTTCATGACGGTGCGCTTGTCCTTGCCGTGGATGCGCACATAGGCTTGGTCGGGACTGGATTTGGACAGATGGATCTGACCGGTGACCCTGTCCTTGCCGCCGCTCGTCGAAGCCAGGGACGTGGTCGACTGGATGATGACCGCGCCACCGATGGCGGACTGCGGGCTCGCCGCGACGGCACCGTCGCTGGGCGCGGCCACCAGCCGCAGCGGCGCCACGCCGACGGCGGCGACCAGGATCAGCAGCGCGAATGCACCCACGCGCGGGAAGGAAGCGGTGTTCTGCAACATGGTCAATCTCCTTTTGAGGCAGAGGAAAGTGGGAGAAGCGCTGGCCAATCCGGTGCGCAGCGAAGGCGATGTGCCCAGGCGTACCAGCAGGCGGCCGTAGTCGTGCCGGCAGCGGCGGTCGCCCGCCACCACCGCCGCGTCGCAGGCGGCTTCGCGGGCGATGCCGTATTCCCGCGCCGCCAGGTGGATCAGCGGATGGAAGAAGAACAGGTGGCGCGCCAGGGTCGGTGCCCATCCCCACCACAGATCGCGCCGATGCAGATGCACCAGTTCGTGGGTCAGCGCCATGTCGAGGTCGTCGCCGCCCAGTACCCGCTGCGCCGGCAACAGCAGGACGGGACGCCACGGGCCGACCAACTGGGGCGAATCGATGTCGCCGGACACCCGCAGTCGCGGCGTACGCCGCAAGCCGTGGGCCTCGGCGGCAAGCGCCAGTGCCTGCACCAGTACTTCGTCGGTGCACGGCACCGAATGCCGGAGGATCTCCCGGCTGCGCCGCCAGTCACGCAGCGTCACGCCGGCCATCACGATCACGCCCGCCAACCACAGCGCCACCAACCCGATCTGCCAGGAGAACCCGGCGGAAGCCGGGGGCGTCGTGGCGGCCATGGCGTCCATCGTCGCCCCACCCGCCGCGGCGAACGGGACGATCTCGGCGACCGGGACGGCGGACGCCTGCGCCAGCCATGGCAGTTCCAGCGGGGGCGCGATCAACCCGAGCAGCGCCTGCAGGGCGACCAGCCACCACAGCCAACATTGGCTCGCCGGTGGCAGCCGCGGCATCAGCCGGCAGAGACTCCATACCAGGGCCACCAGCACCACGGTCTGCACGCTGGTCGCTGCCAGGCGTTCCAGGCTCGCTGCAATGAAAGCGTCCATCGATCAGTCCTCCTGCCGCCGGGATTGCAGCCGCGCCACCAGCGCTTCCAGTTCCGCGAGTTCCTCGTCGCTGACCTCGCCGCGCTTGGACATCCAGGCGACGAAAGGACTGACCGAGCCCCGCAGCGTCTTTTCCACGAACGCCGCCACCGCGCCCTGCACCACGTCGTCCTCCCCGGTCGTGGCCGAATAGCGGTAGAGCCCGTCGGCCTGGCGCCGCTTCAGATACCCCTTGGCGCGCAGCCGCTCCATCATGGTCAGCACGGTCGAGCGCGCCAGACCCTGGGTCTCGCCGAAACCGGCGGCCACTTCCCCGACCGAGGCATCCCCGAGCTGCCCGATGTATTGGAGCAGCGCTAGCTCCTGGTCCCCGATGCTCTTGCGCGCCATCGCCTTCTCCCACCCGCCTGACTACAGATGTAGTCAAACTAGCCATGACTACATCTGTAGTCAAGCATGACCGATGGCAGGGGGCCTTGGAGAGCATCCCCGGAAGGTCCGCCAGCGGCGAGCCGATCCCCGCCTCATCGCAAACGGAAAGCCGTGCCCGAGGAGGGGCAGCGCAAGCAATCCTGTGAAGATAAATGGGACGAACAGAAGCGCGTCCAGACAGTCGAAAAGTGCTGCTCGCACACTTTCCGCACGACGCCTGCGCGGCAATGGCAACCCGAAGTCACCTCATCGCCGCGGTGCCCGGCAATTGAAATCACGGACGTGAAAAACCAGAAACCCCGCCAAGGCGGGGTTTCTGGGTGCAACTGGCGGAGTGAGAGGGATTCGAACCCTCGATAAGGCTTTTGACCCTATACTCCCTTAGCAGGGGAGCCCCTTCGGCCACTCGGGCATCACTCCGGGAATGGTTCCGTCGCGGTCGAACAGCGGCGGCCGCATAGGATAACGGCAGACCGGTTCCGCGGCAAACGGAATTCAGCTCGAGGACGACTCGTCGTTGTGGGAAGCAGAACCCGCTTCCTCTCCGCGCTGGATGCGCTGGTAGATCTCTTCGCGATGCACGGCAACGTCCTTCGGCGCGGTGATGCCGATGCGCACCTGGTTGCCCTTCACGCCGAGCACAGTCACCGTGACCGAATCACCGATCATCAAGGTTTCGCCGACTCGGCGGGTCAAAATCAGCATGTTTCTTCTCCTGAATCCGGCAAGATTAAGGCCGGGGCCGCGTTCCTGCATCGCTGGGCGCGAGGACGCTTCCAGATAGGTTCATCGTCGTGAATCATGGTACGGGCCGAAGCACGCGCCCGCAAGCACGGGCGCGGGCCGGACCGCTCATTGCAGGCGTCCGGCAACCCAATCGTTGACGCCCTTGAGGGCGGACACAAGGGCGGGCCCGTCCTCGCCACCACCCTGGGCGAGATCCGGGCGACCGCCGCCCTTGCCGCCAATCTGACCGGCGACATGGGACAGAAGTTCCCCGGCCTTGACCTTGCCCGCGGCCGCGCCGCTGACGCCGGCCACCAGCGCCGCCTTGCCGTCACTGGTACCCGCCAGCACGATTACCGCATCACCCAGCTGCTGCTTGAGCCGATCGACCGCATCGCGCAGCGCCTTGGCATCGAAACCTTCCAGCCGCGAAGCCAGCACACGGACGCCATTGACCTCCTGCGCCGCTCCCGCCAGGTCGGCGGTGGCGCCCGAGGCCGCCTTGGCCTTGAGGGCTTCCAGTTCGCGCTCCAGCTTCTTCTGCCGCTCGGCCAGGGCGCGGATCTTCTCGACCACGTCGTTGGCGTTGCCGCCCAGCAGTTCAGCGGCCTGTTCCAGCCGGCGCTCCTCGGCATCGACATGATCCAGCGCGCCCTGCCCGGTCACCGCCTCGATGCGGCGCACACCCGCGGAGACGCCGCCCTCGCTGACGATCTTGAACAGCCCGATGTCGCCGGTCCGGCCCACATGGGTGCCGCCGCACAGTTCGGTGGAGTACTCGCCCATGCGCAGCACCCGCACCTGTTCGCCATACTTCTCTCCGAACAGCGCCATCGCGCCGAAATCCAGGGCTTCCTGCATGCCCATGTGGTGCACTTCGGCTTCATGGTTGGCGCGGACTTCGGCATTGACGCGACGCTCGACCTCGGCCAGTTCCTGCGGACTGATGGCCTGGAAGTGCGAGAAATCGAAGCGCAGGCGATCCGGCGCGACCAGCGAACCCTTCTGCTGCACATGGGTGCCCAGCACTTCACGCAACGCCGCATGCAGCAGGTGCGTCGCCGAGTGGTTGAGGATGGTGGCTGCCCGGCGCGGCGCGTCCACGGCGGCGGAAACCCGATCGCCGACCTTGAGGCTACCGCGGGTCATCCTGCCGACATGGCCATGGAACTGCCCGGCGAACTTCTGCGTGTCGGACACCGCGAATTCGGCGTCCGCGCCCGCCAGCCGGCCGACGTCGCCGACCTGGCCACCGGACTCGGCATAGAACGGCGTGCGATCCAGAATCACCACCGCCTCGTCGCCGTTGCCGACCGCATCGACCGGACGGCCATCCTTCAACAGGGCGACGACCCGTAGATCACCGCTTTCCAGTTGTTCGTAGCCGAGGAATCCGGTGGGCTGCAACTGCGCCACCAGATCCGCCGGCAAGCCGGTGCTGGAGGCGAACTTGCCGGCGGCACGCGCGGTTTCGCGCTGCTGCTCCATGGCGGTCTCGAAACCGGCCATGTCCACGGTCAAGCCGCGTTCGCGGGCGATGTCCGCGGTCAAGTCGACCGGGAAACCATAGGTGTCGTAAAGACGGAAAGCCTCGACGCCGGGAATCACGCCCTGGGCGCGCGCAGCGATGTCGTCGAAGATGCGCATGCCCGAATCCAGCGTTTCGGCAAAACGCTCCTCCTCGGCCTTGAGCGCGCGCTCGACCAGATCGCGCGCAGCCGGCAGCTCGGGATACGCGTCGCCCATCAGATCGGACAGGGTGCCGACCATCTTGTGGAAGAACGGCTGGCGCACGCCCAGCATCCAGCCATGGCGTAGGGCGCGGCGGATGATCCGGCGCAGCACGTAGCCGCGGCCCTCATTGGAAGGCAGCACGCCGTCCACGATGAGAAAGCTGCACGCGCGGATGTGATCGGCGATCACGCGCAACGACTTGTTCTCGAGATCCGGCGTTCCGGTCAATTCGGCGGCTTGCCTGATCAGCCCCTGGAACAGATCGATCTCGTAGTTGCTGTGGACGTGTTGCAGGATCGCGGTCAGGCGTTCCAGGCCCATGCCGGTGTCCACGCAGGGCGCCGGCAGCGGCACGAGGGTGCCATCGGCCTGGCGATCGAACTGCATGAACACCAGGTTCCAGATCTCGATGAAACGATCGCCGTCCTCATCGGGCGAACCCGGCGGGCCGCCGGCGATGTGATCGCCGTGGTCGTAGAAGATCTCGGTGCAGGGACCGCAGGGGCCGGTGTCGGCCATCTGCCAGAAATTGTCGGAAGCGAACGGCGCGCCCTTGTTGTCGCCGATGCGGACGATTCGCTCGACCGGGATGCCGATGTCCTTGTTCCAGATTTCGAAGGCCTCGTCATCGGTGTGATAGACCGTGACCAGCAGGCGCTCCTTCGGCAGCTTCCACACGCCGGTCAGCAGTTCCCAGGCCCAGGCGATGGCTTCCTTCTTGAAGTAGTCGCCGAAGGACCAGTTGCCCAGCATCTCGAAGAAGGTGTGGTGGCGCGCGGTATAGCCCACCGAGTCCAGATCGTTGTGCTTGCCGCCGGCCCGCAGGCAGCGCTGCACGTCGGCCGCGCGCACATAACTGCGTTTCTCCGCGCCCAGGAACACGTCCTTGAACTGGACCATGCCCGAGTTGGTGAACAGCAGGGTCGGATCGTTGCCCGGCACCAGCGGCGCCGACGGCACGATGGTGTGGCCCTTGCTGTGGAAGAAGTCGAGGAAATCCTGGCGGATCTGGCGCGTGCTGATTTTGGGGGAGCTGGTCATCTGGCTGGCATTGGCTGACGGGCGCATCCGGACGCCGCGTTCCCCACAGATGCGGGCGCGGGCCTGCCGAAGCAACCCAATGCCCTAGATTAACAGGCCCGGCGGGTTCAGTCCTCCCAGTCCAGCCGGGTCGCCGCGCGGACGCTGCCACCGTCGAAACCGCGCCGGATCAGGAAATCGGCAGCCTTGCGCCGCCCGGCCAGATCGGCCAAGCCGCCCGGACCGAAACGGCGGCGGACGAGGTCGCACGCCGTTTCGGTCCAGTCGCCATCAAAAGTGTCCATGGCCGCCGCGATGGCTTCGCGCCCCAGGCCATGGGTGGCCAGTTCCGCGCGGATCCGCAGCGGTCCATAGCCATTGCCGGCCCGGCTGCGGACCAGCAATTCGGCAAACCGGCGATCGTCCTGCCAACCCTCGTTGGCCAGGCGTTCCACCGCCGCCTTGGCCTCCCCTGCATCCACGCCACGGGAGGCCAGCTTGCGTTCCAGCTCCCGCCGCGAATGCTCGCGGCGGGTCAGCAACCCGAGCGCCCGCTGGATCGGCGTCTGCTCGGGACGGGACCGCCGCGGACGCGGCGAGCCCGGTTTTTCATCCCTGTCCATCATTCCATCCGCCGGGCCGGGCAGCCGGCATCCCTTCCAGGCCACTCCCCAAGCCGAACGACTCAGTCATCCTGGTCCGCGTCGTCATCCTCGCCACGCGAGGCTTCGGCCGGCTGGAACTTCTCGCGCAGCTCGCTCTCGAGCTTGGCCGCGATCTGCGGGTTCTCGCGCAGGAAGGTCCGCGAATTGTCCTTGCCCTGACCAATGCGTTCGCTGCCGTAGCTGTACCAGGCGCCCGCCTTCTCGACCAGCTTGGCTTCCACGCCCATGTCGATCAGCTCACCCTCGCGGCTGATGCCTTCGCCATAGAGAATTTCGGTGACGACCTGCTTGAACGGCGGCGCCAGCTTGTTCTTCACGACCTTGATCTTGGTCTGGTTGCCGATGATCTCGTCGCCCTTCTTGATCGCACCGATACGACGGATATCCAGGCGCACCGAAGCATAGAACTTCAGCGCGTTGCCGCCGGTGGTCACTTCCGGACTCTGGCCCGGCATCATCACGCCGATCTTCATGCGCAACTGGTTGATGAAGACCACCAAGGTGTTGGAACGCTTGATGTTGCCGGTCAGCTTGCGCAGGGCCTGGCTCATCAGGCGGGCCTGCAGGCCCGGCAACTGGTCGCCCATCTCGCCCTCGATTTCCGCCTTCGGGGTCAGCGCGGCGACCGAGTCGATGACGACGATGTCGATGGAACCCGAACGTACCAGCATGTCGGCGATTTCCAGCGCCTGTTCGCCGGTATCCGGCTGCGAGACCAGCAGATCGTCCACGTTGACGCCCAGCTTGGCGGCGTAGATGGGATCCAGCGCGTGTTCGGCGTCGATGAAGGCCGCGGTGCCGCCCTGCTTCTGGCATTCGGCGATGGCCTGCAGGGTCAGGGTGGTCTTGCCCGAGGATTCCGGTCCGTAGATTTCCACCACGCGGCCTTTCGGCAGGCCGCCGATGCCGAGGGCGATGTCCAGCATCAGCGAGCCAGTCGGGATGACTTCCACCGGTTCAATCACGCGATCGCCCATGCGCATCACCGAGCCCTTGCCGAACTGGCGCTCGATCTGGGTCAGGGCCACGGAAAGGGCGCGCTTCTTGTTCTCGTCCATCATCAGTTCCTCGGAAGTATCAATCGTTGAATGCAAGGCTAGCGGGGGTGGATCGCACGGGCTGCGACAGTCCCGCAGAATCTGAAATTAAGGGAACCGGCGTGGTCGGGCCATCGGGAAATCCGGCACCCGGGCGTCGGACAAACCCGCACGAATCCATCGGCGCTTCACCGGTTGGGCCTCACCAGGCCGCAGTACAGGCCTTCGATGGCGAAATCCTGATCCGGCTGCACTTCAATGGGTGAATAGTCCGGATTGCGCGGCAGCAGGCGAATCCGGTCCTTGCCGACCTTGAGCAGCTTGACCGTGATCTCGTCGTCGATGCGGGCGACGACGATCTGCCCGGAGCGCGCGTCACGGGTGCGGTGCACGCCGATCAGGTCGCCGTCGAAGATGCCTTCGTCGCGCATGGAATCGCCCTTGACCCGCAGCAGGTAGTCCGGGGCCGGGGCGAAGAACGCCCGGTCCAGCAGCACGTAGTCATGATGGCCGGCATCGGCGCCAATCGGCGCGCCCGCCGCGACCTGGCCCAACACCGGAATCCGCAGCCCATCGTCGTTGGCGGAGGGGAATGCCAGTTCCGGCTGCGCCTGCACCGGCGCCTTCAACAATCGGATGCCGCGGGCCCGGCCCGGCAAACGCTCGATGGCGCCGGCCTGCTCCAGGGCTTCCAGGTGGTACTGGGCCGCACGCACGCCCTTGAACCCGAAAGCCCGGGCAATCTCGGTCTGCGAAGGAGGCATGCCCTCGGCTTCGATGCGCTCGGCAATCAGGGCGAGGATGGCTTGCTGGGTGTCGGTCAGGTCCATGGTTAGTAGTATTACTACTAACAACAGGCGCGCGCAAGTCCCATGGCGTTGGAAATGTTAACGAGATTTGACGCACCTTAACGGGCTTGCCAGAATCGCGGCCCCAGCCAGCCGAGCGCTTTCCGAAGTCCTCATTGCCAGCGGATCTCCCGAGACCCGGGATCCCCCGCCCACGTAGAGACTTCGATGAAACCTTTGACCGCGGCCATCCTGCTGGCCCTGTCCTGCCACGCCCAGGCCACCTCCCCCGCCCTTTCCCCCAACGACGGCACCGACCCGCCAGCGGACCGCCGCACGACCGAGTCCGCCCCCGCGGCCCCTGATTATCTCGCGCCTTCCACGCTCGACACTCTTCGCGTCATCGGCCAGCGCCTCTTCCCCTACCAGGAAGGCATGGTGCTGGACCAGAAGTACATCGATGCCCAGGCCAAGGGGAACGGCGACATCGGCACGCTGCTGCGGATCAATCCCAACGTCCAGTTCGACGATACCGCGATGACGTCGCGCAACATGGGTGAAATCCGCCCCGCCGACATCAGCATCAATGGCGGTCTGTTCTACCAGAATGCATTCCTGCTGGATGGCGCGAACTTCAACAACGATCTCAATCCCATCGGTGGCGAGATCGTTCCCACCCACATCATGGACGTCCCGAGCTACAGCCAGGGCATCGCGCTGGACAGCAGCCTCATCGGCAACCTGACCGTCTACGACAGCAACGTGCCCGCTGCGTTTGGCGGGTTCAATGGTGGCGTCATCGATGCGGAGAGCCGCAAGGCGCGCGACGCCATCTCGGGCAAGCTCGCATTCCGGATGTCGCGTTCGGTGTGGAACCGCTACCACATCGCACGCGACAAACAGCAATCCTTCGAGGAATCCTTCCAGGCATCGGACCAGCCGCGCTACGACAAATACCAGATCAATGCGGTGCTGGAAGGCCGGACACGTGGCGGGCTGGGCATCATCGGCAACATCTCGAGAACACGCTCGGTCATCCCGCTGCGCGGCTATTCGGCCGGTTTCGTCAGTGCGAACGACGAGTTCGAGAAGGAACAGACACGCGAGAACACCAATCTGAGCGTCCGGCTGGACTGGGAAGGGCCGAACGGACTGGATCTCGGGGCCAGCATCACCCACGCGCCCACCGATGAACGCTATTTCATCTACAACACGAAGAACGGCTACTTCGATCTCAAGCAGGGCGGCCCCGTCGCCAGCTTCCGCGCCAACCTGGAACTGGGCGCATGGACGCTGAGAAACACGCTGTCATACAGCGACGTGGAAAGTTCACGTCGTGGCCAGAGCGGGGTCAACCACTGGAAGAACTGGGCCTGGTCGGACCAGTTCGACTGGGGCGCGCGCGGCAGCAGCCAGGAAGGCAACTGGGGGAACATCGATCAGACCTCGCGCAACATCGCGTACCGCCTGTTACTGGAGCGCGCGGCACTGCGCTGGGGATTCGTCGAGCATCACTTGCAACTCGGCGCAGAGGTGCAGGACAGGAAAGCCACCTATGAACGTCTGAACGACCACCTGTCCTGGCTGCGTCCGGAATCCACCCGGACCTGCACAAGCACCAACGGCGTTGTCGACAATGAAGGTTGTTCGCTCTCGCCGGTCCGCCCGGGGGCTTCCATTGCCGCAGGCCGGGGCCAGTATTTCCGCCAGCTCGACACGTATCGGGCCGGCTACTTCGAAGCCGAGGCCACCGAATGGAGCGTGTTCCTCCAGGACGATGTGCGCCTGGGTCGCTGGAGCATCCGCCCGGGCGTCCGCGTGGACGGCGACGACATCGTGGACGAGGTCACCATCTCGCCACGCTTGGCGCTTTCGTGGGACGTGTTCGACAACAAGGATACCCTGCTGACGGCGGGTGCCAATCGCTACTACGGACGCAGCTTCTTCAACTATCTCCTGCGCGAAGGCCGTGAGCGTCTCAAGTCGACACAGCAGCGGGGAGCCAACCTGGTCTGGTCACCCCCCGTCACCTCGACAGCCAACTACCGCTTCAAGGACCTGCGGGTGCCCTACAGCGATGAGTTGAATCTCGGTATCAACCAGCGTTTCCACGGACTGGATCTGAACTTCAAGTATGTCCGCCGCGAAGGACGAGACGAGGTCGTGCGTACCCGACGCAGCAACAACGGGGACGGAGACATCTTCAGCCGCTTCATCTACGAGTACACCAACGATGGGCGCAGTTCGGGTGACGTCTACACGTTGAGCATCGCGCCGTTGCGCGCCTGGCAAGGCCTGGGTGCCTAGACGCATGCCCAGTTCGCCTTCGACTACACCGAGGTGCGGCGCAATTACCAGAACTACGAAGAGAGCTTCTCCGAGGAGGCGTTCAACGCCTGGGTGCGCTACAACGGTTCGCTGATCCATGCCTACGAGCTCCCCGCCATCAGTTTCAACCGTCCCTGGACCGCGCGACTGGCCACGCAGAGCCATTGGGAATCGGCCGGCCTGATGTGGAGCAACTTCCTGCGTTACCGTGCGGGCTACCGCTCGACCCGCACGGTGGGCAAGGAAGAGTTCCAGGGTGAGTCCATCAACGTCGTCGAGGACTACGACTATCCGGACAGCCTGACCTGGGACAGCACGCTCGAGTGGACTTTGGGGCTGGCCCGAGGCCAGGAAACCTACGTCCGTATGGAAGTGCAGAACGTGCTGGATCGCGTCACCCTGATCCGCAACCAGTCCACTGGCGACTACTACGAACCGGGACGCTCGTACTGGTTCGAAGTCGGTTACCGTTTCTGACATCCCGCGCCTGGATTGACATGCCTCACGACGCATCGCGCCGCCTGCTGCTCTGGTGCCTGCTGGTCAGCCCGCTGACGGGGTTGGCCGGTCTTGCCTGGGCACAGGCCAGGCAGGAACGAACCGCCAAGGATGATGCCGCCACGCTGGCGGGGTGTCGCCAGCGCATCGCCGTCAGCGCTCCCGCCATCGACGCGGAATGCCTGCGCCGGATCTATGCCCTGCCCCAGGCCGAATGGCCGGCCCCCGAGGTGGACGCGGGTGTGGAGTGGAAGGAACTCGCTCCCTTGCCGAAGAATCCTCCGGTTCCCGCCGACAATCCGTCCACGCCGGGGAAGATCGCGCTGGGCAAGCGTCTGTTCGAGGATCCCCGGCTGTCACGTTCCGGCCAGATTGCCTGCGCCAGTTGCCATGACCGGCAGTTGGGATGGGGAGACGGGCGCAGCGTCTCGTTTGGTCATGATCGCCAGGCCGGCAAGCGCAACGCGCCCAGCGTGGCGATGAGCGCCTATGCCGGCCCGCTGTTCTGGGATGGCCGCGCGGCGACGCTGGAAGCGCAGGCGCTGCATCCGATCCAGGACTCGAAGGAAATGGCGTTCACCCCGCGCGCGCTGGAACGCCGGCTCAACCGTGACGGGGCCTATCGGGAGGAATTCGCGCGCGTGTTCGGCGAACGCCGCATCACCATCGAGCAGGTCGCCCAGGCCATCGCCGCGTACGAACGCAGTCTGGTGCCGCGCGCGAACCGCTTCGACCGCTTCCTGGAGGGGCGCCGCGATCTGCTGACCGATCAGCAGTTGTGGGGACTCCATCTGTTCCGCACCCGTGCCCGCTGCATGAACTGCCACAGTGGGGAAGCCCTTACCGACAATCGCTTCCACAATCTGGGCCTGCACTACTATGGCCGGGAACGCGAGGACCTGGGCCGCTACCATGTCACGGGCGCCCCGGAGGATGCCGGCAGATTCCGCACTCCCAGCCTGAGAAATGTGGGCAGGACCGGACCCTACATGCACAACGGCGCATTCATGGAACTGCGCGGCGTGGTCAACATGTACAACGTCGGGATGCCACGGCCGACGCCGAAGCCCGGTCAGGAAAACGACCCGCTGTTCCCTCGCCCCGATCCCCAGTTGCATGTCCTGGATCTGCACAAGACCGAGCTGGAAGCCATCACGGCGTTCCTGGAAACCCTCTGACAGCTTACTTGCGCCCGCTGCGCCAGATCGACAGCACGATCCAGACGCCGGTCATCGCCGCGAAGACGAAGCCCAGCACGCCCATCGCCATCAGCCAGCGGTTGGAGATGCCGCCGCCGACGCTGTTCATCACGATGGACGAGCCGATGATGAGGGCGGCGGTGACCACGCCGATGGTCAGCCGGTTGGCGGCGCTGTTGAGCTGATCGCCGAAGGCTTTCAGCGAGGTGATGTCCAGTTGCCCACGCAGGCGTCCGCGCCGGGCGGCCTGCAGCAGGCGGCGCAGGTCCCGTGGCATGTCGCCGACCAGGTCGAGGGCACCGGACAGGCTGCGGCGCCCGCGCCGGGCGACCGCGCGCGGTGAATAGCGGTCCAGGATCGCCCGCTCCAGGTAGGGGCGCGCCTCGCTGGCCATGTCGAATTCCGGATCCAGTTGCCGGCCCAGGCCTTCCAGGGTCAGGAACGCCTTGATCATCAGTGCCAGATCCGGCGGCAGGCTCAGGCCATGCCGGCGCAGCAGCGCGGCCACGTCGGTGAGCATGGCGCCCATCCGCAGTTGCTTCAGCGGCACGCCGCGATAGCGATCGGTGAACACGCCGACATCCGCCTGCAGGCGGGTTTCGTCGACCGAGGCATCGCCCTCGGTCCAGTCGAGCAGGATGTCGGTGACGGCCTCCGGATCCTCGCCCACCAGCCCGTTGAGCAGGCGCGCAATCTGGAATCGCCGTTGTTCGGACACGCCGCCGACCATGCCGAAGTCGATCAGGCCGATGCGGCCATCGCGCAGATAGAACACGTTGCCGGGATGCGGATCGGCATGGAACAGGCCATCCAGCAACACCATCTTGAGCACGATCGCCGCACCCGTGCTCGCCAGCGCATGGCGATCCAGTCCCGCCGCGTCGACGGCCGCCAGATCGCAACCGGGAATGCCGTCCACCCAGTCCTGCACGCTCAGGCGTTCGCTGGTCCATTGCCAATGCACGGCGGGAATCAGCACTTCCGGATGATCCCGGAAATTGAACGCGATGCGCTCGGCGTTGCGGCATTCGCCGGCGAAATCCAGCTCCGCGCGCAGCGAGGCGGCGAACTGCTGGGCGATGCCGACCGGGTGATAGCGGCGCAGATCGGGCACCTGCGCCTGGATGATTTCGGCCAGCCGCGCCAGCAGGCGCAGATCCGCCTCGACCACTTCGCGGATGCCCGGCCGGCGCACCTTCAGCACCACCGCCCGGCCATCGTCGAGCCAGGCGCGGTGCGCCTGCGCCAGCGACGCGGCCGCGAGCGGCTCCGGATCCAGCCTGGCGAAAATGTTCTCCGGCGCGTCGCCGAGGTCTTCGATCAACTGCGGGCGGATGGCGTCATACGGCAAGGCCGGCACCGCGTTCTGCAAGCGGCTCAGTTCGGCGATCCATTCCGGCGGCAGCAGATCGATGCGGGTGGCCAGCACCTGACCGAGTTTGACGAAGGTCGGGCCCAGCGTTTCCAGCGCGCGGCGCAGGCGCTCGGGCGGCTCCATCCGCAGGGTTTCCTCCGCGTGCTGCCAGTGCAGCAGCCGGCCGGCCCGTTCGAGCGCGCCGGCCAGGCCGACGCGCCTCACCATGTCGCCAAAACCATTCCGAATCAGGACCGAGGCGATCTCCTGCAACCGTCCCAGATCACGTACCGCGCCCAGGGTCTCCCACATCAGCGTCACCCGTCCCTGCCCGTCCGCATCGTCACAGTTGCTCCAGCCCCCGCAGCGCGGCGGCCACGGTCTGCCGGCGCACGGCCTCGCGGTCGCCGTCGAACTGGAACACTTCCGCACGTGCATAGCCGCCACGGCGCTTCCAGCCAATCCATACCGTTCCCACCGGCTTGCCCTCGCTGCCGCCGCCGGGACCGGCGATGCCGGTGACCGCCACCGCCACGCTCGCGCCCGAATTCACCAGCGCGCCGGACACCATCTCGATGACGGTTTCGCGGCTGACCGCGCCGTGCGTCTCCAGCGTCTGCGGGCGCACGCCCAGCAACGCCTGCTTGGCTTCGTAGCTGTACGCCACCATGCCGCTGTCGAACCAGTCCGAAGAACCGGCGATGTCGGTGACGGTCTTGGCGATCCAGCCGCCGGTGCAGCTCTCCGCCGTCACCAGGTGATCGTGTTCGGCCCGCAGGCGGGTGCCGATCTGTTCGGCCTGCTGGCGGAGCTCGGCGTCGGAGGGAATGGCGGCCACGATGGACATCACGGGATCCCGGGGGAAGGGATCCACGTTTTAGCCCAATTCGGTCCGCCTGTCTGCCCGCGGCGCACACGCCACCCGCCCGCGAACGGGGAGATGGCGCGCGGACGCCGCCGGCCGGGCCGGCGTCAGTAGGTCACGCGCAAGGTCACGCCGTAGGTGCGCGGAGCGCCGAGGAACGCGTTGAACGAATTGGTCGGATCCCCGGGCGTCGGCGAAAAGTTCTGCAGCGGCGCGTCGAAACCGACCTGCTGGTAGGTCTCGTCGGTCAGGTTCTGTCCCCACAGTTCCACCATCCAGCGCTTGTTCTTCGCGCCGAAGCCGATCCGGGCATTGACCAGGGTGTAGCCTTCCTGGGTCTTCTCGATGTCCATGTCCGAACCGGTGTTGTGCTCGGACATGTACTTGGCGCCGATGTTGAAGCGGCCGATCAGGCTGCTGCCGAAATCCCACTGGTAGGTCAGAGAGGCCGAACCGGACCACAGCGGCGCGAAGCTGATGTGGTTGCCGGGCAGCTTGTACAGGGTGCCGCCGGGAGCGACGAATTCCGAGGTGGGCTTGTCGTCGCCGTAGCGGGTGTCGGCGTAGGTGAGGCCGGCCTGCACCATCAGCCCGTCCAGCCCGGTCTGCCACAGCACCTCGGCGTCGATGCCCTTGGAGGTGACTTCCGGAATCGAACGCACCACATAGCTGGTGCCGAGGAAACTGTTGAGCTGGAAGTCGGTGAACTCCTGGTAGAACAGAGTGCCGTTGAGCAGCAGGTTGCCATCCAGCCAGGTGGACTTGGCGCCCAGCTCGTAGCTGTCGACGAATTCACCCGGAAACGAAGTGTCGTTGACCGGCAGGATGCCGGCGGTGCCGCTGGACAGACCGGTGTTGGACTGCACCCGATCCAGGTTGAAGCCGCCGCCCTTGTAACCGCGCGCACCGGACAGATAGGTCATCAGGTGATCGTTCCAGCGGTAGGCGAACTTGAGCGTGCCGGACCACTCGCTTTCGGACCGTTCCTGCTGGGTGTGCCGGCCGTTGTGGGCGACGTTGGCCCACGGCAGGCACATGTAGCCGATCGCGGTCGGCGCCAGTTGCTGCGCCACCGCCTGCGGAATGCCGCGCGCCATCAATGCGCCCACCACCCGCGCTGGCGTGCCCAGCGCGGTCGCGCAGCCCAGGCTTCCATTCGGATTGGAGTAGACCGAATCCAGTTCCTTCTTTTCGTGGGTGTAGCGCAGGCCCAGGGTGATCGCCAGCTGATCCGTGGCATGCCAGGTGTTGTTGGTGAACAGCGCGGCGGTCCTGGCGTTCTGGTTGTAGGTATCGTGCGCGCCTTCGCTTTCACCCGGGAACACACTGCCGAACGCGCGTCCGGTGGCCTGCGAAGCGAACAGGAACGGATTGGCGGTGTTGACGGTGATGCCCATCGGCGCAAGCTGGCGGGCGAACAGGCTCAACAGCGCGGTGGAAAGATAGGCCTCGTAATGGCGGCCGATCATGTACTGGTCATGCCGTTCCAGATCTTCGTCCGAGTAGAAGAACCCGAGCATCCAGTCGAGCTTGTCGGTGCTGCCGGTCAACCGCAGTTCCTGGCTGAAGGTCTTGAACTTGGTCGAGGAGTCGTCGAAGTTGTTGCGACGGTACAGCAGGTCCGCGCCGCTGAAATCGAAATCCAGCGCATTGACCGACTGCCAGTCGCGCGCGGCGGTGATCGAAGTGAGCGTCGCGCCGTTGAACCAGGGCGTGTTCCAGTCGATCTGGGTGGAGAACCCCTTGTCCAGCACGCTCTGCTCGGTACCGCGGTTGCTGTAGGCCAGGCGCCGCTCGGGATCGGCGACCGGGATGACCGCGCGCCCCGCACCGCCGGCCAGCGCATCGAGGATGTTGGCGGTCAGGCCACGCACGGTGGTCACGCCGGCGCAGCAGTTCTCGTCGCGGCGGGTGTAGTCGGCGATGAACGTGAAGTCCAGATCGTCGTTGGGCTCCCACAGCAGTTGGGCGCGCAGGGTGCGGAAATCGCGGTCGCTGTCCTCGCGCTGCGTGCGCGGCCCGGTTCCAGTGTTTACATCGGTCACGCCGTCACGGGTGCGCTTGGCGGCATAGATGCGGAACGCGGCGTGATCGCTGATGGCGTCGTTGTAGGCGCCGGAAATGCCGAACTCGCCATAGTTGCCGAAGGTCAGTTCGCCCTCCGCGCTCTGGGTGTAGCTGGGACGGCGGGTGATGACGTTGATGACGCCGGCGGAGGTGTTCTTGCCGAACACGGTGCCCTGCGGTCCCTTCAGTACCTCGATGCGTTCCAGCTCGCCCAGATCGCCGAAACCCACACCGGTACGCGGCCGGTACACGCCGTCGATCACCACGCCGACCGCCGACTCCAGACCGGCGTTGTCGCCGTTGGTGCCGACGCCGCGGATGCGCGCGGTGGTCTGCGATTCGTTGGTGGTCGAACTGACATGCAGTCCGGGCACCAGCAACTGCACGTCCTTGATGTCGGACACCCCGGCGTCCTGCAGCAATTGCTCCGGCAACGCGGTCAACATGATCGGGACGTCCTGCATGGCCTCCTCGCGCTTCTGCGCGGTGACCGTCATGGTCGCCAGCGTGGTCGCCTCTTCATCGGGCTTGGTCTGGGACGGCGCGGCTTCCTGGGCCTGCAGATTGGCGGACAGTGCGGCGAAAACGGCGAGCGCGAGCGCGCGGTGCTGCGGTTTGGCGACGACCATGTGTTCCCCTCTCCCGGGTCATGTCGGATGTGATCAATCGACTGCGATATTCGGACCTGCCTTGCGACTGCGAACGTCATTTGCGCGCGCGTGGCGCGCCCCCTGTGCGGAGGAAGCTAGCACCCATCGCCGCGACGAAGCATTTTGCAGCGCACCCATACGCAGAGAGCGCACTTTGCACGGGAAAATAAGCACGCTCGTGCGGAAATCCGGTTACCCGCGCGGACACATGCGAACCCGCGCCAGCCGCCTTCCCACGCATCGATCACCGGCTGTCCGGATGCGACGATCCGGCGCGAACCGCGCGTGATCCAAAGGTGTCCGCCACCGCTTCGCGGCGGGTCTCCGCAGCGGGCAACAGGCGTCGGGGCACGAACCGCCAACGGCCCGCTCCTCGGCCCAACGGCGATCCCCTAAACTTGCACCCTTTCCCCGTCCGGCCACCGCGTCCGGCAACGCGGCCCCTTTCGCCCGGTGCTTCCACCGGACGCCAGGCGCGCCGGAGGTTTTCCAGAAGGTCACATGAAGCAGGACAAATCGCAGGAACACACCCCTCTGATGAGACAGTTCTTCGCCGCCAAGGCGGAGTACCCGGATCTGCTGCTGTTCTTCCGGATGGGGGATTTCTACGAACTGTTCTACGACGACGCCCGCAAGGCCGCGCGGCTGCTGGACATCACCCTGACCCAGCGCGGCAACTCGGCCGGCGCCCCCATCCCGATGGCCGGCGTGCCGCACCACGCCTACGAGAGCTATCTGGCGCGGCTGGTCGCGATGGGCGAATCGGTGGCCATCTGCGAACAGATCGGCGACCCGGCCCAGACCAAGGGGCTGGTCGAACGCAAGGTGGTGCGCGTGGTCACTCCCGGCACGGTCACCGACGAGGCCCTGCTCAACGAGCGCCGCGACACCTTGCTGATGGCGATTGCCCGCGGCCGCAAGGGCTATGGCCTGGCCTGGGCGGACCTGGCCGGCGGCCGCTTCGTGGTCAACGAGGTCGAGGGCGAGGACGGACTGGAAGCCGAGCTTTCGCGGCTGGAGCCGGCGGAAGTCCTGCTCGCGGACGAGGACGGCTGGCCGGAGTTCCTGCGCGGCCGCCACGGCCTGCGCCGGCGTGCGCCCTGGCTGTTCGATCCGGACAATGGACGCCGGCAACTGCTGCAGTTCTTCCAGGTGCGCGATCTCAACGGGTTCGGCATCGAGCGCATGCCGCTGGCGACCGGCGCGGCCGCCGCCCTGCTGGGCTATGTCGAGGAAACCCAGAAGCAGCGGCTGACCCACCTGGGCGCGATCAGCACCGAATCCGCCGGCGACGCAATCGCCATGAACGCCGCCACCCGCCGGCACCTGGAACTGGACACCCGCGTCGATGGCGACGCCGCCAACACCCTGCTCGGCGTGCTCGACAGCACCATCACCCCGATGGGGGGCCGTTTGCTGCGCCGCTGGCTGCATCGCCCGCTGCGCGATCACCGGACGCTGGGCGAGCGCCACCAGGCGGTCGAAAGCCTGATCGAGAGCGGGCTGGACACCGGCCTGCGCGAACGCTTCCGCGCCCTCGGCGACATGGAGCGCATCCTGACCCGCGTGGCGTTGCGCTCGGCACGTCCGCGCGATCTGTCCACCCTGCGCGATGCGCTGGCGCTGCTGCCGGACATCCGCCTGGCGCTGGCCGGCGCGACGGTCTCTTCCGCCACGCTGGCGGGTTCGCCACGCCTGGCCGAACTCGCCGCGGAACTGGGCGAGCATGCCGACGTCGCCGCGCTGCTGGCACGTGCCATCGCACCGCATCCGGCGCTCAAGCTGGTCGATGGCGGCGTCATCGCCGACGGGTTCGACGCCGATCTCGACGAACTGCGCCGGCTGAGCACCCATGCCGATCAGTTCCTGGTCGATCTGGAAGCCCGCGAACGCGAGAGCAGCGGCATCGCCACCCTCAAGGTCGGCTATAACCGGGTGCACGGCTACTACATCGAAATCAGCAAGGGCCAGGCCGACCGCGCGCCGGTCCATTACACCCGCCGGCAGACCCTGACCAACGCCGAACGCTACATCACCGAGGAGCTGAAGAGCTTCGAGGACAAGGTGCTGTCGGCGCGCGAGCGTTCGCTGGCGCGCGAGAAGGGCCTGTACGAGGGCCTGCTCGACTCGCTCAACCAGAACCTGGAGCCGCTGAGGCGCTGTGCCGCGGCGTTGAGCGAACTGGACGTGCTGGCCGGCTTCGCCGAACGCGCGCAGGCGCTGGACTGGTCCCGCCCCACCCTCACCGCCGACGCCGGCCTGCGCATCGAACGTGGGCGCCACCCGGTGGTGGAAGCGGTGCGTGCCGAACCGTTCGAGCCCAACGATCTGCACCTGGACGAACAGCGCCGGATGCTGATCATCACCGGCCCCAACATGGGCGGCAAATCGACCTACATGCGCCAGAACGCGCTGATCGTGCTGCTGGCCCATATCGGCAGCTTCGTGCCCGCCGCCCGCGCGGAGATCGGCCCCATCGATCGCATCCTCACCCGCATCGGTGCCGGCGATGATCTGGCGCGCGGGCAATCGACCTTCATGGTCGAGATGGCCGAGACCAGCTACATCCTCCACCATGCCACCGCGCAGTCGCTGGTGCTGATGGACGAAATCGGCCGCGGTACCTCCACCTACGACGGCCTGGCCCTGGCCGACGCGGTCGCCCGCCACCTGGCCAGCCAGAACCGCTGCTACACCCTGTTCGCCACCCACTATTTCGAGCTCACCGCGCTGGCGGACGGTTCCGTCGAAGGCGGCGAAAGCGGCATCGCCAACGTCCACCTGGATGCGGTCGAACACCACGACCGCGAACGCGGCGACACCCTGGTGTTCATGCACGCGGTGAAGGACGGTCCGGCCGATCGCAGCTTCGGCCTGCAGGTGGCGGCGCTGGCCGGCCTGCCCAAGGCCACCGTCGCGCAGGCACGCCGGCGGCTGGCCGAACTGGAAGCGCGTGGCCGCGAAAGCCATGCCTCCACGATGGCCCCGCAGGCGCTGGATGCCCCGCAGCAGATCGGCCTGTTCGCTCCCGTTCCCTCCGCCGCGATGGAAGCGCTGGCGGCGCTGGATCCCGATGAGCTGACGCCCAAGCAGGCATTGGAAGCGCTGTACCGGCTCAAGCATCTGCTCTGATCGGCAACCTGCCGCGACTTCAGTCCGCGGCGGGAATCGTCTTCCACTCGACAACATCCACGTAACGCAGCCCGGGTATCGTGACGCGGTCCGGGTCGCTGCGTTGCGCGCCGCACCATTGAGTGGCGCTATCGGATTGTTCGCCAAAAACGATTTTGCTTAATCGCAAAGCCTGCCTAGTCTGGTCGTGTCCCTTTCATCGCCAACGAGATCGTCAGCCATGAACACGTTCCCGACCCTTCCGCGTCCGTTCCGTCCACAAACGCCGCGACGACGATAGCGCTGGCGCCACCGCGCATTCGCACCTGACGGCCGCGTGTACCGCGCGCGTCGCGTGGATGTCGCCTCTTGATTTCCTCCCACCCGGTTTCCGTCCGAAGCCACGCGCCGATTCCTCCTTCCACCCTTCCCAGGACCGCTGCCCAGGAGCACGACCATGAATCTCGAAACCGCCAAATGTCCGTTCAATCATTCCGTCGGCGGCGGCACCACCAACCGCGACTGGTGGCCCAACCAGCTACGGGTGGATCTGCTGCACCAGCACTCGTCCAAGTCCGATCCGATGGACAAGGAGTTCAACTACGCCGAGGCGTTCAAGAGCCTGGACTACGAGGCCCTGAAGAAGGATCTGGCCGATCTGATGACCGATTCGCAGCCCTGGTGGCCGGCGGATTTCGGCCACTACGGTCCCTTGTTCATCCGCATGGCCTGGCACAGCGCCGGCACCTACCGCATCGGCGACGGCCGCGGCGGCGGTGGCCGCGGACAGCAGCGCTATGCGCCACTCAACAGTTGGCCGGACAACGTCAGCCTGGACAAGGCGCGCCGGCTGCTGTGGCCGATCAAGCAGAAGTACGGCAGCCGGATTTCCTGGGCCGATCTGATGATCCTCACCGGCAACGTCGCGCTGGAAACGATGGGCTTCAAGACCTTCGGTTTCGCTGGCGGACGCGAGGACGTGTGGGAGCCGGATCTGGACGTGTACTGGGGATCGGAAACCGCCTGGCTGGGCGGCGACAAACGCTACTCCGGCGAGCGTGATCTGGAGAACCCGCTCGCCGCCGTGCAGATGGGCCTGATCTACGTGAACCCGGAAGGCCCCAACGGCAACCCGGATCCGGTCGCCGCCGCGCGCGACATCCGCGAGACTTTCGCCCGCATGGCGATGAACGACGAGGAGACCGTCGCCCTGATCGCCGGCGGCCACACCTTCGGCAAGACCCACGGTGCCGGCGAGACCTCGCATGTGGGCGCGGATCCGGAAGCCGACGACATCGTCGCGCAGGGCCTGGGCTGGCGCAGCACCCACGGCACCGGTTTCGCCGGTGACGCCATCACCAGCGGCCTCGAAGTCACCTGGACGACCCAGCCCACGCGATGGAGCCAGGATTTCTTCAAGCACCTGTTCGGCTACGAATGGGAACTGACCAAGAGCCCGGCCGGTGCACACCAGTGGAAACCGAAGAATGGCGCCGGCGCCGACACAGTGCCGGACGCGCACGATGGTTCGAAGCGGCGCACGCCCAATATGTTGACCACCGATCTGTCGCTGCGTTTCGATCCGGCCTACGAAAAAATATCGCGGCGCTTCATGGAGCATCCGGATGAATTCGCCGATGCCTTCGCCCGCGCCTGGTTCAAGCTGACCCATCGCGACATGGGGCCGCGCGCGCGCTACCTGGGCCCGGAAGTGCCCAACGAGGAACTGATCTGGCAGGACCCGGTGCCCGCCGTGGACCATCCGCTGATTGATGAAGCCGACATCGCCGCGTTGAAGAAAAAGATCCTCGAATCGGGCCTGTCGATTGGCGAACTGGTATCGACCGCGTGGGCGTCGGCCTCCACGTTCCGTGGTTCCGACAAGCGCGGTGGCGCCAACGGCGCACGCATCCGGCTGGCGCCGCAGAAGGATTGGGAAGTCAACGAGCCTGCGCAACTGGCCAAGGTGATCAAGGTGCTGGAAGGCATCCAGGCCGGCTTCAATGGCGCGCAATCCGGCGGCAAGAAGGTCTCGCTCGCGGATCTGATCGTGCTGGGTGGCGCGGCGGCGGTCGAAGAGGCGGCGAGGAAAGGTGGCCATGCGATTGCGGTGCCGTTCTCGCCCGGCCGCACCGACGCCTCGCAGGAGCAGACCGATGTGGCGTCGTTCGCGGTGCTGGAACCGGCGGCCGACGGCTTCCGCAACTACCTGAAGGGCAAGTACAGCGTGCCGGCTGAAACCTTGTTGATCGACAAGGCGCAGCTGCTGACCCTCACCGCACCGGAGATGACCGTGCTGGTGGGCGGCCTGCGCATGCTGGGCGGCAACGTCGGACAGACCACCCACGGCGTGCTCACGACTCGTCCCGGCATCCTGAGCAACGACTTCTTCGTCAATCTGCTGGACATGAGTACCGAATGGAAGGCCACCTCGGACAACGAGGCGGTGTTCGAAGCGCTCGACCGCAAGACCGGCGAACGCAAGTGGACCGGCACCCGCGTGGATCTCATCTTCGGTTCGCACTCGCAGCTGCGCGCCCTGGCCGAGGTCTACGCCAGCGCGGATGCGAAGGAGAAGTTCGTGCGCGATTTCGTCGCCGCCTGGGCCAAGGTGATGGAACTGGACCGCTTCGACCTGCGTTGAACACGAGGCCGGTCAGCATCGGCTTTCGGCTCCGCGAGTCCCCGTCCGCCCCGGGTTCATCACCGGGGTGGACGGCTCGTTTCCCGGCGCGCTCCTCCCTCCCCCGGGATTCAGCACGAGCGTCATCGTTTGGCGCTAGCATCGGCAGTTCCAACCCGCGTCCAGGAGGACGGCCGTCATGAGCAACCAGTCTCTCGCGCAAGAACTCTTCGCCCAGCTCCAGGGTGCGCCGTTGCAGCAGGTGTCCCAGCAACTGGGCATCGGCCAGGCCGAGGCCTCCGGCGCGGTCGGCGCGGCGCTGCCGCTGCTGATGGGCGCGCTGGGCCGCAATGCCGAACAACCGCAGGGCGCCGAGGCGCTGTTCGGCGCACTCCAGCGCAACCACAGCGGCCTGGATATCGGCAGCGTGCTGGGCTCGGTCCTGGGCGGCGCCTCCACCCCGGAAGCCAACGGCGCCGGCATCCTCGGCCACATCTTCGGCGGCAACCAGCCGCGCGCCGAGGCGGGCCTCGGTCAGGCCACGGGCCTGGACAGCAACCGCGCCGGCCAGTTGCTCAAGATCCTTGCCCCCATCGTGCTGGCCTTCCTGGCACAGCGCATGAGCCAGGGCGGCCAGAGCTCGCCGGGCGCGCTCAGCCAGGTACTCGGCCAGGAGCAGCAGCAAATCCGCCAGCAGGGCGGTCTGGGCGGCGGGCTGCTCGGCGCGGTGCTGGATCAGGATGGCGATGGCCAGTTGGGCCTGGGCGATCTGCTGAAGGTCGGCAGCGGTTTCCTCGGCGGCAGCCGCTGAGAGGTAGAGCCGCGCTCGCTCGGCTGCTTTTTCCCGATGCCCCCCGGCGGAGCAAGCTCCGCTCTACACCGCACGTAGAGCCGAGCTTGCTCGGCTGCTTTTTTCCCGATGCCCCAGCGGAGCAAGCTCCGCTCTACATGGTCACATCGCGTCGATATCGCCCAGCGCTCTGATCAGGCGGCGCGCGCGCTTGTCCGGTTTTGAGAGCGGTGCCTGATAACCGGTGCGTTCGGCGCGCCGCGTGGCGGCGGCGGCTTCGCGGCGCTGCCGCGATTCCTCGCTTTCGCGATACAGCGCCTGCGCCACGGGCGCGGAGCCACGCTGCTCGCTCAATCCTTCGACGCGGATGCCGTAGGTATCCTCGCCGCGCACGACCTTGAGTTCATCGCCCACGCGCACGATGCGCGATGGCTTGGCGCGTTGCCCCGCGACCTCCACCTTTCCGGTTTCCACTGCCTGCTTGGCCAGACTGCGGGTCTTGTAGAAGCGCGCGGCCCACAACCAGATGTCGAGGCGGACGCCGGGCGTGGCGGCAGGTGAATCGGAACTCATCGGATCAGGGCTTGCGTGGCAGCGGTTGGCTCAGGGGAACGGTGACGGTGTGCCGGTCGGCCTGCTGGCACGCCTTGGAAACATGATAGTCGCGCACGGCTTGCCGCTGCTCCGGCGTGGCCTTGTCCGGCAATGGCTGCTGGGCGGCGGCACGCAACTCGTCGGCGCACCGGGGGAATGGCAGATCCGACCGGGTATCCAGGGTCATCGCATCGCCGCCGGCACAGCCGGCCAATGCGCATGACAGTACGACCGCACTCCATCGCCCACCGTGAAAACCAGTCATCGCCACGCTCCGCTGTGCCACGAACGGAAGCACAGTCTGCATCGACGCCGACTTCGACGCCAGAAACGCAAACGGCCACCCGAAGGTGGCCGTTCAGCGATGGCGCCTGCGAGTGGATTACTCGGCAGCGGCGGCCAGGCGCGCCTTCTTGGCGGCGGCGTTGGCGGCCAGGTCTTCCTTGATGCGGGCGGCCTTGCCTTCCAGATCGCGCAGGTAGTACAGCTTGCCCGAGCGGACCTTGCCGCGGCGCTTCACTTCGACCGAGTCGATGGAGGCGCTGTGGGTCTGGAACACGCGCTCGACGCCATAGCCGTGCGAAATCTTGCGCACGGTGAAAGCGGAGTTCAGGCCGGCGTTCTTCTTGGCGATGACCACGCCTTCGTACGCCTGCACGCGCTCGCGGTTGCCTTCCTTCACCTTCACGTTCACGACGACGGTGTCGCCGGGACCGAAAGCGGGCAGCTCACGCTGGATCTGGGCGGCTTCGAATTCCGCGATGATGGACTTGTTGAGACTGCTCATGGTGGCACCGTTCTGTATGCGTGGGTGTGTCGTTCGACAGCAATGACTGATGCAGTCGCCGGATTGCGCTGCACGATATTGTTATGGGGTTCCGGGCCGGTCAGGCGCTGGAAGCCCGCCATCTTACTGATTTTTCTTGGCCCTGGCTAGCTTTCGTCCTGCCCGTCCCGGGCCGCCCGGAACGCCGCCAGCAGGGCCCGGTCGGCCTTGGACAGGGCGGATTCGTCCAGCAGGTCCGGCCTCCGCAGCCAGGTCCGGCCCAGCGACTGCTGGCGGCGCCAGCGGGCGATGGCGGCATGGTTGCCGGAACGCAGGACGTCCGGGACATCGCCCAGTTCCGGGTGCTGGGCCGGATGGGTGTAATGCGGGCAGTCCAACAGGCCGTCGTTCTCGAAACTGTCCTGAACAGCCGATTCAGCATCGCCGAGGGCCCCGTCCTGCAACCGGGCCACCGCATCCACCACCACCGCCGCGGCCAGTTCGCCGCCGGACAGCACGTAGTCGCCGATGGAGATTTCCTCGTCCACCTCGGTGTCCAGCAGGCGCTCGTCCACGCCCTCGTAGCGGCCGCACAGCAGGATCAGGCGGGGTTGCGCCGCCAGTTCGCGGACCTTGCGCTGGGTGAGCGGCTGGCCCTGCGGACTCAGATAGATGACCGGTGCCGGCGCGGGATCGGCGGCACGCGCCGCGGCCAGACAGGCGCGCAGGGGTTCGATCATCATCACCATGCCGGGACCGCCGCCGAACGGACGGTCGTCCACCCGCCGGTAACCGCCCTCGGCGTAGTCGCGCGGATTCCAGCCCTGCAGGGTCAGCAGCCCGCGTTCCTGCGCGCGTCCGACCACGCCCACCGCCGCGGCCTGGGCGATGAACTCGGGAAACAGGGTCAGGACATCGATACGCATGGAAAGCCCGGAGGGGAAAGGCAAGAATCGGGAGCCGAGTATTGCCCAGCCCCGACAGCGGCTCCAGCGATCAGAACTCGGGATCCCAGTCGACCGTGATGCGCTGGGCATCGAAGTCGACGGACTGGACGACATCGGGTTCGATGAAGGGAATCAGCCGCTCCCGCTCGCCCCGCACCACCAGCACGTCGTTGGCGCCGGTGGAGAACAGGTGCGAAACGGTGCCGAAGTCCACGCCGTCGATCGTCACCACGCGCAGGCCTTCCAGATCCACCCAGTAGAACTCGCCGGGTTGCGGCGGCGGCAGCGCATCGCGCGGGACCAGGATTTCGATGCCCCGGAGGGCGTCGGCGGCATCGCGATCGGCGATGTCCGGTACATTCGCGATCAGGTGCTTGCCGGAAGCCTTGCCACGCACGCCCGACAGTTCGCGCTCGGCACCCGAGCCCTCGCGGAGGATCCAGGGCTGGTAGCGGAAGATGGCGTCGCGCGGTTCGGTCCAGGATTCCAGCTTGACCTGTCCGCGCACGCCAAAAGCGCCCGCGAAGCGGCCCAGCAGGATGGTCTTGCCGGGACGCGGCGGGCGCTCGTTATCCATGCGTCAGCGTGGCCGCGCCGTGGGGCGCGGCCCGACGGATCAGGCCGAAGCCTTGGTGGCTTCCTTGTACAGGTTGCGGACCTTTTCGGTCAGCTGGGCGCCGTGGCCCACCCAATGGTCCACGCGGGCGACATCGAGTTCGATGCGCTTTTCGTTGCCCGAAGCAACCGGGTTGTAGTAACCGACGCGCTCGATGTTGCGGCCGTCGCGGGCGCTGCGCGAGTCGGTGACGATGATGTGGTAGAAGGGGCGCTTCTTGGCGCCGCCACGGGTAAGGCGGATCTTGACCATTGCTTTGTTTCCAGTGTTGCCCAGTCGCCAGGATGGCGAGGTAAGCCGGCTATTCTAAGCCATTGAACGGCGGAAGGAAACCGTCCCTCAGGCCGGGTTTTCCCAGGGCATGCTGCCCAGCGCCGCCCCGAGCCGGTCCATCAGGCCCGCGTCCGGGGCGTATTCGACCCCGTCGATGCCCAGGAGGGGCTGGATGCCGCTGGCATTGGCGGCGAAGGCGGCGCGGAAGCCGCCGGCCTCGGCCAGCGCCACCGGGCGGGTTTCCTGGGCAATCCCCTGCCCGGCCAGGCCGGCCTGCAACAGTTGCTCGCAGGTTCCCCGCAAGGCGGGGGCCAGCGGCCAGATCACGGCCTGGCCGTCCCAGAACCCGATGTTCCAGATCGAGCCCTCGCTGACATGCCCGTCCGGAGTGACGAACAGCGCGTCGTCGAACCCGTCCAGCAGCGCCTGCCGCCGGTAGTGGAACAGCGGGAAGGTGCCGACATGCTTCAGGTGCGGCTGCGACCGCTCGAATGGATACGACTTCACCCGCAACGCCGGCTTGTCGACCGAAGCGGCCGGCCCGAGCGTGATCAGCACATCCGGATCCACCGGCCGCAGCGGCTGGCGGTAGTCGAATCCGCGCGCGAACACGGTGAAGCGCAGCGAGGCGTCGGCGGGGCCGGCCCGCAGCGCGGCGACCAGTTCGGCGATGATGCGCCCGCGCGGCAGTTCGGTGCCGAACAGCTCGCGGGTGGCCCGCTGCAATCGCGCGACATGGAAATCCAGGCCCTGCACCGCCCGGTTGCGCACCTGCATCGCGGTGAAGTGGCCGTAGTTGACCACCGCCAGCGCGCGCAGCGCGTCGGCATCGGCGGGCTGTCCGTTGAGCAGGGCGATGGACATGGTTCCGTCTCAGCCGTTGTTGTTGAGCGCGTTCGTGGGGGCGACGTCAGTCGCGATTCGACGGCGGTGAAACATCCGGGATTTCGCGACTGACGTCGCTCCCACAGGAGGGAGAAGGCATCAGGCTCAGCGGAACGGCAACCCGCCGCGCGCGCCCATCATGCCCTTCATGCCGCGCATCAGGCCCTTCATGCCGCCGCCGGCCAGCTTGCCCATCATCTTTTCCATCTGCTGGTACTGCTTCATCAGCTTGTTGACGTCGGCCGGGGTGGTGCCGGAACCGCGCGCGATGCGGGCGCGGCGCGAGCCGTTGAGAAGCGCCGGGTTGCGGCGTTCCTTCTTGGTCATCGAACCGATGATGGCGATCATCCGCGGCACTTCCTTGCCCTGGCTGACCTGCTGCTTCACGTGATCGGGAATCTGGCCCATGCCCGGCAGCTTGTCGATCAGGCCGCTGATGCCACCCATGTTCTGCATCTGTTCCAGTTGATCGCGCATGTCGTTGAGGTCGAACTTCTTGCCCTTGGCGACCTTGGCGGCGAGCTTCTCGGCCTTCTCGCGATCGACGTTCTGTTCGACCTGCTCGACCAGCGACAGCACATCGCCCATGTCGAGGATGCGGTTGGCCACGCGCTCGGGATGGAACACGTCCAGGCCGTCGGGCTTCTCGCCCACGCCGATGAACTTGATCGGCTTGCCGGTGATGTAGCGCACCGACAACGCGGCGCCGCCGCGCGCGTCGCCGTCAGTCTTGGTCAGCACCACGCCGGTCAGCGGCAGCGCCTCGCTGAAGGCCTTGGCGGTGTTGGCGGCGTCCTGGCCGGTCATCGCGTCGACCACGAACAGCGTTTCCACCGGCTTGACCGCCGCGTGCAGCGCCTTGATCTCGGTCATCATCGCTTCGTCGATCGCCAGGCGGCCAGCGGTGTCGACCAGCAGCACGTCGACGAACGACTTGCGCGCGTCGTCGATGGCGGCGCGCACGATGGCTTCCGGCTTCTGCGAAGCCTCGGACGGGAAGAACAGCACCTCCACCTGCTCGGCCAGGGTCTTGAGCTGCTCGATCGCGGCCGGACGGTACACGTCGGCGCTGACCACCATCACCTTCTTCTTGCGGCGTTCCTTCAGGTGCTTGGCGAGCTTGCCGACCGTGGTGGTCTTGCCCGCGCCCTGCAAGCCGGCCATCAGGATGACCGCCGGCGCCGGCACGTTGAGGTTCAGGTCGGTCGCCTGGGATCCCATCACCGTGGTCAGCTCGTCACGGACGATCTTGATCAGCGCCTGGCCCGGGGTCAGCGACTTGAGCACTTCCTGGCCCACCGCGCGCACCTTGATGCGCTCGATCAGCGCCTGCACCACCGGCAGCGCCACGTCGGCTTCCAGCAGGGCGATGCGGACTTCACGGGTGGCCTCGCGGATGTTCTCCTCGCTCAGGCGGCCACGGCCGCGCAGCCGCTCGATGGTGCCGGAAAGACGCTGGGTGAGGGACTCGAACATGGGGGACGGAACCTGGGAAAACGGACGCGGATTATAGCCCGGCGGCGCGGGAGGTCCCGGCGCGCGGCTTTCCCGCGCACTCACGCTGTTCCCGCTTCCGGCCCTATGCGACACTTCGCCGATGACAATCGTTCTCATCGCCATCCTCGGCTACCTGACCGCCACCGCCCTGCTGGTCCGCGCGGCCGCGCAATCGGCGCTGGATGTGCGGCGGGGCTGGCTGTGGCCGGCGCTGATCGCGGTGGTCCTGCATGGCGGCTACCACCTGCTGGTGGCCTGGCGCACGGCCGGCGGACCGGACATGCATTTCTATTCGGCGCTGTCGCTGGTCAGCCTGGGCATGGCCGCGCTGACCGCGCTGGCCGGCGCGCGCGGCCGGATGGCCACGCTGGGCGTGGTCGCCTTCCCGCTGGCGGCAGTGCTGCTGTTGGCCTACCACGAGTTCGGGCATGAACCTTCTCCGGGCCTGGACTGGCGCCTGCAACTGCACGCCTGGCTGGCCCTGCTCGCCTACGCCACGCTGGCGGTCGCGGCGCTGCTGGCGATCATGCTGCTGGTGCAGGAACGCGCGCTGCGGCGACGCCAGTTCCATGCCTGGCTGCGCGCCCTGCCGCCGCTGACCGAACTGGAAGATCTGCTGTTCCGGACGATCGCGGTCGGTTTCGCCCTGCTCACCGCCACCCTGCTGACCGGCGTGCTGTTCGTGGAGAACCTGCTGGCCCAGCATCTGGTCCACAAGACCGTGCTGAGCGTGCTGTCCTGGCTGGCCTTCGGCGCGCTGCTGGTCGGCCGCTGGCGCTACGGCTGGCGCGGCAGCAAGGCCGCCGGCTGGACCCTGTTCGCGATGGCCCTGCTGCTGCTGGCGTTCTTCGGCAGCAAATACGTGCTGGAACAGGTGCTGCACCGCGCCTGAGCCCGGAAAGGCGGCCTCGCCGCCATTTTCATCCCTGCCGCGACCGGGTTCGTCGCCCGGCACCGGCTTCCATCGGATCCGCCCGTTTTCCGGCATCCGCCCCCGCTATGCTCGCGTCTTCCGCTGTCAAGGATTGAACGCGCGTGGCTGCATCGAATCCCATTTCCAAGCCTCCCCGCCGCTGGTGTTGGTTGAAGCGGCTGTGCCTGATCGTCTTCGCGCTGGCGTTCGCGGTGGTCGCCTGGGACGTCGCCACCTACGATGCACGTCCCTGGCTGGCCGACTACCAGCGGCTCAAGCGCGACATGGCGCAGGGCTACGCCAACCTGGACTGGATCACCGAACACCGGCGACTGGATCTGGCCGCACTGGATCGCGAAACCACCACTGCGCTGAACCGCGCGCATTCGCGCGTGCGTGCCTTCCTGGCGCTGCGCAACTTCGTCAAACGCTTCGGTGATCCGCACCTGCGACTGGAGCCGGCACAGCGCCCGGCGCCGCAACCCTTGGCCTCCACCACGGACAACGCGACCGAACCCGCCGATCCCGCGGCCGGCGCCGATTGCGAAGCCGCCGGCTACGAAAAGGACGAATACGACTTCCTCTTGCCCTTCGCCAAGCTACCGGATTGGCATGCGCTGCCTGGCCAGCACTTCCCCGCCGGCCGATTCGGCGATGTCGGCGTGCTGCGCATCGCCCAGTTCGGCGAGCAGCGTTATCTGGCCGCCTGCCGGCAGGTGTTCCGGGCGGGCATCGGCCAACGCGCCTTGCAGTTGCGGGTGCGCGCGTACCTGCAATTGGAACTGGCCCGCACGCTGGCCGCCTTGCATGCCGGAGGCGCCCGCCGCCTGCTGATCGATGTGACCGTCAACGGCGGCGGCAGCGAATGGGTCTCCGAAGTCATCGCCCTGCTCGCGCCCGGCGCATTGGAACGCGCCGCGCCGCGCATGAGCGCCCCGACCTGTGATCGTGGCCGCATCTGGTACGGTGAAACCGAGTGCCCGGTGCTGGCGCCGGAGGGCGAACGCGAACGCATCTCCGGGCGCGGCGCCTGGCCCGGCCGCATCTTCATCCTCACCGATCACGGCACCGCTTCGGCATCGGAAGACCTGGTTGCCTGGTTGCAACAGAACAAGGCCGCCACCGTCCTCGGCGAGCGCACGCTCGGTGCAGGCTGCGGTTATGTCGACGGCGGCGGGCGCACCAAAATGAGCGTGGCGCCGTTCGACGTGGTCATGCCCAACTGCGCGCGCTTCCTCGCCGACGGCACCAACGAAATCGAAGGCATCGCGCCCGACGTGGCGATCGCCCTGCACGACGAGGATGGCATGCAACGCCTGGTCACCGCGCTCGCGCAGCCCACGCTGCGTGCCGCACAGGCTAGTCCGCCGCCGCCTCCAGCGCCTGCGACAGCCGTTCCACCGCGATCACTTCCAGCCCCTTGAAGGTGCCCGACTTGGGCGCGTTGCCCTTGGGCACGATGGCGCGCTTGAAGCCGTGGGTGGCCGCCTCGCGCAGGCGTTCCTCGCCGTTGGGCACCGGGCGGATTTCGCCGGACAGGCCGACCTCGCCGAACGCCACGGTCTTCTCCGCCAGCGGTCGATCCCGCAGCGACGACAGCACCGCCAGCAGTACCGGCAAGTCCGCCGCGGTTTCCTGCACGCGGATGCCGCCGACCACGTTGACGAACACGTCCTGATCGCCCACGACGATGCCGCCGTGGCGATGCAGCACCGCCAGCAGCATCGCCAGCCGGTTCTGTTCCAGGCCGACCGCGACGCGGCGCGGATTGGACAGCGGCGAGGCATCCACCAGCGCCTGCACTTCCACCATCAGCGGCCGGGTGCCTTCGCGGGTCACCAGCACGCAGCTGCCGGGCTGCTGCGCGCTGCCGCCTGACAGGAAGATCGCCGAAGGATTGGAGACTTCCTTCAGGCCCTTCTCGCCCATCGCGAACACGCCCAGTTCATTGACCGCGCCGAAGCGGTTCTTGAACGCGCGCAGCAGGCGGAAGCGGCTGCCGCTCTCGCCCTCGAAATACAGCACCGCGTCGACCATGTGTTCCAGCACGCGCGGACCGGCGATGCCGCCTTCCTTGGTGACGTGGCCGACCAGGAATACGGCGGTGCCGGTTTCCTTCGCATAGCGCACCAACCGCGCCGCGCTCTCGCGCACCTGGCTGACCGAACCGGGCGCGGCGGTCAGCGACTCGGTCCACAGCGTCTGCACCGAGTCAGCCACGATCAGCCGCGGCCGCGCGGAGGACGCATGCTGGAGGATGTTCTCGATGCCGGTCTCAGCCAACGCCTGCAGATTGTCCAGCGGCAGATCCAGGCGCACCGCGCGCCCGGCCACCTGCGCCAGCGATTCCTCGCCGGTCACGTACAGCGCCGGGAAGCTGGCCGACATCTTCGCCAGCGCCTGCAGCAGCAGGGTGGACTTGCCGATGCCGGGATCGCCGCCGACCAGCACCACCGCGCCCTCGACCAGTCCGCCACCGAGCACCCGGTCGAACTCGCCGATGCCGGTGCTGACCCGCGCTTCCTCGCTGTGGCGGACATCCTTGAGCGCGGTGATCTTCGGCGCGTCGGCCTTGCCCGCCCAGCCGCCGCGGCGGGTCGCCGGCGGACCGGCGGCCGCTTCCAGCGCGATCTGGGTCAGCGTGTTCCAGGCATTGCACTCGCCGCACTGCCCCTGCCACTTGCTGAACTCCGCACCGCACTCGTTGCAGACATACGCGGTCCTGGCCTTGCCCATCGTCTCGCCTTGCCAAACTGAAGGCGCTCAGGATACCGGAGCGGGATCGCAGGGATGGAGACGCGGTTGGCGCTGGGGGCATCCCGCGCAAATCCCCGTCGCCCGCTGCGCGGCCGCCCGCCCCCTTTTCAGGCGCCTCTCAACAGCCGAATGGCTGGTCAAGGGGGCGTAGAGAGCAGATCTTCGGGCCCCAAAGCACTCGAAATCCTCAAGCAAGTCGCTTTTGCCTCCCCTTTTTCTAAAGGGGGACCGAGGGGGATTTGCTTCCCACCCGCCACAATGCGCAACCCGGGTCAACGCCACCCCGGCAGGCTGTCCCCGCGCCCCGAGGAACCCCGGACCGAATGAAACGCCCCGCCACCCGCCGCAGCTACGCCGCCCGCATCGAGAAAGTGGTCACCCACCTCGTCGCCCATCTCGACCAACCGCTCACTCTCGAACACCTGGCGGAGATCGGCCACTTCTCGCCCTGTCACTTCCACCGCATCTACCGCGGCGCGATGGGCGAGACCGTGGCCGACACGCTGCGGCGCATGCGCCTGCACCGCGCCGCGGTGGAACTGCGGCACGGCACCCGTCCGCTGTCGGCCATCGCGGGCCGTTGCGGCTACGGCAGCGCTGCCGCCTTCAACCGGGCATTCGCACAGGCATACGGGGTTCCTCCGGGCGCATTCCGCCAGCGCGGCATGGAAGCAACGCTTCCACCGCGCCCCGACCTGTCCGAACCCGAGGATTTCCCCATGTACGACGTCAGCATCCAGACCTTCCCCGACCTCACCGTCGCCGCCCTGCCCCATCGCGGCAATTACCAGGACATCGGCGAGAGCTTCGAGAAACTCGCCGCCTGGGCGGCCGGCCAGGGCGTGCCGCCGCAGGCGCGATCGTTCGGCCTGTACTACGACGATCCCGAAAGCGTGTCCGCCGACGCGCTGCGCTCGGACGCCTGCGTGGAAATCGCCGCGACCACCGACGTGCAGGCACCGTTGCGTCCGCTGACCATCGCCGGTGGCCGCTACGCGGTGCTGGTGCATGTGGGGCCCTACGCGGAGCTGGATCGCCCCTATCGCTGGCTGTTCGGCGAATGGCTGCCGGCCAGCGGCGAGGAAGCCGCCGACGCGCCGGTGATGGAGGAATACCTCAACGATCCGCGCAGCGTGCCGCCCAGCGAATGGCGCACGGCGATCTGCCTGCCGCTGCGCTGAAGAGAGACGAACGGCGCGGCGGCGACACCGCCGCCGCGCCTTGGCGCCTCAGCGCGCCTTGTACAGCTCGGCCAGCCTGTCCGGCTTGCCGGCGATGCGCTCCAGGTGCGGATACTGCAAGCCGTCGAAGTACGGGATGCGCACGGTCTCGATGCGGTCGAAGCGCTTGACCACCAGTTCGATCGGCGTCTTGCTGTCCTTGGCCGCGGTCACCGCGTCCTTCAGCGCTTCGGCGCTGTACTCGCGGCCGTTGACGCCCAGCAGGGTCATGCCCGGCGCCAGCCCGGCGTTGAACGCCGGACCATCCCAGCGCACATCGCCCAGCACGCCGGTGCTGTTGGCGGACAGGCCCAGCGAATAGGTCAGGTTGGCATCCTTGCGCTCGCTTTCCATCGCCTTGAACGCATCGCTGGGCTTGTCGGTGTAGACCAGCTTCCAACCGGCCGCTTCCAGCCCGCCGATCAGCGGCCCGTGCCCATCCACGCGCGAACGCAGGAAGGTCGCCCAGTCGAACGGCGCGATGCCGTTGAGGGTGGCGACGATGTCGTCGAAGGTGTACGGATTCACCTCCCACACGCCGTTGTCCATGCCGAAGAACGCCTTGGCGAAATCGTCGATGGAGCGCTTGTTACGGCTCAACTCGCGCAGCTTGCCGTCCACTTCCAGCCAGATCATCTGTCCGCCGGAGTAGTAGTCCTCGCTCATCTGGTAGTTGCGGAACGGCAGCGACCGGCGTGAAGCGATGGTCGGATCGTTGGTGGTGTCCTGGATGTTGCGCCAGGCCAGGCCGGGGCGGCCGCGGTCGTACACGCCGGCCACCAGCGCCAGCGAATCGCGCGCCTGCTCCTGGCTCCACAGGCCCGAGCGCGCGGCCAGCACGTGGCCCCAGAACTGGGTCTGTCCTTCGTACAGCCACAGCAGGCTGTCGCCCATCGGCACGTTGAAACTGGGCGTGGCCAGATCCGCGCCACGGCGGTACTTGCCGTTCCACGAATGGTTGAACTCGTGCGGCAGCAGATCCCGGCCCTGCCAGGTCTTGTCCCAGTCGGTGAAGTAGCCGCGTTCGCCGCTGTTCTCGCTGGAGCGGTGGTGCTCCAGGCCGATGCCGCCCAGCTTGTCGGTCAACGCGAGCAGGAATTCGTAGTGATCGAAATGGCGCGCGCCGTAGAGCTTGCTGGCCTGGGTGACCAGCGCCTGATGCGCCTTGATGTGCTCCGGCTTGGCTTCCAGATCCTTGGCCTCGTCGGCGAACACGTTCAGATGCACCGGCTGTTTGGCGCCCGGATCCAGATCGATGCGCTTGTAGTGCTTGCCGGCGAACATCGGCGAGTCGACCAGATCGTCATAGCGGATCGGTTTGAAACAGACGGTGTCGCCATTGCGGGTGTCGGTGGTCAGCGCGGTGGCGTAGGACCAGCCCTGCGGCAGCTTCACGCAGGCCTGCGCCTGCACGTTGCGGCTGTAGTAGCCCGCCGGATACAGCGAGGTGGAATCCCATTGCAGGTTGAGCATGTCCGGGGTCATCACCACCCGCCCCTGCGATCCGCCCTGCGAGGACAGGAACTGGAACTCGGCGGTCACTTCGCTCACGCCCGCCGGCACGTCCACGTGGAAGGCATACACGTTGAACTGATCGCGCACCCACGGCACCCGCTGGCCGTTGGCGGTGATCACCAGGCCCGCCATCTTCTCGATGGGACCGGCCGGCGAATGCTTGCCCGGCAGCCATTGCGGATACAGCAGGGTCAGCCGGCCGGCCTGCGCCGGAATGGTCTCGCGCACGCGGAAGATGCGGCGATTGAGATCGGTGGCATCCACCTCGATACGCAATTGCCCGTTGAACGGCACATCCTTCGGCGCCGGCACTTCGTCCGCCCGCGCGGCGGACGGCGCCAGTCCGGCCAGGGGCATCAACAGGGACAGCGAGACGGCAAGGGCAAGCGGCTTCATCGAGAATTCCACGAAACGGTAACCGCCCGATGCTAAGGGCTGGGTCCGGGCGGGTCCGTAGGCCATTGGTCATGGTGGCGGTCCACGGCGCGGTTTCCCCGGTCGCGGCGACGGACTACCCTAGCGTTCGACGATCGCCATCCCATCAGGAGTTTTCATGGCAGAGTGGATCTGCAAGGCCTGCAACGCCACCAACGAAGGCGACTTCGACATTTGCTGGCAATGCGGCACCGGCTACGACGGCGCCCAACCCGATTCGGCCTTCGACCGCGGCCACGAAGCATTTCGCGAGCCTCCGCGAAAACTGCAGTGCCTGCGCTGCCAGTCGCCGATGACACCGGGCGGCACCAGGCAATTCCACGAAGGCTCGCGCCTGGCCCCTTTCCTGCTCGGCGAACTCGGCGAACTGCTGGTCAACCGCGAGAGCCTGGACCTCTACACCTGCCCCGGCTGTGGCAAGGTGGAGTTCTTCCTCTCGTAGGGTGATACCGGGCCTGCCACGCCGACGGAAGAAAATCGGCTACGGTCCCATGCCCACAACCGTGGGGCCAGGCCAGTTCCCGCAAGGACTACTCAACCACCGAATGGGGAGTCCTCCCCTTTTTCGGGACTCTTTCAATGCGAATGGCGGCTCAACGGGAAAGCGGGAACCAAATCACTGCGATTCCGAGCGACAAGCAGCCCCCTTTGCAGCGCTTCTCAACAGCCGAATGGCTGGTCAAAGGGGGCGATGCGCCCGCAAAGCGGGCGACGGGGGATTTGCGCCGTCAGCGCTCCGGATCAATGCCGCTCCGCCGGCATATAGACCAAACCATCGAGAACCCCGTCCACCTCGTCGGCCATCCGGCCGAACTGCGACATCAGCACCTCATCCGGAATCTTGAGCAGGGCCGCGGCCTCGCGAAACTGATCGGACTCGGACAACTGCCGGAAGGTATCGCGCATCTGCACGAGCTGGGCGTGGGCTTCCTCGCTGATGATGTACGCACTGTGGGAATGGGACATGTCGCCTCCTGTTCTGTGGACCACCGTGACCGGCGCACGGCATGTGCGCCGGATGTCGGGAGGTCGAAAAACCGCACACACAGAACGGCGGACCTGTTCCCCGAAAACGGGTCTTGTATTCGGTCCACTCCCGACGCGGAAAACGCATCGGCCCAAGCCCGCAGGCGAGGAAGTCCACCGGCAAACCCGCCCTGGACTCAAGCTGTGTGTGAGGAGTTTCGACGCTCCTTGTCAGCGATTCTTATCGGGACGAACCGCAAGCTCAACTAACATTGGCGATTCGAGCGCGGAACGACAAACCACGCAAACCGCCATCTCCGTGGCCACGAAAAAAAGGAGGGGGCCAACTGACGCCGAGACAAAACTTCCTGGAGAGCGATGTCCAATCTGCCCGCCCCCGGAAAAACAAAACCCCGCCGAAGCGGGGCTTTTGCCTGAACTGGTGCCGGAAATAGGAATCGAACCTACGACCTACGCATTACGAATGCGCCGCTCTACCAACTGAGCTATTCCGGCGGAACCGCAAATTCTAGGGGGCGGCCTGAATCCGGTCAATTGACCCTGCACAAGTGCTTGATGCCAAAGGGTTCCAGCATCAATGGGCCTGCTTCACCGTGGCCCTGATACGGGCTCAGCCTGGCCATGCCGACGCCCGCCCGGCCATCAGTATGGCTGGACCGCAACGGACATTCGTTCGACGCGGTTACATCGCGCAAAAAACCGCGGGGATGCCTGGGCATCTCCGCGACAAACACCTTCAGCCAGCGCTACTCAAAGCCCGCAAGGCGACGGCAGCACCGGGTTCTGTTCCTTCACGTTGTCGATGTGGGCCACTTTCTTGCCGCGCAGGCCGGCGACCTGGGCTTCCACGTCGGCGGTGGACAGGGCGACGCCTTCCTGGAAGAACACCCAGTCGATGTCTTCCTGGTACTCGCGCATTTCCGGGGAGTCGACCGGACCCAGCGAGCCGTCCGCGCCCTTGGGCATGAACCACAGGTTGAAATTGATCGACATGAAATCTTCCGGATATACGGCGCTGCTGTGTTCGGAGAACAGTTGGCCGTCCACGTAGTAGGTGACCTTGTTGTCGGCGACGGTCAGCACCAGCGTGCGCCAGCCGGCATAGCTGCCTTCCTTGCGGGAGAACTCGTTTACCTTGGTCCAGGGTTCGAGCTGGAAGGTTTCCCAGGTGGTGGTCCACATCGCCGGCTTGGTGTTTTCGCCCCAGCCGCCGTTGGGCAGGTATTCGAAGTCGGTTTCGCTGTAGTCCTTGTCCATCGGCGCCTTCAGCGGGCTGATGGCGTAGAAGGTCTGGATGACTTCATCGCCGTCCGGACCGTAGCTCGGTTCATCGCGGAAGAAGATGCGTGCGGCGTAGGTCCCTTCGCGGTATTTGCGGGAATGGCAGAACTGGGTCTGGCGGGTTTTCTCGGGAGTGCCGTTGGTGATCGAGCTCATCCGGACCGCGCCGCCTTCAGTCTCCGGAATGTCCGCATGGAACGTCAGGCCATCGCCCGACCAGGTCGCGCCCTTGATGCCGGGATGACCGGTTTCGGTGCGGACCTTCCAGCCGTTCTTCTGGAACGCGGCGAAATCCGGATAGCTGAAATCATCGAAGAAAACCGGTGCCGTCGTGGGCGCCGCGGCAGTCGCGTCGGCCTTGGCTTCCGCAGGCACGTTTGCCTGCTCCGTGGCCGTTTCGGTTTTTGTATCGCAGCCGACAACAGCGAGCGATGCAGCAAGCAGGCTTACGACGAAAATACGATTCCGCGCCATGTTCCCTTCCCTCTCCTGGATGATTCTTGATTGATTGAAGTGAGCGAATCTGGCGCATTGCGGACAACGTTGTCAAATGACCGGCGTGGCCTTTTATCCGATGCCGAACACGATGCTTTTGATGGAATTGCACATGACACGATCCAAAATTCTGCGTCGGATCCAAACGTGCAGATCGGCTTCGCAATCCGGACTCCACGCGTTTCTCGAATTGTCCATTCGATGAAAACTCATGACTCTTTTTGTCGCCGATGCGTGTGTTCGCCTGACCTCCAGGACAGGCGACAGGCCAAGTCAGGAAACAGTGCGAGACACCCTGCCGACGGCACTGTTGATGTCGGTTTCAGGCGAAGGAAGCATTGGCCAGGCATACATCGACTGTGAGCGATGAATGCGTTTGCTGAAGGCGCCCCCATCCCAGCCTTCCCCCGCAGGCGGGGGAAGGGGCAAAAACTGGCGGAGCACCTGTACGCCCCCTCCCCCGCCTGCGGGGGAGGGCTGGGGTGGGGGCCAGCGGAACAATCGGCTGTGGGTACGATCCCGCCCCCTGTCACTACCGCAGCGCCAATGCCCGGACCCGTGCCTTTCCGGCGCCGCCCTTCCGCTTCGCCGCGTACTTCATAATCCTGGTCATCCTGCGCCTGGCATCCACCTGAAAAAGGACACCGATACGTGAGCACCTCATCAACACTGATGCGCAGGCTGGGCCTGGGCCGCATGTCGACCGGCGAATATCAGGCCAACCTCAACGGATTGAACATGTTTTTCGGCGCGGTGCTCGGGCTGGTGCTCACCGGCACGGAAAAGCTGGATGCGTGGCAGTTCGGCGTCCTGCTGTTCTGCCTGGCCGGGAACGTCATCACGATCCTGTTCATTTCATCGAGCCGGAACCGGGTGAGCTACGCGATCTTCGCGGTCGTCAACGCGCTGCTTTTCCCTTACGTGATGGGCTTTCTCCTGCGGGCACCCGATCTGGTCCCGGACAAGATCCAGCCGACCCTGCTGGTCTGGACGGTGATGGCCATCGTCGTGGAATTCTGGGCGCGGCAGAAAGAGCCGGAGGCGGCCGCGCAGCAAACCTGAGCGACGCGCTCAGCTGACCAGTTGCAGCCGCAGTTCCTTGGGCAGGGCGAAGACCATGTTTTCCGGTTCGCCGTCGAGTTCGCCGATGCTGGCGGCGCCCAGATCGCGCAGGCGCTGGATGACGCCATCGATGAGGATGTCCGGCGCGGAGGCGCCGGCGGTCACGCCGATGCGCTGCTTGCCCTGCACCCAGGCCGGGTTGATCTCGTGGGCGCCGTCGATCAGGTAGGACTCCACGCCGTCGCGCTCGGCCAGCTCGCGCAGGCGGTTGGAGTTGGAACTGTTCGGCGAGCCGACCACCAGCACCAGATCGCATTGCTTGGCCAGATCGCGCACGGCGTCCTGGCGGTTCTGGGTGGCGTAGCAGATGTCGTCGTTCTTCGGGCCCTGGATGGCCGGGAAGCGCGCCTGCAGGGCCTGGATGATGCCGATGGTGTCATCCACCGACAGCGTGGTCTGGGTGGTGTAGAACAGGTTGCCGGGCTGGCCGACTTCCAGTTGCGCGACGTCGTCGATGTCTTCGACCAGGTAGATGCGGCCGGTGCTGCCTTCACGGCTCCACTGGCCCATGGTGCCCTCCACCTCGGGGTGGCCGGCATGGCCGATCAGCACGACGTCGCGGCCGGCTCGACAATGGCGGGCCACTTCCAGGTGGACCTTGGTCACCAGCGGACAGGTCGCGTCGAACACCTTCAGGCCGCGGCGATCGGCCTCGGCGCGGACCGCCTGCGAGACGCCGTGGGCGCTGAAGATGACGGTGGCGTTGTCCGGCACTTCATCCAGTTCTTCCACGAACACCGCGCCGCGGTTGCGCAGGTCGTCCACGACGAAGCGGTTGTGCACGACTTCGTGGCGCACGTAGATCGGCGCGCCGAGGGTCTCGATGGCGCGCTTGACGATTTCAATGGCACGGTCGACGCCGGCGCAGAAGCCGCGGGGGTTGGCGAGCAGGACATCCATGGCGGCGATTTTACCGGAGCCGGCGGCGGGAACGGTGAATCGGCGCTTCCAGCCCGGAATTCCCTTCCCCCCTGCCCTGGCTCAAGCCTTGGCCGGCTTGTTGCGCTTGCCGTCGAACAGGCCAAACAGGGCGATACCGACGGCGCCGGCGACGATCGCCGAATCGGCCAGGTTGAACGCCGGCCAGTAGTGGTCGCGCCAGTACCACTGGATGAAGTCGATGACGTGGCCGTGGATGAGGCGATCCACCACGTTGCCCAGCGCGCCGCCGATGACCAGCGAGTACGGCAGCGCCTGGCGCCAGTCGCCGCGCGGGGTGCGGCCCAGCCAGAAGGTCAGCAGGCCGCAGATGCCGATCGCCAGCGCTGTGAAGAACCAGATCTGCCAGCCGCCGGCGCCGCTGAGGAAGCTGAACGCCGCACCGGTGTTGTAGGTGCGGAACCAGTTCCAGAAGCCTTCGATGACCGGCACGGCGGTGTACTCGGGCAGCGAGGCCAGCACCCAGGCCTTGGTCCACTGGTCCAGGCCGATGATGACAGCCGAGAGCAGCAGCCAGATCAGGGCGTTGGGTTTGACGGCGGTTTGGCTCATGGGTCGGGTCGCGGTTTCTGGAGGGTGTGTTCTGGAGAAGTGAGTATGCCGGGTAAAGCAGCACGGTTACGGCGCTTGATGCCCTTCCGCCGGCTGTTTGGAAGGAGACCGAAGGCGCCGGGCCGGGCCTATCGGGGAGGCATTCTGGGAAGGGGTGGCTGGAGGGGGGCTGACTTGTAGGCTTGGGTGGGCGGTTCCGGGGTTGCGGGTGGGGACTTCGGAACCGTCGCGCTGCCCCCATCCGGCGCTGCGCGCCACCTTCCCCCGCTGGGCGGGGGAAGGGGTTTGGTCAGAACCAGCGGCGGTCTTCGCCGGGGCCGTCGATGTTGCTGGCGCAGCGGCCGCACAGTTCCGGGTGGGCCGGGTTGGCGCCGATGTCGGCACGGTGGTGCCAGCAGCGCACGCACTTGGACTTGTCGGTCGGCTGGGCCAGCACGAACACGTCGTCCGCCTCCACCGCGCTGACGCTGACATCACCGCTGATGAAGAAGAAGCGCAGTTCCTCGGCCAGCGGCTGCCACTTGGCGGCCAATGCGGCGTTCACGGATACCGCGATCTCCGCTTCCAGCGCCGCGCCGATCTGGCCGTTGGCGCGCATCGGTTCCAGCACCTTGGCGACCTGCTCGCGCAGGGCCAGCAACTGGTCGAAGTCGGCGGCCGTCAAGGTGGCGTCCGTCGGCAGCGGCGCCAGGCCGTCGTACCAGATGGCGAACAGCACGTTGCCGGTGCGCTCGCCGGGCAGGTAGCCCCACATTTCGTCGGCGGTGAAGCTGAGCACCGGCGCGATCCAGCGCACGAACGCCTCGGCGATGCGGTACATCGCGCTCTGCGCCGAGCGGCGGCCGCGCGAGTCCTCGCGCATCGTATACAGGCGATCCTTGGTGACGTCCAGGTACAGCGAGCCCAGGTCCACGCTGCAGAAGTTGAGCAGCGCCTGCACGATCTCGGCGAAGTCGTAGCGATCGTAGGCGGCCTTGATCTTCTCCTGCACTTCCCATGCGCGGTGCACGATCCAGCGATCCAGCGCGACCATGTCCTCCAGCGGGCGCAGATCGCGCGCCGGATCGAAGCCGTGCAGGTTGCCCAGCAGGAAGCGCGCGGTGTTGCGCAGGCGACGGTAGGCGTCGGCGTTGCGCTTGAGGATTTCCTGCGACAGCGACATCTCGTTGCTGTAATCGGCCGAGGCAATCCACAGGCGCAGGATGTCCGCGCCCAGGTTCTTCATGATGTCCTGCGGCTCGATGCCGTTGCCGAGCGACTTGGACATCTTGCGTCCGTGCTCGTCGACGGTGAAGCCGTGGGTCAGGCACTGCCGGTACGGCGCGTGCTTGTCGATGGCCACGCCGGTGAGCAGCGAGGACTGGAACCAGCCGCGATGCTGGTCCGAGCCTTCCAGGTACAGATCCGCCGGCTTGCCGAGACCGCGTTCCAGCAGCACGCCTTCATGGGTCACGCCGGAGTCGAACCAGACATCGAGGATGTCGGTGATCTTTTCGTAGTCGCCGGCCTCGTCGCCCAGCAGTTCGGCCATGTCCAGGGTGTACCAGACATCGACGCCGCCCTGCTCCACCCGATCGGCCACCGCCTGCATCAGTTCGACGCTGCGCGGATGCGGCTCGCCGGTTTCGCGGTGCACGAACAGCGCGATCGGCACGCCCCAGGTGCGCTGGCGCGAGATGGTCCAGTCCGGACGGCCGTCGACCATGCCGGCGATGCGCGCCTCGCCCCACTGCGGGAACCAGCCGACCTGCTTGATCGCGGCCAGCGCGTCGCGGCGCAGGTGTGCCTGCTCCATCGAGATGAACCACTGCGGGGTGGCGCGGAACGCGATTGGCGTCTTGTGCCGCCAGCAATGCGGGTAGCTGTGGGTCAGCTTGGCGAACGCCAGCAGCGCGCCGCTGTCGCGCAGCACCTCGACCAGCGCATCGTTGGCCTTCCAGATGTGCAGGCCGGCCAGCGCGGTCTCGCCCGCCGACGGCGTGGACGGCAGGTACACGCCGCGACCATCGACCGGATTGAGCTGGCCCGTGGTGTACTTGTCGATCAGGCCATAGCGCTGGCCGACCACGAAGTCTTCCTGGCCATGGCCGGGCGCGGTGTGCACTGCGCCGGTGCCGTCCTCGGCCGACACGTGATCGCCCAGCAGCACGGGGATTTCGCGCTCGGCATAGAACGGATGCGACAGCACCACGCCTTCCAGCGACGAACCGGCGGTACGTGCATGCACCACCGCTTCATTCACGCCATAGCGTTGCAGCGCGCGCGCGGCCAGCGCGTCGGCCAGCACCAGCCAGCGGCGCTTGCCGTGGTGGGCCGGTCCCTCGACCAGCGCATATTCCAGATCCGGGCCCAGCGAGACCGCCAGCGAGGCCGGCAGCGTCCACGGCGTGGTGGTCCAGATCGGCACCGCCACTTCCACGTCGTCGGGAACCTCGACGCCGAATGCCGCCGCCAGCGCCTTGCGATCACGCACGGTGTAGGCGACGTCGATGGCCGGCGAGTCCTTCTCCTGGTATTCGATTTCCGCCTCGGCCAACGCCGAGCCGCAATCGAAGCACCAGTGCACCGGCTTCACGCCACGGGTCAGGTGGCCGTTGGCGACGATCTTGCCCAGCGCGCGGATCTCGTTGGCCTCGAAGCGGAAATCCAGGGTCTTGTACGGGTTGTCCCAGTCGCCGATCACGCCCAGGCGCTTGAAGTCCTTGCGCTGCAGATCGATCTGCGACTCGGCGTACTCGCGACACTTCTGCCGGAACTCGACCGCGTCCAGCTTGACGCCGACCTTGCCGTATTTCTTCTCGATGGCGATTTCGATCGGCAGGCCGTGGCAATCCCAGCCCGGAATGTACGGCGCGTCGAAGCCGGCCAGGTACTTCGACTTGACGATGATGTCCTTGAGGATCTTGTTGACCGCGTGGCCCAGGTGGATCGCGCCGTTGGCATATGGCGGTCCGTCGTGCAACACGAACAGCGGGCGACCTTTGGCATTCGCGCGCAGTTGCGCGTACAGGCCGTCGGCTTCCCAGCGTGCCAGGGTATCCGGCTCGCGCTTGGGCAGATCGCCACGCATCGGGAAATCCGTCGCCGGCAGGTGGAGGGTGGCTTTGTAGTCCTGGCTCACGCCGTTGCTCGTTGGTTGTCGTTTGAAAGAAGGACGCGCGCCTGTTCGGCATCGCGGTGCATCTGCTCGGTCAGGCTGGGCAGATCGGGGAATTTCAGTTCGTCGCGCAGCTTGGCGACGAATTCGACTTCGATGTGGCGCCCGTACAGGTCGCCGGCGAAATCGAACAGGTGCGCTTCCAGCAGTGGCTCCACGCCGTCCACGGTGGGACGCGTGCCGAAACTGGAGACGGAAGCCCACGGCTGTTCCGCCACGCCATGCACCCAGGTCGCGTAGATGCCCGACAGCGCGGGCGTCTTCGGAAAGCGCAGGTTGGCGGTGGGAAAACCGAGCGTGCGGCCGAGTTGCTGCCCGCGCACCACCCGCCCGCCAATCGCGTACGGCCGGCCGAGCAGGCGCGCGGCATCGGCGAAGTCGCCCTGTTTCAGCGCTTCGCGGATGCGGGTGCTGGAGATGCGCTCGCCCTGCGACTGCACCGCTTCGATTTCGTTGGCGGTGAAGCCGAGTTCGGCGCCCATCGCCTGCAACAGCGCCAGGTCACCCCCGCGTCGGTGGCCGAAGCGGAACTCGGGGCCAATCCAGACTTCGCACGCGGACAGCCGTTCCACCAGCATCCGGCGAACGAAATCCTCCGCGCTCATTGCCGCCATCGCCGCGTCGAAACGCAGCAGGCCGACCGTGTCGGCCCCCAGTTCGCGCAGGCCCTCGACCTTGGCACGGGCCAGAGTCAGGCGCGGCGGCGGGTTCTCGCGCGCGAAGAATTCGCGCGGCAGCGGCTCGAAGCTCAGCGCTACCGCGTCCACGCCCAACGCGCGCGCGCGCGCCGCCGTGTGGCGCACCAGCGCCCGGTGACCGCCATGCAGGCCGTCGAAAGCGCCGATGCAGACCACGCTTCCCCGGGGACTCAGCGGTCCACCGTCGACGTCACGAAACAGCCTGCTCATAGATTCCTGATTGGAGTGGCCGCCCTTGCGGGCAGGCCGGCGCGAAACGCGCGAATCCCGAAGTATAGCCGTCCTGTCCGGTCTCAATGGCCTCGCAGATCGCGTGGGCGGATGCCTTGCAGCCACAGCAGCGCCGCATACAGCGCGCCGCCGCTGCCGACCAGCACCGCCAGCCGCCAGCCGCGCTCCCACCAGGCCCAATGGGACCAGTCCGGCCAGACCCAGCGCAGCGCGATCAGCACGGCGGTCATCGCCAGCGAGGCAAGGCCGATCTGGCGCAGGAACCGTCCCCAGCCGGGCTGGCGGCGGTAGACCCCGGCCCGGCGCAGGTACCAGGCCAGCTGCACGGCGTTGGTCCAGCCGGCGACGGCGATGGCCAAGGCCAGCAGCGCGTGCGCGCCGGGAATGTGCGCCAGCGCGTCCAGGTATTTGCCGTCGGCCTTGGCCAGCGCGGCCTGGCCGACGTCGGTGAACAGCAGCAGGCCGGCGAACAACAGGATCGTCGCGGTCGCATTCACCAGCACCGACACCACCGCCGCCTTCACCGGCGTGCGGGTGTCCTGCCGCGAGTAGAAAGCCGGTGCCAGCACCTTGACCAGCAGGAACGCCGGTACCGCGGTGGACTGCGCCATCAGGCTCCAACTGCTCATCTGGGCGTGGAAGGCGGTGAACTTGTGGTACTGGAACAGCGTCGCCATCAGCGGGCCCGCGCACAGGACCAGGCCAATGCAGGCCGGCACGCCGATCAGCAGGCACAGCCGGAAGCCCCAATCCAGGCCCTTGGAGAACCCTTCCGGATCCGTGGCGGCGTGGCGGCTGGACAGGTGCGGCAGGATCACCGTGCCGATCGCCACGCCGAACATGCCCAGCGGAAATTCCAGCAGGCGATCGCTGTAATACAGCCAGCTGACGCTGCCGCTCAGCAGGAACGCCGCCGCCCAGGTGTTGAACAGCAGGTTGAACTGCACCACCGAGGAGCCGAACAGGGTCGGCACCATCAGCTTCATGATCTTGCGCACGCCCGCATGGGCCAGGCCCAGTTTCGGGCGCGGCAACAGACCCAGCTTCGCCAGCGCGGGCAACTGGAAGACCAGTTGCAGGATGCCGGCGACGAACACGCCCCAGGCCAGCATCATCACCGAGGCGCCGCTCACGTAAGCCAGCCACGCCGCCGCGATCATCGACAGGTTCAGCAGGATCGGCGACAGCGCCGGAATCGCGAAGCGCTGGTAGCTGTTGAGGATGCTGCCCACCAGCGAGGCCAGCGAGATGAACAATGCATACGGAAAGGTGATGCGCAACATCTCGGTCAGCATGTCGTGATGCGCGCCGGTGTATTTGGACGCGATCAGGAAAGCCAGTTGCGGCGCCAGCAGCAGCACCACCGCGGTCACCACCAGCAGCGCGGCGGTCAGGGTGCCGGTGACCCGGTCAATCAGTTCCCTGACCGCTTCCGGGCTGTGCTTTTCCTTGTACTCGGCCAGGACCGGCACGAAGGCCATCGAGAACGAGCCTTCGGCGGAAAGCCGGCGCATGAAATTGGGAATCCTGAACGCGACGAAGAACACGTCCATGGCGGCGGTGGCGCCGAAAACATAGGCGTAGACCTGGTCCCGAACGAGCCCCGACAGGCGGGACAGGAAGGTCATGGCGCTGAAAATGGCGCTGGAGCGCAGGAGCCGGTTGCCGCTCATCGGGCGGTCCCCGGTGCCGGCAGGGCCAGGTTGACGCAAGCTGCTGAATAGTCCATACTTTTTTGTCTATTTTCCCGTAACCCCATTATCCCAGCTTTCAGGAACCCATCGTGGCCAATATCAAGTCCGCCAAGAAGCGCGCCAAGCAGACCGTCGTGCGCAATGCGCGCAACTCTGCCCAGCGCTCCATGCTGCGCACCGCCGTCAAGAAAGTGCTCAAGGCGCTTGACGCCAACGACGCCACGGGCGCGCAGGCCGCTTTCGCCGTCGCCCAGCCGATCCTGGATCGCTACAGCTCGCGCGGCCTGATCCACAAGAACAAGGCTGCCCGCCACAAGAGCCGCCTGACCGCCCGCATCAAGGCGCTCCAGGGCCGCCTGACCAGGCGTCCACGGGAAAGCAAAAAAACCCGGCTCCGGCCGGTTTTTGTTGCCCCGGATCCAGTCCCTCCCCGCCCGCGGGGAGGGGTTGGGTGGGGCAGGACGAAGCCGACTCGCTTCGAGCGGATGGAAACCCATGAACGTTCCGGGCTTTCCTCACTCGAAATGTCGTCGCCTGGACGCTTGTCACGGATTCCGGCGTGTCCCCACCCGGGCCTTCCCCCGCCTGCGGAGGAAGGGGCGAAACAGGGGCTGTCGGCGCGGCTGGATCAGCCGGCATTCCGGGCCTCTTCGGCCTCTTCGCGCTGGCGGTCGAAGAACGCCATCACGTCCTGCATGATCGGCCAGGTGCCTTCGCGGGAAATCGCGGAAATCTGGTACCAGGGATGCATCCAGTCCAGTTCCGCCACGATCTGCTCGGCGCGCTCGCGGGCCTCGTCCTCGAACATCAGGTCGGCCTTGTTGAGCACCAGCCAGCGCGGCTTCTCCAGCAGCTCCGGATCGTGCTTCATCAATTCCTGCTCGATGGCGCGGACCTGTTCGGCCGGGGCGATGCCTTCCACCCCGCCTTCCATCGGCGCCATGTCCACCAGATGCAGCAGCAGACGGGTGCGCTGCAGGTGGCGCAGGAACTGCGCGCCCAGGCCGGCGCCGTCGGCGGCGCCCTCGATCAGGCCGGGGATGTCGGCGATGACGAAGCTGCGGTGCGCCTCGACGCTGACCACGCCCAGGTTCGGGTAGAGAGTGGTGAACGGATAGTCGGCGACCTTCGGCGTGGCCGCCGAAACCGCGCGGATGAAGGTGCTCTTGCCGGCATTCGGGAAGCCCAGCAGGCCGACGTCCGCCAGCAGCTTCAGTTCCAGCTTCAGCAGGCGCTGTTCGCCTTCCTCGCCCGGCGTGGCCTTGCGCGGGGCGCGGGTCACCGAACTCTTGAAATGCATGTTGCCCAGGCCGCCCTTGCCGCCCTTGGCGACCAGCAGGCGATCGCCGTGGCGGGTCAGGTCGCCGATCACCTCGTCGGTCTCGACGTTGGTGATGACGGTCCCGACCGGCACGGTGATGGTCAGATCCTCGCCGGCCTTGCCGTACATCTGCCGGCCCATGCCGTTCTCGCCGCGCTGCGCGCGGAAGTTCTTTTCGTGGCGGAAATCGACCAGGGTGTTGAGGTTCTCGTCGGCAACCAGCCAGACACTGCCACCACTGCCGCCGTCACCACCGTCCGGCCCGCCCAGCGGAATGAACTTCTCGCGCCGGAAGCCGATGCAACCGTTGCCGCCGTTGCCGGCGATGACCTGGATTTCCGCTTCGTCTACGAGTTTCATAATTGCCGGGAATCGGGAATGGGGAATGGAGAATCGAAAGCCGGCATAGGGGCTGGAGAGTCTATCGGACTCGCGGCCAGGCCGCGGAACTCACGGGGTGCTTTTGCTTTCCCCCATTCCCGATTCTCGATTCCCTATTACCGGCTTTCAAAACGAAAAACCCCGCACGCGGCGGGGCCCTTCGCTACGTGTGCGCGGAGCCTCAGGCTTCCGCGACCACGCTGACGGTGCGGCGCTTCTTCGGGCCCTTGATCGAGAACTCGACCTTGCCATCGACCAGCGCGAACAGGGTGTGATCGCGACCCAGGCCGACGCCCGAACCCGGATGGAACTGGGTGCCACGCTGACGGACGATGATGTTGCCGGCGTCGATCGCCTGGCCACCATAGACCTTCACGCCCAGCATCTTCGGATTGGAGTCGCGGCCGTTGCGCGATGAGCCTACGCCCTTTTTATGTGCCATGACTGATTCTCCTTACTTGTTGATGCCGGTGATTTCGATTTCGGTGTAGTGCTGCCGGTGACCCTGACGCTTCATGTGGTGCTTGCGGCGGCGGAACTTGATGATGCGGACCTTGTCGGCGCGGCCGTGGCCGACGATCTTGGCCGAGACGCTCGCGCTCTTCAGCGCGTCGCCCAGGGTGACGCTTTCGCCGTCGCCCAGCATCAGGATGTTGTCGAACGTGACTTCCTTACCGGCTTCCGCATCGAGCTTCTCGACGCGCAGAGTCTCGCCCTTCATCACGCGGTATTGCTTACCGCCAGTGACCAGAACTGCGTACATTGGTGAATCCTCTTCTGTAGTTATTCTCTTGAACCCGACCACCATCGAGGGCGGTCAGAAGCGGAATTGTAGGGCTTTCAGCAGCTTAGGGTCAAGTCACCCCCTTCCCTGCCGTCCCGGGGCCTCCCGGGGCCGGCATGGGCGGGTCGCAGCCCCTGAGACGCCGCCGGGTTCCCATGTCCGGCAGGGCCCGCCAGCCGGGCCGGCAACGGCGTGAACGGGACCGCAGCGGCCGTTCCGGCGCTCGCCGCCGGGCCTTTGCTGGCGGCGATTTGCCCCCAAATAACGGAATCGCTACGCTGGGCGATTCGCTGGCGCGACCGGGTCGCGCCGGCGGATCCGGAGCCCTTCCCTCCCTTCTGAACAGGCCACCCCACGGCATGGACAGCATCCGCATCCGCGGCGCACGCACCCACAACCTCAAGAACATCGACCTCGACCTGCCCCGGGACAAGCTGATTGTCATCACCGGGCTGTCCGGCTCGGGCAAGTCCTCGCTGGCGTTCGACACCATCTACGCCGAAGGCCAGCGCCGCTATGTCGAGTCGCTGTCCGCCTACGCCCGGCAGTTCCTGTCGGTGATGGAAAAGCCGGACGTGGACCACATCGAGGGCCTGTCGCCGGCAATCTCCATCGAGCAGAAGTCGACCTCGCACAACCCGCGTTCGACGGTCGGCACCATCACCGAGATCTACGACTACCTGCGCCTGCTGTACGCCCGCGTCGGTACCCCGCGCTGCCCGGACCACGGCTACCCGCTGGAGGCGCAGACGGTCAGCCAGATGGTCGACCAGGTGCTGGGCCTGGACGGCGAGCAGCGTTACATGCTGCTGGCGCCGGTCATCCGCGAGCGCAAGGGCGAGCATGCGCAGGTGTTCGATCAGCTGCGCGCACAGGGTTTCGTGCGTGTGCGGGTGAACGGCCAGTTGCACGAAATCGACGCCGTGCCGCCGCTGGCGCTGCGCCAGAAGCACACCATCGAGGCGGTCATCGACCGCTTCCGGCCGCGCGAGGACATCAAGCAGCGCCTGGCCGAGAGCTTCGAGACCGCGCTGAAGCTGGGCGACGGCATGGCTTCGGTCATGTCGCTGGACAAGCCGGAAGCCGACCCGCTGCTGTTCTCGTCCAAGTACTCCTGCCCGGTCTGCGACTACTCGCTGCCGGAGCTTGAACCGCGCCTGTTCTCGTTCAACTCGCCGGTCGGCGCCTGCCCGACCTGCGACGGCCTGGGCGTGGCCCAGTTCTTCGACCCCGCGCGGGTGGTGGTGCATCCGGAACTGTCACTGGCCGCCGGCGCGGTGCGCGGCTGGGACCGCCGCAACGCCTACTATTTCCAGCTGATCGCCTCGCTCGCCAAACACTATCGCTTCGACGTGGATGCGCCCTGGCAGTCGCTGCCGGAGAAGGCCCGCCAGGCGGTGCTGTACGGCAGCGGCGAGGAGGTCATCACCTTCACCTACCTCACCGAATCGGGCGGACGCACCCAGCGCAAGCACCGCTTCGAGGGCATCGTGCCGAACCTGGAGCGCCGCTACCGCGAGACTGAATCGCCGGCGGTGCGCGAGGAACTGGCCAAGTACATCAGCGAACAGCCCTGCCCCGACTGCGGCGGCGCCCGCCTGAACAAGGCCGCGCGGAACGTGTTCGTCGCCGATCGGCCGCTGCCGGCGTTGGTGGTGATGCCGGTGGACGAAGCGCTGTCGTTCTTCCGCGGCCTGGTCCTGCCCGGCTGGCGCGGTGAAATCGCGGCCAAGATCGTCAAGGAAATCGGCGAGCGGCTCGGCTTCCTGGTCGACGTCGGCTTGGATTACCTGACCCTGGAACGCAAGGCCGACACCCTGTCCGGCGGCGAGGCGCAGCGCATCCGCCTGGCCTCGCAGATCGGCGCCGGCCTGGTCGGCGTGATGTACGTGCTGGACGAACCCAGCATCGGCCTGCACCAGCGCGACAACGAACGCCTGCTCGGCACCCTCACCCGCCTGCGCGATCTCGGCAACACCGTGATCGTCGTCGAGCATGACGAGGACGCCATCCGCGCGGCCGACTACGTGCTGGACATCGGTCCCGGCGCGGGCGTGCACGGCGGCGAGATCGTCGGCGAAGGCAGCCTGCAGGACATCCTGAAGGCGCCGCGCTCGCTGACCGGCCAGTACCTGTCGGGCAGGCGCAGCATCGAGGTGCCCAAGGCGCGCCACAAGGCCAACCCGAAGATGATGCTGCACCTGCGTGGCGCCAGCGGGAACAACCTGAAGGACGTGGACCTGGACATCGCCTCGGGCCTGTTCACCTGCGTCACCGGCGTGTCCGGTTCCGGCAAATCCACCCTGATCAACGACACCCTGTACGCGCTGGCCGCCAACGAGATCAACGGCGCCTCGCACAAGCCGGCGCCGTATCGCGAAGTGGTCGGCCTGGATCTGTTCGACAAGGTGGTCGACATCGACCAGTCGCCGATCGGTCGCACCCCGCGTTCCAATCCGGCGACCTACACCGGCCTGTTCACGCCGCTGCGCGAGCTGTATGCGCAGGTGCCGGAAGCGCGCGCGCGCGGCTACTCGCCGGGCCGCTTCAGCTTCAACGTGCGCGGCGGCCGCTGCGAAGCCTGCCAGGGCGATGGCCTGATCAAGGTCGAGATGCACTTCCTGCCGGACGTGTACGTGCCCTGCGACGTCTGCCACGGCAAGCGCTACAACCGCGAAACGCTGGAGATCCTCTACAAGGGCTTCAACATCAACGACGTGCTGGAAATGACCGTCGAGGATGCGTTGAAGCTGTTCGAGCCGGTGCCGGCGATCGCCCGCAAGCTGGAAACGCTGATGGACGTGGGCCTGAGCTACATCAAGCTGGGCCAGAGCGCGACCACGCTGTCCGGCGGCGAGGCGCAGCGCGTCAAGCTGTCCAAGGAACTGTCGCGCCGCGACACCGGCCGCACCCTGTACATCCTGGACGAGCCGACCACCGGCCTGCACTTCCACGACATCGAGCATCTGCTGGCGGTGCTGCACAAGCTGCGCGACGAGGGCAACACCATTGTCGTCATCGAGCACAACCTGGACGTGATCAAGACCGCCGACTGGGTGGTGGATCTGGGTCCGGAAGGCGGCCATCGCGGCGGACGCATCCTCGCCAGCGGTACGCCGGAGGACATCGCCGCGCATCCGGATTCGCACACCGGCCGATTCCTGGCCAAGCTGCTGCCGGCCGGCAAGACGCCCAAGGCCAGCAAGCCGGCCGCGGTCGCCAAGCCCGACGTGCTGCCGCCGCGCAAGTCCGAGAAGAAAAAGAAAGCGGTGAAAGCCAAATGACCTCGACGCCCGAGAGTTCCCCCGACCGCAAGATGCTGGCGGCGATTCCGATCAGCGTGCGCTGGCGCGACATGGACAGCATGGGCCACGTCAACAACGCCAAGTACGTGTCCTATCTGGAAGAAGCGCGGGTGCGCTGGATTCTCGATATCCCGGGCGTCTCGATGACCGATCGCATCGCACCGGTGGTCGCCGCCAACAACATCAATTACCGCCGCCCGCTGACCTGGCCGAACGACATCCTGGTCGAGTTGTACGTGGATCGGCTGGGCACCAGCAGCGTCACCATCGGCCACCGCATCGTCGACCAGGACGGCGTGCTGTACTGCGACGGCAACGTGGTGGTGGTGTGGATGGATACCCACACCGGCAAGAGCGCGCCGCTGCCGGACGCCGTGCGCAACGCGTCCGTTTGACGGTCTCATGACCGCCCCTGTGGGAGCGACGTCAGTCGCGATGCCCTTCAAACCAGCAAAGAGCATTCGCGACTGACGTCGCTCCCACAACCAAGTTGCCTTGCCTTCGAAACGCGATGGTTGCCGCTCGGGACCGGGCTAAGGCGCCGTCTTGCGTACCTCGAAGGTCACCGGCAGGCTGCGGCCGCCCTTCAACTTGAGCGTGATCACCGGCTTGTCGCCTTCCTTCACCGGGGCGTAGGGCTTGTAGAGCATCAGGTGCAGGCCACCGGGCTTGAACTCGACCGACTTGCCGGCGGCCACCGGCAGGGTTTCGAGTTCGCGCATCTTGTTGACGCCATCGACCTGCCGCGATTCGTGCAGCGACACCTCGGCGAAGGCCAGGCTGTCGGCGCCGGTGACTTCCACCGTCTTGGCGCAGGCGTTATCGATGCGGAGGAAGCCGGCCATCATCGGCATCGCCGGCGAGGGCGGCAGCCGTATCCACGCCTGGCGGGCCGTGGGCAGGCACTCGGCAGCCTGGGCGGAGACGCTGCCGGCCAGCAGCAGCGCGACGGGGAGGACGGCGGATACAAGGCGATGATTCATGCGCCTATCATAGGCCCACACGCCCTTGGAGCAGATGAATGTCCTCGCTGATTGAAACCCGGGACCATGGCAGCGTCCGCGAAATCCGGCTGGCGCGTCCGCCGGTCAACGCCCTCAACACCGAACTGTGCCGCGCCCTGATCCACGCGGTCGATACCGCCGTGGGCGATGGCGTGCGCGGCATCGTGCTGGCCGGCAACCCGAAGATCTTCTCCGCCGGCATGGATGTGCCCTACCTGCTGTCGCTGGGCGAGAACCGGCACGCGCTGATGGACGCCTGGCAGGCGTTCTTCGGCGCGGCGCGCGCGCTGGCCGATTCGCGGGTGCCGGTGGTGGCGGCCATCGGCGGCCACGCTCCCGCGGGCGGCTGCGTGCTGGCGCTGTGCTGCGATTACCGGGTGATGGCCCGCAGCGTGGATCCCGCGCGCCCCTTCGGCATCGGCCTCAATGAAACCCAGGTCGGCCTGGTCGCGCCGGAAGGCATCCAGCGGCTGATGCGACGGCTGGTGGGCCCGCATCGCGCCGAACGCCTGCTGGTGGCCGGCGAGATGGTGCCGGCCGAGCGTGCGCTGGAACTTGGGCTGGTGGACGAACTGGCCGATCAGGAGCAGGTCGATGCGCGCGCGCTGGCCTGGCTGGAGAACCTGCTGCGCCTGCCCCACCATCCGATGCTGCAGACGCGCGCCATCGCCCGCCGCGAGGTGGTGGAAGCGATGTCGCCGGAGTTCATCCAGCTGGATCGCTTCATCGACGCCTGGGATGCACCCGACACCCAGGCCGCCCTGAAGGCGCTGGTGGACAAGCTGAAGAAGTGACGCCACGCGAGGCGCCCATGCATTTCCTGCTCTGCTACGACTACGCGCCCGACTATGCGCAGCGACGCGGGCAGTTCCGCGACGAACACCTGCGCCTGGCCTGGGAATCCCAGGCGCGCGGTGAGATGCAGTTGGGCGGCGCGGTCGATGATCCGCTGGACATGGCGGTGATGGTGTTCCGCTGCGACTCGCCGGCGCCGCTGGAAGCGTTCGTCGCCGCCGATCCCTGTGTCCGCAACGGCATCGTCAGCCGATGGCGCATCCGCCGCTGGCACACGGTGGTGGGCGCCGAAGCGACCGAACCGACCCGGCCCCGCTGAGCCGGTCCGCTCGCTGGTTTACCTCACCCACACTTCCACACGCTCGTTGCGGTAGCGCGTGGCCGCGTCGGCGCCCGCGCCCAGCGCGCGGCTCGCACCCATGCCGATGGAACGCTGCACCGGAATGCCCTGCTTGACCAGATAGTCGGCGACCGTGTCGGCGTGCTGGTTGCTGCGCACGGTGGCGATCAGGCGGTTGCTGCCGTCGTCGTGCGAAAAGCCCACCACCGTGACCTGGCGTCCGCGGTTCTGCGGCAGCTTCATGTAAGCGGTCAGGCGCTCGAGGTCATTCGCGCCCCGGCTGTCGAAGAAGGTGGTCAGCGAGGCTGCGTTGAAGCGCAGGCTCAGCGGCAAACGTTCGGTGCCGGCCACCGCCTGCCCGTATGGCTGCGCGGGATCCGGTGCGCGTGGCTGGCTTGCCGGACGCAGGGTCACGGCCAGGAATCCCGCCCGCTGCACCGCCTGCTGTGCGTCACGGCCGACGCTGTACTGGGCGAAGCTGCGGCCCAACGCCGACATCAACTGTCCGCCGTAGAGCCGGTAGCGCCGCACCAGCGGATAGTCCTCGCTCATCACGTTGATGCGGGTCGGTAGGACCGCCAGCCCGCCATCGGCGATGGCGAGCGTGCGGGTGCCGCGTGGAATCGCGCTGGCCACCCCGACCACCGCGACCGCGTCCGGATCCGCGGCGACCGCGCGCGCGGCCTGCGCCAGCGTCGCATGCGTCTGCACGCCGGAGGCAACCGATGCCGCCCCCAGCACCCGTTCACGCAGGAAGTCGCGATTGCCGCTGGGTGCGCGCGCCAGATGCAGACGGATCGGCGCATTGCGTCCCCCGAGTCCGGACCAGTCGCCGATGCGGCCGGTGACCAGCTCGCGCAACTGCGCGACCGACAGTCGGCGAACGGGATTCCGCTCGTTGACCACCACCGCCAGACCGTCGACGGCGACGACGAATTCCTGCTCCGGCGATCCGAGATCCCCCAACTGCCAGGCGGCCTCGCGCTCGGCTGCGTCCGGCGCGCGCGCCATCATCGCGATCTCGGCGTTTCCCTCAACCAGATCGCTGAATCCCGCCGCCGAGCCGCGCTTGCCGATCTCGACGATCAACGGCATGCCATCGCGGGTCGCGCGGATCTCGGTCTGCTGCGCGGAAACCGTCTTGCGGCGAATTCCGGTATAGCCGATGTGGTGCAGCCAGGATTCGACCATCGCCGGAACCAGCGCATCGCCCAGCGTATTGGAGCCATGGATGCGCAGCCGCTCGGCGGAGCCGTCATCCTGCGCGGACGCCGGCAGGCAGGCCGGCAACAACAGGCACATCGCCAATGCGACGCGCGGCAAACGGTGCAGCATCGATCATCCCCCTGTGAAGCGCGGCAGAGTGACCGCGCCCCGTTACAGGGCGATGACGATGGGAGACGGCGGTTGCGGCGTCAGCGCGCGCCGCGTTCGACCGGACGCGCCGGATCGGTGATCCAGCCACTCCAGGAACCCGCGTAGACGCGCGCGCCCGGCAGGCCGGCGTGTTCGAACGCCAGCAGCAGATGGCAGGCGGTCACGCCGGAGCCGCACATGAGCACCAGATCGTCCGGCCGCCGTCCGGCCAGCATCGGTGCCAGTTCGGCATGCAGTTCCGCGGCGGGTTTGAACTTGCCGTCGCGCAGGTTGGCGCCGAAAGGACGATTGAGCGCGCCGGGCACATGGCCGGCCACCGGATCGATGGGTTCGACCTCACCACGGAAACGTTCCGGCGCGCGGGCGTCGAACAGCCAGCCGCTGTCCTCGTCCAGGCGCTGCTGCACCTCTTCGGCATCGGCAATCCGGCGGGTATCGAAGCGGGCCGGATAGGCGGCCAGCGGGGGCGGCGTCGACAAGTCGGCCGTTTCCGGCAAACCTTGCCCACGCCACGCGGCCAGACCGCCATCGAGCACGGCCACGCGCCGATGCCCCAGCAGTTTGAGCATCCACCAGAAGCGCGCGGCGGCCATGCTGCCGTCGCCCGCGTCGTAGACCACGACCTGATGCTCCGGCCCGATGCCCCATTCGCCGAGGCGACGGGCGAAGGCATCGTCGTCCGGCAGCGGATGCCGGCCCAGGCCGGAACGGGACAGGTCGGACAGATCCTCGTTGAGGTCGGCATGTACCGCGCCGGGCAGATGCGACTCCGCGTATGCCATGCGACCGGCGGCGGGATCCATCAGGGCGAAGCGCGCATCGACGATCCGAAGGGCGGGACTGTCCAGCGTCGCGCCCAGCGCGTCCGCCTGCACGAGCGTGGTCCATTCCATCACGTACCCTCCAGCCGTTGCCTCAGGTTGAACAGGATCGCCGCGGTCGCGCCCCAGATGCGCTGGCCGGGCCAGCCGTATTCCAGCACGGCGCGGCGACGGCCACGGTAATCGACTTCCACCCGGCGCAGGTTGGCCGGCGCCATCAGGTAGTCGAGCGGTACTTCGAACACGTCCGCCACTTCGCCCGGTTCGGGCGTGGCGACATAGCCGGGATCGATGACCGCCACCACCGGCACCACCCGGAAGCCGCTGATCGTGGTGAACGGATCCAGGAATCCGAGCGGCGCGATCTGCGTGGCAGGAATCGCCAGTTCTTCCCAGGTTTCACGCAGCGCCGCGGCGACCACGCCGGCATCGGCGGTTTCGATGCGGCCTCCGGGAAAACTCACCTGCCCGGCATGGTGGCGCAGGCCATCGGTGCGCTTGGTCAGGATCACCTGCGTGCCCTGCGGGCGCGGCACCAGGCCGGCCAGCACCGCGGCTTCCGCCGGTTCGCCCGGCGGCAACAGGTCCAGCAGTTCCTCGTGGTTCCAGCCGCGCGCGGTGGGAATGTGATCCAGCGGGTGCAGCACGTGGCGCAGGCGCGCGGCTTCGGGCAGGCGTTGCTCGAACGGCAGCTTGCCCTGCTCGCGCGCGGGCAGCACCGTTTCCATCAGACGCAGGCGTTCGTCATCGTTCATTCGGGACCAGCGGGCGATCTCGGCGGTCGTGCGCAGACAGCCTTCGCACAGCCCGTCATCACCCAGGGTACAGACGCCGATGCACGGGCTAAGCACGGCGCGAAAAGCGGAATTCATGAACCTTCATACCTGCGCAGCCTAGCGCGAAAACCGCGCCCGTGCCGCGCAAAACGCACTACGCCGGCCTGGGGCCGGCGTAGCGGGACTGCTGGGAAAAATCGACTGCTGGAATTACTTGGTGCTGAGCAGCTTGATTTCGAACACCACCGCCACGTTCGGCGGGAAGCCCGTGCGCGGATCCGCGCCGTAGGCCTTGTCCGGCGGCAGCGCGACTTCCCACTTGGCGCCCGACGGCATCTGCAGCAGCACTTCGCGCATGGCCTGCATTTCGATCTCGCTGACCTTCACGTTCGGCATCTGCTGGGCGGGACGCGCTTCGGCCGGCTTCTGGCCGAACGGATACGGACCGGCGACTTCCAGGCTGACCGTGCTGGCCTGGGTCGGCTTGGCGCCGGCGCCGGCTTCGATCACGCGGTACTGCACGCCGCTGGGCAGCGACTGCACGCCCTGCTTGGCCTTGTTCTGGGCCAGGAACTGATCGCTCTTGGTCTTGTTTTCCGCCGCGACCTTGTCGTACTCCGCCTTGGCCTGCTGGGCGCGCGCCTGCTCACGCTTCTGGAACGCTTCCAGCGCGGGCTTGAGCTGATCGGCGGTCAGCGCCGGCTGCTTCTTGGCATACGCGTCCTGGAGGCCCTTGATGACGGTGTTGATGTCGAGCTGCTCGCCGCGACCGGTCAGTTCCGCCAGGTTGTTGCCGTAGTCGTAGCCGAAGTAATAGCTCAACTTGCCTTTCTCGGACGTGGTGTCCTGAGCCAGGGCGCTACCGGCCATGGCGAATGCCGCGACAGCGACCACTAACGAACGCAACTTCATCAACGATTTCTCCAGGGTGGTGGTACAGGGCGGGCGTACCGCCTCGAATGGACGCGCTAGGATAGCGGCCAGGGCGCTTAACCGCCACTGACAACCGCCGGGTACGACCGACGGGGCGGCCCAAGAGTTCAATTTCACTTAAAATTCACGAATTTACCGGAATTCCCGCGCATGTCCGACACCCCTGTTTCCGTCACCGACCAGGGCGCCATCCGGCGCATCACCGTCAACCGCCCGGACAAACTGAACGCCCTCAACGCGGCCACCCTGGATGCCCTGCTGGTGGCCTTCGACGCGGCCGCGGCGGACCCGGCGGTGCGGGTGGTGGTCCTGACCGGCGCCGGTCCCAAAGCATTCGTGGCCGGCGCGGACATCGCCGAAATGTCGGCGCTCAGCGCGGTCGAAGGACGCGACTTCTCCCTGCGCGGGCAACGCCTGATGCGGCGCATCGAAACCCTGCCCAAGCCGGTGATCGCGATGGTCAACGGGTTCGCCCTGGGCGGCGGGCTGGAACTGGCGATGGCCTGCCACCTGCGGATCGCCTCGGACAACGCCAAGGTCGGGCAGCCGGAGATCAATCTCGGCCTCATCCCGGGCTTTGGCGGCAGCCAGCGGCTGCTGCGCCTGGCCGGCCGCGCGGCCACGCTGGAACTGTGCCTGCTGGGCGCGCCCATCACCGCCGAGCGCGCGTACCAGTTGGGGATCATCAACAAGGTGGTCGCCGCCGATGCGCTGGAAGCCGAAACCCTGCAATGGGCCGAACAACTGGCGCAGGCCGCGCCGCTGGCCCTGCGTGGCAACCTCGACGTCATCCATGTCGGTGGCGAATGCGCGATCGAGGAAGGCCTGCAGTACGAGTCGGCGCAGTTCGGCCTGATGTTCTCGACCGAGGACATGCGCGAAGGCACACGCGCGTTCCTGGAGCGCCGCAAGCCGCAGTTCGCCGGCCGTTGAAGTCGTCATGGGCGAGGCATCTCCTTCCCCCTGCCCGCAGGCCGCCCACGGCGAACGCCTGCTGGCATTGCTGGCGCGGGACGATCTGGATGCCGCCATCGACGCCGGACTGATGGAAATCGCGCCCTGTGCCGCGGACTGCGGCTGTGTCACGCGACTGGCGCCCGCCTGGGAGGCCCAGCGCCGGCTCCGGACGGCATGGGAGGCACGCGATCGCCATCGCGCGCGCCAGGCGCGCCTGCTCCGGCGTGCCGCCGAACGCGATGCCCGGCGTACGCCGGTGCCGGCGACGCCGCAGGCGCCCCGCCCTTCACTTCCCCCTTCCGCCGCCGCCATCCTGGCGCGCGCCAAGGCGCGCGCGGCCGGCCACAAGGCCCCCGAATAGACACCGCATGACCGAACGCCGCAAACGCCGCAGCCGCACCCTGAGCAAGGCCGAGGTGCAGGAACTGTTCTCGCGCCTGCGCGAACTCAATCCCAAGCCGACCACCGAACTGGAATACAAGACGCCGTTCGAACTGCTGGTCGCGGTGACCCTGTCCGCGCAGGCCACCGACGTGGGCGTCAACAAGGCCACCCGGCGGCTGTTCCCGGTCGCCAACACCGCGGAAAAGATCCTGGCCCTGGGCGAGGAGGGCCTGAAGAAGTACATCTCGACGATCGGCCTGTACAACGCCAAGGCCAAGAACGTGATCGCCACCTGCCGGATCCTGGTCGATCAGTACGGCGGCGAGGTGCCGCGCTCGCGCGAAGCGCTGGAAGCGCTGCCCGGCGTTGGCCGCAAGACCGCCAACGTGGTGCTGAACACCGCGTTCGGTGAGCCGACCATGGCGGTGGACACCCATATCTTCCGGGTCGCCAACCGGACCGGCCTGGCGCCGGGCAAGAACGTGCGCGAGGTGGAGGACGGGCTGCTGAAGGCGGTCCCCGCCGAATTCCTGCACGACGCCCATCACTGGCTGATCCTGCACGGCCGCTACGTCTGCAAGGCCCGCAAGCCGGATTGCCCGCAATGCGTGATCCGGGATATCTGCCGCTATCCGGACAAGACTCCGGCGGATTGAGCGGGGAATCGGGAATCGGGAATCGGGAATCGGGAATCGGGAATCGGGAATCGTCGGAGCGTTTGTCCTGCCTCCCCATTTTGCAAGCGCTTCTCTACAGTCGAATGGCTGGTCAAGGGGGAGGCAAAGCGGTTTCGTGGAGTCGCTCGATCTCGTGATGGCCCCTTTGATAAACGGGGTGGTACCCAGCGCCAACAGCAAATCCCCCTCAATCCCCCTTTTTCAAAGGGGGAGGCACAACCGGTTTCCGTGGAGTCGCCCGATCTAGTGATTGCCCCCTTTGAAAAAGGGGGCGGGCACCTGCGCAGCAGGGGACGGGGGATTTGCTGTTGGCGCAAACAGTAATCACCTCTCAACCGCCGAATGGCGGTCATCCCGTCATCAGCCATGTGTCCCTTCTCTTTCCAAGGGGATACTTGAGGCGCATCCGCCCTGGAAACCAGCCGCGCCGCCGGGACCTCCCTGCCATCGAACTGTCATCCCGACGAAATAAGACAGCGCTGTAACAATAACGCAACTTTTACCTACTAGCCTGCGCAGCGTCTTCCACACCTGCCCCAAGGGCTACCCATGAAACTCTCCCGCAGCACCCTGACTCTCGCATTGCTGGCCGCGGTCGCGGCGCCTGCCGCCCAGGCCGAGATTCCGATCGACGTGATCGGCGGTTCCGAAGTCTCGTTCGAAGGTCTGGTCCAGGCCGACTTCTACAAGTTCGACACCGACACCATCGATTACGGCGCCGATTCGGCCTCGGATCTGGATGGCAAGGACTATTTGAACGAACTGCGCCGCGCCGAGCTGGTGCTCAAGGGCAAGGGCCCGGGCAACATCGAGTGGGTGCTGGGCTACGACGCCAAGGACGACAAGTTCCTCGACGCCAACGTCAAGTACAAGATCGGCGGCAACGCCAACCACTTCCTGCAGATCGGCCAGTTCAAGCAGCCGGGCGCCACCCTGGAAGAACTCTCCAGCACCAAGAACAACGACTTCATCTCCAAGTCGTCGATCACCAACTCGCTGGGCACGCCGCGTCGCGTCGGCCTGCAGTACAACATCGGTGACGTCAACTGGGGCGTGACCGCCAGCTTCTTCGGTCGCGAACTGACCCGCAACCGCGAACACGGCGGCGGCTACTCGGCCCGCGGCTACTGGGCGCCGATCAACGAGACCGGCAGCATCCTGCACCTGGGCCTGTCGTACACCGACAAGGACACCGACGGCGACGTGATCCGCCTGCGTGCCCGTCCGATGGCCGACATGGTCCCGACCCGCTTCGTCGACACCGGCAGCAGCGGCCTGCGCGCCAGCGACCGCAACAGCGTGATCGGCGCCGAAGCCATGTGGGTGAACGGTCCGTTCAAGCTGCAGGGCGAGTACATGAAGACCGACGTCAAGCGCTACGGCAGCTTCGACGACTACAGCGGCGACGGCTTCTACGTGTCGGGCCTGTGGAACATCACCGGCGAGACCTGGGGCTACAAGGCCGGCGTGCCGACCACCGGCCTGCCGAGCGATCCGACCAAGGGCATGTGGCAGTTGGGCCTGCGCTACGACACCATCGATCTGACTGACGGCGCCGTGGTCGGCGGCGAGATGGACAGCTGGACCGCCGGCGTGAACTGGTACTGGCGCTCCAACTTCAAGTTCATGCTGAACTACGTCGCGGTCAAGCAGGAGAAGGGCGTGCTGAAGGACGACCCGAACGTGGTCGAAGCCCGCCTGCAGTTCTACTGGTAAGCAAAACGATCCCGAACGGGATTCGCGGAGGGCGCGGCGCAAGCCGCGCCCTCTTTCGTTTGCGTATGGAGGTCGGGGAGCGCGGGTGGTGTCGGGCGAAGAGCTCGCGCCGGGGACGGCGCTCCTACCCCTGCCGGGACGGATTTCCACCAACGCAAGGTAGGAGCGCCGTCCCCGGCGCGAGCTCTTTGCTTCCTACCCGAAGCTCCCCCAACCGACGCCCCCGGCCGCCTGTCATCCGGCTGTCATGAAGGCGACATGGCGCTGTCATGCAAACGTCGTGAAATGCACGCCGACGGCACACCGCGCCGCTACACCACTCCCAGGAGCCATCCGTGTTCAACTCGTTCAAGACCCGCGTCGCCGTGCTGGCCATCGCCGGCGCGCTCTCGGCCCAGGCCGCCGCTGCCGACGTCACCGGTGCCGGTGCGTCGTTCGTCTATCCGGTCATGACCAAGTGGTCGGCCGACTATGCCAAGGCCACCCAGAAGAAGGTCAACTACCAGTCCATCGGTTCCGGTGGCGGTATTGCCCAGATCAAGGCCGGCACGGTCGACTTCGGTTCCTCCGACGCCCCGCTGAAGCCGGACGAGCTCGCCAAGTTCAACCTCGCCCAGTTCCCGTCGGTGATCGGCGGCGTGGTGCCGGTGATCAACGTGCCGGGCGTGCCCTCGGGCGCGCTGAAGCTGGACGGCGAACTGCTGGCCGACATCTTCCTGGGCAAGGTCACCACCTGGAACGACCCGCGCATCGTCGCGCTCAACGGCGGCGTGCAGCTGCCGTCGCAGAAGATCACCGTCGTCCACCGTTCCGACGGTTCGGGCACCACCTTCAACTTCGTCAACTACCTGTCCAAGGTCAGCGGCGAGTGGAAGACCAAGGTCGGTGAAGGCACCTCCGTGCAGTGGCCGACCGGCATCGGCGGCAAGGGCAACGAAGGCGTCGCCGCGTACGTGAAGCAGATCAAGGGCGGCATCGGCTACGTCGAACTGTCCTACGCGCTGCAGAACAAGATGGCCTATTCGCGCCTGAAGAATGCTTCCGGCAACTACGTGCTGCCCAGCGACGAGACCTTCTCGGCCGCCGCCGCCAGCGCCGAATGGGGCACCGCCAAGGACTTCTACCTGGTGATGACCAACGCCCCGGGTGCCAATTCCTGGCCGATCACCGCGACCAACTTCATCCTGGTCAGCAAGCAGCCGAAGAACCCGGCCGGCACCAAGTCGACCCAGGAGTTCTTCCGCTGGGTGTACGCCAACGGCGATGCCCAGGCCAAGGCGCTGGACTACGTCCCGCTGCCGGATCCGCTGGTCAAGCAGATCGAGACCTACTGGTCGCAGACCCTGAAGTAATCCTCTCCCCGATCCCGGCCGCGTACCCCTCTCTCCCGCGCGGTCGGGATCCCCTGACTCAAACCAACTGGCATTTTTTGTCCAAGCGGGCCTCCAGGCCCGCTTTTTTTATGCCACGGGAAATCTCCTCCCCCCCAACCGTAGGAGCGGCCTCCGGCCGCGAGCTTTTCCGTGCAAATCGGAGAACCTGTCCCCACCCCATCCAGGGTCACCGGGTACCCGACCAGGCAGCGGGTCGGAAGAGCTCGCGCCGGGACGGCGCTCCTACCTCCGGGGTCCGTGGCGAAGTGCCGGAAATCGGACGCCGGCCACAATGTCATCACGCTGTAACAAAAACATCATTTCATAGCCGGCATGACACAAACCGCCCACGTCACGGAGTCCGCCATGTCCTTCGCCCCGCCGGTCCGCCTCGCGGCCCTCGCCGTTGCCGCCACGCTGTTCGTCGCCGGCTGCAAGCCCGCCGCCGACGCACCGACGGCGGCCGGCAGCGCGCCCGCCGCCCAGGATGCGGGGACCGGCGCCGCCAAAGTGACCGCCGAGATCACCGGCGCCGGCGCGTCGTTCATCTATCCGCTGATGGCCCGCTGGTCCAGCGACTACAACCAGAGCACCGGCGCCAAGATCAACTACCAGTCGATCGGTTCCGGCGGCGGCATCGCCCAGATCAAGGCCGCCACGGTCGACTTCGGTTCCTCCGACAAGCCGCTGTCACCGGAAGAACTGGCGCAGGCTGGCCTGGGGCAGTTCCCGTCGGTCATCGGCGGCGTGGTGCCGGTCATCAATGTCGCCGGCATCGAGTCCGGCCAGCTCAAGCTGAGCGGCCCGGTCCTGGCCGACATCTTCCTGGGCAAGATCACCACCTGGAACGACCCGGCCATCGCCGTGCTCAACCCGGGCCTGAAGCTGCCGGCCGAGAAGATCAACAGCGTGCACCGTTCCGACGGTTCGGGCACCACCTTCAACTTCGTCAACTACCTGTCCAAGGTCAGCCCGGAGTGGAAGAGCAAGATCGGCGAAGGCACCTCGGTCAACTGGGCCGGCGGTGTCGGCGGCAAGGGCAACGAAGGCGTGGCCGCCTACGTGCGCCAGCTGAAGAACTCGATCGGCTACGTCGAACTGGCCTACGCCGAACAGAACAAGATGGCCTATGCCTCGCTGCAGAACGCCGCCGGCAACTTCGTGCAGCCGACCGCGGAGAGCTTCGCCGCCGCGGCCGCCAGCGCCGACTGGGCCGGTGCCAAGGACTTCAACCTGGTGATCACCAACGCCCCGGGCGCGGACGCCTGGCCGATCACCGCGACCAACTTCATCCTGGTCTACAAGCAGCCCAAGGATGCGGCGCGCGCGAAGAACACCCTGGATTTCTTCAAGTGGGCCTACGAGCAGGGCAAGCCGCAGGCCGAACAACTGGACTACGTGCCGCTGCCGCCGGAACTGGTGAAGCAGATCGAGGCGTACTGGGCGGCGGAAATCAAGCTCTGAACCGTGCCCTGCGCGTGGCCGCCTGATCGCGGCCACGCCTCCCGCCCACGCAACGCCGGCCCGGACTTCCCGACCGCATGAATACCGCCGCCCTCCCCGCTTCCCTGGTCGATCTGCGCACCGCGCGCGACGCGCGCGCCGATCGCCTGTTCCGCTGGACGCTCACCGCCGCCGGCCTGTTCGTCCTGATCTCCCTGATCGCCGCCGCCCTGTCGATGCTGTGGGGCGGCCGCGAAGCCCTGCAGACCTTCGGCCTGGGTTTCTTCACCAGCACCGAATGGAACGTCGGCACGCGCGAGTTCGGTGCGCTGGTGCCGATCTACGGCACCCTGGTCAGCGCCACCATCGCGATGGTGATCGCGGTGCCGGTGAGTTTCGGCATCGCGCTGTTCCTGACCGAGGTCGCGCCCACCTGGATGCGCGGGCCGGTCGGCATGGCCATCGAGCTGCTCGCGGGCATTCCTTCGATCATCTACGGCATGTGGGGCCTGTTCGTGCTGGCGCCGCAGCTGAGCGAATACGTCTATCCGTGGATCGACGAGAACCTGGGCCAGATTCCCGGCGTCGGCGTGCTGTTCTCCGGCCCGCCGCTGGGCATCGGCATGCTGACCGCCGGCCTGGTGCTGGCGATCATGGTCATCCCGTTCGTGTCCTCGGTGATGCGCGAAGTGTTCCTGACCGTGCCGGGCCGATTGAAGGAATCGGCCTACGCGCTCGGTTCGACCCGCTGGGAAGTGATGTGGGACATCGTGCTGCCCTACACCCGCTCGGCGGTGATCGGCGGCGTGTTCCTCGGCCTGGGCCGCGCGCTCGGCGAAACCATGGCGGTGACCTTCGTCATCGGCAATGCCTACGCGATCAGCGCGGCGCTGCTGGAACCGGGCACCTCGATCGCGGCGACCATCGCCAACGAATTCGCCGAAGCCACCGACCCGCTGCATCGCGGTTCGCTGCTGCTGCTGGGCTTCACCCTGTTCCTGCTGACCTTCATCGTGCTGGCCGCTGCCCGCCTGATGCTGCGCCAGCTTGCCAAGCGCGAGGGCAATTGAGATGTCCGCCTCCCTGTACACCTGGCGCAAGGTCAAGAACGCCATCGCGCTGACCCTGTCGATCGCCGCGGCGATCTTCGGCCTGATGTGGCTGGTCTGGATCCTCTGGACCACCATCACCAAGGGCCTGGGCAGCCTGAACCTTGATCTGTTCACCATGATGACGCCGCCGCCGAACGAACCCGGCGGCCTGCTCAACGCCATCTTCGGCAGCGTGGTGATCAGCCTGCTGGCGATCCTGCTCGGCACGCCGATCGGCATCGCCGCCGGCACCTATCTGGCCGAGTACGCCAACAAGCATTGGTTGGGCGAGACCATCCGCTTCGTCAACGACATCCTGCTGTCGGCGCCGTCCATCGTGCTGGGCCTGTTCATCTACACCGTGATGGTGGCGCAGATGGGACACTGGTCCGGTCTGGCGGGCGCGGTCGCGCTGGCCTTCATCGCCCTGCCGGTGATCGTCCGCACCACCGACGAGATGCTGCGGCTGGTGCCGCAGCAGATGCGCGAGGCCGCGCTGTCGCTGGGCGTGCCGCAATGGAAGGTGACCACCCAGGTGCTGCTGCGCTCCGCCCTGCCCGGCGTGGTGACCGGCGTGCTGCTGGCGCTGGCGCGCATCAGCGGCGAAACCGCGCCGCTGCTGTTCACCGCCTTCAACAACCAGTTCTGGAGCACCGACCTGATGCAGCCGATGGCCAACCTGCCCATGGTCATCTACCAGTACGCCATGAGCCCGTACGACTCCTGGAATTCGCTGGCTTGGGCCGGTGCGTTCCTGGTGACCGCGCTCGTCCTGCTGCTCAGTCTGTTGGCCCGGACCATCCTCCTGCGAAACAAGGTGACCCATGAATGACGTGGCCCGTATCACGGTCGCGACCCCGCAGCGCGAACTCGACACCGGTACGCCGGCGCGGGTGAAGCTGGCGGCCAAGAACCTGGATTTCTACTACGGCGGCTTCCATGCCCTGAAGGGCATCAACCTGGAGATCCCGGAAAAGAAGGTCACCGCGCTGATCGGCCCGTCCGGCTGCGGCAAGTCGACCCTGCTGCGCATCTTCAATCGCATCTACTCGCTGTACCCGAAGCTGGAAGCCAAGGGCGAGGTGCTGCTGGACGACCAGAACATCCTGGATCCGAAGTACCCGATGAACCGCCTGCGCAGCAAGGTGGGCATGGTGTTCCAGAAGCCGGTGCCGTTCCCGATGACGATCTATGAAAACGTCGCCTATGGCATCCGCCACCACGAGCGCATCGGCCGCGCCGACATGGACGTGCGGGTGGAGCAGGCGTTGCGCCAGGCGGCGCTGTGGGACGAGGCCAAGGACAAGTTGAAGCAGAGCGCGCTGGGCCTGTCCGGCGGCCAGCAGCAGCGCCTGTGCATCGCCCGCGCGGTCGCCCTGCGCCCGGACGTGATCCTGCTGGACGAGCCGACCTCGGCGCTGGATCCGATCTCGACCAGCAAGATCGAGCAGCTGATCGAGGAGCTGAAGCAGGACTACACCATCGCGATCGTCACCCACAACATGCAGCAGGCCGCGCGCGTCTCCGACTACACGGCCTTCATGTACCTGGGCGAGCTGATCGAGCACGATGCCACCGCGACGATCTTCTCCAAGCCCAGCAAGCAGCAGACCGAGGATTACATCACGGGACGTTTCGGGTGAAACGTCCCGCGGGATTGGAGATTCGGGATTCGGGATTCGCAAGCGCGGCTCCCACCCCGTCCCCGCTCCCATCCGCTCTTGCCAATCCCGAATCCCCAATCCCCAATCCCGGCTCCCACCCATGAACACCCAACCGCACGAGCACATTGTGAAAAGTTACGACGAAGAACAGCGCCGGCTGGTGGCCGAGATCGTGCGCATGGGCGAGATCGCCGTGGCGCAGCTGGAAGCCGCCCTCGACGTCATCGAACGCCGCGACGATCGCGCCGCCCAGCGCATCATCGCCAACGACGAAGCCATCGACACGCTGGAACAGCAGATCAGCCATGACGTGATGCATCTGGCCCTGCGTGGCCCGATGGCCCGCGACCTGCGCGAGATCCTCGCCGGCCTGCGCATCCCGGCGGACATCGAGCGGATCGGCGACTACGCCGCCAACGTGGCCAAGCGCTCCATCGCCCTCAACGTGTCGCCGCCGATGCCGCAGATCACCGGCCTGCGCGCGCTGGGCAAGCTGGCCGCGCAGCAGGTACGCGAAGTGCTGGTGGCCTACCAGAACAACGACGACGCCCGCGCCCTGCAGGTCCGTGAACGCGACGCCGAACTGGACGCCCACTACACGGCCCTGTTCCGCGAGCTGCTGACCTACATGATGGAAGACCCGCGCAACATCACCCCATGCACGCACCTGCTGTTCATGGCCAAGAACCTGGAACGCATCGGCGACCATGCGACCAACATCGCCGAGAACGTGTGGTTCCTGATCCACGGCGACCAGCCGCTGCCGGCCCGCGACAAGCGCGACGAGACCAGCACCACCGGCGCGGTCTGATCCCTGCTCCAGGGCTGAATACCGGCTGACCCAATCCGGGGGCGGGCGAATCCTTTCGCCCGCCCCCGTTCTCTTACTGGCTGGCGGACATGGCGCGGACGCGCGATGCTGGCCGACGGAGAACGACGACGAATGAGTGGAGCAGCCACCGCCAGCATCGAGGACCTGATGGCCGCGCGCGCCGGCGACGCGGCGGCGTTGCAGCGCGTGCTGGCGATTTCGCGGCAGAACCTGCGCCGCTATGCGGAATACCACTGCGTGGTCAACGACGCCGAGGACGCGGTGCAGGAGAGCCTGCTGCAGGTATCGCGCCGGATCGGCGACCTGCGCGCGGTCGAAGCCTTCACCTCGTGGCTGTTCCGCATCGTCAAGCGCGAATGCAACCGGCTCAAGCGCGGCCTGCGCCTGCTGACCGGCGAGGCGATCACCGAAGATCTGTTGCCGCCCACCCATTTCGAACCGGTCGAACTCGGCCACGATGTCGCGCGCGTGCTGGAAACGCTTCCAGCCCACTACCGCCAGATCCTGCTGCTGCGGGACCTGGAAGGCATGACCATCGACGAGCTGGCCGAACAGTTGCAACTCACCCCGCAGGCGGTCAAATCCCGCCTGCACCGGGCCCGCGCGCTGGCCCGCGAATACCTCTGCGCCGACCCCACACTTCCCTAACAACGCCGGATTACACTGGCGCCCCCTGCCGTGCGGAATCCCCGCACCTCAACTGGAGAAACTGCAATGTCCAAGTCCAACCAGAAGCCCGTCGCCCTCGCCATGTGCACCGCACTGGCCGGCGGCATCGTTCTCGCGGGTTCGGCTTTCGCGATGGAACCGCTCTCGCAGGGTTACCTGCTCGCCGCCCAGGACGCCAAGGCCGCCGACGCCAAGACGGCCGAAGGCAAGTGCGGTGAAGGCAAGTGCGGCATCGAAAAGGCCGATACCGACAAGGACGGCAAGATCTCCAAGGCCGAGTTCGACACCGCCCATCCCGGCAAGAGCGACAAGTTCACCGCCATCGACACCAACAAGGACGGCTTCATCGATGCCGCCGAGGCCAAGGCCCACCACGAGGGTAAATGTGGTGAAGGCAAGTGCGGCGGCGACAAGAAGGATGGCGCCAAGGCCGACGGCAAGGCCGCGCACGAAGGCAAGTGCGGCGAAGGCAAGTGCGGCGGCGCCGCCTGATCCGACCGGCCCGTGTTCCGTGCCCTCCCCCGTCCGGGGGAGGGTGATGGCCGGGCTGCCGCTTTCCTGACACCGACGTGGTTTCCTCTCACCTGCCGCCCGCGCCCGTCTCCGCCGGCCTCGGCCTGCGTCGCGCGCTGCTGGATCAACTGCTGGCCGCCGCGCCCGGCGACTTCGATTTCCTCGAATGCGCGCCGGACAACTGGATCGGCGTGGGCGGACGCCTGGGCGAAGCGCTGGAGCGACTCACCTCGCGCACGCCGCTGACCTGCCACGGTCTGTCCCTGTCGCTGGGCGGTACCGAACCGCTGGACGACACCTTCCTGGCACGCACCCGCCGCTTCCTGGATCGCCACCAGGTCGCGCTGTACAGCGAACACCTCAGTTATTGCGCCGACGATGGCCATCTCTATGACCTGATGCCGATTCCCTTCACCGGGGAAGCGGTGCATCACGTCGCCGCCCGCATCCGCCAGGTGCAGGACGTGCTGGGTCGGCGCATCGCGGTGGAGAACGTGTCCTACTACGCGGCGCCGTACCAGGCGATGGCCGAAGTCGATTTCGTCAACGCGGTGCTCGACGAAGCCGACTGCGACCTGCTGCTGGACGTCAACAACATCTATGTCAACGCGATCAACCACGGCTACGATGCGCGCGACTTCCTCGCCCGCATGCCGTCGCGGCGCATCGCCTCGTACCATGTCGCCGGCCACTACGACGAGGCCGACGATCTGAAGATCGATACCCACGGCGCCGACGTGAAGGAAGACGTCTGGGCGCTGCTTGCCGAGGCCTATCGCCTGCATGGCGTGCGCCCGACGTTGCTGGAACGCGACTTCAATTTCCCGCCGCTGGCGACGTTGCTGGGCGAACTCGGCCGCATCCGCGAATTGCAGGCGCAGGCAGCCCCGCGCGAGAGCGCGCATGGCTGAACATCTGCGCGAGCAGCAGTTCGCGTTCGCGCGGCACCTGCGTGAACCGCAGCAGCACCCCGCCCCCCCCGGCATCGAGGATCGCCGCATGGCGATCTACCGGGATCTGTTCTTCAACAACATCGAAGGCTTGCTGGCCGGCAACTTCCCGGTCATCCGGCAGACCCTGGGCGATGCGGACTGGCGCGCGCTGGTACGCGAGTTCTATGCGCGGCACCGCAGCCGCACGCCGCTGTTTCCGGAAGTGGCGCGGGAATTCATCCGCTTCCTGCAGGATGGCCCGGTCCGCGAAGACGCACCCTGGCTGGCCGAGCTGGCGCATTACGAATGGGTGGAGCTGGCCTTGCAGATCAGCGACGAGCCCGCGCCGCGCCATGATCCGGATGGCGATCTGCTCGACGGCATCCCCGTCACCTCGCCGCAGGCCTGGGCGCTTGCCTATCAGTGGCCGGTGCCGCGCATCGGACCGGAGTACCGGCCCTCGGCGCCGCCGACCACGCCGACCCTGCTGCTGGTCCGCCGCGACGCGGACCACGCGATCCGTTTCGCGGATCTGTCACCGCTGGTGTATCGCCTGTTCGAGTTGCTTGGCGAACGTCGCCTGAGTGGCCGCCAGGCCCTGCAGCAACTGGCCGCCGAAGCCGGCGTTCCGGCCGACGACGGCTTCATCGCCCAGGGCGAGGCGATGCTGGCGCGGATGCACCACGAAGGCAGCCTGCTGGGCACCGCCCTGCCCGGCTGAGTCCGTCGCCGCGCGGCGCCCGTCCGCGTTCATCCGCGCGCAGCAAAAGCGTCGCCGTGCTCTGCTACCCTGTCGCCCATGAATGCCGCCGAGTTGCCCGCCACCACGCCCATGGCCCGCCGCTTTCGCGGTTACCTGCCGGTGGTGGTGGACGTGGAGACCGGTGGCTTCGACTGGAACCGCCATGCCCTGCTGGAACTGGCGGCGGTACCGATCGAACTCGACGAGAACGGCCTGTTCGTCCCCGGCGAGACTACCAGCGCGCACCTGCATCCCGCGCCGGGGCTGGACATCGATCCGAAATCGCTGGAAATCACCGGCATCGTCCTGGATCACCCGTTCCGATTCGCCAAGCCCGAGCGCGAGGCACTGGATCACGTGTTCGCGCCGGTGCGCGCGGCGGTCAAGCGGCATGGCTGCCAGCGCGCGATCCTGGTTGGCCACAACGCGCATTTCGATCTCAACTTCCTCAATGCCGCGGTGACCCGGGTCGGCCACAAGCGCAACCCGTTCCACCCCTTCAGCGTGTTCGATACGGTAACCCTGGCCGGCGTGGCCTACGGCCAGACCGTGCTGGCGCGCGCGGTGCAGGCCGCCGGTTTCGAGTGGAGCGCGGAAGACGCGCATTCGGCGGTGTACGACGCCGAGCAGACCGCGCAGCTGTTCTGCAAGATCGCCAACGCCTGGCCTTCGCCGGTCTGAATCCCCGCCCGCGATGCGCCCGGCGCTTCTTTCCAAGCCGGAGCATGCGATGTACGAAGCAATCCCGGGATGGCTGCATTACCTGCCCTGGCTCGGCTTCCTGCTGTACTGGGTTGTCAGCGCGCGCGACACCAAGCCGGTCGTTCGCGCCGAGCCGCTGTGGCTGCGCCTGTGCGCCTACTGGCTGCCGCTGGTGCTCGCCGTCGTGCTGCTCGGACGCGGCGATGGGTTCGGCGACGGGTTCGGGCGCCGCCTGTTGCAGGCGCGCTTCGTCCCGAAGGATGCGTGGGTCGGGAGCACCGGCCTGCTGTTGACGTTGGCCGGACTGGGCCTGGCGTGTTGGGCGCGGTTCCTGCTCGGCCGCAACTGGAGCAGCGAGGTGCAGATCAAGCACGACCATGAACTGATCCAGGCGGGGCCGTACCGCCATGTGCGGCATCCGATCTACAGCGGGCTCCTGCTCGCCTTCCTCGGCACCGCCATCGCGGTGGGCGAGTGGCGTGGCCTGCTGGCGCTGGCCATCGTCACCGCCTCGTTCCTGTACAAACTGAGCCACGAGGAACGCTGGCTGCGCGAACGCTTCGGCGAGCCCTATCTCGCCTACCAGCGCCGTACCCGCGCGCTGATTCCGGGACTGTTCTGATGGCCGTCCATCTGGACGCGCGCCACGCCGACATCACCACCTTGGCGATGGACGCGATCGTCAACGCGGCGAACAGCTCGTTGCTGGGAGGCGGTGGCGTGGACGGCGCGATTCATCGCGCCGCCGGACCGGCGCTGATCGCCGAATGCCGCCTGCTGGGCGGGTGCAAGACCGGCGATGCGAAAATCACCGGCGGCCATCGTCTGCCGGCGCGCCATGTCATCCACACGGTGGGACCGGTATGGCGCGGCGGCGATCACGATGAAGCGGACTTGCTGGCTTCCTGCTACCGGCGCAGCCTGGAACTGGCGCGCGCGCATCGCCTGCACAGCATCGCGTTTCCCTGCATCAGCACCGGTGTCTTCGGCTTTCCCGCGGAACCGGCCGCGCGCATCGCGATCGACACCGTGCGGACGCAACTCGCGGGCGCCGAAGTGCCCGACCTCGTCCTCTTCTGCTGTTTCTCCGCGGAAGACCTGGCGATCTACCAGCGCCTGCTGGGATCCGGCTGACCGACGCGAAGCCGCGGGCCGTCAGCCCTCGCCGGCGCCGGGTTCGTGCACCGGTGCGCGCGCGGTCATCGCGGTGCCGGCGGAGGCCAGGATGATCGCGCCGATCGCCAGCCACTGCATTCCATTGAGCCGCTCGTGCAGGAACAACAGCCCGGACATCGCGCCGAAGGCCGGCTCCAGGCTCATCAGCATGCCGAAGGTGCGGGTCGGCAGACGGGTCAGCGCGACCATTTCCAGGCTGTACGGAATCGCCGTCGACAGCAGGGCGACCGCCAGCGCCACCGGCAGCAAGGCCGGCGACAGCAGATCGGTACCGGCATGGGCGATGCCGAACGGCACCGCGACCGCGGCAGCGATGATCGATCCCAGCGCCACGGTCTGCGGACCGTGTTCGGCGCCGGCCTTCTGCCCGAACAGGATGTACAGCGCCCAGCACAGGCCCGCGCCCAGCGCATAGGCCATGCCGACCGGATCCAGCGCCTGCTCCTGCCCCTTCGGCAGCAGCATCAGCAGGCCGGCGATCGCCAGCGCGACCCAGGCCACGTCGCGCAGCCGGCGCGAGCCGAACAGCGCCACCGCCAGCGGACCGGTGAACTCCAGCGAGATCGCGATGCCCAGCGGGATGGTTTCCAGCGCCTTGTAGAACAGCAGGTTCATCAGGCCCAGCGACGCGCCGTAGACCAGCAACGCCGGCCATTGGTCGCGCTGGACCCGCACCCGCCACGGCCGGAACGCCACCGCCAGCAGCACGGTCGCCACGCCCAGGCGCAGCGCGGTCGCGCCAGCGGCGCCCACGGCCGGGAACAGGCTCTTGGCCAGCGAGGCGCCGAGCTGGATGGACGCCATCGCAATCAGCAGCAAGCCAATCGGCAGCCACAGCGAGTGATGGGAGGAGGTACGGACGGTGTTCACGACATGACCTGCGATCGCCGGCCCCGGCTTGGGTCGGCGCTTGAGGAGGAGGATTAGGTGCACTATATTGCACAAGGGCAGCTTAACCGCTGTGCAACATATTGCGCAATCACTGCATGAGCGTTCTCGAACACGTCGCCGAAAACGTCCGCCGCCTGCGCCAGGCCGCGGGCCTGAGCCAGCAGGCCCTGGCCGAGGCTTCCGAGGTCAGCCGGCGCATGCTGGTCGGCATCGAGTCGGGCGACGCCAATGTCAGCCTCAACACCCTGGATCGGATCGCCGAGGCGCTGGGGGTGAAGTTCGCGGATCTGGTCCAGGCGCCGGCGGGCGCCAGCCGGGAGCGCATCGAGGCGCTGGCCTGGAGCGGCCGCGATCCCGCCTCGCAGGCGGTCCTGCTGGCCAGCGTGCCGGCCCGTGGCGAAGTCGAGTTCTGGTCCTGGACCCTGATGCCGGGCGAGCGCTACACCTCGTTCGCCGATCCCGCCGGCTGGCACGAGATGTTCTACATCGTCGAAGGTTGCCTGACCCTGGAACTGCCGGAAGGCGAACAGCGCGTCGCCGCGGGTGATTTCTTCGTCTTCCCCAGCGATCGCGACTACGCCTACCGCAACGACGGCACGACCCCGCTGCGCTTCATCCGCAACGTCGTGCACTGAATCCGCGCCGCAACCTCAGCGCGGACGGATGCCGTACTTCGCCAGCACCGCGCGAACGCGGTCCAGCGGAATCGCCTCGACGGTCCGGCCATTGCCGTGCGTGGTGGTGGCCATGAACAGCGAGTTGTAGATCGCTTCCTCCACCGCCTCGGTGGTGGCCTGGAACACTGCACTCATCTCGTCGTTGGCCAACTCGGTGGTGGTGCGGCGCGGTTCGCCAAAGCCGCGGCGTACCGATTCGGCGGTGGAGAACGCCAGCGCATAGTCGCCGCTGCCATTGGAGGCCGAACTGCCGGTCCTGCCCAGCCCCATCATCGCGCGGGAGGCGACCCGCCCAAGGTTGCGATCGCCCAGCGGCGCATCGGTGGCGATGACGATGATGATCGAACCGTCGCCGCGATCGTCGGCCAGTCCCGGATTCGGCAGATTGGCGGCGACCGCTTCCTGGAAGGCGAAACGCTCCAGTTCGCGGCCGACCGGCGCACCCTGCACCTGCAGCACGCCGCCGAAGTTGCTCTGCACCAGCACACCCACCGTCCAGCCGCCCAGCGAAGCCGGCAACACCCGCGACGAGGTGCCGATGCCACCCTTCCAGCCGAAGGCGACCGTCCCTGTGCCGGCTCCGACGCTGCCTTCCTGCACCGCTCCGTCGCGGGCGCCGGTCAAGGCCGCGCGCACCGCCTCGGCCGTCACCGGCCGCGCGCGGATGTCGTTCAGGCCGCCATCGTTGGTTTCGCCCACCACCGGATTGATCGACTGCACCTGCTGCATGTCCGGCTGCTCCAGCAACCACGCCGCCATCGCGTCGGCGGCTTTCCACACGCACAGCGTGCAGGTCAGCAGGATCGGGGTTTCCAGTTCGCCCAGCTCGTTCACCTGGGTCGCGCCGATAAGCTTGCCGAAGCCGTTGCCGACATGCAGCGCCGCCGGTACCCGCGAACGGTAGGCGTTGCCGGCGTGCGGCAGGATCGCGGTGACACCGGTGCGCACGCGATCGCCTTCGCGCAGGGTCGCCTGCCCGACCCTCACCCCGGCCACGTCGGTGATGGCGTTGTGCGTGCCGGTGGGGAAGATGCCCGGCGCCACGCCCAGATCGCGGGCGCGCACGCGCTCGGACGACTGCGCCGACGCGGCACAGGCAGCAGACATCAGGAGGGCGACGGCGAGCAGCCGCGTGCGGAAGGGAGGGAAGGGGCGCATGGGAGGCATGCGCGCCATCCTATCGTCTTCGCCGCCGGAGCGGCTCAGCCCAGGCGCTGGCGGACCGCCTCGAACAGGGTGATGCCGGCGGCCACCGACACGTTGAGGCTTTCAATGTCGCCCGGCATCGGGATTTTCACCAGGCCGTCGCAGTGTTCGCGGGTCAACCGGCGAAGACCGTCGGCCTCGCCGCCGAGCACCAGCGCGACGTTGCCGCGCAGGTCGGTGGCGTACAGCGACGCATCGGCTTCGCCGGCCAGGCCATAGATCCACACGCCCTGCTTCTGCAGATCGCGCAGGCAGCGCGACAGGTTGGTCACTGCCACCACCGGAATGCGATCGGCCGCGCCGGCCGAGGTCTTGCGCACGGTCGCGTTGACCGTGGCCGACTTGTCCTTGGGAATCACCACCGCGGTCACGCCCGCCGCCGCCGCGCTGCGCAGGCAGGCGCCGAGGTTGTGCGGATCCTGCACGCCGTCCAGCACCAGCAGCAGCGCCTTGCCTTCGGCGGCCTCGACCAGTCCTTCCAGCTCGTTCTCGTCCCAGGTCCGCGCGGCCGCGTAGCGCGCCGCGACGCCCTGGTGGCGCACGCTGCCACCGACGCCATCCAGCGCCTGCGCGGTTACCCGGCGCACCTCGATGCCCTTGCGGCGCGCGTTCTCTTCGATCTCGGTCAGGCGCGCATTCTTGCTGCCGCCCTCGACCAGGACCTCACGCACGTGATCGGCATCGTTCTCGATGGCCGAAGCCACCGCGTTGACGCCGACAATCCATTGGTTCTGTTTGCTCATTGTTGATTGGTGATTCGGGATGGGGGATTCGGGATTCGGACTCGTCCTGGAAGATCCGCGGCAAGCCGCCAATCCCCAATCCCGAATCCCGAATCCCGGCTATTTCAGTACGGCCGCTTCTTGCGCTTCGCCGGCTGGCCGCGCGGCGGTAGCGCGGGCACGCCCTGCTCCGCCTTGTCCTCGACCAGGCGGAAGTCGATCTTGCGCTCCTCCAGGCTGGCCTTGAGCACGACGATGCGCACGCGGTCGCCCAGCCGGTACTGCTTGCCGCGGCGTTCGCCGGACAGCGTCTTGCGGATGGGATCGAAGTGGTAATAGTCGTGCGGCAGCTGGGTGACGTGGACCAGGCCGTTGACCTTGGATTCGTCCAGTTCGACGAACAGGCCAAAGCTGGTGACGCCGCTGATGACACCCTCGAACTGGCCGCCGATGTGCTTTTCCATCCACGCCGCGCGGTAGCGCTCGTCGACCTCGCGCTCGGCCTCGTCGGCGCGGCGCTCGCGTTCGGAGCATTGCAGCGCCAGCGCGGCCATCTCGTGCGGCGGGTACAGGTACTTGTCCGGCTTGCCGCCCTTGAGCGCGTACTTGATCGCGCGGTGCACCAACAGATCCGGATAGCGCCGGATCGGCGAGGTGAAATGCGCGTACGCCTCCAGCGCCAGGCCGAAGTGACCGACGTTGTCCGGCGCATACACCGCCAGGCTCTGGCTGCGCAGCAGCACGGATTCCAGCAACGCGGCATCCGGGCGATCGCGGATCTTCTTCAACAGTTTGGTGTAGTCGCGCGGCTGCACCTTGCCCCAGGCCGGCAGGCTCAGCTTGAACTCCTTGAGGAATTCCAGCAGATCCTCGAACTTGGATTCCGGCGGCTTCTCGTGGATGCGGTACGGCGCGGGAATGCGCTTCTGCATCAGATACTTCGCCGCCTCCACGTTGGCCGCGATCATGCACTCCTCGATCAGCTTGTGGGCATCGTTGCGCTGGAGCATGCCCGCCTGGGTGACCTCGCCGCGATTGTCCAGGACGAAGCGGACCTCGGAGGATTCGAACTCGATCGCGCCGCGCTGCTGGCGCGCCTTGGCCAGCACCTGGTACAGCTGGTGCAGGCGCTCGACCTGCGGCAACTGCGCGCCGACCTGGCGCTTCGCCTCCTCGTCGTCCAGGCCGACCGCGTTCCAGACCTGGGTATAGGTCAGGCGCGCATGCGAGTTCATCACCGCTTCGTAGAACTTGGAGCGGGTGACCTGGCCGTCGTGATCGATCTGCATGTCGCAGACGAAACACATGCGATCGACCTTCGGGTTCAGCGAGCAGATGCCGTTGGACAGGGTCTCCGGCAGCATCGGCACCACGAAACCGGGGAAGTACACCGAGGTCGCGCGCTTCTGCGCCTCGTCGTCCAGCGGCGTGCCGGGACGGACGTAGTGCGACACGTCGGCGATGGCGACGACGAGGCGGAAACCGGTACGGCTGGTCTCGCAATAGACCGCGTCGTCGAAATCCTTGGCGTCCTCGCCATCGATGGTGACCAGCGGCACCGCGCGCAGATCCACGCGTCCGTCCAGCATGCCTTCCTCCACCACCAGCGGCACGGCGGTGGCCTCGGCCAGCACCTGCGGTGGGAACTCGTGGGGAATGTCGTGGCCATGGATGGCGGCTTCCACCACCAGCGAGGGCGTCAGCTTGTCGCCGAGCACCGCCAGGATCCGGCCGATCGGCGGACGCCGCGCATCCGGCGGCTGGGTCAGTTCGCAGACCACCAGTTGGCCGTCGCGCGCGCCCTGGGTCGCATCCGGCGGAATCTGCACGTTGCGCTGCACGCGCTTGTCGTCCGGCGCCACGTAGGCGATGCCGGCTTCGAAGCCGAAGCGGCCGATCAGGCGGGTCAGGCGGTGTTCGAGCACCCGCGCGATGCTGCCTTCGCGGCGGCCGCGATGATCGATGCCGGTGACGTTGGCCAGCACGCGATCGCCGTGCATCACCTTGCGCATCTCGTACGGCGGCAGGAACAGATCGTCGCCACCGGCATCCGGACGCAGGAAGCCGAAGCCGTCCGGATTGGCGATGACCACGCCGGGCACCAGGTCGGTCTGCTGCACCGGCGCGTAGCCGCCGCGGCGGTTCTGCACCACCTGCCCATCGCGCAGCATGGCCGCCAGGCGCTTGCCCAGCGCCTCGAAACGGTCCGGCGCGGTCAGGCCCAGCCGGGGGGCGATCTCTTCGGCCGTCTGCGGGCCGTCCGACGCTTCCAGCAGGCCGAGGATGGCCTCGCGGCTGGGAATGGGGTTGTCGTAGCGCGCGGCTTCGCGCGCGGCATGGGGATCGGTGAAGGAGGAGCCACGCCCGCCGGGCCGCGGGCCACGCCCGGGAGACGGTTTCGGCGCCGCGGCCTTGCCGCGCGACGGCGGCAGATCCGGCATCCAGGGTGGGAGCGCGGCCTTCTTGCGCGGACCACCCGATGCGGCTCCGGCGCCGCCCCTGCTGCCCTTTCCGGGTGCGGCCTTGCCGCCTTTCCTGCTTGTGTTTTTGCTCATGCGGCCATGTTACACCCCGCCTGAATGCCGGCCGTGAGAAAAACAACCGTTGACAAAGTCCGACGCGACCTCCAGAATTCGCGGCCTGCACACCTCGCCCAGGTGGCGGAATTGGTAGACGCACTAGTTTCAGGTACTAGCGGGTAAAACCGTGGAGGTTCGAGTCCTCTCCTGGGCACCACTGCAAAACCGGCGGAATCCGCCGACATGAAACCCCGCTCCGGCGGGTTTTTTTGTATCCGTAACCATGACTTCCGCCACTGTCCCCGTCCCGGTGAGGCGCGTGAATGTGCGCTTTCCTCAGGGAGAGAAGGACATGACCAAGGCATTCGGCAAGAAGGCGGGACTGTTCGCTTCGGCGGTGGCGCTCCTGCTGGTGGCGTTCACGGCGAGCGCGCAGCGCGCCGACGGCAACATCAATGGCGATGCGTCGCCCGGCGACAAGGTGTACGTCGCCAATACCGGCACCGGCCTCAAGCGCGAGACCGTGGCCGACGAAGACGGCAAGTACCGGTTTCGCTCGCTTCCGCTGGGCACCTACCAGGTGAAAATCGTCCGCGGCGAGGAAAACGTCCTCAATGCCACGGTGACCCTGCGCCCGGGCAGCACCGCGCGACCGCCGACACCGGAGCCCTCCGCCGCGGCCGGGACGGATCCCGCGCCATCGCCGGCGCCGCCCGCCGGCAACTGAGCGTCGCCCGTGTCATCAGCAAGGCCCCGCATCGCGGGGCCTTTCTTTTGGGCGTGCGATGCCCGTGCCCGGTAGAATTGCGGGATTGGAACATACCGCAGACCGACGCAACCGATGAGCGACACCATCCGCACCTCCTTCCACGGCTTCGAACAGATCCCCCTGCGCGAGTACGCCGAGCGCGCCTATCTGGACTACTCGATGTACGTGGTGCTGGACCGCGCCCTGCCCTTCATCGGCGACGGTCTCAAGCCGGTGCAGCGCCGGATCATCTACTCGATGAGCGAACAGGGGCTCAGCGCCGCGTCCAAACCGAAGAAGTCCGCGCGCACCGTCGGCGACGTCATCGGCAAATACCATCCGCACGGCGACAGCGCCTGCTACGAGGCGATGGTGTTGATGGCGCAGCCGTTCTCGTACCGCTATCCGCTGATCGAGGGCCAGGGCAACTTCGGTTCGCCCGACGACCCCAAGTCGTTCGCGGCCATGCGCTATACCGAGGCCAAGCTGACCCCGATCGCCGAAGTGCTGCTGGGCGAACTCGGCCAAGGCACGGTGGACTGGACACCCAATTTCGACGGCACCCTGGAAGAACCGACCTGGATGCCGGCGCGGCTGCCGCACCTGCTGCTCAACGGCACCACCGGCATCGCCGTGGGCATGGCCACCGACGTGCCGCCGCACAACCTCAACGAGATCGTCAGCGCGTGCATCCGCCTGATCGATGATCCGGACGCCACCGTCGCCGATCTGTGCGAACACGTGCTCGGCCCGGACTATCCCACCACCGCCGAAATCATCACGCCCCGATCGGACCTGCGCGCGATGTACGAAACCGGCAACGGCAGCGTGCGCGCCCGCGCCACCTACGCCAAGGAAAACGGCAACCTCGTCATCAACGCCCTGCCCTACCAGGTTTCGCCCTCCAAGGTGATCGAACAGATCGCCACCCAGATGCGCGCCAAGAAGCTGCCCTGGCTGGAGGACATCCGCGACGAATCGGATCACGCCAACCCGGTGCGGGTGGTGCTGATTCCGCGTTCCAACCGGGTCGATACCGAACAACTGATGGGGCATCTGTTCGCCACCACCGACCTGGAGAAGAGCTACCGGGTCAACCTCAACATCATCGGCCTGGACGGCCGCCCGCAGGTCAAGCACCTGAAGGCGCTGCTGACCGAATGGCTCAGCTTCCGCTACGACACCGTCACCCGCCGGCTCAAGCACCGGCTGGAGAAGGTCGATCGCCGCCTGCACCTGTTGGAAGGCCTGTTGATCGCGTTCCTCAACCTGGACGAGGTCATCCGCATCATCCGCACCGAGGACGAGCCAAAGCCCGCGTTGATCGCGCGGTTCAAGCTGACCGAGGATCAGGCCGACTACATCCTCGACACCAAGCTGCGCCAGCTGGCGCGGCTGGAGGAAATGAAGATCCGCGGCGAGCAGGACGAACTGGCCGCCGAGCGCGAAAAGCTGCAATCGATCCTGGAGTCCAAGACCAAGCTGAAGAAGCTGATCAAGGACGAACTGACCGCCGACGCCAAGAAATTCGGCGACGCCCGTCGTTCGCCGCTGGTGCAGCGCGACGCCGCGCAGGCACTGGACGAGACCGAACTGGTCGCCGCCGAGCCGATGACCGTGGTGCTGTCGGAGAAGGGCTGGATCCGCGCGGCCAAGGGCCATGAAGTCGATGCCGCCGGGCTGTCCTACCGCGAAGGCGACAGCCTGCTGGCGGCGGTGCGTTCGCGCAGCACCCAGCAGGTGGCGTTCCTGGATTCGGAAGGCCGCAGCTACTCCACCTCCGTGCACACCCTGCCCTCGGCGCGCGGCAACGGCGAGCCGCTGACCGGTCGTTTCTCGCCGGCCGCGGGCGCGTCGTTCCAGGCGCTGGCCAGCGGCGACAACGACACCCGGCTGGTGCTGGCGTCGTCGCACGGCTACGGCTTCGTCACTCGTTTCGAGAACCTGACCGGCCGCCAGAAAGCCGGCAAGGCGATGTTCAACCTGACCGCCGGCGCGCGCGTGTTGCAACCGGCCCCGATCTCAAATCCGGACACCGACCGCATCGTCGCGGTGACCACGGCCGGCCATCTGCTGGCGTTCCCGATCAGCGAGCTGCCGGAACTCGACAAGGGCAAGGGCAACAAGATCATCGACATCCCCAAGGCCAAGCTGGGCACCGAACGGGTGGTCGCCATCGCCGCGGTGTCGCCCGGCAATACCCTGCAGGTGCGCAGCGGCCAGCGCACGATGTCGCTGTCGTTCAAGGATCTGGACGCCTACCTCGGCGCGCGCGCGACCCGCGGCGGCCTGCTGCCGCGTGGCTGGCAGAAGGTCGACGGACTCGGGGTGGAGTGATGCAGCCGGACTTCTGGCTGGAGCGCTGGCGCGAGGGCCGCATCGGCTTCCATCGGGAAGAGGTGATGCCGCTGCTGGTCCAGCATTGGCCGGCGCTGGCCGTGCCCGCCGGCGGGCAGGTGTTCGTGCCGCTGGCGGGAAAGACGCTGGACATGATCTGGCTGGCCGCGCAGGGCCATCCGGTGCTGGGCGCCGAACTGTCGCCACTCGCCGTGCAGCAGTTCTTCGAGGAAAACGGCCTGCGGCCACAGGTGACGGACACACCGGCCGGCCGCCTGCACGCGGTCGATGGCATCGCGTTGATGCTCGGCGACGTGTTCGCGCTGGAGGCCGCCGCCCTGGCGACCTGCGAGGCCGTCTACGACCGCGCCGCGCTGATCGCGCTGCCGCCGGAGTTGCGCGCGCGCTACGCCGACGAGGTATATGGCCGGCTGCCCATCGGCTGCCGTGGCCTGCTGATCACGCTGGAATATCCACAGCCGGAAAAGGACGGTCCGCCGTTCTCGGTCGATGAAGCCGAAGTCCATCGCCTGTTCGCCGATCGTTGGGACATCGAGCGGCTGGAGCGCCGAGACATCCTGGCCAATGAGGCCAGCTTCCGCGCCGAGGGCGTGACCGCCCTGCACACCGCGGTCTACCGGTTGCGCAAGCGCGCCTGAAAAAAAACACCCCGGCGTCGCCGCCGGGGTGCATTGCATCTTCCGGCGAAGTCACTCGGCCGAGGACTTCTGCGCGAGCCGCGCGGTCAGGTAGTTCTCCATACCGATGCGCTTGATCAGGCCCAGCTGCTGCTCCAGCCAGTGCGCGTGATCCTCCTCGGTATCCTTCAGCTGGGTCTGCAGAATCTCGCGACTGACGAAGTCGCCATGCCGTTCGCACAGCGCCACGCCCTTGGCGAGATTGGCGCGGACCTCGTACTCCACTTCCAGATCCCGTCGCAGCATTTCCTCGACGGTCTGCCCGGCGGTGAACGGCGTCGGGCTCATGTCCGGATCGCCTTCCAGGAACAGGATCCGGCGCAACAGCGCATCGGCGTGCTCGGTCTCCTCCTGCATCTCATGGTCGAGACGTTCGTAGAGCGCGATCAGGCCCATGTCCTCGTAACGGCGGGAATGGATGAAATACTGGTCGCGCGCGGACAACTCGCCACGCAGCAACTGCTTGAGGTAATCGACGACTTCGGGATGGCCTTTCATGGATTCAACTCCTTGCAACTGCCGCGCATGATGCCCGAAGCCGGGCGCCGGTGTTCTAATCGGAATCAGTCGCACTCGCAGCCGCTTTCGCGGCCCCTCACAGGGCCGCGTTGTGCACGCCCGCCACCGCCCGTCCGGAAGGATCGGCCGCCGCCGCGAAGCTGGCGTCCCACGCGATTGCCGCCGGCGAGGAGCAGGCAATCGACTTGCCGCCGGGCACGGTCTCGGCGCAGGCCTGGCCGGGATAGAAACGCTCGAACAGGCTGCGGTAGTAATACGCTTCCTTGGTCTGCGGCGGGTTGATCGGGAAGCGCTTGTCCGCCGCCGCCAGTTCGCGATCGCTGACCTGCGCCTCGGCATGTGCCTTCAGGCCATCGATCCAGCCATAGCCGACGCCGTCGCTGAACTGCTCCTTCTGCCGCCACAGGATCGAATCCGGCAGGTAGCCCTCGAATGCCTCGCGCAGCACGGCCTTCTCGATGCGGCCCTTGCCGGCCATCTTGTACTGCGCGTCCATCCGCATCGCCACGTCGAGGAATTCGACGTCGAGGAACGGCACGCGCGGCTCCACGCCCCAGGCCATCATCGATTTGTTGGCGCGCAGGCAGTCGTAGTTGTAGAGCGCATCCAGCTTGCGCACCAGTTCCTCGTGGAACTCGCGCGCGTTCGGCGCCTTGTGGAAGTACAGGTAGCCGCCGAAGATTTCGTCCGAGCCCTCGCCCGACAGCACCATCTTCACGCCCATCGCCTTGATCCGGCGCGCCAGCAGGAACATCGGGGTGGAAGCGCGGATGGTGGTGACGTCGTAGGTCTCGATGTGGCGGATCACTTCAGGCAGCGCGTCCAGGCCTTCCTCGAAGGTGTACTCGAACCCGTGGTGCACCGTGCCCAGCGCCTGCGCGGCGACTTCCGCGGCGGCCAGATCCGGCGAACCCTTCAGGCCGATGGCGAAGGAATGCAGGCGCGGCCACCAGGCTTCGGACGTGTCGTCGTCCTCCACCCGGCGACGCGCGAACCGCGCGGCCACCGCCGCCACCAGCGACGAATCCAGACCTCCGGACAGCAGCACGCCATACGGAACGTCGGTCATCAGCTGGCGATGCACGGCGCGCTCGAACGCCTCGCGCAGTTCCTCGCGGGTGACCTCCACGCCCTGCACCGCGTCGTAGCTGCGCCAGGCCTTGCCGTAGTACGGCTTCAGCTCGCCGCTGGCACTATCGTAGTAATGCCCCGGCGGGAACTGCGCGACGTCCGCGCACAGATCCGCCAGCGCCTTCATCTCCGAGGCCACGCACAGGCGGCCTTCGCGATCGTGTCCCCAGTACAGCGGGCACACGCCGATCGGGTCGCGCGCGATCAGGAAACGGCGCGCGGCCACGTCCCACAGCGCGAACGCGAAGATGCCATTGAGCCGGTTGAGGAACGATTCGGGGCTGTCCTCGCGGTACAGCGCGTTGATCACTTCGCAATCCGAGCCGGTCTGGAACGCGTAGGGCTGCCGCAGTTCCTTCTTCAGTTCGCGGTGGTTGTAGATCTCGCCGTTCACCGCCAGCACCAGGCCGCCGTCGGCCGAGCGCAGCGGCTGCGAACCGCCGGCCGGATCGACGATCGCCAGGCGCTCGTGGACGAGGATGGCGCCGTCGTCCAGATGGACGCCGCTCCAGTCCGGGCCGCGATGGCGCTGCCGCTGGGAAAGCTCCAGCGCCTGCCGGCGCAGGGCGGTGGCGTCGTCACCGGCCTGCAGGCCGAAAATGCCGAAGATGGAACACATGGGAGACTCCTGGAAAATGGGGGTTGGGAGAGGGATGGCGGGCGAAGGGCGAAAAAAAACCCGCATCTCGCGATGCGGGTTTTCTGTGTCCGGCTGGTACTTCTATGCCTAGTCGCAGACCCGCAGCGCCCACGCGCGATTATTCGCACGCGCATTGTTGCGGCGGTTCGAATTGTTCGTGGCGGCGGTGGCGAGACCAAGCATGGAAGCGACCCTAACCGGTCCCGGCGGGGCTTGGCAAGCCCCGGCTTCGCGCTTTCTCATGGTTTCAGCCGCAACCATTCCCGGACCACTCAGGCGGCCGGCAGCAGCAGCCGCTCCAGCAGCCGCTGGTAGAGGCCCGGAAGCGCTTCCAGGTCGGCCAGCGCGATGTTCTCGTCGACCTTGTGGATGCTGGCGTTGACCGGACCGATCTCGATGCACTCGGCCCCGAGCGGGGCGATGAAGCGCGCATCGGAAGTGCCACCGGCCGTGCTCTCTTCCGGCGGTGCGCCGGAAAACTCGGCCAGCACCTGGCGCGCGGTCGCACGCAGATGGCCTTCCGGGGTGTAGAACGGCTCGCCGCCGCGGTGCCAATGGATGGCGTAGTCCAGGTCATGCCGGCGCAGTACCGACTCGATCTCCTCTTCCAGGCGCGCGGCGGTCCAGCTGGGATTGAAGCGCAGGTTGAACACCAGCTTCAGTTCGCCCGGAATGACATTGCTGGCGCCGGTGCCGGCGTTGATGTTGGAAATCTGCAGGCTGGTCGGCGGAAAGGTTTCATAGCCGTCATCCCATACCCGCGCGGCCAGTTCGGCGAGCGCCGGCAGTGCCTTGTGGATGGGATTGAGCGCCTTGTGCGGATAGGCCACGTGGCCCTGCACCCCACGCACGCTCAGGGTGCCGGTGAGCGTGCCGCGACGGCCGACGCGCAGCAGGTCGCCCAGCACTTCCTTGGAGGAAGGCTCGCCGGTGATGCACCAGTCGATGCGCTGGCCGCGCTCGCGGAAGGTTTCGGCGACCAGCTTCACGCCATCCAGCGCGTCGCCCTCCTCGTCCGACGTCACCAGCAGCGCGACCGTGCCGGGGTGATCCGGATTCGCATCGACGAAGCGTTCCAGCGCGATGGTGCAAGCGGCCACGCTGCACTTCATGTCGGCCGCGCCGCGCCCGTACAGCATGCCGTCGCGCACCGTCGGAATGAAGGGATCGCTGGTCCAGGCCTCCAGCGGACCAGGCGGGACCACGTCGGTGTGGCCCAGCAGCACCAGCACCGGCGCACCGCTGCCGTGGGTGACCCAGAGATTGTCGACATCGCCGAAGCGCAGGGATTCGCAACGGAATCCGGCGGCGGTCAGGCGCGTGGCCAGCACCTGCTGGCAGCCCGCATCATCGGGGGTGACCGAATGACGGCGGATCAGTTCGCTGGAAAGCTCGACGACATCGCTCACTTGCCGACTCCGAACAGCTTCTTGAAACCATTGTCGCTGAAGCCCTGTGAAAACACGGTTTCACCGCCTTCCTCCCGCACGACCACGGGCCGGCGGATCAACTGCGGGTATTCCTTGAGCAGCAGTTTCCATTCCGCTTCGGAACCGGGCGACTTGCGATTCTCCGGCAACTGCCGCCAGGTGGTGGAGGACTTGTTGATCAGCGCGTCCCAGCCCCCGGCGTGATCGGCCCAGTCCTTCAGCACCTCGGGCGCCTGCCGGTTGTCGCGGTAGTCGATGAAGGTGTAGGCGACTTCGAAGCGATCGAGCCACTTGGTGGCCTTCTTGCAGGTGTCGCAGTTCTTGAGTCCGTAGATCGTCGTGGTCATGCTCGAATCCTTTTTTCACGGCCACGCGTCCGCGATGGATTCCGCGTGTCCGTGCGCAACGTGATGCCGGTGGACGCCTTCGGCCTCCACCGGTTCGGGAAAATCAGTCGGCCAGGCCGCGCAGGAGTTCATTGACGCTGGTCTTGCTGCGGGTCTTCTCGTCGACCTGCTTGACGATCACCGCGCAATACAGCGAGTGCGAACCGTCGGCGGCCGGCAGCGAACCGGACACCACCACACTGCCCGGGGGCACGTAGCCGTAGGTGATTTCCTTGGTCATGCGGTTGTAGATGCGGGTCGACTGGCCCAGGAACACGCCCATGCCGATCACGCTGTGGTGGCCGACCACCACGCCCTCCACGACTTCCGAACGCGCACCGATGAAGCAATGGTCCTCGACGATCGTCGGCGAGGCCTGCAATGGTTCCAGCACGCCGCCGATGCCGGCGCCGCCGGACAGGTGGCAATGCTTGCCGACCTGCGCGCACGAACCAACCGTGGCCCAGGTATCGACCATGGTGCCCTCGCCCACGTAGGCGCCGATGTTGACGAAGCTCGGCATCAGCACCACATCCTTGCCGAAGTGGCTGCCGCGACGGGCGATCGCGCCCGGCACCACGCGCACGCCGAGCTTGCGGAAGTCGGCTTCGTCGAAAGCGCCGAAGCGGGCTTCCACCTTGTCCCAGAACGGCGCGGGATAGGCTTCGACCAGTTCCATTTCGTTGACCCGGAAGTACAGCAGCACTGCTTTCTTCAGCCACTCGTTGACCTTCCAGCCGCCCTTGCCATCCGGCTCGGCGACGCGCAGCTTGCCGCTTTCCAGACCGTCGATGGCACGCTCGACCGCGGCGCGGGTGGAGCCTTCGATTTCGATCGTGGTCAGTTCGGCGCGGCGTTCGAACGCGCTCTCGATGGTCGACTTCAGTTCTTCGATCGCGGTGGCTTTCTTCGGGCTCATCAATCCGGGTTCCTTGGGGGAGTGTTGGTCAATGGATTTCCAGGCCGGCGCGCAATGCGTCGCGCAGGGCCTGTTGCTGTTGTTCCGACGCCAGCGGCAAATCGCCCTCGTCGGTGATCTGGAAAATGTCCTCGGCGCGTTCGCCGAAGGTCGCGATGCGGGCGTCATGCACCCGCAGGCGTTGCGCGCGCAGCACCTGGGCCACGTCCGACAGCAGGCCCGGGCGATCCGGCGCGATCAGACTGAGCACGGTGCGTCGGCCATCCGGCGTGCGCCCGAACTCGATGCGCGGCGCGAAGCGGAAATGGCGGAGCTGGCGCGGCAACGCGCGCCGCGAGGTGCGCACCTTGTCCAGCGCGCCGGCCAAGGCGACGCTCAGGCCATGCTCGACGTCGGCCGGATCGCGGGTGGCGTAGCTGTCGGCGGGCAGCACCTCGAAGGTATCGAACACCGTGCCCTGCGGCCCCACCAGCACCCGCGCCTGGTGGATGGCGTAGCCCATGCGATCGAGGGTGGACAGAATAGCGGCGAACAGGCCGTCGCGATCGGGCGAATGCACGAACACTTCCATCGCGTTGGCGTCCTCGGCGATCAACCGCGCGCGCACGCGCGTCTCGCCCGGCCCCACGCCCCGCAGCGCCTCGGCCTGCCAGGCCAGTTGCTCGGGCCTGAAGCGCAGGAAGCTTTCCTCCGGCATCGCCGCGAACAGCGCGTCGGCGTCCACGTCCTCGATGGCGTGCAGGCGCAACAGCACGCGCACCGATTCACGCGCCTCGGCCAGCCGCGCGTCCACGTCGACCGGATGTTCCAGGCCCTCGCGCAGCACCCGGCGGGTGGCGAAGTAGAGATCCGCCAGCAACCGATCCTTCCAGGCATTCCACAGCTTGGGACTGGTGCCGGCGATGTCGGCGCAGGTCAGCAGGTACAGGTAGTCCAGCCGCTCGCGATCACCGATCAGGCGGGCGAATGCATGGATGACGTCCGGATCGGAGATGTCCTGCTTCTGCGCGGTCACCGACATGCGCAGGTGCTGTTCGACCAGCCACGCCACCAGATCGGTGTCGGAGGCACTCAGGCCATGCGCGGCGCAGAACTCGCGCGCATCGACCGCGCCGAGTTCGGAATGATCGCCACCGCGCCCCTTGGCGATGTCGTGGAACAGGCCGCCCAGCAACAGCAGTTCCGGCTTGCGCAGGCGCGGCCAGACCTCGTGGGCGATGGAGAAGCGTTCGTCCGCGCGCCCGGAAGAGAACGTGGCGAGGTTCTTCAGCACCATCAGGGTGTGCTGGTCCACGGTATAGACATGGAACAGGTCGAACTGCATGCGCCCGGACACCCGCGCGAACGCGGGCAGCCACTGGCCCAGCACGCCCAGCCGCGCCATCCGGGTCAGCGTTTCCACCGCGCGCGGTCCGCGCAGCAGGCCGAGGAAAGCCTCGCGCTGCGCCGGCGTCGCCCGCGGATACGCGGTCAGTTTCGGCAACGATTCGGCCAGCGCGCGCGCAGTGAGCGAATGCAATCCACGCACCTGCGGCTGCGCGGCCCACATCGCGAACAGGGCGAACACCTGCGACACGTCGTCCTGTGGCCAGGCCGGATCCCGCGCGGCCAGGTAGCCGCGGCGCAGCGCGAACGCGTCGTCCAGCGGTTCCGGCAACGCCTCGCCGTCGAACTGTTCCTCGAACCGTTGCAGCAGCCGATCGCTGATGCGGCGGACAATCGCCGCGCTGCGGTAGAACCCCTGCATCATCTTCTCGACGCCCAGATTCTCGGCGTCGTCGACGAAACCCAGGCGTTGCGCCAGCGCCTTCTGGAAATCGAAGCGCAGGCGTTCCTCGGGGCGACCGGCGATCAGATGCAGGCCGTAGCGCAGGCGGCCCAGCGCGCGGCGCTCGCGCGCCAGCGCGGCGGCCTCGTCCGGGCCCAACTGTCCCATGCCGACCAGCGGTTCCAGATCACGCACGCCGAAGGTACGCAGCGCCATCCAGCCCAGCGTGTGCAGATCGCGCAGGCCGCCGGGGCCATCCTTGATGTTCGGTTCCAGGTTTTCGGAAGTGTCGCCGAAACGTGCGTGGCGGACCCTCATTTCCTCGCGCTTGGCGAGAAAGAAATCGCGCGCGGACCAGACCCTTGCCGCCGACACCGCATCGATCAGGCGCGCCTCGTCGACCGGTTCGGCCGCCACCGGGCGCGCCTCGATGAGCGCGGTCAGCACGGTCTGGTCGGCGGCGGCCTCGGTGCACTCGGCGGCCGAACGCACCGCATGGCTGATCGGCAGGCCGGCATCCCACAGCAGCGCGAAGAAACGCGCCAGCGCCTCGTGGTGGCGTGCCTGCGCTGGCGCTTCGGCCAGCACCAGCAGATCCACGTCCGACTGCGGAAACAATTCGCCGCGGCCGTAACCGCCGACCGCGAACAACGCCATCAGGCTGTCGGCGGGAATGCAGCGCTGCCAGGCGTCCCGCAGCAGGTGATCCACGCCGCGCGCGCGCAGCGCGAGGATCCGGTCCATGCCGTCGCCGTGATCGAAACGCTTGCCCAGCCGCGCGTCGTTATGGCCGAGCGCGGCGCGGGCGGCCGCCGACCAGGCCGCGTCGTCCGCGATTCCGGGGCCGATCCCGTTCAGCCGCGGCGGAGAATCGGTCGCGGCCTGGGGGATGCTCACAGGTCGTTGTCGTCGCCGGGCAGGCGGGTCAGGATTTCGACGCCATCCTCGGTCACCGCCACGGTGTGCTCCCACTGCGCCGACAGCTTGCGATCCTTGGTGACCACGGTCCAACCGTCGGGCAGCACCTTGGAGAAGCGGGTGCCCTCGTTGATCATCGGCTCGATGGTGAAGGTCATGCCCGGCTTCAGCACCACGCCATCGCCGGGACGGCCGTAGTGCAGTACCTGCGGTTCGTCGTGGTAGACCTTGCCGATGCCGTGGCCGCAGTACTCGCGCACCACGCTGAAGCGCTCGGCTTCGGCGAACTGCTGGATGGCGTGGCCGATGTCGCCCAGGGTCGCGCCCGGGCGGACCGCGCGGATGCCGCGGAACATCGCCTCGCGGGTGGTGTCCACCAGCCGCTTCGCCATCACCGAAGGGGTGCCGACGAAATACATGCGGCTGGTGTCGCCGTGCCAGCCGTCCTTGATGACGGTCACGTCGATGTTCAGGATGTCGCCGTCCTTCAGCACCTTGCCCTCGCTGGGCATGCCGTGGCAGATGACGTTGTTGACCGAGGTGCATACCGTGGAGGGGAACGGAATCCGCCCGTGGCCGCCGCCGTAGCCGATGTTGGCCGGAATGGCTTTCTGCACGTTGACGATATGATCGTGGCAGATGCGGTCCAGTTCGGCGGTGGTCACGCCCGGCTTCACGTGCGGTGCGACGATCTGCAGGACCTCGGCGGCCAGCCGGCCGGCGACGCGCATCTGTTCGATTTCTTCGGGGGTCTTGAGGGTGATGGCCATGGCCGGGATTATCGCCGATTTCGCCTCCCTTTGAGCGCCCGGCCGGGGGTTTGTTGCCGGCAACTCATTGTTCCCGCTATACTTCCGCGGCTTGGCCGGACCCCGTCCGTCCAGGCCGCCCACGCCGGGCGTCACCGGCGAATCCACACCTGCTGCCAACCTCCGTGCCGGGGTGCCTGAAAACTCCTTTGGGATCATTCCCTTAGGGTCGAAGGTTCGGACACGGAAGCCGCAGGGAGGCCCAACCCCGGAACCCTGCCCTCGCGGGCAACCGCCATCCCATTCCCGGCGGCCGGTTCCACGTCCATGGAGTTAATGCAATGCCCCAAGTCACCATGCGCCAGATGCTGGAAGCCGGCGTCCATTTCGGCCACCAGACCCGCTACTGGAACCCCAAGATGGCGCCGTACATCTTCGGCGCCCGCGGCAAGATCCACATCATCAACCTCGAGAAGACCGTTCCGCTGTTCAACGACGCGATGAACTTCCTCTCGGGCGTGGCCCAGAAGCGCGGCACCGTGCTGTTCGTCGGCACCAAGCGCAGCGCGCGCGAAGCCATCAAGGAAGAAGCCGAGCGTTGCGGCATGCCGTACATGACCCAGCGCTGGCTGGGCGGCACCCTGACCAACTTCGCCACCGTGAAGAAGTCGGTCGCCCGCCTGAAGGAACTGGAAGCGGCCGAAACCGACGGCACCTTCGAGAAGCTGGTCAAGCACGAAGTGCTGGGCCTGCGCCGCGAGCGCGACAAGCTGGAAGCCTCGCTGGGCGGCATCAAGGACATGAACCGCCTGCCGGACGCCCTGTTCGTCATCGACATCGGCCATGAAGACATCGCCATCAAGGAAGCCAAGAAGCTCGGCATCCCGGTGATCGCGGTGGTCGATTCGAACTACGACCCGGCCCTGGTCGATTACGCCATCCCCGGCAACGACGACGCCATCCGCGCCGTGCAGCTGTACGCCCGCGCCGCCGCCGACGCCGTGCTGGAAGGCAAGGCCGCTTCGCCGAACGCCGCGACCGTCCGCGAGGAAGAGTTCGTGGAATCGGACGAGGAAGGCAAGGGCCGCCGCGCCCCGGCCAAGAAGGCCGGCAAGAAGGCCGACGAAGCCGCTGCCGAGTAATCGTGCTGCAACGCCGCCGCGCCAAAGTGCGCGGCGGCATCCGATGCACGCAGGCGGGCCATGACCCGCCTTATTCAATCCGCCGGCAGGCTCACCGCCTGCCCAACGAAATCCGAAATCTGAGGTAATCCCGTGGAAATCACCGCTTCCCTGGTCAAGGAACTGCGCGAGCGCACCGGCGCCGGCATGATGGAGTGCAAGAAGGCGCTCACCGAGAACAACGGCGACATCGACGTGGCGGCCGAATGGCTGCGCAAGTCCGGCCTGGCCAAGGCCGACAAGAAGGCCGGCCGCGTGGCCGCCGAAGGCCGCATCGCGGTCGCCCAGGACGGCGGCAAGGCCGTGCTGGTGGAAATCAATTCCGAAACCGACTTCGTCGCCAAGGACGGTAACTTCGTCGGCTTCACCGATACCGTCGCCCAGGTCGCCCTGGCCTCCGGTGCCGCCGATGCCGAAGCCCTGAAGACCGCCAAGCTGCCTTCCGGCGAAACCGTCGAGGAAGCCCGCGCCGCCGTCATCTCCAAGGTCGGCGAGAACGTGCAGGTCCGTCGCCTGGTCCGTGCCGACAGCAGCAACAACGTCGCGGCCTACGTGCACGGCGGCCGCATCGGCGTGCTGATCGAGGTCAAGGGCGGCGACGCCGAACTGGCCCGCGGCCTGGCGATGCACGTGGCGGCGATGAACCCGCCGTACATCAAGGCTTCCGACGTGCCGGCCGACTTCGTCGCCAAGGAAAAGGAAATCGAGCTGGCCAAGATGTCCGACAAGGACAAGGCCAAGCCGGCCGAGATCCTGGAGAAGATCATCAGCGGCAAGATCGCCAAGATCGTCAACGAGGTCACCCTGTACGGCCAGCCGTACGTGCTGGACACCAACCAGACCGTCGAAGCGGTGCTGAAGGCCGCCGGCGCCGAAGTCGTCAGCAGCCAGCGCCTGGCCGTCGGCGAAGGCATCGAGAAGGTGGTCGAAGACTACGCCGCCGAAGTGATGAAGCAGGCCGGCTTGGCCTGATTTCCTTCTCGGAAGGAATCGGAAAAGCCGCGGGAAACCGCGGCTTTTTCGTTTTCAGGACTACGTTCGAGACCGCTTCCAGCCGCGCTTTCGCCGTTCGTCGGCGGGATTTCGCGGACCGCTAAACTTCCGCGCGTGCCGGCCGATAGCGAGGCGAGGGTGGCAGGAACGCCGCCGCCATACGACAAGGTCCAGCCGCGCGCGATGCGAGCCGAATTCGAAGCCAAGCTATCTTGCTGCCGCGATCTGCCCTCTCCGCCGGGGGTGGCACTGCGGATCCTCGCGCTTGCGCGGGATCCCGACGTCGTGATGGCCACCGCGGCCGACACCATCGGCCTGGACGCGGCGCTGACAGCCCGCATGCTGCGCATAGCCAACTCGCCGCTCTACGCCAGCCGCCGGCGGGTGGAGAACCTGAGCCAGGCACTCACCCTGCTGGGTCTCAATGCCACCCTGACCCTCGCGCTCGGTTTCTCGCTCGCTTCGGGAATGCGCTCGCGTCACCATGCCGACGCGCAATGCGAAGAGAAGGTCTGGCGGCGCAGCGTGATCGCCGCGCTCGCCAGCCGCCTGCTGGGCGAACGGACCGGCCAGCGCCGGCTCGAAGAGCTGATGCTCGCGGGCCTGCTGCAGGACATCGGCATCCTCGGCCTGCTGCAACTGGACCGCAAGACCTATGCGCCGCTGCTGGCGGCCAGCCCCGACAACGCCAGCCTGCTGGAACGCGAGCGCGAACAGTTCGGTTGCGATCACGCCGAAGTCGGGCTCTGGATGGCGCGTCACTGGAACCTGCCTCCGCTGCTGCAGGACGCCATCGGATCCAGCGAATCGAAGCGTGTCCCCTCGCCCTTCGACGCCTGCGTGGCCGTTTCCGGCCTCCTCGCGGATCTGTGGATCGAGGAGGACGCCGACGCCGCGCGCCTGCGCGCCATCGATGCCGCGCACAGCCACCTGTCGCTGGATGTGGTCGCCGTGGACGGGGTCATCGAACAGGTCGGCAAGATGCTGCCCGAAATCGCCACCATGTTCGAAGTGCGCATCACCCAGCCGCGCCGCATCGCCGCGCTCCTGCAGGAAGCACGCGAACTGCTGGTGCTGCGGAACCTGCGCGAAATCCAGGACGCCGCGCGCGCGCGCAAGGACGCGGACGAATTCGAACACCGCGCCCGGCGCCTGGCCGAGGAGGCACGGCGGGATCCGCTCACCGGCGTCTACAACCGCACCCAGCTGGAAAGCGTGCTGGAGAAGGAATTCGAAACCTCCTCCCGGCACGGCTGGCCCCTGTCCATCGCCTTCGTCGATCTGGACGACTTCAAGAAGATCAACGACGGCTGGGGCCATCTGGTCGGCGATCAGGTGCTGCGCAGCTTCGCCTCCACCCTGCAGCAGCACCTGCGCGGCAGCGACATCGTCGCCCGCTATGGCGGCGAGGAATTCCTGATCGTCCTGCCCGGCACCGACGAGCGCGCCGCGCTGGGCGTGATGCGCCGGATCCTGGCCGAGGTCGGGCAGGCGCCGATGACCCGGGTGGATGGACGTCCCCTGCACGTGACCTTCTCCGCCGGCCTCGCCACGCACGGCGCCCTGGAACAGTTCGCCCACGTCGATCAGCTCCTGCAGGCCGCCGACGAAGCGCTGTATGGCGCCAAGCGCGAGGGGCGCAACCGGGTCGTGGCCGGACTCGTCGAAGACTGATTCGCTGGTCGTTCTGGCATGTGGTGGCACGACCAAGCCCGCCATCGGAACGGCACCCTTTCACTTTTCCGTAACTGATACTGCTCGCGGTTCCGCAACATGTCCGTGAAGCACCGTCATGGCTTCGGGCAATAAAAAACGGCCGCCCTGGGGCGGCCGTAAAAGAGAGAGTCATTCGGGTTTCAGTGTTTTATCGATAGGCCTCAGAAATCCCAGCGGGCGGAAAGCCTGATCGACCGCGGGTCGGTCTGATACAGCTCCTGGCCAAACCGCGGATTGCGGGTCACACGGTTGGTTGCGGAGCGCTGGTAGATGTATTGCGGCGTCTGACGATCAAGCACGTTCAGGATATCCAGACCCAATGTCAGGTGGTTGTCCGCCCACTCGGGAGTGTAGGCAACACTGAGATTGAGCATGTAGGTCCAAGGCGTGGTACCGCGGCTGCCGCGCGGCGAGAACACGTAGTCGCTGGACGGTGCCACATACCCTGGCGTCCCGGGAGCGGTACCCGTGCCAGGCAGCCCGCAGAAGCGATAGGTGGCATTGTTGTACAGACCTTGATCGGGCGTTGGATAGAAGCTGGTGCAGCTGATCGGACGTCCCGACTGGATGATCGCGGTCGCACCCAGACGCCACTCCGGCGTCAGTTCATAGAATCCGAACGCCTTGATCTGATGCTCGCGGTGGTTCGGCAGCAATCCATTCGCACCTACCATCAGCTGCGGAAGATCCCAATCCTGGGTCACCGAAACGTCAGCCTGTCCACCCGCACCGGTATCGGTTTCGGAATTGAGCTGGCCTTCGGTATTGCCATAGTTCTTCGACCAGGTGTACTCGATCTTGCCGTACCACTTGTTCGAGAAAGGATGCTCGGCATACAGGTCAAGCGCCCAGTAGTTACGCTTCAACTTCGGATAACCGAGTTGCTGGGTGGTGAAGGTGATCTCGTCGTAACCACCGGCGTCGTTGGCCACGAGGAATGTATTGGTCTCACCCGGATTGAACAGGAAGCAATGTCCTGCCAGCACCTGCGAGCAGGTGTCGTCGATGGCGCTCTGGAGCGTGCGATAGGTTGCCTTCACGCCGTAGTTGAAGCCGGGGTTGACCCGTTGCTCCATGCCGACCGCGAACTCATCCTGGAAATGCGACTTGATGTCCTTCGCGGCAATGGTCTTGGGATCCGGCTGCTCGCCGCACTCGAGATTCGACGAGACCTGGTTGGTTCCCGGGCAGAGGCGGCCTGCCGCCGGATCAACCGGAATCGGGTTCAAGCCGGTCGGAGCGCCCGTTGCCTGATCGATGCCCGTGTAGGTGAAGTACTCCACGGTGTTGATCGCGGCGGATGCACCACGGACCGCGACGTTGTTGGGCACGGCCAAGTGGTAGCGACCAGCATTCGCGAAAACTTTCAGCGAGGAATCACCGAGCACGTCCCAGCTGAACCCGAGTCGCGGTGCCCACTGATTCTTCTGTTCGATGTAGATGTCGCCATCGCTGTTGTAGTTCTTGAAGCTCTCGTTTCTCACACCGATCGTCAACAGCATCGCGTCATTCAACTGCCAGCGATCTTCAAGATAGAAGGCCCGTTGCTTGACCTGGACATCGGCGTTGAGCGTGGTGATGCCCCGGGTGACGTAATAGCCGGTCGTGCTGCCCGGCGCACCCAGGCCGGAGCCACCACCGGATGCCGCGGAGCCGACGCCGTTGGAAGCATCGATGGGGGCGTCCCTGTTAGCGATGCGCTGATAGTTCCAGCTGTAGCCACCACCGACCTGCGAGCCCGTCAGCGACGTCGCCTTCTGGTCGTCGACACCGAAACGGAAGTCATGACTGCCGATACGGTACTCGAGGTCGAAGCGACCACCCTCGGTCTTGTCGTTCGCGCCCGGCAGCAGCACCGTAGCAGCGGAGGAGCATGGCTGCACGTAATTCAGGCCGGGAAGCTGGTTCAACGGATCCTGGCTGTTGTTGATGCGCGGGCAGGACGGATCGTAATTGAACGGGATATTGATGTGATCGATCTTCTGCTGTCCATACAACACGGTCAGCGTAAGGTTGTCGGTAAGGTATCCGGTGTACTTGCCGATGTAGAGGCGGCTCTCGTCCTTGCGGTCAAACCCGCCGACATTGATGTGGTTGCGCACCTTTCCGTTGTACGAAAATCCGGACAGGCGCGGCGTGTATTCGAGGGTATCGTTGACAGCGGTGAATTCGACCTGGTGGTTGTCGGTGATGTTCCAGTCCACCTTGCCGATCCAGCGCGGAAGCTTGTACTTGTAAGTATTCCAGCCCTGGGTGCTGGAGGTGGTCGCGGAAGTGGCGGTGACGTTGACCGCGTCACCCTGCCGTTTGACGATCTCGCCGGACGCATAGAAGAACAGCTTGTCCTGGATGATCGGGCCGCTCGCGTATGCACCGTAGGACATGCGCCAGAAGTTGTCGTCCTTCCGGTAGGAATAAAGCGTTCCGTCCGTTGCCGGCGCATATCCGGTCTTCGGATAGTACTGGTTGACTCGCTCGGCACGCCCCTGCTCCGGTTCCCAGGTCACGATGCCGCCGAATTTCCACTCGTTCGTGCCGCGCTTGGTGAGTACGTTGATCACGCCACCGGTCGAACGCCCGAACTCGGCGCCATAGCCACCCGTGAGCACCTGGACCTGGCTGATCGCGTCATACGGAAGTTCGGTGAAGCCGATGTTGGTCAGCGGGTTGGTGACCGGATAGCCGTTGATGTAGTAGGCGTTCTCGGAAGCCGCGGAGCCGCCGAAGCTGGTGACCTGACCACCTGTCGACGCATTCTGATAGTTCGTGCTCGAAATAACGCTGGGTGCGAGCAAGGCGATGTTGGTGACGTCACGCGCCAAAGGCAGCTTCTCGAGCTGCTCGGCGGTGAATACGGTGCGGGTGTCGGTCGACGAAACGTCAATGACCGAGGCGATGCCGGTGACGGTGATCGCCTCGAGATTGGTGGCATTGGCGCTTTGCGCAGCGGCCGTGCCGAAGTCAACTTGCGTACCGCTTGAAATGGTCACGCCGATGCCATCGCGGACACCCACGGTCTGACCATCACGGACAAGTTCCACCGAATAATTGCCCGGCGGCAGGGATGCGAACCGGAAACGACCGCTCGCGTCCACCGGCATGGTGCGGGTGAAGCCGGTCGCCGGATTCTTCACAACGACGCTGGCGCCTTCCTTTGCCTCCACCTGGCCAAAGATGGAGCCTGTCGCATTCGACTGAGCGTAGACGCCGGAAGCAAAGCACAGACCCAACGAGACGCTAAGTGCGGTCTGTTTCAACGCACGGCTGATCCGGGACTTCCCGGAACCGAAGTTCGTGTTCAATGTATCTCCCCCGAGATGGCAAACTAAAAATATGAATGACGCCAGAACGAAGTTTCTGGCTCATTACTTATAGCAGTGCAAAAACGTAATTTTCATATCGTTTTAACGAAACGGTAATTTTGGTGTGTTGAGCCCGATAGCAGTGAGGAACACGACGTGCTGTGGGACCGGGAAACCTGCGTAGTAAAATAAGCGCCTACTTCCCTCTTCTGGTCTCCTATGCAGCCTCTCGCCTATCGCCGCATCCTGCTCAAACTTTCCGGCGAGGCGCTGATGGGGTCCGAGGATTACGGCATCGACCCGGTGGTGATTGGTCGGATCGCACGTGAAATCATCGAGGCGCGCGACGCGGGCGCCGAAATCGGCCTGGTCATCGGCGGCGGCAACATCTTCCGTGGCGCCGGTCTGGCCGCCAGCGGCATGGACCGGGTGACCGGCGACCAGATGGGCATGCTGGCCACCGTGATCAACGCGCTGGCGATGCAGGACGCGCTGGAAAAACTGGGCGCCAAGGTCCGGGTGATGAGCGCGCTCAAGATCAACGACGTGTGCGAGGACTACATCCGCCGCCGCGCCGTGCGCCATCTGGAAAAGGGCCGCATCGCGATTTTCGCCGCCGGCACCGGCAATCCGTTCTTCACCACCGACTCCGGCGCCGCCCTGCGCGCGATCGAGATCGGCGCGGATCTGCTGCTGAAGGCCACCAAGGTCGACGGCGTCTACGACAAGGACCCGAGCAAGCACGCCGACGCCCAGCGCTACGAGCAGCTGACCTACGACGAGGTCATCGCCCGCGACCTGCAGGTGATGGACACCGCCGCGTTCGCGCTCTGCCGCGACAGCGACGTGCCGCTGCGCATCTACGACCTGTCGGTCCCCGGCAACCTGATGCGCATCCTGCGCGGCGAAAACATCGGCACCCTGGTAAAGGGCCGCGGCTGATTTCACCGATTGGTCCGGGCCCAACCGGCTCCCAATCCCCAATCCCCAATCTCGAATCCCCTCGCCTGTAATAGTGTCCGCCGCACCCACGCGGCACTCTGTGCGGCATGGGACATTCACACGGCTCGCACCACCACGCGCACGGTTCGACGACCCGGACCTTCGCGCTGGTCACCTTGATCAACCTGGCCTACACCGCCCTGGAGGCGGGTTACGGCTTCCACACCAATTCGCTGGCGCTCCTGTCCGATGCCCTGCACAACTTGGGCGATGTCCTCGGACTCGGCCTGGCCTGGGCGGCGGCGGCGCTGGCGCGCCGTCCCCCGACCAGCAGCCACACCTACGGATGGCGCCGGGCCACCCTGCTTTCCCCGCTCGCCAACTCGGTCCTGCTGATGGTGTTCTCCGGCGCGCTGGGCTGGGAGGCGGTCCGCCGCTTCAGCGCGCCACCGGCGATTCCCGCGACCCCGGTGATCGTGGTCGCCGCCATCGGCATCGCCATCAATCTGGGGGCCGCCTGGCTGGTCCGGGACGGGCATGCGCATGACCTGAACAAGCGCGGCGCCTTCCTGCACCTGATGGCGGACGCGGCGGTCTCGCTCGCGGCGGTGATCGCCGGCCTGGGCATGCTGGCGTTCGGCTGGGCCTGGCTCGACCCGCTGACCGCCCTGCTGATCGGCGTGGTCATCGCCATCGGCACCTTCGGGCTGCTGCGCGACAGCTTCAACGCCACCATGGATGCGGTTCCCCCGAGCATCGACCAGGCCCAGGTCCAGGCCTTCCTGGCCGGCCAGCCCGGCGTGCAGGCGGTCCACCACCTGCACATCTGGCCGCTGGGCGCCGGGGAAATCGCCCTCACCGCCCACCTGGTGCGGCCGGAGGGCGAGGATCACGACGCTTTCATCGACGCCACCCTGCATGCGCTGGACCACCGGTTCGGCATCAACCACGCGACCCTGCAGATCGAGCGCGGCAGCCAGTGTGGGCACGACCTGCACGATGCCGCGCCGCACCATTCGCACTGAGTCCAGCCGGGCCCCGGGGCCGGAACGTCCGCAAAGGTGCCAGGAACGCCTATAATCGGGCGTTTAAGAATTGCCACGGAACCGCTGATGCTCAACGACATCAAGAAAGACGCGCAGGCGCGCATGGCCAAGAGCATCGACGCCTTGCGTCACACCCTGGTCAAGGTGCGTACCGGCCGCGCCTCCACCGCACTGGTCGAACACCTGAAGGTCAACTACTACGGTTCCGACGTGCCGCTGAGCCAGGTTGCCACCGTCGCCGTCTCCGACGCGCGCTCGCTGACCATCACCCCGTGGGAAAAGCAGATCGTCGGCGCGGTCGAGAAAGCCATCCTGGCCTCCGATCTGGGCCTGACCCCGAACACCGCCGGCACCACCATCCGCCTCAATCTGCCCGCACTCACCGAGGAGCGCCGCCGCGAACTGTCCAAGGTCGTGCATGGCGAAGGCGAGGACACCAAGGTCGCAATCCGCAACATCCGCCGTGACGCCAACCAGCAGGTCAAGGATCTGCTGAAGGACAAGCAGATCACCGAGGACGAGGAGCGTCGCGCGGAAGAAGAGATCCAGAAGCTGACCGACAAGTCGATCAAGGACGTGGACGACGTGGTCAAGGCCAAGGAACAGGAATTGATGGCGGTCTGAGGACTGCCATGTCCACCGCCAGACCCGGGATTCCACGTCATCTGGCCGTCATCATGGACGGCAACGGACGCTGGGCGGAACGCCGTCGGCGTCCGCGCGTGATCGGCCACCGCGCCGGCGCCCGCGCGGTCAACGTGTGCATCGACTTCTGCCTGGAGCATGGCATCGAGGCGCTGACCCTGTTCGCCTTCTCCAGCGAGAACTGGGGGCGGCCGGAGGAAGAGGTCGGCGCGCTGATGAAGCTGTTCCTCAATGCGCTGGACCGTGAGGTCGACGAGCTCGACCGGCGCGGCGTGCGGGTGCGTTTCATCGGCGAGCGCGAGCGCTTCTCGCCGGCGATCCGGCAGCGCATGGAGGCCGCCGAGGCGCAGACCGTTGCGAACACCCGGTTGACCCTGGTCATCGCCGCCAGCTACGGCGGCCGCCAGGACATCGCCCAGGCCGCACGCATGCTGGCCACCGAAGTCGCGGCCGGCCGGCTGCGGCCCGAGGATATCGACGAGGCGGCGATGGGCCGCTGCGTCGCGCTGGCCGATCTGCCGCCGCCGGATCTGTTCATACGCACCGGCGGTGACCATCGGGTCAGCAATTTCCTGCTGTGGCAGTTGGCCTATACCGAACTCTGGTTCACCGAACTGCTGTGGCCGGACATGGACGCGGCGACCCTGCAACGCGCGCTGGACGACTATGCCGGCCGCGAGCGCCGCTTCGGCCTGACCAGCGCCCAGATCGCGCACGGCGCGACGGAGAACACTTCCGCATGAGCAATCCCGGCGGCACCAAGGTCCGCGTGATCGCGGCATTGACGATGGCGCCGATCGCCATCGCGGCCATCCTCCTGCTGTCCACGCCCTGGCTGTCGGCATTGGCCGCGCTGGTGTTCCTGGTCGGCCTGTGGGAATGGTTCAAGCTGGCGGAAATCGACGACACCCTGCCGCGCACGCTGCTGCTGCTCGCCAACCTGCTGCTGATGGTGCTGCTGGTCTGGGCCTCGGCCGGCTCGCCCGATCTGGTGCCGTTGCGGCTGGTGTCGCTGCTGGGCGTGTTCTGGTGGGTGCTGGCGCTGCTGTGGTTGCGCTTCTTCGATTTCGCCTCGGATCACGAGACCTGGGCCCGCGGTTTCAAGCTGGCCGCCGGCACCCTGGCGATCGTGCCGGCCTGGTGCGCGCTGTGCGTGATCCACGCCGGCCAGCCCTACGGCCACCGCTGGCTGTTCGTGGCGCTGGCCATCGTCTGGGCCGCCGACAGCGGCGCCTATTTCGCCGGCCGTCATTTCGGCGGCCGCCTGTTCGGCCGCAAGCTGGCCCCCCGCATCAGCCCCAACAAGACCATCGAAGGCGTATTCGGCGGCGTCGTGGCCGGCCTGCTGGTGGGCGCGGCCGGCACGTTCTTCGCCGGTGCCGGCCTGATCGAGCTGCCCTACGTGCTGATCGTCGCGGTCGCGACCGTGCTGTTCTCGGTGGTCGGCGACCTGTTCGAAAGCCTGCTCAAGCGCCACGTCGGCGCCAAGGACTCCGGCGACGTCATTCCGGGCCACGGCGGCGTGCTCGACCGCATCGACGGCGTGCTGGCCGCGCTGCCGATCTTCGCGCTGGGCAAGGAACTGTTCGGGTTCTGACATGGCGACCGGCAGCGCGCTCCAGCGGGTGGCGGTGTTCGGCGCCACCGGTTCCATCGGCGCCTCGGCGCTGGACGTGATCGCGCGCCACCCACAGCGCCTGCGAGCCACGGTGCTGGCCGCCGGCAGCCAGGTGGGGGCCCTGCTCGATTTGTGCCAGCGGCACCAGCCGCGGCACGCGGTCATTGCCCGCGATGACCTCTATCCCGCCCTGCGCGATGGCCTGGCCGAGCGCGGCCTGGCCACCGAAGCCCATGCCGGCATGGCCGCCCTTGATCGCCTGGCTTCGGGCGGGGAATGCGACACCGTGGTGGCCGCCATCGTCGGCGCGGCCGGCCTTTCCTCGACCCTGGCCGCGGCGCGCGCAGGCAAGCGCCTGCTGCTGGCAAACAAGGAATCGCTGGTGCTGGCGGGCGAGCTGATGACCCGCGCCGCCGATGCCGCGGGCGCCGAAATCATTCCCATCGACAGCGAACACAACGCCATCTTCCAGTGCCTGCGTTCACGCCAGGCTAAGGACGACGTTCGCCGCATCGTGCTGACCGCCTCCGGCGGGCCGTTCCGCGGCCGGGGCCGCGCCGAACTGGCCGAGATCACGCCCGCGCAGGCGGTCGCGCATCCGAAATGGTCGATGGGGCCGAAAATCTCGGTCGACTCCGCGACCCTGATGAACAAGGGCCTGGAACTGATCGAGGCGCATCACCTGTTCGGCCTGTCCGGCGAGCGCCTGGGCGTGCTGGTCCACCCGCAGAGCCTGGTGCATTCACTGGTGGAATTCGTGGACGGGTCCACCCTCGCGCAACTGGGGCTCCCGGACATGCGGACCGCCCTGGCGGTGGGATTGGGCTGGCCGGACCGGATCGACTCCGGGGTGGCCGGACTGGACTTGCTGGCGCAGGGACGGCTCGACTTCGAAGCCCCGGACCTGGACGCCTTCCCCTGCCTGCGGCTGGCCTGCGAGGCGCTGGATGCCGGCGGCACCGCGCCGGCGGTTCTGAACGCAGCCAACGAGGTCGCCGTTTCAGCCTTTCTTCAGGGCAAAATCCGTTTCCTATCCATTCCCGCGCTGGTCGAGGATGCCCTCGCCGCGCTGCCCGCGGCGCCGGCGGATTCACTGGAGGCGCTGCTGGAGGCGGATGCGCGGGCAAGACGGATCACCGAAACCACCATCGCAGGTCACGCCGCCCGTGTCTGAGCGTCCTTCCACAACCTGTGAGTGGTCCCGATGAGCGAGGTGCTGGGCTCCCTGCTGTGGATGATCGTCGCCATCGGCGTGCTCGTCACGTTCCATGAGTTCGGTCATTACTGGGTCGCCCGCCGTTGTGGAGTGAAGGTGCTGCGCTTCTCGGTCGGCTTCGGCCGTCCGCTGTGGTCGCGCCGGAACCGCCATGGCACCGAATTCGCGATTGCCGCGATTCCACTGGGCGGCTACGTCAAGATGCTGGACGAGGCCGAGGGCGAAGTCGCCGCCGCCGAACGTCCGCAGGCCTTCAACCGCAAGCCGGTCCTGCAGCGGATCGCCATCGTCGCGGCCGGCCCGATCGCCAACCTGGTGCTGTGCGTGGCCCTGCTCTGGGCCATGTTCGTCATCGGCCGCCCGGACTATTCCGCCACGCTCGGTCCGACCAGCGGCCTGGCCGCCGAAGCCGGCCTGCACGGTGGCGATCGCATCGAGAGCATCGATGACCGCGCGATCAACACCTGGATGGAAGCGCTGCAGACGCTGACCATGGCGGCGATGGACGGCCGCGACGCACGCCTTCAGGTCGTCGATGCCGAAGGCAACGAACAGGCTCGCACCCTGCCCCTGTCCCGGTTGCCGGTCGGCTTCAATCAGGAAAACGTGGGGGGCGCCGCCGGCCTGTCCTGGCGGCACCTGCTGATGCCCGCCGTGGTCACCGCGACCACCCCCGGCAGTCCGGCCAGTGGCGTCCTGCAGCCGGGCGACATCATCACCGCGGTGGATGGCCAGCCGGTCCATCAATTCGGCGATTTGCGGCCCCTGATCACCCGGTTGGGCGAGCGCGGCGGCGCGGCCATGATTGAGGTGGACCGCGAGGGCGCCCGGCATGCCTTCGAGCTGCAGCCGCGGCAGATGCGGGATCCCGACAGCGGCAAGCCCATCTGGGCACTGGGCGTGGAACCGCCGAAATCGCTGCCGCCGGCCGAATACGATGCCCTCCAGCAGTTCGGCCCGTTCGCGGCCCTGCCCGCGGCGGTCCGCGAGACCGGCAAGATGACCGCCGACTCGCTGGGGATGATCCGGCGCATGCTGACCGGGCACGCCTCGGTCAAGAACGTGTCCGGCCCCATCACCATCGCCCGGGTCGCCAACAGCACCGCCAAGCGGGGCGTGGCCTGGTTCCTCTATTTCCTGGCGCTGGTGTCGCTGAGCCTGGCCATTCTCAACCTGCTGCCCATCCCCGTCTTGGACGGCGGACACCTGCTGTATTACCTTATTGAGTTGGTCAAGGGCAGTCCGTTGAGCGAACGCAGCATGGTGACCGGGCAGTACATCGGCCTGGCCCTGCTGGCGGGCCTGATGGGTCTGGCGTTCTACAACGACATCCTCCGTCTGGTGACTTGATGCTTTTGAACTTTTTTGTGCCGGTCTGCTCAAAGCCCGCCAGCCCCCAGCATGACTTTTCCCGGCAAACGCCTGCGCTGCAGGCCCGCCACCTACCGGATGTGATGATGACGCGACAGCCCACCCGCCGCCTGCTCGCCCTGGCCCTGGCCTCGGCCCTTACCGCCCCCGCCTGGGCGCAGACGGCCCTGCCTCCCATCGTCGCCCCCGCCGAGGCGGAAGCCGGCAGCTTCACCGCCAGCGACATCCGCATCGACGGCCTGCAGCGCATCTCCGCCGGTACCGTCCTGACCTACCTGCCGATCGAGCGTGGCGACACCGTCACCTCCTCGCGGGTGGGCGACGCCATCCGCGCGCTGTACAAGACCGGCTTCTTCCAGGACGTGCGCCTGGACCGCCAGGACAACATCCTGGTGGTCACCGTGGTCGAACGCCCCGCCATCAACAAGCTGACCGTCACCGGCAACAAGGACATCAAGACCGAGCAGCTGATGACCGGCCTGAAGGACATCGGCCTGGCCGAGGGCGACACCTTCGATCGCCTCAGCCTGGACCGGGTGACCCAGGAACTGATCAAGCAGTACAACAACCGCGGCAAGTACAACGTCGAAATCAACCCGACGGTCAGCCCGCTGGATCGCAACCGCGTCGATATCACCATCGCCATCAAGGAAGGCAAGGCGGCCAAGATCCGCCACGTCAACCTGGTCGGCACCGAGAAGTTCCAGAACGAGGACATCCTCAAGACCTGGGAATCCAAGGAACACAACTGGCTGTCCTGGTACCGCCGCGACGACCAGTACTCCAAGGAAAAGCTCTCCGGCGACATGGAGAAGCTGAATTCCTGGTACCTGGACCGTGGCTACGTCGACTTCAGCATCGATTCCACCCAGGTGTCGATCAGCCCCGACAAGCGCGACATGTTCCTCACCGCCGGCATCACCGAGGGTGAGCAGTACAAGGTTTCCGAGGTGAAGGTCACCGGCGATACCGTGCTGCCGCAGGAAAACGTCGAGCGCATGGTGATCGTCAAGCCGGGCCAGATCTTCTCGCGCCGGCTGCTGGAAATCACTTCCGACAGCATCACCGCCACCCTCAGCAACATCGGCTACGCGTTCGCCCAGGTCAATCCGATTCCGTCGGTGGACCGCGAGAAGCGCACCGTCGCCCTGAACTTCCAGGTCGTGCCCGGCCCGCGCGTCAACGTCCGCCGCATCGTCTTCAAGGGCAACGCGCGCACCTCCGACGAGGTGATGCGTCGCGAAATGCGCCAGTTCGAAGGCTCCTGGTATTCGCAGGCGGCGATCGACCGCTCCAAGATCCGCCTGCAGCGGCTGGGCTACTTCGAGACCGTCGATGTCGAAACCCCCGCGGTTCCCGGCACCAACGACCAGGTCGACGTGGTCTACACGGTCAAGGAAACCACCTCGGGCAGCTTCGTGTTCGGCCTGGGCTATTCGCAGCTGTCCGGCATGACCACCTCGATCCAGCTGTCGCAGAACAACTTCCTCGGCAGCGGCAACCGGGTGTCGGTCGAAGCGCAGCGCAGCGACTACCTGCAGCGCTACTCGTTTTCGTTCCTGAATCCGTTCTTCACCGACGAGGGCATGTCGCTCGGCTACAACCTGTGGTGGCGCGAGTACGACTACTCCGACTTCAACACCGCGCAGTACTCCAGCACCAGCGCCGCCGCGCAGGCGGTCCTGGGCCTGCCGCTGACCGAAACCGACAGCGTGTCGCTGCTGTTCGGCATCGACCGCAACCAGATCAACTACGGCACCTTCACCCCGAAGGCGATCGTCGACTACATCCATGCGATCGGCCAGCGCACCTTCCACGCCTGGCGCGCGGAAATCGGCTGGGCGCGCGACACCCGCAACGACTACTTCATGCCCACCGCCGGTACCTACCAGCGCGTGTCGGCCGAAATCACCCTGCCCGGCTCGACGGTCGAGTACTACAAGCTCAACTACGAGTTCTCCAAGTACTGGCCGCTGAGCCCGTCGCTGGTGCTCAACACCCGCTTCGACTTCGGCTACGGCGACAGCTGGGGCAGCGATACCAGCCGCAACATCTGCCGCATGCTGCCCACCGACCCGGCGATTCCCGGCCAGGTCAATCCGGCGGCGGCGGTCGACAGCACCGGTGGCTGCGCACCCGGCTCGGTACTGGATCGCACCCTCACCGCCACCGGCCTGCCGTTCTTCGAGAACTTCTACGCGGGTGGCGTGCGTTCGGTGCGCGGCTTCAGCGACAACACCCTGGGTCCGCGCTCGGAAGTCACCAGCGGCTACTACTACGGCCAGCCGCTGGGTGGTTCGCTGAAGACCGTCGGTTCGCTGGAAATGTATTTCCCGCGCCTGTTCGATTCCAACGCGGCGCGCATCTCGGCGTTCTTCGACTTCGGCAACGTGTTCGACGGCTACGACAACTTCGATGCCGGCGAACTGCGTGCCTCGGCGGGCGTGGCGCTGCTGTGGCGCGCACCGGTCGGTCCGATTTCGATCAGCTACGCGTTCCCGTTGAAGAAGAAGGACGGCGACGAAGTCGAGCGCCTGCAGTTCACCTTCGGCGGCGGTTTCTGATCGAAGACGTCCGCATGCGGGGGGCGCACCATCGCCCCCCGTATGGTGTAGCCCGTATTTCCCGCGCACCGGAGCCTGCCCCGGCGACGGAACGGAGCGAGGCGCTACAATTGCGCCCCATGACCGTTTCCCCCTTTTCCGCCGCCGCGCTCGCCGAGCGCTTCTCGCTGGGCCTGCACGGCGATGGTGCCGTGGCCGTCGACGGCGTGGCGACCCTCGCCCGTGCCGGCCGCCACCAGCTCGCCTTCCTGGCCAATTCCCGTTACCGCTCGCAGCTGGCCGAATCGGCCGCCGGCATCGTCGTGCTGCGTGCCGACGACGCGGAAGCGGCCCCGGGCACGGCGCTCATCGCCAAGGACCCGTACACGGCCTTCGCCAAGATCGCGGCGCTGTTCGAACAGCGTCCGGCCCGCGCCGCGGGCATCCATCCCAGTGCGGTGATCGATCCCACGGCGCGGGTGGCTCCCGATGCGCATGTCGGCCCTTTCGTCAGCATCGGCGCGCGCGCCGAGATCGGCGAAGGCTGCATCATCGGCCCGCATTGCGTGATTGGCGATGACTGCGTGGTCGGGGCCGGCAGCGAACTGATCGCCCGGGTCACCCTGGTCACCCGCGTGCGCCTGGGCCAGCGCGTGTTGATCCATCCTGGCGCGGTGCTGGGTGCCGATGGTTTCGGACTGGCGATGGATGCCGGGCACTGGATCAAGGTGCCGCAGCTGGGTGGCGTGCTGGTGGGCGACGATTGCGAGATCGGCGCCAACACCACCATCGATCGCGGTGCGCTCGACGACACCGTGCTGGAGGAGGATGTCCGCCTGGACAACCAGATCCAGATCGGCCACAACGTGCGCATCGGCGCGCATACCGCGATGGCCGGGTGCAGTGCCGCGGCGGGCAGCGCGAAGATCGGCCGCTACTGCCTGATCGGCGGTGCCGCCGGCGTTCTCGGCCACCTGGAAATCTGCGATCGCGTGGTCGTCACCGCGATGTCGCTGGTGACCAGCTCCATCCATGAGCCGGGCGAGTACTCGTCCGGCACGCCCCTTACCGACAACCGTACCTGGCGCAAGAACGCCGCCCGGTTCAAGCAACTCGACGCACTGGCACGCCGCGTGCTGGCTGCGGACAAGGAATGAACATGACCGAAACCGAAGTGAAGCTGCCCATCGACGTCGTCACCATCCAGAAGCTGCTGCCGCACCGCTATCCGTTCCTGCTGGTGGACAAGGTGGTGGAATTCGAAGCGCACAAGCGCATCGTCGGCATCAAGAACGTGACCATCAACGAGCCGTTCTTCCAGGGCCACTTCCCCGGCCATCCGGTCATGCCCGGGGTACTGGTGGTCGAGGCGCTGGCGCAGGCCGGTGGCGTGCTGACCCAGATTTCGCGCGGCCTGTGCGGCAACGATCGACTGTTCTACCTGGTCAAGGTCGACAACGTCCGCTTCTCGCGGATGGTGGTGCCCGGCGATGTGCTGGAACTGCACGTGGAGATCAAGCGCGTGATCCGCAACATGACCCTGTACAGCTGCGTGGCCAAGGTTGCCGGCAACGAAGTCGCCAGCGCCGAGGTGCTGTGCGCCGAGACCCCGGCATGAGTACCGACATCCATCCCAGCGCGGTCATCGATCCGAAGGCCCGTCTTGGCGCCAACGTGCGCGTCGGTCCGTTCAGCCTGATCGGCGCCGATGTCGAAATCGGCGACGGCACCGTCATCGGACCGCATTGCAGCGTGACCGGTCCGACCCGGATCGGTCGCGACAACCACCTGGTCGGCCATGTCGCGGCCGGCGGCGACCCGCAGGACAAGAAGTTCGCCGGCGAGCGCACCGAACTGGTCATCGGCGATCGCAACATCATCCGCGAGTTCGTCACCCTCAACCGCGGCACCGGCAGCGGCGGCGGCATCACCCGCATCGGCGACGACAACCTGCTGCTGGCCTATACCCATGTCGCGCACGACTGCGTGATCGGCAACCATTGCGTGTTCTCCAACAACTCGACCCTGGCCGGGCACGTCACCGTCGAGGACTGGGTGATCATGAGCGGCTTCTCCGGCGCCCACCAGTTCTGCCGCATCGGCGCGCATGCCTTCATCGGCATGGGCGCGCTGGTCAACGGCGACGTGCCGCCATACACGATGGTCGGCAGCGATTCGCTGGGCCGGCCGCGCGGCATCAACAGCGAGGGCCTGAAGCGGCGCGGGTTCGACAGTGAACGCATCAGCGCGATCAAGCGCGCCTACCGCACGTTGTACGTCGCCGGCCTGCCGCTGGCCGAAGCCAAGCAGCAACTGGCCGAACAGGCGCAGTCCAGCGACGACGTCCGCGCCCTGCTCGACTTCATCGAACGCGGCGAGAGGCCGCTGCTGAGATGAATTCGCCCGCGCGCCGCCCGCGCATCGCGCTGGTGGCCGGCGAGGCCTCCGGCGACGGACTGGGCGCCGGTCTGGTCGCGGCGCTGCGCGAGCGCTGGCCCGATGCCGAATTTGCCGGCATCGGCGGCGACGCCATGCGGCGCGAGGGCTGCCAGACCTGGTTCGACGCCGGTGAGCTGGCGGTGATGGGCCTGTCCGAAGTACTGCGCCATCTGCCTCGCCTGCTGAAGCTGCGGCGCGCGTTCCGCGAACGCGTGCTGGCCTGGCGGCCGGACGTGTTCATCGGCATCGACGCGCCCGACTTCAACCTGGGCGTGGAGCGCTGGCTCAAGCAGCGCGGGATCCGCACCGTGCATTACGTCAGTCCCTCGGTCTGGGCCTGGCGCGAGAAGCGCGCGCAGAAGATCGGCGCCAGCGCCGACCGGGTGCTGTGCCTGTTTCCGATGGAGCCGCCGATCTATGCCCGCCATGGCGTGGATGCGCGCTTCGTCGGCCATCCGATGGCCGACGACATGCCGCTGCAACCGGATCGCGCCACCGCCCGGCGCGCTCTGGATCTGCCTGCGGATGCGCCGGTACTGGCGCTGCTGCCCGGCAGCCGGCTGGGTGAAATCCAGCGGCTCGCGCCGCCCTTCCTGGAAGCGGCGCAGCGCGTCGCCCACGCGATGCCGGGACTGCACGTATGCGTTCCGGCCGCCAATGCCGCCTGCCGCGAACTGCTGGAGACCCTGCTCGCTGATCCGCAACTGGCCGTGCCGAACCTGCACCTGCTCGACGGCCACGCCCGCACCGCGCTGTACGCCGCCGACGTGGTCCTGCTGGCGTCCGGCACCGCGACGCTGGAAACCATGCTGGCCAAGCGCCCGATGGTGGTGGGCTACAAGGTCGCGCCGATGACCTATCGCATCGTCAAGGCGCTGGGCCTGCTGAAGGTGGAGCGCTATGCCCTGCCCAACGTACTGGCCGGCGAAGACCTGGCGCCGGAGTTGATGCAGGACGACTGCACGCCCGACAAGCTGGCCGATGCCGTGCTGCACTGGTTCCGCGCGCCGCAGGAAGCCGCCGCCCTGCAGCCGAAGTACCTGCACCTGCACGAACAGCTACGCCAGGATGCTTCCGCGCGCGCCGCCGATGCGGTGTCCGAACTGCTGGAACCCGCCGCCGCGCCCGCGGGCATCCGCTAGAATCGCGCCATGCTTCCGACCGGTTCGCTGTTTCCCGCTCCCGTGTTCCGCCTGATCGCCGGGGTGGATGAAGCCGGCCGCGGCCCACTGGCCGGACCGGTATCGGTGGCGGCGGTGATCCTGGATCCGGATCGTCCCATCGACGGCCTCAACGATTCCAAGCAGTTGACCGAAATCCAGCGCGAAGCGCTGTACCCGCTGATCATCGAGCGAGCGCTCGCCTGGCGGGTCGAGTTCGTGCATCGCGAGGAAATCGACACGCTCAACATCCTGCAGGCCACGATGGAAGGCATGCGCCGCGCGGTCCGCGCGTTGCAGCCGGCGGCCGAACTCGCGCGCATCGACGGCAACCGGATTCCCACCCGCCTGCCCTGTCCCGCCGAGGCACTGGTGGGCGGCGATCGGCTCGATGCCGCGATCATGGCCGCCTCCATTCTCGCCAAGGTCACCCGCGACCGCGCGATGGTGGAACTGCACGCGCAGTTCCCGCAGTACGGCTTCGCCAACCACAAGGGCTATTCCACGCCCGAACACCTGGCCGCGCTCAACCTGCATGGCCCCTGCCCGCTGCATCGCCGCAGCTTCGCGCCCGTGCGCATCGCGCTGGAAGCGCGTGGCATGAACTGAGCGCGGAGTTCCCGCGCCCGCCCGCCGCCAGTCGGATGAACAGGACGCCCTGTCCTTGGTCACGCCGACTTCCAGCAGTCGAAAAGACCCTCGCGACCTTGCACGCTGTTCCCGCATCTCCTCTAGGAGCAATGCCGGCTTCCAAGGATCACGGTGATACGCACCGGCCCCCGACGGTCTCGCGAGAACTGCCATGAACCTGCATCCCAACACGCCCGCTCCGGAATCCGGAGCGCCGTCCCCCGACTCCCGTTCCGGTTCCAGCGCCGGCAACGGCCTCTCCCTCCATCAACGCCTGGACGCGCTGGTGCGCGAGATCTGTCCGGATGCGCCATCGCCGGGCGCCAACGGTCCGCGACGAATCGCCGCGCTGCTAGAAGACGCCGCCTGGGAGTGCGCCCCCGCGGTGAGGGCGGGCCTGGCCACCCTGCTGGCGTGGCTCGCGCAGCCCGCCGGGCAGTCGTCGCTGGACTCCCTGCCGCCGGACCTGTCCTGGCCCCGCCTGTGGCGCGAAGTCGAGGCCCACGATGACTTCCTGCGCCTGCGCGGGGTCGAGTCGAGCCTGCGGCACGCGGAGGTCGGCGCCTTCCCGTTCGATCGACACGATTGGGAACACGCGCGCGAAGAGGAATGCGCCCTGCGCGAGCACCACCGCCAGGTCCGCGAAACCAGCTATGCGCCCGCGCAACCGGAGATGTTCCGGGTGCATTGAGGCGGCCACCGGGACGGCCCGAGCACACCCTGCGCCCCGGCGGTCCGGGCTCGCCGGCCCGGGCGCCGATGTCAAGCCTTGCCCCACCCCACCCCCGCCGGTAACCTGCCCGGACAGTCTTCCGAGCCGGCATGTCCTCCCGCTTCGTTCATCTCCACCTGCACACCGAGTTCTCGATGGCGGATTCGATCATCCGCGTGCCCGAGAAACCGGATCAGGCCGACCCCAGGAAAGCCAAGCAGGCCAACCTGCTCAGCCGTGCGGTGGAACTGCGCATGCCGGCGCTGGCGGTCACCGATCGCAACAATCTGTTCGCCCTGGTCAAGTTCTACAAGGCCGCCGAAGGCGTGGGCATCAAGCCGATCGCCGGCGCCGACGTGCTGGTCGCCGAAGGCAACGAGACACCGTGGCCGGTGACCCTGCTGTGCCGGGATCGCGAGGGCTACCTGTCGCTGTCGCGGCTGCTCACCCGCGCCTGGATGGAAGGCCATCGCAACGACGGCGTCGCCATCGACCCGCAATGGCTGCACGAAGACCGCGAGGGCCTGTTCGCGCTGATGGGCCGGCAGAGCCACGCCGGCCGGCTGGCGCTGAGCGGAAGGCATGAACTGGCGGAGCAGCACCTGGCCGAATGGCAGCGCAGCTTCGGCGAGGATCTGCATCTCGAACTGACCCGCACCCAGCGCGACGGCGAAGAGGCGTTCAACGCCTTCGCGCTGCATGCTTCGGCCAAGCGCGGACTGCCGGTGATCGCCAGCAACGATGTCCGCTTCCTGTCGCCGGATGGCTTCGACGCGCACGAGGCGCGCGTGTGCATCGCCTCCGGCCGCGTGCTGGACGATCCCAAGCGCCCGCGCGAGTACAGTCCCGAGCAGTACATGAAGTCGGCCGAGGAAATGGCCGCGCTGTTCGCCGACGTACCGGACGCCATCGACAACACGCTGGCGCTGGCGCAGCGCTGCAACATCGAGATGCGGCTGGGCACCTACTTCCTGCCCGCCTATCCGGTGCCGGAAAACGAGACCCTGGACAGCTGGATCCGCAGCCAGGCCAGGACCGGCCTGGAAGAACGGCTGGAGAAGAACCCGCTCGCCCCGGGTAAGTCCCGCGAGGACTACTTCGAACGGCTGGAGTTCGAGCTGGACACCATCATCAAGATGGGCTTCCCCGGCTACTTCCTGATCGTGGGCGACTTCATCCAGTGGGGCAAGAACCACGGCATCCCGATCGGCCCGGGCCGTGGCTCCGGCGCCGGCTCGCTGGTGGCGTGGGCGCTGAAGATCACCGATCTGGATCCGCTGCCCTACAACCTGCTGTTCGAACGCTTCCTCAATCCGGAACGCGTGTCGATGCCCGACTTCGACATCGACTTCTGCATGGATCGGCGCGACGAGGTGATCGACTACGTCGCGCGCAAGTACGGCCGCGATCGGGTCAGCCAGATCATCACCTACGGCACCATGGCGGCGAAGGCGGTGGTGCGCGACGCCGGCCGCGTGCTGGGCTTTCCCTACGGCCTGGTCGACGGCGTCGCAAAGCTGATCCCGAACATCCTGGGCGTGACCCTGAAGGATGCGATGGGCGAAGGCAACAGTGAGATGTCCTCGCAGGAGCTGATCGAACGCTACAACAGCGAGGACGATGTCCGTGATCTGATCGATCTGGCGCGCCAGCTGGAAGATCTGACCCGCAACGCCGGCAAGCACGCCGGTGGCGTGGTCATCGCGCCGTCGCCGCTGTCGGACTTCTGCCCGCTGTTCGCCGAACACGACGAAGGCATGCTGGGCCGGAACCCGGTCACCCAGTTCGACAAGAACGACGTCGAGGAAGTCGGCCTGGTGAAGTTCGACTTCCTGGGCCTGCGCACGCTCACCATCATCGACTGGGCGGTCAAGGCCATCAACCGCCGCCACGAACGCGCGGGCGTGCCGCCGGTCGACATCGCGGCGATTCCGCTGGACGACGCCGCCACCTATCGCCAGGTGTTCGCCTCCGGCAATACCGGCGCGGTGTTCCAGTTCGAATCCTCCGGCATGCGTCGGCTGCTGAAGGACGCAAAACCCGACCGCTTCGAGGATCTGATCGCGCTGGTGTCGCTGTACCGCCCCGGCCCGATGGACCTGATTCCCAGCTTCGTCGACCGCAAGCACGGGCGCGAGGAGGTCGAGTATCCCGACCCGCGCACCGAAGCAATCCTGAAGGACACCTACGGCATCATGGTGTACCAGGAGCAGGTGATGCAGATGGCGCAGATCGTCGGCGCCTACTCGCTCGGCGGCGCCGACCTGCTGCGTCGCGCGATGGGCAAGAAGGTGCCGGCCGAAATGGCCAAGCACCGCGAGATCTTCCGCGAGGGCGCCGGCAAGGGCGGCGTCGACGAGAAGAAGGCCGACGAAATCTTCGACCTGATGGAGAAGTTCGCCGGCTACGGCTTCAACAAGTCGCACGCCGCGGCCTACGCGCTGGTGTCGTACCAGACTGCGTGGCTGAAGTGCCACTACCCGGCCGAGTTCATGGCGGCGGTACTGTCCTCGGACATGGACAACACCGACAAGGTGGTCGGCTTCCTGGACGAGGCGCGCGGACTGTCGCTGACCGTGCTGCCGCCGGAGATCAACCACTCCAACTACATGTTCGAGGCGACCGACCCGCGCACCATCCGCTACGGCATCGGCGCCATCAAGGGCGTCGGCCAGGGCCTGTGCGAGGCCATCGTCGCCGAACGCCAGCGGGGCGGCGAATTCCGCGACCTGCTGGATTTCTGCAAGCGGGTCGATTCCTCCAAGCTCAACCGGCGCGCGCTGGAAGCGATGGTGAATGCCGGTGCGCTCGACGCGCTGGGTCGCAACCGCGCCTCGCTGATGCTGCAGTTGCCCGAAGTGCTGAAGGCCACGGATCAGCTGGCCAAGGAGCGCGCGGCAGGACAGAACTCGCTGTTCGGCGGTGGCGACGCCGCGCCCGCGCTGGAAGTGGTGCTGACCGAAGCGGACGAATGGCCACTGAGCCAGCTGCTCAATGGCGAACGCGAGACGCTGGGCCACTACCTCAGTGGCCACCCGATGGATCCCTATCGCGAGGATCTGCGCGCGCTGGTCGGCAGTGACCTGGGCGATCTGGAAAAACTCTGGAGCAACCAGTCGCCGGGCGAGAAGAAGGGCTGGCGCCCGGAAGTCAGCGCATTGATCGCCGGCCAGGTGGTCGGGGTGCGGCGCAAGGGCGACAGCCAGGTGTTCGTGCAACTGGAGGACGGCCGTGGTCGGATCGAGTGCAGCGCGTTCTCCGACGCGATGGCCGAGTTCGGCCCGCTGCTGACCCGCGACCGCATCCTGATCATGAAGGGCGGCCTGCGCGAGGACGAGTTCAACGGCGGCTTCAGCCTGCGCATCCGCCAGTGCTGGGACTACTCGCAGCTGTGCGCGCAGCAGGCGCAGCGGCTGTCGCTGCGGCTGGACCTGCGCGAACCGGGGCTGTGGTCGCGGGTGGAAGCGCTGCTCGCCCGTCACCGCCCCGGCAACACCCCCCTGCGCCTGGATCTGGTGCTGCCCTCCGGCAAGTCAGCCACCGCCGGGATGCTCGACGTCAATGGCAGCCTGTCGGTGCGGGTGGACACCGAGCTGGTCGACGCGCTGCGGGCCACGCCCGGCGTGCGCGCGGTCAAGCTGGCGGTGGGCCGTCCCTGGACGCAGAACCACTGAGGCCCGCTGTCCGGGCTCCGGACCGTACTGCACGGCTCGGTATGGAGGCCCTGGCTGGGATAAACTCCCCCCTTTCCGGCCCATGGCCCGCTTGATGAATCCGAACTACCTCGATTTCGAACAACCCATCGCCGATCTGGAAGCCAAGATCCAGGAGCTGCGCAACGCCAGCGCGGGACCGGCGGTGAATGTCGATGCCGAAGTCCATGCCCTGCAGGACAAGCTGCGCGTCCGCACCGCCCAGATCTTCCGTGACCTGACCCCGTGGCAGGTCTCGCAGCTGGCCCGCCATCCGGCCCGTCCGTACACCCTGGACTACGTGCGCGTGATTTGCGACGAGTTCCAGGAACTGGCCGGCGATCGCGCGTTCTCCGACGACAAGGCAATCGTCGGCGGCCTGGCCCGCATCAACGGGCGTTCGCTGGTAATCATCGGTCACCAGAAGGGCCGTGACACCAAGGAAAAGATCAAGCGCAACTTCGGCATGCCCAAGCCGGAGGGCTACCGCAAGGCGCTGCGGCTGATGAAGCTGGCCGAACGCTTCCACCTGCCGGTGCTGACCTTCATCGATACCGCCGGCGCCTGGCCGGGTATCGATGCCGAGGAACGCGGGCAGTCCGAGGCGATCGCGCGCAACCTGCTGGAGATGTCGGAACTGAAGGTGCCGGTGATCTGTACCGTGATCGGCGAAGGCGGTTCCGGCGGCGCGCTCGCCATCGGCGTGGGCGATCGCACCCTGATGCTGGAATACAGCACCTACTCGGTGATCACCCCGGAAGGCTGCGCCTCGATCCTGTGGAAGTCCGCCGACAAGGCCAAGGACGCCGCCGAGCAGCTCGGCCTGACCGCCAAGCGCCTGCATTCGCTCGGCCTGGTGGACAAGGTGGTGCGCGAGCCCATTGGCGGGGCGCATCGCAACCCCCGCCAGATGGCAACCCGCCTGAAGGCGGTGCTGCTCAACGAACTGGACGCGCTGGAACAGATTCCAACCGAACAGCTGCTGCAGCGCCGTTACGAGCGCCTGCGCGGCTACGGGGCCTACGAGGCCGCCTGAGGGCAAGCGCGATGAGCTGGCAGAAATGGATGTCTGCCCTGCTGCTGGTGCCGGAGGTCGGCCGCGTATCACCGCGTATGCGGTTCTGCCTGCGGGGTGCGGGAGCACACGCTCCGTTCACTGCTGCGCTTTTCCTCCCTGCCTTACGCCAAGCCGCATGAACCCGATCATCCTCCTGTCGCTGATCCTCCAGGTCGCCTGCTGCGTGCATGTCGTGCGCACGGGACGGCCGCTGTACTGGGTCTTCATCCTGCTGCTGTTCTCGTACATCGCGGTGCTGGTGTACTTCATCGCCGAAGTGCTGCCGGATCTGCGCCACAACCCGTCGGCGCGCCGGGCCGCGCGCAGTGTGCGTTCGCGCATCGATCCCGAGCATGAGAAGCGCAAGGCGGATCGCAAGCTGGGGCTTTCCGATACGCCGGAAACCCGTCGCCAACTGGCGGAAGAATGCCTGCGCAGCGGGGATTTCGCCCGTGCCGAGGATCTGTTCGGCAATGCGCTCAAGGGGCTGTACCGCACCGATCCGGATCTGATGCTCGGCCTGGCGAAAGCGCAATACGGACAGGGCAAGGCGCATGAGACGCGCGCGACCCTGGATGCGCTCATCGCCGCCAATCCGAACTTCCGCTCCAGCGACGGGCATCTGCTGTATGCGCGTGCGGTGGAGGACCTGGGCGATGCGGCGACGGCCCTGCACGAATACGAAGCCGTCGTGCAAGGCTATCCCGGCGAGGAAGCGCGGGCGCGCTACGGCCTGCTGCTCAAGCGCCAGGGCGAACTGGTCCGCGCCCGCGCGGTGTTCCAGGAAATCCTGACCCGCTCCGACGCCCTGCCGAAGTACTACCAGCGCGATCAGCGCGAGTGGATCGCGCTGGCGCGCAGCGAACTGGCGAACCTGTCCTCGTCCTGATTCATGTGAAGAGCGTCGCGTCGGAATGCCAGGCGTTCGGGCCGAACCAACAAACGGAGTCATTTCCGTTCCGGGAAACCGGGTATTCAATGACCGCCGCTCCGCAACGGTTTGGATGCACCTATGTTCGAAGCCATCACCCAATTGCTGGGTCATTGCCTTGATCTGTTCGGTCAGGCGGGTAGCCGCCGGGCATGGCCGATCCTGGTCGGATTGCTGCTGTTGATTTCAATCTTGTGCGCGGTGGCATTCTGGACAAAATCCTGAGCCATGCCGGCCGCGTCACTTGCGGCAGCCAGCCTGGTGGCATGTCCGCACCCGCGCCTCGGCGTCATCCCTCCCGCGACGATCCGCCGCAGGCACAGGCGTGCCGACGGCGCTAGGATGCAATGGCCGGCACTGGCCGGCTCACGGGGGAAAACGTGATGGACCTGTTGCATCCGTGGTGGCTGGTGCCGCTCATCCTGTTCGTCCTGCCGATGGTGGTGGGCCTGTTCTACAACCGACTGCGCTGGCACCGGAACGGGGTCAACCAGAACTGGGTTCTGGGCCTGTTCGTCAGTGTCTGCTGGCTGGCCGCCATCATCGTCATCCTGAACAAGCTGCGCTGAGTCGCGGGCGTGCCCGCTAGACTGGTGGCATGTTCGCCCTGCCGCCCGCGCCCGCCGTCGTGCCTTCCCTGCTGATCGGCTTCAGCGGCGGTCTGGATTCGACTGTCCTGCTGCACCGGCTCCATGCGGAAGCGGCGTTCCAGGGTGTCCTTCGCGCCATCCACATCCATCACGGCCTGCAACCGGCAGCCGAAGACTGGGCCGCGCACTGCCAACGCATCTGCGATGACTGGGGCGTACCGTTGCAGATCGTGCATGTGCGGGTTCCCGTCGACACCGGCCAGGGCATGGAGGCGGCCGCCCGCCACGCGCGCTATGCGGCGTTCGCCGAGGCAATGTCGCCCGGCGAGGTACTGGTGACCGCGCATCACCTGCAGGACCAGGCGGAAACCTTCCTGCTGCGTGCCCTGCGCGCTTCGGGCGTGGATGGGCTGGCGGCGATGCGCGACTGGCGCGCCTTTGCCGGCGGATGGCATTGGCGTCCGCTGCTGGACACCTCGCGTGACGTGCTTGAAAGCCACGCCCGCCAGCATGGTCTGGCGTGGATCGACGATCCCAGCAACCTGCACACCGCGCACGACCGCAACTTCCTGCGCCAGCAGGTCATGCCGCTGCTGGAACAGCGCTGGCCGCACGCTGCGGCCGCATTCGCGCGCAGCGCCGTGCTGGCGCGGGAGAGTGCCGGGCTGCTCGATCATGAAGACGCGCAGGCACTGGCGATGAGCCGTACGCTGGATCCGGCGGCGTTGTCGGTGACCGCCCTGCTCGCGCTGTCGCCCGCGCGGCGGGCCCGCGTGCTGCGCCGCTGGCTGCGCGAACTGGATCTGCGTCCCCTCCCCGCCGAAGGCGCGCGCCACATCGAGCGGGATCTGCTGGCCGCGGCAGCGGACGACGAAGCCGAGTTCAGCTGGCAGGGCGTGGTCGTACGCCGCTGGCGCGATCTATTGCATGCCGAGCCGATGCGGCCGCCACTGCCGGCCGACTGGCAAGTCGAATGGGATACCCGCTCCCCGCTGCGTTTGCCGACCGGCGACCGGCTGGTCCTGGAAGGCGCGGCCTGGCCGACACCGCTGCGGGTCGGCGCGCGCCAGGGCGGCGAGCGCCTGCGCCAGCCGGGTCGCGCGCACAGCCAGGCGCTGAAGAAGCTGCTGCAGGCCGAAGGCATTCCCCCGTGGGAACGCCGCCTGCTGCCGCTGCTGCGGGACACCGACGGCGAACTGTTGGCGGCCGGCGACCTGCTGCTGGGGGCGCGCCTGGACGAATGGCTGCGCGGGCACGGGGCGTGCCTGCGCTGGGAACGGACAGCGCCCTGATCGCCGCGCGTTGACCTTCGCGCGACGGCTCCGCACACTTTCCCGCATGGTCAAGAAAAACACCCCCGACGCGTCCCCGGTGGCGAACTTCGAACAGTCGCTGGAAGAACTCGAACGCCTGGTCGACCGGATGGAACACGGCGACCTCAGCCTGGAGGACTCGCTGACCGCCTATGAGCGCGGCGTCGGCCTGTACCGCCAGTGCCAGGCCGCACTGGAGCAGGCGGAACTGCGGGTCCGCCTGCTCAGCGATCCCGCCAATCCGGACAGCGCCGAGCCGTTCGCGCCCCTGCCCGATGGCAACTGAGGCCCGCTTCGCGGCCTGGGCCGCGCGTACCGAAGCCACCCTCGAGCAGGCCCTCCCGTCCCCGGACCAGGCGCCCGGACGCCTCCACGCGGCCATGCGCCACGCCGTGCTCGGCGGCGGCAAGCGCATGCGTCCGCTGCTGGTCTATGCCGCCGGCGCCGTGTCCGGCGCGCCGGAAGCGCTGCTGGACGCGCCCGCCGCCGCGGTCGAACTCATCCACGCCTATTCACTGGTCCACGACGATCTGCCGGCGATGGACGACGACAACCTGCGCCGCGGCCGGCCGACGGTGCACGTCGCGTTCGACGAGGCCACCGCCATTCTCGCCGGCGACGCCTTGCAGACGCGCGCCTTCGAGGTGCTGGCGCAGGCGTCCGCCGACGCCGACATCCGGCTGGCGTGGGTGCAGGCCCTGGCCAGCGCTTCCGGCGTGGCCGGCATGTGCGGCGGACAGGCGCTGGACATCAACGCCACCGGGCGCCAGCAGGGCCTGGACGAACTGGCCCGCATGCATGCCTGGAAAACCGGCGCGCTCATCCGCGCGGCGGTCCGCCTTGGCGCCCTGGGTGGACGGGCGGCACCGGATGTCCTGGAACGCCTGGACGGATTCGCCTCCTCGCTGGGCCTGGCTTTCCAGATCCGCGACGACATCCTGGACGTGGAAGGCAGCTCCGAACAGCTCGGCAAGACCGCCGGCAAGGATGCGGCCCAGTCCAAGTCCACCTATCCGGCCCTGCTCGGCATGGACGGCGCCAAGGCGCGATTGAACGAACTCGACGCGTCGATGCGCGAAGCGCTGTCGCCATTCGGCGAGGCCGCCGATGCGCTGCGCGCGTTGGGCGAACTGGCGGTCCGCCGCGATCATTGAACGCGGCAATCCGCGCACAAAAAAGGCCCGGTTTTACCGGGCCTTTTTCATTGACTCGCGAACTTCGCTTACTTGATCAGACGCAGCGTCAGCGGATAGCGATAGGCTTCGCCGCTGTTGGCCTTGATCGCGGCGATGATGGTGAACACCAGCCAGGCGATGCCGACGATCACCATGAGCGGCAGCGTGATCAGCGCGCCGATGCCCAGGGTCACGATCGTCAGCAGGAACAGCGCCAGGAAGATGATGCCGACCGTGATGTTGAAGTTCAGCGCTTCCTTGCCCTGGTCATTGACGAAGGGCATGGTGTCCTTCTTGACCAGCCAGATGATCAGCGGACCGATGAAGCAGCCGAGGCTGCCGGCCCAACCCGAGGTGAGGATGCCGCCGACCAGCGCGGACAGGTGTGCGAACAGGGCCCACTGACGCTCTTCCGCACTCGGGCTTCCCGAAGTCGGCGGCGGCGGCGGTGCGGTGACGTTCTCGAACTCGCTCATGCGTGTATCCCCATTCCTTGTTGACGTTGATGGTATGGAACAACCCCGGCGGCCACTTTCGGGGCCCCGGGGGATCCTGTCAAGACACGTCAATCGGATCCGGCAACGGTCATGCGTCCGAGCAGGATGGAACCGCAGGCCACGTGCGAACGCGGGTCGACATCGCTTCCGACCGCCTCCAGGTCCGCGAACATCTGCTTGAGGTTGCCGGCGATGGTGATGCCATCGACCGGATGGGCCAGCTCGCCGTTCTCCACCCAGAACCCGGCCGCACCGCGCGAATAGTCGCCGGTGACCGGATTGACACCCTGTCCCATCAGCTCGGTGATGACCAGGCCGCGCCCCATGCCGCGCACCAGTTCCTCGAAACCACCGGCATTGGCCGAGACCTGCAGGTTATGCACGCCGCCGGCGTTGCCGGTGCTCTGCAATCCCAGCTTGCGCGCCGAATAGCTGCCCAGCAGATAGCGCTCCAGCACGCCGTCGCGCACCAGCGGCGCATCGCGGGTGGCGACGCCCTCGGCGTCGAAGGCGGCCGAGCGCCAGCCGTGGCGCAGGAACGGGCGCTCCTGGATCGAGAACCAGTCCGGGAAGATCCGCTGGCCGGCATGATCCAGCAGGAAGCTGGCCCGCCGGTACAGCGCCGAACCGGAGACCGCGCCCAGCAGATGACCCACCAGCGAACGCGCCACCTCGGCGGCGAACAGGACCGGGTACTGGCCGGTGGCGACGGTGCGCGGATCCAAGCGGGCGACGGTGCGCTCGGCGGCCTTGCGCCCGACCCGCTGTGCCGCTTCCAGCGCCGACGCTTCCAGCGCCGTCGTGTACCAGCCGTCACGCTGCATGCCGTCGCCCTGCCCGGCGATCAACGCGCAGCCCAGGGTGTGCTGGGTGCTGCGCTCGCGGCCGACGAAGCCGTGCGAGTTCGCATACACCGACAGGCTGGCCGAGCTGCCCACCGAGGCGCCGTCGGAATTGCCGATGCGCGGATCGGCCTCGCGCCCGGCGTTCTCGCAGGCCAGGGCCAGATCCAGCGCTTCGTCGGCCTGTACCGGCCACGGATGCCAGAGATCGAAATCGGGGAAGTCCACCGCCATCCGGTCCGCGTCGGCCAGTCCGGCGGCTTCGTCGTCCTCGGTATAGCGTGCGATGGCGCAGGCCTGCTCGACCGTGGCCTCCAGGCTTTCCTCGCGCAGGTCCGCGGTGCTGGCGCTGCCCTTGCGCCGGCCGAAGTAGACGGTCACGCCGATGCCGCGATCACGGGTCGATTCGACCGTTTCGACCTCGCCCAGGCGCACGTTGACGTTCAGCCCGCGCTCTTCGCTGCAGCTGACCTCGGCCTGGGTGGCGCCGCGCGCGCGGGCCGCGGCCAGCAGGCGTTGCGACAGGTCCGTGAGGGCGTCCAGCCGGGCCAGGCTGTCGTCGGCGGGAACGGTGATGGCGTTCAATGGCTTATCCTTATGCAATGCAGGAAGCCGGACCTCCCGGCCTCCCCCGTGAAAGATGTCCCGGCGCGCCGTGCAGGCACCGCCGCGTGACCGCAGAACGAGATCGACCATGCGCGGACGCGACCCCGAAACCGGCGAATTCTATAGCCCCAGCCGTAGCCAGCAGCGCGAGGAAGCGCTGGAGGTACGCAGCCTGGCCGAGCAACTGGTGGCGCTGCCGCCGGCGCGCCTGGCCAAGCTGCCGATTCCCGAGGACCTGATGCCGCACATCCTGGAAACCCAGCGCATCACCTCGCACATCGCGCACAAGCGCCAGTTGCAGTACCTGGCCAAGCAGATGCGCCGCGAGGACGACGAGGTGCTGGCGGCGATCCGCGACGCGATGGATGAAGGCGGCGACGCCGCGCGGCGCGAAGCGGCGCAGTTGCATCGCGCCGAACACTGGCGCGATCGCCTGCTGGCCGACGGCGACGGCGCGCTGGGCGAACTGCTGGAGGAATTCCCGCAGGCCGACCGCCAGCGCCTGCGCCAGCTGATCCGCAACGCCGGCGAGGAACGCGCGAAGAACAAGCCGCCGCATGCGTTCCGTGAGCTGTTCCGCGAGATCCGCCAACTGCTCGCCGAGGGCGACGACGCGCCCGGCGACACGGACAGCGACGAAGACTGAGCCACGCACCGGCGCCCGCGGGGCGCCGTCCGCCCGCGCGCGGTTCACGCGCGGGTGCCGCCCACCGTCAGGCCCTCGATCAGCAGCGAAGGCTGGCCGACGCCCACCGGCACACTCTGCCCGTCCTTGCCGCACACGCCCACGCCGGCATCCAGCGCGAGATCATGGCCGACCATGCTGACCTTCTGCATGGTTTCCGGGCCGTTGCCGATCAGGGTCGCGCCCTTGACCGGCGCGGTGACCTTGCCGTCCTCGATCAGGTAAGCCTCGGTCGCCGAGAACACGTACTTGCCGCTGGTGATGTCGACCTGTCCGCCGCCAAAATTCACGGCGTACAGGCCCTTCTTCACCGAGCGGATCATCTCTTCCGGATCGTGCTGCCCGGCGAGCATGTAGGTATTGGTCATGCGCGGCATCGGCAGGTGCGCGAAGGATTCGCGGCGGCCGTTGCCGGTGGGCGCCATGCCCATCAGGCGCGCATTGAGCGTGTCCTGCATGTAGCCGACCAGCACGCCGTCCTCGATCAAGGTGGTGCAGTTCGTCGGCGTACCTTCGTCGTCGATGTTGAGCGAACCGCGCCGGCCCGGCAGGGTGCCGTCGTCGACGATGGTCACGCCCGGCGAGGCGACCCGCTGGCCCATGCGGCCCGCGTACACGCTGGTGCCCTTGCGGTTGAAGTCGCCTTCCAGGCCGTGTCCGACCGCCTCGTGCAACAGCACGCCGGGCCAGCCGGACGCCAGCACCACCGGCATGACGCCGGCCGGCGCATCGATGGCGTCCAGGTTCACCAGCGCCTGCCGCAGCGCTTCGCGCGCCAGTTCCTCGGGACGGCCGTCGCCCAGCAATTCAGTGTAGGAATAGCGGCCGCCCATGCCGGCGTAGCCGGATTCGCGGCGACCATTTTGTTCGACCAGCACCTGCACGTTGAGGCGCACCAGCGGACGCACGTCGGCGGCCAGCACGCCGTCACTGCGGGCCACCAGCACCGTATCCAGGCCGCCGGACAGGCTCACGGTCACCTGCTGCACGCGCGGATCCGCCGCGCGCAGGAAACGATCCACCGCGCGCAGCGCTTCAACCTTGGCGGCGTTGTCCATCGCGTCGATGGGATCGTCGGCGCCATACAGGGCGCGTCCACTGCCCCTCACCAGCGCGCGCGGCGCATGCGCGGCACCATCACGGGCGATCGCGCGGGCGGAACGCGCGGCGTCCAGCAGCGCGACCGAGTTGATGTCGTCGGAATAGGCGAAGCCGGTCTTCTCGCCCGAGATCGCCCGCACGCCGACCCCCTGCTCGATCGAGTGCGCACCGTCCTTGACGATACCGTCCTCCACCGTCCAGCTCTCGCGACGGGCGTGCTGGAAATACAGATCGCCGAAATCGATGCCCGGCCCCAGCAGGGCGCCGAAGGTACGGTCCAGGCCGTGCTGGTCGAGGCCGGCAGGCAGCAATAGGCGGGTTTCGGCAAGCGTCAGGGAAGCAGTCATGGCAGCAAGGTGGGGGTTGAGGCGGGCCAGCGCAAGGCGATGCGGGCGCCGCGGTTCAGGGCACGCCTGCGCGCGCCGACGAGGCGGGTCCCTGTTCGCGCGATTGTTCGCGCGAAACGGCTTCCACCTTGGGTTCCTTCCACGGACCGGTCACCCGATAGGTCTTGGCGCCCATTTCGCCCAGCGGGCGCTTGAGCACCGCGTTGGCGACCGCGCCGACCGCCGCGCCCAGCGGCCCGGCCGCGACCGCGCCGACCGCGGTCAGCACGTTGGCCGACTTGGGCAGCACGTCCACCACCTGATCGAACTGTTCGGCGCGCAGATCGGTCGTGCCGCTGATCCGGATCTCGGCGGCGGGACCGTCGATCACCAGCGCATCGGTGCGGGCCAGGCCGTTGCCCAGGGCCACGTCGCCTTCGATGCGGTTGAAGGCGAATCCCTTGGAGAAGAAATCGCTGAAATCCAGCATCAGGCGGCGGCGCAGTTCGGCCACGCTCAACAGGCCGAGCACGCGGCCCGCGCCCGGTTCCAGTTCCAGCAGGTGGCCATCGCGCGCATCCACGCTGACCTTGCCCTCCAGTTCGCTCAGGCGGAACGCACCGGGACCGCCGCGCCAGCCCGCGGTGGCCTGCAAGTCACCGTGACCACCGCGGATGCGGTCGCCGTAGCCGGCGTCGGCCAGCAGCGCGCCGAAATCCCGGCTCGCCACCTTGGCCTGCAATTGGGTCCGCGCATGCGCGCCCTTCCCCAGCCAGGTGCCGGCCACGTCGATGTCGTGTTGCGGGGAGCGCAGTTGCAGCTGTTCGATCTGCATGCCAGCGGGCAACTGGCGCGTACGCAGGCGGGCGTTGCCCAGTTTCGCGCCGCCGACGCGCAATTCATCCACGTCCAGCGACAGCGGCGGAATCGCCGACGGATCCAGGCTGTCGTCGGCGGGCGGTGTCGTCGGCGCGCCGGGCATGCCGATCGGCGCACCCGCAAAGGTCCTGGCCTGGCGCGTGGCCGCCGCGGTCGCGGCGCCGGCGGGCGACGCGTTCTGCCAGTACAGGCGTGACAACCTTCCGACGATGGCGCCGCCGCGCGTCTCGGGCACCAGCAGGCCGCCGGAGAGCGCGGGACCTTCCAGGGTCACCGCCAGCGCGTTCGGGGCCGGCGCCAGTTGCAGGCGGGTATCGGGGAACACCGATCCGATCATCAGCAGGCGCGCGGCGGTGACATCGACATGGCGCAACTTCAGGCCGTCATCGCCGCCTGCGCCCTCGCCGCCCTTGAACAGCGCGATCCAGTCCATCGCGTCCAGTTGCCGCGTGCGGCCGCTGACGATCAGGCCGGACGCGGGAGGCGCCTCGGCGACGCTGTCGCTGCCCAGCACCACCCGCACGCCGGTCTGCTGGCCACTGCTGCGCGCGCGCAGCGCCAGGCGCTGGCCGAACGCAACTTCAATCTGTCCGCTGCCCAGCGGCATCGAGGTGCGCACCACCGTCGGCAGTGCGGCGAAGGCCGGCTTCTCCAGTGGCGCCGGCAGGCTCAACGCCGTGCCGACCAGCTGCGAGCGCAATTGCAACTGGCTGGGCGCATCGCTGGCCACGCCCTTGGGAATGGTGACCGCGACGTTCCAGTCCGAACGCCCGTCGATGTAAGGCTTCAGCCAGACCATTTCCGGTGCGCGATCCAGCAGCTCCTTCGCATCCAGGCGCGCGGCGAGTTCGGCCTCGAACGCCTGCTGCGGATCCCGCGCGCCACTGCCCGCACGCAGCGACAGCACGCCGGGCTGGCCCTGCAACATCACCTTCATCGGTTCGGAAGCGAAGCCGCCATTGTCGTAACGCGCCTTGCCGGTGACATCGGTGAAGGCGAGCTTCCAGCGCTTTTCGGCCAGCTTCGCCGCGGTCAGTTCCACCTCGCCTTCCATCCGCTGGCGGGTGGGCGAATCCTTCTTCAACGGTTGCAGCAGATGGAAGCTGGCGCGGGTGGCGCCGGAGGCTTCCAGGTTGGCGAATGTGTCGGCATGGGTTTTCTGCAACGGACTCTGCCGCAGCATCGCCAGCAGTTTCCCCGCGTCGGTGCGCGTGTCGGCATCGACACGCAGGTTGGATTCGCGGAAATCCGCGATGCCGGCGCTGAAATGCTCGACCGCCACGCCGGCCAGGTTGCCGCGACCTTCCAGCGAGAATCCGTTGCCGATGAAGGCGACGTCCGCGTCCACCTGTTCCAGCGCCGGCCAGTCGCGCTGGAACTTGAACTGCCCGCCGTCGATGTGCGCGACCGCCTCGAAGCGGCCGTTGTTGCGGACGAACGGCCAATCGTCGAGATCGCCGGAAACGATGGCGCGGCCGTTGTTCACCTGGCCGCCGACCAGCGCGGCGTTGAGCCAGTCCACCGACGCCTTCGGCATCTGGTGGTGAACCCAGAAGCCCTGCGCGGCCGGCACCGGCGCCGGATCGAGATCGGCGGCCAGATCGATCCATGGTCGGGTGCCATCGTTCTGGAACCACAGTCCGCCGCGCACCCGCGCGCCGTAATCCTTGCCGCGCACGCGCAAGGCAGGCGTGCCGACGCGCCAGCCGGCGCCTTCGCGCCAACCGACGATCTCGCCATCCAGGGTGACGTCGTGGACCACGCCGAAACCGCTGGGCCAATTGAATTGCAGGCGTGAAGCCGGCTTCAGGCGCAGGCGCATGCCTTCGGCATCGCCCTCGAAATCGCCGGCCAGCCCGCTCATCCCCGGCGCGCGGCCGACCGGCGCGAAACCGACTTCCAGCAGTTCGCCGCTGGCGCGCAGGCCGCCCTCGCGGTTGCCGGCGACTTCCACCCGCGCCAGCCGCGCGGTCGGACGCGCCTGGCCCAGCCAGCGGCGCGTGTCGTCGCCAACCCGATCGCTCAATCCCAGCACCGCGAACAGCGGCGCCGCGTCGAGTTGCCGCGCGACCAGCGCGGTCTCGCGACCGCCGGCCAGCAGCAGGCCGTCCAGCGTCTGCGTGGTTCCGCCGCTGCCCACCCGCAGCAGCGGCGCATCCAGCCGCCAGCCGCCCTGAACCAGGCGCCAGCGCAGCCGTCCGTCCAGTTGTTCGAACGCCGCGCGTGGCAGCGTGCCGCCGCCCACCAGCGGCGCGCCGCGCAGGCCCAGCTTCTGCACATGCGCCTCGGCGGTGACCATCACCACGCGATGCCGGTACAGGGACATCCAGCCTTGCAGCCGCCCGTTGCCGGAATCGGCCACCACGCCCGCATAGCGCAACAACGGCGACCACACGCCGATATCGGCGGCGGTCACTTCGGCGTAGGCCTGGCCATCGCCCTTGCGGCGATTGAAATCGACAGTGACGTTGAGCGGCGCGCTGTCGGCGCGGATATGCGCACGCGCACCGACCCGCACCCGATCCCCGTTCACCCGCAGGCGCATGTCGATGTCGGGCACCTGCAATTGCCAACCGATGGACGGCGCGTCGATGTCCAGGCGGCCGTCGATGATCTGCAGTTCGCCCAGCCCTTCCAGGCTGGCCAGCGGATCCCCGCCCGGCTGCTGCTGCCCGGGCAGGCCGCGCACCGACCAGGTGCCGTCGCCGGCGCGCTGCAGGGTCAGCGACAGGCCGCGCAGGCGCAGTTCGGTGAACGAATGGCCCGGCAACAGCCCGCCATACATCGACACCAGCACTTCGGCCTGGCCAATGCGAACGCCGCCATCGCCTTCGCCGATCCTCAATCCGTCCAGTTGCAGCAGCGGCCCGCGCCGGGTCCACTGGGTCTGCACCCGATCGAACGCCACCGGCCGCCCGGCACGCTCGCTCAACCACGCCGCGACACGCTCGGGATGACGCTCGGCCAACGGCAGCACCTGGCTGGCGATGCCCAGCACCACCGCCATGCACACCAGCACGATCGCGATGCCATAGACGGCACCACGTCGGGCCAGGCGCAAGCGGCGGCGCATCGGGGTGGGCATCAGGCTTTTGTCGGGAATGGGGAATGGAGAATGGGGAATCGGCAAAGCGAACTCCGCGCGACCGTTGTCTTCCGCGCATGGAAACCGTTGCCGTTCAAGCGCCGTGCGCTCTCACGATTCCCGATTCCCCATTCCCGATTCCCGTCAAAGCAGCACAACATCGAACTGCTCCTGCAGGTATTGCTCGTCGGCCTGGAAGCGGATCGACTTGCCGAGGAATTCCTCCAGTTCCGCCACGGATTGCGATTCCTCGTCGGTGATGCGTGCCACCACCTTGGGCGAGGCGATCACCAGCAGGCGGGCGGCCTCGAACTGGCGCACGGCGCGGGTGATCTCGCGGAAGATTTCGTAGGTGACGGTTTCGGCGGTCTTGATGCTGCCGCGGCCGCCGCATTCCGGGCACGGCTCGGACAGCTGCCGTTCCAGGCTTTCGACCGTGCGCTTGCGGGTCATTTCGACCAGGCCCAGCGGCGAGAACTCGTACACCGTGGTCTTGGCGTGATCGCGCGAGAGCGCCTTCTCCAGCGTGCGCAGCACCTGGCGGCGATGCTCGGGATCATCCATGTCGATGAAGTCGATGATGATGATGCCGCCCAGGTTGCGCAGGCGCAGTTGCCGCGCCACCGCCTGCGCCGCTTCCAGGTTGGTGCGGTAGACGGTTTCCTCCAGGTTGCGCTGGCCGAGGAAGGAACCGGTGTTCACGTCGATGGTCGTCATCGCCTCGGTCTGGTCGATGACCAGGTAGCCGCCGGACTTCAGCGGCACTTCCTTGTCCAATGCGCGGCCGATTTCGTCCTCGACGCCATACAGGTCGAAGATGGGGCGTTCGCCGTTGTAGTGTTCGATGCGCTCGGCCAGCACCGGCATGTACTTGGCGGCGAACGCCTGCAGCCGCTCGCTGGTCTCGCGCGAATCCACCCGCACCTTCTCGACGTCGCGCCGCATCAGGTCGCGCACCGCGCGCAGCGGCAGGGTCAGATCCTCGTAGATGCAGGTGCCCACCGCGGCATCGCGGCTGCGCTGCTCCACCAGCGCCCAGACCCGCGCCAGATAGGAGATGTCCTCGGCCAGCGCCTCGGCCGGCTGGCCCTCGGCATTGGTGCGGATGATGTAGCCATGGCCGCCGTGCGCGGCGGCCAGATCGGTCACCAGCGATTTCAGGCGCTGGCGCTCGGCCTCGTCCTCGATGCGCGCCGACACGCCGACCACCTTCGATTGCGGCAGCAGCACGAGGTAGCGCGAGGGAATGCTGATCTGGGTGGTCAGGCGCGCGCCCTTGCTGCCGATGGGATCCTTGACCACCTGCACCACCACGTCCTGGCCGTCGCGCAGCAGGTCCATGATCGGTACCGACGGCGGCGGCGGCAGCGGCGTTTCGACCGCCTCGCCGTTGGCGACCGGCGCCGGCCGCACGATGTCGTTGGCGTGCAGGAAGGCCGCGCGATCCAGGCCGACCTCGACGAATGCCGCCTGCATGCCCGGCATCACCCGCTGCACCTTGCCCTTGTACAGGTTGCCGACCACGCCGCGGCGCCAGCCACGCTCGATGTGCAGTTCCTGCAGCATGCCGTTCTCGATGACGGCCACGCGGGTTTCGCGGGGGGTGACATTGACCAGGATTTCTTCGCTCATGTCACCGTCCGTTGGAAGGAAAAGAAGGGGAGCGACGGCGGGCGGCCAGCGCCGCGCCTGCCGTCATGCCAGCACTCCGAACGCGCGCAGCAGGCGGGCGGTCTCGTGCAAGGGCAGCCCCATCACGCCCGAGAAGCTGCCCGAGAGGCGGGTCACGTACTGTTCGGCGCGGCCCTGGATGCCGTAGGCCCCGGCCTTGCCCATCGCCTCGCCGCTGCCGACATAGGCGGCGATGTCCGCGTCCAAAAGCTCGGCGAAGCTCACCTCGGAAACGGACACCGCCTGCTCCTCGCGGCCGGCATCGACCACCGAGACCGCCGAGATCACCTGGTGGGTCCGGCCCGACAGCCTGCGCAGCATGGCGGCCGCATCGGCGGCATCGGCCGGCTTGCCGAACACCTCGTCGTCCAGGATTACTTCGGTGTCCGCGCCCAGCACCACCGCGCCCGGCACCGTCATCACCTTCAGCAGTCCGGCCCCGGCCTTTTCACGCGCCACCCGGCGCACGTAATCTTCGGCCGACTCGCCCGGCTGGCGGTGTTCGGGGATGTCCAGATCGATGCGCCCGAAGGTCAGCCCCAGGCGGGTCAGGAGTTCGGCGCGACGGGGGGATTGGGAGGCCAGATGCAGCATCGGGAAAGAATAACCTGAGGCGACTGACTGAACGCCGGTTGAGCAGTCCGGCCACCCGCGAAACCCGATTCGGCTCACAACGCGTTCATCGTGTACTGAACACGCTTCGTTCCCACTGGCCCCCGGCCACCGACGCATACAAGGAGAAACCATGCGCCACCATCCGCTCCGCCCCCTGCTGCTCGCCCTGTCCCTGGCCCTAGGAACCGTCACGATGACCGCCCAAGCGCAGACCGCTCCCGCCTACGCCGTGCCGGCCGACGGCACCCTCTTGAACGTCTCGGCGCAGGCCGAAGCCTCGCGCGTGCCCGACGTGGCGACCCTGTCCGCCGGCGTGGTCATCCAGGCCACCGACGGCAACGCCGCCATGCGCCAGAACGCCGAGCAGATGGCCAAGGTGGTTGCCGCCATCAAGGCCGCCGGCATCCCCGAGAAGGACGTGCAGACCAGCGGTATCAGCCTCAACCCGCAGTACCGCTACGCCGAGAACGAGCCGCCGAAGATCACCGGCTACCAGGCCAGCAACACGGTCAGCCTGAAGGTCCGCGACATCGCCAAGCTGGGCAAGGTGCTGGACGCGCTGGCCGCGGTCGGCGCCAACCAGATCAACGGTCCCAGCTTCGAAATCGACCAGCCCGAGCCGGTCTACGACGAAGCCCGCCTGGCCGCGCTGAAGAAGGCCCAGGCCCGCGCCGAAACCTACGCCAAGGCGCTGGGCCTGCGGGTCCGCCGCATCGTCAGCATCTCCGAAGGCGGCGGCGGCTTCCGCCCGGTGCCGATGATGGCGATGGCGACGGACGCCAAGGCCGGCCGGATGGAGTCCACTCCCGTCTCTCCCGGCGAAACCACCCTGTCGGTGAACCTGGACGTGGTGTTCGAACTGGGCCGCTGAGTCCAGCCATCCGCCACCTCCGCAACGACGGCGCCCGCGGGCGCCGTCGTCGTTTCCGGCGCCCCGCTCCCGTTGGCTCCGGGCCGGGGGCCTACGACCTTGGTCGCCCTCCCTCTTGCGGGCACCACACGGCGGAGTACAGTCTGGAGGTGCGGCGCGGGGGGACGTTGCAACCCCACTTTCCGCGGCCGAGCGTTGTTCCTGTCACAGCCCTTCAGGAGGTGGACCATGGTTCGCGCACTACCCTTCCGCACCCCGACCCGTCTGGACATCGGCCGCATCCTGGCCATCGCCGCGGCGATCGCCCTGCACGTGTTCGCCCTCCTCCTGCTGTTGATGCCGATGGCGGCGCCGCAACTGACGGCCACCGTGGCTCCGAAGCCCGTCATCCGCTGGATCGAACGGGAGAAACCGATAGAGCCGATTCCGGTCGAGATCACCAAGAAGCAGCCGGTGACCGAAGCCAAGCCGCAGCCGTCTCCCCGGGTGCAACCGAAGGACATCGCACCGATCACCGATACACCGGTCATTGTCGATGGCGGCACCGAACCGGCGGTCGTCACGCAGATCAGCGACAGCCTGGTGGATGCAGTGGGGCCGATGGTCCCCAGCGGTCCGATCGCTGCCAGCCATCTGGAATACATCAGCGCGCCCGCCCCTCGCTATCCGCCGGAACTGATCCGCACCGGCGTTACCGGTACCGTGATGCTGCGCGTACTGGTGGACGTGGATGGGACGCCGCTCGACGTCACCATCGAGAGCAGCAGCGGCAACCGCAAGCTGGATCGCGAAGCCAGCCAGCACGTATTGAAGAAATGGCGCTTCAAACCGGCGCTGCAGAACGGCGTCGCGGTGCAGGCATACGGCATCGTGCCGATCGCCTTCACCTTGCAGTAGCCACCTTAGCCCCTGCAATAGAAAGAGGCCCGCTTCGGCGGGCCTCTTTTTTTACCTCGTAAAGGAAAGCCAGGAGCGACGCACCGCGCGGGCGAATACGATTTTCAATTTCAGATCCAAGACCGCGGCTCCCAACACACACTCACCCAATGTTAGTTGACGATGGATATAGAACGAAATAGAACCAATAAGAGCGCCACGAAATCTGATGCCGCCTTATGGCCATGGGGATTCACCTGTGAAAGAAAACACCGTCTTCAAGCGATTCCTGCTTGTCGCACTTGCCCTTCCCATGATCGCATGCAATCGCGAACCTGTTGAAGCCAAGGACCGTCATACGGTGCATCGCGAAAACGAACCCTCTTCAAACGGGTCTGTGAACTCCCTGCCAATCCAAGTCGAACCCGCGACCTCCATGTCCTCTGGCTTGGACAATGCTCAATCGCAAGCGACTCCCGTGACCAAAACACCTTTTCCGGACATTCCTCGAAGCCGGGATAACCTTGATCTTGAAAGCGATCCGTTTGGCGCGACAAGCGAGGCCGAGAAAAAGTGGTTGGACGCGCATGGATTTCCCAACGCACGACAGTGGGAAACTTACACCATTGCTTCCGACTATTTACTGGAGCAGGCGGCAAACTCCGGCGACCGCGTCGCCAGAACGATGCTTGACGCACGCCGCCTTCCCGATGATCCAGAGGCAAAGACAAGACTTTTCTCGGCCGGTGCGGAAGGAGACATCTTTGCTCTCAACAGCCTTGCCGCCTACATGGCGGGAAGCAAGGACGGAAATCTTCAAGTCGGCTATTCCATTTCACGCGTCGCGGAGATGCGCGGCGATGCCCGCGTTGCCATGGCACGAGATGTCATGATGCCAAGGCGGCTGACCGATCTGGAAAAAATGCAGGCGGAAGCTGACGCCATAAGAATGAACAACCAGCTGGATCGCATCTATCAAGACAAATACGGTTCACCTCCCCCGCACCCCATTCGCCGGCCAGTAATAGAACTTGAGAACTGAAGGAAATGGAATGAAAAGAAAAACCTTCCTTGGCCTCGTCCTCACACTGGTCACCGGCGTTGCGCTGGCGTGTTCTGTCAATGCGATGCCACCGTTTGGAGTCATCAAAGTCAGCGCCCTCTCGATCATTCAATAAATCAAGTCTGGCGACGTCAAGGGTGCTCCATACAGGGCATTCCTGGCTTCATTGGACAAAAGGGCTCAAGCGCTATTGGGCACGAGTGTCTGGCGGGACAATGGCTGGAAAGGCTACGTGACCTATTCAACGCCGGCCGGCGGTATCAATCAGGTCTACTTCGAAAAAGATTGTGTACAGAGAGCAGTAGACAGAGTGACAGAACAGCCGAGCCCTTCCAACAGCGGAGGTAATAGCGCAAGAGGCGGTGGTGGCTCTAGCAGCGGTGGAGCCTTCGTTGTGATTGGGGGCGGCTGTTACGGAAACTGTGGCGGTGGCACCGACTGCGAGAGTTGGCAATCTTCAACAAATATGAGTGGCACGCACGCCGCGTCCGCTTGACCGTGGCCATCTCGTGAGCACGTCCGGCGGGCTGGACCCTCAGGCGCGATGATACGGATGATTCGCCAGCATCGCCGCGGCGCGGTAGATCTGCTCGGCCACCACCAGCCGCACCAGCATGTGCGGCAGGGTCAGCGGGCTCAGTGACCACTTCTCGTGCGCGGCGGCCAGCACGTCGGCGGCGTGGCCTTCCGGGCCGCCGATCAGGAACGCCAGATCCCGTCCCTGCCCGCGCCAGTGCTCCAGACGCTGGGCGAGTTGCTCGGACGAGTACGGCTTGCCGGTGACTTCCAGCGCGACGATGTGGGCGTTCTTCGGTATCGCCGCCAGCACCCGCTTGCCCTCGTCCTCTATGGCGCGCTGCGGATCCCGGCCCTTGCCGCGCAGGCCCGGCTCGATTTCCACCAGTTCGAACGGCAGCCAGTGCGACAGGCGCTTCTGGTATTCGGCGAAGCCCTGCGCCACCCAGGCCGGGGCGCGTTCGCCGGTGGCGATCAACCTGCTCTTCATGCCGCAATGATACCGGCGCCTCGCTTTCGTCGGGTCACATGCAAGCGTCATGCCTTTGTCATCCAGCGGTTACACGCGATGCCTAGCGTCACCAGCTCCCCGCCAGCTGGAGTCGCATGATGACCGTCTTCGATCCTGCCCGCCGCAACGTCCTGAAAGGCAGCGCCGCCGCCATGGCCATGGGTGCCATGGGCAGCCTGGGTGCGCTGTACTCGCGCCAGGCCCTCGCCGCCACCGAATCGGTGCGGCTGTCCCCCGTTCCCAGTCGCTACGGACCGATCGCGCCCGTCGCCGACCGCACCACCGGCTTGCCACTGCTGCAATTGCCGCGTGGCTTCAGCTATCGCTCGTTCGGCTGGACCGGCGATCGCATGGATGACGGCCAGCCCTGCCCGGATCGCCATGACGGCATGGCCGTGGTCGCCACGCGGATCGCGCGGCCAGGCCGCGGGCACGGTTACGGACGCGGCCATGGCCATGGACAGGGCGGGCTGGAGTACGTGCTGATCCGCAACCACGAGCGCGGCGCGGCGGCGCCCATCCAGGCGCCCGGCATGTATGACACCGGCCTGGTCGATGGCAGCCAGGTCGCCGGCGGCGGCACCACCACCCTCACCTACCGCGTCGGCAGCGGCTGGAACGCGCTGGAACCCAGCCTCGGCGGCACCCTGGTGAACTGCGCCGGCGGCCTCACCCCGTGGGGCACCTGGCTGAGCTGCGAGGAAATCAAGACCAACGCCACCTCCAGCACCGGCCGCAAGCACGGCTATGTGTTCGAGGTGGATCCGGACAACGAGCGCACCACCGGCCGCCCGCTGATCGGCCTGGGCCGTTTCAGCCACGAGGCCGTCGCGGTGGATCCGCGCACGGGCATCGTCTATCTGACCGAGGACGACCGCAACAAGTCCGGACTGTACCGCTACGTCCCCAATGATCGCCGCGGCCGCAACGGCTCGCTGGAAAACGGCGGCCGCCTGCAGGCGGCGCGCGTGCGCGGCAAGCGCAACGCCGACCTCACCGTGGCCAACATCGGCGACCAGTACCAGCTGGAATGGGTCGACGTGCCGGATCCGGATCTGGACAGCATCGCCGCGCCCGCCGGCTTCCCCGACATCTCCGCCGGCGAAACCCTCAGCGGTCCGTTCGCCCAGGCCTGGAGCGAAGGCGCGCTGCGCATGAGCCGCGGCGAAGGCATCTGGTACAGCTACGGCAAGATGTTCATCGTCGACACCAGCACCGGCGTCGACGAGCGTGGCCGCAAGGGGCGCGGCAACGGCTCGGTGTGGGTGCTGGATCTGTTCACCCAGCAGATCAAGGCGCTGTTCGTCAGCGGCCACCAGTTGGCCGCGCACAATCCCGACAACATCACCGTCAGCGCGCGCGGCGGCGTGGTGCTGTGCGAGGACGGCGGCGAGAGCCCGGACGAATACGGCCCCGGCGCGCGCCTGATCGGCCTGACCCGCGCCGGCGAATCGTTCTACCTGTGCAAGAACAACATACAGGTGACCTCGACCGAGATCGCCAACGCCGGCAAGACGATCGAGGAAGGCGACTACCGCGACAGCGAGTTCTGCGGCGCCTGCTGGGATCCGCTGTCGCGCACCCTGTTCGTCAACATCCAGACCCCGGGCATCACCTTCGCGATCACCGGGCCGTGGGAGCGCGGACCGCTGTAAGCATCGCACTCGCCGGAAACGACAACGGCGCCTTTCGGCGCCGTTGTTTCATCGCGGAACGGGAAGCCGCTTACAGGCGATCTTCGGCGCCGGTCTCGACTTCGTCGTGTTCCGGCGGCTGGTCGCCCACCGTCCACAACCGCTCCAGCGCGTAGAACTCGCGCACGCGCGGCAGCATGACGTGGACGATCACGTCGCCCAGGTCCACCAGCACCCACTCGGCCTCGCGCTCGCCTTCCACGCCCAGCGGCATGACGTCGAGCTTCTTGGCGAACTTGACCACTTCGTCGGCGATCGACTTGACGTGGCGGGTGGAGGTGCCGGACGCGATGACCAGGAAATCGGCGACGCTGGACTTGCCGCGCACATCGATTTCAACGACATCCTTGGCTTTCAGTTCTTCCACCGCCGCGTGCACGTTGGCGAGCAGGACCGGCACGGCCGGCGGGGGGCTGGGAAGACGGGTCTTGATGACTTGCGCTTGGCTGGACAAAGGTCTGGTGACTCCGGGAACTCGGCACCGATTATACCGGACCGTCCACCGCCGCCGACGTGAAGTACAGCCGTTCGTCCGCGATATAGGCGGCCACGGCGGGCGGGACCAGTGTCCGCCAGGGGCGGCCCTCGGCGATCCGCTGGCGCACGTCGCTGGCCGATTCCGGTTGCAGCGGTTGATGCAGCCGGTGGATCCGGCCGGCCGGGGAAGTCCGCAGGTCGGCGGCGTCGGTGGTCCAGCGGCCGACGGTCGCGGCGGCGAGCCCGGCAGGCAGTTCGCCGTCCAGCGGGCTGCCCGGGCGCTCGGCCACCACGAAATGCGCCAGTTCGAACAGTTCCCGCCACTCGTGCCAGGTGGGCAGTCCGACCAGGCTGTCGGCTCCCACCAGCCAGGCGATCGGCGTGCGCGCGCCGAGCTCGCCACGCAGCTCGCGCAGGGTGTCGACAGTGTAGGAGCGCCGCTCGGGCTGGCGCAGCGCGCGGCGCAGTTCGCGGCGATCGACATGCAGGCCGGCCTCGCCGTCGATGGCCAGTTCCAGCATCCGTGCACGCTGCGCGGCGTTGGCGCCGGGCGGTGCGCGATGCGGCGGATCCGCCGCGGGCGTCAGCGCGATCAGGGTGTCGAGTTCGTCGCGGGCCGCGCGGGCGATGGCCAGATGCCCGTTGTGCACGGGATCGAAGGTGCCGCCGTAGAAGAGATGGAGCATGCGATGTCGGGGCTGCCCGCCGGAGATCGGAACCAGTGTGCGGGGATTGCCGCCGCCGGGAAAGCCCCCGTCTCAGGCCACCAGCAGGCGCACCGCGCGCGCCTCGGCCACGGCCAGCAGCAGGCGTTCCATCGCCACCCAGGCGTCGCCGGGCGCGCGGCCCTTGGCGATGCGGTCGATGCGCGAAGCCTCGGCGACGAAACGCTCCCAGCGCTGCGGCGCGGCGTGCCGCTGCAGGGCCCGCTTGAACGGCGCCTGCTTGGACTCCCAGATGCCCTGGGATTTCATTTCCGCGGCCAGGTTGCCGCCGGCCGCCTGCACCCGCGCCAGATGGGCGGTACGCAGCAGTTCCTTGACCACCATCGGCATCAGGCCGGCAACCACGTCGCCCTCGGCGCGCAGGCCGGCCAGCATCCGCGACACCTGCGGCCCCTGCCCGGCCAGCATGGCGTCGGTCAGGCGGAACACGTCGTAGCGTGCGGCGTCGGCCACCAGCGACTGCATGGTTTCCGCCGACAGGCTTCCGCCCTGCGCCAGCAGCGCGAGCTTGTCGATTTCCTGCGCCGCCGCCAGCAGGTTGCCTTCCACCCGCTCGGCCAGCGCCTGCACCGCGTCGCGATCGGCGCGCAGTCCGCGCGCGCGCAAGCGGCTTTCGATCCAGCCCGGCAGTTCGTGCGGCTTGATCGCCCAGGCGACCGCGATGACGCCAATCTGTGCGATGGCGTCGGCCCATTTGCCGTGGTGGGCCTTGGACCATTCGCCGGCGGTAATCAGCAGAACCACGTCGGGCGGCGGATTCGCGCAGAAGCGGCTGATGACCTCGGCGCCGTCCTTGCCCGGCTTTCCGCTCGGCAGGCGCACTTCGACCAGGCGCCGCGCACTGAACAGGCTCGGCGCATTGAAGCTGGCGTCGAGTTCGTTCCAGTCGAAATCGCGTCCGTCGGCGTCGAACACCTCGCGCTCGCCGATGCCCTGCGCACGTGCCTGCGCGCGCACCGCGTCGGCGGCTTCCAGCACCCGCAGCATTTCCGGCCCGGCGATCAGGTACGCCGGGAGCAGCGGCTCGTCGGCGCGCGCGGCGATCTGTTCGGGCTTAAGTTCCATCGGCCGGCTTGACCATCTGGCCGGCGCGCACCACGCCATCGACCCGGCGCAGGATCGAGGCGGACATCTCGCGGCGCAGTTCGTCGGCCAGGATCTCGCGCTCGGTGGTGGTGCCGGTGGCGTTCTCGGGCGGCGACACGTAGTCACGCGAGAGTTCGACCACCTGCTGCGGCACCAGATCGGTGCCGTCGGCCTTGCGGAACACGAACACCACGGCGTAGCGCAGGCTGAATTCCTGGGCACGGCCCAGCGCGTCCACCGCGATCGGCAGATCGCCCCAGCGCTCGGAGACGATGACCAGTTCCGCCTTTTTGGGCAGCGTCTCGCCGCTGGCCGCGGCGGTCTTCTCCGTCTCCAGGTCCGCCGTCGTCGGCGTGCGCGCGTCGGCGCCCGCCACCTGCAGGCCGCGCACCAGCTTGAAAGCCAGGTCGCTGTAGGTCGAGGAGGAGCGGACCAGCACCGGCCCCAGATCGGAGGGAAGCGCGATGCGGCTGCGCAGGTGGAAACCGCAGCCGGCCAGCAACAGGGCCAGGGCGGCGGCGGCAAGGAATCGGGTTCGGATCATGGGCGAAGTCTGGACGAGGCCGCGGGAGGCGGCAATAGCCTAGCCGGCCCGCAGGTGAATATCGGGTTTTCGGGATTCGGGATGATCGGCCATACGGCCGTTGGAAGCCGGGATTCGGGATTCGCCGGGATGATGGAAGAACCCATCCGGATGCAGGGCCAGCCTTCGCCGGGATGACGGCGAAGGGGAACGTGATGCCACGGGAGACCGGAAATCCCCGGCAGGCGACGGAACGATCAGGCGGCAGGCGCGACGATCGAGGCGGAGCGGCCCGCCTCGAAGCCGGCTCAACCGGCCACGATGTTCACGATCTTGCCCGGCACGATGATCACCTTGCGGATGGTCGCGCCATCCAGGAACTTGGCGGTGTTGGGTTCCGCCTTGGCCAGGCCTTCGATGTGATCGCGGGCGGCGTCGGCGGCGACCTCGATGGTGCCGCGCAGCTTGCCGTTGACCTGCACCGCCAGGGTCACCGAATCGCGCACCAGCGCCGCGGGATCGACCTGCGGGAACGGCACGTCCTCCAGCAGGGTTTCCGCATGGCCCAGCGCCTGCCACAGCGCATGGCTGGCATGCGGGGTGATCGGGTTCAGCAGCAGCACCGCCGCTTCCAGCGCCTCCTGGCGCACCGCGCGGCCGTTGCCGCTGGCGTCGTCGAACTTCGACACCGCGTTGGACAGTTCCATCACCGCGGCGATCGCGGTGTTGAAACTGTGGCGCTTGCCGTAGTCGTTGCCGACCTTGTCGATGGTCTCGTGGGTCTTGCGGCGCAGCGCCTTCTGCTCGGCGCTCAGCGCGGCCAGGTCGGCCGCCGGCGCCATGCCGTCGGCGGCATGCTTCTGCACCTGCGTCCACAGGCGGCGCAGGAACCGCGCCATGCCTTCCACGCCGGCCTCGTTCCATTCCAGCGACTGCTCCGGCGGCGCGGCGAACATCGAGAACAGGCGCACGGTGTCGGCGCCGAAACGCTCGACCATCGCCTGCGGGTCCACGCCGTTGTTCTTCGACTTGGACATCTTCTCGACCGCACCGATCTGCACCGGCGCGCCATCCGCGTGCAGGGTGGCTCCGGTGATGCGGCCGCGCTCGTCGCGCTGCACGTCCACGTCGGCCGGATTGATCCAGTCCTTGGAGCCGTCCGGATTGTCGCGATAGAAGGTTTCGGCGATGACCATGCCCTGGGTCAGCAGGTTGGTCGCCGGCTCGTCGCTGTCCACCAGCCGCGCGTCACGCAGCAGCTTGTGATAGAAGCGGAAATACATCAGGTGCAGGATCGCGTGTTCGATGCCGCCGATGTACTGGTCCACCGGCAGCCAGTAGTTGCCGCGCTTGTCGACCATGTCCTTGGCGCCTGGCGAGGTATAGCGCGCGTAGTACCAGCTCGATTCCATGAAGGTGTCGAAGGTGTCGGTCTCGCGTTCGGCCGCGCCGCCGCATTCCGGGCAGGTGGTCTTGCGCCATTCCGGATCCGCCTTGATCGGCGACTTCACGCCGTCCAGGGTGACGTCCTCGGGCAGCACCACCGGCAGTTGCGAATCCGGCACCGGCACCGCGCCGCACTTGTCGCAGTAGATCACCGGGATCGGGCAGCCCCAGTAGCGCTGGCGGCTCACGCCCCAGTCGCGCAGGCGGTAGTTGACCCGGCGCTGGCCGCGGCCCTGGCGTTCGAAGCGCTCGGCCAGCGCCTCGAAGGCGCCCTGGTAGCCCAGGCCGTCGAATTCGCCGGAGTTGACCAGTTCCAGATCCTCGCGGGTCTTGTCGCCGTACCAGTCGCGCCAGGTGGTCGGATCGTAGGTCTTCTCTTCCTCGTTGCGCGGCGACTTCAGCGCGATGACCTGCTGGATCGGCAACTGGTATTTGGTGGCGAACTCGAAATCGCGCTGATCGTGACCGGGCACCGCCATCACCGCGCCGGTGCCGTAGCCCATCAGCACGAAGTTGGCCACCCACACCGGCAGCTTCTCGCCGGTGATCGGATGCACGGCACGCAGGCCGGTATCCATGCCGCGCTTTTCCTGGGTTTCCAGTTCGGCCTCGGACACGCCGCCCTGCTTCAGCTCGGCCAGGAACGCGGCCAGCTCCGGATTGGACGCGGCGGCCTTCAGCGCCAGCGGATGCTCGCCGGCGATCGATACGAAGGTCACGCCCATCAGCGTGTCGGGGCGGGTGGTGAACACGGTCAGCGCCTCGCTGCAGCCGTCCACCGCGAACTTGATTTCCAGGCCCTCTGAGCGACCGATCCAGTTGCGCTGCATGGTCTTGACCGCGTCGGGCCAGCCCGGCAGATCATCCAGGCCGTCCAGCAGTTCCTGGGCGTAGTCGGTGATGCGCAGGAACCACTGCGGAATCTCGCGCTTCTCGACCACCGCGCCGGAGCGCCAGCCACGGCCGTCGATGACCTGCTCGTTGGCCAGCACGGTCTGGTCGACCGGATCCCAGTTCACCACCGAGTTCTTGCGGTAGGCCAGGCCCTTGCGCAGCAGGCGGGTGAACATGCGCTGCTCGTGCACGTAGTAGTCCGGACGGCAGGTGGCGAACTCGCGCGACCAGTCGATGGCATAGCCCAGCAACTTCAGCTGGCTGCGCATGTGATCGATGTTGGCGTAGGTCCACTTGGCCGGCGCGGTGCGGTTCTTGATCGCGGCGTTCTCGGCCGGCAGGCCGAACGCGTCCCAGCCCATCGGCTGCAGCACGTTGTGGCCGGTCATGCGCTTGTAGCGGCTGATCACGTCGCCGATGGTGTAGTTGCGCACGTGGCCCATGTGCAGCGCGCCGGACGGATACGGCAGCATCGACAGGCAGTAATACTTCGGCTTGTCGGACTGCTCGTCGACTTCGAAGGCCCGGCGCGTCTCCCAGAACGTTTGGGCGGCGGATTCGACGGATTTCGGTTCGTAGGCGACGGGTTCGGCAGCGGACATGGCAGGCGTTGGCGGGAAAGGCGACGGCAAAGTCGGCAAGGGTACCGCAGTGCAGCAGGGGGCTCCACTCCGGAAGGTCACGGACCGACTGCCGGATCCGCGCCGGGACGCTCGGCTACCATGGCCCGGACCCGCTCCGGAGACCCGCATGTCCCGTCCCGCCTTGCCCCTGGCCCTGGCCTTCCTGCTGGTTCCACTGTCCGCCGGCGCCGCCGAACCGCTGGCACTCCAATGTGAGAAATTGTTCGAGGCACGCAGCGGCAAGCTGCTGCCGGCGCGGACGGTGGTGGTCCGGGAGGGCCGCATCGCCGAGGTGCTGGAGGGTCGGGTGGAAGTCCCCGGCGTCCGCTCGGTCGATCTGGCCGGCCATACCTGCCTGCCCGGCTGGACCGATCTGCACGTCCATCTGGGCAGCCAGTCCAATCCACAGAGCTATTCGGAGGGATTCCGCCTGGATCCGGTGGATTTCGCCTACCGCTCGGTGGGTTTCGCCGAAAAGACCCTGCTGGCCGGTTTCACCAGCGTGCGCGACCTGGGCGGCGAAATCGCCCCGCACCTGCGCGACGCGGTCAACCAGGGCCTGGTGAAGGGACCGCGCATCTTCGCCGCCGGCAAATCCATCGCCACCACCGGCGGCCATGCCGATCCCAGCAACGGCTACAACGATCACCTAGCGCACCTGATTGGCCCGCCCGGCCCGACCGAGGGCGTAATCAACTCGACCGACGATGCACGCCAGGCGGTGCGGCAGCGTTACAAGGACGGCAGCGACGTCATCAAGATCACCGCCACCGGCGGCGTGCTCAGCTACGCCAAGTCCGGCGACGCGCCGCAGTTCACCGTGGACGAGGTCAAGGCGATCGTCGATACCGCGCGCGACTACGGCTACAAGGTCGCCGCGCATGCGCACGGCACCGAGGGCATGAAGCGCGCCGTGCTCGGCGGAGTGACCAGCATCGAGCACGGCACCTACATGAGCGACGAGGTGATGCGGCTGATGAAGCAGCATGGCACCTGGTACGTGCCGACCCTGTACGCCGGCCGCTTCGTCGCCGAGAAGGCCAAGGTGGACGGCTATTTCCCGGAGGTCGTGCGGCCCAAGGCCGCCCGCATCGGCGCGCAGATCCAGGACACCGCCGCCAAGGCGTATCGCAACGGGGTGAAGATCGCCTTCGGCACCGACATGGGCGTGGGCCCGCACGGCGACAACGCGCGCGAGTTCCTCTACATGGTGGAAGCCGGCATCCCCGCCGCCGAGGCGTTGCAGGCGGCGACGGTGCGCGCGGCGGAAGTGCTGGGGGTGGACGATCAGGGCGTGATCGAGGCCGGCAAGCGCGCCGACATCGTGGCGGTACCCGGCGATCCGGTCGCCGACATCCAGCGCGTGCTCGACGTCGCGCTGGTGATGAAGGACGGCGTGCTGTTCAAGCAGCCCTGACGATTCAAACGGCCCTGGGCGCGGCCCGCCACGCGGCCCAGCCCGCCCAGGCGACCCAGATCCACCAGATCCCGAAGCCCAGCCGCTGGGCGACGCCCGCCGGCAGCGTGTCGACCGCGAACAGCACCGCGTACAGCAATCCCACCGCCGCCAGCACGCTGGCGCGGCCCACGCCCCACCAGCCCGTGCGGCCGCGCAGGCCCAGCGCCAGCAGCAGCACGCCGGGCACGAACGCCACCCACCACAGCATCCACGCGGTGGCGTGGTAGCTGCTGCTGGCGTTGTGCAGATCCGCCGGATCCAGCGGCAGCAGTCCCAGCGCGACCACGCCCAGCGTGGACAGGAACAGCAGCTGCGCGCCGATCCGCACCGGCCAGCCGGCGTCGCGCGGCAGCCGCTGGCGCAGCGCCAGCATCGCCGCCGAGGCCAGCAGTCCCGGCAGCATCAGCCCCAGCAGGTTGAAGGCATTGGCGTGAGGAATGCCCTTGGCACCCAGCACCGCGATCGGATGGGTCACGTGCGAATAGCCCGGCAGGGCCCATCCGAAACCCACCGCGGCGGCGGCGAACACCACCGCGCCGGCGATGCCGGCCAGCGGCAGCCAGCGATTCATTGCATTTCCCAACGGAACACCTCTTCCACGCCCACGCCAAACGTCCGCGCGATGCGGAACGCCAATTCCAGCGATGGCGCATAGCGCCCCGCCTCCAGTGCAATGATAGTTTGCCGGGTGACCCCGCAGGCATCGGCGAGCGCCTGCTGGGTCAGGTCGCCGCGTTCGGTCCGCAGGCGGCGGATATCGTTGGCGATGGGGGTTCCGCTCATCGACGATCGCGCCAGTAGTAGATCGCGGTGGCGGCGTACTCGCACAGCCAGCCGAGCATCAGGACCAGTACCAGCAGGTTGGCGAGCAGGAAGTGGTTGGCCCATTGCAGCCGGTGCGCGGGCGAGAAGCCCAGGGTGACGGCCAGCGCGATCACGCAGAACACCAGCGCGCCGTATCCCCAATGACCGGCCCGGCGGACGATTTCGCGATCCCGCTCGTCTTCCTGGACCTGGCCCCGCCAGCGCGCCGCCAGCACCTGCCCCAGCACCGCCCAGGCGATGCCCAGCATCACCAGGTTGCGGGCGACCGCGCGGGCGTGTGCGCCGTCCATGCCTTCCGGTCCGGTGAACAGGTCCAGCCTGGCCAGGAAATAGGCCACCGCCACCGCCATGACCCCGAAACCGATCCAGGCGCGCCATTCGCCCGGCGAAACCGCCTGTTCGCGCTCGTCGCGGGGTGAGTGGCGCACGAAATACAGCGCGATCCCCGCGGTGGTGATCAGCAGCGCCATGCCGACCTGGCCGGGGTCGAAGCCCAGCACCCTGCCCGGCCCGGCCAAGAGCAGCCACAGCGCCAGTCCCGCCACCGCGAGCAGTCCGTAGCGGACTGCCATGTTGCCCGGATACCCCTTCATCGATGGCGCCCCCGTCAGAATGTAAAATAGACTTTACATTGACCGACGGACATGTCAAGTCTTTTTTACATCGGGACAACCAGCGAAGGCGGTCCTATTCCTCCCACCCCGTCGGTGCGCCCACCTGCGTGGTGTAGTTGGCGGTCACGTAATCCCGGGCCAGGCTGGCGACCCGCGCCAGCATCGCGTTGTCGGCGCCGCCCACGGTCCAGGCGCCGGCCATGCCGCGCGCGTGCTGGTAGAACTCGGGCTGGGCCACGACTTCACCGGACGCCGCATCGGTCAGCCGGAGCCGCAGCAGGATGCGCGAACTGCCGGCGAAGGCGCCGGCGAAGAAGCGCTTGCCCCCGCTGATGAAGCGCACCTTCTCGATCACCGGTTCGATCACCAGCGTCTGCGCCGGCTCGCTCTTCACTGCTTCGGCGTTGCGCTGGGCCACCCACTGGCCCAGTCCCTGACGGAGGTTTTCCTGCACGGCGTCGCGGGCCTTCTCGTTGGTCTCCTGGCCGGCATAGGGCGCGTCCATCCGCACCGGCTTGAGTTCGAAGCGGGCGAAGTGATCCAGTCGCACCGACGGCGCCGCGTTGCGCTCCACCGAAGGACGGATTTCCTCGCCCGCCCACGACGGGCGGCATGCGAACAGCAACAGGCCGGCAGCGGCCATGCGGAACAGCAGGTTCATGCGGTGAATCTCCAGGCGGAAGGGGATGGGCGGCGGCGACCCGCCGCCCGTGCTTGAAAGCAACGGTAACCGCCGCCATCTCAGGCCGCATCCGTCCACGAGCCCGCCTGCCTCCCATGACCGACCTGCCCCACGTATTCGACGCCACCGCCGAAACCTTCGAAACCGACGTCCTGCGCAAGTCGCTGGAAGTCCCGGTGCTGGTCGACTTCTGGGCGACCTGGTGCGGTCCCTGCAAGACCCTCGGCCCGATCCTGGAAAAGCTGGCCGGCGAGTACAACGGCGCGTTCCTGCTGGCCAAGGTCGACGTCGACAAGGAACAGCAGATCGCCGCGGCTTTCCAGATCCGCTCCGTGCCGACCGTGTTCCTGGTCAAGGACGGGCAACTGGTCGATGGTTTTCCCGGCGCCCTGCCCGAGGGCCAGTTGCGCGAATTCCTCAAGCAGCATGGCATCGAACCGGCCGCGGCTGCCGAAGCGGAAGCCGCCACCGAAGTCGCGGTGGACCCGCATGCCGCGGTGGTCGCGCTGCGCCATGCGGTGGAAGCCGAGCCGGACAAGGACGAATTGAAGCTGGATCTGGCGCTGGCGCTGCTGAAGACCGGCGCCGCCCACGAGGCCGAGCAGTTGCTGGACGCCCTGCCCGCCAATCTGGCCACCGACGATCGCGCCGTGCGCGCCCGGGCCCGGCTGGGATTCGTATCGGCGCTGAAGGATGCGCCGCCGGCGGAGGTGCTGGAAGCCGCCGTCGCGGCCAGTCCGGACGATCTGCGCGCACGCCATCTGCTGGGCGTGCACCACCTGATCGCCGGTGACGACGAAGCCGCGCTGACCCAGTTCATCGAAATGCTCGCCCGCGATCGCGGCTACCAGGAAGGCCTGCCCAAAAAGACCCTGATCGACGCCTTCCGCGTCATCGAGGATGAAGACCTGGTCGGCCGCTATCGCCGCCGGATGTCGTCGCTGCTGTTCTGAATCTCCGTAGAGCGGAGCTTGCTCCGCTGCCCGGACACCACACCGCGGAGCTTGCTCCGCCGCTCTGACCTCCCGCCGCCGAGCAAGCTCGGCGCTACCGGTGGAGCGGAGCCTGCTCCGCTCCACCGCTTCCCGGCCGTCGGGCAAACTCGACAGCACACGTCGCGGCGCGCCAGCGCGCGCGAGCCTGGGTGGGCGTCACGCCATGCCGGCCCTTGAATGCGCGACTGAAGGAACTCTGGCTGTCGAAGCCGGTGTATTCGGCGATGTCGCAGAAGGCCAGGCCGGTCTGTTCGACCAGGACCAGCGCGCGCTGCAGGCGCATCCGGATCGCGAATTCGCTCGGCGTCTCGCTGAAGACGCTGTGGTAGATCCGGGCGAGATGACCCCGTGAGTAGCTGATCTGGCTGGAGAGCCGATCCATGCTCAGCCGTTCGCCCTGGTGACCGGTGACGATCGCATGGCGGATGCGCAACAGGCGCTGCATCGACCAGCGCTTGCGGCGATGGCTGCGTCCGGGGCAGCGTTCGATCAATGCCCGCAATCCCCGCTGCTGCGCGTGCAGGCTGTCCGCCACCGCGAACACGCTGCGGACGACCATGCTCCTCCCGTTCCCGCCGTTGTCGCGCACCGTGGCGAGCATCGTCCTGAGGGCTTCCAGTTGCGCCGCCAGCGCCGGCGGACAGGCCATCTCGTCCGCCAGCCAGTCCGCCATCACCCGCGGTTCGCAACCGCCGCGCATCCACGCCTCCGCCGGACCGCCCAGGCACAGCCAGCGGCCGTCCGCCCGCTGTCCCATCACCCGCAACGGGCGATCCCAGAGCAGGCAGCGGCCCGCTTCGATATCCCAGCGCAGCCGGTCGCTGGCGGCACTGACCGTCCCTTCCAGCGGCACCAGCACGGACCACCATCCCGCCGGGAGTTCGACGAACGCACCGGGCCGCGCCGCGTGAATCAGATGGAGCGCGGAATCGACACCGGCGCGGGGCAGGACGATGTCGGATCCTTCCGCATCCATCAGGATGACCTCGGATGCCTGCGCGGGGAGTTCCCGCCAGACGGGTTCGCGCGGCGGGAAGTTTCCCGCATCCGCTTCCTGATTGCCCGCAAACATCGTGTCGTCGCGCATGACGCTCCGCCCCATCCAGACAGCCGCATGCTGTTCGCCGCAAACATCCGCGACAAGGCGACGGTGACGAAATGCAAAATACCGGTGACGGATGTCATCGTCGGCACAGACGACGATGGCCGCCCGGAGGCGGCCATCGAAGCGAAACGGTACGGCCCCTGAGCCGGATCAGAAGTCGTACTGCACCATGAAGCGCACCGAACGCGGCGGCTGGTAGGCGGTGGGGAGCAGGTAGACATCGGATGGCAGGCCGGTGTCCGGATCCTCCGCCTGCTCGATCACCGACACCACCCGCTGCTTGTTGAGCACGTTGAACACGTCCACCTTGAACGAAAGCCCCTTGGCCCAGGCGGGCGCGTAGCGCAGGTTCAGATCCAGCGAGTACGTCCACGGCAGTCGGCCCTTGGTACCGCGCGGCACAGCCTCCACCGGGCCATTCAGTTCGTCGGTGTCGGGATCGACCGACTGGCCCGCGGACGTGGTGCCGCAGCGCATGAACGAAGATCCATAGTTGTGATAGCCGCCATGGTAGGGATAGAGCATGCCCAGGCAGTTGATCGGCCTGCCCGACTGCACCAGCAGGTTGCCGCCCACCGACCATTCATCGCTGATTTCGTAGTTGCCGAACAGCTTCAGGCTGTGGCGGCGATCGTTGGGCAGATAACCGAACGTATCGGTGGTCAGCTCGATGTAGTCGAAATCCTGGGTGACGCTGGTGTTGACCTGGCCGATGTCCGACTTCACGCCGCCCTCGGTATTTCCCTTGCTCTTGGCGTAGGTGTAGGAACCCTGCAGGAACACCTTGTCCCAGTTGCCGTCAAGAAAGATCTCGACCGCCTGGTAGGAACGCTTGGCCTTCGGCGCCAACCGATCGCCCTTGACCTTTACTTCGGTCAGGTTGCCGTCGCCGTACAGATCGGTCAGGAACACCGCGTCCTTGCCCGGGTTGAACATGCGGCAGTAGGGGAAGCCGGCGTTCGGCAGCGCCGGGCTCCGGCCCTGGCCGTCGAACCAGTTGTTGTCCTCGTCCTGGTGGAAACCCGCCGCCTCCAGGATCGCGGTGTAGTCGCAGTTGTCGTCGATCGCCGCCTTCAGCTTGCGATAGATGCCGCGCACGCCCAGCGAGAGGTGATCGCTGAGTGCGGCCTGGAAGCCCAGGATGTACTCGTCCTGGTACATTGGATCCAGATCCTTGGCCGCCACCGTCGCCGGATTCTTGGGCTCGCCGAACTCGCCGTTGATGTACTGCAACTGCCCGGCCGGCCCGAGCCGGGGAACCAGGCCGGTCGGCGCGCCGGTCTCCGGATCCACGCCGGTGAAGGTGAACTGCTGGCGGGTGAACAGCGAGGCCGAGGCGCCGCGGGTGGCCACGTCCGAGGTCAAGGGCAGCGCGTAGCGGCCGGCGTTGCCGAACAGCTTGAAGCTGGAATCGCCGTTGACGTCCCAGGCAAAGCCCAGGCGCGGGCCGAACTGGTTGCTTACCTTCACGAAGGTGTTGCCGAAACCGTCACGGTTGTCGAAAGTGTCCCAGCGACCACCCAGGTAGGCGATGAAGTTTTCGGTGACGTTCCAGCTGTCCTGGACGTAGAGCGCGCGCTGCTTGACCTCGTTGATCGAGCCCTGGTTGACGATCTGTTCGCGGACGATGTCGGTGCCGTTGGCCAGGGTCGAATAGCGCCACACGCGCCCGCCTTCGGTGGACGTGCCCGAGATGGATTCGAAGTTGTCGACGTCCAGGCCGAACTGCAGGCGGTGATCGCCCAGCAGCCATTCCGCGTCGAGGCGGAACTGATCGCGGGTGTCGCCCGAGTCGGAGCGCGGAATCGCACCACCGGTGAGGTTGCAGTTGCTGGCGTACACACCGGTCGCCTGCTGGCGCGAGGACGGGCGTGCATCGACGATGATCGGGCAACCGGTGGCCGGCGTGTGGAGATCGCCGTTGTAGCGGACATCCACGCCCGACGCCGTTCGCAGGTACTGACCGCGCGAGAACTCGCCATGACCGTACAGCGCCGACAGGGTGAAGGTGTCGGTGAGATAGCCGGTGTATTTCAATACGTAGTTATCGCCACCCTGCTCACTGTACGAGGTACCGATCAGTTCCTTCCGATCCAGCACGCCGATCGTGTTGCCATAAACCACCGTCTCGGTATCGGTCTTGTCGGAGAATCCGGTGAACTCGAGCAGATGGTTGTCGCTGATCTGCCAGTCCATCTTCAAGAGCCAGGTCGGCGTCTTGACCGAATTGTCCACATTGGTGCTGGACAACACGTTGCCCCACAGCTCCTGTTCCTGACGCTTGTAACCGATCAGGCCGTAGGCGAACAGGCGATCCTTGATCAGCGCGCCGCTGGCCCACACCGATCCCTCCACGTCCCATGTGCTGTCGCGGCTGCTGTCCTGGCGCAACTGGCCCTTGGTGCATGCGGTGTATGGCTCCGGGCCGCAGGCCAGCGGATTGGCCAGGTAGGTGTTGCGGGTCTTCTCGCGCAGCGAATCCGGGGTGTAGTAAACGCTGGCGCCGGCATGGAAGTCGTTGCTGCCGCGCTTGGTCACCTGGTTGATCACGCCGCCGAGCGAACGCCCGAACTCCGCGCCGTAACCGCCGGTCTTGACCTGCTGCTCGGCGATCGCTTCGAACGGCACCTGCGAGAAATTCAGGCTGCGGAACGAGTTGGTGATGTTGAAGCCGTTGAGGAAGTACTGGTTCTCGGCCACCGACGAACCACCGAACGAGGCCAGGTTGCCGAACGCCACGTCGCCGCGCACCGTGCCCGGGGCCAGCAGCGCGACGCTGGTCGCATCGCGCGCCACCGGCACCTTGGCGATCTGCTCGGCGGTCAGGATGGTGGTGGACTCGACCGAGGACACATCGATCGGATTGATCGACGAACCGCCGACCACCGTGATCGTGTCCAGGGTCGAGGCATCGCGCGCGGCGAAATCGACGGTAGAGGCGGTGCCGACACTGACGGTCACGGTGCGGCTGCCACCGCCGCCCGAGGCAATCGTGTACTGCCCGGTGGGAAGCGCGGAGAACCGGTAGCTGCCATCGTCGCCGACGGTGATGGTGCGGCTGAAGCCCGTGGCCGGGTTGGTGACGGTGATCGTTTCGCCGACAGCGGCGCGGCCCATGATCGCGCCCGATGAATTGGACTGCGCATGCACGCCCCCCGCGAAGCACAAGCCAAGCGCGGCACACAGGGCGGTACGGCGCAGTCCTTTGGAGAGATGTTTCGGATTCCGGTGGTTGGTCATGGGCGCTCTCGGCAGTGAATCGGTGAATGGAGATGGACGCTGTCGGCGACGCAGCGCGAAGGCTTGCGTCTACCCGTCGTCCTGCCGAGGAAGCTAACGGGAACTTCACAATGACGTTGTGCACGAACGACGAATTGGCACGGCAGATTCCATCAGGAAGACCTGTGCCGGACGCGCCCGCGCTCGTTCGCCTGCACGCGACGAATCCATGCATCTCCGCACAGGCAATTCGCGCTTGTTGGATAACCCGATCGGTTCGTCCGGCCGCAAAGTGGTCCCACCCCGACCACCTCTCTCTCGGTCGAACAGACAGGCGCGATTCGACAAGCGTCTTCTGCGAGTTGCCCGGCCCCCAGCCGGGCTTTTTTTCTTTTTTTTCAGCGACTCCGGACATGGCGGCGCGCCAAGGCGCGCCGAAGCACGCCGCATCCGCATCAGCCCGATTGCCGGTTCGAGAAATAGCGCGCGGGCGAATCACCAAACGCGCGGCGGAACATGGCGATGAAGTTGCTCGGCGAGGCGTAGCCCAGCGAGTCGGCTACCTCGGCCACCGCCACGCCGCGCGCCAGCATTTCCAGCGCGTGGGTCAGCTGCGCCTGCTGGCGCCACTGGGCGAAGGTCAGCCCGGTCTCGGCGAGGATCAGCCGGCGCATCGTCCTCGCCGACATCGCGCCGAACCCGGCCCATTCCTCCAGCGTGCGCGCGTTGCCCGGTTCGGCCAGCACCGCGCGCGCCACCCGCGCCAGCCGCGGATCGGTCGGCATCGGCAGATGCAGCGATTCGTGCGGCGCCCGCGCGATCTCGTCGCGGATCACCGCGGCGATGCGCGCCTGTTCCGGATTGAGCGGATCCCGCTTGTTCCAGCCGACGGCCCGGCGGGCAAGCGCCTGCATCACTTCGCTGATGCCGATGACGCAGGGATGGGGCGGCAGGCCGTCGCAGGCTTCGGGCGCGACGAACAGGCTCCAGCCGCTCAGCGCACCGGCGATGCTGATCCTGTGCGGCACCGCCGGCGGCATCCAGCCGGCCCGGTGCGGCGGAAGCAGCCAGGAGCCATGCGAGGTCTGCACATGGATCAACCCCGTCTCGACGCAGAACACCTGGCCGCGCACATGGTGGTGCCAGTCGTATTCGCGGGTGCCGAGCCGGTACTCGTTGTCGGGCGCCACATCACCGCGGACGGCGATCAGCCACGGGCCTTCGCGCCATTCGCTGTAGTCGCCGCGGACGTTTTCCGGTGCCTGGATGCTTTTGGCCATATTTCATTATTTATAGGCCATATGCCGCTATCGTGACTGAACCGGCACCTGACATATTCCCCGGGGCCAACGGTTCCGGCGCATCCGGAACCACCCGACAAGAGGAAATCCCCCATGCAGAACTTCCACGTCGCCATCATCGGCGCGGGACTGGGCGGGCTGTGCCTGGCGCAGGCGCTGAAACGCGCCGGCGTCGCCTTCGACGTCTACGAGCGCGACCCCACGCCCGCCGGCCGCCATCAGGGCTATCGCATCCGCATCGACGCGGCGGGCCAGCACGCCCTGTCCGAAGCCCTTCCGCCAACGCACTACCGGCTGTTCCGCGAGACCGCCTCGATGGCCGCTTCGACGGCCAGTTGCCTCACCCCGCAACTGGAACCTTTCCCTGGATCCGTGCCCGCCAGCTGGCAGGCGGGCGGCGATGGCAAGGAGATTGGCACCGACCTTGCCGTGAATCGCCAGACCCTGCGCGAAATCCTCATGGCCGGCATCGAGGAACGCATCCATTTCAACTACGCCTTCGATGCCTGCGCGGTCGCGGACGACGGCCGGGTCGCGGTCGGGTTCCGGCATCGCCGCACGCCGCTCCTGTCCAGCGTCCTGGTCGGCGCCGACGGGGTGAACTCGCGCGTGCGCGCCCAACTGGCGCCGGAGGCCGAACCCGACGACACCGGCTCGCTGTGCATCTACGGCAGGACCGCCTTGCAGGAGCACGAGCCGGGCGTAGCTTCGACGGGCACCCGCGTGATCTTCGCCGACGGTTGCGCAGCGATCCTCGACGAGATGCGTTTCCGCGCGCCGCTGCCGTTGCTCGCCGCGCGCATCGCGCCGGAATGCCTGCTGACGCCAATCGGCGATTACCTCTACTGGGCGCTGATCGGACCGCGCGAGCGGTTCGACCCGACGGCATCGGGTCCGCTGGATACGGCCACGCCGGATATCCATGCACTCCTGCGATCCGTCACCACCGACTGGCATCCCGCGCTGCGCCGGGTCGTATGCGACACCGATCCCGCCACCATCGCCATGCTGCCCGTGCGTGCCGGTCGTCCCGCGGCGCGCTGGCCGGCGGGGCCGGTGACCCTGCTGGGCGACGCGCTCCACGCGATGAGTCCGGCCGGCGGGCTGGGCGCGAACACTGCGCTCAGGGATGCCGTCGCACTGGCCGAAGTACTCGCCGAAGCCGCGGTCGGCCACGCCACCACGATTCCCGCGCTGGGCCGGTACGAGGCGCGCATGCGGCGATGGGCCGAGGCCGCGATCGCCGCTTCCCGACAGGGCGCGAGCCGGCTGTTCGAAGCCGCGCCGGCCATGTCGTCGCCCTAATCTTCCCACTCGATCTTTCCGCCATTCCTGCTCAAGGACATTCACATGACAGACACCAACACGACAGACACTGGCGCCGGCTTCGAACTCCATGACGTTTCCGCCTTCCCACTCGTGCATGCCACCGCACGCGAGCGGCAGTTCGGCGTCGCGCCGCAGTGGCAGCGCGAAATGGAGATGCTGATCGACAGGAACGAACCGTTCGTGATCCTCTACCCGCCGCATCATCATGGCGACATGGACGATCTCGAGGGTGAGGAAAGGCAGCAGGCCCAATTGGAACTGAAGCAACGCACGCTCTGGCTCAAGCAGAATCGCGGAGCGCTGGGGCGGGTCTGCATGGGCCTGATCGCCATCGAACCGGACACCGTCAGGCGCGCCCTGGAGCAGGCGAAGGCGGTGATGCTGGAAAAGGTATTCGGGGTGCCGCTGAAGGTCAGCGGTTCCCCGAAGGATGCCGAGGCGCTGGGAAACCGTCTGCTCGGCAAGCCCTGACCCCGCTAAATCGGGAACTGCCCGGAGGCAGGAGGCAGGTAGCCACCAATCCATACTTATGCGTATGGTAGTCTGAACCACCCACCCGCTCCCCTTTCGACATGAAAGCCTCCACCCTTCGCCACATCTTCAATGCCTGGCCGCCTTTCCTGTTCAGCGGCATCCACGTCACCCACCTGGCCGCCGACTGGCGCAGCGCGCGCGTGGAGATGCGGATGCGCCCCTGGAACCGCAACTACGTCGGCACCCATTTCGGCGGCAGCCTGTTCTCGATGACCGATCCGTTCTGGATGATCCTGGTGAAGGAATCCCTGGGCGTGGACTATTTCGTCTGGGACAAGGCCGGCGAGATCGAATTCGTCAAACCCGGCAAGGGCACCGTGCACGCCGAGTTCCGCGTGGACGAGGCGATGCTCGACGCCATCCGCGCCGAGGCCGCCAACGGCGAGAAGCATCTGCGCTGGCTGCCGGTGGACGTGCTCGACGCGCAGGGCGACGTGGTCGCGCGGATCCGCAAGCAGATCTACGTGCGCCTGAAACCGCGGGCGCGCAACGGCGAGGCGGTGGAGTGACGGGACACGCCGGGGATCAATGCAGTTCCGCGGGTACCATCAACTCCCAGTAGGCTGCTTTCCGTTGTTCGAACAAAGCCACGCGCAGGCGGCCGCCCACTACCTGGATGTCGCGTCCCTGCCGCAGCGCGATCGGCCGGGCCTTCACGCGCTCCGCCAATGGGAGGCCGTTCCTGGGTCGCTCGCGCAGCCACAACAGCGTCGCCATCAGGTTCGACCGCGCCCGCTGATCCTGCAGGCGGTGCAGGTATCCCGTCATGCCGGGATACTCCATCGCAACCAGTTGGCAACCGAACCAGTTCGCCGCGCATTCCAGCCGCCAGGGTCCGGGGGATGCGCGCTCGCTTACCCGTTGGTCCGCAAGCAATTCGCGCCGCACGCTCCCGCCGCAATACCAGGCTCGCGTCTCCGCCATCATCGCCAGCGTCGCATCCTTTCGATAAGCCAGCGAGGTGAGCCATCCGGGTTCACCAGGCTGCATCACCGCCCCGTCGCCGGCGAGTTCGATCAGCGAGCGGGTGAACTCGAACTCGCGCCGGACTACGCGACAGAACGAGCGTTCGTCCAGCGACGGCGGATCGCGCAGCGAGGCACATGCCGCGGGCAGGGAAACATCGGCAGGCAGTGACGCCAGCATCTCTCCCTGCAAATCCAGCCAGCCACTCAGCGCCGCGTCGCCCATCATCAAATCGATCAGCAGATCCGGCTCGCGCATCCAGCGTCGCCACGCGTCCGCCGCCCGGCACGCCCGGGTCAATCCACCGTCGTGGTCGCCCTGCATGAACGCCTGCGCGGCGTCGGTTCGCATCAGGCGCATTCCGTCGCTCATCGCAGCGATCGCGAAAGGCGTTTCATAGGTCAGGCGAAACGGCATCCCCAGGTAATCGCTGTTTTCCAGCGCATCCCGGGTCCGCCGCAGCAAACCCTTATGCGCGTCCAGCACCGCGCGCACCTGTTCCGGTTTCGCACGTACCTTGTCGAGGCAATCGACACCGGTGCTTTCGCACAACACCCGATCAGGGTCCTGCAACCTCTCCACCGGATACCGCCCTTCCGCCACCGAGGCGAATCCCGGCGTCTCCGCAGCAACGGTGCCATCGGCCCCGAACGCCGGTGCTCCACGTCGATTGAACCGCTCGACATCGTCGGCGGTGATGCGGACGCGCTCGGCGGGTGTCAGGTCATAGCGCAGCAGCCACACGTCGGCGAAGGCATTGCGGCCCTGCGGTTCCGGCACCGGGGCGGTCAGCAGCGCCAGCGCCTGCTCCTGCGCCCGGGTCGGCCACAACAGCCAAGACGCGGCGAACAGCAGCCCCACCCCAATCACCAGCGCCAGCACCATCCCCGACAACGTCCGCAATATCCGTTTCATATCGCTCCCCACAGCGTTCCCGCACCCAACCTAGCAAAGCCCGCACGCCGGCCTGGCCAGGTCCTACAATAGCCGCCATGCCCCCCGATGCCTCCTCCCGCCCTTCCCTGCAGCGCCTGTTCCTGACCGGCCTGCTCACCCTGCTGCCGATCTGGCTCACCTGGGTGGTGGTCAAGTTTGTGTTCGTGCTGCTGTCCGACATCAGCAAGCCTTTCGTCGGCCCCGTCTCGCACCAGATCGCCGCCTCGTTCCCGCAGGCGCTGGGCTGGTTCAACGCGCAGTGGGTGCAGAACACGATCGCGCTGGCCGCCACCCTGCTGGCGATCCTGGCGGTCGGCGTGCTCGCCCGCCGCGTGATCGGCCAGCAACTGCTGCGCTGGTTCGAACTGCTGGTGCTGCGCATTCCGCTGGCCAGCACCATCTACACCAGCGCGCGCCAATTGCTGGACATCCTGCAGACCAAGCCCGGCAGCACCCAGCGCGTGGTGCTGATCGACTTCCCGCATCGCGACATGAAGTCGGTGGGCCTGGTCACCCGGGTGATCCGCGAGGAAGGCACCGGCCGCGAACTGGCGGCGGTGTACGTGCCGACCACGCCCAATCCCACCTCCGGCTATCTGGAAATCGTGCCGGTGGAATTGCTGACGCCGACCGACTGGACCGTGGATCAGGCGATGAGCTTCATCATCTCCGGCGGCGCGGTATCGCCGGAATCCATGCCCTTCACCCGCGCGGGAGAGCGCTGATCGATGACGACGACGAACGGCCGTACCCTCGACGATCGCGCGGTACGGCTGTTCATCGCACTGGCGGCGTTCTTCTGCGTCAACGCCGTGCTGGCCGAATTCATCGGGGTCAAGATCTTCGCCCTCGAAGACACCCTGGGCATCGCGCCGCTGGAATGGAACCTGTTCGGCCAGACCGGCTCGCTCAACTTCACGGTCGGCACGCTGCTGTGGCCGTTCGTGTTCATCCTCACCGACACCATCAACGAGTTCTTCGGCCGTCGCGGCGTGCGCTTCATCTCGTGGATGGCGGTGGCGCTGATCGTCTACGGCTTCGTGTTCGCCTTCCTCGCCATCGCCGCCGCGCCGGCCGGCTGGTGGGTCAAGGCGGCCGAGCAGCAGGGCGTGCCGGACTACCAGGCCGCGTTCGCGGCCATCTTCGGCCAGGGCATGTGGTCGATCGTCGGCTCGATTGTCGCCTTCCTGATCGGGCAGCTCATCGACGTGTCGGTGTTCCACCGCATCCGCATCGCCACCGGCGAGCGCATGGTCTGGCTGCGCGCGACCGGATCGACCGCGATCTCTCAGCTGGTCGACAGCTTCGTTGTCATCTGGATCGCGTTCGTGCTGGGACCGCAGAAGTGGCCGACCTCGCTGTTCCTGGCGGTCAGCTCGGTCAACTACGTCTACAAGATGCTGGCCGCGATCGCGCTGATTCCGCTGCTGTACCTGATGCGGCACGCCATCCGCCGCTATCTGGGCGAGGATCGCGAGCGTCAGCTGCGGCAGGAAGCGGCGGCGGCCTGAGCCATTCGAACGCGGGACCGTACCCCACGTAGAGCGGAGCCCGCTCCGCTCCGCCATCCCCACGCGCTGCGCGCCGCGCCCGCAACCCGTTATGCTCCGGCTTCCATTCAAACCGGGGAGAGGCTGGATGAATCTGTCGCGGACCGCGTGCGTGTTGCCCCTGTTGCTGATGGCGACGCTGTTCCCGTCGATGACCGCGCATGCGCAGGCGGACGCGACCGGTGACGCAAAGGCCCGCCGCGACGCCGCCATCGCCGGCCTGATGCAGCGCTACGACGGCCAGGTGCCGGGCGCTTCCCTGCTGGTCCTGAAGGATGGGCAGCCGGTGGTCGAACGCGGCTTCGGCCTGGCCAACCTGGAAGATCACGTGCCGGCCTCGCCGGAGACCAACTACCGGCTGGCCTCGATCAGCAAGCAGTTCACCGCCGCCAGCATCCTGCTGCTCGCCGAGGACGGCAAACTGAAGCTGGACGACCCGGTCAAGCGCTGGCTGCCCTCGCTGCCGGCGGCCGCCGACGCGATCACGATCCGCCACCTGCTCAGCCACACCTCGGGCCTGATCGACTACGAGGAGGTGATGCCCGCGGATCTGACGGGACAGTTGCACGACATCGACGTGCTGCACATCCTCGAAGGGCAGGACCGCACCTACTTCGCGCCCGGCAGCTCGTACCGCTACAGCAACAGCGGCTACGCGCTGCTGGCGCTGATCGTCGGCAAGGCTTCGGGGCAGGATTTCGCCAGTTTCCTGCGCCAGCGCATCTTCCTGCCGCTGGGCATGGCCGACACCGTGGCATTGGAAGAAGGCGTCTCCACCGTGGTCAACCGCGCCTACGGCTACAGCGAGACCGGGGGCCACTGGGAACGCACCGACCAGAGTCCGACCAGCGCGGTGCTGGGTGATGGCGGCATCTATTCCTCGATCCGGGATCTGGCGCGCTGGGATGCGGCGCTCTACGACGAACGCCTGTTGAAGAAAGCCTCGCTGGATCTGGCCTTCAGCCACGCCACGCCCACGCCGGAACCGGACGTGCCTTACTACGGCTTCGGCTGGCGCATCAACGGCGACTCGGTATGGCATTCCGGCGAAAGCATCGGCTTCCGCAACGCCATCGTGCGTTATCCGAAAGAGAAGCTCACCGTCGTCCTGCTCAGCAACCGCAACGATCCGGAACCTTATCGCACCGCCGTCGCCATCGCGGATCTGTTCCGCCAGCGCTGAACCTCACTTCAGATCGGCCAGGATCACGCGCGCCGCATTGTGCCCGGGCGCGCCGGTGACGCCGCCGCCCGGATGGGTGCCGGCACCGCACAGGTACAGTCCGGGCACCGCGCCGCGATAGTCCGCCTGCCCCAGCATCGGGCGGGCGCTGAACAACTGGTTGAGCGAGAGCGCGCCGTGGAAGATGTCGCCGCCGATCAGCCCGAAAGTGCGTTCCAGATCCAGCGGACTCAATGCCTGCCGGCCCAGTACCGAAGCGGCGAAGCCGGGCGCGAAGCGATCCACCGTGGCGGTCATGAGATCGGCGACTTCCCCGCGGTGATCGTCCCAGCTGCGTCCGCCCGGCAGCACCGGCGCCACGTGCTGGCAGAACAGGCTGGCGACGTGCTGGCCCGGCGGCGCCAGTGAATCGTCCAGCGTGGAGGGAATCAGCATCTCCACGATCGGCTCGCGCGACCAGCCGTGTGCCAGCGCATCGCGATGGGCGCGATCCATGTAGTCCAGGCTCGGCGCCAGGATGATGCCGGCGGTCAGGTGATCGCCCTCACCCGGCAGCGCGGTGAAATCCGGCAGCCGCGACAGCGCCACGTTCATGCGGAAGGTGCCGGAACCGCAACGCCAGTTCGCCATCCGCTCGCGGGTAGGCGCGGGCACCTCGTCCGCGCGCATCAGTTGTTCGTACAGCAACTTGGGATTGACGTTGGCGACCACCGCGCGCGCGCGCAGGGTCTCGCCGTCGGAGGTCACCACGCCGACCGCGCGGCCACGTTCCACCAGCACCTCGCGCACGCCGGCGCCGGTACGCAGTTCCGCGCCGGCGGCGCGCGCGGCGCCGGCCATTGCCCGGGTGATCGCGCCCATGCCGCCGATGGCGTGGCCCCAGGCGCCCTTGATCCCGTTCACCTCGCCGAACACGTGATGCAGCAGCACATAGGCCGAGCCGGGCGTGTACGGACTGGCGTAGTTGCCGACCACGCCGTCGAAGCCGAACAGCGCCTTGACCGGCTCGCTCTCGAACCAGCGATCCAGGTATTCGCCGGCGGAGATGGTGAACAGATCCAGCAGTTCCTGGCGCAGGGTCTCGTCCAGCGCATGCAGCTTCCGACCCAGGCGCGCGGTGCGCAGCAGTTCCGGCAGCGCCTTCCACCAGCCGCCGTCGGTCAGGTTGGGCGGTGGTTCCAGCGCCAGTGCGCGAAGCACGTCGGCGATCGCATCCAGCCGCGCCTCGTAGGCCGGCAGGCGCTCGGCGTCGCGGGCGGAGAACTTGGCGAATTCGGCGCGGGTCTGGCCGCCGCCGGTCAACAGGTAGCCGCCGTCCGGCAACGGCAGGAAGTTGTTGCGCCGGCGCTCGACCACCCGCAGGCCGTGTGCAGGCAGATCCAGATCGGCGATGACCCGGGGCTGCAGGAGGGACACCGTATAAGAGGCCACCGAGTTGCGGAAACCGGGGTGGAACTCCTCGGTGACCGCCGCGCCGCCCAGCACCCCGCGCCGTTCCAGCACGGTCACCTTCAGCCCGGCCCGGGCCAGGTAGGCGGCGCAGGTCAGGCCGTTATGGCCCCCGCCAATCAGCAGGACGTCCCGGATTGCCTGGCTCACGGACGCTCTCCGGCCAGTGCGCTCAAACGGAAGTCGGGACCGGCACCGGCCACTGCCCGGAGACAGGCTCGCCTATAATTGTGACTAACCACGCAAACTGGATGGCAGGGGACAGGCTTGGCGATCACGATGTTGGTCCGGAGGATGGGAATCCGCGCGGGGCTGCTGCTGGCCCTGGCGTCGGCCTGCGTCCCCGCGTTCGCCGAAGACTGGGTCTACCGGGTCCGCCCCGGCGACACCCTGTGGGATCTCGGCGGCGCCTATCTGAAACCCGGAATCGACTGGCATCGGCTTCAAGAGCATAACCGCATTGGCGATCCCTATCGGCTCGCGCCTGGCAGCCGTTTGCGCTTTCCGTTGACATGGCTGCGCCAACAGCCGGCGCAGGCACGCGTGGTCGCGCTGATCGGCAAGGCCACCGCCGTCACCACCGCCGGTACCCAACGCCCGATCAGCGAAGGCATGGAACTGGGCGCGGGCAGTCGCCTGCTGACCGCCGCCGGCGCGTCGCTGAGTCTGCAATTCGCCGACGGTTCCCGCCTGCGTCTGCGCGAAGGCAGCGAACTGGTGCTGGATCGCCTGACCCGCTATGGCCGCACCGGCATGGTGGATACGCGCCTGCGACTGCAGCGCGGTCGCATCAACAACGAAGTCCAGCACCTGCGCGGCCCGGGTTCGCGCTTCATCGTCGACACGCCCACCGCCTCCTCGGCCGTGCGCGGCACCCGCTTCCGCATCCACAGCGATGATCGCGGCACCCAGGCGGAAGTGCTGGATGGACGCGTCGCGGTGACCGTGGGGCGGCGTGCGACCCTGCTCCAACCCGGCTTCGGCGCGCATGCGCACGCTGGCGAAGGCGTCTCGCCGCAACCGGTCGCTTTGCTGCCCGCGCCGGATCTGGCTTCGGTCGCCGCGCAGCAGGACAGCGTCCGCCCGCAGTTCGCCTGGCCCGCGATCGCCGGCGCCAGCGGCTACCGGATCCTGATCAGCCCGCATGCGGATTTCGCCGCGCTCGTCGCCGATCTCGCCACCACCGCGCCCTCGGTCACCGCGCCGGTACTGGAACCGGGCCGGTACCACCTGCGGGTCAGCGCGATCGACGGCACCGGCCTGGAAGGCCGCGAGAGCGACGCTGCGTTCCGCATCGAGGGCCGCCCCGAGCCTCCCTACGCCATCGCCCCGTCGGCCGGCAGCCTGGTCCGCCAGGACCGGCCGGCACTGCGCTGGACCCAGGCGCCGGAAGCCCGCCGCTACCGCTATGAAGTGGCGGACAACCCCGAATTCCGCGAACCGCGCGCGCGCGGGGACGAGGTGCGCGGAGAAGCGATCACGGTCGCAGAGCCGCTGCCGCCCGGCGCGTACTATTGGCGGGTGGGCAGCATCGATGCCCAGGGGAAGAAGGGGCCATTTGGAGACGCGATCGCCTTCACCGTCCGTCCGCTGGATCCGATCGACGACATCGATCTGGACAAGGAAGGCGCACGCGTCGATGGCATCACTTTCCGCTGGCGGGCCGGCCAGCCCGGCCAGCGTTACCGGTTCCAGATGTCGCGCTCGCCGTCGTTTGAAAAGCTGCGCGTCGACGAGACGGTCGAACAACCCGAAATCACCGTGCCCAAGCTGGCCGGTGGCACCTGGTACCTGCGCGCGCAGGCCATCGACACCGACGGCGCAACGGGCGAGTTCGCACCGGCGCAGAAGGTCAAGCTGCCCTGCCGGCTGTGCCGGGTGGGTGCCGGTGCGGGCGCGGTCCTGCTCCTGTTGAGCCTATGACCACTTCTCCTTCAACGCCCAAGCCCAGGAGCCGCCTGCTGATCGCGCTGGGCGCGGCCGCGATCGTGGCCTGCCTGATCCTGACCGGGCTGGTCACGCGGATGGATCAATGGCTGTACGACCAACTCGGCCCGCTGGTGTCGCAGGAGGCGGACAACCGCATCGTCGTCGTTGCCATCGACGAAAAGAGCCTGAGCGAACTGGGGCGCTGGCCGTGGTCGCGGCGCCAGCATGCGCGGCTAATCGATGAACTCGGCCGCATCGGCGTGCGCGGCATCGGCCTGGATCTGCTGTTGTCCGAGCCGGCGCTGTTCGACCCCGAAGGCGACGCCCTGCTGGCACGCGCGATGGGCCGCCACGGCAAGGTGGTGCTGCCGGTGCTGGCCGAAGCGACCCAGGTCAATGGGCCGCTGGTGGAACTGCTGCCGATTCCGGAATTCTCCGCCTCGGTCGCCTCGCTGGGCCATGTGGATCTGGCGGCGGACGACGACGGCGTGGTGCGCAGCGCCTATCTGCGCGCCGGCCAGGGCTCGCCGCGCTGGCCGGCGCTGGCGCTGGCCCTCAGCCAACTGGACCAGCCGCTGGCCCAGAACGACGACCTGCCGGGCGAACGCCTGTCGGATCAGGCACAGGCGTCGCCGCAGCGCTGGGTGCGCGATCACCGCGTGCTGGTTCCCTACGCCAACCCGCCCGGCGGGTTCGCACAGGTTTCCTACACCGACGTCATCCACCAGCGCGTGCCGGCTTCGCTGTTGCAGGGACGCTGGGTGCTGGTGGGCACCACCGCGATGGGCATGGGCGACACCGTCAAGGTGCCGGGCCAGCGCGGCGGACGCGGACTGACCGGCGTGGAGTACGAGGCCAACGTGCTCAATATGCTGATCCAGGGCAGCGCGATCACGCCGATGTCGCTGGGCGGTCAGTTGCTGCTGTCGATCCTGCTGGTGTCGCTGCCGATGCTGCTGTGCGGCTTCGCGGCGTTCCGCCAGATCTGGCGGCCGGCGCTGGCGACGATCGCGCTGACCCTGCTGCTGTCATTGCTGCTGTTGCAGTTCGCGCGGATCTGGTTCCCCGCCTCGGCCACCCTGCTGGTGCTGGCGATCGGCGCCTCGGTCTGGGTGTATCGCCTGATCCGCCGCACCCAGCGCGCCGCCCAGACCGATCCGCTGACCGGCCTGGCCAACCGCAACAAGTTCAACCATGCGCTGGAGCAGGAACTGCGCGCGATCCAGCGCACCCACCTGCCGATGTCGCTGCTGCTGCTGGACATCGATCATTTCAAGCAGCTCAACGACAGCCAGGGCCATGCCAGCGGCGACGCGGTGCTGCGCCTGCTGGCGCGGGTGTTGCGCGGACGCGCGCGCCGCCCGCGCGACGTGATCGCGCGATTGGGCGGCGACGAATTCGCGGTGCTGCTGCCGGAAACCTCCGCGCAGGCGGCCGCCACCATCGCCACCACCATCCACGTCGACCTGGCCAATCTCGCCGCCCGCACCGAACGCGCGCTCGACGCGCCGCCGTTCACCGCCAGCATCGGCATCCACACCACCCAGGCCGGCGACAACCTCGATTCGGCCGAAGTGTTCGAACGCGCCGATGCGGCGCTTTACCAGGCCAAGCAGGCTGGCCGCAACCGCAGCGTCAGCCACGCCCCCGCGATGCCCTGATCGCCGCGGTCCGCGCCGGATTCGGACGTCCGGTTGTCAGACGTCCAGTTGCATGCCCGGCCGCGCCAGTTCCGCGGTCACGCCGAAGCGCTCGCCGATTTCGCCGGCCAGTGCCTCGCGCGCGCGATCCTCGCCATGCACCAGCACCACCGGCGGCGAGGGTTCGAAGCCGCCGTACCACGCCAGCAGGCCCTGCTGATCCGCGTGCGCGGACAGGCCGCCCACGGTGTGGCACTTCGCGTTGACCCGGTGATCGCGGCCATGGATGCGCACCCAGCGCGCGCCATCGACCAGCCTCCGTCCCAGCGTGCCTTCGGCCTGATAGCCGACGAACACCACGTGCGAGCGCTGCCGATCCAGGTTGTGGGCCAGATGGTGCTGGATGCGGCCGCCGTTGGCCATGCCCGAGCCGGCGATGATGATCGCGCCGCTGGTGATCGCGTTGATCGCCATCGACTCGGCGGTGCTTTCGGTGACGTGCAGGTTGGGCAGGCGGAACGGGTTGGGCGAACCGCGCCAGACTTCCTGCGCTTCCATGTCGAACAGTTCGTGGTGGCGCCCGTATATCTGCACCACCTTTCCCGCCATCGGGCTGTCCAGGAACACGCGCCAGCGCGACAGGTTCCACTCGTCCCAATGGCGCGCGAACCAGTACAGCAGTTCCTGGCTGCGGCCGACCGCGAACGCGGGTATCAGCACGTTGCCGCGATCGGACCAGGCCTCCGCCAGGATGTCGCCCAGCTCGCGCACGGTGGCGGGACGATCGCGATGGTTGCGATCGCCGTAGGTCGATTCCATCAGCACCAGATCCGCCTCCCGCACCGGCGAGGGATCGCGCAGGATCGGCGTGCCTTTCTGGCCCAGATCGCCGGAGAACACCAGCTTGCGTCCGTCGGCCCACACCTCGACGATGCTGGAGCCGAGGATATGGCCGGCATCGCGGAACGCGATGTCCACGCCCGGCAGGATCGGCTGGCGCTGGTCATACGCCAGCGGCCGCGCCTGCGCCATCGCCGCCTGCACGTCCCCGCGTTCGTACAGCGGCTGGACCTCGGGCTCGCCGCCGCGCCGACGACGATTGGCGCGCTCGGCATCCGCCTCGGCCAGCGAGGCCGAATCCATCAGCATCACCGGCATCAGCTCGGCGGTGGCCGCCTGCGCGTAGATCGGCCCGCGGAATCCGCGTCGCACCAGCAACGGAATCCGGCCGATGTGATCGATGTGGGCATGGCTCACCACCAGCGCGTCCAGCGACGACGGTTCGAACGGGAACGGATCGGCGTTGCGCGCCTCGGCCTCGCGACTGCCCTGGAGCAGCCCGCAGTCCAGCAGGATCCGCCTGCCGCCCGCGTGCAGCAGATGCATCGAGCCGGTCACCTCACCGGCCGCGCCATGGAATTCGATCCGCATATCCGGCCTCCCTCGATGTCCGCCCCACCCTAGCATGGGGCGCCGACCCGGCCGTGACATGCCGGCGGAAGCGGTCGCGTACCATGACCTTCGACACCCCCCGCCTTTCCGGACGGGGAGTAGAGTCCGCGCACGTCCGTCTGGACACATCCATCCCAATGCCCTCCCCGGGCCGGAGTTGAAAGTGACCTTCCGTAAACCGCAGATGCTTCTCTTGTCCCTGGCCGTCACCGCGGCCCTCGCCGGCTGCTCCAAGCCCAACGAAGCCGCTTCCCCCGACGCCGCCGCCAAGGCCAGCGCCGACAGCGGCGAACTGCAGCTGAAGCTGGACGAGAGCAAGCTGCCGCCGGTGAACCGCTTCCAGATCGCCGATCTGGACACCAGCAAGAACGCCTGCGCCGATTTCACCGGCTACGCCAACGGCAAGTGGCTGGCCGCCAACACCATCCCGGGCGATCGCACCAGCTGGGGCGCGTTCGAAATGCTGGATGAGCGTTCCACCGCCGTGCAGCGCCAGTTGGCCGAACAGGCCGCCGCACATGCCAGCGCCACCGGCGTGGAGAAGATCGTCGGCGACCTGTGGGCCACCGGCATGGACGAGGCCAAGGTCAATGCGCAGGGCATCGAGCCGATCAAGGCCGATCTGGCCGCGATCGATGGCCTGTCGAACAAGGACGCGATCGTCGAATACCTGAGCACCAATGCCGCCAAGGGCCGCAACTTCCTGTTCGGCTTCGGCGGCGAGGCCGATTTCAAGGATTCCTCGATGGTGCTGGCCTACGCTTCCCAGGGCGGCCTGGGCCTGCCGGATCCGGAGTACTACACCAAGGCCGAGAACAAGGAAAAGCTGCAGGCCTACCAGGCGCACATCGCCAAGGTGCTGGAACTGTCGGGCGTGGCCGTCGCCGACGCCGCCAAGCAGGCGCAGGACGTGGTCGCGTTCGAGACCCGCCTGGCCAAGGCGTCCAAGACCAGCGAGGAACTCTCGCGCGACGTCTCGCTGTACTACAACCCGGTCACCCTGGCCGACGCCGACAAGCTGACCCCGAACTTCTCCTGGACCCGCTTCTTCGAATCGCAGGGCGTGAAGGCGGACAAGTTCTCGCTGGCGATGCCGGGCTTCCACCAGGAAGTGAGCAAGATGCTGGGCGACACCGACCCGGCGATCTGGCGCGCCTACCTGCGCTTCCACACCGTCGATGGCGCCTCGCCGTACCTGAGCGACGCGTTCGTCAACGAGAACTTCAACTTCTACGCCAAGACCCTGCGCGGGCAAAAGGAAATCAAGCCGCGCTGGAAGCGCGTGCTCGACACCGTAGAAGGCGAGGCCGGCGAAGCGCTGGGCCAGATGTACGTGAAGGTCGCCTTCCCGGCCGAGTCCAAGGCCAAGATGGAAACCCTGGTCGGCAACCTGCGCACCGCGCTGAAGACCCGCCTGGAAAACCTGCCGTGGATGAGCGCGGAAACCAAGCAGAAGGCCATCGCCAAGTGGGAAACCTTCACCCCGAAGATCGGTTACCCCGACAAATGGCGCGAGTGGACCGGCCTGGCCACCAGCCGCGACAGCTACATCGGCAACGTGCTGGCCGCGCAGGAGTTCAACTACAAGTGGAACCTCGGCAAGATCGGCAAGCCGGTGGACAAGACCGAATGGGGCATGCCACCGCAGATGGTCAACGCCTACTACAACCCGCTGCAGAACGAGATCGTGTTCCCGGCCGCCATCCTGCAGCCGCCGTTCTTCGATCCCAACGCTTCGGATGAAATGAACTACGGCGGCATCGGCGCGGTGATCGGCCACGAGATGATCCACGGCTACGACGACCAGGGCTCGCGCTTCGGACCGACCGGCAACATGGAAGTGTGGTGGACCGACGGCGACGCCAAGGCGTTCTCCGGTCTCACCGGCAAGCTGGTCAACCAGTTCAACGGCTACACCACCGAAGGCGGCGGCAAGGTCAACGGCAGCCTGACCCTGGGCGAGAACATCGCCGACCTGGGCGGCCTGGCGACCGCGTACGAAGCAATGAAGAAGGCCACCGAAGGTACCCCGGATCCGAAGACCGACGGCCTGACCCGGGACCAGCGCTTCTTCCTGAACTGGGCCACGGTGTGGCGCCGCAATTTCACCCCGGAAGAACTGGCCGTGCGCCTGAAGACCGACCCGCACGCGCCGGCCAACTTCCGCGCCATCGGCGCCCCGTCCAACCTGCCGGCGTTCGCCGCGGCGTTCCAGTGCAAGGCGGGCGATGCGATGGTCCGCGACGGCGACAAGCAGGTGGTGATCTGGTAATCCGGACTACGTCCGGCGGCACCCTCGAAGGCCCGGGAATTCCCGGGCCTTCCTCGTTTCCGGGCCGGGCATGGAAGTGTGCGCCGCGTTCAGGGAGTGTCTGCCCTGCTTGCTAGAATCCGCCAACTCCAACACCCCGGATTCCCTGATGTCGAAGACCCGCGCTGCCCTTGGCCAACCCTCCCTGCTCGCCTTCGCCCTGGTCGCCGCGCTGGGCATTCCGCAGGCCGAAGCCGCCAAGAAGAAGGCGCCGCGCGCTCCCGCCGTCAGCGCTGCGTGCAGCGATTTCTACGCCCACGCCAACGCCGACTGGCTGAAGGCCAACACCACTCCGGGTGCCAGCGCGCTGGGCCAGCTGCGCGAACGCACCGAACAGCAGCAGCGCGATCTGTTGCAGGCGGCGATGCAGTCGCCGCAGGGCCACGTGCAGAAACTGCTGGGCGACTTCTGGGCCAGTGGCCTGGACGAGGCCGCGGTGGAAGCCGACGGCGCCAAGCCGATCGCACCGCTGCTGGATCGCATCAACGCGATCAAGAAGGCCAAGGACGTCGCGCCGGCGATCGCGGCGCTGCACCAGGTCGGCATTCCGGTCGCCTTCAATTTCAGTCCCGACGTGGATCTGCGCGCGCTCGATCGCCACATCGGCTACTTCATGCAGGGCGGCCTGGGCCTGCCGGATCCGGCCTACTACACCCGCAATGACGCCGACACCAAGCAGGTGATGGATCGCTACCGCGCCTACGTGAAGCAGATCCTCGCCCTCACCGGCACCGCGCAGAACCGCCTGGACACCGACGCGCAGGCAGTGCTGGATCTGGAAACCCGCCTGGCCCGCGTGTCCAAGCCGCTGCTGGACCTGCGCGATCCGATCTCCAACTTCGCCCCCGTCGCCACCAAGGACCTGGGCAAGCAGTACCGCAACCTGCAGATCGACGCTTTCCTCAAGGCGCAGGGCGTCAGCGACGACACCGTGTCGATTGCCGATCCGGCGCTGTTCAAGCAGGTCGACGCGCTGGTCGCCAGCCTCAAGCCGGACCAGTGGAAGGCCTACCTGCGCTGGCGCGTGGGCGATGCGATGGCGCCCTATCTGGCCAAGTCGTTCCGCGACGCCGAGTTCGAGTTCCGCGGCAAGGTCCTGCGCGGTGAAACCACGCCACCGGCGCGCTGGCAGCAGGTGCTGGGTGCGATCAACCTGGCCGCCGGCCCGATGCTGGGCAAGGAATACGCCGAACGTTACCTGCCCAGGTCCAGCGACCAGCAGGCCGAAGCGATCGCAGGCCAGGTGCGCGACGCGCTGGGCCGCGCGATCGAACGCGCCGCCTGGCTCAGCGATGGCGCCAAGGCCGAAGCCAAGGCCAAGCTGGGCAAGCTCAAGATCGAAGTCGGCACGCCGCACCGCGACGTCGACTACAGCGTGCAGCCGATGGGCCGCGGCAGCTTCGGCGGCAACATGCTGATCGCCTCGACCTGGCGCCACCGCGAGGAAATGAAGCGGATCGGCAAGGGCAACGCGGATCGCCGCTGGGACGTGCTGCCGCAGCAGCCGGCGCTGGCCTACGACCTGGCCCAGAACCGCCTCATCGTCACCGCCGCGGTGCTGCAGCCGCCGGTGTTCGATCCCAATCGCGATGCCGCCGGGCAGTACGGCGCCTACGGCGCGCTGGTGGGCCATGAGCTGAGCCGCGGTTTCGACAACAAGGGCCGGATGGTCGATGCCAAGGGCGAGCTGCGCGACTGGTGGACCGCCGCCGATCTGACCGCCTGGAACGCCATCGGCGCGAAGATCGCCGCGCAGTACGACGCCTTCGCCTATCCCGAACTGAAGAACGTCAAGGTCAACGGCAAGCTGGTCCAGGACGAGGCGCTGGCCGATCTGGCCGGCGTCGAACTCGCCTGGGACGCCTTCGCCACCGCCGAGCCGCAGGCCGCCACCCCGGCCAAGCAATCGTTCTACAAGGCGTGGGCGCAACTGTGGGCGCAGCGCATGGATGCCACTGAAGCCGCCCAGCGCGCCGCCACCGACGTGCGCGCCCCGGGCGTGTGGCGCACCAACGCGCCGCTGTCCAACCAGGCCGCCTTCGGCCAGGCCTTCAGCTGCAAGCCGGGCCAGCCGATGCAGCGCAAGGACGTGGATCTGATCGGCGAGTGGCGCTGACCGGATACGCCGGCAAGGTCCATGAAAAAACGGCGCGGAAACGCGCCGTTTTTCTTTGTACGCATGTCTTCGGCGTCGAACGCGGGCCAGCCGGCCCCGCCTACTTGACGATGCGCATCCGCGGCCCCGGCGGCCGGCGCTTGCCGAACGGCGGCTGCCCGCGCCAGTAGCGGATCATCAGCCAGCCGAAAATCATGCCGCCGAGATGGGCGAAGTGGGCCACGCCGGACTGCATGCCGGTGATGCCGAACAGCAACGTCAGCGCGCCGTAGATGATCACCAGCGTGCGCGCGCGAATCTCCATCGGAATCGGAAACACGATCATGCGCTGGTTCGGGAACAGCATGCCGTAGCCGAGCAGCAGGCCGAACACCGCGCCCGAGGCACCCAACGAAGGAACAGCCGGGCCACCGCCGGAAAACACCCACGAGCTCACCAGCAACTGGCACAGGTTGGCGCCGATGAGGCAGACGAAGTAGTAGGTGGTGAAGCGCTTCTCGCCCCAGGTCGCTTCCAGCGGCGAGCCGAACATCCACAAGGCCAGCATGTTGAACAGCAGGTGGGACAGACCGGCATGCATGAAACCGCTGGTCAGCGGCTGCCAGGGCATGAACGCATAGCGGCCGAAGTCGCTGGCATTGCCGGTGAAGTCAATCGGCCATTGCATGAATGGAAGCGTGATGGCTTCGCCCAGGAAACTCTGGAGCAGGAACACCACCACATTGGCGATCAACAGCGCGCGGGTAACCGGCAGCACGGGAGGAAACATGGCTCGCATCCTTCGGGAACGCGGCCATGATAACCGCGGAGCCTCAGCCGCCCGGCGGTCCCCACAGCGCCTCGTCCAGCGTGCGTGCAGCTTTCAGCCCGCGTACCCGGCCCTGCTCCACCCGCACGCCTTCCGCACGCAGGCGCTGGCTCTGCTCGCGATAGCCGCTGGAGCCCTCGGGAAACGCGATGCGGCCGTCCGAGCGCAGGACCCGGTGCCAAGGCAGCCGCGCATCGTCGTTATTGCTCAGTATGCGCGCCACCAGCCGCGCCCGTCCCGGCAGTCCGGCGCGTCGCGCGACCTCGCCGTAGCCGGCCACCTGCCCACGCGGAATCGCGCGGATGGCCGCGAGAATCTTCGCTTCCGGCGTGGCTTCGGCCATGGCGGGACATTCCGTGGGGAGAAAGCGGAAGTGTGGCGCGCGCCCCGCCTGCTGGCTACCCCGGCCCCCACAAACCGGCCTACCATACGGTTCTGCAATTTCCCGAGTCCGCCACGCCATGAAGAACTTCGAACAGATCCGCAGCCACCTGACCACCTCCGGCTATCGGGTGTCGGTCCAGGAGCCCTACGTGGCCTGCGTGGAACTGTCGCTGGACAGCGGCAGCCGGCACCAGGCCATCTTCCTGTCCGAACTCAGCAACGACGACGAGCGCAGCTACCTGCGGGTCAGCACGGTCATCGCGCCGATCACCGGCGTCGACGCGCGCCGCGCGCTCGGCTTCAACTGGCACAGCAGCGTCGGCTACCTCGCCATCGGCGAGCTCGACGGCGTGCCTTACCTGCAACTGTGCGAAAACCGCCCCTACGACGGCCTGACCCCGGCTGAAGTCGACCGCCTGGTCCTGGAAATCGGCGGCCTGGGCGACCGCATGGAACGCGCGCTCTCCGCCGAAGGGGATTTGCTCTGAGGCCGTGAGTCGAGAATAGGGAATAGGGAATCGTCAAAAAGCGGCCCTGGCCGGCGCTTTTACGATTCCCGATTCTCCATTCCCCATTCCCGTATCAAGCCCACCCAATCGCCTGCAACAGCCTCAGCAAGCCATAGGCGATTCCACCGGCGGCGGGGATGGTCAGGATCCAGGCCCAGATGATCCGCTCGACCACGCTGAATTTCAGTGCGCGGGGGTTCTTGGCGAAGCCCACGCCCATGATGGCCGTGGAGATGCTGTGGGTGGTGGAGACCGGCATGCCGAAATGCGCGGCCACGGTCAGGATGGTCGCCGAGCTGGTTTCCGCGGCGAAGCCGTTGATCGGATGCAGCTTGACCATCTTGTGGCCGAGGGTCTTGATGATCTTCCAGCCGCCCGAGGCGGTGCCCAGCGCCATCACCACCGCGCAGGTCAGCACGATCCAGGTCGCGATGTCCTGCTCGCCGGCGCTGCCCGGATGCAGGAACGCCAGCCAGCCCGGCAGTGCATCCAGCGCACCGGTAGCCTCGGCGCCGAACAGGGTCAGGGCGATGATGCCCATGGTCTTCTGCGCGTCGTTGTGGCCGTGCGCATAGCCCATGTAGGCCGCCGACAGGATCTGCGCCTTGCCGAAGAACCTGTTGACGAAGTGTGGCCGCGCCAGCCGCCGCAACCAGCCGGTTGCCCGCGAAAGCAATGCGATCAGGCCCCACAGCAACAGCATCACGCCGATGCCGAGCAGGAAGCCGGCGATCGGCGAGCTGATCATCGGCACCACCACTTTCCACAGGATGCCCTTGTTCTTGGTCCAGTCGCCGACCGCTTCGGACCAGATCAGCGCGCCCCAGTCGTTGTGGGCCGCGGCCAGCGCCGCGCCGCACAGGCCGCCAATCAGCGCGTGCGAGGAGGAGGACGGCAGGCCCTTCCACCAGGTGATGAGGTTCCAGACGATGCCGCCCAGCAGTGCGCACAGGATCACCTGCGAGGTGACCTCGACCACACCGGTATCGATCAGGCCGGAAGCGATCGTCTTGGCGACGGCGGTGCCGGTCAACGCGCCCACCAGGTTCATGATCGCCGCCAGCATCACCGCCTGTCCGGGCGAGAGCACCTTGGTGGCGACCACGGTGGCGATGGAATTGGCGGTGTCGTGGAAGCCGTTGATGAACTCGAACACGAGCGCGGCCAGGATCACCACCAGGACCAGGGTCAGCATGGGCCGGTCCTCAGCTGTTCTTCAGCACGATCTGGTAGGCCACCACGCCGGCTTCACGGCAGCGGTCGATGGCCTTTTCCAGGATCTCGAAGAACTCCTTGAGCAGGAACATCTGCAGGTGATCCAGCCGGCCGGAATAGATGTCGCGGTACAGCTCCAGCATCAGCCGGTCGGCCTCGTTCTCGATCGCGCGCAGCTTCTCGTTGAGCGCGGTCATGCGGTCGATGTTCATCTTCTTCAGTTCGTGGACCATCTCCACCACCACCGCCGAGGCCTGCTCCAGCATCGCCGCGCGCGGCGCGAAGTCGATGCCTTCCAGGTGCTGCAGGGCCAGCGAGTAGCGATCGGCGAACTTCTCGATCTGCTTGGGAATCTTGTACAGGGCCGAACCCAGCGCCTCGATGTCCTCGCGCTCGATCGGGGTGATGAAGCTGTCCACCAGGGCCTGGCTGATCTTGTCCGAGGTGGCGCGCTCGCGCAGGCGGGCCAGCTTGAAGGCGTCCAGCGCCGGCTGGCGGTCGCTTTCCTTCATCATGGCGTGGAGGGCCCGGGCGCTGTCCAGGGCGGCCTGGGAAGCTTCCTCGAGCAGGGTGTAGAACTGCTGGCCGGAGCCGAAAATGGTCTGCAGCGAGAACATGGGAGAATCCCGCCGTCGCGGGGCGGACGGCTTTAGGGGCGGAATTATGACCGTTTAGTGACCATTCTGGCGACGGTCAGGCTCGTCGCCGGCCCCGGGAAGCCCCTTCTCCGGCGCTCCGGTCCGGGTTTGGTACACTCCTCCGGCACCCGAGGGTGCACCCTATGGAAGACGACCCTACCTCCCCCTCGCACTGTCGCCCGCGATACGCATCCCCGGCGGCGCCCTCTCCGGCCATGACGGAGGGCCGCCGTGCTTGAACTGCTGATCGTCATCGCCCTGATCATCCTGAACGCCTTCTTCGCCCTGTCGGAGATGGCGCTGATGACCTCGCGCAAGCTCAAGTTGAAGCAGATGGCGCAGGAAAGCCGCGGTGCCCGCGTCGCCCTGCACTTGGCCGAGCACCCGGACAACCTGTTGTCCACGGTCCAGATCGGCATCACCCTGATAGGCATCCTGGCCGGCGTGTTCGGCGGCGACGCCATCGGCGCGATCATCGCCGGCTGGCTGGCCGAACTGGTGCCGGGCATCCAGCAGTACGCCCGCCCGATCGGCATCGGTACCGCCGTCACCCTCATCACCGCCGGCTCGGTCATCTTCGGCGAGCTCATTCCCAAGCGCCTGGCCCTGACCAATGCCGAGACCATCGCATCGGCGGTGGCGATCCCGCTGGACTGGCTGTCGCGCATCGCCCGCCCGGTCGTGTTCGTGCTGGGCGCGATCAACCGCGCCGTGCTGCGCCTGCTCGGCATCCGCGACGACAACCGCGGCGCGGTGACCGAGGAGGAAATCCGCCTGCTGGTCACCGAAAGCCACGAGCAGGGCGTGATCGACGTCGACGAGCGCAACATGATGAACCGGGTCATGCGCCTGGGCGATCGCACCGCCGACAGCCTGATGACCCCGCGTAAGAAGATCGTCTGGCTGGACACCGCCGCCGACTACCAGCAGAACCTCGGGGTCATGCGCGCATCCCAGTTCTCGCGGTTCCCGGTCTATCGCGCCAGCGACCAGGACGTGATCGGCGTGCTGGAGGTCAAGTCGCTGCTGGACCGCTTCGCCGACAAGTCGCCCGAGATTTTCCGCAACCTGCGCGAGCCGCTGTTCGTGTCCGAATCCACCCATGCGATGAAGCTGCTGGAAATCTTCCGCGAGGAACAGCAGTCGCTGGCGCTCGTGGTGGACGAGTACGGCGAAATCCAGGGCCTGGTGACCATCAGCGACCTGATGGGCGCGGTGGTGGGGCGCCTGCAGGCCGCCGAGAACAACGAGGATGACGCGCTGGTGGTGGTGCGCGACGACGGTTCGCTGCTGGTGGACGGCTCGTTGCCCAACGACGATCTGCGCGAACTGCTGGGCGGCGTGACCCTGCCCGACGATGACGAGTACAACACCATCGCCGGCCTGGTGATCGAACGCTTCGGCCGCATTCCGCACGTGGGCGAATCCTTCCAGCTGGACGGCTGGCGCTTCGAGGTCGTGGATCTGGACGGCGCCCGCGTCGACAAGCTGCTGTTGCAGCGCCTGCCGGAAGAATCCGGCGAAGACGCGGCGGCCTGACCCCCATGGATTCCGCATCGTCCCATCCGCCCCACGCGGGGACCCGCGCCCTGCTGGACGATTTCGCGCAGGGCGATCCCGACCAGGTCCTGCAACTGGGCGACCTGCTGTCCGGCTTCGGCCAGAGCGCATTCGGCCTGCTGCTGTTCATCGGCGTGCTGCCGGCGTTCATTCCGATTCCGGGCGTCGGCGGCGCCATCGGCGGTCCGCTGGTGATCCTGGTCGGCGTGCAGTTGCTGGTCGGCCTCTCCCGGCTGT